>Ga0210396_10000007_pt1 | contig 536509 bp, 464 predicted proteins | sample IncBWH17OmetaG_FD_155466 | JGI IMG/M metagenome (GOLD analysis project Ga0210396, IMG submission 155466) | Forest soil microbial communities from Barre Woods Harvard Forest LTER site, Petersham, Massachusetts, United States - Inc-BW-H-17-O ... | reverse complement strand
AAGTATGTGGAGAAAGCAGTGACCGTGGCCGCTACAGGCGCATGGGCGGTATTTGAGCGCCTGAACCGGATCAAACAGAATCCGTCGCCGAAGCCCAAGTGGTCGGACAAGCCGCTGCTCAAGTCGTATGAGAAGACCAAGCCTCAGCTGGGCTGGCCGCGTACGACGGACTCGCTGTGCCCGAAGTGTGTCCCCGAGATTCGGCAGCAGATTCTTGATGGCAAGCTGCCGGTGGAAGTGTTGTCGAACGAAAAGGTCGGCGAGATCAAGGCGCAGATCATCGAGCGCGACGGCAAAATCCTGATGGTGAAGGATTGCGAGAAGCATGGTCACTTCGAAGATGTGATGTCGATTGACACCGACTTCTCGCGCCACCTTGAGGAAGTGTTTCCCGGCCGCGACATCGTTGCGCATAACGATGAGAAGTTGCACCATCACGGGTCGAGCACGGTGAAGTACGGACGCGGTTCGGTGCTCACCATCGACCTCACCAACCGTTGCAACATGATGTGCGACCCGTGTTTCATGGACGCGAACCAAGTAGGCTTCGTCCACGAGTTGAGCTGGGAAGACATTAAGACCATGCTCGACAATGCCATCACGATCAAACCGAAGCGGCAGATGTCAGTGCAGTTCTCCGGCGGCGAGCCAACTTTGTCGCCGTACTTCCTGGACGCCGTGCGCTATGCCCGCAAAGTCGGATACAACAGCGTGCAAGCCGCAACCAACGGAATCGAATTCGCCAAGAGCCTGGAGTTCGCCCAGCAGGCCGCCGAAGCCGGAATGCGCTACGCCTATCTGCAATTCGACGGAATTGGCAACGCCGCGAACGCACACCGCAAAGTCGGCAACCTGTTCGACGTAAAGTTGAAAGCGATCGAGAACCTGCACACCGCCGGAGTAGAAATCGTCCCGGTAGTGACCATCGTAAACGGCATCAACAACGAGCAAGTAGGAAGAATAATCAAGTTCGCCCTGGATAACCCAAAGCGAATCGGCTTTTTATCCTTCCAGCCAGTAAGCTTCACCGGCCGCGACGAAGCCGTCACGGATGACCGCCGCGAAGCCCAGCGCTACACCCTCTCCCACTTAGCCCACGACGTAAAAAATCAAACCGGCCTGGGCGAGCCATCCCGCGACTGGTTCCCCATCTCCTTCATGGGCACGTTCTCCGATTGGGCCGATTTAATGCACGTAGAAGACAAAAACAACAACTGGGGCCAGCTCTCCTGCGGCTGCCATCCGAATTGTGGGACGGGGATGGCTGTGATGATCGATAAGGAGACTCGGGAGGCGGTTCCGGTTACGGCTTTTCTTAAAGGTGATCAGCTGGCTAAGGACATTCAGAAAGTTAACGATGCGGCGCGGGGGAAGTTTCTTACGATTGTGGGGATGGCTTTGTGTTTGATGAAGAACTACGATCCGTTCCAGTCGCCTACGCATTTCAAGTTGATGGATCTTTTGAAGAAGTTCGATAAGAACTTCAACGCTACCGGGAAGAATTACGGGAAGGTTGGTCCGGACCGGACGATTGAGGATGTGATGAAGCGGCGGCAAGACCGGTGGAATTTCCTGTTTATCGCGGGGATGTGGTTTCAGGATCTGTTCAACTACGATTTCCGGCGGACGGAGCAGTGCATTATTCCTTATGCCACGCAGGAGGGAGAGATTTCGTTCTGCGCTTACAACACGGGCGTGGGCTGGCGGAACATTATCGAGAAGATGCACATGACGGCTACGCTGACCAAGTGGTACGAGGAGCATGGTCGGCATGAGATCTTCGCGGGCGGAAAGAACGTGAAGATGGAATCGACGGCGCACTCCCTGCTGCTTAAGGATGAGCTGGTGACCAACGAAGAGCAGCACGATCTCGATAAGCTGGGCATTGCCAAGAACTCTGGCGAAGAGAAGAAGCGGGCGAGGGACGCCAAACAGGCGGCTGCGCGGGGCCCACAGAAGGACGATGCGGCTTACAATGCGCGTATGGCTGCTCTCTATCGCGAAGTCGTGTTGCAGGAGAAGCCGGTGGTGACGGAGAACGGGTTTATTCCGTTGGGGGCTTTGACTGCTTCCAAGCCCAAGCCGGAGGTTGGTGAACCGGTTTTGGGGGATTAAGTTCGGGAAAGTCCCGATCGCAGAAAATGGCCGCCAGTTCTTGGCGGCCTTTTTTGCGGCTTCGGGTGAGGGACTTCAAGCTTATGGCATGTTGCCGGAAACGTGCGAGCCCTGCCACCGAGGGCCGTGAGGGTGCGCACTTCGAATCCGCAACCGGCTGAAGTTTGTCACCTTCTTGGGGTTGACGCTGCGACTCGTGGAATGTTCCGCGGCCCATCCTCCGCAAAGAACGCGGAAGGATGGGGCACCCTCTTGGTTGGCAGAGCTAAAGGCTGGGCCCGCCAATAATCAGACTCAACCACAACAGCAACTGCGGCGGACAAGAGTGTCCGCCCTACACGCGCCGGTCGTGGAGTTCAGGCCCTGTCGGACATTTGTGCTATAATGTCTGACATGGCATCCAACCGCATCACTATTCGCATTCCGGAGACGCTGGGGCAGCGCCTGCGCCATCGCTCGCGGATGCGAGGGCAGCCCGAGTCGGCGCTCGTCCGCGAAGCTCTGGAGACCTATCTGGGACAGCCCACCGAGGCGCGGCCGGCCTATGAACTGGCCGAAGAAGCGGGCTTGATTGGCTGCATCGGGCGTGGCCCGAAGTCTCCGGCAAAAGACCTCAGCACAAATCCCCGCCACCTGGAAGGTTTTGGGAAGTCCAAGTGAAGCGGCGCGTACTGGTGGACACCGGCCCGCTGGTTGCCATTCTCTCCGGCGCGGACGAGCACCACGCCGCCTGCGTCAAAGCCCTGCAGCAATTGCCCGGCCCTCTATTCTCCTGCTGGCCGGTGATCACCGAGGCAGTGTGGCTGTTGCGGTCGCATCCGCCCGCCATCCAGCGGCTTCTACGAAGCTGCTTTTCCGAGAAGCCCGGCGGCTTTCTGGAACTTCTTCCCTTGGCCGGAGCAGAGGCCAGTGCCATTGCCGAAGTCATGAAGCAGTACCAGGACATCCGTCCGCAACTGGCCGACGCGGCGCTGATTTACCTGGCCGACCGCGAAGGGATTGACACGATCTTCACCCTGGACCGGCGAGATTTTGGCGTGTATCGCTCTGCCCAAAAACGCGCTTTTCGGCTTGTGCCATGAGTCCGAAGCGAGATTTCAGAGTAATTCGGGCTTTAAGAAACCCTATGAACGAGGCGGAAACCAGAACCGAGCAAATGTGCTGAAAACGTCGGAATACGGCGTCGTCGATACGGCACTCCCCGTCTTTTCTAGGGTTGACGCTGCGACTCGTGGAAATGTTCGCGACCCATCCTCCGCAAAGAGCGCGGAAGGATGGGGCACCCCCTTTTGTTGCCGTACGATTTGAGTGCCTGGGGGTATTTTCCTGCACCGTTCCTCCCTGTCCCGCGTTCGCTTGACGGCGGACAAACTCGAGACTATTATCAGGTCCTTCCCTCTGGGCTCCAGGCTATTTGTCTCCGTGCGGTGATTTTTGATCGATGGAGAGAATCGGACCGACTTGCTGGCGCTGCCAACAGCCTTGCCGTGTCTTCGTTCGCCGCCGAAAGACTGGAGATCCCGACTCGATGCTTTGATCTGGAGGGAATATGACAACTCTTCGGAAGCTGATCTCGCCGCTGTTTCTCTGGGCCTTATGTGTATCCACGAACGTGGCGTGTCATCGTCCTCACGCCTGGCAGCCGGTTCCTAATGCTCCTTCGATTCCACAGCCCAAGGAGGACTTCACGCTGGTGTGGGATAAGCAGGATGCGAACGGAGGACCGCTCGATCCGTACTGGGGGCTGGAGAAGATACAGAATGAGATTCCTCCGCGGGAACAGGGACCGCGCCCTTATCCCTGCGAACTGGACCCGTATGCGGGAAAGTGCACGGAGAACAAGGGCATTGTTAAGGATCCACCACTGTTTCCCAACAGCGTGATTTGCAAAATTGGAAACTTCACGGCTCCGTTCGACGGCCACGCCGACTGGATTGTGGCGACGCAGCAGGGTTGCGTGGACTGGGAGGGGCACACACCGGATGATGACTACAATTTCCGGCTGTTTCCGCCTGATCCCAAGCGGTCGGGGTTGACCAAGAACAACGGGCAGTTCATCGGATTGGAATTTGATTTTGCCGAGACCCTGGAGAACGCCGACTTGCCGACGTGGACGGCGGTCAGGGAACAGGTGGATCTGGAAGACAATGGCCAGCAAAGCCGCCAGGCGGAGATCGGTGCGTTGCTAAACCCGGGGAATCCGGCGGTGAATCCGCGGGCGGCCGTGGTGGGAATATTTGGGCTCGACTGCGAGCACGGTTGCAAGAGCGAGGTACATCCGGTGCTGGCGTTTGCGGTCGAGACCAAAAGCGATCCGAACGACAACACCTGGGTTCTTTTCGTGCGCAATTGGGGGACGGGGGGCTATTGCAGCCAGTACCGTCACCTGGTCAATTTTCCGAATAACCAGCTCAGCATTCTGCTGGTGGATGATCCGGGCAGCGGCGGAGCGACTTTGATTCCGGGTATGAACAAAATGTTCGCCACGCCCGGTTCGAATATTGCGTTTCCCACGGTGAGCTATTGGCAGGGACGCGGGCCTGTGGTGACTTTCACTCTGCCCTCTCCCGAACAAACGCTGGCCTATGCGGAACTCGAGATTCACCTGCACTGGAACAACTTTCCTGCGCCCGCCTGCACCGCGCCTCCGGTGGGGTTGGTCAAGCGAGCCGCTGTGGCTGCTCCCAATGAGGCCGAGAGTGCAGAAGAATATTTGCGCCAGGCCAAACAGCAGTTAGGGGAGCAGAATGCTGCGGGGATGCGATCGTTCTCCGCGGCGATGGCTGCGAAGAAAAAACCGGGGCAGGCGCTGGTGCAAGTGCCGGTCGCGGCAGAGGAACGAGCGTTGCCGAGTTTTACTCCTTTGACGGCGTCGGCAAAATCGAAAGCGGCAGCGCCGGCATTGACGGCGGACAAGGCCAAGTCGGAGCATGACGTGAACTACATTCTGGAGTTATGCAAGGCCTATCAGAACAAACTTCCTCCTTATCAAGGGCAGGACATCTCGGCGCAGCTGTGCGATCAGAAGAAACTTAACCAACAGTTGCAGAAGGATCAGAAGTAAAAGTTCGCGTCCCATTCTCGGCGAAGAACACGGAAGGATGGGGCACCCCCCTTGGTTAGCGGAGTTATTGGACTACGATGGTCCAGGTGTCGTCGGGAGCGAACTCGGTCATGGCGGTTGCGGTTTCTGTCGTGGTCTTGCCCAGATCCTTTTGGATCAGTACGCCGTCCTGATCGGTCATGAAGGTCATGACGCCCGAGTTGCCGTATTCCGCCGGATATGCGACGAAGGCGAAGCCGCCGGTCATTTTGCCATTCACTATGTAGTCCTTCGCGCCGCCTCTGGCTTGTGCGCCTTGTTTGGTGAGCATGCGGTAAAAGTATCCGTGGAAGGGTTGGTGTGCGTTCGGCTGCACGGTGTATCCTTCGGTGGTCGCGAATGCCGCCAAGGGTCCGAGAGGACTCTGGGGCTGTCCTTCGGCTGCATTCCAGTACAATCCGTTCTGTTTACCTTCGTCGCTGATGAACTTCTGGGCGTATTGCTTGGCGCCATCGTGAGGCTGCGAGTGGTAGGCGGCTTGGGCTTCCCCCAGCGCGCCACAGATTTTTATCGCGGCCAGTTCGTTGCGGCCGATCCGGCGGGCGAGGATTTCGTCTTTTCCCGCCGCGGTATCAAAGTACCAGCGCCCATCGCCATTCTGTTTCAGCGGAATGGGGAAGGGGAAATTATCAACGCCGAGCACGAGGATTTGTGATTTGTCGTCCATCTTGCGCCAGCGGTTCATGGTGTTATATGCGGCAACAAAAGCGTCGACGGTTTCTTTGTCCTGGGTGGGATCGCCGGAGGCGATGAGTTGCTTCGATTCCGGGCCGAAGATGGCGAAGATGGCATCCTGATTACCCGATTGCGCTGCGGCCAGGAGTGCTTTGCCGGCTTCGTCGGGGGAAGCGAACGTTTTGGCTTCTGCTGCAGAAGCAGGCGGAGTCTGGGGCTTACTGCACGAAGAGAGGCAAAGGATGATCGCGAGAAGAGTGAACAACATCCACCCGTGTAGGGAATTGATCTTGCGGTGTCTTAGCAATTGCAACATACCCAGTCCTCCGAACTCTTTCATTCCTGGTTACTGACTAACGGCGGAAATTACCTTCGGCCACCCCAGCCTCCACCGCCGCCACGGCTCTGCCAACCGCGAGAGCTGGCTGCTCTGGAGTCCCAGCCTCCGCCGCCCGAGCCGCTGAAGGCTGATCCGCCGCTGTGATCCTGCTGCCCATAGCCGTGCGGCGTGTTCTGATAACTCGATCCGCTCGGCTTACTGACATTGTTCCAGCTTCCGTTGTCGTTTTTCTGCCAGCCGCTGCCGGTGTTCTTGTATTGATTCCCGTTGGCAGTGGCATACTTGTTGCCGTTTGCGGTCTCGCCAGCCGCGGCGCTGTTGTACGCGCCGGTGCCGCCAACCGCTTTGCCTCCGTTGGAGCCCTGGACCGATCCCACGGACCCTTGGGCATCCGAGTAGTGTTGTGAGTAGGCGGATTGTCCATTCTTCGAGACCGTCGAGCTTCCCCAGTTCGAATACGAATTCGAACCTTGATGGGTGGCGCCGTAGGCTCCGGTACTTGGGTTGTAGGCTTGTCCGACTTTTTGGGTACCGTAGGCGGTGCTGGTTGACGCGCCACGCGCGTAGGTTCCGGTCGACGGGTTGTAGCCTTGGCTGTAGTGGGCGGAGCCGTAGGCCCCGTAAGCGGAAGTGGAGGTGCCGTAGTAGCCGCCATGCCAGGCGGAATTGCCGTAGTACGCCCCGCCGTGATACACCACCGCGGTGCCGTGCCAGCCGCAGTTCCAGCTACTGTATCCCCAGCTGCAACAACCGCCGCTCATCATTGCGCCCACAGCGATTCCGGCACCGAAGGCGAGAATGCCGGTTGTCACTAAAGCGGCGGTGCTGTATCCGGGAGTTGCGACGGGTGCGCCGTATACGACCGTCGGGTTGTACTGGGGAACATAGACGATTTGTGGATTTGCGGGCTGAATTACGATGACTTGCGGTGACTGTTGCACGACCGTGATTTGAGAACTGGACTTGAGATTGCCTGCCGCCTGGGCCTTGCCACGTAGTGTTTGAATTGCGGCCATGACGTCGGCGGATTGGTTGTGGTAAGCCTCGCCCAGCGCGGAGGTCCAGCTGAGATTTTTCGCCAGGTTATCGAGCACCGAAGAGAACTGCGTGAGTGCTTTGACGCTCGGATCCCAGGATTGGGTGTCAACAGCCTGCATCAAAGCGGTGCCGGTCAGGTTCTTGTTTTGCTGGAGCCAGTAGTCGGCCACTGCGACCTGGTCGGGGAAGGTCGCGGCGGCAAGAATCTGGGCCACCAGAGCGTCCGGATACAACGCAATGGGTGCGACCAATCCTTGCAGGTCGTCAGCGGACAGGGGCGCACCTTGTCCAGCATATCCGGGCGATCCCGCTGGAGCCGGTTGTTGAGCTCGGGCCTCAAATGGCATGGCCGCGATGACCAGCAGGAAAGACAAGGTCGTCGACAAAAGCTGTTTCGCGAAGGTCCTGATCATTTCTTCTCTCCACAGTCGGAGTAATTGTGCTCTCTATCTGGAACGGCGGGAACTGTAAGAACTGATAGTTCGGAGTCCGCAAGCTTGAACGAGGAAGGACTCGGAATGCGGTTAAGATATGGAGATGCCTATCACGCTGGCTCAGGTGGAAGAAGCGCGGCGCAACATTGCTGCGGTGGCGTTGCGCACGCCTTTGGTGCGGTGCAATGCGGACGCGCCGGCGGAGATCTATTTGAAGCTGGAGAACTTGCAGCCGATTGGGTCGTTCAAGATCCGGGGAGCGGCGAACGTGATGGCGCGAACTCCGCGGGAACGGTTGGAACGTGGAGTGCTGACCGCGTCGGCCGGGAACATGGCGCAGGGAGTGGCGTTTTGCGCGCGGCGCATGGGGATTGAGGCGACGATTGTGGCTCCGGAAACGGCGCCGGCAACGAAGATTGGCGCGGTCGAGCGGATGGGCGGGCGGGTGATTAAGGTTCCGTTTGCCGAATGGTGGCGAACGTTTGAGACCCGGTCGTATCCGGGCGTGGAGGCTACTTTCATTCACGCTTTCGATGATCTGGATGTGATGGCGGGGAATGGGACCATTGGGTTGGAGTTGCTCGAGGACTTGCCGGAAGTGGATGCGGTGGTGATTCCGTGGGGTGGGGGAGGGTTATCGTGCGGAATCGCGGCGGTGTTGCGGGCGCGGGCGCCGCGGGTTCGGATCTACGCGGCGGAGATCGAGAGTGGGGCACCCTTGGCGTCGTCGCTGGCTGCTGGCGAGCCACGTACGGTGGAATACAAGCCTTCGTTTGTCGACGGGATTGGCAGCAAGATGGTGTTTCCTTCCATGTTTGAACGGGCGAGGCGATTGCTGGATGGGTCGCTGGTGGTGACTCTGGCGGAAGCGGCGCGGGCAATGAAACTGGTGGCCGAGCGGAATCGGGTGGTTGTTGAAGGGGCTGCGGCTTGCGCGGTGGCTGCGGCGCTGTCAGGCCGCGCGGGCTCGGGGAAGGTTGTGGCGATTGTGTCCGGGGGGAACATTGACCTGGACAAGTTTGCTCAAGTTGTGGCGCAGGCCTGATGGGATTGCGGCCAAGGATTGTCGCGACAAATAGGGGAACCCGGTGTTAGAGATTGGTGTCACTGAAATGGGGTGCAAGTCCGCAGCTATTCATTCCATGGGACACGTCAGGGACGGCGCTAGAGACAGAATGCATAGATCCTTCGCTTCGCTCAGGATGACAGCGTGAACTTTTGAATGGCAAGATCAGCACAGAGGGAGCAGGTTGTGAGCGAGAGTTTTGAAATGGTGCCGGGGATTGGGCGGTTCTCTTTCTTGCGGCGGGGTTGTTGGCATCTGCTGGCAGTTGCCATGGTTGTCTTGTGGCCTTTTGTGCCGTTGACTGCAGTGGCGGCATCGCAATCGGCGGGTCCGCTGGTTGTGGACGACAACAGCCATGTGGTGGTCATGGAGTATGAAGCGTGGTTCGGTCCGAACGCGGTGACGTTTCAAGGCAGTGCGGCTATGCCGCTTTTGCAATCCGCAGATATGAAAAAGGTAGGAGGCGGATACGACAGCGCGGACCCGGCAATCATTCAACGACACCTTGCTTGGCTGGAGTATATGGGCGCGGATGCGGCAGCGACCGATCTCACGAATAACGTGAGCTGCATCTTTAATAGCGAATGGTTTATCAAGAAATACATCCCGAATTGTAGCGGCGCGTTTCGGCTGCAAAACCGAACAATTCGTGACAATACCGGGAATCTTTATTCGGCCTGGACACGGTTGGGAACCCGGCTGGGGCTGATTCCGCTCCTGGGTGGCATCGACGAGAACGTGTTGTTCAAGGATCAAGACGGCAAGACCGCTTTCGAAAAGGAAGTGGAATATTTTGGGGCGCTGCTGGAGAAGTATCCGGAGCGGGCGGTGATCTACCACGGCAAGCCCCTCATGGTGATTTTCCTTGGGGCGGCGCAGGATCCAAACCGCTCCGATCATCCGTTGTGGTTTCAGATCCGGCAATTCCTGAGGGAACATCCGGAGATCAGTTCGAAGTACACGTTTAAGATGATGGCGGGATATCTCGACAGTCAACCGGGGCTGTGGGCTACGCAGGGCAAGCCCCACGGACCGGTGAAAATTAATCCTGCATATGGGTTCTGGAGTTGGGTTGACCGGCTCAATCCTTCGTGCACCATCTCTTTGTGTCCCTACTATCCTTCGTACAACCAGGTTGGTTCGAGAGTGGAGAATTTCACTGCTTCCATCGCCACCGCGGGCCAGTTTGGCTGGCAATGTCCCAGTGGACCGACCACGCCGCCCTACTGCCCCGATGATGCGCTGCGTTTTGGAGCGAATGGCAAATACGTCACATTCGATTCCTTTATGAAATATGCGAGAAAGCTTCGTCCAATTTTTCTATGGATCCATCAGTTCAACGAATTCACGCTGCCTGACGAGGGATTCGACGCTAATACGAACGACGATATCGAGCCGGCGAATCTATGGGGGAGTCGAGATCTTGAGATCGTCAGGCATCAGATTTCGATGTATCGGCAACAGGCTGGCGCTGAGGGGTCACAGGAACTTCCGTAGCTTGGCGGCGGCCAGGTGATCGGAATCGTTCATCGTTTCGTGGTTCAATTGTTTGATCGTCATCGTTTGATCGTCATCGTTTGATCACTCATCGTTTGATCCATGGGGAAAATTCTGCTCGAATAAATTGCTTTACGCCCTCGCGACCAGTGAGGCCCCACCAGACTTTTCCGCCTTCACGCTCCAATCGAATGTTGATGTCGAAGAACGGGCAACAGGCGCGTTCGAGCGGCGTGAATTCGGTCAGAGCCTGATAGTTCGCGGCATCGTAGGGAAACTCGAACTCAAACCCGTCTGGTAATTCCTGGATGCCAAGTACAGATGAGCGCAGGATCTTAGCCAGTTCCTGCTGCCGTTTGCGTTGTTCCGGCGTGAGAGCGGTCCGGTCGCAGTAGAAAGGAGTTTCCCCTTTGGAATTTGCGGAATTGGGTCGCTGAGCGGCGGATTGGCGCTCGGAAACAATTTGGGAGAATGCGTATCCGCCCAGAACGGCGATGGTGATGGCGACGATCAAGAGCATTTTCATGGATCCTCCTTAGCGGACATATATTGTCCGTTAGAGAAACCTTACGACTTAAAGTCGACTTTAAGGCAAGGGAATATTTGTAAATTATTTGTCAAATTTGCCGGAGGAATCCAGCACCGGCCGGTCGGGGCTGATCTAGAATGTACGCATGTCGCAATTGACTATTTCTCAGGTAGCGCGACAAGTTGGACTTCAGCCCTCCGCAATTCGCTACTACGAACAGATTGGAATCCTTCTTCCGGCTCAGCGGATCGGAGGGCAGAGACGCTACGATGCGAGCGTGCTTCATCGCCTGGCGGTGATCCAGCAGGCCCGGCAAACCGGGTTTACTTTGGACGAAATAAGGGAGCTGTTCTTTGGCTTTCGGGAAGCGGCTACCGCTTCACAACGCTGGCAAAGACTCTCACGCAGAAAACTGGCGGAACTTGCGGAGTTGACGGCGCAGATCAAGACGATGCAGCGTTTGCTTCAGAAAATGATGGAATGTTGCCATTGCGAAACTTTGGATCAATGTGGCAAGGGAATCTTTAAGAAAGGGTTTGCTGAAGTCAGGGCGAAATCCCTGTCTTTGAATCGTCGAACCGGACGGTAGACCTGAACGCCGGAGAGATGCTCCGTCCGCCAAAGCCAAGGCACAATTCCTTCCAAAAGGTGTCACTTAAGCTTCGCCCTTTTGCCGCTATTGTTTACAATAGAGAGCTTATCCACAATAGGGAAAGAGTTGGTGAGGCCCTATGGGTGGGCCAAACGGAATTTGAACCAGTCGAATCACAATTCGGGCGACTGCGGGGCTGCTGCGCGTGTCTACTGGCGCGTGGAAGGCAGTCTTCTGGAGTTGACTACCGTGCGTCCGATCGCGTTCTTTACCTGGAACGGGCAGACGTTCATCGAGCGCTGGATGCGACGGGGGTTGGTGCTGGTGATGGCCTTGCTGCGTCCTTTCTTATATGCCACGAACCGGGTGTTCGCGACGCGGGTGGTTCATACGGTGCTGCGCGGAATCAGCCGCGACCGGCTGGATCTGTTGGGCGAGGAATATTTCCAGTATAAGTTGAAGCCGCAGTTGAAAGCTGCAGGAGTAAAAGAACTTAAGGGGTTGATTGATTCGGGCGTTGAGGCGGTGCTGGTTAGCCAGGGATTGGATCATGTGATGGGGCCGTTGGCGCGGCACTTGGGCGCGAGATGGGTGATTGCGAATCGGCTTGAGTTCCGCGACGGCATGGCAACCGGGCGATTGTTGGATCCGGTGATTCGTCCGAGGGGAGTGTTTGCGAGGATCACTGGGGTGGGTCCGGATGGAACGCGTGCTCCGGAACAATTGGTTCGGGATCTGGGTCTGGATGTTTCGGGCTTGCCCGGGATGGATGCGTTGGAGTCTGCGGTCACTCCTGCGTCGAGGCGCCTGCCGGTGCTGGATCGTCCGATCGTGCACTTCCATGGCGGGTCACAGGCGGGGCCGCTTTCGGTTCGCGCGACGCTGGCAGGGAAGCGGATCATGCTGATCGGCGTCACTGGGTTCATTGGGAAAGTTTGGCTGGCGAACCTGCTGATGGATCTGCCGGAAATCGGGCGGATTTACTTGCTGATCCGGAAGCAGAAGTCGAATCCGGCCGAGGGTCGGTTTGAAAAGCTGGTCGAAGAGTCACCGGTCTTCGATCCGTTGTACAAGCGTTATGGCGCAGGGTTGGCGCGGTTTCTGCGGGAGCGCGTGGAAGTGGTGGAAGGCGATGTGTCGCAGCCAGACCTTGGGCTCGCGCCGGACGTGTCCGAAGCCTTGCGAAAGAATCTCGACCTGATCGTCAACAGTTCGGGGTTAACCGACTTCAATCCTGATTTGCGGGATGCGCTGTTGACGAACGTGGATGCGGCGGTGAGCATCGTCGAATTTATACGCAGGTCGGATCATGCGGGCTTGTTGCATCTTTCGACGTGCTACGTGGCGGGCGCGCGGGACGGGCGGGTCGGCGAAGCGCTGCGGCCAAATTACACTCCGGCTGGAGTGGCGAACTTCGATGCGGATGCGGAATGGCGCTCGCTGCACGAGTTGGTGGCGCGGGTGACGGAGCAGGCAGAGAGCTCCGAGGTTACAGCCGAACTGCGACAGCAGGCGCTGCAGAAAGAGCATGCGTCCAAGGACCTGAAAGGCGCGGCGCTGGAGAATCAGGTTCGCAAGAACCGGGTTCGCTGGTTGCGAAATTATTTGACCGAAGCGGGGAAGAAGCGGGCGAACGAGCTGGGTTGGCCGAACACGTACACGCTGACCAAGAGCCTGGCAGAGTCGTTAATTCACAAGTATGGAGCGGGCTTGCCGATTGCGATGGTGAGGCCGTCCATTGTCGAAACCTCGGTGGAGAAGCCTTTCCTGGGCTGGAATGAAGGCATCAACACTTCGGCGGCACTCTCCTATCTTTTGGGAACGTACTTTCGTCAGCTCCCGTCGAATGAGCGCAAGCGGTTGGACGTGATTCCGGTGGACGCGGTGTGCCGCGGCATGACGCTGATCGCGGCCGCCATCATCGAGCGAAGGAATGCGCAGATTTATCAGCTGGCCACGTCGGTCACGAATCCCTGTGACATGCGGCGATCGATTGAACTGACCTCTTTGGCGCATCGGAAACATTACCGCGCTCTGGAGGGTCTGCAAAGCTGGCTGCGGTTGCGCTTCGATGCCATTCCAGTTTCCAGGCAACGTTACGAGCGCATGTCGGCGCCGGCGCAGAAGGCGATCATAAAATCGATACAGCGGATTATGTCGCCGCTCCCTCTGCGAAAGACGCCGTTGGCGAGGGCGGAGCGCAATCTGGAAAAAGTTGAAAAGCTGATTGAACTGTTTAAGCCGTTTATTCTTCTGAACGAACATGACTTTGTGGCGGAGAACATAGAAAAACTGGCTTATGCGTTGGTGCCTGAGGAAAGAGCTGATTTTGGCTACGATACGCGCGGCATCGACTGGTGGGAGTACTGGATCAACATTCATATTCCGGCGCTGCGGCGATGGACTTATCCGCTGATTGAGGGGCGCCCTCTGGAAGCGCGGCCGTCGCGGAGTTTTCAGCTGGCTGAGGCAGAGAGCAACGGAGAAACCATCAAAACCGGTACCAACGGAGCAACGTGGCGATATTCCTGACCGGGTCCACCGGATACATCGGCGGGCACGTCGCCGCCAATCTGCTGGAAGAGCACGGAGCGTCACTGAATGTGCTGGTGCGGGCGCGTGATCCGCATGAAGCGGAAGTGCGTTTGTGGCAGGCCTTGCAACTGCATCTGGACTTCTCGCGATTCTACGAATACCTGCAGACGCGGATCAGGATCTTCCGCGGTGATCTCACGGGGACGCAATTCGGGCTGGCTCGGGATGATTACGATCGATTGATCCATACGACGGATTCGGTCATTCATTGTGCAGCATCGTTGAACAGGAAATCGGAGAAAAGTTGTCTGAATGTGAACCTGCGAGGAACGCTGGAAGTGTTGCAGCTTGCCATGCGGGTGCACCACTATCATGGGCTCCGCCGCTTTAGCCATGTGAGCACGGTGGCTGTGGCCGGGAAACGCAAGGATGAAGTGGTCACGGAGGATAAGTCGATCGATTGGGAGCGGTCGGATTACGATCCGTATGCGCGTACGAAAAAGTTCTGTGAGCACATGATCCGGCAGCTTCTGCCGGAAGTGCCGCTCACGATTTTTCGTCCGAGCATCGTGCTCGGCGACAGCCGTCGCGCGGAGACTACGCAGTTCGACATGGTCAAGGCGTTCGTTTTCCTGGCTGGACTGCCGGTGCTTCCGTTTCGTCCCAATGACAAGGTTGACATTGTGAACGTCGACTTCGTGGCTGATGCGATTGCCACGCTGCATCAAAAAGATAGCCCGCAGTACGACACCTATCATCTCTCTTCGGGCAGGGAATCGCAGACGTTTCGTGAATTGACCAGCGCGCTGGCCACCGCGCAACAGAAACGCGCACCCGTGTTTGTGCCTGTGCTGGCGCGGCCTTTCTCCGGAACCGTAAACACGTTGGCGAATCGTAAAGGCGCGGTTGCCCATGGAGCTTCGCTGATGAAAGTGTTCATGCCATATCTGCTCTGGAATACTGTGTTCGACAATACGCGGGTCACGTCTGAGCTGGGCCGCAGGCCGGTGCCATTTTCGAAATACAGTTATCCGCTATTGAAGTTCAGCCGGGAGAGCAACTTTTCCTACAGATATGAGGACTGGCCGGCCAAGATCGGAGGGTCCGCGGCATGATGGACTTCGTGCTCGAAGCCTGGGTCAGCGCCCTGATTGAGAAGTCGAAAGCTGGGTGGATGCTGGGCCAAGGCAAGCCGTGGCGCCCGGGCGAAAAGTTAAAGCTGTTGTTTGCGGGATACAACGGGACGCGCAACATGGGATCGGATGTGCGCGTAGAGGAGATGCTGCGGCAGTTGCGGCACATTCTTGGCGCTGGGCAGGTCGCGTTCAGCGTGATGACGCAAGTCCCGAAATTTTCCCAGGGATATTTTCAGAGCACGGCGCAGGTGCATCTTCCGGATATTTTCCCGCCGTTTTTATCAGACGAGGTGCCCAAACACCACGGCGTGGTGGCTTGCGAAGGCTCGATGTTCAAGAGCAAGTTCGCCAACGCCCTGACCACGATGATGATCGGGTCGTTAGGTATTGCGGCAGCGCAGAACAAGCTGTCCGTGGGCTACGGGGCCGAGGCTGGGCATATGGATCCATTGGTGGCAAAGATGTGTGCGCGCTACTGCCAGAACTCGCTCGTAATCACACGCAACGAAGAATCGCGCACCATCCTGCGAGAGCTTGGAGTGCCCAATGAATTGGGCACGGACACGGCGTGGACATTTGAGCCGCATCCCGCGGAGTTTGGCAGGAAGGTGCTGCGCGAGTTGGGATGGGACGGGAATACGCCGGTGCTGGTGGTATGTCCGATTAATCCTTTCGAATGGCCGGTGAAGGCTTCGGTGGCGAAGTTCGCGCTGCACGGCCTGGTGGGAGCATACAAGGATAGCCACTACCGCTCGGTTTACTTTCATAACTCGGGGCCAGAGGCTGACCGCGCATTCGAGCGCTATCTGACGGGGATCGCGAATGCGGTAGATGCATTCCGTAAGCAGCGAAAGGTGTTCGTGATTCTGGCGGCGACGGAGCGTTTGGATGCGCGTCCGGCAGGTCGAATTTCAGAAAAGCTCGGCGGAGTGCCTGTGCTCAGTTCCGAAGACTACAACATGTATGAGCTGGTAAGCGTGCTGCGGGCTTGCCACATGATGGCTTCGTCGCGCTATCACGGGATTGTGACGAGTATGCCGGCGCTGGTACCGTCGGTGGGCATCACGATGGATGAGCGCATTCGAAATCTCATGCGCGAGCGCGGGCATGAGGATCTGCTGATGAATGTGGACGACCCTGATCTCGAATCGAGGCTGCTGGCGGCGCTGATCAAGCTGAGCCAGGAAAGCGAAAAGATTGCCGATGGGAACGGACGGACGGTGGTACGGAATTTGAAAGTGATGGCTCGCATGGGTGTGTACTTCGAGGAAGAAGTGCAGCGGCGGTATCCGGAGTTTCCGACGCGCCGGGGAGAGTGGAGTTGGGAAGATTACTTGCCGCCGATGAGTGCGGGGCTGCGTAGCTTGGTTGAGGCTTACAGCGGATGAGCATTCGATGGGAAGAGAGAAAACAGATTGCATGAGTTTTCTCGACGACATATTTGCGCAGCTCGATGCGGCTGGGGATAGGAGTGTTCTCTGGGAGCTTCACGGCCAGGAGGCAACCGGCAAAGTGAGTTGGGGGGTAACTGGGACGGGACTCTTAAAGCAGATCGCCCAAGCCCGAGCGCTTCTTGCGACCAAGGATCTGAAACCCGGCGACCGCGTCGCTCTACTGGCGCACAACAGCATCGAGTGGGTTGCGATGGACTTGGCCATCATGGCCGGAGGGCTGATCGTTGTGCCGCTTTATGCGCGGCAGGCGCCGTCGGAGCTGGTGGCCATGATGAAGGATTGCTCTCCGGCATTGATTTGCTGCGGGGATGCAGCGCTGCGGGACGGGATCGCGCAGAACTGGCCGGAGGCGCCGCCTCAAGTGCTATTTGAAGATGTGTGTGACGCTAGCTCCCACCCTTTGCGAAGAACGCAAAGGATGGGGCACCCGGAAGATGCAGAGAACCTGCAACTTGCGGACTCCGATCCGGTCACTCTTATCTATACGTCGGGTACATCGGGCGATGCGAAAGGGGTGGTTCTCACTGCGGGCAATGTTGGCCACATGCTGGCCTGCACATCCGGGCGGCTGGATGCACTCATGCAGAGCAAAGCCGGACAGGATCGCGTGTTCCATTATCTTCCGTTTTGTTTTGCGGGGTCCTGGATCATGTTGCTGACTTGCCTTCTAAGAGGCAGCTCGCTGACCCTCAATACGGACTTGAGCAAGATCGCCAGCGAGATGCGCAGCGTCGCGCCCGACTATTTCCTGAACGTCCCGGCACTTCTCGAGCGGATGCGCAAAGCGGTCGATGAACAGCTTTGGAAGACTGGTGGCATCGTGCTCGGCATTTACAGCCGCGCCAAGAGCGCATGGGCGCGCAAGCAGGAGGGACAGATAAGTTTCGCCGATTCAAGCTGGCTGGCGTTGGCCAATGCGATGGTTTTTCCGACGATTCGCAAGAAGATGATTGGGTCTCATCTGAAAGCACTCATTTGCGGTTCGGCGCCGCTTAGCGTGGAAACGCAGCTCTACTTCATGATGCTGGGTATTCCAGTTCTGCAGGTCTATGGCCTGACTGAAACTACTGCGATCTGTACGATGGATGACCCGGGTCATGTGGAGCCGGGCCGTGTGGGGCCTGCGATCCGCGGGGTCGAGATGAAGCTGGGCGAGAACGACGAGATTGTGGTGCGCGGGCCGAATGTGTTTCCGGGATACTGGAATCGTCCACAGGAGACGGCGAGCGCATTGCGCGATGGCTGGTTTCACACCGGCGATCAGGGCGAAGTGGATGCTACCGGGAACTGGCGGATTGTCGGTCGCCTCAAGAATTTGATTATTCTGGGCTCGGGTCACAACATCGCGCCAGAGCCAATCGAAGAAGAATTGGTGCGTAATTTGCCGGGCGCGCTGCAGGTCGTGCTCGTCGGCAATGGGCGGGGATATCTTTCGGCAGTCGTGACCGGGGACGTAACGCGAGAACGGGTGCAGGATGCCTTGGATGCGGTGAATCCCGGTTTGCCGCATTACAAGCAGGTGCGAGCGTTTCACATTTATTCCGAGCCGTTCTCGATTGAGAACGGATTGCTGACAGCCAATGGCAAGCTGAAACGGGACTTGATTGCGGCTCGTTTGAAAGATGAGATCGAAGAGATGTATGGGGTGAAGCAGGCTTCGTGAGTCCAAGACTTTAACCACAAAGGGCACGAAGGTTCACAAAGGAAACCCGGTTGGGAATGGAATCTTTCGACGGTCAGGCGCTTTCGTGGGAGTTGCGGGACGGTGCGCTCGAACTGGCCTTACATCGCGCGCCATGCAACGAGATTGGCTCGCTCTCTCTCGATGAGCTGGAAAAATTCGTCCAAGATCTCGATGACTTCCAGGACGAAGCTCATGCGATCATTATTTACAGTGAGTTGAAGGCTGGATTTTGTGCCGGGGCCGATCTGCGGGAGCTGTATCGGCGTTCTCGGGAGCTGGAGCGGAACCAAGCGGCCCAGAGTGTGCGCGATTATTTGGAGCGCATTCACCGGGTGATGAATACGATTGACGCTTCGCCGCTGACCACCATCGCAGCTGTGCATGGAGTAACGTTTGGCGGGGGTTTTGAGCTAGCACTGGTATGCGATCTGATTGTCGCTGACAAGATGGCCAGATTTTGTTTTCCCGAGTTGCGGTTGGGATTGATCCCTGGTTTCGGAGGGATTCCGCGTCTGAAGCGCGATCTGGGAAACGCGGTGGTTCGCGATCTGCTGCTTACTGGACGGAGTTTTAATGCGACCAGGCTTCAGCAAGTTGGACTGGTGAGTCAGGTAGTGGGGGAGGGAGAATCGCTGAGAGTGGCGCGAGCCACCGCGGCTCAGCTGGGGAAGTTTGACCGGCGCACGGCGATTGCAGCGAAGAAATTCATCAAGCCGATCCCGTACGAAGAGTTAAAGCTGGAAATCGATCTCTTCTGCGAGTTGTTCTCGCAGCCAGCGGTGGAAGCTGGTCTGAGAAAGTTCGTCGAAAGCGAGGACGCGCTGCCGTATTTACCCTGATGATTTTGGTCGCGCAAAATGCAGGGATCCTTCGTTTCGTTCGGGTGACAATCTATCCGAAGGTAATATGATAATGGCGATACATAAACAAACACTTGATGAAGTACTGGACCTGGCATCGGCTCACTTCAAAGTGCCGCGAGAGAAGCTTACACCGGACGACGACTTCTTTAAGACGCTCGGCATCGACAGCCTGCAGGCGCTCGATCTGCTGACGCGGCTGGAAAATCATTTTCGCATCGAGTTGCCGGACTATGAACTCCAGGGCGTGTCGGATTTCAGAACGCTGGCCGACCGGATCCAGGCTCGGTTGTGATTCGCAAGTGTCCGACAAAAACTCATGTTCCAGTTGCTTGTTCTCGATCTATGCCGGTAGTGAACTGATAAACATGCTTTTCTCTGAGTCTGTGTGCCTCTGTGGTGAAATAAAGTCTTAATGCTCTTTCTCGATCAATACACCTGTGTGGGCGATGCTCTGCGGGATGCGCTGGATCGCTGGCCGAACGAAACTTGCCTAATCGAGGCGGACCGGGATCGAGAGAAGACGCGGCTCACTTATTCTGATTTCAAGGACGTGGCTCTGCCTCTGGCCCGCGCGCTCGAGGATGCCGAATTCAATTCTGGCGATCGGGCCGCAATCATCATGACCAACCAGTCGAAATGGTTGATTTCGGCATACGCCATTTTTTACCGTGGCGGCGTGGTGGTGCCGCTCGACTTCAAATTAACAGCGGCGGAGCAGCTGCAACTGTTGGCGCACTCCAAGGCGAAATTTCTCATCGTCGAGTACTATCTGTGGCGGGCAATTACGCAGTCGCCGGAGTTCAAAAATCACAAGCTCAAAAAGGTGCTGGTCACGGAAGCGCCGCTGGGAGCCGATCTCGCAGGTGCTTATCGTTGGGAAGATTTCCGCCGCAAGGGCGATCCTGTTTTTGTTCCGCGAGGACGGGCGGATGTGGCTTGCATCGTCTACTCTTCGGGTACGGGCGGGCGGCCCAAGGGATGCGTCCTCACCCATGAGAATTATCTCGAGCAGTGCAAGTCGCTCACGGCGTGGTACCCATTCTGGCCGGGGGTGCGCTACCTCAGTATTCTGCCGACGAATCATGCGATTGATTTTATGGTTGGCTTCATCGGCCCATTCGTCTGCGGTGCTTGCGTGGTGCACCTGCGCACGCTGAGGCCAGAATTTGTACGCGATGCTTTCGTTCGGTACAAAATCACTTATGTCGCGCTGGTTCCCATGATTCTCAAGAACCTGGAACGCGGGTTGCGCGGCAAGTTTGACGAACTCTCTGGCGCGAGGCGTTTCCTGCTGAATCGGATGATCGCGCTGAATAAGTCTCTCACTCGCTCACATCCCAAGGTCGGTCTCAGCCGCAAACTTCTGTCGCAGGTGCATCAGGGTTTCGGCGGAGAATTGCGGGCGATGTTTACCGGGGGCGCATTCATGGAACCTTCGACTTTGCAGTTTTTCTACGATCTCGGCATTCCGGTGGCCAACGGATATGGTCTCACCGAAGCGGGCACATCGCTTACGCTCAACGACCTTAATCCTTTTCGCGCGGACACTGTGGGCAAGCCTTTACCGGGAGTCGAATTGCGCATTCTCAATCCTGATTCTGACGGGATCGGCGAAGTTGCAGCTCGCGGCAAGACCGTGATGTCCCACTATCTGGATGATCCTGAATTAACGGCGCAGACCATCGTCGACGGCTGGCTGGTCACGGGCGATCTCGGCCGCTTTGACGGCAATGGACACTTGCAGCTTTTCGGGCGCAAGAAAAACATGATCGTCACCGAAGGCGGTAAGAATATTTATCCTGAGGACATAGAAAGTGCTTTCGACGGACTCCCGGTCAAAGAATATTGCATTTTCGCCGCAAATTATCTTTGGCCCGCAAAGATTCTCAGTCGCGAGATGCTGGTTCTGCTTCTCCGTCTGGAGCAAAATCAGGAATTCACGGACGCGCTGAAAGAGGAGATCGTTGCCCGTAACCGCCGCCTGCCCGACTTCAAGCGGGTTGGCGGATACTTGCTCTGCAGTAAAGATTTTCCACGAACTGCGTCCATGAAAATCAAACGCACTGAGCTGGCGGAAGAGATTCGCCCGATTCTCGGCCGTGCTGCTGTGGTCGAACTGTGAGCGGCGCCGACACTTTTCTTGCCATCGTGAATCCGGCTGCGGGCGGGGGAAGGTGCCGCAAGCTCGTTTCGGAAGTGCTTAATCGTTTGCGAACGGGCGGAATCAAGCTGGATGTGATCGAGACTACTGGCCCAGGGCAGGGAACGCAGCTGGCGCGCGACGGCTACGCCCGCGGGTATCGTAAGTTCATCGCCGTGGGGGGCGATGGAACGTCGTATGAGATCGTGAATGGCGTTTTTCCTCGATCAGAATCGGACGAGCCCGCCACGCTGGCGTTTCTTCCTCTGGGAACCGGCAACTCATTCCTGCGCGAATTCACCGATCGTGGAGTGGAACACGCGGTCGAGGCGCTGCTTGCGAACCGATCTCAGCCATGTGATGTCTTGCGATTGCGCCACACAGAAGGAGTTCTCCACTACATAAATCTGCTGGCCATGGGGTTCGCGGCGGATGTCGCAACCTTACGGGCTCGGAGTTTTAGCGCGTGGGGAGAGCTTGGTTATCAATCTTCGATCTTCATCTCGCTGGCTCGCTTCCGCCGCCGGCCTTTCCCTTTGCAAATCGATGGCAAAGGAGAGATCGACCGCCGCCCCTGCCTTTTTCTGACTTTCAGCAATAGTAAGTTTACCGGCGGAACCATGATGATTGCGCCCAACGCCGAGGTGAACGATGGCCTCATCGAATACGTGCGTTGGGGGCCGATCGGACGGTTGGGACTGATTCGTAATTTGCCGACGCTCTATGACGGTACGCACATCAATCATCCGATGGCCGAACGGCGCGAAGCAAAGCAAATTGATTTCCACTTGGAAGCTCCTGTGGACGTGATGGTGGATGGCGAAGTGCTCACACTGCAATGCCAGACGCTGGATGTCTTGCCATCGGCTTTGCGCGTCGTGGTATAAGAATTTATCCCTATGTCACAAGAACGCAGAAAACGGCAACAGCAAAGGCAAGGGCAAGATCAACCGAACCCGGCGCGGTTGCGCTACATAATGATTGCGATCGTGATTGTTGTGGTCTTTGCGGCCGCTTATTACTTAATTTGGCACAAGCGTACTAGCCGTTTGGACGCCTTCGCCAAGTGCCTGACGGCAAAGCAAGCCAAAATGTACGGCGCCTTTTGGTGCCCGCATTGCGACGAGCAGAAAGAGAAGTTCGGCTCATCGTTTCAGTACGCTCCCTATATTGAGTGCGGGATTAAAGGCTCACAGGGCATCGCAGCGGTCTGCACCCAAGCCGGCATCAAACGGTTTCCTACCTGGATTTTTGCCGATGGCACCCGAGTCGAGGGCGAACACGAGTTGGAATTCCTCGGCGAGGAGACGGGATGCAGCCTGCCATGAACTCAGCCGTGCGGCGGGTCTTTCAGTTGATCGCTCTGCTGGCATTGGCAGGCATCGTCGTCTCTTCCGTTTCGCTGCATCACCACTATGGCACTTCGCAGACGAACTATTGTGATTTCGGGGCCAGTTTCAATTGCGACATCGTCAATCGCAGCGTTTACTCGACAGTGTTTGGAATTCCGGACGCGCTGATTGGCATTCTTGGCTACGGTCTGCTGCTTACTCTGGTGACGTTGTATCGGACGAAAGCGGAAACCCCCTTCATGCTCCTGGTCGCTTCCACAGCCGGACTGGGCTTTGCTCTCTATCTCACATACATCGAGAAGTTCGTGCTGGCGACGTGGTGCATTTTGTGCCTTTCGTCGCTTACCTTGATTGTTCTGATTACGGCGCTGTCATCGTTTCTGGTGGTAGCTACGTTGCGCCGGAGTTGAGTAAGGAGCCGACCATGGATTTGTTTGCGGGCTATCCCGGGCGAGGACGCCCGCGCCTACATTAGACGATGGAAGAAACAGTTCACCAACAAGTCGCGCCGCCAAACGAGTCCGTAACAGGCGATCTTCGGTTGCACGAATTTCATAGCCGCGTATTTCGCAATACGCGGATGCTGCGAGTATGGCTCCCTCCAAGATACGACGCGCCCGGCAACGTATCGAGGCGCTATCCCGTGCTTTACCTGAACGATGGCCAAAACCTATTTGACCGCGCCACGGCCTTCGCTGGCGTGGAATGGCAGGTGGACGAAACTGCCGATCGACTAATCCGGCAAGAGGTCATTCCGCCGCTGATCGTTGTAGGCATCGACAATGCACAGATTGAGCGCATCAAGGAGTTCTTGCCGTACCGTTCGTTTCATCCTCCGGTTTTGCGACCGCAAGGGAAGCGCTATCCGGCTTTCCTGATCGATGAAGTCATGCCGTTTGTGGGCGCGCGCTACCGCGTCGCAACCGGCCCGGAAAATACCGGGCTGGGTGGGTCTTCGTTGGGTGCGCTGATTTCGCTCTACACGGTGATCGCGCGGCCCGGAGTTTTTGATCATCTGTTGCTGGAAAGCCCGTCGCTGTTTATTTCCAATCGAAGGATCTTGAAGAACGCCCGCCGTTTTCGAAAGTGGCCGGCGAAAGTGTTTCTGGCAATAGGCACCCGGGAAGCTGGTCGCGACGACAAAGACAGGCAAGTTGTCGAAGATGTCCGCGAACTCGAACGCAGCCTGCGAGGCGCGGGCCTGGACGAACGCCGCCTGCTGGTGAAAATCGACGAGGGTGCCTCTCACAATGAAGCTGAATGGGCGAAGCGCTTTCCGGATGCGTTGAGTTTCTTGTTCGGACCCTCCCTAAGGCCATCTGATGGGGAAGTAAGAGGCGGTCATTTCCCAGTCGTCGGATCGACACTTCCTGAGTCCGGCTGAGACTTCGTCGACTCTTCGCGCAGGATTGCAGGGTACGGAGAAAGTTTTGGTGGCGACTCATCGGGCTCGAGCAGCCACACGCTTCGATTTTTGAAATACTGCAACAGTTCCAGATTGTTCAGTTCGCCCATATCCCGGGCCCACACCACTTTCGCAGCGTCGATATCGGCCGCGTTGTAAACCCACTCCGGATCCGATTGATGAGATCGCCCGTACCGCACGATGATCAAGTGCTGTCCCGGTGTGTTCTCCAGGCGGTGCAAAATCCTGGCGCGGGACAGGTTACCGCGCGGCCATGGATCCTCAATTCTTGCATGCGCCTGGATCGCCGTAACCCTGATGACCACGATGGCAAAACAGATCAGCGGGATTGCTCGCACCAACGCCGGCCCCAGCAGCTTTCCCCGCCAACGCCAGAGTCTGAGGTGCCGGATGCACTGAACCAGAACAATGTATAGGAGTCCCACGGCGGGTGCGAAATAGTGCGGCCGGAACCAGGTTTCCACGGCAAGGGCCAACAAAGACACCGCCAGCGCCAGAAGCGGAAATCGAACGCGCCGATCATGCCAGGTCCAAGGGAGAGCTAGTAAGGGAACAGTCAGGGCCGGCCCTAAAAAGAAGCGCCAGAACCAAAAAATCTTGTATGAACCCAGCCTGACGAAGCCGGCAAGGGTACGATTGTCCTGGTAATCCTTAAATTCGACCTCGTAAAACTTCTCCATCACTGGATAGCGGTATGTGAGTCTTGGCAAGGGGGCCTGCCAAATAAAGTATCGAGCCCGTGAGTAGAGACTGCGATCCACTTGGTAGCCCATACGAAGCGGGCTTCCAGTCACGCGGTAGTTGTAGTATCCAGTAGCGACTGTTGACAGCGCTAATATCAGAGCAATCGGAGTAAGCGCTCGACGCAACAAGATCGAGAAATTGGGACGCGCCGGGCCGGCTAGCCAAGCCGCTATTGCCACTGCGACGCAGGATGCGAGAACCAGTCCCTCATATGGCCGGGTGTTGGCCAGGATGGCAAGGCCCAGAGCCATCCAAATCGCGTCTCGCACGGTTATGCGACGTTTTAAACGCGGCAGTGCGCCCAGCACTAGGGCTCCACCCAGGGCCGTTACGGAAGCACACCAATATCCGTTGATCCAGTAGCCGAAAACGCCCAGTCGAAGCAGAGAAAGCACACCTCCAAACAGCGCCCAGCCGGGCGGAAGCCAAGCTTGAAGCATCCAGGTCAATGCCGCGCACATCAGCCCGGTTACGATAGAGTTGCCGATCCAGGCATGTCCCAGAAGTTTCCCCGCGGCGAGTATCAGGCCCTCGGCAGGCGGATACATAGACATATAGGTCGGACGCTGGATAATGTGGAAGCTTTCGAAGTGCATCCACATCGGGTGGGTTGGATTCGTAAGCCGGCCATGGGCAAAAGTATCGGCCGCCAGCAGGTAGCTGTACTCATCGTGATAGTAGGGTTCAGGAATACTGAGGACTGGAATCAGCGCTGCACGAATCACAATGGCCGCCAGGCCCACAACGGCGATCGAAACGCCTTTTCTTCGCGCCAGAGATCGAAACTTTTGCTCCAGGTAGCGAAAAATCCGCGGCGTCGGCCGCCTCGAGCGAGGCCACAGAATCATCGCACCCACCGCCACTATCAGCAGCAATTCGATGAATTGCACGCCGAACTCGAAGAGCAGTCGCTCGTAAAGAGGCATGAATAGCAGATTCTTAATTGCTGATGGACTATTGTCAATTGGCGCAGGACGTATGGCCGAGGACCTTCCCTGAGCCAATCGCAATGAGTTATGCTCTCGCGCAGTGAAAACCCATCCTTTCGGGAACGCAGCAGTTTCGATCGGGGTGCGCGATGCTTCAGAATCTGGGGTGATACTGTGGCTTGCACTCACAGTTGCCCTCAGCGCCGCTCTCAGATTCTTTCGTTTGGGAACTAAAAGCTTCTGGCTCGACGAGGCAGCGAGCGCGACACTGGCACGGCTCGAGTGGCAGCCGTTTTGGACTGCACTCATCCACCGCCAGGCCAATATGGCTCTGTATTACGTGCTTCTGCGCGGCTGGATCCGGTTGGGTAGCAGCGAGTTTGTCATTCGCTGTCTTTCAGTGCTTGCCGGGGTAGCCGCGATTCCGGCAATCTATTTACTCGGCGCACGTCTTCTTGGACCCAGAGCGGGAAGGCTGGCTGCTCTCTTGCTGCCTGTTCATGCGTTTCACATCAGATACTCGCAGGAGGCTCGCGCCTACAGCTGGTTTATGCTGCTGGCTATAATGTCTTCTTTGTTTTTGCTGCGGAGCCTGGAACAGCCCTCGCGCAAGAATTGGGGAGGGTACATCCTGTTGAGCAGTTTGATGGTCTACGCCCAGGTGTTTGGTGGCTGGATGCTGCTCGTGCAGTGGATATCGGTATATTTGTTGCGGCACAGAGTTCGTTGGAAACAATTCCTCGTCAGCGCGGCGACGATTTGTTTGCTGATCTCTCCTTTGGCATTCTGCCTGCTTTTTGCTTCAGACCGGTCGCAGCTCCACTGGCTGACCAAACCCACGCTGCATGACCTGTACAAGTTTTCCCTCGACATGACAGGGGACGGTGGCCCTTTACTATTGCTGGCCTACGTCGCCCTGGTCTTGGGTGGGGTGGGCACCGCCGTCAGTCAGATGAAATCCCGCTCCTCTGAGGGAGTTTGGAAGTACTGGTTCCTGCTGATCTGGCTGGTTTTGCCCGCAGCTTTGGTTCTCGCCATTTCCTTCCGCTGGCCTGCGTTTGAGCCTCGTTTCCTGATCTTTTGCCTTCCTCCGCTGGTGCTGCTCGCTGCCGATGCTCTGACCAGAGTTCGTTCGAAAGTTCTTTTTGCCGCTGCTGTGACGATTGTGCTTGGGCTCTCGTTGAACGGAACGTACTCCTACTATCGTGGCCGTGCGGACTCCGAACACACGGATAACTGGAAAGATGCAACGCGTTACGTCTTGTCGCAAGCGCGAGCGGACGACGCGGTTCTCTTTAGCTATAGTGAGGAGAGACTTGCCTTCGACGAGTATCAAAGACAGTTTCACACGACTGGTTCTGGAATCCACGAGTTTCCGGAGGAGACGGATTTGGAGTTGCTGACGCTACGTCCGTCGCGGCCCAGCGCCGAGTTATTAAGTAACATTGTCGCCGGCTACGAGCGCGTGTGGGTGATCTCCGCCTTTCAGCCCAACCCGGCCAGTCGTCGGGCAGAGGCGCCGTTGGCGGCTAGTTTCAGAGAATATTCGGAGCAGAGTTTTGGTTTCGTCCGCGCGGACTTGTATGCGGATAAGATTCCGCCTTCCGCCAAGGAGAGAACTTCCGCTAAGCAAAACGAGCAATGACAAAATCGATAAGAATCCTGGTTTGGCTCGGAGTTTCCATTCTCGGTGCGCTCGCGCTGGGCACGATTGCGCTCCACCGTGGCGAACAAATTAACGCCATGTGGCTGGTGGTTGCTGCCGTCTGCGCATATTCGTTGGGATACCGCTTCTACAGCAAGTTTGTTTCCGCCAAAGTGCTTGCCCTCGATGCCCAGCGGGCCACTCCCGCCGAGCGGTTGGAGGATGGCCGCGATTTCGTTCCCACCAATAAATGGGTGGTCTTTGGACATCACTTTGCGGCCATTGCCGGGCCCGGCCCGCTGGTAGGGCCCGTTCTCGCCGCGCAGTTCGGGTATCTTCCGGGGACGCTTTGGATATTGGCCGGCGCCGTCTTTGGCGGTTGCGTGCAGGACTTCGTCATCCTGCTCTTCTCCGTGCGCCGGGATGGGAGGTCGCTCACTGAAATGGCCCGCGAGGAAATCGGCGTAGTTGGCGGCTTCGTGGCCTACGTAGCGGTGATCAGTATTATCGTGATTCTGCTCGGTGCGGGGGCGTTGATCGTGGTGAACGCGCTGAAGTCGAGTCCGTGGGGCGTATTCACCATTGCGATGACCATTCCAATCGCGCTGTTGATGGGTTTTTACTTGCGTCACTTGCGACCCGGCAAAGTATTGGAAGTTTCATTTCTTGGATTCGTTCTGGTGATGCTTGCGATCTGGGGCGGACAATGGGTTTCGCAGACTCCGACGGTCGCGCCTTGGTTCACTTTGACCGCTCCCGCGCTCGCGATCGTCATCATCATTTATGGATTCGCCGCTTCGGCGTTGCCGGTGTGGTTGTTGCTTGCCCCGCGCGATTACTTGAGCACCTTCGTCAAACTGGGGACGATCGGCCTGCTGGCTCTAGGAATCATTGTGCTGCGTCCTACGCTTCACATGCCGCCGTTGACGCGGTTTGTCGACGGATCAGGGCCGATCTTTGCCGGCAAGATTTTTCCTTTCGCCTTCATCACCATCGCGTGTGGCGCCATCAGCGGCTTCCATTCTTTGATCTCGAGCGGTACGACTCCGAAGCTCATTCGCCGGGAACCAGAAACCCGCATGGTTGGCTACGGTGCGATGATGGCCGAGTCGATGGTCGCAATTATGGCAACGATTGCCTGCTGTGTGCTTCAGCCGGGAATTTACTTTGCGATCAACAGTCCTGCGGGAGTCGTGGGCCAGTTGCCAGAAACTGCGGTTGCGACCATCAGCGGCTGGGGATTCCCGGTTACAGCCGCTGGCATGCACGCGCTGGCGCAGGCCGTTGGCGAGCAGACTTTGTTCAATCGTACCGGCGGCGCTCCCGCATTTGCCGTCGGGATGGCCCACATTTTTTCCAGCAGTCTGGGTGGACAGGCTGTGATGGCGATCTGGTATCACTTCGCCATTATGTTTGAGGCGCTGTTTATTCTTACCGTTCTCGATGCTGGCACACGGGTGGGGCGCTTCATGGTGCAGGATGCACTCGGCCATATTTGGAAGCCACTCGGTCGTACGAGTTGGTATCCCTCGATTCTGGCTACCAGCGCGCTGATCGTGGCTGCATGGGGATCGTTCTTGTGGCAAGGAGTAAAGGATCCGCTGGGTGGAATCAATTCGCTGTGGCCGCTTTTCGGGATATGCAATCAACTCCTGGCGACGGTGGCGCTATGCGTGGCCACGACCATCATCGTCAAGATGGGCAAGGCTCGCTATTCGCCGGTGACTCTGGTTCCGCTCCTATGGCTGGTTGCGGTGACTTTCACGGCGTCCTGGCACAAGATTTTCGATCCGAATCCAAGGATCGGATTTCTGGCGCATGCGCGGCAACTTGCGTCGTCCGCAACTCCAAGTCCTGAAATTTCGCGTTTGATCTTGAACGACCGGCTCGACGCTGCCGTGGCGGGCGTCCTGGTCTGCATGGTTGCGCTCATTTTGCTGGAGTCGATTTCAGTGTGGGTGAGCGTGGTCTCCGGCCGAATGCAAGCGAGAGTGCGGGAAGCGCCGTTTGTGCCGACGCGTTTTGCGGCGGAGGAACGAGTATGAGTAGCTCTACAGTAAAGCCGGGTTCGAACGCAAGACCGACGGCCGAGCGTTGGTCGAGACGGACGAGGGCGTCCTCTACATGGTTCGCTGGCTCGATAAGATTGTTCCTCAGCGCTCTGCGGGAAATTTTCGATGAGTCGGCTTACGCGCGCTTTCTTGCACGGCACTCGATAAGTTCTTGCCCTGATGCCTATGCCGCGTTCCTTCGCGAGCATGGGGCCGCGAAGGCGCGCCGCCCGAAATGCTGCTAGCTTTGAAAGGTATGAACCGTTCTCGAACAGCCCGTACATTTCCTCTATGAGCGAAACGGCGATTTCCGTGCAGGGGTTGCGCAAGTCCTACGGGCCAGTCGAGGCTGTACGAGGCATCGATTTTCAAATCGACTCTGGAGAAGTTTTCGGTCTGCTTGGTCCGAACGGCGCGGGCAAAACGACCACTGTCGAAATTCTCGAAGGCCTGCGTCCGCGCAGTGGGGGACAGGTTTCCGTCCTGGGTTTCGATCCGGAGAAGCAGAAAGTGCAGCTCAAGGATCGCATCGGCGTCTGCCTGCAAGCCACGAATCTGCCGGATAAGATTCGCGTCCGCGAGGCACTGCACGTCTTCTCCTCTTTCTACAGCCGCAACGTGGACGCCAACGAAATACTGCGCCGGCTACAACTGGAAGACAAACGCGATGCCTTCTACAGCACGCTTTCGGGCGGCCAAAAGCAGCGCCTGGCTCTGGCACTGGCACTTGTCAACGACCCGGCGTTGCTGTTTCTCGACGAACCTACCACCGGTCTCGATCCGCAGGTTCGCGCCGAGATTCATGGGTTGCTCGAGCAACTGCGAGGCGAGAATCGCACCATCCTGCTGACCACCCATTACATCGAGGAGGCGGAGCGCCTTTGTGACCGCGTTGCCATTATCGATCAGGGCCGCATCATCGCCATGGACACGCCCCGCAAGCTGCAGCAGCAGAGCCGCGCCGCGTCGACCATCGTGGTGACGTGCGACAAAGTTATTCCGGCGTTGCGTCCGGTGTGGGGCGAGGCGATCGAGAGCAGCGTGGATTCGACTGGTCATACTCTCACCGTGATTTCCCAGCGTCCCGCGACCACGCTCGTGGAGTTGATTAAATGGATTGACCAGAGCGGCCTTGAGTTGGTGGACGTTCATCTCAAAAAGCCCACGTTGGAGGATGTGTTCATTGAGTTGACGGGAAAGCGGCTGCGCGACTAATGGTACCTCGGAACATGAAAAGCTACATCGCACTCATCCAACTGGACCTCAAGCTCGCGCTGCGGCAGAAGTCCGTGCTGTTCTTCAATTACATGTTCCCCCTGATTTTTTTCGTGGTCTTCGCCCAGGCTCTGCATGGCGATCGCGGCAATGCCATGACTCAGATCGTCACCATGGTGATCATCATCGGTGTGCTGGGGAACGGGTTGTTCGGTGCCGGTATGCGCGCGGTGCAGGAGCGCGAATCGAATGTGCTGCGCCGCTACAAGGTCACTCCGATTACGCCGGCGCCGATTCTGATCGCGGCGACTGTCGTCGGTTGGATCCTTTTTATGCCCCTGGTGCTGTTTATGTTTTGCGTGGCGCACTTTGGGTATGGTATGCCGTGGCCGGACAGGCTGGGGTCGATTCTCTTGTTTGCGACACTTGGCATTCTGGCCTTCCGCGCCATCGGCATGATTCTCGCGGCAGTAGCGAATTCCATGCAGGAAAGCCAGATCCTGGTGCAATTGGTTTACCTGCCGATGCTGTTCCTAAGCGGCGCCACCTTTCCGACGTCCATGTTTCCTTCCTGGCTGCTCATCGTGACGCAATTCTTGCCAGCCACCTACCTGGTTTCAGGACTCGAAGGAATGATGCTGCGCCAGGAGAGCCTGGCGGCGAATGCGCTTCCGGCGTTGGCTCTGCTGATCACCGTTTTTGTGGGACTGTTTATTTCGTACAAGCTTTTCCGCTGGGAGAAAGAAGAAAAGATTCGCAGTTCCGCCAAGCTCTGGGTGGGCGCAGTAATGTTGCCGTTCATCGTGCTCGGCATATGGCAGGCACACACAAAGCAGAATGTTGCTAAGACCAAGATGCTGAACCGCCAACTGGCACGCGGTGAAACTTACCTGATTCGAGGCGCCCGCATCTTCGTTGGCGATGGAAAGGTGATCGATGCGGGTGCGATCCTGATTCGCGGCGGCAAGATCGCCGAGGTTTATGAAGGGGAAGGTCCGGACCCGAGGATGGTGAAAGCCACGCCGATCGAGGCGGCGGGCAAAACCGCGCTGCCGGGGCTGATCGATGTGCACGTTCATCTGGTCGCACCGGGTGGCATCTACGCGGACATGGGCCAGTACAACCCGGAATCCCACATGCTGCGCAATCTGGCGGCTTATCTCTACAGCGGCGTGACCGCGGTCCGAAGTGTGGGTGACCCTTTGGATATTGTGCTCAAAGTACGGTCGAGCGTGAACAGCGGTGAAAAGCTGGGGGCTGAGCTTTTCACCTGTGGGCCACTGTTTACCGCTAAAGGAGGGCATGGCACCGAATACTTCAAAGACATGCCGCCTAATATTCGGGAGCAGGCGGAAGCGCAATTTACGCGGAAACCAGCTTCCGCCGATGAAGCTCGACGTCAAGTTGATGAGCTCAAGCGCTCCAATGTTGATTGCATCAAGGCCATACTTGAGGCCGGTGGCGGCGCCAGCGTCTTCAATCGTCTCGACAGTTCGATCTTTCAAGCCGTTGCCCAGGAATCCCATGCTCAGGGATTACCGCTCGCCGTGCATACCGGGGACGTTCGCGATGTGACGGACGCGGTTTCCGCCGCCGCAGACTCCATCGAACACGGCTCGTTCCGCGAGGCCATTCCGGATGCGCTGTTCCAGCAGATGGTCGGCAAGAAGATTTCCTACGATCCGACCCTCAGCGTGGCGGAGGCGTTCCGAGACTTTGCCGCTGGCGACACAGCTCTATTAAAACGCTCGCTGGTGCAGCAAGTCGGGCCCACGGACCTGATCGAAGGCACCGAGAAAGCGATGGCGTCGAAAGACCTCGATCCGATGCGCCAGCACATTGCGCAATTTCCCATCAACCTGGAAGTGGGGACGCAAAATCTGCTGCGACCTTATAAAGACGGCGTCACCCTCGTGACCGGCAGCGACGCCGGCAATTTTTTGATCCTTCACGGCCCGACGGTGCAACATGAGCTTGCGCTGTGGGTACGTGCCGGGATTGCTCCCGCGGTTGCGCTCGAAGCCGCGACTTACAACTCGGCTCGCCTCTTACGGGTGGAAAATCGCATTGGTTCAATTCGCGCCGGGAACGATGCCGATCTGCTGCTGGTGGATGGGAATCCGCTCGATGATATCGGTGCGGTCGAACGCATTTCGCTTGTCTTTTTTAAGGGCGAGCAGCTCGACCGCTCCGATCTGTTCAATCAAGAGTAAAAGCATCAGGAGTAAACAGAATGGCGCGCGCCGGATGCTAGACTCTGGTGGATGCGGGTTCTCGGCATTGATTGTGGGACGGAGTACACCGGCTACGGTGTCGTCGAGCTCTGCCACGACGGCAAGTTGATTTGCCTTGCTTGTGGCGCGGTGAAGCTCTCTGCTCGCGAGTCGATGCCAGCGCGCTTGTCGACCATCTTCGACCGCCTGGGCGCGATCATTGTTGAACACCGGCCAGATCGGGTTGCCATCGAAGATGTGTTTTATGCCTTGAATGTGAAGTCGGCGCTCAAGCTGGGACAGGTGCGCGGGGTTGCGATGCTGGCCGCATCGTCAGCCGGGCTGGAAGTCGCCGAGTACTCACCGCTCTCGATTAAATCCGCGGTGGTCGGTTATGGTCGAGCGGAGAAGCAGCAGGTGCAGCACATGGTCACACGGCTGCTGAATCTGGCCGAGATTCCTGAGCCGCCAGACGCCGCCGATGCACTCGCAATTGCAATCTGCCATTTGCATACCGCGGCCACGTTGGAACGCCAGCAGGCATGAGAGGATTACCCGCCACCAGCACATTTTGGCATAATTCTTTGTACATGTTCTTCGGTAAGCTCCGAACAGGGTGTGTCCGCACGCAGACGCTCAAGTATGGGTTCCGTATTTCCGTTCTTGCATGCTTGATCGTGTGCTTTTTGGCTCCTGCACAGGCTCAGCAAACGGTTATCCCCACGGTTACCTTCACCTGTGATTTTCCAGGCTCTGAACCGGATCACTACGCCATCTCGGTGTCCGACGATGGTACCGCTGTTTACGACTCCGACAGCAAGCTCACCGACTCCGCGGCCAGTGAGCCTTTCCACTCGGATTTCACTGTCTCCCAAGCCTCGCGCACGCGTGTGTTCGACCTCGCTAAACGCGCAAATTATTTTGAAGGGGAGGTTGACTCGAAGAAAAAGAATCTGGCATCCACCGGGGTGAAAACTCTCGCATACAAGGATGCGCAGAAGAGCACGCGGGCGACCTACAACTATTCGCCCATCCCCGCGGTTGAGGATCTGACAGCTTTCTTCCAATCTCTATCCACCACGTTGGAGTTTGGCCACCGGCTTGACTACTATCTTCGCTACCAGAAACTTGCCTTGGACGAGGAGATGAAAAAGATGGAGGAAATGTCGAATAGCGGCGGCCTGGTGGAAATCTCAGCGTTGGCTCCCATCCTGCAGAAGATCGCGGACGATCCCGCCGTGATCAAGGTGGTGCGGGCCCGAGCCCAGCGCCTGATGCTGGCCCCCGCGGCCAAAAGTAAGTAACCGACGATGACCGAATATAAGTGACTTTCAGGCAACACAATAGCGCGAACCGTGTTCTAATATTGCAGAGGGGCCGTTCCGGGGGTGTTCCATGTCTAAGCTAAATATCAAGCTGCTGATAGCCACGGCGGCAGCCACTTCTCTTCTTTTCACCGTTCCCGCATTTGCAGATTCGCAAGTTCGCGTAGTGCGATTGAGCGAGGTTCAGGGCGACGTGCAGGTCGACCGCAACGCTGGACAGGGCCTGGAGAAGGCCTTTCTGAATTTACCCATCACACAGGGCGTCAAATTGCAGACCGGCAAAGATGGCCGGGCGGAAGTGGAATTTGAAGATGGAAGTACGTTGCGGGTTACTCCGGAGACCGTGATTACGTTTCCTCAGCTCTCGCTCCGCGACTCCGGGGCGAAAGTCTCGACCGTGCATCTACAAGAAGGCAGTGCCTATGTCAACTTCGCCGGCTCAAAAGACGACGAGTTCACGCTGACCTTTGCCCACGAAAAACTGGCGCTCGCCCATTCGGCTCATCTGCGTCTCGAAATGGGGGACGCGGACGCGACCTTAGCCGTCTTTAACGGCGAAGTGCAGGTCCAGGGCGATGCAGGCACCGTGGCAGTGAGCAAGAACCACACTGCACAGTTCGACCTCACCGATGACGATCACTATGAACTGGCCAAGAGTGTCGAACCGGATCCCTTTGACCAATGGGATAAGGAGCAAAATCAATACCACCAGCAGTACGCCAGCAACTCCTACAGCAGCTATTCGCCTTACGCGTACGGCACTAACGATCTGAATTACTACGGCAGCTTTTCCAACGTGCCGGGCTACGGTAACGTTTGGCAACCTTACTTTGCTGGCGCGGGTTGGGATCCGTTCATGAACGGTGCCTGGGCGTTCACTCCCGGCTTCGGTTATGGCTGGGTTTCCGGCTACCCATGGGGTTGGACGCCGTACCACTACGGTTCGTGGGTTTATTTGCCTACGAATGGATGGGGATGGCTGCCCGGAGGCAGCTGGACGGGATGGAGCACGCCCAGGATCGTTCATCCCCCGGCGAACTTCCTTCCACCGCAGCCCCCGTCAAATCTAAGCCACGGAACGGTGGTCGTGAACCGGGGTCCGGTGCCTATCCAACTTGGGCGATCGTTCAACCGGATGGAAATCGCCAAGAACTCGGCGGGACTCGGAATCCCGCGCGGTGGTGTTAAGAACCTGAACCAGCTGTCGGGCACGGTTCAGCAACAGGGATTTGCTACGGCAAAAGTTCACTCTGCGCCCGTAGGGGTCAGTTGGTGGAATGGCGGCGGATTTTATGGACCGGGTCCCGCGATGGCGGCGGGGCACACTGGCGGTTTCTCCGGCGCTTCAGCCGCACATGGGAGCGCGGGCGGGGGCCATTCGGGCGGCGGCGGTGGGCATCGCTAAGACGATCAGCCTGCGGCAATAGTTGAAACGTAAAAGGGGCAGCTTTCGGCTGCCCTTTCGATTTTGACCTGAACATTCCCGTTAAGCGATGTATTGTTATGGCCGATCGATTTGGTAATCCACATCCGCTGGACAATACCGGGTCAACAATGTCGTCTCCAACATGCCGGAGGTTGCTAAAACCTTCGGCTGCCACAAGGGTCAAAACCATGGTGCGGGATTAACTGTCTTCCGGGTTTGGTAAGAAGAAACGATGGAGGCCGGGCGTCCCCGCCGCGGCCCAGCGGGCGAGCGCCATTCTTCGGCGTTCATTTCTTCGCGTTCCCGGCTTCGTCCTTCAGGTAGTTCGCGCTCAACGTTCCTTTCTTTTTGGCCAAGTCGATGAGAGTGGGATAAAACTGCACGAACGTCGTGTCCACGGCGGCGTGCTGCTCATGGCAAGAGTAGCAGGACGCCTCCTTAGGCACCTGCTTGGATGGGCTGTCGGTCTCAAATCCGAAGAAAGCCCACTTGCCAGGAAAGCGCGATTCATCTTTAACGTGGACTTCACGGCCCATCGTGTCCGAAGTCTGGTAGTGGCCGCTCTTGTTGATTGAGGCATTGCTTCCCGCCACGCGAACCTCGAGCACCAGCAGGGTCTTGTCGGGCCAGGTTCCGGTTTGAAGGAATGCCTTATACGCGTCTGGATTGACGAAAACGTTGTCGAACATGGAGTGATCCATCCCCATGGCGTTTGGGCTGTAGCTCATGTCGATGCCGGAGGTCAGATAGACCCATTCGCGGTAGTTTGCCGGAAACAAGAGGCGGCCGTCCTGCGTGTAGGTTGGCGTCTGCGTGGATGAAGTGTGTTCAGCGCCCGGGGAAGGTGTAGTCTTCGAGTCATACTGCGCAGGGAACAGGAAAGCCAGGCAGAGCAAAAGCAAAACGCGCATGTTTGCGTCCTCCGTCCACGTTATAGACGATTAGTCGAACCCGCAGTTAGCGCTGCCACACGCGACCCTACGTAATGTTCTCGGCGTCGCGATAAATCGCGTATACTAAATCCAGCCCTTAACCACGAAGATTACTCGCAACCAGCCCTGCGCCTTCGCGATTGAGAAGACTCAAAAGCCGAGGCGCGGCAGGAGATATCTATGTCGTTAATCAATGGAGACAAGTCCCGAGCGAATCGTGAGCGGAAGCAGAACATTCAACGGCGGTTACGAACTCACGCGCTACTTGCCGAGGCTGCTAAAACGAAACTCGCGGGCGTGCCCAAGAAGGTGAAAGCCGCCGTCCATCCCGAACCGGTCACGTCCTAGCTTCGTGACGGTCCGGAAGAGCCGATTCTTTGGATGGATCGCAACCCGCAAAATCATCCCTGGAGGTGGGTATGGCTGGTCGAAGTCGTTCAAGCTTTAACAAACGCCAGAAAGAGCGTTCGCGTCAGGACAAACAGCGCGAGAAATTAGAAAAAAAACAGCAGCGAAAGTTAGAGAAGCAATCCGGCGTTCCCGGGGAAAATGACGACTTCGGACACAACGATTTCAGTCTGGCTGGAGATTATGAAGATCCAGCCGAGGAATTGACCACCGCCAATTCGAACGTCGAAGACTAGACAGCCGCACATTCCTCACGGTACCCCGTAGACCCGGACGCCGTCCGGGTGGCCGAGCAAGGCTCGGCAGCATTCGCATCCGGGAAACATTCTCACTTCTTGCCCAGGAACGCGTGCTTCGCCTTCCTGCCCGACGCCTGCCATAACTTGAAAACCTCGAACACAATCACCGTCGAATACGTAACCGCGATCCAGACCGCGACCTCCTCGATCGGCAGGCGGGCCCACGCTCCAATAAACAGACCCGTCATTTGGGAATCCTGAAAACCCCACCATCTGTAGGGCACGGCCAGCGTGGCCTCCCACAGCAAACTTACCAGCACGACAATGAAAAGCGTCAGGCTGAAGGCTCGCCAATTGATGAATGGCCGAGCAGTCGGAAAGAAGCTCATCGCGGGAACGAAAGTGCCAACCACGAGCACGGTAAAGTAACCCGGGAAACCGTCGGGAACCGGTGAGAACATTTTCTTGTAGACCACGGCCATCAAGATCAGGAGCACTCCAACGATCGCGGACGTTGGATGGAACCGGAGCAGGCGAGAGATCTTTTTGGCTTCGCCCGGGTAGTCGGGAACGTTGTAGGCCACCAGCCAGAATTCGTCCAGCCAGACATAAATCAGCAAAATACAGAGGAAGCCAGTGAAGTAGAAAATGTACTCCTCGACCGGAACCGGCGCACCCAAGGCTGGAGCTCCGATCCTCAAAGTCGCGCCCCGGTTGAGGAAAACGAAGAACCGTTGCGCGAAGAAGAAATCCAAGCCGAAACCGAGGGGAACGAGAACACCGATCGTCCGCCAAAAAGCTCGTCGCGGAATTTCAACGCTTTCGGCCGGCACGAACCAGAAGCCAATCACGACGATCGGAACGATAAAGAGCAGCAGGCTCCAGGTATAGCCGTACGGGGTCGGGTCGGAGCCCGGCACTTGCAGTGTTCCCGGTGAGCGCACCGCGCGCAGAGTGATCGCGGCCGGAACCGCGACCATCGCCAACATGGCAGCGACGAGCCAGGCGCTCGTGCGCGGGCTGGGATTTGTGCCGGACACGCGGGCGCACATGAAGGCAATCCTCCTGACGTTCGCAGTGAAGTTCGGAGAATTCTACTCGTCTCTCGACAGCCTTGCCTGGGCGGCGCGCTCGATTTCGGCGTTGATTGCGCCTCCGATCAGAAACGCCAATCCCGTCACGTAAAGCCAAATCAACAGAATCATTACATCCGCAACAGATCCATAGGTTGCCGCGTAAGTATTGAAAAAATGCAGGTAGCCGCGAAACCCTGCCGAAGCGGCGAACCATAGAAGCACACCGAATACCGAGCCGGGAGTGATCCAGTGCCAATGCTGTTCCGGCAGGTCCGGTCCGAAGTAGTAAATCGCAGAGAACGAGACAATCACGAAGAGCAGGGAGGCCGGCCACTGAAGCGCCTTCGAAACGACAAGCATCGTGGATTGCAAGGAGAGCTTCGCCCCCACCCAATCGACAAGATGCCCACCGACAAGCACCATGACCAAAGCTGACAGAAGAAGCATTGAGATGGCGAGAGTGAGGCCCAGCGCGATTGCCCGAACTTTAAACCAGGAACGGGTCTCGCGAACCTTGTAGACCGCATTCAGAGTGGAAATCATTGAACTCAGACCTCCGGAAGCGAACCACAGAGCCAGCACGATGCCAAGAGTGAGCTTTCCGCCGCTCGTGCTCATGGCAAGCTCGCTGGTGGTTGCTTGCAGAAGTTGGAAGGCTGCTGGTGGAAGCAAGTCCCCGAAGTAAGCTAACAGCCCACTCTCCAGTTGGGAACTGCGCGAGGCAAACAGGCCAAACAAAGCCAGCATGAACAGCATCAGGGGAAATAAGGCCAGCAAGAAGTTGAATGCCAGCCCGGAGGTGCGTCCAAGAAGGTCATCTTCATCGGCCTCACGAATCACGTTTTTCGTAAGCTGCCAGGGCGTCAGGCCGCCTAGTTTCCAAATCGATTCGAAATGTTGCCGCTTTGCTACCGTGGAAGATGCCATAAGACATTTGCCCGGGACTTCGTCGGCACCACGAGCCATCAGCGTACTACGATGCCCGCATAACCCACCACCATGTCGCGGTCGCCGGAGACGTCTCCTGAGGTCGCGTACTTGATCAGTTCGGCGGAGGTCGCGCCCAGGCGCTTGGTTGCGGTCAGCATCACGACCGCCGGGCCGAATCCGCACATGCTGATTTCTTCCTTCATCACTACGTCGAATAGCCCGTGGGCATCGAGCGCCAGCATCCTCTCGATCGCCATGTGGTCTTTGGTCCGGGTAACGGTGTCATTCTCGTAATGATTCATGTCGCTCGACGCCACGATCAGGATTCTCTGGTTGTGCGCCTGCACCGCCTCGGCTACCGCTTCTCCCAGCTTTTCTAAAGTTTCGAACTGCGCTGTGCCCAGGGCGATCGGGACAAAAGTGAAATCGGGACGACAAGCTTGGAGGAAGGGCAATTCCACTTCGATCGCATGCTCGCTGCGGTGAGCATCGGCGTCTTCGGTCAGGAGCGGGAATCTTTTCTTCAGGGCCTCTGCCAGCGCAGAATCGATGGCGGCTGGCCCTAGAGGTGTCTCCCAGCTTCCACTGCCCGTAACGGCGAGCGGACGACCTTTGCCGGTGTGATTGGGACAGAGAATAATAACGCGCTCGGGAAGACTCACGTTGGCATAGACCGCTCCTGCCACCGCTCCTGAATATATGTATCCGGCATGAGGGACGACGCATCCCAGGGCGGGCCGCGCTACGGTTTGAATGGAGAGGTAGGACCTGACGTCTTTGAGCAGGGTGCTCTGGTCGCGTGGGTAGAATCGTCCAGCTACCGCGGGATGGCGAACTGGCGAATGCGGTTGCATCTTAATTAAGACCAGCCACGGTCAACAATCACGGACCTGCAGTTTCCTGCAATGCTCGAAACAACGCCGCGCTTTTCTCCAGCGACAATGCTTCCGCTCGCACGGTCGGCTTGACTCCCGATTTTTCCAGCGCCGCTCGCAGTGCGACGGGTTGGTAGTCTGACTTTAAATTGTTCCAGAGCGTCTTGCGCTTCTGGCCGAATGACTTTCGTAGAAAGTCGATAAAGTCCGCCTCGGGCACGTGCAAGCCTTCGATGCGGGACTCAATGGTAAGCCGGACGACCGCAGAGTATACCTTGGGCGGTGGCGAGAACGCGCTCGGTGGCAAGGTGAATAATTTCTCTACGTTGGCATAGAGCTGAGCCGTAGCCGAGAGCAGGCCATATTCGCTGGTCCCGGGACGCGCTTCCAGGCGATCCGCAACTTCGCGCTGCACCATGAGCACGATGGTCTCAAAATATTTCCGGTAGGCGAACAGGCGCAGCAGGATGTCCGAAGTGATGAAATAGGGAAGATTGCCAACCGCGTAGACTCGTTCCGGTTCGTGATTCATTCCTGGACGCGTGCTGCCGGGCTTGGGGCCGAAGAGCGTGTCGAAATCAATGGCCAGGATGTCCCCCTCGATGATTTCCACATTTGGGGCCAGAGAAAACTTCATGCGCAGCTGGGCCGCCAGAACGCGGTCGAGTTCAATGGCGATGAGTCGTCGAGCTCGCCGGGCGAGCAGGGAAGTCAGCGCGCCGCGTCCAGCGCCGATTTCGAGCACCGTACTTTCGGAGAGATCTCCAAAGGCCTCGGCGATGCGCAGCGCGGCTGAGGGGTCGGCAAGAAAATGCTGGCCCAATTTGGGCGTTCTGGGAGTCGGACGCGCGGCAGATACCTTTGGCACATTGACCCTCTTTCTTTCGGACGGCTAAACTGGACATTCACCCCGCGAGTCTTCGTGCGCAGGAGCGGCGTCGAGCGATGACGCCCCTCTATGATAACTTGCGGCCTGATACTTGCGCCGAAGCCTGGGCCCATAATACGGAGGTTGGTTTTCATGCATATCGCTTTTGCTGCTTCGGAATGCGTGCCGTTTTCCAAGACCGGCGGATTGGCCGACGTGGTTGGCGCTTTGCCGCGAGCCCTGGTTGCTGCCGGACACCAGGTCAGCGTATATGTGCCGCGCTATCGCCAGACCAAGCTTTCCGATGAGCAGACGGTTGTCCGTAGCATTACTGTACCCTTTGATGATCACTACCGGTTCTGCTCCGTGGTTACTGGAGGCAGTCACTCGGGCGTGCGCTTTTATTTCATCGACTATCCTCCGTATTTCGATCGCGAGGCGCTTTATGGAACCTCTGCCGGCGACTATCCCGACAATGCCGAGCGCTTTGCGCTGTTCTCGCGGGCCGTGCTCGAGGCTTCCAAGGTCCTCGGCGTCCCTAATGTGTTTCATTGTCATGACTGGCAATCGGCCCTGATTCCTGTGTTGCTGCGCACGCAATATGCCGAAGACCCCGCTTTCCGCGACGTGGGCACCGTCTTCACTATTCATAATATGGGATATCAGGGGTTGTTCCCGCCCGATACTTTGCCGCTTCTTACCCTGCCCTGGGACCTGTTGGCAATCGACAAGATGGAATTCTTTGGACAGGTGAACTTCCTCAAAGGGGCCCTGGTATATTCCGATTTCATTACCACGGTGAGCCGTAAGTACAGCCACGAAATCCAGACAGCGGAGTTCGGCTTTGGACTCGAAGGTGTGCTGCGCGACCGGGCCTCGACGGTTACCGGAATCCTCAACGGCGTGGACTACGACGAGTGGAGTCCGCAAACCGACAAGTTCACTGTGGCCAAATACTCGCCCGAGGATTTGTCTGGTAAAGCCAAATGTAAGCAGGATCTGCTGGCCGCATTTGGCGTAGCCAATCCGGATCTGCGCCTGCCCGTGATCGGGATCGTCTCGCGTTTCGCGGCTCAGAAAGGCTTTGATCTGATCGCGCAAATCATGGATCGGCTGGCCCGCGAGGAAATGATCATCGTCGCCCTGGGCAACGGCGACAAGCAATATGAAGAGATGTTCGCGCGCATGCAGAAACAGTTTCCGCAAAAGATTGCAGTCAAGATCGCCTACGACAATGCGGTTGCGCACAAGATCGAAGCTGGCGGCGACATGTTCCTCATGCCTTCCAGGTACGAACCTTGCGGGCTGAATCAGATCTACAGCCTCAGGTATGGAACCGTACCCGTTGTTCGCGCTACCGGCGGGCTCGACGACACCATCGATCCCTGGGACGCGCGCACCGGCAAGGGAACCGGTTTCAAGTTCACTGACTACAGCGGTGAGGCTCTGTTGCTGACTATCAAAGAAGCGCTGAAGGCTTTTCGCGATCAGTCCTCCTGGCAAGCGCTCGTGCGCAACGGCATGAACAAAGACTTCTCCTGGAACGCGTCGGCCAAGGAATATGTTCGTGTCTACGAACGGGTGCGGCAGGCTCGGTCTGCGCCGAGTGCGGTGCTGGCCGCGGTCTAGGCTGCCCTTGCACCTCCCAGGCTTCCCCGGTTCAAAAATGGGAAGTTGGTTGTCATTATGAATGACTAAAAGTTGTCACGAATCTTGACAGCCGCCCGGTCTCCATTTAACCTTCTACTTGCCGCTATTCATATCCTATCTTTGCGGTGCTTTCTAACCTTGTGGGATTCTTTCAGGCCGAGAGAGTAGACGGACCGTCCGCTCCCACCTCCTGCCACATCGAAATCCCGCGCCCTTCAAAGTGAACGAAACGGCGCGGAGCCTGTTTCTCGTGCAGAGGCGAGATCGTAGATTCGCGACTGCGCCAGGCAATCGGTGCCAAAGGAGGCTCGCGGCCTGCAGGTTCACCTGATCAATCCGAGCAGTGTGTCATTTGGGACAGCGGTCATCACCCCGCGCTGGCAGTATGTGCTGGCAGCAGCCACTCCGAGGAGTTTCGGCGATCCCGTTCTTGTCGATGAAACGCTATCGCAAGTCCGTCCCGACTCGATTCACGCGGGAGATGCGGTCGGCATTGGAATTCATACCGCGAACGCGCTGCGCGGTTACGAGATTGGCAAGATGGCGCGCAGCCGGGGCGCATTTGTAATCTTTGGCGGAATCCACGCGACTCTTTATCCCGACGAAGCGCTCGAAGTCGGCGGCGCGCACGCGGTGGTCAAGGGTGATGGCGACATCGCGTGGGGGCGGGCCCTTGCCGATTGCCGCGAGGGAGTTCCCAAGCCCATCTACGGCGGGGGGCAGATCGAAGCCAGAGATTTCGTTTCCGCCCGCTGGGATCTGGTTCCCCGCAACCGCTATATGTGGGCCTCGGTGCAGACGGTTCGCGGTTGCCCCAAGCATTGTTCTTTCTGCTCAGTCTGGCGCACGGATGGCCAGCGGCCCCGCCAGCGTGCTTCCGATGTTGTGATCGAGGAAATCGTGCAACTCCGGCGCCTGGGCTTTCGTTTCATCGCGCTGGCCGACGACAACTTCTATCCCGTAACCTTGACTGACCTGAGCCTGGCTGTTCAACAAAAAAACTGTGCAAGGCTCAATGAACTGAAATCCATACGTGCGGAACGGTTCGAGCTGATGTCTCGTCTCGCCCAGCTTCCTGATGACATGGTCTTCTTTACGCAGATCACAATGGAAGCGGCGGAAGACCCGGAATTTCTCGATGCCATGAAAGCCGCGCGCATCAAGGGCGCGCTGGTGGGAGTGGAATCGGTTACTCCGGAAGGATTGAAAGATGTCTACAAGGATTTCAACCTGGCGGGTGAGAAACTCACGGAACAACTTCGTACCTTCCGGCGTCACGGCGTGCACGTGCTCGGATCTTTCATTTTTGGCCTGCCCAGCGACCGTCCGGAAACCTTCGCGGCGACGGCCGCTGCCGCCATCAGTGCGGAATGCACCTTCGCACAGTTCGTAATGTTAAGCCCTTATCCCGGCACCGTGGATTTCAATCGTTGGGAAAAGACGCTGGGCGATAACCCGCCAACCGTCGCGGAAATTCCTTTGACCCGGCGCTGGCTCATCCCGCAGGCGCTTCGTCCCAAGCTGTATTGGGATCATCCCGTGATGTCGGCCGAAGAAATCCGCTCCCGAACCCAGGGCGTATGGGACAGTTTCTACGGTTGGGGTCCCATCTGGAAGCGTTCCAAATTTATCAAGTCCAGCCGGGGACGGTTGGCCTTTGTACTCATCTCCAGAATTTACCGAATGATGTATGCCGATACCGGCATCGCCACCGACAGCGCACGCGTATCCTGGTCCGGACGCTGGACCCGGTGGATGGCTAAGCCTTGCCGCCATCTCTTCGCAGGCAGCCCAATGCCGGATCTTGAAGTTCCTGAGAGGCCGCAGCCGGATATGGAGTCGCCATCGCTGGTTCCATTGTCTTTGTAAGCCGCGGCTCCGCGAGGTCGCCTGCCCCTCACCAGAATTTTCCGCTGACTCGCTGATACAATTTCCTCCAGGAACGTCCTTCCGTCCTTTATGTCCGCGCCCGGCAAAACTATTTTTCACGTCGACATGGACGCCTTCTTCGTCTCGGTGGAAGAGCTGTTCGATCCCGCGCTTAAGGGGAAAGCCGTGGTCGTCGGAGGCCAGCGCGATGAGCGCGGCGTTGTTTCCGCTGCTTCCTACGAAGCGCGTAAATTCGGTGTGCACTCGGCCATGCCGTTACGCACCGCGGCCAAGCTCTGCCCGCATGCCATCTTCGTGAACGGCCATCCGGAGCGCTATCGCGAATGCTCCGAGAAAGTCTATCGTGTGCTCACGTCGTTTTCGCCGCTGGTCGAGATGGCATCGATTGACGAAGCTTATCTCGACATGACCGGGACAGCTCGCCTGCATGGCCCACCCTTATGCGCGGCTCATGCGCTTCATCAGAGAATCAAATCCGACACGCAATTAAATTGTTCGATCGGAATTGGTATCTCGCGCCTGATCGCGAAAGTTTCCTCTGCCAAGGCCAAGCCGCATGGAATTCTCTGGGTCATTCCCGGGCAGGAGGCAAAGTTTCTCGCCCCGCTCGACGTGCGCGATATTCCAGGGGTGGGTAAAGTTACAGAACAAAATCTGCAAGTTTTAGGAATTCGGCAGGTGGGCGATCTCGCCCGCTTCGACGATGCGTTTCTCGAAGAACACTTCGGCAAGTGGGGTCTGGCGTTAGCCGGCAAAGCGCGTGGAGAAGACGCCGGGGGATGGTTCGACACCGAGGTCGGGGCCGACACCGATGCCAAGTCCATCAGCCACGAACATACCTACAACGAAGACACCGCGGATCCCGAGCAAATCGAATCCACCCTGATGCGCCTCTCCGAAATGGTAGGCCGCCGTCTGCGCGAGAACCGATTGCACGCTCGCACCATTCAACTCAAGCTACGCTATAAAGACTTCACCACTATCACGCGAGCACACAGCTTGTCCGCTCCCACGCAACTCGACACCGAGATTTTCGAGCAGGCGCGCGCGCTATTTCGCAAGAACTGGCGCAAAGGAAGCAAGGTGCGTTTGCTGGGAGTACACACTTCGTCATTCCAGGGCGAATCGAAACAGGAAGACTTGCTCGAGGGCGCTCGTCGTCAACGCTGGCGGCAAGCCCTCTCAGCCGCAGATCGCCTGCGCGACAAGTTTGGGGAGTCGAGCGTGTCGTTGGCCACAGGATTGAAAGGCGGATTCAGAGAACGTACCCACGAGAACCCAGCAGGTCTGCCCGGTAAGGGCAAAGCGCAACACTAACGCAAGTTTCTCCGCACTATTCCTTTGTGTCCTTTGTGGTTAACGCCTTTTAGGTCTTCCTCCGATGATCGAAAGGCTTTCGACCACGAAGGACATGAAGCTACAGAAAAGAAAGGCTCGACACCGATTCAGGTCGCCACGAGAAGAGGATCACGCCCGTTAGTAATCTATCGAAAGTTAGCACCTTCCAACATAATCGAGGAGTGGCAAATGAAGTTTCCAGGAAGTGGAGTGAGAAATGAATCCCGTAGAGGATCTCGAACAAGCCGTGACCCTCGATCAGGCACAACAGTTCGTTGATTTCGATTCGAACCCAGCCGTAGAAGCTCCCTCGTCCACGCAGCAGTTGCTCGATGAACTGCTAGGCCGTTTCGAAGACGACGGTTCACCGATGCTCTCTCCGCACGGCCTCACGCCCGAGTTCTGCGCGGACTTCGACGAGTAACCTTTCTCCTGACCAAAACGAACCCGCCTGAATTGTCTCTTCAAAGAGCATACGTGTCATTCATAAAAGACGATTCGCCTCCGCGCCCTCTGCGGTGGCTCTGGCGGTCTGAGCGTTGTAAGATTTCGATTTCTTGGGCTTGAAGAAAACTTAAATCGCAGTGTGCGCAGAGAAGCCGATGTGAGAGAAAACCAAAATCTTTGCCAACAAAAGACGAAGGCCGGAAATCCGGAATTGCTTCCGGTCCCGGCCTGCGCTTCCCTCAACTCGTTCGAAGACCAATGAAGGACGGGCGTCCTCGCCCGTCCGGTTCGAAAAGACTCTAATTGCTCGGCGCGGTGTTGGATGCCGATGTCGCGTTCCCGGTATTTGCGTCGCTGGTGAGGCGGCTCAATCGCGGGAAAAACGGCGTTACTTCAAACGGCATTTTGTCACGCGCGGACGTGATCGCGACCGGCGCCGACTTGGTGAGTTCCACGCGGTCAGTCCAGGCATTCAGCTTCACGCGTCCACCCATGGGAAGCGCGGCAATCTGATCCAGTTTGTTCGCATCGAGAGCCGGACCCGACGTGGCTAGCGCCGAAAGCCGCACCAGTTGCCCCTTGTCGTTGGTGAAGCTGTTTCCCAGGTGCGCCGTCAACAAAGCGTTAAGCGACGGTGCGCGTTCGGAAAGCTCTTTCAGGAACAGCGAAGGCACGTCCAGCTTTTGAGCGTAGGGCGAGTTCTTCAAGAGATCCATGGCTTTCGCATCGGCTGCGGTTTCTTCATCCGGATTGTGCCGGAATCCGAAGTTGTTATATGTCGATTCATCCGAGAACAGCATGCGATCGTTGAAGGCGAACTTGCTGCCCAGGTTGTGTCCGAGAACAATGTGCGCCAGTTCATGCGAGAGCACCATCGCCAGTGAAGCTTCGTCCGGAAGCACGTCAATCAAGCCACGGCTGACCACGATGGTATTGCCCACGCTAAACGTCTCCAGCGGAGAGGTAATCATGACCCGAGTCCGCACCGGACGCGGCAAGTCAATATTGTTCGTTACGATCAGGTTGTTGACCACGGTTTGCAGAACCTTGTCGACTTCGCCGTCCGGAGCCACCAATCCAGACTCCTGCAGGCGCTCGACAACGTTGTCTTCCGCCTGTTGTTGCCATTGCCGCTGCGCCTCGAGCGGCGAAGCATCCGTTGTCGAAGGCGTTTCATCTTTCACTGAGTCAACTCTCAGAGAAGTGAGTTCGTCTTCCTTCCCGCCTTTCTTCAGGTCATAGCCCCAGATGCGGCTCTGCGCCTTGAAAGCCATTTTGTCCTTGGCGCCGTAGCTGAAGTCGCCTTCTTCACTGTAGATGTACGCCGGAACCCAATATCCCGGGATCAGGTTCAGCCGCCAGCTATCCATGTGGAAGTACATCGCGTTTTTCGGCCGGGGCGCGTACGTCCCGTTCAGCCGCACGATGTTGTAATCCTGGTCTTCCACCCAGATGCGGCCCAGGAAGCGGCCTTTGCCAGCATCTTTCTTGGGCGTAACGTCAAATACCAGGCAGCGCACGTCGCCCAGGAACTCGCGGCGCACGTACTTGAAACTGTAATGACCACGATCGAAGTCCTCGCGATCGGCGAAAATCATCCACGAGAAGCCCATGGGCTTGTACTCAAACTTGAACATCTTGCTCACGCCGCCCAGCAGATTCTTCTCGAAGCTTTCGTCCTTGGAAAGATAATCGCGCCGGTCAACGGCCTCTCCCAGGTCGAGGCGGCCAAGGAAGTAATGGTCCTCGCTAGGCACCGGCCCGAGCTTCTGATCGGATTTCAGATTCTGCAGATAAGTCTCGACCAGTGGCGTGCGTGACTTCAACATGTCCATCAGCGCATGTTCGCGCACGATGGAGCGATCCACGACCTGATCCATGGTCGTGGGCGCCGCCGTTGCAGCTGACGCTGCAGCCGGGTTGGCGGTCTGCGATGCAGCCGGTTGAGCCGTCGGCGCTGGCGTGGTCGCGGTTTGCGACCCGGCAGCATTCGCTTGCACTGCATTCGATGTCGACGATTGATCCGCGCCCTGTTGTGCCATTGCACTCAGCGTGACCAGCAGGAAAGCGGTGAGCATCCATTTCCAAGTACGCATAACTCTGTTCCTCTCTAATCTCAGCAAATCAGTCTCAGCAAATCAGTCTCAAAAATCGGTCTCTACAAAACTCAGTACGCTAACTGGAAAACCACATGCACAATCGCCGTGGAATCCACGGGTGTGCCAAAACGCTGTGCCGGCTTGAACCGCATCTGACTGGCCGCCGTGACCGCCGCTTCATCTAGCCCATGACCCAGGCCTCGTACCACGCGATTCACGTGCAATTGGCCATTCGCGCCAAACATCACTTCCAGCAGCACTTCTCCCTCGAGCTTGAGCTGCCGCGCTTCCTGCGTATAAACCGGGCTGGGTTTAGAAATGATTTCCACCTGCGTCGTGGCTGGGCCGCTATCCGCCTGCACCACCTTGGGTCCGCCATGCGAAAGTTCCTGTGCCCCGAATCCCGCCGTCTGCACCGAGGCGCCGTGATTTTTGTTGTCTCCCTGTGCGATCCCGTTTCCGAAGCCCGCGCTCGCGATCGTGCCCTTGATCCCTTTCGCTCCCCCCGCTCCGTTGCCCGTGCCCTGGCCCTCGGGCAAGTCAAACGATCCAAGCTTCGCCGAAGCGAGATGGGCGTTGTCCTTGCCCTGTCCCTTCAAACCGTTCGGATCCCCGAATCCCCCGGTCTGCACCTGCTGTATGGGAGCGTTGACCGTAGCCGGTGCCGAACTGCCAAACGCTCCCGTGTACACAATCTTTGCCGGCATCGCGCTCGACGGCGCCGCCAGTTCTGGCGCCTTGAACTTCGCTTCCAGCTTCGGAGTCTTCTCTTCTTCCTCTTTCTTCTTGTGCGTGCGGATATCCTTCGGCACAAAAAGCTTCGCCGTGGGGAAGCTCACCGGGGGCGCCACCTTGGGCACGACCACCGGACGCCGAAGCTTGGGCTTTGGCATCACCGGCTGCGGCTTCAAGTCAGGCCTCGGAACCAGCTCCGTGACGGTCATCCTCTTGTTCAGCCGCAGAGTGTCTGGAAAGAAGAAGCCAGCGCTCAGCAGCAGCAGGAGAAAAAACACCTCGATGCCGTAGCTGGTCGCTAACGTGCGCCAATCCATGCGCCGGTCGGGCAGAAGACCGAAATTTAGCTTGTCGGGCGTAGCCATCCACACACTCCAAAAAAAGGGAACCCGAGCCTGGGGAGAGTGCGCGGGTAGAGGTTCTAACTTACGGGAGAGCGGGCGAGGGGTAAACGTGTCTCCGGCACGTGTACTTAGGTAATGAAAAGAAGCCCAAAAGGAAATCAGCCCAAAACGGCATGCGCTTGTGGGATCCGCCTGCCCTGAAAAACCGCGCCTTCGGGTGGCGCAGCGCTGCCACAGGTTGCGGGGAAACCGCGATTTTGGGTGGCGCAGCACTTCAGCGCTGCGATAAACCAGCTTTCGAATGATAAAGGGCTGTTAACCCGTGATTAGCAAAGATGCGCTTCTGCGCGGCCGGTTCAGATCGCGAAAAAGCGATTTGTATCAGGGTATGCCTTCAGGCATACCGCAGCACACCGCAATTATCAGCGGCTTCAGCCGCCGGCATTCGATCCCAAACAAAAGCTCAGCCACGCGAACGCAGCTGAGCTTCCCATATTTTCAGATCAGAGGCTACTTGTGGTTTTTGTTGGCAGCCACGGCGGCCTGCTTGAGTTCGTGGCTGGCTTGGTCGAGCAACTCCTTGGCATGCTGCGCGTGGCCATCCATATCAAACTCATTGGCCTGTTGGGCAGTTTGGATCTTTTCAAAGGCTTGGTCGCAAAGACGTTGCGCCGCAGCCAGGTTTGGATGTCTTTTCCCACTGACGTTTTCGGCCGGCGGCTTCATTCCGCCAGTTTGCCCACCGCCTTGTGCGTACAGCAGACCCCCGAACAGCAAACCAACACTCAACATACCTCCTAGTAACGCGCTCTTTAGCATCTGTACCCTCCTTAAAAGGTGAATTGCTCGCAGTTTGAACCCATCAAAACCCACAAAGTTGCGATGCCCGCTATTCTACGCAATTCCAGAATCTTCCGGGAATCCCAGTGTGTACCGCCAAGGTTCCCAGGGCGGGGTGGCCCTGACCATGGGGTTCGTTTTACTCTCAAGGGCGCCCCGTCCAAAATTCCGCTTGGGCGGGGGTTTTCCGCAGGTCACCGATGAACTCTGGCGGAGTAGAATCTGGCGATCGAGCCGAGCCAAGATCCACGAGTCAGTCAGCCGCGGAAGCGTCGTAAGAATGCAGCCCACGGCGCAAGCCGTGGGGGAGAAGCAGGCAACAGACAAGCCCCGGAGGGGCGAAAGAGGCATCGACAAGAAACCCGCTAAAATGCGGCGAAGATCTACCGATTCTCGCCGGCCCGTCGCCGGGCAAAAGCATAAAAAACCGGCACGCCAGCCAGGATTACGAGGCATCCAAGCCCGGAATTCCGCAGATTATCGGTAAACGTGTAGTAAAGAAGCAGGGCGGAAGACAGCACAAACAGGGCAGGGACGAGGGGATATCCCCAGACCCGATAAGGCCGGGCAGCCTGCGGATCGCGTCGCCGGAAGACGACCACCGTGCTCCCGGCGATCATGTAAAACAGCCACTCGGCGAAAATCGCCAGCGAAAAGAATTGCCGGAAGCTTCCCCCGAGAAGCAGCAAAAGAATTGAGAGCGCCGCCTGCACCGCGATGGCGACCGAAGGCGTGTGAAAGCGAGGATGAACTTCGGCCAGGGCGGAAAAGAAATAGCGGTCACGCGCCACAGCGAAGGGAATGCGGGCTCCGCTCATGATGGTGCCGTTCAACGTGACCAGCATCGAAACCGCCATCCCCGCCGACACGATACTGGCGCCAAGGGTGCCCCACACTAAACCGATGGCGTCGGAAGCCGGTCGAGGAGAAGCCGCAATCGCATCCGCAGGGAGGACGAACTGTACCGCCGCATTCACCAGCATGTAGAGCGCGCCCACGGTGGCGACGCCCACGATCAGCGCAATCGGAATATTGCGCTCCGGCTGTCGAATCTCCCCGGCCACCATGTTTAGATCGTTCCATCCGTCGTAAGCCCACAAGGCCGCAACCAGCGCCGCCATGAATCCAGCTAGGCCACCCTTTGCCGCGGCATAAGTTCCAGCAAAATGGCTCCAGCTCCCATCGCGGTAGCTGAATCCGATGACAACGATGCCCAGAATGATCGCCACTTTCAACAAAGTGAAAACCAGTTGAAACTCGCCGGCTTTCTTGACCCCGAGATAATTGAGCAAAGAAATGAGCACCGTCGCGGCGATGGCAACCAGTTGGCCGTAAGTAATGTGGAACGGCTGACTGATGACGGAGCCGGAGAAGAACGCAAACACCGGAAAAGTCTCAAGGATTCGAACCAGCCCCGTCGTGACGGTCGCGATCGACGCCGGCTTGGCGATCAGAAACCAGGTCCAGGCGTACAGAAATCCAACCAGTGGCCCGTAGGCATCGCGAACATAAACATACTCGCCGCCCGCCAGCGGCTTCATCGCACCCAGTTCCGCATAGGTAAGCGCGCCGAAGAACGAGAGCAGCCCCCCAACCAGCCAAGCCAGATAAACCAACCTGGCCGACCCGACCGCCTGCATCATCTCAGCCGGGACCAGAAAAATTCCGCTCCCAATGATGGTGCCAACAACAATCGCGCCCGCATGACTCACGGCGAGATCGCGGGCGAGTTCGGGACGGGATTTTACGGCTTGGATGTCAGTCAGCATTCGGCGAGTGGAAAGTATAAGCCAAAACCAGAAGCGCTGAGATCGCTGAGAGCCTCACCCTCTGCAATCTCTGCGGACGTTTTCCGCGTTCTCTGCGATTTAAGATTTTGCCTCTTCGGGTTGGAGCGCGATACTCGCGACGTATCCGACAGTAAATGTCACCACCGTTCCGATCGCGACGTACCAGGTCCAAGGCACGCGCGTTCCAAGCCAAATGTAGAGTTCCGAAGCGAAGCCACACAACATGCCAATCATCACCCCGGTTTGATTGGCTCGCAAGGTCAGAACGCCGAGCAGGAACACTCCCAGCAACGCGCCATAGGCGACGGACGCGATCTGCAATCCGACTTCGATGACGCGTCCAACTTTGTGCAGCGACAACACAGCCAGCGAGAACAGCACCAGCGCCCACACGAAGGTCGCGATGCGGGATAGCTGCACGCGGCGCCGTTCATCGGTTTGCGGTTTGTGCTGCAGATAAAAGTCAATGATGGAAGTCGACGAAAGCGAGTTGAGCGCGGCGCTCAAGTTCGACATCGCCGCTGCCAGGATCGCGGCAATCAGCAGGCCAGAAATTCCGTGTGGCATCTGGCTGACAATGAATCTGGGATAGATTCTGTCTGCCGAGCCAAAGTTCGTGGAAGGTACGCGGTAATAGGCAAATAGCATCATGCCAACTAGCAGGAACAGAGCGAACTGGAACAGGATGGCGATTCCGCTCGAGAGCAGGGCAGTCACAGACTGCCGCTGGTTGCGCGCCGCCAAGAGTCGCTGCACAATCAATTGATCGGTGCCGTGGCTGGCGGTGGTGAGGAAGGTTCCACCAACGACTCCCGCCCAGAAGGTGTAGGGTTTCCAGAGGTTGAAGCTGAAGTCGAAGACGCGCAGCTTGCCCGCATTGTCGGCTACGCTGTGAATGGTGGTCCACCCGCCCGGAACCAGGTGAAGAATGGTGAAAAGCCCGACGAGCGTACCACCCACATAGATCACCGTCTGCACGACGTCGGTCCAGATCACCGCAGCCAAGCCACCTTCAAAGGTGTAGATCAAAGTCAATATCGTAATGATGGCGATTGAGGCAATTTCACCTGTGCCCACCGCAATGGCCACGACGATCGAAACCGCATAGACGCGCACGCCTTCGGCCGCGGCCCGGGTCACGAGAAAAAGGCCCGCTGTCAGGGAACGCAGGCCGCGCCCAAAGCGCCGTTCGATCAGTTCATAGGCGGTGTAGAGATCGCCGCGAAAGTACTGTGGCAACAAAACAAAGCTGATGATGACGCGTCCCACCAGATATCCGAGGACAACCTGGAGAAACGTGAGATTCGTATCGTAGGCCAAACCGGGAATACTGATGATGGTGAGCGTGCTGGTTTCGGCGGCCACAATCGAGAGCGCAATCGCCCACCAGGGAATATTGCGGTCGGCGAGGAAGTAATCGCGCAACGTGCGCTGACGTTTGCGGAAACGCAAACCGAACAGGGTGATCCCGGCAAGGTACAGCGCGATGATTGCGAGATCGAGTCTGTCCAGGTTCATGGATCTCCGATTCCTCAAGAGTATCCAGCTTTGGATTCCGGCAGTGGCTTATCTGTGCGAGGTATCCAGCTCGTAAATTCGTTGCAAGGCTTCTCACCACAGAGTCACAGAGACACAGAGGACGGCATTTATCCTTGCCGGTTTGGATCGCGATTGCGAAAGCGAAATAAAGGGGCATGACTTCCTCTGTGTCTCCGTGGTGAAAGAGCTTTTGTGATAGAACTACGCTCGTGAGCATCTTCCTCGGCATTGACGGCGGCGGCAGCAAGACCTCGTGCATTATTGGCGACGAGAATTCGGTCCTTGGCACGGGGACATCTGCTGGCAGTAACGTGGTTCGGGTTGGAGAGTCTCGGGCGCGAGAGAGTCTGGGCGCCGCCATACGACAAGCCTGTGCTGCGGCCAACATCAGTCCGTCACGGATTGAAAAAACTTGCGTCGGAATCGCAGGTGGGGCGTTGCCTGAGGTCGCTGGGGTGGTGCGGCGACTGGTGTCTGAGTTTGTTTCCGGCGAGGTTGCAGTTGTGGGCGACATGGTTATCGCCATGGAAGCCGCATTTGGCGGTGGGCCGGGCGTGATCGTCATTGCCGGCACTGGATCGATTGCTTATGGACGGAATTCCGCAGGCCAGACTGCGCGAGCCGGCGGCTGGGGATTTGCCATTTCCGATGAAGGCTCGGGACACTGGATTGGACGGTCGGCTGTGGCGGCGACCATGCGCGCTTATGATGAAGCGGCAGATGTACGCTCGAGCGGGTTGCTCGACAACATCATGAAGTCGTGGGGCATCAGTTCGCGCGAGCAGTTGGTTGTTGCTGCCAACAAGTCTCCTGACTTCGCGGCTCTTTTGCCGGCAGTGTTGTCCGCTGCAGACGCGGGCGACGCAACGGCCCGCATCGTGTTAACCCATGCAGGTGGGGAGTTGGCAACTCTGGCTGGCATCGTGATCGCTCGACTCTTTGGGAAGCGTAGAGCAGTTCCGGTGGCCGTCTCGGGAGGAGTCTTTGGCAATTCCGCGACGGTGCGGCAGGTTTTCGGGAAGCGCGTTCGCGCCGCTTACCCTCATGCTTCGCTGAACACCACGGTGATTGACCCGGTGAAGGGCGCTTTGGCGTTAGCCCGTAAGAATGCGGTGCTTTAACGATGAAAACTAAGGGCCGCCGTTCGGAAACCTCAGTGGGTAAAAGCCCTTATTCATTGGAGGCATGTAAAGCCGTACCATTCCACAACCAACCGTGATTGGGGCTTTTCTAGACAGTCGCGTTGAGCAATTACTTCGCCGCTGACATGCTTTCTTTTTTGTCACCCTCGCGGTGATGCAGTAACTCAACCAAAGCCTGGTTCAATCGCGTCCGGATCGCTGAGCGCTCCTGGGCACGCGCGATGTAGCGGACATGGACTTCTACGCCCGAGGAGGTTGGGCGCAGGTTGACAGTTGGCGCGGCTGAGACTGAGCTCACTTTGTAGTTGCTGGCGGCATTCTGCCACTCTTTTTCGGCTGCGTGAACATTGGTCTCAGTTTCTTTGGCCACGGTTTTTTGAATGGCGTCCAGCAGCGGATACGGATCCTGATTCGGCGGGACCGTAATCGTCAGTTCGTCCCAGAGCCACTGCCCGCTGGTGGTGAAGTTGAAGAAGTGGCCCTCAATGGCATAGCCGTTGACGAAAGCTACCTTGCGTCCAGTGGGATGGCCGCTATCGGTCCAGTTGCCAGTTTCGAGCAACACGGTGCGCAGCAGATTGATCTCGACCACTTCGCCGGCTACGCCGTTGATCTCGACCAGGTCGCCGACGCGCAGTCCGTTTTTTCCCATCAACACAAACCAGCCGAAGAAAGCGACGATGAAATCCTTCATCGCCACCGTGATTCCCGCCGTGGCCAAGCCAAGGAAGGTAGTGGTCTGCTGTGGAGCACCGGCTATCACAAACAAAATGAGCAGAACGCCGACGGCCTGCACGGCAAACCGAATCACGGCACGAAGTGTGTGCAAGCGGGTGCCCGGACCCATTTCGGCGAGGCGGCGGTCGATCGAGCGGTCGGCAAGATAGACCATCAGCACAATGAGGATGATGAAAAGCGCAGACTGGAACATGCCATGCAACGCCGTGCGCTGGTGCGAACGGATTACCGCAATCCATCCCGCATAGCTGTTGGCCAGTTCCTGCTCGTCTTGAATGCGCTTGTCCAGGTCAGCCAAATTCTTCTGGTCATTGGAAAGACGATGCAAAGCCTTGACCGCCGTGTTTGCAGCGGCGGGCATGGTGCTTGGCTGGCTTGCGGATTGACTGGCGTTCGGTTGGACGCTCGCTTGCCCGGGATTCGTCTGACCGGAAGGTGGTTGACTCGTGGCTGGCGGGTTCTCGCGTTGCTTAGCCTTTCTGGCTGTGACCTGCTTTTCCAGTGCGGCGTGCTTCTCGACTAGCTTGGCCGCGGTCTGGCGGGCCTCGTTCTGCGCTTCCAGCAATGGGAGGGCCTGGTTGCGCAACGCGCGCCAGGCCACGAATTGGGCGTAGAGGCTGCCGGCCTGGTAATTGATATTTTGGGTGTTGGCCGCCGCCGCGGGTTTTTCATCGGCTGCGTGTTCAGCGGCCTGGTGCTGGTCGAACTGGCGCTGGATCAAGCTGCCGGGATCGGCGCCCGAGCGGATCAAGTCTTCCTTGGCGTCGTTCGCCTCGTCCTGATCGAGTTCCAGTTGGGCCTGGGCTATGTCAAGTTGTTCTTGTGCTCGTTCCTGTCTAGCGCCGCTCGCGGAGGCAAGGTCTTTCTTCAGTTGTTCGACGCGGTCCTGGTCGGCTTTGACATCCACCTCGGACTGACTGGCGTGTTCAAAGAGTTCGCGGTTCTGCGGTGTGGGCGCGACGGGATGGTCCGCGGCATCGCGCAAAGAGTCGTGAAAGTCGAGGTCGACCTCGTTGTCGGCGAGTTCCGCAGCCTGATCCGCGAAGCGATGCTCGTCCGCGCCCGCCGCCAGTTTGGCCATTGCGCGTGCCGTCTGCAGCGGCCGCTCGTCCACCAGTGGAGCCTGCTCGGTTGTTGTTCCGGAAGCCGCCGGCGCTGCCAGTGGGCCGAGATCGCGAGTCAGGATCGAGCCGACGACAGCCGCCAATACCAAACCCACCAGCCCGAGCGCGATCAACCACTGGCGCGATTTCATCAGAGATTCCATTGGTGTGAAGGGTTATTATACGGCGCGCTACACGAGTGTCCGCTCTCAGATGGGCAATCGGAAGGCCGAGAACTTCCGTCCGTCACCAAGTCGTATGCGTCGGCTCGGTTGTTGCCTGGCGGAGAAAGAGCAGATTCCTCGTCGCTTCCCTCCTCGGAATGACAATCGTGAGTTGGAAATAACAAAGGTGAGTTGGGATTTCGGTTTACGGAACCCAGTCGGCGATGAAGATATTGGTCTCGTGGGGCGCTTTGCCGTTGCGATTCGATGCCCACACCAGCTTCTTGCCATCGTAGCTGAACATGGGGAATCCGTCGAAGCCTGGGCTGTAAGTGATCTGCTCCAGATTTTTGCCATCCACATTGATGGCGTAAAGCTCGAAGTTGCCCATCCCACCGGTCGAACCCTGATTCGAGGAGAAAATAATCCGCAGGTGTTTGCCTTTGCGGAAGAATGCAGGAGCAAAGCTGGCGGCGCCGAGATTCGTGACGCGCCGCTTATGCCCGCCGTTTGATCCCATGATCCAAATCTCGAGCGTGGTTGGGCGGACCAGATTCTGTGCCAGCAATTCCTTGTACTCGGCAATTTCCTTGTCGCTGACGGGATGATAGGCGCGATAGACGATTTGCTTTCCATCGGGCGAAAAGACCGCGCCGCCGTCGTATCCCAGTTCGCGGGTGAGTTGTTTTACGTGCCTGCCGTCGGCGTCCATGGTGTAGATATCGAGATCGCCGTTGCGCATGGAAGTGAAGACGATATGCTTGCCGTTTCTCGAAACCGTTGCCTCGGCGTCGTAACCTGGTGAGTCGGTAAGTTGCATGAGTCCGGAGCCGTCCGGGTTGGCGGCGAAAATGTCGAACCCGGGGTAGACCGCCCACACGTATCCCTTGGAATAGTCCGGGCGGGGCGGGCACTTCGGGTCGGTCAAATAGGTGGACGAATACAGAATGGTTTTGCCGTCGGGATAGAAATATCCACAAGTAGTTTTTCCCTTGCCATTCGAGACCATGCGAACGTCGGAGCCGTCCACGTTCATGGTGAACATCTGATCGCATTCGAGGTTATCCCGCGTGGATGGGAAGATGAGCTTTTTGCCGTCGGCCGAGAAATAAGCTTCGGCATTCTGTCCTCCAAAGGTGAGCTGGCGAACGTTGCGCAGATGCTTCTCTTGAGGAGTGGCCAGGTTTTCTTGCGGAGTGGGCGGGTTCGGAGCGTCCGAATTTTGCGCGAATGCGCACGGCATAAGCCCGGCGCAAAGAGTCAGGACCAGCAGGGACGTTTTCATGGGACGAACCGCTAGTTTAGCAGGACGAGGGCGTCGCGAGTCGATTGCCGCTCGGGTAAAATTGTCGCTAATTTCACGGAGGCTTCATGAAACTGCTGCTGCCAGTTTTTACCGCCTTACTTCTCGTCGTCTTTGTTTCTGCGCACGCGTCTCCTTCGGCCGCCGCCAAGAGCGATACGGGCATCCTACTCCAGTTCGAATCTGACTTCATGAAGGCCGCCGCCGAGCATGGCTCGCAGGGATATATGTCCTACTACGCCGACGACGCTGCGGAACTGCCTAACGGTGCGGATATGTTTCGGGGCAAGGAAAGTATTGCGAAGACGATGGGCTTTCTCGACGACAAAAGCAACCACCTGACATGGAAGCCAGTTTACGCGGGCATGGCGGCGTCGGGCGACTTGGGTTATACGTACGGAACTTTTGAGTTCCGCTCCAGAGAGAAAGACGGAAAACCAACGGTTGAATATGGCAAGTACGTCAGCATCTGGAAGAAACAGAAAGATGGGAGTTGGAAAGTTGTGATGGATATGGGGAATTCCTCGCCCAGCCCAAAATCTTAAAACGCAGAGCGCGCTGAGAACATCCGCGGAGGTCGCCGAGAAAAGGTCGACTCTGCACGCCCTCTCGGCGCTCTCTGCGTTTCAAGATTCTCACTTGCGAAAGTGCTCTAGGATTGCCTCGGCCTGTGCACGAGTGACTACGGAAGACAGAGCCGCGGCTTCGGCCTGCTTCACCGCCTGCACGCTTCCGAAATGTTCCAGCAACCGGCGAGTTGTTCGCGCGCCCACGCCGGGGATTTCGAGCAATTCGGTCGAGCGGTCGCGCATCTGGCGGCGTTTGCGGTGGAAGGTCACGGCAAAGCGGTGAGCTTCGTCGCGAATCAGTTGAACAAGGTGCAGCACCGGAGAGTGATGGTCGAGCACGACGGGTTCGCTTTCTTGTCCGTACACGTAAATAATTTCTTCGCGCTTGGCAATCGCAGCCAGCGGCTGATTAATGATTTCGAGCGATGCCAGTGCCTCGGCCGCGGCGTGCAACTGTCCCAGTCCTCCGTCGATCAGCACCAGGCTCGGCATCGGCTTCTTTTCTTCCTGCACACGCTTGTAGCGGCGCGTCACCACCTCGCGCATGGACGCGAAGTCATCCACCCCATCAACGCTGCGAATAATGAATTTTCGATAGTCGGATTTCTTCATGCGGCCGTCTTCCCACACCACCATGGAAGCGACCGTCTCGGCGCCCTGAATATGCGAGATGTCGAAGCACTCGATGCGGCGAGGCGATTCGGGCACGCCGAGCGCGTCCTGGAGCGCCTCCTGAATCGCCTTCGTATTCGGCTTCATTACTCGGAAGCGCTGGTCGTACGATTGTTTGGCGTTGTTGCCAGCCAAGTCCAGAAGAGAGCGTTTTTCGCCGCGCTGGGGAACAAGGATGTGGACCCGCGCCTGATGAGAACTGTCGCCTGCAATCTGATCGGACAATACTTCCTCGAGGGTTTCGCGGTCCTCGAACTCCACCGGAACGTAGATGTTGCGCGGGACGTAGGGCTGTCCGATATAAAGCTGCTTCAGCAAGGCTGAGAAGAATTCTCCAGGGTTGAAGATGGCCGGCGAAACCTCTGTCGAGCTTTGCTCGGCCGGGCGGACGGGGGCGCCGACTCCTACGTGATCGTCTGTGAACTCGGGCAGTTCCTCCCAGAAGAACTCACGGCGGTCCAGCACGCGGCCGCCGCGCATGTGAAACAGATTCACCGCCAGCATGTCGTTTTCGTAGTGATAACCGAACACGTCAGCGTCGTCGCCCTCGACCGCGGCAATCCGCTGCTTCTCCTGCAACTGCTCGACGGTCGAAATCAAATCGCGATATTTCGCCGCACGCTCGTACTCCTCAGCCGCAGCAGCTTTTGCCATGCGCTCGCGCAAAGAATGCGACAAGTCCGTCGGCCGGCCTTCGAGAAACAGTTTCACATCACGCACCGCTTCCTGATAAGCCTCGGGCGTGGTGAGTCCCTCTACGCAAGGTCCGAGGCAGCGTCCGATGTAGTACTGCAAGCACGGCCGGGGATGAAAATGCCCAAGATCGACCTTGCACGACGGGATCAAAAAATGGCGGTGGATCAGGTCCACGATGCGATATGCGAGGCTCGTCGGAAAATACGGGCCGTAATAGCTACTACCGTCTTTGCGCAGGCGCCGCGTCACATAAACTCGGGGAAAACGCTCGCCCAGGGTCAGCTTCACGTAGGGATAGGTCTTGTCGTCGCGCAGCAGAATGTTAAATCGTGGCTGCTTCTGCTTGATGAGGTGGTTCTCGAGCGCCAGCGCCTCTTTGTTGTTGGCCACGACGATGTAGTCAACGTCGACGGCCTCGCGCACGAGCGTGTCAGTTTTTGCGTCCTCGAGCCGGCCTTCGCGAAAGTAAGAACTGACCCGGCTGCGCAGGTTATTCGCCTTACCTACGTAGATAACCTCGCCCTCAGCGTTCTTGTAGAGGTACACGCCGGCCGAGGCGGGGAGGGTACGAATTTTCGCGGCAAGGTCCATGGGCTGTGCTTGTACTTCTATTTTATTAGAGTTTGCGAATGCTCTCGGGGACGCGAACGGCCGTGTGCCACAGTAGTGTCATATGAGTCCCGCACTGACCATACGACTTACCGACGAGCTTCTGACCTGGCTGAAGGAAATATCTCGACGGACAGGGATCCCGGTGGGACGGATTATTCGGCAGCAGCTTGAGCGCGCCGAGGCGGAAAAAGAAAATCAACGATTCCTGAGTCTTGCGGGCAAGATCAACGGGCCATCGGATTTGTCTTCGCGGACAGGCTTGTCCGGTCGATGAAGCCGTCGCGATACGCCCTTGTCGCGATGTTCGCGTCGCTGACGCGCATACAGTGATCACTGTATGAAGGCGATTTCCGAGTGTTCCGGCGCAACAAACGGGAAGCTCTTCCGATACTCGGTCCGCCCAGGACGTGACGACTGCGAGGCCGTTGGACGCAAGGGTTAGCCGGTCTTCCATCGTATAAAATTTCCCCACTTATATCGCCTTTGTTCCCTCTGGAAGCGCTCCTCTGCGCACCAACAGATGTATAATCTGCGCCACAGCAACAAGTTACAGTACAACGCCGATCTGCCTTGGGTTGGCAGCGCTCGTGCTCAAGTACAGGGCAGAACGTAACAGCGGATTGGCACAGAACTTGGCGATCCGAGGCAGAACGACCCAATTTCGGTAGTCTGGATTTTGACAACCAGGTTCGTACCCGGGATCAAGCATCGAAGGATCAAGTGAGCTAAGGATCAAGTGAGCCAAAGATCCGCTGACGTGAGAGAAAAAGGAGCGTCTCTATATATGAATCGCACTTCGTTAACCGTTCTACTGGCAATGGGCTTGGCGGCCTCGGTAGGATGCGCCAGCAAGAACTATGTCCGCCAACAGACCACCCCGCTGATCAACAAAACCAATGAACTGGACGACCTGACCGCAAAGAATTCGAAGGACATCAAGGACGTCGACGCCCGCGCCCAGGCCGGAATCCAGCAGGTACAAGCTAAAACTGCCGAAGTGGACCAGAAGGCTCAGGCAGCCGGTCAAGCTGCCGACCAGGCGCAGACCCAGGCTACCAACGCCGTCCACCGCGTGGACACGTTACAGAACGCCGTCGCCAACCTGGACAACTACAAGGTCGTGACCGAGACCTCGGTCCACTTTGGGTTTAACAAGGACAATTTGACAGCGGACGCCAAGACCGCACTGGATCAGCTCGCAAGCGATGTGTCCAATACCAAGGGCTATATCCTGACCGTCGAAGGCGCGACCGATTCAGTGGGCGATGCCGAATACAACTACGGACTAAGCCAGCGCCGTGCCGACGCCGTGATTCAATACCTGGCCTCGGAGCGCAACATTCCGGCCTACAAGATTTATGTAATCGGGTTGGGCAAGGACAAGCCAGTCGACTCGAACAAGACCAGGGAAGGTCGGGCCAAGAATCGCCGCGTCGATGTGCGTCTAATGACCAATACGACAGGAAGCGCTCCCGCGTCGGCCGCGAACCAGCCGACGGGGCCGTCGCTATAAACGAGTTCACCCTCCTCCCCGGAGGACTTCGCCAACCAGGCTGCTCCATCCCCCGGAGCGGCCTGTTTTTTTTGGCTAAACCCGTTAACCACGAAGGACACGAAAGTTCACGAAGAAAAAACCGGAGGCCAAGCAATGCACCTCCCGACGTGACTATGATGATCTGGCCGCCCGGTTTCCCTTGTGAACCTTCGTGTCCTTCGTGGTTAACGGGTCTGTTCCGCGCACTTTACCCTCGCAAAGCGTTAAAATCTATTCATGCGCAGGTTTGTTTTCACTATCCTCTTTTCCCTTTTTCTGGGAGGATGGGCAGTCGCTCAACAGGAACCGCAGTCTGATCAAAGTCAAGATCAGCCGGGGCAGAATCAGGCTCCTCCGCGCTCGGCTCCGGCAACCGAAGCAGGGGAGAGTTCCAGCCGCGACACTCGGGTTGATATCAGCCCGCCGAAAGATGACGCCAAGAACCATCCCAACAGTGGCGCGGTTGAAACCAACCCCGAAGACGAACCCGAAGGTGACGTCACGGAGATGCATCCCTGGAATCCGTACCGGGCGATGAAGGACGACGAGGTCGGCGACTACTACTTCAAACGGAAAAGCTATAAGGCCGCCCTGGCCCGCTACCAGGACGCGCTGATTTGGAAAGAAAAGGATGCCGTCGCCAATTTCCGCATGGCGCAGTGCTACGAGAAGCTGGATCAACCCGACCAGGCGATTCCGCATTACGAGGAGTATTTGAAGATTCTGCCCGACGGGCCCTACGCAAAGGAGGCGCGCAAGGCGCTGCAGAAACTAAAGGGGTCTGAGGCGAAGAACGAAACCTCGCAGAAGACCGAATCCAAACCGTAACCTTGCTACTTCTCGACCCGAATGAACTCTCCCGTAGTTCCATTCACATCGACAGTGAGTTTGGCAACATCTCGGCTGTTGCCGTAGATCACGTGCCAAATGAGTTCGTTGGTGGCGTGATTCCAGTCGAGCACGTAGAGGACAGGAGTATCCGGAGCCTTCTCCAGCACTTTATCGCCCCCATGTTGCTGGGCAACTGTAAATGCCTTGTCTGAGTCCACATGCAGAAAGCCAATATCAAAGACCTGCGTGGACGAATTCGTGGGACTGTAACTGTCCTCCGCGCCAGGAATGACTCCGCGCGCAGGAGCGTCCTGGGCATCCGTGCCCGACCATACATAGGTCTTCGCCCCGTGTCCTGCGGGAGACGCAAAGGACGCGCGCCATACGTCCGCCTTGCCGTCTTTGCCCTTCCAGTCGGACGTTGCCTGCGATTCCAGCCGGTACGGTTGCGCATCGTGTGCCCACCCACGCGCCGCGACATAGAGCTTTTGGAAGGCGTACCGGCCGGTCTGGAACTCCGCGGCTTTCGGCTGCGGTTTCTCCGTCTCTGCCGGCTTCGAAGACTCCGATGAACAGCTTGCCATCGTCAGTAATGCGAGCGCCAGCATCGCCATCAGCAAGTTTTTCATAGCATCATCCGTAGAGCGTGAAATTTTGCAACCGTGAATGCCGGAATTGATTCTACTAGAAGCAGCGGGAGGAGTTCGTTCATGGATGCGTACCTACAAAGGTTACAGGAAGCGATCGCCTCTGCCACTAGAGACCTGAGCGCCGAAGACCTGCGGCGTCATCCCGAGGGCAAGTGGAGCACGGCGGAAGTTCTCGAGCACCTCTATCTCACCTACACTGGCACTACGAAGGCTTTCGAGCGTTGCCTGCAAGCGGGCGAGCCGCAAGCGCGGACGCCGATGCTGAAGGATCGCGTGAGGACGTTTGTGGTCAACGGACTCGGGCACCTACCCGAGGGACGAAAATCGCCAAAGCATGCCCTACCCCGTGGGATGGCGGCTGAAGAAGTCATACGCGAAATCGGACCACGAATCTCAGCCATGGACGACCAGATTGCGAAATGCGAAGCCCGCTTTGGCGAGCGAACCCGAGTGCTCGACCATCCCATCCTCGGACCCCTAACTGGACGTCAGTGGCGAAAATTTCACTGGGTCCACGGCCGCCACCACCTCAAACAGATTCACAAGCTCCGCCAAGCAAGCCAATAGAGCAACGGGAGGTTGGGAACCCGGGGCTGCGGCGGGGTGCCGAACTGCCGCCTTGACTACTGGAGGACACCCGATCACCATCGTCGTGGAGACTTGGCGCTCTCAGAGTCCCTCACATTCTGCTGCTCACAACTGAACATGAGTCGGACGGTTCCTAATCGCAAACCGAGATAATACGTCTAGATCTCGGAGAGCCCGACCAAACGAAGTTCGAGCCGCCGCAAGAGTACAAGCACATCAACTAGCGAAAAATCACGATTCCACTCATTGAGCTCCGGTTTTAATAGTTGAAAGTGGATTCGTCGGCACGAGCGGAACTCGTATCCATCTCCCCCCTCAATCAATCGACTCGTGCGCTACAAAAACTGAGATAATTGGTTCCCAAACTGCGAGGAGGAGATCACGATGCCAGAGGCAACATCGAACGTCGAGTTTGCTCACAAGATCCACGAGCAGGGGCATCATCATGGATCGCGCTCAGGCACGCACGCGGAATGGGTCGAGATTCTTGAGGCCGTAGTGCTCGCCATCGTGGCCATCGCGACCGCCTGGAGCGGCTACGAAGCGTCGCGCTGGGGAGCACTCTCGGCAGAGAACTACTCGCGGGCTTCACGCACCACCGTGCTCTCGCAGGAAAAAGCTACCTTGGCGGGTCAGGATCGGCTCTATGACATCGTGACCTTCAATGGTTGGGTCGCGTCCAAGGTCGCCGGCCGGGACAAACTCGCTGCTTTCTACGAACGCCGCTTCCGGCCCGAATACGCCGTCGCGTTTCAAGCCTGGTGGAAGCTCGACCCTATCAATAACCCTTCGGCGCCGCAGGGACCAGTCTTCATGCCCGAGTACAAGAACGCCTATGCGGCCGAGTCGGCGCAATTTGCGGAAGAGGCGAAAGGCTATTTTGAAAAAGGCGTAAGCACGCGCGACACCGGGGACGACTACATCAAGGTAACCGTGTTCCTCGCCACCGTGCTGCTGTTGACGGCGCTCAGTCAGCGCTTTCGAATTCTTGGGCCGCGGATCGCAGTGGCCGCCGTAGCCGTCATCCTGCTATGCGTCAGTGCGTATTGGCTCTTGACCCTCCCCCGTGCATAATCGCGAGCCAAAGAAAGGCCCTCGACCATATCGAGGGCCTGGAACCGCGTGCTGGCAAGCCGTACTATTGTTGACCCGTGCTACTCTCTCGAACTGAAGAGGGAACACCCGCCTTGCGGGCGTTTTCCTGCATGTCATCGAGTTGCTGTTTGGCGTCGTCCGCGGCTTTTTTCTTCTCAGCGATCTTCTGCTTGTAGTCTGCATCTTCCTTGTCCCAGCTGCCTGAATTCCGCAGACGGTTCCCAGCGTCGGCATACATCGCGGCAGCGCGCAGTTGATATTCCCGTTGCTCCACATCCAGTTCGCGATTGAGCAGGTCTACTTTCGCTTTCTGGTCCGCCAACTTGTCCTTCCATGCGTCGTAGGTTTTCTGGCGATCTTCTTGCGATTGTCCCGGCTGGATTGCGGGCGGTTTGTCGTCGCCCTTTTTGTCCGACGAGGCTGCGTCCGCTCCGCCGCTCGCCGCGGTTTGCGCCTGGCTATCGCTCGACCCCGCGCCCCCCACAACGCTAAGCTTATCGTCCACAGGCATATTGTCGTTGTCATATTGCTTTGTGGGCGCCGTTTTCTTGTCTTTGCGGACTGAGCGAGCGTAGTCTCCCAATGGCTGGGGCTGGGTAGTCGAGTCCTGGGCGCTGGCACACGAGGCCAGCCCTCCGGCTAGAATCATTGCGGCAATCCAAACGTGTGTTATGGGTTTCATCTTTGTTTCATCCTCCGATTGAACTTATGCTCCAGCGGCCTTCGCGGCTTTTGCACCGGCTAGAAAACCGCCGATGGTGTGATCCAGGTCGGCTGCTTCCGAAACGATGTCGACGGCCAACCGCCGCACCAGTGTGGGATCTGAACTGACCGCCACTTGTTGCGCGTAGCTGGAGATCGTAGCCAGCGAATTGCGCAACGCCAGGGCCATCTCGGCGGACATTTCTCCGCGCAATTCCTGCAGCCGCTGGATGGTTGCAAATTCCGTTTTGTCCGTGATCAGGCAAGCCGCGCCCAAAGTCTCACCCGAGGGGGTGGGCACCGGAGAAATCGTGATCTCGAGAATGCGTTGGTCGCCCGCTGGCGTGATGTAATCCGCCTCCACACTTCGGGAAAGCCCTTGTATCCGCAAACTGGGCTCGCGCAAACTGGCTTGCACCGCGGCTGCCAGCGTTTCGTGGGAGCCTGGCGACAAAGACGAACTCAATATCGCATCCCGAAATATTTCACTCACACTCATTCCTACCGGTGAAGCAAATCCAAGAATGCTTTTGGCTGCGGCATTGGCGGTGCGGACCAGGCCGTTCGTGGTCAGAAACAACACTCCGCTGGAGAGGTTCGAGAGCACCGCGGCACTGATATTTTCTGAAGTCTTGGCTCGGCGCCGTTCCACCTGCTGCACGCTCAGCAATTCGTGTTTCTGCTGCTTCAGTTGCTGAATCACAGCGTTGTAGGTGTGCATGGGGAACTGCTCGAGCTCGGGGGCGGAGTCAACGGCGAAAGATTCCTCCGTGAGTATGCGACGCATACGCCGCAGCAGGAGAGTTGCGATCCAAAATGAGAGGGCCATGGCAAACAGCACCACCGCCATCCGAACCACGATGAGGTTGCTGAGTATTCTCACAGCAACCTCCAGTACCAGCGAAAAAACTGGTCACCGAAGAACGAAGCAACCATCGCCATGCTGCCGAGAAACACGCCAAATGGCATGGGAAAACGCCGCAACGCAATGCTGGCCGACTCCCATCCGTGACGCCGGGCCAGGCTTGCCGGCTCATGATGCCGGACGATGCGCCGTCGGGTACGCTTGATCCACACCGCCAGCACGGTGGATAACCCAGCCAGCGATCCGACGATTGAAGCGCCGAACAGGGTGAAGATGGTCAGCCGAATCCCGAGGAACGCGCCTACCATCGCCATCAACTTGACGTCGCCGAAGCCCATGCCTTCGACGCCGCGTGCGCGCAGATAGATCGCTCCCGCGCCATAAATGAACGAGGCTCCCACCGCGGCTCCCATCAACGCTTGCAGCAACGAGAGCCAAGGGCTGGAAGCCCCGGCAGCGGGTTGGTAGATGAGACCAAACAGCATCTTCGAGAGTAAATCGTTGACCGGAACCACCAGGCTGAACAGCAATCCCGCAACAAACCCCGGCAAGGTCAATTTGTCGGGCAAGAGTTGAGTCTCGGCATCGGTGAAGATCAAGCCCAGAAGAAGGAATCCGAAAACACAGTATTTCAACGCGACCAGGGTGAATCCGAAATATGCGTAGCAGGCCAGAAACAACGCGCCCGTAAGGAGTTCGACCACGAGATAGCGTGGCGAGATTGCAGCCTTGCAGTAGCGGCAGCGTCCACGCAGAATCAGCCAGCTCAGGATGGGGACGTTGTCATAAAAGCGGATTGGCTGGGCGCACTTGGGGCACGCCGAGCCGGGATGAATCACCGACAAATCCCTCGGCAGGCGATAGATACACACATTCAGGAAGCTGCCGAATGCCAGCCCCAGCGCGAAAATCGCCAATGCGAATGCAGGGTCCACCGTGTGCTTTGCCCAGCCTTGCCAGAATTATGCTGGTTTCGCCTCGATTATACGGCGCCTCTGGGGGTAGGACCCAGGTACTAAAGGTACTGTCCGGAAGGACGATGGCATGGGGGAAGGTAAGCGAAACGGCGGGTCAACGCTTTGGCCTGCGCGCCCCACGGCCCGTCGACGAGAGTTGCGCTATGTCTGTTTTCGTCAGTTGTTTGACTCTCGATCCGGGGGGACAGATAATGAACCACCATCGTCGAGACCCTTGGATTTCATCTTCCCATGAGTTCTATCCAAAATCGCCCATTGTGGAATCCAGTGAATCTGAATTCCCCGTTTCGTCTAGCGATCCTCGCGTGCCTGGTGGCGACCATGTCCTACTTCGCTGCGAAGTTAGGGACGACGGTTGTAATACGGGACACGTTGGACTGGCCGCTTTGGCCGGGAAATATTCTCCTGGTATCCGCGCTGTTGTACCTTCCTCGCAGAATCTGGCCGATAGTAATCGCAGCCGCTCTTGTGACATTTGCGTTCTACGATCTGCGCATGGGCATATCGATTCGTTCCACCATTTTCTTCCAGCTGTCTGATATAGCAGAAGTCCTGACAGCTGCCTTGGGTCTCAGTTATTGCTTTGGCGGTGTGCCTCAGCTAGACAACGTGAAGGCCCTGGCCAAGTATTGTTTCTTCGCCGTGCTCCTCGCACCATTGGCCGGAGCTTTTTTCAGTGCGTTTACCACACATGGGGCTTATTGGAGAAGTTGGCGAATTTCTTTTTTGTCACAGGCGCTGGGATACCTCACGCTGATCCCAGCCATTTTGGGTTGGGTTAACAAGAGATCGGACTGGGCACAGGCGTCGCTTTCTCGCTACCTTGAAGCGTCAGTGCTACTGGCTGGTTTGGCTGTTCTGGGATATTACAGCTTTGTTTCACCTTCGACCATCATCGCGCCGGTGCTGATTATCGTGCCCTTTTTGCTCTGGGCGGCTTTGCGCTTCGGAACAACCGGTGTCAGTAGTGTCGCGATTCTTGTGGCCTTTCTGGCGATCTGGGGCGCAGTCCAAGGGCGCGGTCCCTTCGTCGGATCAGAGTCGGCTAATAATGTGCCGTCAATACAGGTATTTTTGCTTTTCGTTACAGCGCCTTTCATGGTTCTCGCCGTCGTTGTGGAGGAACATAAACAGAGCCAGCTTGCTCTGCGTCAGAGCGAAGACAAACTACGTCTACTTCTCGACTCGACCGGCGAAGGCATTTATGGAATTGACCTCGAAGAACGGTGCACGTTCTGCAATCCCGCTTGCCTTCGCGCTTTGGGGTATGAACGGGTTGACGAACTGCTCGGCAAGAATATGCATGATCTGATTCATTACGCTCGTGCTGATGGGACGTTGTTCCCCGTTGAGGAGTGTCGAAACTTCCGGGCGGTCCGAGCAGGTGAGGGAATCCATATTGACGACGAGTTGTTATGGAGGGCGAATGGTTCCAGCTTCCCCGCCGAGCTCTGGTCGTATCCCCAGCGGAGAGGGCAAGAGGTTATTGGGGCGGTTGTCGCATTTATCGACATCACCGAGCGCAAACTGGCGGAACAGGCCCTCGCAAGCGTGAGCCGCCGGTTGATTGCGGCACAAGAGCAGGAGCGTACCCGGATCGCAAGAGAGCTTCACGACGACATTTGTCAGCGTCTCGCACTGTTGGCCATCGAGCTGGAACAACTCCAACTCAGCCCTCCCCACCTGCCGGTCGAAGTTGGTAGCCGGATGGGCGAACTCCGGAGGCAGACCGCCGAGATAGCGACCGATATCCAATCCTTGTCGCACGAGTTGCACTCCGCAAAGCTGCAGTATCTGGGCCTGGCTGCCGCCGTAAGGGGATTCTGCAAAGAGTTCGGGGAACAGCAGAATGTGGAGGTTGATTTCAACACCCACGGCCTGCCGAGCCCGGTGTCGCCTGATATCTCTCTTTGCCTCTTCCGAGTTCTGCAGGAAGCCCTGCACAATTCAGCAAAACATAGCGGAGTTCGATGCTTTGAAGTGCGATTGTGGGGAGTGTCGGGGGAGATTCATCTGACGGTGAGGGATTCTGGTACGGGCTTTGATTGGGAAGAGGCAAAACAAAGCCGAGGGATCGGTCTTATCAGCATGGAGGAGCGGCTCAAATTAGTGAACGGAACGTTTTCAGTTGCATCACAACCCAAGCGTGGCACCACGATCCACGCTCGCGTGCCGCTCACTTCGGGAAGCGACGCCATGCGGGTGGCGGGGTAGGATTCTTTTCCTTCCACAACACCCTCCGAGCAGCGCGAATCCAATCCGTTCGCGGAATTGAAATGCCCTCTCACTCGCAAAGCACCGGACCATGGCGCGGTTGCTTGTGTAACTGTGCGATGACGGTTCTCGACTGTTGATAAATGCGATTTCACTCATTGAGGGGATGACCGGTCAAAAACGCAAAAACTCCTGGTCCCCTGATCCGCGTTGACACTCACGCGGGACGCCCCTAGACTAAAAGTGCTCCGGCGCAACTGCGAAGCTTGTACCGGAAGACCCGAGGACGCTCAATGGCTTGGCTGCAAAACAAGTTCGAAAAGAATTTCCTGATCACCACGGTGGACTACGTTTTCAACTGGGCGCGGAAGTCGGCGGTGTGGCCCATGACGTTCGGCCTGGCTTGCTGCGCCATCGAGATGATTGCGTCTTCGACGGCTCGCTTTGATATTGCACGCTTCGGCTCGGAAGTGTTCCGTCCCAGCCCGCGGCAGAGTGATCTGATGATCGTGGCTGGCACGGTAACGCTAAAGATGGCGCCGGTGGTAAAACGCATTTATGACCAGATGCCTGATCCCAAATGGGTAATCTCGATGGGTGCGTGCTCGTCGGTAGGCGGACCGTTTAATACCTACGCCGTCCTGCAAGGGGTGGACAAAATTGTGCCTACGGATGTGTACGTGATCGGCTGCCCGCCACGTCCGGAAAACCTCTTTTACGCACTGCTCAAGCTGCAAGACAAGATCGACCAAATGACCCTCGCTAGGAAGCCCACCGAAGTGCGGCTGGATCAGAACATGGTAGAGAACTTCAAGCGGCAGGTCATGATCGCGCAGACGTTACAGCCGAAATAGAAAATCAGCAGTTAGCATTTAGCACTTAGCAAGCCAAAACCCAGAGTGATTCAGGCTGTTTTGGGATCACGTGACTCTTGCAGACCAAATGCTAAGTGCCAAGTGCTAAATGCTGATTAAGCTCACCACGCAATCCGAACTTCCTGCCGAAGGTGAAGCCAGGGAATTTCCGTGTGGCGACAAGGTCATCTGCGTTGCCAACGTGAAAGGGACCATCACCGCCATGGATAACGTTTGCCTGCACCGTGGTGGGCCCCTGGGACAGGGCGTTATCGAAGGTGACAAACTGGTTTGTCCGTGGCATGGATGGCAATGGAATGTCGCGACGGGCGAGGCGGTACATAATCCGGGCGCAAAGGTTGCAGTATACCCGCTCAAGGTGGAAGGCGCCGACGTGATAGTTGAGTTGTAGTTTTATCCCAAATACTTAGGAATTTTCCTGGTTGATTGTCGAAGCCTGGGAACACCTGATTCAGCGCTTTGTTTCCCAGATGCTTGTAGACCGCTTCTCCCAGGACTTGGCGGAAGTCCGTAGTCACGGCGAGGTCGCGGCCCTCGTACAGCTGGGATTGATCGAGGCCCGGCCATCGCCCGTAGACCTTGCCGCCTTTGACTGGGCCACCCATTACGAACATTACGTTGGCGTGGCCGTGGTCGGTTCCGCGGTTCCCATTTTCCCGGGCGGTGCGGCCGAACTCGGACATGGTCACGACGACCGTGTCTTCGGCCAGGTCTCCGAGATCGGTCCAGAATGCGCCGAGCGATTGCGAGAACTCGTGCAGAACATTGGCAATCTGGCCCTGCGTGCTGCCCTCGTTCACGTGATGGTCCCAGCCGCCAATGTCGGCGAATGCGACTTGCACTCCCAGATTCGCTTTGATCAGTTGAGCGAGTTGTTTGAGGCTGTCTCCGAAGCGTCCGTTCGGATAGTCGGCGCCGGCGGCGGGCTTGTACTTCGCTGGATCGGCGGACCTCAGCATTTTTACTGCGTCGAAAGTTTCTTGTCCGGTGCCGTGCAGCACGGAATCGACCGAGTGCTCGTACATGGCTTCGAAGGTGTTGGCGTTGGGTGTGCCTTTGGGATTGTTTCCTCCGACGCCGAACTCGTTGATGTTGTTGATCGCGATTGCGGGCTCGCTGCCGGAAAGAATTCGCGGCAGGGAAGGCCCTAGGGCAATGGCGCGAAAGGCAGATTGGTCGGTCGGAGCGGGTGAAGGAAGAGAATGTAGCGACCGGTTCAGCCAGCCGTCTTCGGTCGCCTTCACGCTCGGCGTGCCGGATTCCATGAAGTCTTGCGCGTCGAAGTGCGAGCGAGTGGGGTCGGGAGAGCCGGCGGCGTGAACGATTGCCAGGTGACGCTGCTTCCACAGCGGCTGGAAGGGCGAGAGCGATGGGTGGAGTCCAAAGAATCCGTCGAGATCGATCACCTGGTTGCGCGGAATGTTGATGGACGGGCGCATGGCGTAATAGGCGCGCTCGCCGTGGGGCACGACGATGTTGAGGCCGTCGGCTGCGCCGCGCTGAAAGATGACGACCAGGCGCTTATTCTTCGCGCCAACGGGCTCCGCAGCGTACGCGGCGCGAGCGAGAAATGATGGAACGGCGGCGGTGCCGATGACGGCGAGTCCGCCGTTTCTCAGAAATACTCGCCTGGTAATTGACATAAAAAAGCTCCTAGCTTCTAGCTCCTGGCTTTTGGCCCTCTATCTTCTCTGAAACTCCGGCGATCCTAATAGCAAACCTGCGATCAGGCTGATGTTCGGCGGCCGGGCTGGATCGTCGAGCTTACGGCGGCTGATCTTTGAATCCTGAAGGCGTGCGGCGATCGCGTCGTTCGTCTGTTTCGAAACATCTCCCGAGAGGAGCGCGTTCTCCAGAGCTGCCAAGGCCTGCTGCGGATCATTTCGGACCGGCAATTGTTCGGAATCCACTTGCACACCTTTCACTTTTCCTGAGGTCAGCGCCAAAGCAAAATTCATGCGGCCCAAAAGTGCCGAGGAGTTAACCCAGGCGTCCGCCTTCATGGAATAGCCGGTTGGTGGTTGCATTCCATAGAGAGGCATTCCCATATTCTGAAGCTGGTGCGCGATGGGCATGGCATCGGTGACTTCGGCACCGCTGGCCCTTACGGCCGACACTACGAATTCGAGGGGAGTTTTCACTTTGGCGCGATACGCGTCGGGCGCCCAGAATTCCGGAGAGTCCAACATCGTTTTGAGCACTTCGCGGATGCTGGCGTCTTTCTTTAAGAATGTTTGCGCCATACGATCGACCAAGGCTTGCGGCGGATCGTCAGAGACGAAGCGCACCGCCAGCTTGGTGCAAACGAATTTCGCGGTCGAAGGGTGATGAGCCAGGATGTGCAAGACTTCGAGTCCTTCCTTCTCGCCTTTCGGTTTGATGCGGTGGCCCAGTACGGTCTTGTCGCCAGGTTCATGAGTACGTTCTTCGAAAGTGAAGCCGCCACCCAGGTTTGGCTGCTTCAACGTCCATCCAGTGAAAACGCGCGCAACCTCGGTTACATCCTGTTGAGTGTAGCCGCCATTCACGCCGAGAGTGTGCAGTTCCATCAGTTCGCGGCCGTAGTTTTCGTTGAGTCCGTTGCGCTTGCCTTTGGATTGGTTCGTCTGCCCGTTATTCCGGACGCGCCGCTTCCAGTCATTATTGGCTCGCTTGGGAATGCCGTTGGCGACATCGGAGTTCGGTCCGACGCTCAGCCAGTTATCAAGATAAAACAACATGGCTGGACTCTGTGCAGTTGCGACCAACAAGTCTTCAAACTTGCCGAGAGCGCTAGGGCGAATGACGTCGCGCTCATAGCTGGTGAGCAGGTAGTGATCGGCACCCTTGCCGAGGAATACGTTGAAGTGGTTGAACCAGAAATCGGTCATCACTTCCTGCAACTGGCGATTGCTGTAGATGGCACGCAGCAACTTGCCTTCTACGAGTTCGTTGTTGACCACCTGCTGCGGGTGGTTGATTGCCTCAACGGTTTCGCGCTGCCGCGGATTCATTCCTTCCAAAAACTCGTCCCGTTTGTCGCCTTGCAAAGAGTCGGTAACGAGGCGTTGATCTTCCGGCGACATCTTGAGGAGCGTTTTCATGCGCTCATCCGGTGGCATGTCGAGGAGGTCCTCGACCTTTTGATCGGCGTTCATGCGCTCTTGCAGGCGGAGGAAGCGTTCGTCGTCAGCCATCTTGTCGGGGCCGGCTACGGCGGTCTGCTGTTTGCGGTCTTCTTTGTTCTGATAACGTTCCAACTGCGCTTGATAGATAGCGCGTTTTTGGGGATCGGAGGGAAGCGACTGTCTTCCGTCGGCGATGGCCTTGATCATTTGTTCGGAGGGAAAGTTCTCGACAATCTCGTGCGTATTCATGCGCAGCGTGCGGAACGGAGAAAGGCGGGCATCGAGCGCATTGTCGTCAATTTTATCGGGATGAAGTTGCTGGTCGATCCAGTTGTCCACGCCGATCGCCATTACATGATCAACGTCGCCCGGTCGCGGACCGAACGCCAGCCGGTTGAGGGCGTGTACGGCCTGCTTTCGCTGGTCCATCTGCGCGGCGGCAGAGGCTTGTTTTTCTTTCTTCTTGCCGACTGCAAGTTGCACAGAGGCTCCAAATCCCAGCAAAGAGAGCAGAAGCACGGTGCCGACTTGGAGGCGTTCCAACTTCATAGGGGCACAGGGAGGTCGTTAGAATTATGAACCCGGCGCGAGGAAAAAGTTGCTGGCAAACGGGTTACCCTCGTTCCCCTTTTTGGGGACAGACGGGCGAGGACGCCCCCTCTACATCGCCCGTCCTACTCTCGACGACCGGCTTTGATGATGACAGATGTGATGTCATCGTCCTGGGGGTCGCCTTGCACGAACGCCCGAGTTGCATAGTAAAGGCCATCCGCAAGGTTCGAAGCCGAATCCTGGTTGTGGGCCTGAATGTAGTCAAGCACACGCTGAGATCCAAATTGGTGTCCGTCAGGCGTGGCCGATTCTGTAACTCCGTCGGTGAGGAACAAGGCGATCTCTCCCGGGTCGAGCGGAACTGCAGACCGTAGTGAAAACTTGCTTCCTGAAAACAGGCCGAGCGGTGGGCCGGTGCTGTCCAAGGTGCACTTCGCTGCGCCTGAATCGAGGAATATGAAACCTGGAACGTGGCCAGCGCTGGCGTATGACAAACTGCGACGATCGGGATTCAAGCGAGCCAGAAACAGAGTGACGAAATGGCCGTGTTCAAGGTCTTTCAGCAGCATCTGGTTAACCCGAGCCAGAATGTCGTCTAACTCCAACTGCATGGCAGCGAAGCAGCGCACGTAAGCCCGGGTGAGTGCCATAACCAGGGCAGAGCCGAAGCCATGCCCTTTGGCATCGGCCACGGCGATCAGAAGCGAGCCGTCCGCCATGAAGATGAAGTCGAAATAGTCACCGCCAGTTTCGTCGGCGGGATGCGCCGAACCGCCAATGTCGAAGCCTGATACCACGGGTGCGGCGGCATAAAAGCGCTGCTGAACATCGCGCGCGAGTTGAAGTTGAAACTCCTGCTCCTGCTTTTTTCTAAGCTCGGTGATGTCTTGAGAGACGGAAACGAAGTGAGTGAGGTGGCCGGATTCGTCACGCATGGACGTGATGGTTTGCTGTGCCCAGAAGAGTTCGCCGGTCTTCTTGCGATTAATCACCATTCCCTTGAAGGCGAGACCGTGACTGAACTGAGCCCACATTTGCCGGTAGAATTCCGCGTCATGCAGACCCGACTTCAGAATTCGCGGAGTTTTTCCCAGAGCTTCGTCCCGGCTGTATCCGGTTGTGGCCTCGAAGGCCGGATTCACGTATTGGATGATGCCTTGTGTGTCGGTGAGGACGACGCTGTCGGCGGTCTGTTCGACGACCCGGGAAAGCAGAACGAAGCTTTGCAGCGCATTGCGGCCCTGGGTGAAATCGTGGAACATCACGACTCCTCCGGAAACCATTCCCGCAGAGTCTTTCAGGGGCCAGGCGTTGACCCGGATCCAAACTCCGGGGTTCGATTGCGAGTTGCGCACGAAAACAAGCTCGTCGACAATCTTTTCCCCGCGAATGGCGCGAACCAGGGGCAACCGATCCGGTGGCACGACTGAAACCTGATCAGGAAGGTACCAGCCTTCGAGGTCTACGCGAGTGTCCGGTAAAACTTCGACGTTGCCGATTCCCAATATCCTTTCCGCAGCAGGATTGGAGAATAGAAGTCTGCCTTCGAGGTCGGCGACGATCACACCCCAGGAAAGGCTTTCAAAGATGATCCGCAACGCGTCGGATTGTTGAGCTAGAGCCTCATATCGATATTCCATCGTTGCTGCCATTGGTCACCTCTTTTTTTTCGCGTCGGCCTTAAGCTTTCGGATAGTTGGCAAAGTGTGGCGTGGCTACACCGTCATCCCTGGCTGTATTTCGATCGAACATAGGAAGGAAGAAATCGACGCTGATGGGTACACATCAACTATCGGCAGGCCTTGCAGGAACATTAGCGACGGCCAATAGTCTCTGACTCCGCGAGTGATCGGGCGATACCCGCTGAAGAGATAAAAACAATACGAAAGAGAACAGGCAAAGCAGGGATCAAAGCGGGAAATGACCCGGGTGCTTGCTAAGTCAGGTACAGCCGGCCATGACTCATTTTATGTTGCAAACTGGCGGCGAGTTGATCGATGTCGCTGGCCGCGATGTCGCCCACCATGCGATCTTGCAGGAAGGGCGTGCGGTTACTGCCGACGGTATCGCGGCGGACTTGCAGAAGCAAGGCGTGCACCGCGTTGGGGTCAAATTTTTGCGGAGTCAGGCGCACGATTTCGTTGAGCGTACTGCCGAGTGAAAGACGCTCACGGTAGGGGCGCTCGCTCGTCATAGCGTCGAACGTGTCCGCCAGGCCGACGATCCGCACGGGCATGGGCACGTCCTCAAGAAGCAATCCGTCGGGATAGCCAGACCCGTCGCTGCGCTCGTGATGCCAGCGTACGATCTCCGGGATGCGCGGCCAGGGAAACTGGACGCCACTCACAATCTGATGTCCCACAACGGTGTGGTCTGCCATTTCGCGGAATTCTTCGGCATCCAGAGAGGTCGGCTTGCCGAAGAGACGCTTGTCCACAGCGACCTTACCGATATCGTGCAGGTAACCGGCGGACCGAAGAGCCGCAACCTCGGTGGGATCCATGTTCATGGCTTCACCGATGGCGGAAGCGTAGCGTCCGACGCGCAGGGAGTGTCCGTGAATGTTGATGTGTTTCACGTCGATGGCGGTCGCAAAAGCTTCCAGCGCGTTGTCGTAGAAGCCGTGCAGGGACGCCATGAGGCGCAGGTTGTCAGACACGCGCTGAGCCAGGGTCTGCGTGAGCGAATGATTGTGTACGGCGAGGGCGACGTAGTGGCAGAGCAAGTCTAGCGCCTCGAGTTCACCGGCATCGTAGAGGCCATCGCCGTCGCGCCGGCCGAGGGCGATGAGGCCAACCAATTTACTGCCGACCTTCAGGGGAACAATACATTTGAAAAGCTCGGGAGCTACATTTCCGTTGGCGCTCAGATAAAGGTCGTAGGTGCCCGGATCGAGAATCACCGGCTCGCGCGACGACGTCAGAGCATGAACATGTCTGGGCAGCAGCGGGATCACCGCGGGTTCCGGCATCAAGCTGAAGCCTTCGGCTGTGATGGAGGTGAGCAGGGAAGGCCGGTCGCTATAGGTGAAGAGCGCGCCTTCGCGGGCGCCGCCTGCCTCAAGAGACGCCGACAACATGGCGCGCGCGGTCTGCGGAAATTCGCGCTCGGCGGTCATCTCCGGACCGAGATCAGAGAGCGCTTCAACGGTTCGCAGCAAGCGCCGGAAATTGTCTTTTTGCAATGGCACTGGAGGAGCAAAACCAGAGCAGAAAAAGAGTAACACGCAGGTGGTTAACGAACTTGTTAGTTAGTTTGGTGCATAAACAGCGGGCGGCAACGAGACTTGCGGTCACATTAACCTCACATTCTCGTCACACTAGCGTGGTGTGTTGTCTCGGATGGCCTTGAATGTCATCTCGTCCGCCGGGCTTCCAGTCTGCTTTTTCCACTGAAAAAAGAGGTCTGAATAGGTTGCAGTGATGTAGCCGCTGGGGCGAACTTGCAGAGCCCGCGCAGTTCGATCAATCCAGCGCGAAGGGCCTTCGATCTCGCCGAGGTTCCCGATCGGAGTTTCGTCCACAACCACATGCCCCTTGCCGTCACTCCACTCGGCTCGGAATTTCTCGTAGCGAAAGGTCGGAGCAAATCCCAGAGCGTGCAGGATGGCTTCCATCTTTGCGCCATCAGCGACTTTGGTCTCAGTTTCAACTCGCGTCTTGTGACGTCCCACCTTGCCTTTGGCCTTGTGGGTCAGCAGCCACTCGGATCCATACCGGCGCAGTCGAAGCAGTTCTCCGCGCTTGCGCAACGGTTGACCGGGAAGATCATAAAGTGTATTGATTTCGTGGGTACGAGGAGTAAGCAGCCGAAAGCCCGATTGTCGCAGGCGGCGGTTTAGCGCTTGTACATCGTCGACGCGAAACTTAATTTCGATTTCGTTAGCTGTGGCCATCAGGCTTAACCGGTTGAGGGTGGCGCCTAGGCGAACGTTGGCAGCTTTATGAGATCAGACTTCGGCACGGGCTCCAGCGGTTGACCTGCCTTTTTCCATGCCGCCACCCCACCGACGAGTACGAACGCGTTGAACCCCTGTTCTCGCAGTTGCAGCGCCACCCGGGCGCTGGTCGCTTCGCGTGCTCAAGTACAGTACAGATAAATGTCCTTGTCCTTGGGCAGAATTTTGAGTTCCTCGGAAAGGTTGTTGGGTTCAATGCGGATCGACCCTTTGATACGCTCCGCGTTCGCGTCGTAATATCCGTGGCTGCGGACATCCAGTATTAAAATCTTGTCCTTTTCCTCCGAAGCTAGCCTGGCCGCCAGTTCTTCCACCTGCACTCGTGGCACCACGCGATACACCTTGTTCTTGTGGTAGAGCCACACCCGGTAAGCGACGTAGACGATCGCCGCCGCGAAAAATACTTCTTCAAACGCCCGGCTGGCGGCCTGGAATCCACGCGTGATTGCAGCCAGAAAGTCACGGAACAGAAATCCCATCCCACCATAGGCCAGGATATACAGCGACGCGCCGCTAGCGTCGAACCGGAGGAACTGCAAGGGACGCATTTTCATGCTGCCGGCCAGCGGCGGAGCCATGGTATTGACACCGGGAATGAACTTGGCGAGTAGTAGCGTGGTCTTCCCGCGTTTATAGAAAGACTCAGCCGAGCGCAGGATGCAGGACTCAGGATTGACGGACAGGCGGCACAAAAGACCCAGCAACCGCCAGCCCATGTAGCGGCCGAGAACGAAGAGCAGCGTGTCTCCGATGAGCATCGCACTTAACGCGAGAACGATGACTTTGAAAACATTCAAGCTGTGGGCGGCCGCCGCTGCCCCTCCGGCGACCAGCGCCACCGCCGCCGGAACCGGCAGTCCGATTGCCTCGGACAGTACAACTATGAAGATCAGAAGGTACCCGTGATGCTCGATCAGTGAGAGAATATGGTTCATCGTTGCAGTGTTGCTCGGACCTTTAATCCCCGCGTTGCATCGAAATCATTAGATCGACGGCTTAGTCAAGAGGATTCAAAGCCCCGGATCAAACGATAATCCATATGCGAGCAAAAGCCAAAATTAACCGCCGCCACATCAATCTGCCCGGCCGTAGGGCGTCTCTTCCGTTCAGCGATGCGGTGCAGGTGGGCAACACTCTTTACCTCTCCGGGCGGATTGGCATCGATCCCTCGACCGGCGTAGCTCCTGAGGGTGTCGACCAGGAACTTCGTCTGCTATTCGACGGCTTCGAGGCGGTCCTTGCCGAGGCCGATATGAACATGGATGACCTAGTCTGGGTACAAGTCTACTCGCCGGATGTTTCGCTCTGGGAGCGCTTTAACGCCGCTTACGCGAAACGCTTCTCCAAAGAGTTGCCGGCGCGGGCCTTTATCGGTTCAGGACCGCTCTTGAAAGGCGGGAGATTCGAGATGCTTGGAGTGGCGGTTAAGAGGTCGTGAATCGGAGAGGTCGTTGGAGACGTCAGGTCTTCTCAGCGTCCTCGGCGGATTTTCTCTGCGCGCTCTGCGATTCAAGGTTCTCGTCGTAGTGGTTGACGATCCTCCTGACACCGTCTTTCAGCACGACGACGTGGAAGTTGATCAGGAGCCCAACCTGCAGACCAAGCAACCTTAGGTGCGAAAGCACTTGAGCATGATCTACGGGATGCAGCGCTTCTTTGCATTTAAGTTCCACGACGACTCTGCCTTCTACCACGAGGTCGGCTCGAAACCCACATTCCAACTTTGCAGTGCCGTAAATTAAGGGAACTGCTTTTTGCTGTTCGACGCGAAGGCCCATTTCGTGCAATTCGAATGCGAGACAGGTTTCGTACGCCGACTCTAGAAGACCAGGTCCCAGTCTCCGATGGATTCTAATGGCCGCTCCAATGATCTTTTCCGTCAATATGTTCGAATTCGTTTGATGGCTTTGTTGGGGCCATTGCACCGATCTTACTGGATGCATACCGGGAAGATTAGCGGATTGGGGTGATGTGGTCAGTGACGGGGGTCACGACAAGCGGGAGCGGTTTCTGTGGATAACGCTATGACGGAACGCCGGTCGAGATTGGAAGGTCTTAAAACGCAGAGTTCGCGGAGAACCGCCGCAGAGCGCGCAGAGAAAAACTCGTGAACTATTTTTCTCTCGCCACTACGAACTCCGGGGCCCACAACAAAGCCCGTTTGATTTCGCTATCGGGAAAACCGCAGATCGCATTTCGCGCCAGCCCCGCGTACTGGATGGCCCTGGCATTGGCCGCTTCGACGGAGCCGTAGCGGTTCAGGATTTCAAGAATTTCTCCGTGGGTCACGCCATCGAATGCTCGTTCACGCACCACCCGGTCAATGCGCTCCCGTTCCTTCGGAGTACAGCGTTCGAGCGCATGGATCACAGCCATGGTCACCTTGCCCTCGCGCAGATCGCTGGCCACGGGCTTGCCCAGTACTTCCTCGGAAGCCGTCAGATCGAGCACGTCGTCCACAATCTGAAACGCCATGCCCAGATCGCGGCCGTATTGCGCCAGGTTTTCTTCCTGTTCCGCCGTTGCCCCGCCCAGAATCGCGCCAATCCGCATGCATACGGAGAACAGGCACGCGGTCTTGCGGAAGATGAGGTCGAAGTGCTCGTCTGACGAAATCAACTTGCCGAGCTTCTCCATCTGCAGCAGTTCGCCTTCGACCATTTGCTGGGTCAGGTCGATCAGCGTGTCGAGAATACGAAAATTACGCTCCTGCACGGCGATCTTGAAGGCCTGCATGTAGAGCCAATCACCGGCCAGCACGCACTTGGAGTTTCCCCATTGCGTGTTGGCAGCGGGGCGGCCACGCCGGGTCTGGGCCTCATCGATGATGTCGTCGTGAACCAGCGTGGCGGTGTGAATGATTTCCACGACCGCGCCCAGTTTGATGGCGCCGCGTCCCCGATAATCAAACAGCTTGGCTGCGAGCAGCAACAGCATGGGACGAATGCGCTTGCCGCCACCCCCGCGCAGATACTCGCCGATTTCGGTGATCGCTTCTACGCCCGAGACCGTGTCCCGCCCGAACTCGCGTTCAATGGCCGAGAGGTCGCCGCGCAACAACTCGAAGATTTCTTTTCCGTTAACGGCGGCTGCCGTGCTCAATTGGTTTGTCCCCAAGCGCGAAGCCTCAATGTAAAATCACAGAGAACTCTAGTTCGTCCGGTAATTCGTAAACTGCGTATCGATGCCGAAATCCTGCCCGCGGAGTAGGGCAATGATTTCCTGCAAGGCATCGCGATCTTTCCCGCTTACCCTCACCAGATCACCCTGAATCGAAGCATTTACTTTTTTCTTGGAATCCTTGATGACTTTCACGATCTGGCGAGCTTTCTCAACAGGAATGCCCTGCTGCATTGTGATCTTCTGTTTAACCGTGCCGCTTGCGGCGGGTTCAACAGGTCCATACGTCAGTCCTTTGAGAGATACGCCACGTTTCACCAGTTTCTGCTGAAAGATTTCGGTGACCGCCTTCAGTTTATATTCATCGATCGAATGCAAATTGATCGCGTCCTTCCCCTCGAGTTCGATGTTCGATTTCGAATCCTTCAAGTCGAACCGGGTGTGAATCTCCTTCAGCGCTTGTTGCATGGCATTCGAGACTTCCTGCAGGTCGAGCTTGCTCACAATGTCAAAAGTGTTTTCTGGCATGATATTTCGCTTCTATTTAACAGATTACACAGCCCCAGCAAAAGATGCTCTTAACAAGCTAAATGGTGTTGCGGTTTTCGTGAAGTGAAAAGAACCGATAGAAGTTGTTCGCCGTCTGCAGGCCGACTTCTTCCCGCGCAAGACCGCGCAATTCGCCCAGTTGCCGGGCTACCTCTTTTACGAACGAGGGTTCGTTGCGCTTGCCGCGATGCGGCACGGGGGCGAGAAATGGGGAATCGGTTTCAATCAGCACGCGGTCGAGCGGTACCTGCTTCGCGGCCTCGCGAATCTGCTGGGCCTTGGGAAAAGTAACATTCCCGGCGAAAGAGATCATGAACCCCATGTCCAGAGCTCGGTTTGCATGATCCCAAGTGCCGGTGAAGCAATGCAGGATCCCGCCGAGCCCACTCGCCGCCCACTGTTCGTATAACAGCTTGAGGCATTCTTGCCAAGCGTCGTCACTGTTCTCGGAAGGACGGCAGTGGATGACGACTGGCAGCCTTGCTGCCTGAGCCAGTTGCAGTTGCCTTGAGAATACGTTTCGTTGCACTTCCCGCGGCGAATGATCGTAGAAATAATCCAGTCCGATCTCGCCCCAGGCAATGACCTTTGGCCGCTTTGCCAGTTGCTCCATCTCCTTGAAATCGGCATCGCTGGCAAGCTTGGCCTCGTGCGGATGAATTCCAATGGTCGCATAAATGAAGTCGTGCCGTTCGGCGAGCTGGATGCCACAGTCGAGAGACCCTGGACCGGTTCCGCTACCAATGGCGACAATCGTTTCGATTCCGGCTTCGCGGGCACGAGCGATCACCTGCTCGCGATCGGCATTGAACTGCTCCATCTCGAGATGTGCATGGGAGTCGACGAAGATCGGTCGTGGGTCTTTGGTCATTAGTAGTTAGTCGTATGGTGGCGGGCGACTCGTCCGTCAGCACGGTTGTCGAGGTCAAGAAGCTCGCTTTTATTTCAATCGCGTTCCCACTGGCACATCTTCGAGAAAACCGGCCAGCACCGCCTTCCCGCCCTCCGGCGACGCGGCCACAATCATTCCGTTCGATTCCAGTCCCCGAAGTTTTCTGGGCGCAAGGTTCGCCACGATTACCACTTTCCTCCCGATCAACAACTCCGGCGCGTACGATTCGGCGATTCCAGCCACAACCTGTCGAACCTCTGTACCCAGGTCGACTTCCAGGCGGAGCAATTTGTCTGCACCTTTCACTTTCTCCGCCGCTTTGACTTGCCCTACACGCAGTTCGATCTTCGCAAAATCGTCGATGCTGATTTTCCCGTCAGGCACGGGTGCGGCAGGCTTCGCCGCAGGCGCTGGAGCCGCGGGAATTGCGGCGGGAGGGGTTGCCGTCGCATGTGGTGCTGCGTCAGGTTGCGCTACGGTCGTCGGTCCGCCTCGTTGCTGCTCTTCCATCTTCTGCATCCTTTCAATTGCGCTCTTGTCGGCGCGCGGGAATACAGCTTCTACATTGCCCAGCTTCGTTCCCAATTGGAGCTGTCCCCATTTCAACTCCGAGAGGGGAAACTTGCGAATATCACCCAAGCCAAGCTGCGCCCAGATCCTCGATGTCGCGTCGGGAATCACCGGATGTGATAATGCGGTCACGATGCGCAACGCTTCGGCGCTGGTGTACAGAATGGTTCCCAGGCGTGAACGGCTTTCTTCATCCTGCTTTTCCCCGAGCGCCCAAGGCTCATTTTCGACGATATATTTGTCTACCGCCGCCACCAACCCCCATGCAACTTCCAGAGCACGCGAGAACTGATATTGATCAACCAACGCGCCGTACGCGGCGATCACCCTACGCGCTGCTTCAGCGACGGCGCTATCCCCAGGCTTTTGCGAAATCGCCGCGGAAGGATACGGCACCTCGCCGCGAAAATATCTTGTGATCATGGTCAGCGTGCGGCTAGCGAGGTTGCCGAGTCCGTTGGCCAGGTCTGCGTTATAGCGCTGGACCAGCGCGTCGAACGAAAAAGACCCGTCCTGACCGAACACCACTTCACGCAGCAGGAAGTAGCGCAAGGCGTCGGCGCCAAGTACATCGAGAATCGTCTCCGTACGCACGATATTTCCGCGCGACTTCGACATCTTGCTTTCCTCGAACAGAAGCCAGCCGTGCGCCATGATGCCCTTTGGCTGCGGAAGCCCTGCGGCCATCAGAAACGCGGGCCAATACACGCAATGGAAGCGAACGATTTCCTTGCCGATCATGTGCAGATCGGCCGGCCAGTATTTCTGGAATGCTTCCTGAGCGCCTTTGTGCGACGATCCGTAGCCAATCGCCGTGATGTAGTTCGCCAGCGCGTCGAACCACACGTAGATCACGTGTTTGGGATCATCCGGCACCGGAATGCCCCAGGAAAACGTCGAGCGGCTGATGGACTGATCACGCAGGCCGGAGCGCACGAACGACATCACCTCATTTCGCCGAGTCTCGGGGCGAATTAAGTCGGGTTGCTCGGTGTACAGTTGCAGCAACTTGTCCTGAAACGCCGAAAGTCTGAAAAAGTAATTCTCTTCCTTTACCGTTTCCGTCGGACGTCCGCATTCTGGGCACGGGGCTCCAGTTCCCACCGCATCCACATAGAGCTCGTCGAACACGCAATACTGGCCTGTGTAGGTGCCCTTGTAGATATGCCCGTTGTCGCGAATGCGCCGGAAGAGTTCCTGCATGCGCTTAATGTGGCGCTCCTCGGTGGTGCGGATAAAGTCATCGTTAGTGATTCCCATCCGCTCCCACAACGCCCGGAACTGCGCCGAGACTTCGTCGGTAAATTGTTGCGGCGTTTTGCCCGCAGCTTGCGCGGCGCGCTCAATCTTCTGCCCATGCTCGTCGGTGCCAGTGAGGAAGTAGGTGTCCGCACCCAACATGCGCTGCCGCCGCGCAATCGTGTCGCAAGCAATCGTGGTGTAAGCGTGGCCGATGTGAGGTCGCGCATTTACGTAATAAATCGGCGTCGTAATGTAGAACTTTTTATTCATCTGAGTATTCAGGCAACGGAAAGGAATTGTGATTTTAACGCATTCCTTCGCGAACCTTCGTGCCCTTTATGGTTGATGATTTTGTTAACGCTGGCGGTTCATGTAAAGCTGCATTGCTTCCTGCATGATGCTCTTCAACGGTATGCGCCGCTCGGTCGCGATGCGGCGGCAATCCTCGTATTCCGGAGCATAATTCGTTACGATGCCATTCCTGCTCGCGACCTTCAGCCGTACATCGCCCCAACGGGTCGCGACGGTGACCCACTCTCGCGGAAGCGTCTCACGCTTTTCCTCGCGCCACCGCACACCCAGAGTGCTCGTCTCCGTGAAAATCAAGTGCGTGAATTTGGATGCATCCTCGGGGCTGCACAGGACTGTCAGCAGCATTCCCGGCCGATTCTTCTTCATTTGCATCGGCACGCCAAAAGCATCGAGCGCGCCCTCTGCGAGCAGACGATCCATAACATAGCCGAAGACTTGCGGATTCAGATCGTCGATATTCGCTTCGAGCACGGTCACGGTGTCGGTGGGAAGCGCGGCCGAGAGTTCCGACTGCGCTTCGCCGATCGTGAGCCGCACAACATTCGCATGTCCGGCAAAGTCACGCGTCCCTGCTCCGTAGCCGGCCCTTTCGACCTTCATCGCGGGAAACGGCGCGAACCGTTTTGCCAGCGTTTTGACGATCGCGGCCCCGGTCGGCGTGACTAGTTCGTACGGAATGCCAGACGAATATATTGGCGCATCTTTCAATAATTCCAGCGTGGCTGGTGCCGGCACTGGCAATGTTCCGTGGGCGCACTTCACCGTGCCTCCGCCAACATTCAGCGGCGAACAGACAATTTCGTCTACGCCCAGAGCTTCGGCACCCACGGCCGCGCAGACAATATCCACCATGGCATCGACTGCTCCGACTTCATGAAAGTGAATCTTCTCGATGCTGGTGTCGTGAATCTTGGCTTCTGCCCCACCAAGTGCTTCGAAAATAGCGATGGCACTCTTTTTCGCTTCTTCGTTAATTGTCGCGTTGCAGATAATGTCGCGAATGTCATTCAGCCCGCGGCCATGTTCATGCGGATGACTGTGACTCTGTTCTTCTTCATGGGAGCGTCGCTTGGGTTCAGCGAGGTTTTGCAAGCCGTAATTGTGTTCCAACAGCGCAACCGGTTCCCGTTGATGAGCGTGGGCGTGCCCATGCTCGTCGTGACCGTGATCATGAACATGAGGACGGGCGGTATCGTCGGGGCCAGCGTGGGCGTGTCCCGACCGTTCGTCTTGTTGCTCCCAGATCTCGCGGGGTAAATCCTTCTCACCGTTCGAATACACATCGACCTTGATCGCGGTTATGCTGTTGCGCTGAACACGAGAAATCTCCAGCCTCGCCCCGATGTTCAACGCCGCAACCGTTTCTTCCAGAAGTTGCGGCGGAACGCCGGCATCGACGAGCGCGCCCAGGAACATGTCGCCGCTCACACCGGAAAAACAATCGAGGTAGGCTATGCGCATAGGACCTCGTCGGCGGTCGTTGGTCTTTGGTCGTGGCCAAGAGCCTGACCACTAAGGCCAACGACGAACGATCAACGACCGCGCGACTGATTTTCATCATAGGGAAGCGTGCCCACTCCGTCAAACCGCCGCGCCGCGCGGCTCTGCTACAATCACTATTTTCATCGACCGTCCCGAGGGACTCTTGTATCGTCATCTGGAACGCCGGCTTTCCCAGCAAATTCGCGAGTTTTTGTGTCGAAACTACGATCTCGATTTACCCAAGATTGTCATCGAGCAGCCGCCTCGCGTTGACCTTGGCGAATACGCTCTCCCACTCGCCTTTGAGTTGGCCAAGAAGCTGCGCAAACCTCCCCGGAAGATTGCCGAAGAGATCGTTGCCGGAATCGGCCCGATTGAAGGTTTTGAGAGGCTGGAGCTTGCCGGCGCTGGATACATCAACGTACGGGTTAAACGCGAGGTCCTCGCTGCCGCGCTCGCGGCCGATGAAAAGCCGAAGGCCGACGTCCCAGCGGGCAAGGTTCTGGTCGAGCACTCCAGCATTAATCCCAACAAGGCCGCGCACATTGGACACCTCCGCAATGCCATCCTGGGCGACACTTTTGTCCGCCTGCTGCATTTTGCGGGCAGGGAAGTGGATGTCCAGAATTACATCGACAATACCGGCGTGCAGGTCGCAGACGTGATCGTTGGATTCTTGCGTCTGGAGAAAAAGTCGCGCGCCGAAATCGAAGAACTGACCCGCCAGCCGCGTTTCGATTACTACTGTTGGGACTTGTACGCGCAAGTTTCCCGCTGGTATGAGCAGGACAAACAGAACCGAGATGCCCGTCATCAGGTGTTGCACGCCCTGGAGGAGGGTGGAAACGAGACCGCCGCGATCGCTGACTTGATTTCCACCGCCGTACTCCGCCGCCATCTCGAAACCATGGATCGGCTGGACATCGAATACGACTTCCTGCCCCGCGAGAGCGAAATCCTGCACCTGCATTTCTGGGATGCGGCTTTCACCAAACTCAAGGACGCCGGCGTGCTTTCCTTCGAGACCGAGGGCAAAAATAAAGGCTGTTGGGTGATGCGGCGAGGAAAAGCGAACGCAAACGACGCTGGGAACATAGAGGTTGCGGAAGAAGACCAAAAAGTTATTGTCCGCTCCAACGGCACCGTGGGCTACGTCGGCAAAGACATCGCCTATCACTTATGGAAGTTCGGACTGCTGGGGCGCGATTTCGGATATCGCAAGTTCTATCGCTATCCCAATAGTCATGACTGCTGGATTTCGACAACCAACGGCGTGCCCGATCATCCGCATTTTGGAGACGTTGCGGAGCTTTACAACGTGATCGACGCCCGCCAAGCCGAGGCCCAGAACACCGTCATTGAAGCTCTGCGCGGACTTGGCTACAACCAGCAGGCTGATCACTACACGCATTTTTCTTATGAGATGGTCGCTCTCACCCCGCGTTGTGCCGCCGAACTGGGTTATCAGTTGTCCGACGAGGACAAGACGCGTTCCTACATTGAGGTTTCTGGTCGAAAGGGTTTTGGCGTAAAGGCCGATGATCTGATCGACACGCTGATTGCTTCTGCAAAAAGCGAAGTCGATCCTCGCCACCCACAGTTAAGCGACGCTGAGCGCATGACGATCGCGACGCAAATTGCGGTTGGCGCGCTGCGTTATTTCATGTTGAAGTTCACCAAGCCCTCCGTGATTGCCTTCGATTTCAAGGAAGCGTTAAGTTTTGAAGGCGAGACCGGCCCCTACGCGCAGTATGCGGTAGTTCGCGCCAGCAATATTTTCCGCAAGGGCGGCCTCGATCCAGACATTTTCTGTAGAGACGTAGCTAGCCACGTCTCTGCAGACGACTTCGCGAAGAATCTTAACGCTGCAGACGGGAATGAAATCTGGGAGTTGTGGCTGGTGTCCTCGAAGACGTCTTACGTGATCGATCAGTGCATCGCTACGACCGAGCCAGCTTATCTAGCCAAGCACGTGTTTCAGTTGGCGCAACTTTTCAATGCTTTCTATCACAGGCACCCAATACTTGCTGAGCCGGACGAGGGTCGAAAACGATTTCTGTTGGCGACGGTCGCGGTGGTGCGTCGCGAACTGATTCGCGCCTTGGCAACGATGGGAATCACGGTCCCGTCAGCGATGTGACAGGGCGGCGAATCGCCCGCCGCCACAAGGTCTAGCCGTTCAATCCTCTGGCGAACTCCACCAGGCTGCGTACCGCAATCCCGGATGGGCCTTTCGCGATCCATGGTTTATTCTCCTCCATCCATGCGGTGCCCGCGATGTCGAGGTGCAGCCACGGAGTATCTTCGGCAAACTCCTTCAGGAACATCGCCGCGTTCACGGCGCCGCCCCAGCGTCCGCCGGAGTTGACAATATCCGCGATGTTCGACCGAATATTCTCCTTGTACTCCTCGTCCAGCGGGAGGCGCCAAAACTTTTCGCCAGCCTTTTCCAGCGCGTGGCTGAAGCGCTCGTACATTTTCTCGTCGTTGGCAAAGACGCCGGCGTTTACGTATCCGAGTGCGACGACAACCGCGCCGGTCAGCGTGGCGGCGTCGATCAAGTGGGTGCAACCGAGTTGGCGAGCATAGCAAAGCCCATCCGCCAGCACCAGCCGGCCTTCGGCGTCGGTATTGATAATCTCAATCGATTTGCCAGACATGGCGATTTGTATGTCGCCGGGCTTTTGCGCCTTGCCCGAAGGCATATTCTCTGTGGCGCAGACGATCGCGGTCACTCGTATGTTCGGCTTAAGCAGCGCGATGGCCCGCATGGCGCCGATCATGGCGGCGGCGCCGGCCATATCGTATTTCATTTTTTCCATGCCATCGGCGGGTTTGATAGAGATGCCGCCGGTGTCAAACGTAACCCCTTTTCCAACCAAGCCGAGAACTGGATTGGCTGGCGCGTCCGCTGGCTCGTGGCGCATAACGATCAGCGCGGGAGGTTCGTCCGATCCCTGGGCCACACCCCAGAAGGCGCCCATCTTCAATTCTTTTATTTTGTCGGCGCCATACGCTTCGAATTTCAAGCCGACTTCCTGCGCCATTTTGCGGGCCCGCTCCGCCAGGATTGTCGGCGTCATGCGGTTGCTGGGTTCGTTCACCAGGTCGCGAGTGAAATTCTGCGACTCACCGATAATGCGAGCTTCATCCATCGCCTTCTGGAGTTTGGTCTGGTCCCCACGCGCAACAACCGTGATCGAGTCGATCTTCTGATCTTTCCGGTCGCTCTTGTACGTGTCGGGGTCAAAGTTACCGACGAAAGCTCCCTCCACAATCGCCTTTACCGCTTCGTCGCTGTTTATGCTTTCGGGAGCCAGAAAGGCAAAACTGCGAATCCCCTTCGGCTTGAAAAAGCGGACTGCTGCGCCGGCTAGCTTGCGCAACTCGGAGGCAGTAAAATTCTTAGCTTTGCCGCCGCCCAGTAGCAGCAAGCGTTTTGCCTTCAGTTTCGCGGGATGATGCAGCAGCGTAGTTTCAAATATCTTGCCAGTAACTTCGCCGGTGCCTATCACCTCGGCCGCGACGTCCCTGATGGCGGCGCCGCTGGTTTGGAGGCTGACTTCGGGTTTATCTTTTGAGCCTTGATCGAGAACCACCACGGCCAAGCATTCGGTTTCGACTTCTGCGGGATTGGCAACAGAAAGGTTAGTCTTCATAGTTTTTGTGTGACTCCAGTATCGTCGGCAGTGGGGCAAAAGTGCAAGCGCAGCTACTCAAAGATAACTGCGGAGTGCGATTGCGGAGATTGTTGCCCTACTAGAGTTCCGACCTAGTTCGCACCAGGAGCAGTGATTAGTCCACAAATGCTGGCAATTCTAGGCTGAGAATTCAGGTGTTTGCCGCCTTTTTCCGCTATCCGGCATCCTAAATAGTGTGGGCAGTTTGAGTAGATAGTTGAGTTTGAAAGGAGAACTCCATGAAGAAGTGTTGTCTGGTGCTTAAGGCGCTAGTCGCGGTTGCCGGGCTGTTGGCCAGCGTGCAGTTGGTTGTTGCTCAGGAAACCGCATCCGCAACTGGACCTGCCGTAAATCTGGTGGTGACAGTGGAAGCCCGTCACGGCTCCAGCGTTCCCGACGTCACTCGCGACGATGTGATGGCGTATGAAGGTCGAGATCGCGACCGGGTCACGGGTTGGCTGCCCCTGCAGGGAGACCACGCGGGACTGGAATTCTTCATTATGCTCGACGATTCATCGAATGTCACCTTGGGCTCGCAATTGGAAGATATCCGCCAGTTCATCAATGCGCAGCCCCCGACCACGAAGATCGGAGTCGCCTATATGTCGAATGGAAACGCGCAGGTCGTGCAGAATCTCACTAATGACCACGCGCTGGCGGCTAAAGCGTTGCGCCTTCCTCTCGGAAACCCCGGCGCCTCAGCGAGTCCGTATTTTTCGCTGGGAGACTTGATCAAGCGCTGGCCCGCAAGTGACGAACGCCGTGAGGTTCTGATGATCACCGATGGCATCGACCGATACTGGGGCAGCGGTCCGGACAACGCTTATGTCGACACCGTGATCGAACAAGCCCAGCGCGCTGGCGTCATCGCTTATAGCATTTACACGCCAGGAGTGGGGCACTACGGCCACAGTTATTGGCGGACCTACTGGGGTCAGAATTATCTCTCCCAGCTTTCCGACGAGACTGGTGGCGAGAGCTATTACCTCATTGGTTCCGCTCCGCCAGTCACGTTCGTTCCTTATCTCGAGGACATAACGCGCAAGATAAACCGTCAGTACCTGCTGAGCTTCATCCCCAAGCCGCAGAAAAAAGCAGGAATGCAGCGAGTAAAAGTCCAGACTGAGGTGCCGAATGCGGAACTGGTCAGCGCCGACAGAGTGTACGTTCCGGCTACGCCGCAGTAAATCAGATCCTGGGTTGACCTGACTCGGGTTGACCTGACTCGGGTTGACCTGACTCGGCTCTGACCTACTCGGCGGCCGCCTGAGAGTATCTGCGGAAGAAACTATCTTGCTTCCACTGCGGTCGCTGGGGGTTCTGCGCGACGGAGACCATTAGGCCTCGAATTACCTCTTCATAAAGCGCGGCCGCTTGCAGATCCACGGGCTGATTCAAATCGTCGGAAGGCGCGTGATAGCGCTGGGTGAGCCAGTCTTTGAGAATCTTCGCTTCAGAAGAACCAGGCGTGACTCCAACTCCCATCGCCAAGGCGGGAATTCCGTGCCGGATGAAATTGTATTGGTCACTTCGAATAAAGATGTTTCGCTGTGGCTCCGGGTCGGGCTGCACGCTGATCCCATAAGCCTGTGCCGCCTCGCGTGCCGAATCGCCAAGGTCGGACTCCGCCAGCCCGAACACGGTGAGAACCTTGAGGGGAACAATGGGCAAGAACATGTCAACGTTGATATCGGCAATCATCGATTTGGCATCGACAGTGGGATGCGCAGCGAAATATTTTGAGCCCAGCAATCCTTTTTCTTCTCCGGTCACGAATAGGAACAAAATCGAGCGTTTGAGCTTCTCCGGCGATTTCTTCAACGAAGATGCGACGTCGAGCAATAAAGCACTTCCGGAAGCGTTGTCCATGGCGCCGTTGTAAATGCGATCGCCGTTGATCGGCTCGCCGATGCCCAGATGGTCGATGTGCGCGGAGAGAACAACATATTCATTCTTGAGCTGGGGATCATTTCCCGGCAGTTTTGCGATTACATTGGCGGATTCGAGGTCTTTCTTCTCAAGCTTAGCTTTCGCTTCGATCGAAGCCGTTAGCGGGAAGCGTGGAAGCTGTTTGCGCTCGTTCGCCACACTCAGGATTTCGTCGAAGGTGTGCTCGGATCCCTCGAAAAGCTTTACTGCACTCGCCGGATTGAAGGTCACAGCAAGCTTCTCACCTTGGGTTTCATTGAATTCAGAACCCGCTAAAACCATGCTGGGGTGTGTACGATTCACCGACATACGAGACCATGGAATATCCATCGTCGCGGGATTGGCGATGCCAACGACTCCGACTGCTCCGGCCTTGCGGAGAGCCTTCCAGCGTTCGGCTGCGGACTGATAGTGGGAGCCCAGAGAGCCCGGAATTTCGGCCGGCAAACCGTTTAAGATGACTGCGACTTTCCCATTGAGATCGAGCCCCGCGAGATCGTCGTAGTTTTTCTCGGGAATGCTCAATCCGTATCCCACGAAGACCAGCGGCGCCTGTAGTTCGGGCGCAAGATCGACTCGCGTGTTGAAGTAAGCATCTTCGCCGAGGATGAGCGGCTCAACTTTACCGTTGCGGACGAGGGCGAGGCTGGAATCCTTTTCAACGATTTGCCGGGATTCGAATTTCACTGGTTGGTAGAAACCATCGGTTCCGGCGGGTTGAAGCCCTGCGACTTTCAGTTGATCGACAATGTAGGCTTCGGCCCTCCGGAGCCCCGCGCTGCCGGTCTCACGGCCTTCCATGTTGTCATCGGCCAGAACCTTCACGTAGTCCCACCAGGTCTTGCCATCGAAGTGAGTCGTCGCTACCTGTGCGGAGAATGCGCAGACGGCAACCAACAAACTGGCAACGGGCAAAATCTTTTTCAACATGGAATTCAGTTCCTCCGGTTTATTTAGGGCGCGTCGTATTAGACAAATCTCACCAGACTCTGCATTGATTAGCCCGCACCATTGGCGAGCCTTTCTTGCAGGTGAACGCTTCCTGAAACTCGGGCATATTGGAGACGACGTTGTTCACCCGGTACTTCGGTATGGAATGCGGGTTGGTGAGCACAAGGGTTCGCATCAATTCGGGGCGAACCTGCTCGCACCATGAGTAGGCGTAGGACACAAAGAACTTCTGCCGCGGTGTCCAGCCATCGGCTTCCTTAGCGTCCAGCGACTTGCCCTCCGCCTGCAGGTTATTGTTCACCGCCATAAACGCCAATCGCAGCCCGCCGTTGTCGGCGGTATCCTCGCCCTGGGTCAAGTGTCCATTCTGTTTGACGCCAGCCTCCGGTATTTCTTCGGTGTATTCATTGGCGATGCACTCTCCACGTTGTTCGTAGGCTTTCGCGTCCTCTGGCGTCCACCAGTCACGTAGGTTCCCCTGCGCATCGAACTTGCGGCCTTCATCGTCGAAGCCGTGCGTAAGTTCGTGTCCGATCACCATGCCGATGGCGCCGTAGTTCACCGGGTCCCCCATTGTGCTATCGAAATACGGCGGCTGCAGGATTCCGGCTGGGAAGTTGATGCTGTTCAACTGCGGATCGTAATAGGCGTTGATGGTGGGTGGTGTCATGCCCCACTCCTCGCGGTCGACGGGCTTCCCAATCTTATCTAGTTGACGGTGAAACTCGAACGCCGTCGCCTCGTGAACATTGTTTAGATAACTGTTGCGACCAACTTTCACCGATGAGTAATCGCGCCAGTGGTCGGGATACCCAATTTTGTCGTAAACCGCTTTAAGCTTGATTTTCGCCTGCTCCTTGGTGACCGGTTGCATCCAGTCAATATTGGTGATGTCTTGATCCATCGCGTGCTCGATGTCGTGCACCATCGTGACCGTGCGCTGTTTGCTCTCGGGCGGAAAAGCCGCGGCTACGTATGCCTGTCCCAGAGCCATTCCGAGGTCGCGATCGGCAGCGCGCACGCAACGACGCCAGCGCGGCAGTTGCTGTTTTGCTCCCAGCAGCGTGTGGGAATAAAAATTCCAATTCTCATCGACAAAAGCCTTGTCCAGGTATGGCGCCGAACCGTGCACCAGGTGCCAGCGCAAGTACACTTTCCAATCATCCACCGAATGCTTTTGGATGAGCGGTTCAAGACTGCGGAAGAATTGGGGCGAAGTCACGATGTAGTGGGGCGAAGAGGGCGGTGCCGCAACCACCTCGATGTAGCCTTTCCAATCGAACGAGGGGGTTAGCGCCTGCACTTGCTCCAGACTCATTTTGTTGTTCAGGTTCTTGGGATCACGACGCGCGACATTGTCCATCTGCGCTTGTGCCATCGCGGTTTCTATCGCGATGATCGTCTTCGCGTCGGTCGCGGCTTGTTCTGGGCTTTCTCCTGAAAGCGCCAGCATCTTGCTGATGTGAGTTTCGTATTGGCCGCGGATTTCTTTCGATTTGGCATCGTCCTTTATATAAAAGTCACGGTTCGGTAATCCCAGTCCGCCCTGATCAATAGCGGCTACAACTTTTGTTGCGTCATCAAAATCCTGCTGCTGGCCGAAGCCCAGGAGCGCAGCACGAGTCTGATTATCATCGCCTTGCCAGGCGCCGGGAACGGCTTGGTGTATATGGGCCACCTGATCGGCCAGCTGCGACTTGTTCGTCATCTGAGCGATCCGCTCCAGTTCGGCTTTCAGATCGCGGGTTCCGGCGGACTCGATTCCTGATTCGTCCATGCAGGCAGCCCAGTAGTCACCGATTTTCTGCTCATAGTCAGTACGATTACTGGTTTGCGTGGCGGCCTTCTCCAGGGCTTCGCGCAAGATATTCTCATTCCAGTACTGCAACCCGCTACCCGTACCCCAAGCCACTTGATCCGCGGGAATGGGATTCGCCGCGTTCCACTTGCTGCACGCATATTGGTAAAAGTCCTGGCAGGGGTCGAGCGTCTTATCGACCTGGCTGATATCGAAGTGCTCGAGTTTAGGAGTGCTCGGGGACACGGGTGCACTCTGCGCATTGGCACGAATGATGCCAGACACGGAACAAAGTAGAACGACGACAATCGCTGATAAGTGGCGCATCATGATCTCCTGGGTTTGAGAACGTAGGATGTGAGAACGTATGGCTTGCAAACGGAAAAGCTGTCCGCGAAGGCGGAGTGGGAATCGATTTGGCTTGAGGCGTCGTACAAGTAGCAAATCTCTGCGTCAAGAAGTTTACCGCAGTTTGCAACGGAGCGCTTGTCGGCAGGGATGAAAGAGGTAAATCTAAGAGATAAAGGTGGGAGCTCTGCCCAAAGGCTTGAGCTCCCGGACGCGGCTGTAGGAACCCGAACTAGCTAGCCGGGCTGATGTCTGAAACATGGATGGTGCTGGTGTTGGTGTCGAGGCTTCCGCTTACTTTCACTTGCTGGCCTACGAACTGCTTGGCTTTCTGCTGATCATCCAACTGGTAGTTCATGTCGCTGGTCTTGAGCACATACTTGCCGCCGGCCTTTACCACGGTTCCAGTAAAAGCCGTAGTTTGACTGGTCTGCATCGAGCTGGACGAATCCTGTGACGGCGAATTGGGTTGGGTTGAATCTTGCTGATCCGCAGTCGGCTGCTGTGCGTTCTGCGTATCCGTGGAGGGCTGCTGTGCAGTGGGCTGAGCTGACTGATCTTGTTGGGCAAAACCTACCACGGAGAGGGCCATCGCTAGCGCCATTGCGGCCATCACCGTCATCGATTTCTTCATTTTCATTCCTCCGAATTTGATTACTTTCTTGCGGGTCACTAGAGCAAACGCCGTGCCAATGTTTTCGACCTCGTAATCCCAGCCGCATAGGCTGAAGAGCGCATGGTTTGTCCACGGGGACGAGAGGTTTTTGCCGACGAACATGAAAGTTATTCGTACAGTGAAGACCGTAGGCAGGCCCTAGGGGTGCACTTTGAGGGCGTCGTTTTAGTGAACCTGTGTCACCTGAGCGAGGGCGCTTTTTAAATCATCAGGTTTGAAGCCGAAGGGGCCGGGCTTGCTCTTATACGCCACGCGGCCTGCGGCGTCGATCAGGTACAGGCGATCCGGCCAGCCGGTGTACGCCTGCTCGGTTGAGTTGCCGAATTCATCCAGCACCGCGGGAATCTGTATGCCTAGTTTCCGCACGCAGGCTCCGGCCACGAGTGCGCGTTCCTCTTCGCTTTTAGGGCTGGCAAAAACAACGTTGTCTTTGACATTGCTCTGCATCTGCCAAACATCGCTAGGGTGCGCCTCGGTGATGTAGACGACCAGGAATGCGACTTGCCCGGCGTATTGCTCGTACAGCTTGTTAAGGGCAGGAACCTCCCGCCGGAACGGCGGTCAAGTGTAGCTTCCGAATACCAGCACGACCGGCTGTCGTTGAGCCGTGAGCGCGGACAACTGGACCTGCGCGCTCTTATCCAATTTCGTCAGCGTAAAGTCAGGCGCAAGATCGCCGATTTGCAGCCGACCGGCACGGGCCCGCGTCCACAAGGTCTCAAACGGAAGCACGAGAAATGCGACCGGACCCGGTATCTTGGCCATGAAACGGGCAAACGTCTCGGGCGATTGCCGCATGATTGCGAACAGCCCGCCGCAGGCGAACACCCACAGTAGGGCGATCACGATCAATGTCGTGACCAAGACATGTCTCGTCTTAGGCCTCGTGTTCAATGGTCGTTCTGCCAAGACTTCTTTCGACATTGTTTGCCCACACCGGGAGTTACGCAATTATAGGGAGTGCGCTCTGAGGGTCAATAATATAAAAGGAGTAGCTGGGAATGACCGCAAAGGTTCTCAAGCGTACGACGCTGGAACTCCGCGGGTCCGCGTTATATCCTCGGAGCGTGCTTCGCCCGCTCGCGTCTGGCCGCTCCCCGACCCCGGGTTTGTTCCTGGGACTCATCATCACTCTCGCCGCAGTGGTCGCCTATTCCTGGTATATCACGGTTCAGATTTCGGGTCTTCGCGCCCTGCAGAACGATCTTGCCGGCCGCAACCGCAAAGACTCACTTCAACTCTTGCGCATCCAGAACGATTTGAATTCCCTGGCGCTGGCGATGCGCGACATGCTCGACAACGACGAACCCTATCCTCTTACCGCTTGGTCAGCACAGTTCCAACGCATCCGTGCGGACTTAGATGACGCCCTGAAACTGGAGGAGCAAGTCGCGGTCGCCGAGCGCACGCCGGACCAAAGACAATTCCTGGGCAACTCGATGGCTCAATTCTGGGACGCTGTTGACCGCACCTTCGCGCTCGCTCGCGACGGCAAAGAGAGCGATGCACGCGCACAGATTCGTGTCTCGTTACAGGCTCGCCAGGCGGCGCTGAGCACGTCAGTCGCTCGGTTGCTCGTCCAGAACAATGAAAGCGAGGAACTGGTTGCGCTCCGCATTGGGCGGATCTACGATCGCGTGCAGCGGCAGGTGTACATATTTTTTGCCGCGATCTTGAGCGCAATTCTGCTCACCAGCCTCTATTTGATCCAATCCAACCGCCGGCTCTTCGCACGACTCGCGAGTCTCTCCGAGCAGCGCAGCGAACTGGCGCAGAAACTGATTTCGACCCAGGAGTCCACGCTGCTGCATATATCGCGCGAGCTTCACGACGAATTTGGACAGATCCTGACTGCGATTGGTTCCATGCTCAGCCGTGCTCGAAACCATGTGCCCGAAGACTCGCCGCTGCGTGCTGAACTACGGGAAGTTTCTGAGATTGCGCAGTCCACCCTCGACAAAGTCCGCAGCCTCTCGCAGGCGCTGCACCCGGTCATGCTGGATGAATCCGGTCTCGAGAGTACGATCGACTGGTACATTCCAGTGGTGGAAAGGCAAACCGGAATTGAAATATCCTACAAGAAATCGGGAACCCCATATCCGGTCGACGGCAGCGTTGGAGTTCATATTTACCGCATCCTTCAGGAGGCCTTGAACAACATCGCCCGCCATTCTGGAACTCGCCAAGCGTGGGTGCGGCTTCGTTTCCTGACGCATGCTTTAGAGCTTGAGGTTGAAGACCACGGCACAGGATTTTTGGAACGGTCCGCAAGGTCGGGCATTGGACTTGTGGCCATGCGTGAACGCGCGGAGTTGTTGAGCGGAAGTATCGAGTTTCTGAAACCAATTGAGGGTGGAACCTTGGTTCGTCTAAGAGTCCCAATCGAAAAAGCGGAGCCGCATGTCCAATAAGATTTCGATCCTGCTGGTCGACGACCACAGCCTGGTGCGCCGCGGGTTTCGACGCCTCCTCGAGGACGCACGCGACATCACAGTGGTCGGGGAAGCCAGCGACGGCGCCGAAGCGGTTCGGCTGGCAGAGCAGTTGCGTCCGCAAGTGATCGTGATGGACTGCGCGCTTCCGGGTATGAGCGGATTGGACGCGACCCGGCGCATCCTGCAGAAGTTGCCGGATACCGCGATCTTAATGCTGAGCATGCATTCGGAAGACACCTGGGTCCATCAGGCGATGGCTGCCGGCGCCCGCGGCTACATCTTGAAGAGTGCGGTTGACATGGAATTAGTCACGGCCATCCGCCGAGTTGTCGCGGGCGAGGTTGTGCTCGATCCGCAACTTTCTCGCGCCACAACTTTGAAGGGTGAGGGAAAATCCGGACTCACGGTACGCGAACTCGAAGTGTTGCAACTGATCGTCGCCGGCAAGTCGAACAAGGAAATTGCGGCCGATCTCGATCTCAGCGCCAACACCGTGGCCGTTCACCGTGCCAACATTATGGATGCGCTCGGAATCCACAAAACCGCCGATCTGGTTGTCTACGCCATTCGCAGCGGTCTGGTGAACATTCGGTGAACCGCAGATCTTTCCTGTGCGGGCTCGCTGGTGCCGCTGGGGCTTCAGTGCTGCCGCTGGATTTATTCGGTGGAGCGGCCCCAGAATTATCCAGCCCGGGTTTCAAACTCGTCGACGTTACCCGTTCAGCCGGCATTCAATTTCAACACAATAGCGGCGCGTACGGAGGTAAGCTTCTTCCCGAAACGCTCGGCTCAGGCTGTGCGTTTCTCGACTACGATCGCGACGGCTGGCAGGACATTCTCCTTATTAACGGCATGGACTGGCCCGGCCACAAGCGGCAAGCATCTACGCTGCGGCTCTACCACAACAACCGCGACGGTACTTTTACCGACGTAACCCACAAGGCCGGTCTCGATCTAGAGATGTACGGAATGGGCGTCGCCGTAGGCGATTACAACAACGACGGTTTTCCTGACATCCTGATTACGTGTGTCGGACAGAATCGGCTGTTCAAAAATAGCGGGAAGGGAACATTCGTCGACGTTACCAACTCCAGCGGACTCGGCCTTAGGCAAGCCCTTAGCACGTCCGCGTTGTGGTTTGATTTTGACCGTGACGGCCGGCTTGACTTGTTCGTCTGCAACTACGTGAAGTGGTCGCCCGAGCACGATGTATTTTGCAGCCTGGATGGCAAACATAAATCCTACTGCACCCCCGAGGCTTACCGCGGAGAAACTTGCTGGCTGTTCCACAATCGCGGCGACGGAACATTTGAAGATGTAACGGCGACCAGCGGCATTTTCGATAGCAGTTCGAAGTCGCTGGGCGTGGCCATGCTCGACTACGATCAAGACGGCTGGCCCGATCTGCTGGTGGCTAACGACACGCAGCCCAACAAACTTTATCGCAACGCGCACAATGGCACATTTAAAGATGTCGCGGTTGAGGCGGGCATCGCTTTCAGCGCCGACGGTAAAGCGCGCGCGGGAATGGGTGTCGACGCGGCGGATTTTGATAATTCAGGCGCTGCCGGCGTGGCCATCACAAACTTCGATAATGAAATGATCGGGTTGTATCGAGCCCTCGGCAATGGCACGTATGAGGATATCGCAACCCAGGCGGGTGTTGGACTTCCTTCAAAAACAACACTGGGATTCGGTTGCATGTTTCTCGACGCCAATCTCGATGGCGCACTGGATCTGGCCGCAGCCAATGGCCACATCGACGACACCGTGCGCAACATCCGCGGCAACATCGGCTACGCGCAACCGCCGCAGCTTTTTCTAAACACGGGAAAACGGATCTTCCGCGACGTAACCTCCGAGGTGGGTGACGCTTTCGGTCAACCCAAAGTCGGAAGGGGTCTGGCCTGTGGCGACTTTGATCGCGATGGCGATCTCGACATTCTCATCACGACGAACAATGGCCCAGCCTATCTGTATCGCAACGACCAACTCGCGGGAAACCGCAGCATCCGTTTTCGCCTGGTGGGCAAGCAATCGAATCGAGACGCGATCGGCGCGACCGTCCGGATTTACCACGAGGGCACGACGCAATCCCGCCTGATTAAGAGCGGATCGAGCTATCTGTCACAATCCGAACTTCCCGTCACTTTCGGTCTGGGAAAGCGCGACAAGATCGAACGCGTGGTCATCCGGTGGCCCAACGGAAGAATTGAGGAGTACAAGAATCTTACAGCTGGCAAAGCCTATGAGTGCATCGAGAGCGAGGGGATCACCCCAGGTGCAGGCTTCTGAAAACTGCTGCATCTCGGCGAACTACGCGGCCATTCTCGGCGGCGTATGCGTTTTTAGGATTTTGATAACACATCAGCAAAACACAAAGCTTGGCTGACGGTGTAATCGGTGTTTTACTGATTAGTTCTTTCTCGCGTCAGGGACCTAAAGAATTTCGAAACGGAGAAACGTTATGCATCGTCCAAAAGCTGTCAGACCGTTGATGATTTTACTTGGACTGCTCGCGGTTGCCCTCGCGGCCGCCGACAATGGACAATCAGGCACAGTCAAAGGCTACGTCATCGACTCAGCTTGCACATTCACCAAGAACCTCAAGAAACCTGTGAGTCCACAATGTGCAGTTGCGTGCGCGAAAGCGGGCTCGCCGCTCGTTATTCTGTCTGACAACGGGACCATTTACTGGCCCATCTCTGACGCGACACCCTCGTCCGGTCAGAACGAGAGACTCCTTCCATTTGCCGGCCAGAAGGTGACAGCGACGGGGAAGGTTTTCGAGCGAGGTGGTTCCCACGCCTTGGTCATCGATAAGATCGAACCCGCGTCAAGCTCCAAGTAGATGTCGTATCTCAGATTCAGGAGATGATGAATGGTGAGGATGCCCGTAGTGACAAAATTAATGCTGGTTGTTTCCATCGCAACGATCTTTGTATCCGGTTTACAAGCCGAGGCGAAATCGAAAATGCAAAAGAAATCATTTGGCAAAACGGAAGACGGGCAACCGGTGGACCTCTACATCCTGACCAACAAGAACGGCATGGAATCGACCATCACCAACTACGGAGGCACCGTCGTCTCTCTGATTGTCCCCGACCGGAATGGCAAACGTGACGACGTCGTACTGGGCTACGATAATCTCGCCGGCTACGCGACCGGCAAAGCCTACATCGGCGCAACTGTTGGGCGCTATGCGAACCGGATCGCGCACGCCACCTTCACGCTTGACGGCACTACGTACACTATGGCGAAGAATGACGGCGATAACCATCTGCACGGCGGTTTCAACAAGCGGGTGTGGACGGCGAAGGATGTTTCCAGCAGCGCTGGGCAGGCGCTGGAATTAACCTATTTAAGCAAGGATGGAGAAGAAGGCTTTCCTGGAAACCTGCCGGTCAAAGTCGTATACACACTCACCGATCAGAACGAACTAAGAATCGATTACAGCGCGACCACCGACAAAGACACGATACTCAATCTCACCAATCACGCCTACTTCAACCTCGCCGGTCAAGGCAACGGAGACATCCTGCAGCAGCAGGTTATGATCCAGGCGGATCGATTCACTCCGATTGACGCAACCTCGATTCCTACAGGAGAACTGCGAAACGTCAAAGGAACTCCTTTCGACTTCACGAAAACGACCGCCATTGGTGCCAGGATCGATCAGGACGATCAGCAGCTAAAACTGGGCAGAGGCTACGATCACAATTTTGTGCTGAACGGCGATACCATGAGAGCCCTGTTTCTCGCTGCGCAAGCCTACGATCCGCATTCCGGCCGTCTGCTTGAGGTGTTTACCACCGAGCCGGGCATCCAGCTCTACACCGGGAATTTTCTCGACGGTATTCACGGAAAGGATGGCAAAGTTTACAACCGCCGCTACGCGTTCTGCCTCGAAACCCAGCATTTCCCGGACTCGCCCAATCATCCCAACTTTCCGTCCGCGGAGCTCAAGCCGGGACAACATTTTCAGTCGACGACTGTCTATAAGTTCTCGACCAAGTAATCTGCGGCATTCGGAACTTCCGGCTTATTGAGTCGATGACCATCGGCGGCGATCGCGCCTCACAACCGGCCTCGCCAGTTATTTCAGTTTCACAAAAAGCAAGACGAAGATTGCCCAGACACCAACCGTCATCGGAAACAGGGCCGCCTGTGCTTCCCGCAATGAGCCTCCTCGGGGAAGGGCAAGAGAGAGGAAGAACATCGCTACCGCGGTGAGTATTCCGAGGACCAGTTTGCTTTTCCATGTCATCGTTGTTTTTCCTCGTGTTCGGGTTTTGCCTTGTTGAGTTACTGAAAGTTTTGTAGGGCAGTAGCGCACATTCTACGCCCGAACCGAATTGCAGTGTGATATTGGAACTGGTTCGTGCGGCGCGATCCGTTTTCTCCTCGCTCACATCAGCCTCTTCTCGCGGCTGGCCCGAAAATACACGAACAATCTCTTAACAATAAAGTGACAACTGTACGGCATCCCGAATACGACCGGCGCGTCCAACCATGTGTACGAGTTTGGTGCGGTTTTCGAGCGTGAACCGGGCGATGTGGGTAACCCCGATTGCAACTTGGAAAGCACGATCGGCAGGAACACAATTCGTAGGAGAAGAGCCATGTGGATGAGGTCATGCGCAGTTTGTAACGCACTCTTGACCAAGCTCCGGTTGAGCAAGGCTGTCCGCTGTCAATGCGGGTGGGAGTGGTAGAGGGGACGGCTGAAGAGACGAAAACAAAAAAGAGGGAGATGGCTGTGGCTAAAGTAATTGAGTTTTACGTACCGAATAATTTCCGAAGAAGAGTGAAATGGGTTTCGCCGGAACGGCGCGGGAAGGTTCTCGCGTTCGGTACCGCGAACTCCCTTGCTGCGCCAGTTGGACTTGGCACCGGCGCAGGCGATTTTGGTAATACCGCTGCGCTGGAGAAGATTGTTCTCTCCTAGTGCCGCGGCCCCTGCTGCTGGTCGCGATAGTGATTGCCTCGCGCGCAATGATATCGGCTCGCGTCCGCCGCGAATCTGGTTACTGCGATCGACTGGCGAAACGCAATGCTTGCACGCGCTTCGCTTTCGTGCAAAAATCGCGCTTCCATCTGACGTCACTTCCCAAAGTGTGATCCCCGGGCCAGGCCAGCCTGCCAAGATGGGTTCTTGTGCAGTGCCTAAATGTTCGACCAATCGAGGTGGCCAATGAGGTGGCCAATGAACGAACAGCAAGGGACAAAAAAAGCGGGCAAGACCCCGTTCCTCCAGCACAAGAGCGTGATCGCGGCCGTTGCGTTGCTCGTAGCTCTGGTCGCGTGCGCAGCAGTGGTTCTGATCTTCGCGATACGCAACAGCCTTGAGGTGCCCCGCATCGAACGCCCTAAAGACGTCGTCTGGCTGCCGCAGAACTGGTCCGAAGACCAGCGCCGCCGCTACTACCACACCGCCCAGGGAAGCGAACTCCTGCCCTACGCCTGGTTTTTGGCACTGGAGCAGCCGCGTTTCAGTCTTAGCGGCGCGCCTCCGTTCAAAAATGACCGCTACCTGCAAGGCTTCGGATTTATTCCCGACCAGGTCTACGAGCAAAACCCGGACGCCCTGCCGGTTGGCTTCACCCGCGATGATCGCTTCGTCGATCCGTACACCGGACAGAAACTCGTGGTGCTGGGAATCAGTTGCGCCGCTTGTCACACCGGCGAACTTTTCTATGGCGGGAAGGCGATCAGGATCGACGCCGGTCCATCGTTAATCAATCTTCAGAAGTTTACCGAGGCGCTCGGTCTCGCAGTCACCTGGACCTATTACGATCCGCTACGCTTCCACAGATTTGCCGCTCGCGTGCTTGGTCCCAACCACCCGCACGCCGATCAGGTTCGACTGCGCCAGGCGCTCAAATACTATCTCGATACGACTTTCACCGAGGTCAAATCAACCCTTCCTCTCTTCCCTACTCCCGAGGGTTATGGGCGAACCGACGCCTTAGCTCGGATTGGCAACTTCGTTTTCGGAACGGAATTGAACAATAATACGAACCTGATAATAGGGAATGCGCCCGTGAACTATCCGCCGATCTGGGATGCATCGTGGATGGACTGGGTCCAGTACAACGGTTCGATCCAGCAGCCCATGGGCAGGAATGTTGGCGAAGCGCTGGGGGTACGTTCGCGCATCAATCTTCTAGGTTATCCCGGCCAACAGTTCCAGAACACGATCCGGGTCGAGAACCTGCATGAGATCGAAACCCTGCTCGGTGGCCCGGAGCCGGGCAAAGGAGTCTGGTCGCCAAAGTGGCCGGAAGAAATATTAGGAAAGATCGATCGCGGCCAGGCAGCCAAGGGCGAGCAGCTCTACAACGAACTGTGCCTGCACTGCCACCAGCCCCCGATGAATTCCGACGACGGCCGCAAGCCAGAGCACTGGACGAACTTCACCAACAGCCAGGGCAGACAATTCTTTAAAGTAACCATGATTCCTCTGGCGGAAATCGGAACGGACCCGAAGGAAGCTCAGAACTTCCACGACCGGAAGGCCGATAGCGGGCCACTAGGCAAGGGCATAATCTCAGCCGGTGACGGCCTGACGTTCATTACGCAAACAGTGATTGAGCAAGCGTACGCACAACTCAACCTTACGCCTGAACAGCAAGAACAATGGAACGGATACAGGAAGAACGAGCTTCGCGAACCGCTGGCCTACAAGGCTCGTCCGCACAATGGAATTTGGGCGACGCCTCCTTACCTTCACAATGGTTCTGTGCCCAACCTGTTCGAATTGCTGTCGCCGGTTGCTGAGCGGTCCAAGGTGTTCTATCTCGGAAACAAACAGTTCGATCCCGTCAAACTCGGTCTCGACACGAGTCCGCTCAAGGGCGCAAGCGAGTTTCGCGTCGACCTACCCGGCAACTCCAACGCCGGACACGAATTCAACGACGCTTCCAAAGGCAACGGCGTAATCGGCCGCAAGCTCACGTCAGAAGAACGCATGCAGATCATCGAATATCTGAAGACCCTATAGAGGATAGTCTCGAAGCCCGTGATGGCTTTAAGCCGCGTTTCCCTTCGCGGTCTCCTGAAATTGCTCAACTTGCGAAACGCCGTTGGCCTCGCCTGCGATCCGGTCGTAAGAGAAATTGTCAGCTAACGTCAATTCATAGATCGTTGCTTGACTCGTCGATCAGAGGAGCGAATAATCAAGCTCCTGCGGAGGTTCTATGAAACCCCGGGCCCGCAAGACAGTTGACCTCTCCGATCCAGTTCACCGACAGCTCGATGCCTATGCGCTTGCGGCAAGTGCGGCGGGAGTAACCTTGCTCGCGCTGAGCCAACCATCTGCGGCAAAGATCGTCTATACACCCACACACCAGATCATCGGAAAGAACAGTAGCTATCCGCTCGCGCTCGACCATAAAACGGCTGACTTTATCATCTCGAACAGTAATTGTTCTTACGGCAGCAGGTGCAACTCCGTAAGGTATGCACACCTTGCTGTCTTTGCGGCCAGTTGGCCGTGGTCCGGCAACGAGGTCGAGAGCACCGGATCGAACCAATACCTGGCCGCCGCCTTAAAAGCTGGCGCGCGAATATCCGGCGCGCGCCGGTTCTTTCGTGGCGTCTCGATGGCCTCGCAGTTTTTGGGCTTTACCGTCACTCACACGCGCACCAGAGGTGCTTGGGTGAATGTCAGCGACCGCTACTTGGGGCTGAAGTTCAAGATCAATGGGAAATTCCACTACGGTTGGGCTCGGCTTAGCGTCAAAGTCATAAAAGGTCAATTTAAGATCACAGCCACTTTGACTGGCTTCGCATACGAAACGATCCCCGGCAAGGCGATCATTGCAGGTGCGACAAAGGGGTCAGACGATGCCGAACCAGCCGCATCCCTCAACCGGCACGCTCCGGAACCGGCTACGTTAGGCGCGTTGGCGCGAGGTGCGCCGGGGCTGTCGATTTGGCGAAAAGAAGAGTCTGTTGCTGCTGCACCCGAACGCAACTGAGTTTTGCGGAAACCCATTATTGCCTGCGTCGACAGAAGCCACCCCACTCGCCACATACGAAATATCGTTGCTACACAACAACTAATCCCTTCGGTCGCATTGGCCAGCACAAATCGATCGGAGCGAACTCTAGGAAAACTCCTTAGGATAAACTTCATAAGAAAAACGGAGACGCATACCCATGATTGAAAGATTCAAGGAAAGCCACGGTGCGGCGATCGGTTTCAAAGTTGTCGGAAGGGTTACCGCCGACGAAGTCAAAGCATTCGAGCCGCAAATTGAATTTGTCATTACCCAACGGAAAGAGCGGCCCATCGGAATCCTCGCCGACCTATCGCAAATGGAGGGCGCGGATTGGAAAGCCCGCTGGGATGAAATGCGCTTTCTGCAGAAATATACCGACCACATTGCGCGCATGGCGGTTGTCGGCGCCGACAAATGGGAAGAAGTAGTCGCTATGGTCCTCGCGGGAACCGCCGTTCTTCAGGCCGAGACCCGCTATTTCACAACCTCCGAGATCAATTCAGCCTGGGAATGGGTCCGCACCAGCAAGAACGCCGATCGCGTCCCGGTACGAACCATGTATGCCAGCTCAGGTCTTTTCAAGGACTACATCCCCAAGTACACCGACCTCTAACAAACACGATCTGTTGCCGCCCGGTGCCCCAGGTTCACGTCCGTTCTTCGGGCGCTAACCTGGAGAGCCCACGAATATTCGTGGTTGTTCGCCACCCGGCCATTTCTTCTTGATCCCGTACTCCCATGTTTGATAACATGAAGAACGTAATGATTATCTATAAGATAATCTAGGATCTTTGACAATCTGATCATTCAACGCAACGGCTCCCGGCCATTCCGAAATGGAACTGCATGCCATCGGCAAGCGCCATAACCTCAATGTTTTGAGGATTTTGCCTGTAACTACCTTTAGAACCATAGATCTTTTCTAGATTTTTGCGCCAAAACGAGAGTTTTTTTTTGAGATAAATTCTGCACCAGAATGTGTGCAGAAAGATCAGGGCTGCCAAACGCGACGGGCACGGGCCAAGGGCGTTTAGCTGGTCGCACCCGCCGATCGCGCCGCAGTATCCCGGCCGGCCGTGGCGTAATGGGAGTTCTTGACCGCGTACATGCGGCGGTCAGCTTCCGCCAGCAGATGCTCGGCGTTGGTGCCATCCGCCGGATAGAAAGCCTGGCCGATGCTCACCGAAACCAGACCCTCGCCGCAAACGAGTTTTCCGACATCTGCGATGATGGTTTCGACACGTTGCGCCATTTCTGCGGCCGCTTCCCGATTCAGACCGGGGGCAATCACGATGAATTCGTCGCCGCCCATTCGGGCAGCATAATCGTATTCGCGGCAGGACTCTTTCAAAGCCGCCGCAAACATCTGCAGCAGTTTGTTACCCTGAAAGTGGCCGAAGCGGTCGTTCACTTGTTTGAATCCGTTGAGGTCGGAAACGAAAACTGCCAGCGGCAGATTGGAGCGCTTGCATCGCGCAATCTCGCGATCAAGGTGCAGGAAGAGGGACCGCGCATTGGGAAGTCCAGTCAGATAATCGGTCGTCGCTGAATCCTCGGCCAAGCGATATTTCAGCGCATTTTCGATGGTAAATCCGAGTTTAGAACTGATTGCAAGCAGAATTCGCAGGTGATCTTTAGTGAACGCATCCTGGTGAGTGCGATAAAGCGCCAGCACCGCAACCACGCCCGAGACTCCCTCGAGCGGCACGGCCAGAGCCGAGCGTAGCGTGCTGTACTTGGTCGGATCATTGAGGTATCCGGGCTCGACCGATGGATTGCCATTCAAAATCGGCTTGCTGTTTTGCGCAACCCAACCGGATAAACCTTCGCCGAGCGGAATCCGCAAAGAGGAGAACAGCCGGAAGTTATCGCCGCTGACGTACTCAGGAGTAAGCAGGTTGTCCTGTTTGAGATAGACCGCCATCGAATCATACGGCACCAGCCGCTTCAGTCGCACCGAGAGCATGGAGAGCGTATCGTCGACGCTCAGCGAGTTGCCCAGATCATGACTCAACTCGAAGAGCATTTGCGCCTCTTGGCGCGCCTCGGCGATGTAGGAAAGATAATCGCGGCGTTGCTCGGCCGGATGCGCAACGGGTGTTTCGGATTCGGCGAACCCCGCAGCCGGAGCCGATCCACGTTCAACTTTAATGTCGGTCGAGAGTTTTGCCGGAGTTTTCGGAGGCTGCGCGTGCGCCAGTTTTTCCAGCTCAACATAACGCCGCTGCAAAACCTCAACCACGCGCGGGTCGAAACTCTTGCCCGCTTCGTCGACCACGCGCGCCATGGCTTCCTCCAGGGGCAGCGCACGGCGGTATTGCCGATCGGTAGCCAGCGCGTCCAGGCAATCGACAGCCGCCAGGATTCGCGCCCCGATCGGTATGGCTTCGCCCTTGAGTCCGTTGGGGTAGCCGCTGCCATCCCACTTCTCGTGATGCGCGCTAACGATGGGCACGACGGGATAAGGGAATTCGACTTGTTCCAGAATCTCGGCCCCAATAATGGGGTGAATCTTCATCTTTTCAAATTCTTCCGGCGTGAGTTTGCCCGGCTTGGAGATGATGTGTTCGGGAACCGCGAGCTTGCCGATGTCATGCAGAACCGCAGCGGCCTGCAACGCCTCGGTTTCGTCTTCGCTTAAACCAAGATCCTTAGCGAGTTCGATGGCGTAGATGCGAACCCGCTGCAGATGATCGTGAGTGGTATGATCTTTGGCTTCGATTGCCAACGCGAGGGCTTCGATAGTTCGCAAGTGGAGATTGGATACCTGCTCGGCATGCCGGGTTTCATCCTCGAGCTTGCCGAGATAAAGCCGATACGAGCGATACATCAGATAGACGGGAGGCAGGACTAGAAGCGAAGACTGCCATCCGATGTGCCGGTTCAGGAAGCTCACTAAACCGGCGATTGCTGCGCCCACGAGGTAGTAAGGGAACGACCAGAAATAGCATTCGGACCAAACCTTCAAGACTGGCTTGCCTTCAGTCAATCGGATGATGGTCGCCATGGCGAAGGTATTGAAGGCGAAGTATGTGATCGCTACCAGGAGCAACGCCAGGGGATCGCTGCGATGCAGTCCATGAGTTGTGACCGCTTGGTATACGACGTAGGCCGCGGCCGTTCCGACCGGCAGCTGCGAAAGATTGAAGATGACGTGGATCGATTTGAGGTTGGAGGATCTCCAGTAAGACTGAACCAGAACCGCCGCGAACCCGATCACCAGGGTTTCCGCGAAGCTCATCTCCAAAACCCCCAGGAGAATGAACAGGAAGTTCACCGACATGGTGCCGTTGATGCCCGGCAGTTTTATTTTCAAGGATGAAGCCAAAAGGGCGACGCTCAAGTAGCACAGGAATTTGAGCGGATCCGTCGATTGCCAGTTCAACAACGCAATATAGAAGCACCCCAACGCCACGAGCGCCATTGCTGCGATAAACACTTGTGCGCCAACCTGACGGGGCGAGCTTTGGGACATTACAGGATTCTGGCTCACGGTGAAGGAAATGTCCGGGCAAAACGAGTCCGGTTGGTTACGATCGTGTTCTGCTTATGATTCAATGAGTTAGGTACACCGACGACCTGCTTCATGGTGTGAAGTGGGGTTCTGCCCGACGGATTCGAGTCCGCAGTACGCAGGCGTCGGTGCTAGGCTAATCGCGGAGTGTATCCATTCTCGATATCCGCACTGGCCTGGCGTAGGAGGTTTGCGATCTCGCTGGCAGGCGTCCTGCTCGCCACACTTCCTGTATGCGCAGTTGACGTCCAGGGTACGACGTCGAAGAGCAAGGCGGCAGATTCCTGGTCGGTCAGCTATAAGCCATTGCGGTTGGTTAATGGGTCGCCCGGTGTGTTCCACGTGGTTTCGCCGGAGCCACTAAAGTCTCTCGCGGGCAAATGGCTCGAGCATGAAGTGTTCTTTTCTTCTGATTCGCAGGGCAAGGTCTGGTATGGACTCGCTGGCGCAAGCCTCGAAACGCGGCCAGGAAATCACTCGCTGGAGCTCAAGGGCGTAGCTGCAACTGGGAAGGACCTGTCGTTCCAAAAACAAATTGCGGTTGGGAAAGGAAAATATCACAGCATCGCAGCCAGTGTTCCCAAGCAATATACGGAACCCAATGCTGAGCAACTTCAGAAAATCGATCAAGACAAGGCGCTCAAAGAGCACGCATTTGCCCATGTGACTTCGGAACGCGAGTGGGCCGGCAGCTTTCACCCGCCGGTGAAGGCGCAGATTTCGGACGTGTTTGGAACCTCCCGCACCTTTAATGGCAAGGTCCAGAGCGTGCATCAGGGGCTCGACTATGCCGTTCCGGAAGGCACTCCGGTCGCAGCGGTAAACAGCGGAACGGTCCTGCTGGCGCAACCGTTATACTTCGAGGGCAATTGTGTGGTGCTTGATCATGGGCAGGGTTTACTCACTCTCTATATGCATCTTTCAAAGATTGAGGTCAAAGAGGGTGATCGCGTCTCCAGCGGACAGAAACTCGGAGTGAGCGGTGGAACGGGGCGCGCCACAGGACCGCATCTGCACGTGGCGGTGCGCTGGCAGGGGGTTTACTTGAATCCGGAAACTTTGCTAAGTCTCCAATTGCCATGACTTTTTGCGTGGCGTAGGTTCGGTTCCGGTACGCGGGCTCGGCGAAGAGTGAAGCGTATCTTTGAGATCCAGATTACGAACTAAGCGGTGGAGATAATTTGCATGGACGCCAAGAATCAGCGCGGCCTCCGTATAGTTCCCCTTAGTCCGCTCCAGCGCTTCAACGATTAGCTGCTTCTTTAGTTCTTTCACCTGGATGTGATATTTTCCGCCTTCAGTGCATAGGGTGAGTCCTTTCTCCATGATGGACTCTGGCAGATCCTCAGGCTGAATCACTTCCGACGCACTCAGCACCAGCGCATGCTCGATGGCGTTCTCCAGTTCGCGTACATTTCCGGGCCAGTCATAGTTCCCGAGGCACACTCTGGCCTCGGGAGAAAGTTTCTTGCTTTTGGTATTGGATTTCTTGACGTACTTGGCGATGAAGTACTCGGCGAGCATCCCTACATCTTCGCGGCGCTCTCGAAGCGGAGGCATGACTAACGAGAGAACATTCAGTCGATAAAAGAGATCCTTGCGGAACGTTCCAGCTTTCACGGCTTCGCCGAGATCCCGATTGGTTGCGGCAATGAGACGTATGTCCACGGAAATTGGACGAATCCCGCCCACGCGCTCGAACTCGCGTTCCTGCAGCACGCGCAGCAGTTTGACTTGCAGCGCGGGCGCAAGCTCTCCAATTTCGTCGAGGAAGACAACACCACCGTTCGCCATTTCCAGACGGCCCTTCTTCTGCGCAACCGCGCCCGTGAACGCGCCTCTTTCGTGGCCGAATAATTCGCTCTCCAGCAGGCCCTCCGGAATGGCGGCGCAGTTGATCGCGATGAACGGCTTACTTGACCTTGGACTGTTGCGGTGGATGGCCCGGGCGGCCAGTTCTTTGCCAGTTCCGCTCTCGCCCTGCAGCAGCACGTTCGAGTCGGTCGGCGCGACCCGCGCCAGGAATTGATAAACGTCCTTCATCCGGGGGCTTTCGCCAACCAGGTTGTGGTCAAGATTGATCTCGGCGGAAAGGCGGAGGTTTTCCTGCTCCAGCCATTGCATTCGGCGAGCGTTTTCGAGGGCCACCGCGGAAATGCCTGCAATCGCGGCGATCAGTTGGAGGTGATCTTCGTTAAAGCGGCTGTTTGCATCGCACGTATCCAGATAAATGCAGCCAGTCACTCTTTCAAACATGATCAGAGGCACGCATAGCAACGAGCGGACCTGACAATTCACGAGGCTCTCCACCTCAGCCAAACCGTTCGAACCGGGGACGTCAGCTCCCAGAATCGCGAGACCTTCTTTCATGACTTGACGAGTAATGGTGCGGCTGATGGGGACCGGCAACACGGATTTGGCAATACGATGGCGCGCGAAGACCGAGGCGAAGGGCTCGTCGCCTTTGCCATCCAGCAATATGGCACCGCGCTCGGCTGGCAGTACCTCAAAAATCAGGTTGAGGATTTGTCCTTGCAGGTCGTTGAGATCGGGGATGGAATGTACGGCTCGGCTGATCTTGAGCAATGCGTTCAGGTTGCGCGCGACACTGGAGTTTGCTGGAAGCTCTTTGAGAACTCGTTCCGGCTGCAGGTAGAGCGCATCTTGTGGGCGAAACTGAGCGGTCGCCTGGGTCATACTGTCTTCGTACTCAACTCGGCCAGCAGCCGGTTCCTCCGCGTCATCATTCAGCAGCAACAAGAAGATCGAATCACCGACGGATATTTGGTCTCCGTGACGCAGCCGTGCCTCTTTGACGGCCACGCCATTCACCAGCGTGCCATTACGGCTGTCGAGATCACGTATCTTGTAACCTTCGCCGTCCTGACTGAGTGCGCAATGGCGACGCGACAGGGAGGGGTCGCTGATGGAAAGCAAATTGGATGGGTCGCGGCCAATGTGAATCTCCGCGTTGGGGAGAGCAAAGGTCAAATCTTTGGACGGTCCAGCGATCACGAAAAGCCTTGGGTTCACTGCAATCCCCTCGTCACATGCACTCCTCTGTAACACACTTTTTGCTGGATTTACAAAACTATCTGCGCTCGTTCCACTATCCGAACGGATAGATGGGCTATCTGTTCGGATAGTTATTTTGGGGCTGCAGGGGCCGACCCCGCGCCGCGAAGAGAGAATGCGACCTAATTAAATCAGCTATTTAGAACCGAATTGTCGGCGCTCGACCGCGTCCACGGCCGTGGTCCGCTACGTGCACTTGGGATCATAAGCCCTGACCTGGCGAAGCGATGGGGGAAGCGCTTTTGGCAGTCTTGCTGGGAATAGGCTGAATCGGGAGTCTGGCGACCCCCTCATCAGACTCCCGATTTTTTCCGTTTGCTCCATGGGAATATGGACAAGATCTTTGTGGATGAGGCACTCCGGGCCTATCAGGATAAGACAGGGGACATGCGCCCCTGGCACTTACTACCTGTCGCCGTTACCAGTCAGATTCTGATGGATGCTCAACGGCGCAAGAGCTGCCGCCACGGGAAATTCCCTCAGCCAGCCGCTGCCGATGGCTGCGCCGAGAGTTGAGTCTCGGGTTGGTCCACAGGAACTCCGTCGCGAAAACTCACACTTCTACCTGAGATCGCCGGAACGCGTTCGCCCGGAACCAGGATCCCCACGAGATTCAGCGGATCAGCGGCGGACAGGGTGACCGTTTCTCCGGTCGGCGGCATTTTTCGCGTGGCTCGCAAAGACTCAACCGCAACCGGCAAGGCGAATTGTTCGCCGAGAAATCCATCCACGAAACGGCCGCCGCGAATTTCGCCGCGATCCTCCAGCCGGCGAAATGCCATTTGCAATTCCCGCCACTTGGGCAGATTCGTTTCTCTGGCCAGCGCATCCCGGAAGACGATTCCGTATCGTTTAAGCAACATCCAGCAAGTGGCCTCGACTGTCCGGTTGCGCTCGACATCCTGGTCGGTATAAAGCAAAGCCCATCGTCCGGAGCTGTGGCGAGGACGTGCGCTGCGCCCGCTGCCTTGTCCCGCACGCCGTTTCGGATCAATGAGAGAGCGCAGGTTGTCGAAGCCGTCGGCGGTCACAACTCCAGCGGCCACCAGTTCCCAGAGAGCCGTTTCGACTTCGGCCTTGAGTTTGTCGGTGCCGCGGACGATATCGGCGAAGAACGAGGCTCCGCGCTCGCGCAGGAAATCCAGCACCTGCCGCGCCCCGTCACTTAATCCGCGTCCTTCAAGCCGACTGGCAGCGGGATTGTGTGAAATCATCCAGTCCGCCTCTTCACGAACGAAGAATGTAATTGGAGCGACGCTGGTTGGAATTACTCGCCGTTTGCCCGCGGCCGAGTCTTCGAGCGTTGCTGGATGCGGAGACAGGCGTCCCCAGCCTACCGCGCCAGTAAGGCAGAGTTGATCCAGCCAGTGAGGATCGTAGTTCGCAATGCGCTTCGCGAGGATTTGCCGCTCCCACGCATTGGCCGGGATTTCGAATCCTTGAAGCTGACGCAGAACTTCGAGCGTGGCCCGTTCGCCCTGGACTTGTGTGCCCGGCGCGACGTGCTGCCACCGAAGCAGCCAGCGCATAAACTGCGCTGCCGTTATAGGCTCGATCTGCTTGCGCAGGGTTGCGACAGTGAGCCGGTGAATTCGCGCCAGTAAACGGCGCTCACACCATTCGAGTTCGTGTGGCGCGGGTGCCCCCGGCCCTCGATCGGTAAACTTTCCGCGCAAGATTGCTCCAGTAGCTTCCATACGGAGCAAAGCGACTTCGATTTCAGAGACATGCAATCCCATCAGCGATGCGAGTTGTTCCGCAGTGACGGGACCTAAGTGTGCTATCCAACCGGTGACCAGCGCCAGGAGAGCCTCATCCCGAGAGGGAAGCGTGCCCTCGACTTCGATAATCGCCCGATCAAAAGTTGCGTTGGGGAAGAGCAAGGAGAACGTCTGGGCGCGCTCGGCTGCGAGCCAGTAGCGTCGGTCGCTGCTGTGCGCCGTTAATGCCCGATTCTGTTGTACGAGCGTGGCAAAATGGGTGGTCCAATCTTCGACAGACACGTGGGGACCGCCGCCCTCGGCTGTCCGGTCGAGCGAAGGCCGGTAGCTTGGTGTCGAATATTCTTTGTCGGCTAGGCTGGAAAAAACCTGCTCAGCTTCGCTGAGCGGGACAGCCGAGGGCGGCTCTCCCCACGCGGGCACAGCGATCAGCGTGTGCAACGCGTCGTGGAGTTCGTCAGGATCACGAACATCCGGCCATGCCTCTTCGCGGACCTGGGCAATTGCAGCGGGATCGAGTTTTCCAACTTCCTCGAGCACCGATTCCGGCAAGATGCGACGCATCTCCACCGCGCGTGCACGGCGTTCCTCCAGCGGTGCGTCGTCGAGATAGGCGTAGGGATTCGCGTTGAGGATTTCATGCGAGAATTGCGACGGTACAGGCGTGTCCACGGCTACGCAGCGGATGCGGCCGTCAGCCATCCCCCGCAACAAATTCTTGAGACCGTCCAGATCCATGGCCTCGGTGAGCACGTCTTTCATGACCTCATTCACGAGAGGATGGTCGGGAATCTGAATGTCTCCCGCAATATTTTCCTGGCAGGCGGCGACGTCGGGGAATACCGAAGCTAACAAATCATCCGAACGCATGCGCTGAATCTGGGGCGGAACTTTCTTGCCACCTTGAAAACGTAACAACGCCAGGGACCGATTGGCGTCCCAGCGCCAGCGGGTTCCGAAGATGGGTGAAGCCAGCGCAGCCTGCTCGAGGATTGGCTGTACCGTCTCTGCATTCAAGAAATGAAAAACATCGGCGAGAGGAAAACTGTGTTGCTCGGCCAGCGCGATGTTGAGCCCATTGTCCGTGGCCGCAGCTTGCAGTTCGAAGTTGAAACTGCGGCAGAACCGCTTGCGCAAAGCCAGGCCCCAAGCCTTATTGATTCGTCCTCCGAACGGGGCGTGGATTACCAGTTGCATCCCGCCGCCTTCATCGAAGAAACGTTCGGCGATGATTGTTTGCTGCGTGGGCACAGCTCCGAGTACCGCGCGTCCCTGCAGAATGTATTCGATCATTTGCTCTGCGCCCGAGTCGTCGAGGCCGCATTCTTCTTTCAGCCACGCAACCGTTTCCGCGACATCGGGCTGGCTGAAAGAGACTCCGATGGGCGAGGTGTGCGGCAGCCGGTCGCTGATCTCTTGCCGCAGATCGGCAACATGCAAAGACAGCTCTTCGGTTCGCGCCGGAGCTTCGCCACGCCAGAAGGGAACGCTGGGCGGAGCGCCGTGGGCGTCTTCCACCAGCACGCGTCCCGATTTGCCTTCGACCCGGCGAATTCGCCACGAGGTATTGCCCAGCAGCATGATGTCGCCCGCGTTGCTTTCGACGGCAAAGTCTTCGTCGAGCGTGCCCACGACGATTCCTTCGGGTTCGGCAACGACGGTAAACAGCGCCGTTTCGGGTATCGCGCCCCCGCTGGTAATTGCCGCCAGCCGTGCGCCGCGTCGCGCACGCAGCTTGCGATTGATGCGATCGCGATGGATGTAAGCGCCATAACGTCCGCGCCGTGCGGCAATACCCTCGGAAAGCATTTCGAGAACCGCTTCGTAGGTTTCGCGCGAAAGATTGCGATACGGATACGCCCGCCGCACCAAGGCGAACAGCTCGTCTTCGTCCCAACCAGGATCGTGTGGAGCGGGCGACTCCGCCCGCGTTTCGGAAGTCATGGATGATTGTTCTTCAGTCGCAAGGGGATTTTCGTCACCCTCAGACGCAGACAAGAGCGTCCGCGCCACACGCCCACTGCCCGCCGCGCAGATAGCCACGATTTGCTGGGCCAGAATGTCCAGCGGCGCATCTGGAATCATGATGCGATCGAGATCGCCTTGGCGGATGGCGCGCACCAGGGCCGCGCACTCCTGCAGTTCGTCGCGAGTGGTTACGAAAAAGCGTCCCTTGGGCACAGCGCCCCGCCAGTGGCCCGAGCGTCCCACCCGTTGCAGAGCCACGGCAATGGCTCGCGGGGAGCTGATCTGCACCACCATGTCCACGGTGCCGATATCAATTCCTAGTTCGAGCGAAGCGGTCGCGACCAGCACTTTGACTTCGCCATCTTTGAGCTTCTTCTCCGCAGCCAGGCGCAACTTGCGGGAGAGGCTGCCGTGATGGGCGGCGACATTGTCCGCCCCCAGTTTCTCGGCCAGATGATGGGAGATTCGCTCCGAGAGTCGCCGCGTATTTACGAACACCAGCGTCGAGCGATGCTGCTCGACGAGTTCCACGAGGCGGTCGTAGATCTCGTCCCACATTTCGTTGGTCGCGATGGGACCAAGTTGGCTGGCGGGAACTTCGATCGCTAGATCGAGCTTGCGCTTGTGTCCGACGTTAACGATCACTGGGTTTGGACGTCCGCTGCCGGTGAGGAAATGTGCAACTTGTTCAATCGGCTTTTGCGTCGCCGAGAGGCCAATGCGCACCGGCGGACGATGTGTCAGGGCTTCCAGTCGCTCGAGCGAGAGAGTCAGGTGAGCGCCGCGCTTGTCATCGGCCACCGCATGAATCTCGTCAACGATCACTGTTTCAACATCACGCAGGATTGCGCGGCTCTTCTCCGCAGTAACCAATATGTAGAGCGACTCGGGCGTCGTGACAAGAATATGCGGAGGGCGCTTCAGCATCGCCCGCCGCTCGTGCATGAGCGTGTCGCCGGTGCGGACGGCGGTACGAATCTGTGGCATCAGGAAGCCGCGCTCGCCAGCCATCTGCAGAATTTCGCCAAGCGGGACCTCGAGGTTCTTCTGGATATCGTTGCCCAGCGCCTTCAACGGCGAAACGTACAGAACCTCGGTGCGATCCTGGAGATCACCCGCCAGCGCTTTGCGCACCAGTCGATCAATGCAGGCGAGAAATGCGGCGAGGGTCTTGCCGGAGCCAGTAGGCGCAGAAATGAGCGTGGTGTGACCAGCCAGGATATGCGGCCAGCCTTGCTCCTGCGGCTCAGTGGGCGTGCCGAATCGATTGACGAACCAATCTCTGACAAGAGGGTGGGCCCAGGCGAGAGGTGAAGGAGGGGAAGACACTGAGAATATTGTAGCCGGAGAATAGAGATTCGTAAAATGTTCGCCATGGGTGTTAAGAGGAGGTGGGCCACCGAATACATTCTGAAAGCGAAGGAAAACGTACACAAGTGTTGAGCGATTACATCGGAGAGAGGAGTCCGAAAAAAATCAGCTTTGGTTTGGCTAAGATCTAGGAGCCAGAAGCTAGAAGCCGAATTCAAAAAAACCCACCGGTTGTCTGCTTGGGGCGTGCTCGGGTCGACAACCGATGGGCTACCGTTTCTCCTTACTCACCCTGTTGTTTTCAGGAGTCATTACCTGGGTAAAAACCCATCTCGGGAAAAAAGTTTCGGGTCAGCTTGTAAAATTTTGTCAATTTCCTAAACTGATGTAACGGCATAACTTACTCCGGGATCGCCGGCGGACGAGCGGCCATTAATTCGGTGAACCGAGTATCGTTGCGTAGTCCCGCGAACTCCGGATCTTTGTACACTTCGTCAATCCCCTTGTAGCCCTCCTCCAAGGCGCGACGGAGGTACTCCAGCGAGCGGTCCCGATCCCCGTGCTTCGCCCAGAGTTTAGCGATGATGTAGTCGTACCGCGCCCGGTCCTCCGGGGACGGTAGCTGGGCGGATACTCCGTTGTGCGACGTCCGCTCAAGAATGTCGGGATCGAGATCCATCGCCTTGGCATAGTCTCCGACAGCCTTTTCGAACTCTTTCTTTCCAAAGTAAGCAGCGCCCCGATTGCTATAAAAGGAGGCGGAGTCCGGCTGCAACCGGATTGCCTTGTCGTATTGCTTGATAGCCTTCCCGTACTTCTTTTCCTCGTAGTCAATTACGCCAAGGTTGTTGATAGCCTCGGCATACTGATGGTCGAGATGGACGGCCCGTTCAAAGTCCTTCCCGGCTTCTCTATAGCGCTGCATCAACAGCTCCGCGATGCCAGCTTTGTTACATATGCCAGGATTGTTCGGCCTCTTGGCCAGAATTGCTCGGTAGTAATCCAGGGCGTCGAGGTAGTCCTTCTGAACCCGCAGCTCATCGGCCCGCTTTTCGAGTTCCTCAATCGAGGAGGTCGTAGACGGCGGCGGGGTACGTCGGATGGTAGGCGGACTGACCTGCACCAGTTCCGAGTTTGAAGTTTGGGCTTGTACGGTGGACAAAGCAGAAACCACCAAGGTCAGCAAACAGACGAGAGGTTGACGGCGCATAGCTCACCTCCAGAAAAACCGGGCGAACTCCCCACACATCTATTGACACCTTCAAACCAAACAATGTTCCTTCACTGAGGCGCAGTTCCTGTCTGTGCCGGAGTGTTAGGCGGAGGGTTAGACGGTTTGTCGTCCTTAAAGATACCCGCTATTTTGCCAAAGAAACCCTTTTTTTTCTTCCCATCCGGGTCGGCAGCGTTCGCGTCTTGGGTCGCCACTCCGGGCTGAGCACCGTTCTGAGGGGGTGGGGGAAGTGCCTTCTCGCCTCCCATCCCTAGCATCCGGGAGAAGAATCCTTTCACGCCGATGGGCTGATCGCAGGTCTGATTCGGTTCTGTGCCTGCAATGAAGGCGGCTGTATACGTCTCCGGACAGGCTGGGGTGGCCAGCAGGTTGGTGGTCTTATCCAGTTGGACATCGACCACTCCCGCGGGTTGACCGAATGGCTTCACGTCCGCGTACTGGGGAAGCGCAACTGCCTTTTTCATGAACTCGGCCCAGATGGGCGCGGCGGTTTGGGCCCCGCTCAAGTGGATGTCGCTGTAATCGTCGAAACCCACCCAGACAATGCAAAGAAGATTGCTGGTGTATCCGGCGAACCAGCCGTCGTGCGAGGTTCCCGTTTTACCCGCCGCCGGAGCTTCAAATCCGCGGGTACGAACCTCGAAGGCAGTCCCGAAGTTCAATACGCCTTCCATCATGTTCGTCATCACGGCAGCGACGCGAGGGTCAAGCACCGGCCGTTTCTCGGGCTTGAAGTCCATGACCATATCACCCGCAGCATTGCGCACAGAGTTGACCATCACGGGAGAGATGCGTACACCGCCATTAGCAAAGACGGTGTACGCCGAAGCCATGTCCAAGGGAGTGGCGTCATAAGAGCCCAGGGCCATGGCTGGCGTTGGTTTCACCGAAGTGATTCCGGCAGCCTTGGCCAAATCCGATACCTTGTCGTAGCCCACTTCCTCGGCCAGCTTTACGGTCGCGTTGTTCAAAGACATGGCCAGCGCGTAACGCGCCGTGACGTCGCCGTGGTACTCCTCTTTGTAATTCCGCGGCTCGTAGATCTGATCGCCATAGGCGAAGCTGCCCGGTTCATCCTTCACCATCGAGGCGGGAGTGAAAACCGGGTTGGCTCCATCCACCGCCGTGTTGATGGCTGCGGCATAGACAAAGGGCTTGAAGATTGATCCTGTGGGCCGCCGTGCTACTGCGTGATCCAACTGGCTGAAGCCGTAGTTTCGCCCGCCGACCAGGGCGAGAACCTCTCCGGTATGAGGATTGAGAACGACCAGAGCAACTTGTGCCTGCGGTCCCGGCTCAATCTTGGTTTCGAACTTGTTCTTGCCAACCTTTATCTTCTTGGTACGGCGCTTGGTCACCTGATCGTCGACCAGCTTCATGCCCATGTCCACCGCCTGAGCTGCGGCCCGCTGCAGGTCGGGATCCAGCGTAGTGTAGATGCGGTAGGACTGCTCGTTCAGTTCGCGTTCGTTCAACCGGCTGATCACGGAGTCGCGAACCAGATCGACAAAATATGGTGCATCGCTGGCCTCCACATTCGGAGGCGCGAGCTTCAGCGGGGTGGCTTTTGCTTTATCCGCTTGCTCTCTAGTGATCGCATGGGTTTCGACCATGCTATCCAGGACCAGGTTGCGGCGTTCCGTGGCGCGTTCCGGATGGCGGTAAGGCGATAGATAACTTGGTGCTTGGATCAAGCCCGCGATCAGCGCGGCCTCGGGCAGCGAAATATCCTTCAGGTCTTTATTGAAGTATGCCTGCGAGGCCTCGGCAAAGCCGTTGATCGTGAACGATCCGCGCTGCCCCAAGTCAACCCGGTTGGCGTAGAACTCGAAGATCTGCTGCTTGCTGAACTTCTGTTCCAGCTCCATCGAAATCAGGATTTCCACGATCTTGCGCCTGACCGTCTTTTCCGGACTCAGGAAAAATGCTCGCGACAATTGCATGGTGATGGTGGAACCGCCCTGCTCATGTTTCTGGTGAGTCACGTCTACCCAAGCAGCCTCGCCCAGGCGAATGAAATTCACGCCGCTGTGCTGAAAGAATCGCCGGTCTTCGATGGCAAGCACGGCATCGACCAAGATCTTGGGAATGTCGTCGTACTTCACCAATTGCCGCTTGGAGCGCTGCTCCGCGTCGAACAGCGAGGTAATCATGCGGGGTTCAAGTTCGTAGGCCTCAAGGTCGCCGGATTTTCCCGTGATGCTGGATACGTGCCCATCTTGCACACGGATTGTGGCCGGTTCCGGGCTGTGGTAGGACTGGGGGCCGGGTTTGATCTCAATGCCACTATTCAGCGCGCGATAACTCCCCATCGGGGATGCGCCATCGTTTTCGGCATAGCCGGCTCGGCGGAGCTGGGCCGAAATCTCATGCAGATCGACCTTCTCACCCACCCGGAGTGCACGCGGTATGGCATAGATCGTAGCCGAACTGCTGAAAACTGCCCCTTTGAAGCGGCGATCAATGATTCGGCCGTATTTGATGTAGTAATAAGAAAACCATCCGCAGACACATACGGACAGAATGATGAAAACTGCGAGCGCGACCCTGATCACCGGGTCACCGGAGAGACCTCCCTTGCCTGCTGCCCCGCTCTTTCTCTTCGGAATCTTTAGCTTAATGGTCACAATGAGTGGGCGGAGTCATCTATACGCAGGAGGCAGCGGCGCCTCCTATCAATCAGATGACGGCACTCGCGAATGCGTTATCCCGGAGCCGAACCGCGACAGTCAAGTCCGCAGCCCACGAATTCTCCAGTGAATCGCAAACCAGCGAGAGCTCCCAGAGCCCGGCTCCTCTGCCTATTCTAAATCACGCCGAATCCGCAACCGTTATCAGAAGGGGCTCTTGTTCTCAGTGGAGGCATCGAAATGCAGGTCTACGGGATAGCCCGGCAGGTCGAGATGCACAGTGTAGGGCGCGCTGATGGTGAGCGATCCCGTACCCTGCGTGCCATGACGCTGAACTTTGATCTGATCTTTCGTCAGCGGAATGTCTAGACCTTGTGCTTTCTTGTAGATAGCATCCCGAATGGCGTCCTCAGGCTTGGCAGTGTAGGTCTCGAGAGTGGCCTCAGTCTTAACGTCGTCCTGGAACTGATAATTTTCATAATAAACAGGAACCAGCTCCGCCCCGAGATATATTCCCGCCACGATCACGAAGATGCCAAAGATAAGCTTGAACGTACCCATCGCGCACTCCCGGCTTCGGCTGCGCGCGCTAAGATCCGTTCAGCGCGCAGGCCGTAAACCTCTGAAATAATCCGTTATTGTCGCGATGCTAGCATCGTGAATTTCCCGTGTCGAGCGTTGAACGACCTCCACAGTACCTTCGGTAACCTTTTTTCCGACAGTAACCCGATAGGGTATGCCCACCAGGTCAGCATCCTTGAACTTGACCCCTGGCCGTTCGTCCCTGTCATCTAGTAACACGTCAAAGCCCTCGGCCTCCAGGCGGGTGGCGATATCGATCGCGGCTTTCAGCAGAGGTTCGTCTTTCACGTTGACTGGACAGACGACAATTTCAAATGGCGCAATCGACGGCGGCAACCAGAAGCCATTTTCGTCGTTGCTCTGCTCGACCGCCGCAGTCAAAATGCGCTCGATGCCGATCCCGTAACAGCCCATTATCGGCATAACTTCTTTACCGTTGCGGTCGAGCACCCTCGTGCCCATAGACTCGGAATACTTATAGCCCAGCTTGAAGATGTGGCCAATTTCGACCGCCGTATCGATGCGGAGCGGAGCCCCGCAGTTGGGACAGGCTTCACCCGCACTGACAGCACGCAGATCGGCGTAGGCGGTGGGCTGGAAGGTATGCCCCGGAGTCACGTTTTTCAGGTGATAGTCTTCCTTGTTTGCGCCCGAGATCAGGTTCTTGCGGCCCTCTAAAGCCTTATCAACCAGCAAGACCGGACGGTTCCCATCCTTTATGTCTGTCGCCCACTCGATGCCAATCGGCCCCAGAAATCCCGCCGGCGAATGGAACAGTTCCTTGATCTCGTCCTCTTGCATGGGGCGAGTCTGTTTTCCCCCCACGGCTGAGGCAAACTTCGCCTCATTGAGCTGGTGATCGCCTCGCATCAAGACGACGACCGCACGCAAAACGGTCTTGCGCGTCTTCGCGTCTTTTTCTTCCGCCACGTAAGCCAGCGTCTTGATCTTGTTCTTTGGAGAAACGCCAAGAAACCGTGCCACATCCTCAATCGTCTTCATCCCCGGCGTATGAACTTCGAGCGGCTCGCCGCCCCCTTCGAGCGTCAAATCCTCCACGCCGGCGAGCTTCGAAACTGCTTTCTCCATGTTCGCCGCGTAATTACATTGCTCGCAGCTGACGATCAGGTCTTCACCCGCCGGCGTTCGCACCATGAACTCGTGCGACTCCTTGCCCCCCATCGCACCCGAATCCGCCTCAACCACCATGTACGTTAGCCCGCACCGGTCAAAGATTCGGCGGTAAGTTTCGTAATGCTTCTTGTAGGAAACATCCAGCCCGGCAGCATCGATGTCGAACGAGTACGAATCCTTCATGATGAACTGTCGCACTCGCAAAAGCCCCGACCTGGGCCGCGGCTCATCGCGAAACTTCGACTGAATCTGGTACCAGATTTGCGGCAACTGTTTGTAACTTCGCAGTTCCTTGCGGGCAATGTCGGTCATGACTTCTTCGTGGGTCATGCCGAGGCAAAGATCAGCCCCCTTACGGTCTTTGAGGCGAAACAAATTCTCGCCCATCACCGTCCAGCGCCCACTGGCCTCCCAAAGCTCGCGCGGATGCAAGGCAGGCAAATAAAATTCCTGCCCGATCTTATCCATCTCCTCGCGGACGATGCCCATGATCTTGTTGAACGACCGGTTCCCCAGAAAAAGATAGGAGTAAATCCCGGCGGCAAGCTGGCGAATGTAACCCGCCCGCACGAGAAATTTGTGACTGGCAACTTCAGCGTCCGCAGGCGCTTCGCGCAGCGTAGGAATAAACAATTCAGACCAGCGATGCATAGTTGAGAATCCTGAGCAGCAGGGAATTGGCTATTGTAAATGATTCGTACCGAGGGCAATGGCTAACGAGGGGAACCTTACAAGAGTTTTCCAAGTGCCAGTCCAATCAGTCCATACAAGGTCGCATTTTCGACCGCAACAAACAGTACGGCAATGAGTCCCATGAAGGGGCCAGCATTGTCTCCGGCCATGAGCCCGATGGAAGGTGGGCACAAAACGAGAGCAACCATGGAAAGATCGTATCGTAGCCCGTGAGTATTTATGTACCACGAGATCGACAGGACCGCGACAGCCATAGCGAAACCCTAGGGCCGCGAAGGCGGCCCCAACCTTATGAGACAAGGTTGATAGCCGCCATTTGGTCTGCACGAGCCCTCACTCACCCCGCCAACTCCCTCAGAATCTCCTTCCCCAACTTCTGCGTCTCGCCGAAAAACTTCTGATATTCGATGAACATCCGATTGAGTTCCAGCGACTTGTCCGGTCCAGGATGCTTGCGCAAAATCATGTCGCGCACGTGGACCGGGTTGGGGAGGGTTGCGTCTTCGGTCAGTTCTTCCAGCGCCGTGTTGGGATCGTAGTGATACATAATTTATTGTAGCGCCCTTGCGACAGCCGCCGGGGCCGGCTACACCATGTCTGTGTTCCACAAGTCGTGTAGATGGACGATGCCTTCGAGTTTGCCGTTTCCGTCAACGACCATCAGCGAGGTAATCTTCTTCTCTTCCATCAGAGCCAACGCCGTTGCCGCGAACTCGTGCCCGTTGATGGTTTTTGGATCCTTCGTCATGCACTCGCCCGCCGTTAAATCGAGCACTTCCTTCCCGCGCTGTTCGAGCAACCGCCGCAGGTCGCCGTCGCTGATCACTCCTACCAGCTTTTCGCCTTCCACCACAGCCGTCACGCCCAGTTTCTTCCGCGACATTTCATAGATCACGTCGGGCATGGTAGTGCGCGGCGTGACGCGGGGCACCGCATCCCCAGTGTGCATCAGCGATTCAACTCGCGCCAGACGCTTGCCCAGCTTGCCACCAGGATGCAGGTTGGCGAAGTCTTCTTCCTTAAAACCCCGCTTCTCAGCCAGCGTCATCGCCAGCGCGTCACCCAGAGCGAGCATGCAGGTCGTAGAAGCCGTGGGGGCCAGCCCCAAGGAACATGCCTCCTCGGCCACCGAGCAATCGAGCGCGATGTCAGCCGCCTCCGCTAAGGTGGAAAGCTTCGGTCGTCTGGCGCGGACACTCCGGTCCGCGGAGTCTGCATAAATCGCATCACAAGTCAAAGCAATCAACGGCACCTGCAAACGCTTGAGCGTAGCCAGCAGGCGAAGAATTTCCTCGCTCTCACCGCTAGCCGAGAGCGCCAATACTGCGTCCCCCCGCACCACCATTCCCAGATCTCCATGCACTGCTTCAACCGGATGCATGAACAGTGCAGGCGTCCCGGTCGAATTCAGCGTGGCCGCAATCTTGCGCGCGATAATTCCGCTCTTGCCCATGCCAGTGACCACGACTCGGCCGCTGCACCGGAATATCAGGTCCACCGCGCGGGCGAACGCGTCGGCCATCGGCCCAGAAATGCGATCCGCCAGAACGCGCAATGCCTCCGCCTCAATTCGCACCACGTTTTCGCCAATCTGTTTCATGGAAGAAAGAATGTTAGCAGGTGTTGTGACAGACAGCGAAAGACCATGGAGCGACGGGAGTCCTCGGCCCGTCAGAAGTGATCGTCCATCTTCTGGATCCGTTCTGCCCTATGCCCTAACTCGGCAAGACTCATGGCTTGGATGGCGCGGTCCCACGGCCCGGCCTCCCAATTGTCTTTATTCTTCTCAGGGTGAATCCACGGAGGTAGCGTGATGAGCAGATTGCGCGCCATGGCGAGAGCGTAGGGTTCGTACAGCGAGCGCAGATGCTTTAGTTTTTCCTCAGACTCGGCTGATTCCAGAAGCCGCAGCCCATGCTCTTGAAGTGCTTGCCGGAGTTTTAGCAGTTGCTTTGCGTCCAGCCGGGCTGGAGCCAGAGGATCGTACTGCGCATTGACAAGCTGCGCCAAGTCCACCATCGCATGGCGCGCCACAGCGAAAGTTAGCTTCGCCGGCTCTTCCGGGATGCCATCGATGCCGGCCAGCACCAGCGCGCTGGCGTCGAGCATCATGGTGAGCGATCCCAGCCAGGACTGATTGATATGCTGAGAACGAAAAAAGCCGAGCGGAGGATAGGAAATGTGGCTCTCCAGCAGCTCAGCCGCCCAGCGCTCCCAATCGCGAAAAATGTCTTGCAGTTGCGGACATTTGCCGAACCGTATGAGCAACTCTGCGGCAGTGGGCGGTGAACCGGCGCGCGCGTCCAGCAGAGAAATCTCAATCTCGCGCCTGGAAAACGACGAATAAATTGTCGGCAGATATCCGATGACTACACCCAGAAAGCCGAAGCCCATGCCGGCTTCCAGCACCGCCAGAGCCCGGGAGAAGGTCGACGTCGGAATAATGTCGCCATAACCCAGGGTGAAGAAAGTCGAGCCGCTCAAGTAAACCACCCGGCCGAACGTAACTGGCTCGTTCGCGAGCATGACGTGTTCACCCGCGCCGTATTGCAACAGGGCAAAGCCGAAGATCAGACCTGAGGCCCAAAGGGCGAGTAGGAAAAGCAGCGACAGCGGACCGAAGTATCCAAGAAAATTTTCGCGGCGGCCCGGCGACTTGATCAGACCCGTGATTTTACGCCACGGCTTCCAGGTGTTGCGGTAGAACCAGACCGTAATCCGAAATTTCCGCCGCACCCGGCGCGGCAAAACGACGGTTTCAAACGCGTCCAGCAGGACGGCGAGGATGACGACAATGCCGGCGATCGTGGCGAAGATAAACATTCGAAGTTAGCAGTGGCGGAAATGGTAGCAGATTTAAAGCCGATACGGCCTTGCACAGAAATGAAGACAACCTTCCTGTGATAGTCATCACAGCGATTCTGGCGCCTTCTAGGATAACTTCAGATCAGTTGGCGGTCTCAGAAACCGGGACATCAGCGCCTGAAATCAAGTCCCGAAGGGACGAACCAGCTTAGCCCAGCGCGACAGCGCTGGGTAAGGAGCCAAACGAGAGCAAGTCCCGGAGGGACGACCCATGTCTCACTCATATACCAGCAATCGCATTCATGTGATCTTCAGCACGAAGAACCGCGAGAAACGCATTTCCGAGGAATTGCAGACGAGACTTTGGCCGTACATGGCCGGGATCGCCGCCAATCATGGATTCGAAGCGATGAAGGTCGGTGGCGTCGAAGATCACGCGCACGCGCTATTGCTCTTGCCCCCGACACTCCCTTTGGCCAAGGCGGTTCAGATCTTCAAATCATGCTCTTCGAAATGGATCAACGATACAAAAGCTGCAGGCAGGGACTTCGCGTGGCAGGAAGGATACGGTGCCTTCAGCGTAAGCGCCTCGCAAACGGAAGGCGTCATAAAGTACATCGCGGGCCAAGCGGCACATCATGCAAAACGAAGCTACGAAGATGAGTTTATCGACTTCTTGAAAAAATGCGGCGTGGAATATGACCCTAAGCATGTTCTAGGATAGTTCGGGCCGCCCTCTGGGCTTATACCTGTTTGTTCATCTCTAGCCAGCGCTGCCGTGTGTGGGTGAGAACTCATTTGCAGGAGAGATGGTGGAATGAAACGCGTGAGAATCCAGTCCCGAAGGGACTAACCAGCTTAGCCCAGCGCGGCAGCGCTGGGAAAAGTGGAGAAAGGATTCGAGTCCCGGAGGGACGACCGTTACCCGCCCAAATTTGGCGGGTGCCGAATGTCAGGGGACTAAATTCTTCTGTGGACCGGGATTCCGATCTTTGTCCTTGCACTGGGCTAAGCTGGTTCGTCCCTTCGGGACTTGATTCCGTCAAGCTAGGGAGTCGAACGAGCGCTTTGTAGCACCCCGTGTACCGCCATCAGTTCCTTCAGCACGCCGCGCAACTGCGTCGACTCCAGCGCATTCGCTCCGTCGGATTTGGCTTCCTTGGGATTGTCGTGCACTTCGAGAAATACGCCGTCGACACCCGCCCCTACCGCTGCGCGCGCCAGTAGCGGGATAAATTCCGGCTGGCCGCCACTTGTCGCCGCTCCATCTTCGCCTCCGGAGGCTGACGGCAACTGCACCGAATGCGTTGCGTCAAAAACTACCGGCGCGAACTTCCGCATGATGGCGAGCGACCGCATGTCGACAACCAGATTGTTGTAGCCAAAGCTCGATCCGCGTTCGGTGAGAAATACCCGGTCGTTGCCTGCGGTGCGGCATTTGTCCACTGCGTGTTTCATGTCCCACGGAGAAACGAACTGGCCTTTCTTGATATTCACCGCCCGCTCGCTCATGGCGGCCGCAATGATCAAGTCGGTCTGGCGGCAGAGGAATGCCGGAATTTGCAGTACATCGGCGACCTCCGCAACCTTGGCGACGTCCCCCGTTTCATGCACGTCTGTCAGTACCGGCACGTGAACTTCATCTTTCACCTTCTTGAGAATGCGCAACCCCTCCGCCAGCCCCGGCCCGCGAAAGCTGCGCACAGAAGTGCGATTGGCCTTGTCGTAGGAAGCCTTAAAGATGAATGGAACGTTGAGCGATCGCGTCACGCCCTTAATCACTTCTGCCATGAATATGGCGTGCTTCTCGCTCTCGATGACGCACGGCCCTGCAATCAGAAATAAATTGCCGGAGCCGATGCGAACACCCTCGACTTGAAAAGAAATGCTCATAGGGTCGCTATGAAGTAGGGATCAAGAGGGCGTTCCTTTGTGTACCTTTGTGTCCTTTGTGGTTGACGTCTTTACTTAACGTCGGCCGACTTTTTCAGGCCGGTGAAACATCTCGATCTCGGCTGCCGCTTTATCAGCCCTGCGTTTGAGTCCATGCTCGTAAGAGGCTCCTACAAAAGTCTTGAACAGTGGATGCGGCTCCAGCGGCTTCGACTTGAACTCCGGATGGAACTGGCATCCGATGAAATGTGGATGGTCGGGAAGTTCGATGATCTCCACATAAGTTCCATCGGGCGTCGAACCGGAAATTCGCAACCCGCCAGCCGTCAAAGTTTCTTCATACTCGCGATTGAATTCGTAACGATGCCGGTGCCGTTCGCTAATCTCCAACTGACCATAGATTTTATGCGCCAAAGTTCCTGGCTCAATCTTGCAAGTCCACGCCCCTAACCGCATCGTGCCGCCAAGTTCCTCCACCCCACGCAACTCGCGCAGCTTGTAAATCACCCGATGCGGAGTCGCGGGATCGAACTCGCTCGAATTGGCATCTGCCAACCCGCATACGTTGCGCGCAAACTCGACGCAAGCCGTCTGCATCCCCAAACAAATTCCAAAGTAGGGAACTTTCTTCTCCCGCGCATACCGAATCGCAATCAACATCCCTTCGATGCCGCGTTTACCAAAACCGCCGGGCACCAGAATCCCGTCGTACTCCGCGAGTTGATCCTCGCTGGCCTGATCTCCAGCCTCAAGCCCCTCGGCCTCAATCCAGTTCAAGTTGAGCTTTAAGTTGTGCGCTAAAGCCCCATGCACCAAAGCCTCCTTCAGCGACTTATAGCTGTCTTCGTATTCGACGTACTTGCCTACTATGCCGATTGTGACCTCGGCTTTTGGGTTGTAGACGCGGTGGACTAGTTCTTCCCAATTTTTCAGATCGCGCTCTTTGGGTTCTATGCGCAGATAGCGGAGGACTAGCGTGTCTACGCCTTCGTGGGAAAACACTACTGGGACTTCGTAGATGGAGGCTACATCTTTGGCGGTGATTACTGCTTCTTCTTCTACGTTGCAGAAGAGGGCGATTTTTGATTTGATTTCTTTGGAGAGGAAGCGGTCGGTGCGGCAGAGCAGGATGTCGGGCTGGATTCCGATGCTTAGCAGCTCTTTCACCGAGTGCTGCGTAGGTTTCGTTTTCAGCTCCTGGGCCGCCGCTATGAAGGGCACTAGCGTTACGTGCATGAACAACGTCCGCTCGCGTCCGAGTTCCTGACGCATCTGGCGGATGGCTTCCATGAACGGCAGTGACTCGATGTCGCCTACCGTGCCGCCGATTTCGACGATGGCGATATCCACATCCTGCGCGACCTTCTTCATGGCCGCCTTGATTTCATTGGTCACGTGCGGAATGACCTGCACGGTTTTGCCGAGATAATCGCCGCGCCGCTCTTTGGCAATGATCTGCTCGTAAATGCGGCCGGTGGTCCAGTTGTTATCGCGAGAAAGCTTGGCGTGGGTAAAGCGTTCGTAGTGGCCGAGGTCGAGGTCGGTCTCGGCGCCGTCGTCGGTAACGAAAACCTCGCCGTGCTGGAAGGGCGACATTGTGCCCGGATCCACGTTGAGGTAAGGATCGAACTTCATCAGGTTGACTTTCAGCCCACGGCTCTCCAGCAGGCAGCCAATGGAGGCCGCCGCCAGCCCTTTGCCCAACGAAGACACGACACCACCGGTCACAAAGATGTACTTTGCCGACATCGCTTCCTCACCTTAAATTGTGTTTGAAATTTTGTGCAGGATGGGTGCACGAGTAATTATGCCAGAAACGGGCGAGCGTGGCTAGGTGGTTTTCTTGGGACTGTGGATGTAGCAGCTTGACACCATTCTTCTCCTGAATGACAATTGTCGCGCTCGAAGCGTGCGATGTTTAACCGCTACGCACGGTCTGCAGTCGAGCAAGACCCCGGGAGCATTCCGCGGTGGTCCCACTGGTTCCGTCGAGGAGGCTCCATGGCGCGCAAGTTCTTCGCTCACGTCCGCAATCTCATCGTTGTTTTTCTCTTCGTTGCAGCTTTCACGCTTGTGGCCTCTCCTGCGGTCTCAGCCCAGGAGGCGGGCTCAGTTCCGGATTATGACCGGCCCTGGCAGCATTTTGCGCAGTCGGGGGCGAAGGAAACGCAAGGCTCTCCGGTCAACGGACCGCAGAGCGACGAAACAACTTCCCGATCTTCGTCTGCAGGAAAAGTAAGTTTCCGGAAGGCAGTGCCCTATCTCACGAGCGGGTACAACCCTTACTCGGTCGCGGTTGCAGACGTCAACGGCGACGGTAAGCTCGACCTGGTTGTCGCAAACGAGGAGCAGAGCAAGAGCGATCCTGAAGGCTCGATCAGTGTCATGCTCGGGAAGGGTGATGGAACGTTTCACGCGGCGGTGAATTACGACTCCGGTGGGCAAAGCGCTTTTTCCATCGTCGTTGCTGATGTTAACGGCGACGGCAAGCTGGATTTGGTGGTGGTGAATGGTTGCTCTGAAACCAATTGCTCGGCAGCTGTGGTAAGCGTGCTGTTGGGGAAAGGCGACGGAACTTTCAAGAAGGCGGTGCCTTACAGCTTGGGCGTGGCATCCGTTTTCCACGGGCACGTGGCGGTTGGCGATCTGAACGGAGATGGCAAGCCCGATCTCGTAGTCGCAACCTCGGGATCCGGTTGTGGCGGCGGCTGTCCAGCGGGCTTAGTTGCCGTTTTGTTGGGGAGAGGTGACGGAACTTTCAAAAAGGCGAAGACCTACAGCACAGGCGGGTTCAATGGCATCGGGTGGGTAGCAATAGCGGACGTGAATGGCGATAAGAAGCCCGATCTGGTGGTGGCGAATTATTGCGCGACGGAGTGCAGTTATCCGCCGGTAGAGGGATCGGTGGGTGTTCTGCTTGGGAAGGGCGACGGAACTTTCCGGGCAGTGAAAACCTACCCGTCGGGTGGGGATGGCGCTGTTTCCGTAGCGGTAGCGGATTTGAATAAGGATGGCAAGCCGGACATTCTCGTAGCGAATTGCGGGCCCGAGGCCTGTGGCCCCGGCTCTCCCGGGGGCAACGTCGGAGTGTTGATGGGGAATGGCAATGGCTCCTTTAAGGCCGTGGTGAGCTACCAGGCCGAGAACTCCCCGTTCAACGTGCTTGCCGCCGATATGAATGGCGATGGGAACCTCGACATCGTGGTCTCAAACTGGGGCACGCCGAACGCGGGCACGAATGACGGTGCCGTGACTGTACTGCTGGGCAGGGGCAACGGTACGTTTCGACTGGCGCAAACCTTTCCATCGGGGGGAGCCGAGGCACCGTCGGCCGCAGTCGCGGATGTGAACAAAGATGGTCGTCCGGATATAGTGCTGGCGTGTGTGGCGGACACTCTGAACCAAAGTTCGACAGGCGTGGTCACTGTGCTGATTAATATTACTAAAGCGGCGCCTCGTTCAGCCAAGAATGCCGGCATCGCTCAGTAGCGCGGGCAGACGTCCATCGGGCTGGCGCACCTTTACGCGCAAAGGTGGGCCAGCCACGATCAAACGCTCGGCCGTCAGCGAAACCGGAAGACAATTCCGGCCCCGATCCGGAAATTGTTCTGCACGTCGTTCCCTGAGTTCTGGAAACGCGTCAGAAAATAGTCCGCTTGAACCGCTCGAAGCGAAAAATGGTGCGACAGTGTAACATCGAGCCCACCTCCCGCTGTCATTGCGAACCCATTTTCCGATCCCGTTAGCCCGGAAGAATTAGGTGTCAGCTCTCCGCTGGCGTGGGCCCCTCCCAGCAACACCTGCCCAAAGGGAGCCAGCCGGTTATGGTGCCGCGAATAGCGAAGTCCTCCCAGAAACGAGGTAAGCGTAAGACTCGACGTCGTGCCTTCGATGTTTGAGGCATAACTACCGCTCACTTCCCCGACAAGTGCCAGGTTGGTCATGAAATTGTAGCCGACCCATCCCGCCCCTCCGTTCAGGGAGAAGCAACCGCAGTCTCCCGGTGGCGCGTTAGTCCTGGTGTAGATGTAGTTGGCTCCAAATTCGAGATTGCCGGCGGACTGCGCCAATGCCTTATGAGCACTCACCATCCACCCAGAGGAGGCAATCAGCAGGAGCGCAATTCGAATGTTCTTCGGCATTCTCATTTCCCCACGTCGCAATTGCAGTAAGAGCCGTCTCATCGCACCACCACCGTGACCGTGGTCGAAGCTCGCACGGAACCACTGGTTCCAGTTATGGTGACGACGTATTGGCCAGGATGGGTGGTAGGGGGGCTGAGAAACCCTCCGCTGCAGCCAACCGTTGTCATCCCAGCGAAGACAAGGATTGCGAAGAATGCGATCAGCCGGAATTGGGTGGGCCAGCGCTTGCGTCGGAGGCCTGATAGGCAACAGGCTGCCAGAAAAAAGGTAGCAAAAACAAACTGGCCCGCTGGAGACTTTCGTTCCTTTCCAGAAATACTTGCGGCGAGCTTGGCCAATTGAATGGTCATCACGGTCGGTGCACCCGAGGCTCCAGGAGTGACCGTCGGCGGATTGAAGCTGGCAGTCGCGCCAGGCGGCAAGCCGCTGGCCGACAGCGTTACCGGTCGATTGAATGCGCCTCCCAGCGGAGGCACCGTGACCTTGATTGCGACGGTTCCGCCCTCAGCCACCGCGACCGGCGTAGGAGGGGCCGTCACGGTGTAGCCGGGATCAACGGTTTCTACGAATGGCGTTGAGGTGGAAGCGGTAAAGCCGGAGTTCCCCGAGAAAACCGCAGTGAGGCTCAGAGCCGCAGTCGAAAGTTTGGTGGTCGAGAAGGTTGCAACGCCTGAAGAGTTGACTGTTCCCATGCCGAGCAAACTGCTGCCGTTGAAGAAGCTGACGGTTCCGAGAGAACTGCCGGTCGGCGCGGGCGAAACCGTGGCGGTTAGCGTCGCCATCTGGCCATCGTCCACCGGATCGGGAGTAACACTGAGGGTGGTTGTTGTTGAGATCGGCTTAGAGATGATTTGAGTCACCGTGTTCGACGTCGATCCGGTAAACCCGGAGTCTCCTGAATAGACCGCGGTAAGACTGTGGGCGCCTAGTGCAAGACTCGTGGTTGAGAAGGTCGCCACGCCAGACGAATTCACGTTGCCTTTGCCCAATAAGGTTTCGCCGTCATAAAAGCTGACCGCGCCCAAGGAACTTCCGGTTGGAGTGGGAGAAACGGTTGCGGTGAGCGCTACGGCTTGTCCCACGACGTCCGGGTTGGGAGCGGCAGCGAGGGTGGTGACGGTGCCGGTCAGCGTCGCCGATACGGTTTCTGTGAACGTTTTCGAAGTCGAACCGGTAAAACCTGCGTTACCGGAGTAAACGGCTGTGAGACTGTGCGCTCCAGTGGCGAGGTTTGAAATCGAGAACGTGGCTATGCCGGATGAATCGACGTTGCCGCTGCCTAGCGCAGTTTCACCGTCAAAGAAGTGAACGGTACCGAGGGGAGAACCGTGCGGAGCGGGAGAGACGGTCGCAGTCAATGTAACGCTCTGCCCCAGAGCGGCCGGATTCGGAGCCGCTGTCAAGTTGGTCGAGGTAGAAGTCTGCGGAGTTCCGGTGAGCGGGATGGTAGAGGACTGACTCGCGACGCGTTCCGTGTCGCCGGGAAAGCTGGCCTTCACCAACTGAGTGCCGGTGCCGTACACCGCGACTCAAGTGGCGGTCGCGGTCGCAGTCTGAGCCTGCAACAGGATGGTCGCCGTGAGGCTTGTGGTGTCGGAAGTGACCAGGTCGAGCGCGCCATCTCCGTTCAGATCGGCGAGCGCCGCCCAACTCGGGGCCGTTCCGACGTTGTAGTCGGTTCGAGCGGCAAAGGTGCCGTCGCCGTTTCCGAGCAGGATGCTGACCACGTCGCCGCCAAAGTCGGGGACGACGATGTCCAGAATTCCGTCACCATTTATGTCACCGAGCGAAACTCCTTCGGCGGGTCCGGCGGTCGCATAGCTTGCCGCCGGCTGAAACGTACCGTCGCCGTTGCTGAGCAGAACGTAAACCTCGGCGCTACTGTCATCGGCGACCACCAGATCACTTTTTCCGTTGTTCCTGAGGTCGCCGCCGGCCATCCAGTACGCGTACGCCGATTTCGGCAAATCGATCTGTTGCGCGGTCTGGAAGCTTCCATCCCCGACGCCGAGCAAAATCTCGATGTAGTCATTCGTGCCTGCGGAGATCGCGATATCCTGAATTCCGTCCTGGTTGAAGTCGCCGATAACCACGCCATAAGGTTCGGTCGCGCTATAACGCTCCTCCGGCTGGAAGGTTCCATCCCCGACTCCAAGGTGGACACTGATGTCATAACAGTCCCAATTTGCCGTCGCTATATCCGGGATTCCGTCGTCATTGAAATCGCCTACCGCGATGAAGATCGGGTAACAATCCGTGCCGGTCGTAGTCTGCGGCTGAAAGGTTCCATCCCCGTTTCCCAGAAGAATGCTGACCGTGTAGTCATCCAGGTTGACAACGAGAAGATCGAGCTTCCCGTCCTGATTGATGTCGGCCACTGCGATCGCCTGCGGGTTCCTGCCCACCTCATACGAGGTTGGCGACCCGAACGTGCCGTCTCCCTTTCCGAGATAAACCGCGACCGTGCCCGAATATTCGACATTCAGCACGGCGAAGTCGGGTTTGCCGTCGTTGTTGAAATCTCCGGTAGCGACAAATTGCACCGCCGGTTGTCCGCTGATGGGCGAATCTGCTGATGGAAGAAAAATAGAGCTGTGCGTCAATGGATCAAGTTCCGCCGTAGCGACCAGAGTGTTATTGGAAGTCGTATTGAGGAACGAGATTGTCCCGGCGGGCGCGCCCAAGCCAAACCCCGTCACTTTACTCGTCAGGGTGTAGTCGCCGGGGCTTCCGCTGGAATCGATGGTTGTTGTCGAGGCATATGCCGGGCCCGTCACGGTGAGGGTATGCGCCGTGGATGTGCTGGCATTAACAGATTTCGTACCCACGAAAACTGCTTTGATGCTGTAACTCCCGATCCCCAGAATCAATTTGATCGATGCTGTGCTGGCGCTCGTGAGCTGCGCCGTTGCCAGCAGCGCCGCCCCGTCGCAGCGCGCCGCGCTGGCGTTACAAAAGAGAACTTGGCCCAACTCCGACGGGCTCACTGTAGCCGTGAAGGTAACGGCCGTTCCCGCCGTCACGTTTCCTGAAGACAGGCTGAGGGCGGTGGTGGTGGGTGTTTTACCACCCGCATACGCCTGTTGCGATGCAAACCCAAGCAGCACCAGCAAAATTGTAGTTGTCAGGTCTTTCGCGTTCTGCGTCATCTCTGAGAAACTCTCCCGGCCCCGTTTCTTGGCGGAAAACTGTCGCTGATCCTACAGAGAAGAATTGCGAAGCGATTGTGACATCCGTCACCAGAATGACAATATTGTTGCCAAAGGGTTCCAAATGCGGAATCGAGGCGGGAGTGGCCGCTTCAGGAAGCGCAGTTATCCCAAATCGCCAGTCATGCCGGTACGGATACCGAGCGACTGGTGAAGGATGCTGCCTCGCACCTGCTTGAACAGGATGCTGGCTTCGCGCCGCCGTGCGGAAAGGCATCGCGCAGGCCGACCGGGAGGGATTCAGCGGAGGGGGAGAGATGGATCGTGTGGAGCGGATGCTGAACTCCCCACTCCTCGCGCACAGAACGCGCGAGAAATGGGGCACCCGGCTTAGTTGCCAATGAAGAAACTTAAATCTCTCAAAACGGGTGGAAATACAACATCAAAAATGCTATGCTGTAAGTGAATAAAGAAACCAGGCGTGGCCTTACCGCCACGCCTTTTCTATTTGGCAAGAAATATTTTAGTAACACGGGGGACATGGTGAAAACTTCCGGTATGGATATTCGCAACCACAAAAAGCGCGGCCAGTGGGCCGAGCTTCGTTTCATGGCCAAAGCCACCGAACTCGGTTACCAACTGGCCAAGCCCGTAGGCGAGTCCACCCAATACGACGTCGTGGTCGATCTTGGGGGACGGTTTATTAGCGTGCAGGTGAAATCCACTATCTTCGAGGCCAGCAACTTGAAGCCGGGCAACTTCGTCGCCAGCCTGGTCCACCCTAGCGGCCCCAACCAGCGCTACCAGCAGTCTGACTTCGACTACCTCGCCGTGTACTTCATTCCTAGAGATGTCTGGTACATCATCCCGTGGGCTGTCGCCTGGCGCAAACAGTCGATCTGCGTCTGCCCGGGCGACAAACAAAACCAGTGGGAGCACTACCGAGAAGCGTGGCATCTGCTCCACGACCGCGCCCCGGCGCCACTTTTGAAGCGCGGCTGCGTCGACCTCTATGGCATTATCGAAGACTATGTTCCACCGCCGAGAGTGAGAAGGCAAAAATCAAGAATGCCTCGCCTTGGCCGCAGTTCCCTAGGCAACGATCGCGCTAGACGATTGTCATCTCGAAGCAAGTGAGGGATCTTGGGGCGAATGGGCTATTTCTCACCACAGAGACACAGAGTCACAGAGAAACCGAAAAGCATACAAGCCAAGAGGTCGGACGTTCCCGTTTCACACCTTCTTTATCGGCATCGGCTCCCGCCCCTTGCAAAAAACGCAAGGAGCGGGGCAGCCTGAAGATCAGATTAGAAATTTAGGTTGGGCTTTCAAGGCTCCTCTGACTTAAACACATGGTTGGCCATCTTGAGGGTCACGTACGCTGAAGCCTTCGAGGCTAGTTCCAAGATAAACGGATCGTTATTCGGGAGATTGTCACACCAGCGCTCAGGATAGTCGACGCATCCGCCATCGTTACCTGGCACGTGGCCCTCGTAGTTTCCGAGGAACCCGCCCCATATCGCGACTTCCGATTGTACTTTGCAGCAATCCTGCCGGGTCAGAATGCCGCTGTCCGGGATGCCGATCAGCGCGAACGAGTTCGAATCTGTTCCGCTATTCCCGAAGCTGGCAGATTGCGACACAACTCCGATGGAGTTGAAAAAGTCGCTGAAAAACTGATTGCCTATTTTTGATTGGGGGACAACATTTGATGGGAACTGGTTGACATTGTAGGCAAACGCGGGATCGGCAATCCAAATATCGAAGTTCAGGGTGGCGGTCACGTCCATATCAAGGTCGAAGGCGATTCGCTTTCGCTCCGCGCTGCTCAAGTGCGTGGTGTAATAGGCGGAGCCGAACAACCCGATTTCCTCGCCCCCGAACCAGATGTAGCGAAGTTGATTGTGGGTCGGCGTTTTCGCCATGTTCAAGGCGATCTCAAGAATGGTTGTCGATCCGGACGCGTTATCCAACATGCCCGCGCCATAGATAGAGTCAAGATGCGCATCCACCACGACCACGTGGTTGGTATCTCCGTAAGGTGAGTCGGCGATCAGGTTGTAGTCCACGCCCGAGGTGGGCCGCATGCGAATGTCGAGATGCACCGTCGGCGGGTTCCCTTCGGTGTATCGGCGAAGCAACTCCGAGCCCACCGCGTAGGAAACACTAATCACTGGAATCGTGGCAGGACGCGTGAGCCGCACAGGGAACGGACTTGCGTTACCAGACCCAAAAAGAATGACTGCCGCTGCCCCCGCCTTTTCAGCGTTCGCCACCTGCGCGTCGTAGGCGCATGTTCCGCGCTCAAGCAGAGCAATCTGTCCGGGCACGAATCTTGCGAAATCACCGGGGAAACACCCCTCGCCTGACCCGCCGGCCGGCTGTATCGATGCAGTAAGTGTCCCACCGCCGGAACGCTGAGCAACAAGCCAGTCGTGCGTGAAAGCGTAACTCTGGTCCGGCGTACCGAACTGTGGCACTCCAGTGACCTTGGAAGCGTTGTATTGATATTGTTGGACGGTCACGTGGTAGCCCGCTTGCCGCACCAGCCCAGCGACATAGTCGACCGACGCTTTGTAACCGGCTGTGCCGGTGTCGCGGTTGCCGTGACCATCCGATCCCTTATGTTCGTCGGCGATCTTCTGAAAGCGGGCGAGATGATTCCAGAGCGATGACTGTTGAATGCACTCCAGAAGTTTTTCTGGCGTGTCGTTCACTCGTGTCTGGCAAGCCTGTTCGGAGGGTGCAGCCTCCGTCGTGCTGGAGCCCGATGGTTCTTGCGCGCTCGCGAACGATCCCGGATGTGGTTGGGCGAAAAGGGACGGCCGCAGAACGCATACGGCTACAGCTATGCAAACGATCGACAAACCAACGCATTTCAGCTTGGGGGACAGGAACTCGAACATCGGACACCCCTTTCTAGGCCTGCTAGCTTACACCAATTGAGCTAGCCGGTTGTCTGCAGGTTCGCGTCGTTTTCTTGACGCTAACCTGGGCTGAACATCCCAATTCTGTGATCGAATGTCATTATGTTATGATGATGTCATAATTCATCAAAGTGTCACAGCTTGGAGTACGCGACTGTGCGAGAAGAAACCCGAACCCGGATCAACGAGAATGGCCGCGTCGTCATTCCCGCCTCTTTTCGCAAGGTGCTGGGCATAAAGATCGGTGATGAGGTTGTGCTGCGGATTGAAGACGACGAATTGCGCATCTCGACTCTTAAGCGGCGCATCGAGCGAGCCCAATGTCTTGTCCGGAAGCATGTAAAACCAGGCACCTCACTGGTGGACGAGTTGATTGCTGAGAGACGGGAGGCCGCCAAACGTGAATAGCATCGTGCTGGATGCTTCTGCGCTGCTTGCCGTGCTCAACCGCGAGCCGGGTGCGGAAAAGCTGACTCCCCAACTATTAAGTGCCGCCATCACTAGCACCGTCAATCTGGCCGAAGTGCAGAGCAAACTGGTGGGCCGGGGAATCAAACCTGACGAAGCCTGGGAAGCCACCATGAGCCCGATTCGAGAATCGGCGGTATTCACAGACGACCAAGCTAAGATTGCTGGCGGCCTGATTGCCCGAACCGGCGCGTTCGGGCTGTCCTTCGGAGATCGGGCCTGCTTAGCTCTCGGAATTGCACTCAAAGCTCCCGTCTATACGGCCGACCGCTCGTGGAAGAATTTGAAACTGGGCGTACGAATCCACCTCGTCCGCTAGAAACTTGAAAACATGAAATCCCTCTCTGATGCCAACAGCAGCGACGCGCTCGACACCAGTCTGCGCCAATCCATCTATCGACATTTCATCCGCGAGGGTCGAGCACCGACGGTGGCGGAGATGGCGGCGACGCTTTCTTTCCCGGTGCGCAAAGTCAGGGCCGCGCTTGAGCGACTAGCGCAAACCCATGCTTTCGTCCTGCAGGAGACTGGAGAGCTCTGGCGAGCCGCTCCATTTTCTGCCGTGCCCACGGCCTTTCCAGTTCGATCTGGCAAGCGGGCCTGGTATGGCAACTGCATCTGGGATGCCCTGGGAATCCCGGCCATGCTGCACCAGAACGCGCAGATTGATGCCTCCTGCGGTTGCTGCAATTACGAGATGGTGCTCCGCGTCGAGGAAGGCCGGCTGCTCGGGCCGAAGGGAATCGTTCACATAGCCGTGCCAGCAAAACATTGGTACGACGACATCGTCTTCACCTGAAAGACCATGCTCCTGTTCCGGTCGGAACAGCACGTCGATCGCTGGTGCACGCAATGGAACCGTGCTCGCGGCGGAACCTTGACGTTGAATCAGGGATGGCGTCTGGCTAAAGAATGGTACGAAGACCGCCTGAGTCCAGATTGGCGTCCGAAAACGGTGGCGGAAGCAGAAGCCGCGTTTGCCAGAATCGGCTTGCTGGGCGACTTCTGGAAGCTGGGATGAATGAACGCTGACCGACGACCTTTGTGTAACCTTCATGTCATTTGTGGTTAATGCTTTTAGGTGTTGAACTGACCTCAGAACGGACTCATCCCAAAACGGGAAATGCCTGTCGTTTTCTCTCGTCTTGCCCTTGACTTTCGTGCAGACTTTGAGTTAATCCTGTAACTGTATATTCAGCCTGTAGATAACAGAGAGAACCGCTAACTCCTTTGTCCGGAATATTTTGCATATAAGTCCTTATTCGTCAAAGATCTTGGTGGTAGTGTGTCCCTAATCCCATGATTCCAAAAGATCAGGGGGGGAGGGGTACCCATTACCAAAAAGTAAACCAGATTTCCCGAAGAAGGTGGTGCAAAATAAATCTGTGGACGGGTGGCGTAAGGCTGAAGAATAGTACGAGCATCGCTTGAGTCCGCATCACACTATTAAGGATCATGGGAACAAGAAATAGAGCTTGGATCGGCCTCCTAGTGGTCGCGGCTGTCGTGGTCCTGGCCAGGATCCCAGCCTGTGCGCAGCAACTGGCGAAGCGGCTCATCCTTAAAGACGGCTCCTACCAGCTTGCCACCAAGTGGGAAGTCAAAGGCGACCGCGTGCGCTACTTGAGCGCGGAGCGCGACGAGTGGGAAGAGTTGCCCAACTCGCTCGTGGACTGGCCGGCCACAGGCAAATTCGAAAAAGATCGCGCCGCCGGCGTTCCCGCCCCGGAAGCGGTTGAGCTCGACAAGGAAGTCGAAGCCGAACGGCTTGCTGAGGAGGCCAAAACCCCGCAGGTCGCACCCCGGCTGCATCTGCCCGACTCTGGCGGAATATTATTGCTCGATACTTTTCAGAGTGAGCCGCAGCTTGTACTGCTGCAGCAGAACGCCGGTGACGTCAACCGCAATACCAAAACAAACATCCTTCGTTCTGCGATCAATCCCGTCGCCAGTAGCAAGCAGACCATCGAACTCGACGGCCCGCACGCCAGCGTCCAGGCGCACACGACCGTGCCTGCAATCTACGTCAGCCTTGACCGGGATCAGGATTCGAACCCCACTTCGCAAAAGGGTCCACAACAGCCTCAGCAACCAGAACAACCGTGGGACCGTTACCATATTGTTCGGGCACAAGTGAAGAAGGGGAAACGCGTGATTGGAGATATAAAAATTAACCCGCTGGGAAAAGCGACCCAGGAACAGAACCTGATTGTAACCACCTCACAAAGGCTGACCGGAGGCTGGGTCAAGATCACACCTGCGAATGCTCTTGAGCCGGGAGAGTACGCGGTCGTCGAGATGCTGGGGAAGGACGGAATGAACACCTATGTTTGGGATTTCGGGGTGAACCCGGCTGCTTCGGCGAATGCGATAGCCTTGAAACCCGACCCGCCGGCAGTCCAGCCGCAACCGGACAAGCCAAAGTAAATGAAGAGTTCATGCGCCTCTGAAATGTGGATGCCCGCGCCTACATTCGCGCTTCTTCCTGAATCCTGGCCCATGCCCGCTCAACGTGTCGTTCCGTCGTGTTGGTCTGGCCAACACAGAATCGTAGCGTGTGCCGGTCGTTCAAACGCGTATGTGTCAGGTACAGATCTCCGCTGCGGTTCAGGCGATCCATCAGCTTTTGATTCACTTCGTCCCCGCCCTTGTGACGGAAGCAGACCAGGTTCAGTGGAGTCGGTGCTGCCAGTTCGAAACGAGAATCGTTCTTGACCCAGACTGCGAACTGTTGCGCCAATTCAACGTGACGCCGAACTTGATGCTGCAAGCCTTCGATCCCATAGTGTCGGATCACGAACCAGAGTTTCAGGGCGCGGAATCGGCGGCCGAGTGGAATCTGCCAATCGCGATAATCGATCACAGCTCCCGATTCCGTTGCCTTGTTGCGTAAATATTCGGGCAGGATGCTTAGAGTTTGAATCAGCGATTTGCGATCGGCCACGTAGAAACAGTTGCAATCGAAGTTGGTGAACATCCACTTGTGCGGATTGAACGTGTAGCTGTCGGCGAGTTCAACCCCGGCATGAGTGTGCCGGAATTCGGGGCAAAGCGCAGCGGTTCCGGACATGGCGGCATCGACGTGGAACCACACATTGTTCTCGCGGCAAATGCGGCCAATTTCAGGCAACGGATCAATCGCGTTAGAAGAGGTCGTGCCAATGGTAGCGCAAACGAAGCTGGGAACAAGACCCGCGCGCCGATCGCTTTCAATTTGTCGCGAGAGCGCGTCCGCACGCATCGCGAAATTCTCGTCGACATCGATGAGTCGTAAATTGTCCAGGCCAAGCCCGGCGATTTGAACGTCCTTTTCGATCGAAGAATGCGCCTGCGACGACGTGTACACGGTCAATTTCCCGTCGCAGCCACGTTTGTTGCTGGCGAAATTGGTGGTGCGTTCTCGAGCGGCAAGCAACGCGCAAAGAGAAGCACTCGAAGCCGTGTCCTGAATCACGCCGCCTCCGGTTCCAGTCGAGAGAAATTTCCGTGGCAAGGCAAGCATCTCAACCAACCAATCCAAAACATGCGTCTCCAGTTCTGTGCACGCCGGACTGGTTGCCCAAAGCATCCCCTGGACTCCCAATCCCGAGGAAAGCAAGTCGCCCAGAATGGCCGGGCCTGATGCGTTAGCTGGGAAGAATGCGAAGAAATTTGGCGACTGCCAGTGCGTGACGCCGGGAAGAATTATTTTCTCGATGTCACCCAGGATCGTATCGAAAGATTCGCCTCTCGCTGGAGGCTTCGCAGGCAGTGAAGCCCGCACCTGACCAGGTTCCGCACGTGAGAGCACGGGATACGATTCGATGCGTGAGTAGTAGTCTGCGATCCAGTCCACGACCGCATGGCCATGCTGGCGGAATTCTTCGGGAGTCATGTGAAAGGATCGTTCGTCAGGCATGCAGTCTCCGAGTTCTGGAAAGATTCGCATTTGAACCAGCCAGATTTCCTTTTTGTAACTTCGTGTGCTTTGTGGGTCTATGCTTTTGGGTTTATCCCAGACGCCCGTAATAAACCAGCGTGTTGTAATCGAGTGACACACGGTCGTCGATCTGATGGGCCTCGAAGATTCGTCGTAGCTCTCGCAACATGGCGTCATAGTTTGCATGATCGGAAGTTGGCGTGTAAGACGAAGACAGTAGCCGGCCTTCAAGACCAGGGTAGTCAACCTCCTGCCGCAGCTCCAACGTACTCGACCGAAACGGCGATGGCGAGAAGAAATCAGCGATCTCCGCGGTCGTGCGCTCGTGCCGGACTTCTCGGTAGTCAGTCCCATAGGCCAGCAGCAGGTGCTCGTATTCGCGAAGAAAAGGTGTCGAATCGGTGCGGCGTTCGTTCCAGAGAAGCACCAGCCAGCCGCCGGGTTTGAGGATGCGGACAAACTCACGCCGAGCTTTTTCGCGATCAAACCAGTGCGCCGCCTGCGCCGCCGTAACGATGTCCACAATGTGATCTGGAAGTGTCGTTGCTTCTGCGGTCCCAGCTATGCTCGTGAAGCCTGAGTAACGTTCCAGGAACCGTTCCCCGGCTCGCCTCATTTCGTCGTTCGGCTCAACTCCGAAGACTCGATTGCCGTTCTCCGCCAGCATTCGGGTAAAAATGCCGGTGCCTGAGGCAATGTCAGCGATTACGGAATCAGGCGTGAGGCCGCATTCGTTCTTCAAGAGCTCGAGAACTTCGGACGGATATCCGGGGCGGTAACGAACATAATTCTCGACCCGGGAGGAAAAGCGTTGGGTAGCATCTTTGACCGGCATGCAAGCAGTTTATCGCTTTCGGACGTCTGCATGTCGGGAGGACAGTGCGCCGGTTGCGACTCCTGGCGAGTGCCAACCTCAGCGCCACACCGCAACGCGCATTACGTCGAAGTGATGGTCGTACGTCCACACTTCCAGACCTAGTCTACCGGCAAGACTAGCGACGAGTGCGTCGAACAGCGTGATGGATTGGTCTTTTAATGATTGCACTCTGACAACCGCTTGCCGGTAGTCATCCGCGCTGGGATTGACTGGAGCGGCGCCCGCCATTTCTTCCAGCCAGCGCATGGCCGCGGTTTCGCCCAGCCGAAACAGCACCAGCGTGTATGCCTCAAGCAAGGTCGGATAGGCAACTATGATTTCATAGTTCTCGTCGGCAAGCCTTCGCAACTCCCGGCGGGACCGCTTGTGGTGAGCGTCGTCTGGGTCGGCGGCCGCGTAGAGTGGGCCGGTGTCGGCCAGCACCGCTGGTCTCACTTCTGTGTCCCGGCCAGGTAGCGGTCATGCTGCTGGCTGACGTCAGAGCGCCCGCTTCCTTTCGCTGACGGAGTGATGGCGAGGCTTCGCCGCGTTCGTAGAAATCCTCGTTCCTCTAGATACTGACGTAAGGCGGTTTGTACGACCGTGGTCAATGTTGGGGGCGCTTCCTGAGATGCCAGATACTTTTCCACCGCCTTGGCCAGGTCGTCAGGGAAAGTCATAGTTGCGCGTTTCACGAAGTCCAGTGTATCACCACATGGTGCAAGTGGTGAACTAGGTGAAATTAGGGCGATTTGGCGACTGGAAATCCCGTGTACACTGACATGTTTTACCTTGAAATCTTATGGCCCTTCGATTTTGCTCTGCATTGTTTTGCAGCTTTTTACTGTTGAGCGTTCCCCAGACTCAGACTGCGCACGGTGCTTCGAGCGCCACTGCCACCATTTTCGGTTTTCGCAACGCCGAAGCGGAAATTGCCCAGGAAAGCCGGTTTCTTGCCGTACCCGACCCTAAACTCGCCGAACAACATCTACGCATTCTGACCCAAGCTCCACATGTCGCCGGCACACCCGAAGACAAAGCGACCGCGGACTACGTCGCGCAAAAATTCCGCGAGGCGGGTTTGGAAACAGAGATCGTTGAATACCGTGTATGGCTGAATTACCCCTCGGAAATAAGCGTGGATGTGACCGCGCCGGCCGGGGTTCATATGCACGGTCCCACGCGCGAGCACGTCGAAGGCGACCCACTTGCGGACGATCCGCGAGTCATCACACCTTTCAATGCAATGTCGCCGTCGGGCGATGCCGAGGCGGAGGTCGTCTACGCGAATTACGGCTCGCCGGAGGATTTCAAGAAACTGGAGCAGATGAAAGTCGACGTGCGCGGCAAGATCGTCGTGGTCCGTTACGGACAAAACTTCCGCGGTGTGAAAGCATTTGTTGCGCAGGAGCATGGCGCCGCTGGCCTGATCATCTACTCCGATCCCGCCGACGATGGTTGGCGCCGCGGTGATAAGTATCCCGAGGGTCCGTGGCGCCCCACTACCGGAGTGCAGCGTGGATCCATCGGCTATATGTTCCAATTCCCTGGCGATCCCACAACGCCCGGGATTGCCTCCGTTCCATCGCTTCCCGACGACAAGCGCACGGCGCCTGAGCAATCCGCACAGCTGCCGAAAATTCCCACTACTCCGCTGTCCTACGGCGATGCATGGCCCATCCTTGAGCATCTCGGAGGGCCAGACTCGCCCCGAGACTGGCAAGGTGCGCTGCCCTTCACCTATCACCTCGGGCCTGGGCCGGTGAAGGTGAAGATGCATCTCAAACAGGATTACCAGTTCCGCACCATCTGGGATGTGATCGGGCGAGTGCGCGGAAGTGAACTCCCCGACGAGTGGGTGGTCGCGGGCAATCATCGCGACGCCTGGGTTTACGGAGCGGTTGACCCGAACAGTGGAACTGCGGCCATGCTGGAAACCGTGCATGGGTTCGGCGAGCTGTTGAAGTCGGGCTGGAGGCCGAAGCGCACGATTATTCTGGGGAGCTGGGACGGGGAAGAAGAGGGCTTGATCGGTTCCACCGAGTGGGGCGAGCAACACGAGAGTGAACTGGCCAACGCCGTAGCCTATTTCAATATGGACGTCGCCGTCTCAGGGCCGAAATTCGGGGCTGCCTCAGTGCCCAGCCTAAAACAGTTTCTGCGAGATGTGGCCAAGGCCGTTCCTTCTCCTAAGGGCGGAACCGTCTACGATAGTTGGCAAAAGGAAAATCAGCCCGGGGCCGAGTCTGCACAGTCTCCAACCGAAGCTATCGGCGACATCAAGCGCATCCCTGCCGCGCAATCGAAAGCCGATGTCCCCGTGGGCGACTTGGGCAGCGGATCGGACTACACCGTGTTCCTGCAACACCTGGGCGTGCCATCAGCCGATGTGAGTTCGACGGGTTCCTATGGCGTGTATCACTCGGCCTTTGACAACTTCAATTGGTTCAAGAAATTCGGCGATCCTGATTTCGTCTACGAGCAGCAGATGGCGCGCATCTTCGGGATTTCAATCATCCGTATGGCCGACGCCGACATCCTGCCATACGACTATGAAGAATATGCCAAGGAAATCGTCTCGTACATCGACTCCGCGAAAAAGAAAGCTCAGACTGAGTTCAGCGGTCAAACGGTGAATTTTACCGAGGCTACTCAAGCAGCGCATCACTTCGAGCAGGCCGCGGCGAAGACTCTTATCCGGCAACAAGATTCTCCACGCGATGCCGCCAAGTTGAACCAGACTTTGCGCGACGCGGAGCGGGCGCTCCTCGTGCCCGCGGGATTGCCGAATCGTCCCTGGTTTCGGCACGTCATCTACGCTCCCGGCCAGTACACGGGATATGCGGCGGTCGTCATCCCCGGAATTAACGAAGCCATCGACAAACATGATCTCGCTCGAACCCGGCAGCAAATTGCGGTTCTGGCAGCAGCCTTGAATCGCGCTGCTAAGGTGCTGGAGAGCGCTCACTGAGAGCAACTCGAGGGATCAGGGCATAGCACTTGGCTGTGCAGAACTGGCTTCCAGCGCCGGATCTGCAAAATCTCCTTGACTTCGCCCCCCGTTCTGGTAGATTCCTCGGCCACAAGCTCATGAGGGGAAGCGAGGGACTTATATGCCCGGAGACACACCTCTCAAAGCGGCAATCCCACCCGTCGAATCGCCATCGCAAGATCCACTTCCGGTTACATTCAAGGAAGTTTTGCAAGATGAGTTGTCGAAGATTGCGGAGGCTCGGCGTGCTCGCGGAGTCAGCACCTCGAAACCTACCGCCGACAACCTGATCGGCTTGGCATTCTCCGGGGGAGGCATCCGCAGCGCCACATTTAACCTTGGCATCCTGCAAGCGTTAGCGGAAAACCAACTGCTGCACAAGTTCGACTACCTTTCCACCGTATCGGGCGGGGGATACATTGGCTCGTGGCTGGCCGCCTTCACTCATAGACTCCTGAATACGTTGCCGAATTCGTCATTTCGAGACGTCGAAAAGGCGCTCGTTCCCGGCAAGCGACAACCCGGTGGACGCGAAGAACGCACCTTTTTGCGTTGGCTCCGCTTGTACAGCAATTATCTGACTCCCCATACCGGCCTGCTTTCCGGCGATACCTGGGCCATGCTCGGTACCTGGCTTCGCAATGTATTTCTAAACCACACCGTCCTCGGTTTGCTTTTCCTCGGTGTTTTTGTGTCTTGTCACGGCGTGCTGCTGGGACTGATGAGATCTTCCAAGCTCGGTGCCACCGGCCTCCTGCTGGGTGGCGTACTGGCTTGGTTCATCGCCGCAGTCTCGATGGCTGTGAACGTGGTCGACCAGATTCCTTCGAAGGAAATGCTGCTGACGGCGTTCCAACGCGTCAAGGTGACGGTGACGGTCATCGTGCCGTTTTTTCTGGCCTGCTTGCTGTTGAACTCGGGATTATGGCGATGGCGGGATGTGGCGGCAAATTTGTCCCCATGGATGTGGCTCGCAGGATGGGGCGGCTTCTATTTTGTTGCTTGGGGAGTGGCGGCGGGGCTGATCAGGCTATGGAGAGTGTTGCGGGAGAAGAAAGGCCCGGACGAACGGATGATTTCACTTACTGCCTTCTCGCTTTCTGCGTTTGCCGCAGGAGCAGTCGGAGGTGCCCTGGGCTGCGGCTATACAAGGCTGCTCAACCGCATGTTACCGGCGCCGGCTTCTCACAGCGCTCATTGGATCGTGGGGGTCTTCGGAACCGGCGTATTCATGCTGATCATGTTGCTCGCCGGCGCTCTGCATCTTGGATTCGCCGGACGTGGCTGCAAAGACCTGGTGCGCGAATGGTGGGCCCGCCTTGGGGGATACATGATGCTGCTCACGCTGGCTTGGCTGCTCCTGGCCGGATCCTGCGCATTCGGGCCACTGTTGGTGCGTTGGGTTATTGCCAAGTTGAAGTGGGCAAGTATTGTTCCCGCGGCTTTGTGGATTGCTCACAATTATCTCGGCGTGAAGGCTGCAAGCAGTGCCAAGACTAGCGGGAAGGTTGAGAAGATCGCATCCTCGGATACCTCCGGCGGCCGGTGGATCGTACAGCTATTCAAGTCTCCCCGAGTTCTGGATGCGATTGCCCGGTTGGCGCCGTATGTTTTCGGCATGGGGTTGGTGCTACTGTTAGCCACTGCGGTTCACATCGGCGCCGGAATGTTTTTCGCCCCCGAACAGACCTCCAAACTTTGGCATTCGATGCCAGAGGCCATACCCGGAAACGCCTGGGTTGTCTTGTCCGTTCAGTACTGGAAAATCCAGTGGGCAGGGTGGTCTTCGTATTTGCTCGTCGCGGGCATAATTCTGGCGATCGCGTCGCTCTTGCTATCCCGCCGGGTGGATGTGAACGACTTCTCCCTGCATCACTTCTACCGCAACCGCCTGGTGCGCTGCTATCTGGGAGCCTCGAACCCGAACCGCACACCGCAGCCCTTCACCGGCTTCGATCCTAATGACGATCTCCCGCTGAAGGAACTCGCCGTGAATTACCCCGGACCCTACCCCATCCTGAATGCAGCCATCAATATCACCAGCGGCGCGGAACTGGGTTATGCGACACGGCGAGCGAAGTCGTTCGTGTTTACTCCGCTGTATTGCGGCTACGACGTAATCTTTCCTGGCGATGGCCAAAACCGCTTCAAGCTGGAAAATGCATGTGAGCTCAGCTTCTCGAAAACCGAACTAGGGCGCACGGCGGAATCGCTCACTCTGATGTCCGCGGACGACGGGATTGCCCTGGGCACGGCGATGGCGATCTCGGGCGCCGCGGCCAGTCCCAACATGGGTTACTTCACCTCCCCGGCCACGGGCTTGTTCATGACCCTGTTTGACGTCCGCCTCGGCTGGTGGATGGGCAACTCACGTTTTACCCCACAGTGGAAGAGCGCCGGGCCGAGATCGGGCCTCGGGTACCTGGTTTCCGAATTGGTTGCCCAGAGCGATCAGAATAAGGGTTACGTTTATCTTTCCGATGGGGGACACTTCGAGAATCTGGCGGTTTATGAATTGATCAAGCGGCACTGCCAGGTGATTGTGGCCAGTGACGCGGGCTGCGATGACAGCTACGCGTTTGACGATCTCCTCAGCCTGATCGAAAAAGCACGCACCGACGTCGGTGCACGCATCGAGATCGATTTTTCAAAAATCCGTCCGAAAGACGGGCGTGAAAGCGAATACAACTTCGCGGTCGGAGACATTTTCTACGATCCGCAGAACCCCACTGATCGCGGCACGCTCTTTTACATCAAGGCCAGCCTGCCGCCAAGGCAAGAAAAAAGCGCCGTGAACAAGAATTCGCTTCCCGATGACGTCTGGCAATATTCCGAAAAACATCGGACGTTCCCGCATCAGAGCACCGCGGACCAGTGGTTCGACGAATTGCAATTCGAGAGCTACCGGGCGTTAGGGCAACACATCGGCCGCGCGGCGGCGGCGGCAGTCGGTCGAGAGATCGAAGCTACGCTTAGCCAGCCAATGTAGGCGCTGTTCGCGGTGTGCAGAACGTACTCCTGAGCTGGGGGTCTGACTCCGTGGCGCCACCAATTTGTTGCTTCAAGAAAAACACTCGTTTTGCGCAAAATTCGTCAATTCCTCGCGCCGACGCGGTTCGTACCGGAGACTCAGCGGCAGGGCACGCGGTAGACACCCAGCGCGAGATGCTTCTTCATGGAATTAAAGTTTAGGGAGTTTGCCTCAGGGCAGAACTCGTTTGTAGGCAGAGAGTACTCGACTTCGAACACCGCCTTGTCGGCCTTGATAAAAGGTAGTAGTTTGCGGCACTCGGTGTACTGGAAGCACTGTTCATCCAGTGCCCAGTCGAACAAAGGCAGCAAGTCCGAAATCTGATCCAGATCGTTTTTCAGGCCGACCGAAAGCCCGCGAGCATGGGCTGCCTTCGCAACGAATGTGTTGTAGGCGATCTGGTCCTGGTAAGTGAGAGGAAAGCCGGTATCGTTGGCATAGCCGTCCACATTATCTGGTTCCATCGCATCGAAGCCCTTGGCCTGGCACAGGTCCATCCGTGCTTGCATGATCGGGCCGAGAATGTCGATGCGACGAATGTCCAGCCACCTTTCTCCCGGCCAGCCATTGTGCTTGCCTAATACAAACTTGGGAAACTTCTTGGCATCGGGACGCCAGTTCTCCCATGTGCCCACGTCGATGTAGCACACCACCTTGCGGCCTTTATTGTGCAGCGAGGCGACGACGCTGGCATCGTTGTCGAACATATCGATGTCATACATCGGCACCTTCACTTTCTGATCGACGGGCGTGGTGAGCTGCCATTGCCAATCCGTGCGCAGAGGCGGATGCCAGATGGTTGGCTGATGCGATGAAAGTTGCGGCGGAGGATGACCGTGGGACCGGATTTCCTGCGTGCCGCCAAGCGGAGGCAACAGCGAGAGGGCAGAAATCACAAGAAAGAGTCGGAAAGGTCGGTTCATAAACTCCTCCGACAGGCGACACCATTGTCCTCTCCGCGCGATCGCCAGTCAATCCGGAACATCCGCAAAAAGAATAATGAGCGAGCTGCACGCGTAACTTATAAACCCAGGGGCGTTTTACTCTATGTTTTCAAAGAACACGAGGCAACTCTCTGAACATCTTCGCGAGGAGAATGCGGCAACTCATACAAGCCAGGCGGGGCTACCAGGGGCTTTTAAATCCCGTGAGGAAACCGTGCAACTTGTCACCGGTGAGGACAAAGTTTTACAAAAATATGCGCATCACTTGGATGTTCGATCCTTCCCAAGGAGTACGTTCAAAAATACAAAAGACGAAGGAGAAAAACATGCCAATGCAATCTCAAGACCAAACCACCCTCAACGTAAAACTGGTTCACTTTACCAAACAAAATTCGCCCGATGAGCCGGTGCAGGTTGCCTTCGCGGTCACCGATGATCAAGGAAAGGAAGAGATCATCACCGGCGAGGTTCCCTATAGCTATGACCTGTTCCACCTCTTCCAGGAAAACGGCTGGCTGAACATCCGACGAGGGGTTGCCTCGATTCGCGAGAGCCGGTCACCGCGTCGAGCGATGTCAGCATAGTCCAATAGGTGAGTCATTGCGCTGGAACCCCCGTAACCACAGGGGTTCCGGCGTCTTGCCCGCTGTTGCCTGTGAGAAGGACTGGTCTTAGATTTCGAAGAAAATAGGATTTCGAACAAATGCCAAAAAACTGGAGGCTAGAGATGATGCGTGATGTTCAAGTTGCCATTGGCGATATCTGTGGAGATCCAACTGGCTTGCGGGTCAAAGTAGAAGATGTGGATATGTACGATTACGTTCACTTTTCGGTGATCGAAGCTAGCGAATTTCAAGAGGATGAGGCGGAAAAGGGAGAAATGTCACAGGTAGCTTTTGTTCATCGCTTCACGAAGCTAGGGAAAGCGTTTGCCAGCAGAAAAGCTGCCTAGCGTGACTTAGAGTTATCGAAAGCGGTTCAGAAGTAAAACTTCATCGCGAACTGTATGAAGCGCGGATCACGAGCGCCTTGCGGAAACCCAAATTGCGAAGTTCCGAATTCAAGCGGCTGCGGTTCTGCTCCGATCAGGCCCACCGGCTCGAATACCGGGTTCACGTGATTCCAAATGTTGAAGAACTCCGAGCGAAACTCCAGGCGCATCTGCTCGCGAATGGGGAACATCTTGAAGACGGAGAAATCCCAGTTCTGGAGTCCAGGACCCTGAACGATGTTGCGTCCTGCATTGCCAAAGGTGAACGGGATCGTGTTGTCCACGAAGGCGCAGGTGTTAAAGATAGTTCCCGGGATGCAGGGTTTCCCGTTCTGATTGCCCACGAGGTTCGGCCGCACCTCATAAAATCCAACACCTCCTCCGCCGTCGCTGCTGGAGACGTTGGTCAGCGAATCGGTAATCGTGAACCAGTTGCCTGTCTGCGCGGTCACGATACCGGAGACTTGCCAGTTTCCGATGACCTGGTTGAGCACGCCGGTCGCGCCTCCGCCAAACCTTTTTCCATTGCCAAAAGGAAGTTGGTAGATGTAACTGAACACGAAGCGATGGCGCACGTCGAAGTCGGAGTTGCCATACTCGAGATAGGGATATCGCTGGTCGCGAAAATCGCCGTTGTTGAGCGACCCCAGGTTCGCGCTGGAAGCGTCATCCATAGCGTGCGCGTAAGTATAGGACGCTTGAAACTGCAGGCCATGGGAAAAGTTCTTTTGCCAGCTTACTTGCAAAGAATTGTAGTTTGAATAACCGTCGGAGCGCAGCTGGTTGATGGCGGTGTCGAATACTCCATTGCAGTTCGGTGGAAACACCGAGTTGTCGCAAATTTTGGCGGGCCGGCGTGGAGCGGTCGGGCAATTGCCCGCTGTGTTCGGCGCAGTGGTGCAAAACACTGAATCCGGCACAGCCTGATTGCCGTTGTAATAGTTATAGAGGTTGCTCCCGTGCGAGCCAGCATAGGAGATCTCGAGCACGCTCTGTGCCGGAAGTTCGTATTGGAATCCGAAATGCCATTGCTGTGCGGAAGGCGTTCGCAGGTTCGGACTGACGGCAAAAAGCAAAGGAGTATTGGGATCCGTCAGAGCGTTCGCCGGGAAGCCTTGCTGGAGCACGCTGAGGCCGGGAATCGAACAATTGTTCGCACCCAGAGCTGGATTGGCCGACGACAAAAAACATGGGACTGCGTACGACTGAGTCACAAAGAACGGAGGATTGAATCCGGGGCTGGGATTCGAATACGGTCCATTTTCGTCGCCGCCATAAAAAATGCCATACCCGGCGCGCATTACCAGTTTATTGGTAATTTGGTAAGCAATGCCGAGGCGAGGCGCGAAGTTGGTCACGTCGGGCGAAATCAAGCCACTGGATGCGGTTCTTTGAATTGGGATATTCGCGGCAAGGAATGGCGTCAGGGTCGCCGTCTGTCCGGCGGGAACGATCAACGAGGCGGTAGAGAAATCGAAGTTTGCCTGCTCGTTGCCTCTGGCCTTCACCGTAGTAAATAAGTCGTAGCGCAATCCTAGATTCAGCGTCATCCGCGGCGTCGCTCGGATATCGTCCTCTGCGTAGAAGCCATAGACGGGGCGGTGGTAATCAACGGTGTGCAGGCTGGTAATCTCGCCAGAGTCAGGAACGCCTAACAAGAAAGTGGCGTAAGCCTCGCCGCCCGACGTTGGCGAAGCTGGATTGTCCGTAAAGTCGCTGCCAAAGCCGAGTGTCCCGCGGGGCGCGGCAGGTTCGAACAACGTGAACTCTTCGCGCCGTATTTCGGCGCCAAACTTGAAAGAATGCCGCCCGTGAACCAGAGTGACATTGTCCGTCAGGATGTAGGTGTTCTGCTTCTCAATCGCGGGAAGATAGCTGGCGCTTCCCAAAGTCGCCGTGCCATCGTTGATGCTGATCTGCGGCAAGCCGCCAATATTTGGTCCGAAGGGAACCCCCGGAAATCCGAGGTTTGCGGAAACATTCGTGTCGTAATTCAGTTGGAAGCGATGGGTGTTGATGCGGTTGTAGCCCAGCCGAAATTCGTTGACCAGGTTGGGCGAGAAGACGTGCGTCTCGCTCACGGCGATGGCGCGAAAGGAATCGTTTTCATAGCCATCAGAAAACGCGCCGCCGTCGAGCTCGTTCTGAAATGGCGACGGCGTGAAGCTGGGCTGATCTTCGTAGCTGAAGGTTCCGAAAAGATTATCTCGATCAGTGATCTTCTGGTCGATGCGAACGTCGGCGTTGTTCCGGCTATAGGTTTTCTTTGGCTCCGCGAGAAAGTTCGAGCCATTGAGGTTGACGTTCGGCGCGGGAAAGAGAGCCGAGAGCCGAGCCGCCAGTGGGTCAATCAAGCCTTTAGGAAAAATATTCGTGGGGTTTCCGGATCCATCGATGCCGATGGGCACGCCGCAATACCCGCTCGGGTTCACATTGGACGCTTGCGTTAATCGCGAATTGAAGATCTCTCCGTAATACGTTGGGTGACCGCTGCAGTCTAGTGCTGTCGTGCCCGACAGGACGTTCCCGTTCATATCCACCTGTGGGGCCACCGTCGTGGTAAGAAAGGAAGAGAAATCGCCGCCGATCTCAGCCGGTGTCGGGATGGCTGACAGCTGGGGCAGCGCCTGCACTACCCGGAAGCCCTCGTAATCCACGAAAAAGAAGGTGCGATTCTTGATGATGGGGCCGCCGAAGGTAACTCCGAATTGATTTTGATGGTAGGGCTGCCTGCCGAATGCGTCAAAGGCATTGCTCGCATCCAGAGCATCATTGCGAAAAAACTCGTAGAGATCGCCGTGAAAACCATTGGTGCCGGACTTGAGCACTGCGTTGAGGATTGCGCCATTGCCGCGGCCGAACTCCGCGCTGTAAGCGTTGGTTTGGACCTTGAATTCCTGAATTGCATCGATCGAGGGTTGAATGACGTACGCCTGGCCAGTGAGAACGTCTCCGAGATTCGAATTGTTGTCAATTCCGTCGAGGAGGTAATTGTTCTGCAGAGAACGAGCGCCGTTGGAGCTGAAACCGTAACTGGTTTCGACGCGAGAGCCCGGCTCGCTGGGGGCAATTCCAGCCCCGAGAAGCGCAAGCTGCGCATAGTTGCGTCCGTTTAGGGGAAGCGTCTCTGCCTGGCGTTTATCCACCAGATGCCCCAGATCGGACGTTTGCGTTTCCAGAAGTTGCGCCTCGGTGGTGACGGTCACAACTTCCTTGATATCGCCAAGCGAGAGAGTTATGTCTAGTGCGGGCCGCGCATCGACGTTCACGGTGATCGGGCCGGCGACCGTCTTCTTAAATCCAGCTTTTTCCGCGGTTACTTGGTAGCGACCAACCTTGAGCGGGCTGACGACAAATTCACCCTGAGCGTTGGTAGCGGTGACGAGTTGTCCTCCGCGTTCGGTGTCGACAATCGTGACCTTCGCCCCGGCGATGACCGCTCCACTCGGGTCCTTCACCAGGCCTGCGAGACCGCCGGTGTCTTTCTGGGCGATCGCCCCACCGCAGGCGAAGACCAATATCCCCACTATCCAGAAGCACGATCGAAGCTGGCTGAAGTGTCCTGACCGTCGCGAAGAAGAGCAGCGCGTGAATCGGTTCATCTCAGTTTTCCTGGTCCGCGGAGAAATGGGAGTCTCTTTCGTATTATTACGATTTGATATTAATAGTTGCGATCTTGCCGGAAAGTCAATAGAAAAATTTAGGAGGCCCGGAATGCAGGGCGAACGCAGGTTTCTCCAAACATCCTGCGGTTTCTGCTCTCAACCCTCTGCCTCGATCGACCGGGGCTTGGACGGAAATCGCCTTCGAAAGATATTACGAAAGATTATGTTTGCTTTCGTTTCAGCGTGGTCATATTCGATGGCTACCGGCGCCTGAGAGCTTCGAGTTCGTCAAGCGTACGCGGCCAGTCCGACCGCAGAAGCCGCGATAGGCTTCGATCGGCAAGAACTTTCCCACCAGTTTGGCAGCGGGCACAGTAGTTGGTTTCGTTGTCGGCGTAGCGAATCCGCTGAATCTTTTCGCCACACCTCGGACACGATTCCCCGTAGCGTCCGTGAACGGCCATATCCTTGCGAAACGCAGTCACCTTTTCTGGAAAGCCAGTTTCCGCTTCTGCGCGCAGCCGGTTTATCCAGAGCGTCAGTGTTTCTTGGGCCGCGGCGAACAGGCGCTCCCATTCATGCGCTTTGAGCTTGTGCGTTAGCGTGATAGGAGACAATTGGGCAGCGTGCAGGATCTCGTCCGAATAGGCATTGCCGATACCACTCAGTATGCGTGGATCAGTGAGAGCTCGCTTGAGAGTGCGGTTTTCGGCGGTCAGCGCGTCGCGAAACGAGCCAAGATTGCTGCTGAAGATGTCGATTCCGCCAGGATCCATTGCCTGCAAACCCGCCTCGCCGCTGACCACATACAACGATGCACGATGCTTTGTACCAGCTTCCGTGAGCACGAGAGAGCCGTTGGGAAAATCGAAAGCCGCCAGACTTCGGCGCCCCGCAAGCTTTGCTCCTCGCGGACGCCAGTGCAGGCGGCCGGCAATCATCAAGTGCAGCACCAGCCAGAGATCGCGTTCCATACCAATCGCAATTCGCTTGCCGATCCGCCGCAGTTCCCGCACAATGCGGCCCTCGACATCTGCAAGCGGTGGTTGCGCGGTGCGAAGCAGAAATGGGCTCGATAGCCGTACGTGCTCGATCGGCTGTCCCAGAATCCGTGGCTCAAGCGCACTGATGTACGCGGCGATATCCGGCAGTTCCGGCATGTTAAGTAGCTTGCAGGACACAACCACATTTTTCAACCGCGCGATTTAAGATAGATCATGGCCGGCGTTCGGATCGACAAGTGGTTGTGGGCTGCCAGGTTTTTCAAGACCCGCAGCCTGGCTGCGCGAGCCTGTGAACTTGGCAGGATTCAATTCAACGGCCAGCTCGCCAAGGCTGCACGCGAGGTTCATATTGGCGACATGTTGCAGGTGACACACGACGGCGGCACCTTTGAGGTGGAAGTCTTGCTTCTCAGCGAAGTGCGCGGTCCCGCTCCGGTTGCCCAAACTCTCTACCGCGAGACCGACGCGAGCCGAGAGCTGCGCCTCAAGGTGGAAGCGGAGCGTAAGGCGATGAGGCAATTCGAGGAGTTGCCGGCAGGCAGACCATCCAAACGCGATCGCCGCAAAATCATCCAGTTCCGAGAAAGGTAAATTTGGTAGCCAATCAGAGCATCGCGACCCGCCGTTGCACCAGCAGGAAGTACAGAGCCACCAAAATCAGTAACAATCCGTTCACGCCCAACACCACCGGTGCCGTAAAGATAGGAACGAGCCATCCCGACAAAAGATTCCCCATAGGCATGCCTCCGCGGAATGCACAGTTGTATACGCTCATCACCCGCCCGCGCATTGCGTCGGTCGTGATCAACTGCACCAGCGAAGTCACCGTGGCGAAGACCGCCATCATCGAAGCTCCCACGAGCACCAACATGGCATAGCTCAGGGGCAGGAACTTCGAAAGAGAAAACCCTGAAATCCCCACTCCCAGGCAAATGAGCACGCTGAGTGCGAAGCGGCCCTTGTGCCGTATGTTGCCCCTCTCCGCGACGAAGAGTGAGCCGCAGATTGAACCGAGCCCCATCAGCGAAAGCAGGTTACCGTAGGTTTCTGGGCCGCGATGAAAGATGTCTTTGACGAACACCGGCATATATGTCCGCATGGGCATGCTCAAAGCGGTCATGCAGAACGCCAGCACGATAAGCGCCTCCATGGAGTTCTGCCTGCGAAGGAATTTGATGCCCTGCTTCAGGCTGCTGAACATCGACTCGGTGGTACTGACCGGCAGGAATCGGGTGGTGATAATGGAAAGCGTAATGATCGGGGCGAGGAAAGAAATCGCATTCAAGCCAAAGCACCACTTTTCCCCCAGTTTCGCCAAAGCCTGACCGGCGAGCGCGGGTCCAATGGTTACCGCCATGTTGAATTGGATCGAATTCAAGGCAATGGCGTTCGGCATATCCTCGCGGTCGACCAGGGTTGGAATCAGCGCCTGGTACGCGGGCCCGCCAAAAGCCTGGGCCAAGCCGGAGACGAACGAAAGACAGAGGATGTGCCATACGTGTACAACTCCGGTCGCCACCAGGATCGTCAGCAGGGCTGCGCTCCCCATCTGCATGTACTGGGAGACGAGCAGAATCTTCCTGCGCTCGATGCGGTCGGCGACCACGCCGCCGATCAGAGAGAACAGGAAAATGGGAATGCCGCCGAGAAACTGGTCGAGAGCGAGCAAAAACGCCGAATGGCTTAGGCGATAGATGAGCCAGCCCTGCGCCACAATCTGCATCCAGGTGCCAATGCTGGACGTGCAGGCGCCGAACCACATGAGCCGGAAATCTCGATATTGAAAAGCCTTGAATACCCTGCGAAGAGTTGACCTGTCCATGTGCTCCGGGTGTCTCTAGTGTCCGAAGTCTATCTTCGCATAGGCACTCGTCTTCCGCTTTCCGGTCGAAAGCACGACGGTCGGATCGGAGGTCCGTTGGCTACTCCGGTAGCGCTCAGGCTTTACTTCCGGGCGACGCAAATAGGTTGTAGCTACTGCTCTTCGTTGTGGTGCAGTTGCTGCGCCAAATAGTTCTCGATGCCCATCTCGCCGATGGCGTGGAGTTGGCCTTCGAGCCAGTCGATGTGGTGTTCTTCATCAGTCAGAATCTTTTCCAGTAATTCGCGCGATCCGTTGTCCCCTGCTTTTACGCAGGTTTCTATTCCTGTATTCAGACGCTTGACCGCCTCATACTCCAGTTTGAGGTCGTTCTCCAGTTGAGCCTTGACGGTCTGGCCGATATTGATCTTGAAGTAATCGGTCATGTTGGGAGAACCGTCAAGCAGGAGAATGCGCTCCATCAACTTCTCCGCATGGGTCATCTCTTCGATGGATTCTGCGCGGGTATGCTTCGCCATTCTCTCGTAACCCCAGTTCTCGCACATTTCGGCGTGCAGGAAATATTGGTTGATGGCTGTCAGCTCGGCCTTCAACACCTGATTGAGTAGTGCAATGACGTTCGCGTCGCCTTTCATGGTTGACCTCTCAAAGCCAGGACTTTTTTCCGTTAGGCCCTCTCGCAGGTCGAATGATACTCCTACTGCCCTCCCTGCCTCGCCTCACAGTACCCAGTGACAGTCGTCACTGCGGGCTCGGGGTAAGAGGGGCACACTTAAACGAGAAGTTGGACGTTTAGCAGGAGGTGGCTATGAAGACCTCGCGTATCATAACTGTGATTCTTGCGTTTGTAGCACTGGTCCTGACCATACCGACGGTGGCTGCGGCGCAGAAATCCCAGCCAGGCGTTGCAGTGCCGAAGTATGATCGGGCGGCCGAAGCCACGTTCAAGGGAACAGTGGAAGAGGTGAGAGACCGTCAGTGCCCGGTGAGCGGGGGTATGGGCTCGCATCTGATTTTGCGGTTGTCTCCCAGCACCACGATCGAGATCCACCTTGCCAGCACAAAATTCGTAAAGGCCTACGACCTTGTGTTCAACAAGGGCGATGAAGTCACGGTGGTTGGCACCAAAGTGCAATTTGAAGGTGTGGAAACCATCTTCGCTCGGGAAGTCACGCGCGGCAGCGAGACGTTCGTGTTCCGCGACAAGGACGGCACGCCGATCTGGTAGCAGCCTGACAGCGCACCGGAGAGAAGTGGCGAACGACTGGGCAGCTCTATGATTTGGTTCTGCTGGGATTTAGTTCTGCTGGCGATTTTGATCACCAAACTCCAGCTTCCGGTGATGTATGGTTACGCGTGGGTGGTTTGCTCGGTGGATGGGGCCGGGTCGACTGATAACTGCAATCCTTTGACTTGGCGCACTACCACTCGCTGTCCTGCAGGCACATTGGCGGACGCGATTGCGTCCCAGAGTTCGCCGTGAACGAAGACCTTTCCCTGCGGGGACAGAGCGCTCTGGGTCAGGCCGATCTCTCCTATTAATCCTTGCATCCCGGTGACAACTTTATTGGCTCGCGCTTTCAGGGCGATGCTCATCAAAAAGACCGTAATGATTCCGAGAGGTATGCTGACCGCTAATGCTGTCAGCAGGTGGACTCGCATCTCGGGGATGGGCGCGTCCACGAGCAACAATCCGCCCAAGGTGAGGGTGACGATTCCGCCGATGGCTAGCACTCCATGGGCTGCGAATTTGGCCTCCAGCGCGAACAGGATGAACGAGGCGAAAATCAAAACTACGGCGGCGAAGCGAGTGGGGAGCAAGTTCAGGGCGAAAATGGCGACAAGAATGAAGACGATTCCGACCGTTCCGGGGACGACTGCGCCGGGATGGTTGAACTCCGCATAAAGAGCCAATGCGCCCACGGCGAGGAGGATGAAAGCTACGTTCGGATCCATCAAGTAGGCGAGAATGTGCTGCTTCAAGGTCATGCCAAAAGGACGAACCGGTTCGCCGACTAAATTGAGCGTGATGGTCTGGCCGTTGAAACGCTTTACTTGCTTGCCTTGCAATTGCTTGAACAGGTCGTCCTCGCTGGGTGCTACGTAGTCGACCAGCTTTTGCGAAAGCGCTTCCTGGTCGGTGAAGGATTTGGATTGGCGCACCGCGGTCTCGGCGATCTCAACATTGCGGCCGCGCTTGGCGACTACCGATCGCAACAGGGCGGCGGAATCATTCTCGATTTTTTCCTTCATCGTGTCGTCCATCTTGCCGCCGCCAAGAGTGACGGGATGAGCCGCGCCGGTGTTGGTTCCGGGCGCCATGGCCGCAACGTCGGCGCTTTCGAGAATGAAAAATCCGGCGGACGCGGCCCGGCTTCCGCTGGGCGTGACGTAGATGATTACTGGCACGGTCGACGCCAGGATTTTTTCGATGATGTCGCGCGTGGATTCAAGCAGGCCGCCGGGAGTGTTGATCTCGATGAGCAACGCCTGGTCTTTGTTGCGTTCCGCTTCGGCGATCGCGCGGCCGATGTATTCATCGGTGATGGGATGAATCGAGTCGTTTACGACGATCTTCAATACTTCGGCGGAAGAAGCGGCACAGAGGACGAACAACAGCGTTCCCATCAGAAGAGCGGGGAAAAAGCGCGAAACGAAAAACGGTCTCATCGATTAGGCAGTGGCTGCGCTTCCTGCGCGAGCTTGGCTGCGACGGTGCGCTTGAGCGCCAGCGCGGCCGCATTGGTTGGTTCTAAACGCAGAGCCCGATCTATCTTCTCGGCGGCCGCTTCAGGTCTATTGTCTCGCAAATCAAGCTTCGCCAACACCAAAAGCGGCTCAGAGAATTGACGGAGCCGCAATGCCTCTTCGGCCTCGGTTCGGGCTGCCGTGAGGTTATTTTCGGCTTCCAGCGCACTCGCCAATCCGGCGTGCGCCTCCGGGTTCGACGGGTTGAGTGCAATCGCTTCGCGGAATTCGCCTTCTGCTTCGGAAAGAAAGCCTTGCGCCAGCAGTTCATGTCCACGAATGGTGTGGAATTGCGCATGGGTGCGAGGATCAGTCTTCGCCAACCGCAGTTCGGCGGCAGCGTCGATTTTCAAGGCCAGCAGGCGGAACGAGCTCTCGTCGTAGTTGGCGCGGATGCGCTCGACTGGAATCTTCTGTGTCGCCGGCACGATGGCCCGCTGGGCTGAAGTGCCAGCGTTGGGCGAGACCGTTTCAAGTAGAGATTTGGCCGCGATATCTCCGGGGCGGAGCGAGAGAGTTTCGTGGAGTTGGCGAGACGCGCCAGCGGCGTCGCCACTTCGGTAAAGTTCAATGGCCAGATTGAAGTGGTAATCGGGATCATTCGGATCCGCATTGATGGCTTTCTGAAAATAGTCGGCAGCGCTTTTTCTATCCGCGTGAGAGTTCACGACTCCTAGGTTGTTGTAAACCTCGGCCAGAGGCATGAGCGTGGCAACGAAGTGGAAGGCCGACTCGGCGCGCTGAAAATCTCCGTGGTAGTAAGCTGCAAGTCCAAGATAGAAATTCGCCTCGCGGGCGAGGGGATGGTTTTCGGGCACGCGCGCCAGCGTGGCAACCGCGGGTTCATACTGTCGCGCACGATAGTAGGCTTCGCCCAGTTGTAACAATGCCTGGGGATAGCTGGGATTCAGGCGAACGGCCTCGCGAAAATGCTGGATCTGTTCGTCAGCCCTCGGCGCTGTGACGCCGCGCACGTAGTTTTCAAACGCGTCCAACCGGAAGGGAGGCGCGGCGGCAATAAATGCCTGCTTTGTGATCGAGATTTCCGGACGGAGGGCATGCAGAACGTCCCATGCCAGCGCGGTCTGAATGTCGATGAGTTGGAGCAACGGGCCGGACTCATTCATTTCGGGCAGCAAGTGTTGGCGACGCATGTCCAGAAGTTGCGCCGCAGCGTTGAAGGTTCGGCCATCAAAGCGGTACACGCCTAGCACGACGTAGTCCACGTCCAACTCTTCCGCAATCCGGTAGAGAGTGGCGCGCGAAGGATGAAGTGCGACCGGGATACCCAGGCGGTCGTAAGCGCGGATTCGATCTTCGCGCGGTAACACAAACAGCGTGGCGGAATTCAGGCGCTCTTGCAGCAGTTCCGGAAAGGAGTCGCCGATCCACTCGATGCCCGGTGCTTTGGATTGGTTTTCAAAAGGAACTACCAGCACGGTCTGACCGGTGGCCGGTCCCTGGGCGAGGGCCACTGTGGTCAAGGCAATGATGATTGCGCTGAGCCGGAGAAGTTTCAAGGCAACTAGATTATAGCGGGTGACGGGTCTTTGATTGTGGGTTGAAAGACTCTGGACATTCTTCTTAAGGTCGTGCTGAGTAGGCTGGCCCTTGTTCGGACGCAGGAATGTGGCAAGAGCCATTGTCAGGGCGCTGCTTCGGTGATATAAGGGTGCGCCATGCTGACGGGAGGGTTTAAGTCTGCCCCGCAGTCCCGTCTTCGACAACAACTTAAATGCAGAGAGGAGAACCATCAATGAAGCTTCGCGCATGCTTCGTCATCGTCAGTTTTCTGTCTGCAGTGGTTTACACAACTCTGGCCCAAACCGCGGCTCCCAATTCAAACCTGGCTTCGACTCAGGTGCCGCGGCTCATCAAATTTTCGGGTACGGCGCAGGACGAAACCCACAAACCCGTGAGCGGCACGGTCGGCATTACTTTTTCGTTGTACAAAGATCAGCAGGGGGGCAGCCCCTTGTGGGTCGAAACGCAAAATGTCCAAGCCGATGCTGCTGGACATTACACCGCGCTGCTTGGCTCGGCCAGTGCGGACGGCGTGCCGTTGAGCTTGTTCAGTTCGGCTGAAGCGCATTGGATCAGCACACAGATTCCAGGTCAGCGGGAGTCCGCACGTGTGCTCCTTATGAGCGTGCCCTATGCTTTGAAGGCGGCGGATGCGGAGACCTTGGGCGGCTTGCCTGCGTCGGCGTTTATGCACGCGAATCAACGCGGAGTAGCGGCCAATTCAGGTTCACCGGCTTCCACGTCGGCAGGAACGGTCCCTCCCGCGGGTGTTACAGGAAAGGGGACGAAGAATTACGTCCCGCTTTGGACGGGCACCACGACGTTGGGCAATTCGACGATCTACGAGACCGGCGGGAACGTAGGTGTGGGCACCAAGACACCGCAAGCCGAGCTGGATGTGGTGGGCACCGGTGTGCGTGGAATCCAGGCGACCGTGCCGGGCACGCAGGCTGCCATTTCGGGTATCGCTACCGCTACGAGTGGGGGCACGACGGGCGTCTACGGGCAGAGCTCCGACCCAGGCGGAAACGCGATGCTTGCAGTTAACGAGGCGACCACCGGCGGCTACGGAGTGATCGGGGTGTCCGGCGCCACGTCGGGTTCGTCGTACGGCGTGTATGGGGTGAGCACCAGCACCACCAATTTCGCTGCTGGAGTTGCTGGGGTTGAGAATGCTAAGACAGGCCAGGTTTATGGCGTAGCCGGTTCGACGAGTAGCAGTACGGCCGGCGCCACGGGGGTTAACGGTTATGAAAGCTCGAAAACGGGACAAGTGTTCGGGGTCTTTGGATCTACAACGAGTTCGACGAATTTCGCTGCGGGAGTAAGCGGGAATGCGAACGCTACCAGCGGCCAAGTCTATGGCTTGGTCGGAGTGTCGAATAGCACGACCAATGGCGCCGCCGCCGTGAACGGATATGAACCTGCCACTACGGGGGAAGTGTTTGGCGTCACTGGTAGCACGCCAAGCACGTCGGGAATCGGTGTCGGCGGCACTGCCTCTGCGACCAGCGGCAACACAATCGGTGTGTCTGGGTTCAGCGCCAGCCCAACTGGCAACGGCGTGTATGGAACCAACAGCGCCACGTCCGGTGTCGCCCACGGCGTGGTTGGACAGGCCTCAAGCACCCAGGGAGTTGGAGTCTTAGGCTTCGACACAGCCACGTCCGGCTATACCAATGGTGTGGAGGGGCAGGTTTCGAGTCCGTCCGGGGCGGCAGGTGTGTTCGAAAACCTGAGCGGATCAGGGCTCATTCTTCAGGGTACGTCAGGCAGTAAGTTCACGACGGTATTCACCGTTGATGCCAGCGGCAATGGGAACTTTGCGGGCAACCTTAACGTCACCGGCAAGCTGACCAAGGGCAGCGGCTCGTTCAAGATTGACCATCCGCTGGATCCGGCGAACAAGTATCTTTCGCATTCGTTTGTCGAGTCTCCTGACATGATGAACGTCTACAATGGGAACATCACTACGGATCGGCACGGCCTTGCTACGGTGAGTTTGCCGGACTACTTCGAAGCGCTCAATGGGGATTTCCGTTATCAATTAACCGTGATCGGACAATTCGCGCAGGCTATCGTAGCCAAGAAGATCGCTGCCAACCGGTTTGTGATTCGGACGAGCAAGCCCAATGTAGAAGTGTCCTGGCAGGTCACTGGCATCCGGCACGACGCTTATGCCAATGTGTACCGCATACCGGTCGAAGAGGATAAAACGGCTCAGGAGCAAGGTTACTATTTGCATCCGGAAGTTCTCGGACAGCCGGAGTCGAAGAGCCTCTCGGCAGCGTCAAAAGCTTCGCCTTCTTCGCAGAATGTGTTTGCGGATGCTTCGCACAAATAGGGCTGAGTTTATCGCGATTCCGCACGGACGGGGACGCCCGCGCCTACATTGACTCCGGCCAGAGGGACCGATTGTGGGGAGAGCCGTCCGAATATGAACAGGCTTGAGGCGTTGTTCAGGCAGTCATTTTTGTTTCGTTGTCTTTTGTTTCTTTCTCGGAACTGTGCTCCTCGCGCTGCAGTTCCGTCCAGCCGGGCAGAGTCTGGTCTCCGGTGATGAGTCTGGCGCCGCGTTCGAAGGTGAGGTAGGACCACGCCCACTGAATCAGCACGATCAGCCGGTTGCGGAATCCGATGAGGAAAAAGATGTGAACAGTTAGCCACGCGAGCCAGGCAAGGAAACCGGAAATATGAATCTTGCCAAACTGCGCGATGGCGGCGGCGCGGCCGATGGTTGCCAGATTACCCTTGTCTACGTAATGAAAGTTTTTCCGTGGCTGTCCTTTCAGGTCGCGCAAGATGTTGCGGGCTGTCGCTTTTCCTTCCTGGATCGCGGCCGGTGCCACGCCCGGCACAGGTGCGCCGTTTTCCCGTTTCAGCGAGGCCAGGTCTCCGACGACAAAAATGTGAGGATGACCAGGAACGCTCAAGTCAGGATTCACGAAGACGCGACCCGAGCGGTCGGTCGGTACGCCAAGTTTCTTGCCCAATGGCGACGCGGCGACTCCGGCTGCCCACAAAATTACCGCGGCGGGAATACGAGTTTCTCCCATGGCTACGGTGGCGGGTTCGATGCCAGTGACCATCGCGGAAGTGTGGACTTCGACGCCGAGCGTGCGAAGCTGTTCTTCCGCGCTGCGGGAAAGATCCTCCGGGTATGCGGGCAGGACCCGAGGTCCGCCTTCGAGCAAGATGATTCGCGTGCGTTTGGGATCGATGGATCTGAATTCGTCCTGTAACGCGCGGCGGGCGATCTCAGAGAGGGTTCCGGCCAACTCCACTCCCGTAGGGCCGCCGCCGACGATGACAAAATTCAACTGCACCTGTCCCATGCCGGTGGCGGCGTGACGTTCGGCAAGTTCGAATGCGAGTAAAACGCGGCGCCGGATCTCGAGCGCATCTTCGATCGTCTTCAGGCCGGGTGCCATCGGCTCCCACTCGTCGTGTCCAAAATAGGCGTGGCTCGCGCCCGCGGCAACGATCAGGTAGTCGTAAGGAAGCTCACGATCGGCAAGTTTCACGACGCGCCGGTCAAGATCGAATTCGTGAACTTCTTCGAGAAGAACTTCAATGTTGCGACAGCCGCCAAGGATCCAGCGGATGGGAGCGGCAATTTCTCCCGGGGACAATCCCGCAGTTGCCACCTGATAGAGCAGAGGCTGGAAGGTGTGGTGATTCCTGCGGTCAATCAAGGTGATCTGAACCGGAGCGTGGGCGAGCTTGAGAGCTGCGTTGAGTCCGCCGAATCCAGCGCCAACAATCACGACCTGCGGCATGGGTTTGCCGTTCATCAGACTCCTCCACCGAGATTCATGGTGCTTAGAATATTCTGCGCCAGGAAAACGTGCATCTCACTTTAGTAGATTCCCGTCATGGCTGCCGAGTCGAAGAATTTGATTCCGAGGATTGCTGCCGATCGCGGCATCCTCTCACCGCAGAGGTCTCAACCAGCCGCGTCAGCCGGAACTTCGGCTGTGGGTCTGGCGTTCCAGGTCGGACTCGTCTTCACTTTAATTCTGGTAGCGGTGTGGACACCGCCGGGCCATGTCAACACGGTCAGCAATCTTTTGGCAGGGCTTTGCATTTTGTGGCTCACCGTACGCAGTCGTTATTCCGTTCGCCAATTGGGGCTGGCCCGGCCTGGCTCGGGAGCAGTTGCGACGGTCATTTGCGGAGCGTTTCTGATGTTTGCGATTGTGGTAGGTGGATCGGCAATCCATAACCTGGGACCGGCTCAGCGAGTGCCTTGGGAAAGGATTTGGAAATATGCGCTCTGGGCGCTGGAACAGCAATTTATATTGCAGTCTTTCTTCTATGTACGGCTGGAATCACTGCTGGGCAGCCGCCGTGCTGTGTGGGGCGCAGCGCTTCTGTTTTGCCTCGCACACCTTCCGAGCCCGGTGCTTACTCTGATGAGCTTCATCGGCGGTCTGTTGTTCTGCGAAATGTTCCGCCGCTATCGCAATATTTTTCCCTTGGGATTGGTACACGCTGCGCTCGGACTCACCATTGCCGCGAGCCTTCCAGACAGCTTGCTTCATCATATGCGGGTCGGGATCGGATACCTGTTGTACCGTCCGTGAGCTCTCTCAGTAACTGGTATCGACTTCAGTATCGAGCGAGCAGCGCGTTGCTCTGTTTATCGGGTAACATGACGGGGTCGGGTGCGAGCGGACGCTTTGCATTTGAAATCTTCGCAAAAAGAGCCTCAATCCAATACCGCGGCACACTCCGGCGGTCTCTCCCGCTGGCTTCAGTTCCTCATGCCTTCCGTTTCCGATTTGCTTTTTGTCGCACTGCTTCTGGGCTTGAGCTGCGGTGCATTGGGACGGCTGCTGTTGCGGGATGCGGGTACTGGATGGCACATTCGCGACGGGGAGTTGATGCTGCACACTCACTCGATCACCCGCGTCGATCCGTTCTCGGCGACCATGAGCGGGCATCCCTGGTATGCGTGGGAATGGCTGTACGACGTGTTGATTGCGGCGATTCACCATGCGCTTGGACTGAACGGCGTGGTGTTCTACTCGGCTGCGGTCATGGCACTCACGTTTGTTTTGGTCTTTCGTCTGGCCATGCGTCGAGGTGGCAGCATGCCGATTACGCTGGTCATGATTGTGCTGTCGTTGGGGGCTGCGTCCGTCCATTTTCTGGCGCGGCCGCATGTTTTGAGTTGGCTGTTTACGGTGCTCTGGTTCGAGTTGCTGGACTCGGCCTGTGGTCTCGATTCTCAACCGGATCTCGATTTAGAACCGAATGCGTCCCGGCGACTTTATTGGTTGCCTGTTCTGATGCTCTTCTGGGTAAATCTGCACGGCGGATTTCTTCTGGGCTTCGCATTACTGGGCGTGTACCTGGTTGGCGATGTGATCCGATACTTTCGCTGCCCCGAGCAGCGGGCAGAAATCGCGAGTTGGTTGAAGCAGCTGGGCCTGGTTAGCGTGCTCACGCTCGTGGCGAGTTTTGTCAATCCCTACGGCTACAAGCTGCACCTTCATATATATCGATATCTCTCTGACCGATTTCTGATGAATCACGTCACCGAGTTTCTGTCGCCCGATTTTCACGGGGTGGCGCAGCAGTGTTTCGCGGTGATGTTGCTTATCACAATCGCGGCGCTGGCGAGCGCGCGACGAAAACCCGGGCCCGCCCATTTGCTGGTAATTCTGCTGGCTGCTTATAGCGGTCTCTATGCGGCGCGCAATCTTCCTGTCTCTTCCATGCTGCTTACGTTGATGGTTGCTCCCATGCTTTCGGAGACCGTCGCGCGGGCGAGCGACAACACGGCGATGGCGCCCTGGCTGCGCGGTCTGCTTTCCCGGGTGAACAACTTCGGCACTCGCATGGAAAAACTGGAGCTACATTTTCAAGATCACCTTTGGATTGTGTTCGCGTTCGTTCTGGGTTTGTGGGCTTGCATGCACGGGGGAAGGCTCGGTTCGGTTCAGCTCATGAATGCGTATTTCGATGACAAACGTTTTCCGGTAGAGGCGGCCGAAGTCATCGCCCGGCGCGATATCCGGGAGCCGATCTTTTGTCCCGACCTGTGGGGAGGGTATCTGATTTACCGGCTCTATCCACAGACCAAGGTCCTGGTGGACGATCGTCATGATCTGTACGGCGATCAGTTCTTTGAGGATTACTTGAAAGTCGTTTTTGTTCAACCTGAGTGGAGCAAGGTGCTGGATGAAAAGCACGGGAACTGGGTGCTCGTGCAGAAGAATTCGTCGTTAGGGACGATTCTCGGGCTGACTTCGGGATGGAAGTTGATCCATGAAGATGGGACAGCGGTGCTGTTTCACCGCGAAGCAACATGAAGACTATATGGGTTTCGCGTTAGCGGGTGTCGATGTTGAAGCCCAGGATGGCGCTTACTTCTATCGGTTGATCGCCACGAAATACCGGGCTAAATTTCCAGTTAGCTAACGCCACTAGGACTTTGGCGGTCGTTTCGCCGCTGGCGGACTCGAGGACTCGCAGATTTCGCAACGTTCCAGTGCGGTCGAGGAGGCAGGCAATCACCAGCCGCGAGGGTTTCATGTTGGCGGGCAAGTCGGATCGCATAAGTCTCGGATCGACCAAGTCTTCGGCATAAGGATGGGTCGTGGACGATGGATCCGCGTACTGGAAAGAGGCAGTACCCAGGGCAGTATAGAAGTAGGTTGTGTAAACCTTGTCGCCCTTGAGCATGCCGTAGTAGTTGAACGCGCCTCCTGATCGAGCGCTGCCAACCACGGTGATGCCCGGTCCCTGTTGATCTTTGCCGACAGAGGAGCGGGCGACGATATTCGGGCCGCCTCCGTCGGCGCCGAAGCTGGGCAATGTGACAATATTGCTGCCACCGCTTACCGAGACTCCGGGCATTGGCGGCTTACCCCCGGTCCCACTGCCGGCGCCGCCCGGGCCCGGATATGGGGAGATTCCTCCGCGCGCGATGGTCTCTGATCCGCGGCCCGTGCCGTCCTTCGTGGCATCGGCTTTCGCCGCGCCGGAGCCCTCTCCAGATAATCCGCTGCCAGGACCAGCGCCACGGCCGATGCCTGCTCCGCCTCCCGATCCGCCTAGTCCGGCCTTGTCTCCTCCAGACGGAGACATAGCAATCGAGCCCGCGCCACCGTTACCTGGCACGCCGATCTTGGATCCGGGTTGATTCGAAACCACAATGCCAGTTCCTCTTCCGCTACCGCCGTTATTGCTCGGTGGCGCGGTCACCGAGCCGGCATCCATCGGATCACCCAGACCCGCACCGCGGTTTCCGCGGCCCAGGCCAGAAGGCGAACCTGCGCCGGAAGCCGACGGCGGAGGAGGCACGACGGAAGTTCCTCCGCCTAGACCTCCTCCGCCCAAGCTGGTCATCGCCGGATGCTGCAGCGAACCGCCGCCCACCTGGACTGGCGGAGGCACGACATTGGCGGTTCCCAAAGCAGCCACGGCTCGAGTGCCCGTCGCCGCGCCGTTCAACTGAACTGGAGGCGGGACCACGGCAGCGTTACCCAGCCCGCCGAATGTGTGATGCGCGGCGGAGGCATCTGCCATCGACGCCGGAGGCGGCACGATCTGGTTCTGCAACTCGCCGGGGCCAAATCCGGGTCCTCGGGGACTGATGTCGTGGGTAATCTGCGACGGAGGCGGCGCGACCACTGATGGGGCGGGAAGCGTGAGTTTGGGATGCAGATTGGTGGCCTGCTCGGGAGCGGACACCGGCGGCGGAATCACGGTCACGGCTTGCGAACCCGGCACGCGGACGGACGGAACATCACGCTGTGGCGCACTCGGACTGGGAGGAACGATGGCTGCATTCAGCGGTGGTGCGGACCGCATTTTTTCGCGTTGAGCGTCGGGAGTTGGCGGGATGACGTTCGCATTCAACACCGGCGCGCGTTGGGTCTTGTCATTTCGAACTTCGGGCGTGGGAGCAACCACGGCTTCACTGAGTCCCGGGGTCCGCGGTGAGGATTTCAGACCCTCCGCCGGCGCGGGTCCGGGATTCGAATTGAACGCCAGCAGATTGGCGACCGCCGAATCTGAGTGCGGCAGCTTCAGCTTGGGAGCGTCTACGACCTTTTCGCGTGGCGAATCACCACGGGCCACGCGGATTGTCTGGGTACGGTGATGAGCTTCATGTCCACCCGCACGCCCGGACCGGCCGGCTTGCGCTCCACCCGTGTCTTCGGTACGGGGCAGTTCCTCGCCAGAGAAATAAATCACGTCGTACTTAGGCATGGAAGGCAGCACAGTCGGCTGCAGGCTGGCCAGCTTCTGCGACAGCATGATCCCTAGGGCCAGGACTGCGCCTTCCACGATCCAGGAGGCGACCATCCCGCGGTAGGGAACCAATCCGGTCCTGGCTTCTCCCGCAAGGGGTTGGGGAGAGCGCGCCAGTGCGGGCCGAATTGCAGTGACGAATTCCTGCCACGGCGACGACCACTCGACCAGGAGTTTGAGTTCGCCGTTCACCCTGTGGTCACCTTGCGCGCGTCGCCCAATGCGATCTCGATTTCATCACCAACAGCCGTCCCGCTGGATTTGAGCGTGTTGCCTGGCAACTCCAGTACCGAAGCGGTGTGCATGCTTACTCGCGCCACTCGCCACGGTTTCAGATTCGGCTCCACATGAACTACAAATTTATTCGGATCCAGGTAGAGGACGTCGATCGGGAACTTCATGGCGAGGGTATGCACGCCGCGGGATGGAACAATCCAGAGGCCATCCCCGGCGGGAAAACTAGCGGCATCTTTACCCATAAGCCCGCACAGGCGGGACCAGTGCGTTCCAGCCATGGACAGATGGGTCGCCAGGTAAGCGTTGCGCGTCCGGTTGAACGCATATCCTGTGGCGGCCTGTAACGACATCAAAACTCCTGATTCACACCTGCTGGATTCGGTTTGTCGTCTCCAAGGTTGATTCGTCGACTCTATCTTCGTCGGCTCTATCAGTGTCCCGTCACCGGCGCCAGCGTGCGGATCAACTCGATGATGGCCGGGCCGAGCGTGACAAAGATGATCGAGGGGAGGACAAATAAAACCAGGGGAATTACCATTTTAATGGTTGTCTTGGCAGCCTGTTCTTCCGCCCGTTGCCGGCGTTCGGTGCGCAGCGAATCGGAGTGCACTCGGAGCGCCTGAGCGATACTGGTACCGAAGCGATCGGTTTGTATCAAGGTTCCCACCAGGGAACGGAGATCGTCAACTCCGGTGCGATCCACCAGATTACGCAGAGCCTCGGCTCGGGGCTTGCCAGCCCGCATTTCCAAGTTTACCAGGTGGAATTCGTCGCTCAATTCGGGGTGCGCGTGATGCAGGTCCTGGCCCACGCGCATCAATGCCTGATCGAGGGCCAAGCCAGCTTCGACGCAGATCACGGTGAGGTCCAAGGCGTCGGGCAAACCGAGTTTGATACGCTGTTGCCGGCCCTTGATGAGCCGCTTCAGCACAAACCGGGGCAGAAAAAACCCGAAAGCGCCCACGCTAACCAACAAGACGGGAGAGTCGAAGCCACTCCCGAGGATCACCAGCGCGAATCCGAAAATTGCGCACGCCAGACGGCTGCCAACATAAACCGTCATGTGACGGGATTCCCGATAACCAGCCTGGATCAACCAACGCCGCGCCCGCGAGACTTCGCTCGGGGACAGCGGTATGGCTTTGCTGAAGGGATCGAGTGCTTGTTCCAGACGCTCTTTAAGAGCGGGTTTCTCCTGGGCTTTGGCGCGTTGCCATCCTAGTGCGCGCAACCGGGAACCAAGCAGGGAAGAAGGCGCATAGGCTGCTGCCCCAAACGAAAACACGACCAGGGCGATGGTCAGGAACACGACGATAGTGAGCGCAAGTGCCATTCATCAAACCTGAATTCGAATGATCTTCCGTATCACAAAATAACCAAGCGTCTGCAGCACAATGCCGGCTACAACCAGAAAGTGTCCGATGGGGTCAGCAAACAGGGGCCGGATAAACGCCGGGCTCGTCGTCAGCATCGTGATCACGATGACGGGAGGCAGCCCCATGAGAAGCATCATGGTGAGACGTCCCTGCGCCGTGTAAACCCGCACCTGGCGCATGATTTTGAATCGCTCCCGAATCACGTAAGAAAGGTTATCGAGGATTTCAGCCAGATTGCCACCGGTTTCGCGCTGCAGCATTACTGCGGTAACGAAGAATTTCACGTCCACCAGCGGCACGCGCTCGGCCAGGTTCATCAAAGCGTCCCGCACGGGAAGGCCGAACTTTTGTTCTTCAAAGAGCTTGCGGAATTCGGATGCCACAGGCTCGGAGAGTTCGTTTGCGATCAATTCCAATGCAGTGGTAAAAGCGTGGCCGGCGCGCACGGCCCGGGCCAGGGTGTCAATGGCCTCGGGAAATAATTCCTCGAATTTCTGAAATCGTTTGGTGCGGCGATAGGAAGCGTACGAGTAGGGAAGGAATCCACCAAGAACAAGACCAACGGCGGCAAATAACAAAGCCTGGTTTGGCGGCAGCGACCCAGCCGCGAGGAACCCCACACCAGCCAAGGCCACCGCGCTCATCGCACAAAGCATCAGGATGTTGCCTGCTCGTATTTTCAGGTTGGCCTGTTCGAGGAATGGCTGCAGGTTCGAAATTCGAGAAGAGCGGCGCAGGAGGTTGTCGATCGCCGGGATCTTGCTCAACATCTCGTCGCGCAGCAAGGCAAGTTCCTCGCTGGGCTGGCGGGCAGCGGCCTCCTGCACGCTTGCCAAACGTTCGCGAAGCAGCCGGGCTTGGGCGCTGCGCTGATCGAGTAAGGAAGCGACAGCGAAGACGCCCATGGCGACCACGACGAAAACCAGTATGGCGATAAGTGCTAGCATGATTTTCCGCTACAGGGCTTGGCGAGATTCCACTAAACCTCCACCCGGGACTCGAATAGACCCGCACGCAGGCGGCATCCACCGGTAGCCAGACGATCGGCAAATCGGGGCCGGGTCCCAGTGGCGCGGAAAACACCTTTTACCTTGCCACCTTCGTCGATCCCTGTCCGGTCAAACACAAAGATGTCTTGCAAGCCAATAATTTCACCCTCCATCCCGGTGACTTCGGAAACCGAAATCACTTTACGAGTTCCATCGGACAGACGCGCGATCTGTACCACGGCGTGAATGGCGGATGCGATCTGCATACGCATTGCTCGCTCGGGAAGATTGAGATTGGCCATCGAAACCATGCTTTCCAATCGCGCCAGGGCGTCGCGGTGTGCGTTCGCGTGCACAGTGGTCAGCGAACCCTCGTGGCCGGTGTTCATGGCCTGAAGCATGTCGAACGCTTCTTCACCGCGCACCTCACCCACCACAATGCGGTCGGGGCGCATACGCAGGCTGTTGATCACCAATTGCCTCTGCCGCACCGCGCCCTTGCCTTCGATGTTGGGCGGGCGGGTTTCCAGCCGCACAACGTGCTCCTGCTTCATTTGCAGTTCGGCGGCATCCTCGATGGTGACCACGCGTTCAGAATTCGGAATGTAGCCGGAGAGCACATTGAGCAGAGTGGTCTTGCCGGCGCCGGTTCCACCGGAGATCAGCAAGTTGAGCCGGCCTTTCACCATGGCGGAAAGCAACTCCAGCATGGGCTCGGTCAGAGTTTTGTTTTCGATCATGTTGCGGGCCGTGACCGGGTCGCGACCGAAGCGCCGGATGGAAAGACAGGGCCCGTCAATCGCGAGTGGAGGAATAATGGCGTTCACACGCGAGCCATCCGGCAGACGCGCGTCCACCATCGGCGATGACTCGTCCACGCGACGGCCTACCCGGGAGACAATCCGGTCGATGATTTGCATCAGATGCGAATCGTCCTTGAAGCTCAATCCGGTGGGCTCAAGCTTGCCGGCCCGCTCCACGTAGACTCGATCAAAACGGTTCACCAGAATGTCGGAGACGGTTGGATCTTTGAGTAGAGGTTCGAGCGGCCCGAGGCCGAAGATTTCGTCCAGAATCTCCCGCGACAACCGTTCCCGCTCGGCGAAGCTCAGAGGCACGGCTTCGCTATTTACCGTATTGCGAATTAAAAGCAGGACTTCATCCCGCGCGGCGTCGCTCGGGGTTCTGCCAAGTTTCTCCAGGTCAAGACGATCGAGAATCTTGCGATGGAGGTCCGCTTTGACCTGCTGGTATTCAGTTCTCTCAAAGGTCTGCAAATTCGCCATGAAGCCTGCCTGATTTTCCTAAAGCCGTTTCAATCCTAAACTGTCTTGAATAAAGACCAAGCTTTGCGTTTTACTTCCAAGTCATTTTCCGTCAGACGCGCCGCCAGACCGGTAAAGGAACGCGCGATTTCCGTGTGGTTTTGCGCCATCACCGGCACTCCGCGGTCGATCGCTGTGGACACTGCGAAGTATTGGTTGGGGATCTTCCATAGCAACTTTACCCCAGCTGCGGCTTCGGCATCGGACTCGCTGAAACCCGCAATCTTGCGGAAGCGATTCAGCACCAGGTTTACTTTTTCGCGGCCGCCAGATTCGCCGAGATACTGCTGGACTCGGGCTGCGCTCCACAAAGAAGCAACATCGGCATTGACGACCATCAAAACCGTCTGGGACAAGCTACAGACAAGCCGCGTGGTCGGGTCGATGCGCGTAGACGCATCCACCACGACGTAGCGGAACTGCCCCATCAGCATATCGAACAATCGCGCGAACTCAGCAGTCGAGGGTTCCACTGCGACCGGTACATTAGGGCCGGCCAGCAGTTGCAAGCCGTCGTTGTGCCTGGTCATGAAGCTTTCGAGCAAAGAGCTGTCGAGACGATGCAGGTTGCGGATTGCATCGGTCACGTTAAATAGCGGCTTCAGATTCATGTGCAACTGGGTATGTCCCAGCGGAGCCAGATCGACGAGCGCCGTGTTGCCATGAGCGGACTGCAAAGCCAGCGCGAGGTTTACCGCCACCGTAGTGGCACCGCTCCCTCCTTTCGCGTTCACCACCATAAAGACTTTGCCGCTGGTTCCTTCCCGGCTTACCTTTCGCTGGGCCGCCGTGAGACGGACGAATGCTTCCAGGAGGTCTGTGGTGGTCGTGGGTCGTTCGATGAATTCACGAGCCCCGGCACGCATCGCGCCAACAATTACCTGAGGTTGCGAGATGCTGCCGATGGCAAACAGCGCCATACTCGGCAATTCCTGATGCAGCAGTTCGATCGCCCGTAAAGCCAGGATCGCGTTATCTGCGGGAATGTCGACCAGAACAACATCAGCCTTGGTCGCCTGGATCCGGCGCACGAGGGGGTCGTTGGCTGCTATCGGAAAACTGGCATGAGTGTGCACTGCCCGTGCCACACTGGTACCGTCCACCAAAACCTGCAACACGGCACGCTGCTCGTTGTCCGCTGCAACAATTACAACTGAAAGTTCGGGCATGACTCTGCCACTTCTCCTACATATTCCCCGCTACAAAAAGGCCGCATTCGCCGGACGACGACTCCCACTTTACTTGCTGCCATGCGGCTTCTTTCCATCAAACTTGCTATCGTCGAGGAACGGCTGGGGATAGGCTGGACCAGCCGGTTCCTGGTTGCTGGGCGCGATGCGGTGTACTGTGCACAACACCATCAACTCAGTCTTGCTCTTTTGCGCATTCTTGCTCTTGAACAGGTTGCCCAGAATCGGAATATCACCAAGGCCCGGAATCTTGTTGCCGATCGTGGTCAGACGATTGTCGATTAAACCGGCGATCACGAAGCTCTGCCCGTCCTGAAGTTCAAATTCAGTGTCCGCCCGGCGCGTGCTCAGGGCCGGGATGTTGAAGCCGGAAATCGTCAGTCCATTGGTGAAGTCCAATTGACTCACCTCGGGCACCACTCGCAAATGAATATTCCCGTTCGGCATGATCACCGGGGTGAACCTCAACCTGACGCCAAACTCCTTGAAGGAAATGCTGACTGCGGTGAAGCCTTGTCCCGGTTGGACAATGGGAAAAGGGAATTCTCCCCCGGCCAGGAAGCTGGCTTCCTTGCCGTTCACTGCTATCAGGTTCGGTTCCGCAAGGATCTGCAACAGGTTCTGCTGCTGCAGGGCCTGGACCACCACCCCAAAGTTGATGTCAGTACGAAAAAGAAAAAGGTTCAATGGGTTGGTGAGGTTGATGGTAGGAGCCGTGGGTGCAGTGGAGGTCGTAGTCGCGCTTCCGTTGGTTTGGGTTGTCGTGGAACTGGTCGAGATCGTCGACCCCCCATATTGCCCCGTGCTCAAGGTTCCCACCGTATGGCCTGTGCCGGGGGTGAAGTAATTAACTCCCAGTTGCAAGGCTGCGCTGCGATCCACTTCTGCGAACTTTACCTCCAGCAACACTTCTTGCGCGCCCACCGGACCGAAGGTGAGCACGTTTACCACATTCTTCGAGTAAGCCTCGGCAATCTTGCCCGCGCGAGCGGCGATATCCTCAGTGGTGACGTGACCGGAAAGCACGATGGCGGAACGAGAAGGTGTGACCGTGATCTGCTCGTCGGGGAAGATACGTTTTTCTTCCTCCGAAGCCGCGCTGACATCCACATCGACGCGCAAATCAAAGCTCCGCGAACGCTCCAGTTCGTCCCAGATCAGCAAAGAGACCTCGCCTGCGGCACGCCCATGCACCAGGATTTGCGTGGGAGTAATCACGATGGCATCCGCCACACCGGGATCGGTGACCGAGACTCTCTTCAGCCGCTCCGTTGTATTGATGAGCAGCGACTTGCCCACCATTACCCGCAACGGGGCGGCGCCGTGCGACTCAGATTCCGAAGAAGTTTGTGCTGTAGCCGCCGGACCCTGAGGCGCCCCCTGCGACGGAGCGGCTTGAGGTGCTTCCTGTGATGGTGCGACCGGAGGCGCTTCCTGTGCCGGCACAGCCTGAGGCGCTGCCTGTTGTTGCTCAGGTTGCGGTGGCGTAGCTTGGGTTGGCGATTGGTCCTGAGATTGGGTCACCGCAAGAGCGCTGAGCAGCACCAGAATGCCAAACGTGATTCCCACCAGTTTGCCAACTTGGATTTCACGGTCCTCCCACTTGCGGGAGCGGATCGACATGTTTTGTAACCTCGCAACCCTGACTTATGCTTAGAACTTGTCCTCTTCCTTCTTGTCTCCCTTATAAACCTCCACGGTGTAAGCAGTGGGCGGTGGGGGAGTGGTCTGAACTGTAACGTGCTTGGGCCGGCTGCTGTGCGGCTCGGCCGACGGCGTTGGCACGGGGCCACCCTTGTAAAGAGAGTTGGCTTTCACTGCGGCTACGTCTGTCTGTTCGGTATCGAGCGGATTACGGAGGGCCAGTTGAATATGGCCCTGAGAGCTGGCCAACGTGACTCTCTCCGCATCATCCGGTGACAGCAGGAGGGTGACTACAGGAGCACTCTGTGGTTCGCCTGCGGAGTTGCGCTCCAGCCTCTGCCCGGTCGCGATGACGGCAACGTTTTCGAGAACTGTCGTCGTCTGCTGCTCGCTGGATCCCTGCGGATTGCCGGTCAGCAACACATCCACGCGGGTACCGGGTAATACGAAACCGGAAACGGAAGTGGTGTCGTTCACCCGGACAGAAACTGCCCGCATGCCTGGTGGGATCAATGACGGCAGACCAAAGCCCGCATTTTCGCCCGCCAGTTTCAGCGGTAGAACGAATTCTCCCTTGGCAATTGGCAGCACTATGCCTCGGCCCACCACCTTGTTCTTCTGGTGAAAGACACCTGCAGGCAGCTCGCCACTGGGGAAGTGGACCAAGTGGACATCCTTGTCTTCGATCTTCGTCCCAACCTGCAGATCGTCCGCCGCGACTACCACCTCTTCGCCCGGTGGAGCTTTGGATCCTGCCCTGGACTGCAGATTACGATAGACAACAAGGCTCACAAACGCGCCCAGTGCCAAGGCGATAAATCCGATTAACAAGAGCCGGTTGCGATTCATCACTGCTCCTCAGGAATCGAAATCTCGTGTTGAACGCCTCGGGCACGGCCCGGTGGCCAAAGCACAACCGGACAGCCGATCTGCGCTTTCCATCACGAGAACTCGCGAACCATTCACAGCGGTTCCGCACGCACTATTGCGAGATTGAACTGGCAACGGAAGAGAAGACATTGTTTGCGTTAGCACCGATGAGACGGATTGTACCCACAACGATGACCAGGATTACCGCCAGCATGACTGCGTATTCGGCAATATCTTGTCCCTGATCCTCCGACCATAGCACCCGGAAAACATTCTTCATCTCTCTACCTCCATGCGCCAAGCCGAGGAGAAGACACTCCTTGCCTGGTGCTGTGCAATTCTATGCGCACTTGCGTCCTGCTGCGCCAAAGACTTGCTTTTTTCGAATCAAAGGTTTACGGGGAAGAAGGTAGCCGCCCTCAATTCCCCTCACCATCATACCCGAGGCATCTCGTCAGAGCGACAATTTGTTGCACGCCTTGGCCTCCCGGAAGTGACCATAGTTTCTTAGGTATTGGCAGCCAGAGGACACGCGGATAAGGGTCTCGGCCTCTGAAAGTACGTGTTTTGTGGGCCAAGCAGCGCGAATCCCGGGATCTTTCCCCGGTTTCTTCGGGTATCGTGGTCAGCTCAAGGGAGAACCTAGATTAAAACCCCTTTAAGGAGCTTTCCTGGTCAAAACCACAGCCTGAGGGTCTGCATAGATCGTTTCCCAATCGGGCAAGGCGCGCAACGCCGTTACCAGGGGAGCATCCGGCGGCAGAACCACGGTTCGGATTCCCCATTTCTCAAATGGACTCCGCCACGAATCGCCTTTCAGATAGTAGGTCGTGGCCAGGTCGTCCATAAAGGCATCGCCATACACGTCTGCTCGGCCATCGATGTAGACTCGATAGTCCGGATACAGCCTCCAGATGAAGTATCCGCCCCAGTTGTAGTGGTTCAGTATTGGAGCAGGCGGACGTTGTGCAGCAATAAACGAAACTGCGGTTGCGGGAAGTTCTTTTGCCTCCGTTTCGGGCTGTCGGCGCGTGACATAATGCACCCGCACAACCAGGAAAACGAGAAGGCCAGCCAGCAAGACTGCGTTCACGAGAGTCTTGACTGGGGTCATACCGGCTGGCTTCGATTCAAACCACTTTGCAATCCCGCACTCCTGCAGCCAGGGCAGCGCCATCGCACTCAGGATAGGAATCGCAACTAGTACAAAAATCGGTATGTGCCTTACCGAACGCAGCGCCGCATACATCGTCACGGATAACAGCAGAGCTTCTCGCGGACGCAACCGTCTGGGCGAAAGCGCGGCTACGACGACCGTCCCGAGGAATAATGCGAGCGTCGGCAGATACCTGGCTTGGTGAAAGTTGGGCGAAAGCCACTCGCCGATATAACTCTGCATGGCCCGCGAAAGAAGCGTCTCGAGCGGATAAGCATATAGTGCGACCCCATACGGATTCAGGGGGACGACCGCGGCACAGCCCACAACCGCCAAGGTCAGGGCGCGAAAACGAGCGCGGGCTGGAGTCCCTAGTTCAAAACCAAAGGCTACGTCCAGAGCATCGCCAACCAGGAATAATGTCATGAGCGCGAGCCCGACTGCGTATCCCGCGTGAAGATTTACCCAAAGCAGCATCAGCAAAGGTGTCCACCACAGAAGCTTGGGATGATGGTACGAGCGCTCCAGGATCAGGAGAAGCACACTGGCCAGCAGCAATGTAAGCATCTGCGGACGAACACCCCAACTCGGAGCCGACGCGAAAGCTCCCAATAGCACAAGCACCCCAGCGACGTAAGGACGCCCCGGACAACGCAGGAAAACTACCATGAACGCTACTGCGATGACGGCGCCGAATCCCGTAATGAGTCCGCCCCATCCCGCCAGCCGATACAAACCGAACATTAAAACCTGGGATAGCCATTCATGATCGACCCAGGGCTGTCCGAACCGCGTGAAGGAGTAAGGATCAGTATGGAAAACTCTATGCGTTTGAACGATGAGCTGTCCGGTGCGAAGATGCCACCACACATCAGGATCGGTGACGCTGCGCGCGGCCATGGTGAAAAGACCCAACGCAAGGATGGCCACAAAGATGCACCGCGTTTGGAGGAACTCCATCACCAGTCCGAAGATAATACCTTGCCCGCCGCCCCACGGTATAAAATCGCCTCGCCCTGCTGGAGGAGTGTTTCTTAGGCAAGAGTTTGTCGTCCCCAGCGGAAGCGAGGATCTGTAATTCTTCAAGCATGCAAGCCGCGAAACTGAAATCCGCTGTTCTCCTCTACTTGGCCGGTATAGTGATGATCCACGGCGCGGTCTTTTGGAGCGTTCGAGAGTCAGTCCGCAAGGGATACTCGGACTTCTCCATCTACTACTGCGCGGGAACGATTCTGCGAACGGGACTCGGACATCAACTCTACGACAACATCACCCAATTCCAGGTGCAACGCGAGTTCTCTCCTGAAGTCGCTATTCGCCTCGACGCACTGCCTTACAATCACCCACCCTTCGAGGCAGCTTTTTTCGCCCCGTTTACTTACGTTTCTTATCCCTTCGCGTTCGCGCTGTGGGCGCTGGCAAATCTAGCTATGCTGATTAGCTTGCCATTCCTGCTACAGCCGGAGTTGCAGCATCTTCAAAATTATTCGAGGCCGTTCTGGGTCCTAGCCAGTTTGGGTTTCTTTCCGATTTTTTTCACCCTGCTTCAGGGACAGGATGCCATCCTGCTTTTGTTCCTCTACACACTCGCATTCGTTTGCCTGAAAAAGAACCGCGACGCCCTGGCCGGGGGCTGGCTTGCACTTGGGCTGTTCAAGCCTCACCTCATTCTGCCCTTCATTTTCCTCTTACTGGTGCAGGGAAAGAAAAAGGTCCTATATGGATTTGTTCCGATTGGAGCGGCGTTGGTGTTAGTTTCCATTGTTCTTGTGGGTAGGGAAGCGTTGCTGCAATACCCACGCTACGTCCTGCATTTGGAAGACACGATGGCGCGGGGTGCGATCATGCCTTCGGACATGCCGAATCTGCGAGGCGTTTTGTACTTGCTTCTGCATGGCGATTCCTACGCCGGGGTGGTCACGCTGGCGTTGTCGGCGGCAGTGCTCATCTTCGCGGCATGGCGTTGCTTCGCGGGAGCAGGTCTCTTTGACTTGAAGGTGTCCTTGGGAGCGGTTGCGACGGTACTCATCAGCTATCACACCCTGGGGTACGACCTGAGCCTGCTGATGCTGCCTATCGTGCTGCTTGCGAACGAATTGCTCGGCAAGGGCAGGTTTCGTGGATGGCCCGATTTTCTTACTGCTGGGGCGATCGCGGTATTGTTCTTCTCGCCGCTTCAATTGGTCCTGTTGATGCGGGGTAACCGGCTGGCACTGATGGGTTGGGCCGTTTTGTCGCTGTTGTTTGGGATTGCCGGGCAAATGTCTTTGCGCAGCTGTGGGGCGGGAGCAGCAGCGTGAACGAGCGTATGCGGTGGGCAGCAACAGGGTTCGTGATCGTCATTGTCGCAGCTGTTGCGCTGAACCGAAACTTTTGCGATCAGTGCGCAACCGATCTGTTTTTCTCAATTACCCTGGCCTGCACATCGATAGTTTTTCTTTACGTCCGGCCTTTGGTGGAGGCCCTGCACGTTCTTGTCGCAGCCGCACTGCTAATCCTGTTGCAATGCACCGCTCTCCGAGTGCCATTGCGAATCGCGCCGGCGCTGGCTTTGTTGGGAGTGAGCAGTCTTGCTTTTTTGGCGTGGCAAAGAATCTGGAGTGCGAACGAAGAAGATCGCGAACGGTTGCACTACGCATTCCTGCCCCCGTTGTTGTTTGTTCTGCTTGGATATGTAGGTTCGGCGCCGCTTGCGATTACCGGCCGACTGCACCCGAAGACGCTTGATATGTTTCTTTACAGCTTCGACGCTAGCATGGGTGTGCAACCGAGCTTCAAGGCGGGGCAATTTGTGTTGCGGTCGCGATGGCTCACTCGAATCGCCTTGCTTTTCTACCTTGCGCTTCCCATTCCCGTGATGCTGGTTTACGCCCAGCAACTGGTCCGGCGCCGGAGCGCCGCAATGACTGTCTTTCTCGGCTTTTTCATGGCTGGTCCTGTCGCCGTTGTTTTTTATAATCTGTTTCCGGCATGTGGCCCCATTTACCTCTTCGGATCGAGGTTTCCCTTCGCACCCCCCTCAGCTCTGCAGTTCAAAGAAATGCTGGTGCAGCCCCTGCTGGTCTCTGGTGCTCGAAATGCTTTTCCGTCGCTGCACTTGGCGTGGGCTGTGCTCGCGTGGTGGTACGCGGAAGGACTCTCGCATTGGACGAAGCTTTTCCTGCTCTTATTTCTAGCGGGTACAGTGCTCTCGACTCTAGGCTTGGGTGAACACTACTTCATCGACTTGATAGCGGCGTTCCCGTTTGCGCTGATGATCCACGCTGGGTGCGCCCTGAAAATTCCATGGACAGATCGGCACAGGCTTATACCACTCTTGAACGGTAGTCTTCTGCTGCTGGGATGGATCGCTCTACTCAGATTCGGGTTGAGAGCCGTGTGGGCTTCCCCACTTGTCCCATGGACGCTGATCGGGGGCACCATGGTTTCTTGTCTGACTCTCGAACGGAGGCTTCAAGGGGCTCTCCCTGATCGTCGGTGAACCATGGGCAAGAATTCCAAACTCGGTCTGGCTCTGGCACTGCTTCTCGCGGGAAGCATGTGGTTTTACGTGCAGCACATTTTGATTCCCCATCAGCGAGCTGAAGCTGCCCTTCATGGAACGCCGCGTGGAAATCTTTCCGATCTGTATCCTCGCTGGCTCGGTGCGCGAGAGTTGCTGTTGCATCATCGCGATCCTTACAGCCCTGAGCTTACCCGCGAGATTCAGATCGGCTATTACGGGCGAGAGTTAGATGCCGCGCGCCCGTCGGACCCGAAAGATCAGCAGGGTTTTGCTTATCCGGCGTTCGTAGTGTTTCTTCTTGCGCCGACCATCGGTGCTCCGTTCCCCACTGTTCAGAGCGGATTTCGATGGTTCCTCGTGGCCTTGACCGCCGCCACAGTGTTGCTTTGGTTGCGCACGTTGCGCTGGCGTCCTTCAATCACAGTGATGGCAATCCTGATCGCACTCACCCTGGGCAGTTTCCAGGTACTGCAAGGGATCAGGCTGCAACAGTTGAGCTTGGTGGTTGCCGGGCTGATCGCGGGATGCGCTCTGCTGCTCGCCGAAGGATATCTCGCGTTCGCGGGAATTTTCCTGGCACTTGCGACCATCAAGCCGCAGTTGTTGTTGCCGCTGGTGGGCTGGCTTCTTTTGTGGGCGTTCAGTGATTGGCGTCATCGTCAGAATCTGATATGGGGATTCGTCGTGACCATCGGCGTTCTCTTTGCGAGCGCCGAGTACGTGCTGCCGGGCTGGATCGGGCGTTTTCGCGGGGCCATCACGGCCTACCGGCAATACGACGACGGCGCCGGATCGGTGCTGGACGTCTTGCTCACGCCGGAGTGGGGAAGACTGCTCGCGGCGCTGATCGTGGTCGCGTTTGCAGTAACCGCCTGGAAATTCCGGCGAGCTTCGAATGACTCAAACATTTTCAACTTGATGTTCGGACTTCTTCTCGCGATAACTGTCGTCATCGTCCCCAAAGCGGCCCCCTATAACCAGATCCTCTTGCTGCCAGCTATCTTGCTGTTGGCGAGGCACTGGCACCTTCTCTGGCATAAGAACCGCATGTCGCGCATGCTCCTCATGGTTTGCGGGCTGCTGATTTTCTGGCCCTGGCTGGCCGCAAGCACACTCACGCTGGCTTCGTTGCGCCTGCCCATGGACGCCATACAGAAAGCCTGGGCTTGGCCAATGTGGACCAGCTTCGCAATTCCTCTTGCCGTGGCTGTGTTGCTTGCGGTTGGCTTCCGCGAGTTCGCGAGGGCCGAGAATTGACGGCAGCTACGCGCACTCGGGCAGGCCGCAAAGTACCTGAACTTGCATTCCCGCGCCGCCCGCGTTAGGCTTCTCGGGCACCCGAGGTTTCCGGAGGATCGAATGACTCTGAAGATTGAGACACGGCAAGCCGACGGAGTCACGATCGTGTCATGTCACGGCCGCATCATGTTTGGGGAAGAGGCCACCGAACTCCGCGAGGGTCTCAAGCGCGTGTTGGCATCCACTCGCCAGGTCGTGCTCAACCTTTCGGGCGTGACCTATATCGACAGCGGCGGCCTCGGCACCCTGGTTGGCGTTTATTCCTCCGCGCGTGCCGCCGGCGCTGAAATCAAGCTGACCGGGCTGGGCCAGCGCTTGCGGGATGTCTTGCAAATTACAAAATTGGTTACGGTGTTCGAGGTCTACGACAGCGAGCAGGAGGCGATTGCTACGTTCCATCGCGGCGCGGCCTGAAATTGAAGCGCAGCCACCGCCGTTTACGGTCTGCTGGTGTAAACTTCTTAGCCTCTTCCCACCGGCCTTCGATGCTGTCATTATTCCTGTAGCGACTTTAAGGAGCTTTGCTGGCACTGCATGGATTTCCAAACCATTATTGGCCCTTCTTCTGGAACCGGTTCGGGAGTGTTCCCCACCCTTGTATTTGTCCAGGGAAACGAACAGAGGGTTATCAATCTCGACCACAGCCCTTTCGGCGTGGGCCGAAAGGTCGATAAGGATCTGGTGATCGCGGACCCTCGTGTCTCGCGGGATCACGCCCAGATCATCTCGGAAAACGGTGTGTTCAGCATCGTGGACCTGGGCAGCAAGCATGGGACGTTCGTCAACGGCGAACGGGTGGACCGCAAAACTCTCGAGCGCAACGACCGGCTGGAGTTCGGAGTTCGTGAGGTTGCTTACGTAATCTTCAATCCGCGGCACGGGACCACCAATTCTGCCCGAGAGTTCCTGAGCCAGATCTCCGGGATGCACATCTCGGACGAGACCACGGACCTGGAAAAGCTGGTTCTGTTTCTCGAAGCGGCCCGCAAGCTCAACACGATTGGTGTGCTCGACGAAATCCTGATGACCCTGCTGGACGTAACCCTGAAGCTGACCCGGGCTGAGCGGGCTTACGTCTACATGAAGAATGCCCGAGGGGAACTGCGGCTCGCTGCGGGACGCAACTCGAAGGGTGAGCCCCTGCTGGATGACAAGACGATTTCACACTCGATCCTCGATGATGCATTAAAGTCCAACTCCGAATTCGTCCTCACCGATACCAGTCGGTCGGCTGACCTTACCGGACGCAAGAGCATCGTGGCCTACGATCTCCGCACCGTGATCTGCGTTCCCTTGCGCAAGCCGCAGGTGCAAGCCACTCGCGACGCCGATGCTCCCGCAGCCGCGCCCTCCGCCGAAGTCATGGGGGCCCTGTACGTCGACTCGCGCTTCGCCTCGCGTGACATCTCTGGGGTGAGCAACGACATTCTCCATGCCATCGCGACGGAAGCTGCTTCGCTCATTGAGAACGCCCGGCTGGTGCAAGCCGAAGAAGCCGGCCGCCGATATCAGCAGGAATTGGCAATCGCGGCCTCCATTCAGCAACGTCTCATGGCAGTTACGATTCCCGAGGTTCCATTCGCCAAGTTGGCGGGAAGAAACCTTTCCTGTAAAGAGATTGGTGGTGACTTCTTCGACGCGGTCAACACCGACCAGGGCTTGACCATTGTGCTGGCCGACGTGAGCGGCAAGGGAGTTTCCGCAGCTTTGCTGGCGTCCACCTTGCAAGGAATGATTTATTCGCAGCTCACAGCCGGTATGCCCCTGACCGAGATCGTGACCGCCGTGAATCGCTTCTTCACCGACAAGAATATTGGGGAGAAGTACGCGACCGTGATCATCGCCCGCGTCCGCGATAGTGGTGACCTGGAGTATGTGAATTGCGGGCACGTTCAGCCGCTGGTGGTTTCCAAAGGAGAAGTGTGGAGGCCCGCCCACGGCAATCTTCCTGTGGGATTGTTGCCCGATGCCAAGTACGAAAGCGATCACTGTCAATTGAAAGCGGGTGATCGGCTGGTGCTGGTGACGGACGGCGTGACCGAAGCCGAAAATTCGCGGGGAGATTTCTTCGAAGACTCGCGCCTGGAGCTCGCCGCCAAAACCGGATCGTTAGAACAAATCTTTACCGCGATCTCTACCTTCTGCGGCGGCACGCCCCTGAACGACGATTGCACCGTAGTGGAACTGGTTTACACAGGCAGCTGATGGCAAGTTTACTCGGGGATCTCACAAAGGACCACCTATCTTTCCACGGTCACGGAATAGTCCGTGCCTTCCCACCGTTGTTCTTCCAGCCAATAAAACGTGAAGACGATCTCACTTCCCGCGGACAATCGGTCTGTTGGCAGGTCCGCCACGCAGGTGCCCAAGCCTGTGTCGCCGGTGTTGATATCCTGCGGCGTCCGCCAATTGTCGAAACTCCAATGCACCATCGCTGGAGCGGTGAGTACAATCCGCAACTTCTTGCCCTGCGGCATGGTTCGGCATTTGTTGTTGAAGCGCCATGCAAAGTATGTTGATTTCCCCTTTCCCACCAAGTATCGCTCCACCGTCTGAGGTGGTTGATCGAAAACTGTTCGGTCTCGCAGGGAGCGTCGGAGCTTGATGTATTCCGAGTGCGCCCACACCAACGGACATGCCGAGCCCGTGGGTTTTCCGGCAAACAATTCTCGCTCCGGTATATCTGCTGCGTCCCAGGCCTGCTCCGGGATCAGGCGTCCTCCCTCGGTGGAAAACTCCATCACTCGCAATAACTCTTCGGCGACTTGGGGACGTCCGGCGGCTATTTCGTAATGCGCGCGTTCGCCCGCGAGCAATGGCCACGGCCGACCGATCCCGGTGCCGTCGAATGGCGATCCATCTTCATGTTCTCCGTAGCCGTCGCCGTTGTAGCGATACCAACAAGGGCCTTGCGGTAACTTCACCCGCAACAGCGCGTCAACTACCTTGATCGTGTTCAGTATTCGCGGATCGTCTGCAGCTCGCAAACCGAATCGCACCAGTGCCAGCGCGTCCGGGCTGATCATATGAGTCGCTGCCTCCGAACTCTTTCCCGGTGGCCGATTCTTTATGGGTACAAATCCTTCAGTCAGTGACGGCGCGCAGTCCGTTTCCGGTGGAGCGATGCGGACGTAATAGCCTTCCACTCCGATCTGCCGCGCGAGATCCGTGTTGGTGGCGTAGGTCCAGCGCTCGACGTTGTCATTCCAATTGTCCGCCGTCTCCCGCAGGTACCCGGCGATGGCCTTCTCTCCGACCGCACTCGCAATATCCGCTGCCGCCAGCAAACCCGAGATCTCGACCGCCAGCGTGAACGGCGAATAGCCCGCATCCTCTTCCCAGCGATCCTGTTGCGTAACCGGCCCATTGCACACCAGGAACCCGGCCGCGCGACGAACCAGATTCCACCAGCGCTTCAAGTTGCCCAGCGTAGACGGGCAGTTCCGCCGCAGGCAGTCCACCAGCAGAATAGGAAACGCCGCCTCATCCATTTGCAGGCCCATCCAGTAAGGACGCCCATCTAACCACATGTTCTGAGCCCAATGTCCGTCGGCCTCCTGCGTGGACTCAAGATATCGCAGCACTCGAACTGCGTCGGTCTCCGCGCCCGCGGCCAGGAATCCGAACGCGGTTTCCACCAGATCGCGCGGCCAGACCAGGTGATATCCACCAAGATCCTCATCGCCTTTGTTGAAGCCCCACGGAATGGAGAGACTCGCGATCACGCCTCCCAGAAAGTCTTTCGACTCATGGGTGCGCAAGACCGCTACACTGGCGCGGTAGAGGTCTCGTTCACGCGGGATGGAATCCAATTTCATCAGACCTTCGTGCCATGTTTCCCACTGCCCTACGTAATGCTTGTGAAGTTCGTCGTAGGAGTCGAGCAAGGTGGCTCGCACCTGTTGCCCAGCCTCTGACCAGATGCCGCCGAAACCTAGAGCGATCACGAACTCCCCTTCGCACGCCGCCAGGTCGATCTCTCCGGTCATGGCAATGTTGCCGTTCTCCGCGCGGGTGTAGTCCCACGTGAGCTTGAAATTTTGCGAAAGATCCTGCCAGCCGTCGGATATTCCGACGAAGCCCACGCTCATCTTCTTCCATGGAGTCGAGCAAGCAAAGGCCAAGGCGCAGTCATCCCGCTCCGCGAAGAGCATGGGGACGCTCTTGTAATCTCCCACCCACCCGGTGTTGCCGAATCCCCAATTGGCAAGATGCGGCGCCAGCACCGCATATAGATGGTAGTCGGCGAGCGTTCCCCGGAACGGAATGAAGCGAATCTTCTGCAGCACGACGTTACGATACGGATCCGTCAGCACTTCCTTTTCGATCCGGTACCGTCCCTGCAGTTCCGTATTAATCAACTCGAAAGCAGGGACCCCGGGCGCGACCGGGATGTTCTCAAACTTGCAATGACGTTTCTCTTCGGAGAAGTAGCTTGTGCCGTCGGTGACGATCAATCCCATGTCACGCGTGCAAGCCTGGTCCACACGAGGGTAATAAACTTCGTTCAGGATGCCGTGGCTGGTGGTGAACCAAACCCGGCTGTGCTGATTCAGGGCCGTGCCTGCGCTACTCTTCGCGCTCGAAGTCCAGCGCGGTGGAATCCCTGGCCAACCCGGAGCATATCGTTCGTCACTCACTGTTTGATCCTCGAAGGTTTTGAATGCATGGTACTAGAAACTGTTCTGACAAATAACTCAGGGGAGGGCACGACATAAGTCGTGCCCTCCGAGACTACCGTCAGGAACGTAATTTAAACATGATGCTCGAGCTCGGCTGAAGATTCGCGCTATTCTAGAAGCCACGAAACGTGGCCCCAGAGACCCAAATCGATTCTTTCCTCACGCAACGCCGGAGCATGGTTGAGTCGCAGTTGCGCGGTCGTGGGATCCGGGACGAGCGCGTGCTCGCGGCGATGTTTCGCGTTCCGCGTCACGAATTTGTTTCCGAGGAGCATCGCGATCAGGTCTACGAAGATCACCCGATTCCAATCGGCGAGGGCCAGACCATCTCGCAACCCTACATCGTCGCCATCATGTTAGAAGCTTTGGCGCTCAATCCGTCGGATACAGTTCTGGAGATAGGCACAGGCTCGGGCTATCAAACCGCACTCCTCTCTGAACTCACTCGGCAGGTTTACTCCGTAGAGCGGCACGAGGCGCTCGCCCGCGCTGCACGGGCCACGCTTGCCCGGCTTGGTTTCAACAACGTGGAAGTGTTCGTCGGCGATGGGAGCCGTGGCCTTCCTGATCGTGCGCCTTTCGATGCCATTGTCGTGTCCGCAGCTGCACCGCAGATCCCTCCGCCGCTGTTCGAACAACTGCGCGAGGGCGGACGCATGGTGATCCCGGTGGGTCCAGCGCATGCCCAGGAATTACAACTGGTGCGCAAACACGAAGGCCAGCCGGTAGTCACGAGTATGGAAGGCTGCCGATTCGTCCCCCTGATTGGCAGCGAAGGCTACCGTTCAGGATGGTAAAGATTCTCCCGTCTGTTTCCTTTGTGGACCTTTGTGTCCTTTGTGGTTATGGCATTTAAGGCATCAACCACAAAGGACACAAAGGTACACAAAGGAATGCAGTAAGGGAAGGTGCTCGCAAAAAGCGTCCAGGGTTACAATTTACCGGTGCCCGTTCTTCACAACCTGCGCGTAACTCTCGAAATGATCAAATGGGAGCACTCCATCTTCGTGCTCCCATTCGCGCTCTGCGGAGCCATGCTGGCGGCGAATGGCCTTCCGAGCGGACACGCATTGGTCTGGATCGTCCTCGCCATGGTCACGGCTCGGTCGGCGGCGATGGCTTTCAATCGCCTCGCCGACGCATCGATCGACGCCGCCAATCCGCGAACCCAAACGCGCGCCCTTCCTGCCGGCACGCTCAGCCCCGGTTTCGTCATCACATTCGTGCTGGTATCATGCGCTCTATTCGTTTTCGCGGCCTCCCAGCTCAACCGGCTTTCATTCATCCTTTCTCCGTTCGCGCTGGCTGTGGTTCTGCTCTACTCCTACACCAAACGATTCACTCGCTGGTCCCACCTGGTTTTGGGATTCGCCATGGGAATCGCTCCTTCCGCTGCCTGGATCGCCGTCCGCGGCTCGCTCGATCCGCGGATACTGCTGCTGACTGCCGCTGTTACTTTCTGGGGCGCCGGCTTCGATGTGCTTTACGCCTGTCAGGATTTCGACTTCGATCAACAGGCCGGGCTGCACTCTGTGCCGCGCTATTTCGGCATCCGCAAATCACTTTGGATCTCGCGATGTTTTCATCTGATCATGATTCTGTTGCTGATCAGCCTGGTGACCGTCTTCGGATTGGGAAAGCTTGCAATTGCGGGAGTCGTAGCCGTAGCTCTACTTCTCACGTATGAACATTCGCTGGTCTCCCCGCACGATCTCTCAAAACTCAACGCCGCCTTCTTCACCATGAACGGCGTGATCTCGGTAGTGTTCTTCTTTTTCCTGGCGGGAGATTTACTGCTGCGGCACTGACGTGCTCAATCCATATCCTGTCATGCCGAACCAAGCGAAGGACGCACAAGTGCCCGGATTACCAGCGCCGTCCCAGAGAATTTCCACGACATCGAGCAGCTTTCTTCAAAACTTCCTCTATCGGTAATCGAAGGTTATCGAATTGCTCTCTCCTTTGGCATTCGAGACGGAAGCTTTGTAAATCCGAATCGCAGGAATCAAGCCTGAGGGTGCCAGCGCCTGGAATGTAATCATGTTGCCGTCAGTGGAGAAAATGTCGTTGACTACCGCGGAGCCGATCTTCACGGTGTTGCCAATCGGAGTGAAACCGCTGCCACCCACGGTAATCGTATCGCCCGCTGAAGTACCATAATTGGGATATATAAGCGAAATCGAAACTGAACTCGGTTTCGGCGCGCCTACCATGAATGGCACCGGATTACTGCTGACGCCAAACCCTTCCGCAGTTACAGAAATTTGGTACGTCGCAGGCGGTATCGGGATACCGCAGAAATTCGTAGACCCATCTTTCTTCGGTGGACAGTCGTTGACATTGACATGATTCGCGGGCGCTGGGACACAGAATCCCCCAACCAGGATACGTTCCGATTGACAACTGATAGTGTCGATCGAGTCAGGAACCTGGAATGTCAGCGACTTTCCGTCCGCGGCTATCTTAGGGTCTGGCATCGGATTATTCGGGAAATCGCTGAAGCTTACGGCGATATTGAAATTTGGAAGGCTAAACCCACTGCCGTAAATCGTGACCGTCGCGCCGGGAGAAGCCGATGGAGGATCGACCTTCGAAATGAGGAGTGGTGGCTTCAAATCCAAGGTCTTGAGCATCGCGACCACATCACTGAATATGTGCCTGAGCTCCGGACTGCCTTTCTTCGGCAGGCGATTAACATCGGTTGTGTCATAGGTTAGCGTAATGCTGTACTCGCTCTCGCTGCCTTCGTCACTGAAGTACGAACCAAACCAAACCGGCTGACCACCGGATGGTAAACTGCAGCCATTCTCGGACTTGGAGCTGTCGGTATACAGGTTGCTCAACGTCATCGCCTTAGTAATGGTCAGGCCCTTAGCCGGCGTCTGCGCACATTCGATGCCACTCGCTGGTCCATCTACCTTTCCCATGACAGCGTCGACGCTTGGCATTCCGCCCACGATTTCTGAAAACCTCCCTCCAGTGACGCCGCTCGCATGCGTGAATATCGGATTAATGGATAAAAGATATTTTCCATGGACGATATTCAACTTCTGATCTACAGATGGACGAACGGTCCATCCGGGCACGATCGTCACTGTCAGGTATTGATTGTCAAATTTCTTGCCCGGCGCGCGGCTCTGGCCCGCGGCGATACCGCCAATCAAAAGCATCACAATCGAAATGGCCAGCAGCGTTTTTCGCATGATTTTCTTGCGAGCCTTTTGGATCATAGACCTCGGCGAACCTAAACTAACGAAGCAACTGGGTTGCCAGCGGCAACCACGTCGGAATGGCGCTTCTTGAGCGGGTCCGGGATCGGAGGCCGTGGCTCTGCGTAGACGCTGTGTCCCGGAAGACACTACTTCCTGCACTACCGCATATCCTTATTCGTGTCCTTATCGAAGCTGTGACTTTCGCCGCTTTGGTGCGGTATGATCGAAGCTAATGTCCAGCGCGCACCCATTTCAGAGCACCGCGACGCGGAGTCATGGTTTTGAAAGCCACGCCTTTCAGACCGACGATGCCGGACTCTACGCCATCAAAGACAAAGTCATCGCCCAGCAACGCTTGGGTGCTGACGACGCGCTCGCGCTCTACCGTTCCGGAGACATCCTCGCTGTAGGCTGGCTCGCGAATTTCGTGCGTGAGCGCATGCATGGCGACAAGACGTACTTCAACGTCAATCGCCACATCAATCCCACGAATGTTTGTGTGGCCGCGTGTCGCCTCTGCGCCTTTGGCCGCAAGAAAGACACTCCAGGCGCTTATACGATGGCACTCGACGAAGCCTTCCAAACGGCCGCCTCCGGCTATAGCGAAGCGGTCACGGAGTTCCACATCGTCGGCGGCTTGCATCCCGATCTCCCATTTCAATATTTCCTCGACCTGATTTCCGGCCTGAAACAGCGCTTCCCGCAGGTGCATTTGAAAGCTTTCACCATGGTTGAGGTTGCGTACTTGGCGAAACGCGCCAAGTTGTCGATTGCCGAGACACTCGAGCAACTCAAAGCCGCGGGTGTCGATTCACTGCCCGGTGGCGGAGCTGAGATTTTCGCCGACCGCGTGCGCCACATCATTTGCGATCACAAAATCGATGGCGACCAGTGGCTCGAAACCGCGAAGCTGGCTCACCAGATCGGTCTGAAATCGAACGCGACCATGCTATACGGTCACGTCGAGAACGATGAAGACCGAGTCGATCACTTGCTCAAACTCCGCAATCTGCAGGATGAAACCGGCGGCTTCCAAACTTTCATCCCACTGGCTTTTCATCCCGACAACACCCCGCTGCAACATCTGCCGAAGACCACAGGCGTGCTCGATATCAAGCAGATCGCCGTGGGGCGGCTGGTGCTCGACAATTTTCCGCACATTAAGTCTTATTGGCAGATGGTGACGGCCAAGATGGCGCAGATCTCGCTCCGCTTTGGCGCTGACGACATCGATGGAACCGTCATCGAAGAAAAGATTTACCACGACGCCGGCGCAACCACTCCACAAAGCATGCGCCGCGAAGAACTGGTACGCCTGATCCGCGAAGCCGGCCGCGAACCGATTGAACGCGACACTCTGTATCGTCCAGTGACCAGGACAGAGACGTCGGTTACGGTCGCGGTCTAGGTCCTAAACTGTCCCTCTCACCCCCGTGCCTCCGCAAGGGCGATCGTCACAATGTACAGTGATTAGTTTAGAGTCCTTTAATTTTGCATTCTGCCCTCTTGCGGCGGGTGTAGAATCGGCTTGTAAGGAACCGGAAATCTTCACGGAATCTCTTCCGTGATCCGAGGCCTGAGATGAATGTCCACATCAGCTATAAAGTTCGCAAATCTCCAGACATAGAGAAAGATATCAACCACCTGATCGAAAAGTTGCGCAAGCGGCTCCAGGTTTTCCGCCCGGAGCTGGTGCATCTGAAGGGCGTTGTCGAACAGAATTCGCCGCGCGAGGGAACCACCGTATCGCTGAACTTGCGCTTGCCCTCCGGCCAGATGGCGGTGCAGAAATCGGCCTCGACCGCCGCATCGGCGGTGAAGGCGGCCTTTGACGACCTGCTCCAGCAGATCAGCAAACATAAAGACCTGTTGCGCAACTCGCACAAGTGGCAACGCCGGCGGGTGGCGGATTTCCGCCCCAAGTCGCATGTTGCCTTTGAGGACACCATCGCAGCGGTGCGCGTTCCGACCGCGTCATCCGATGACATTCGCACCTACGTGAATGCCAGTCTCGGCCGCCTGGAACGTTTCGTCGAGCGCGAACTCTATTTCCGCGAGACTGCCGAGGAGATCGAGCCCGACTCCGTCACCAAAGAAGAAGTTATCGACGAAGCCATCGCGCGCGCACTCAGCAACGGGACCAATGGAGCCGAGAAGCCGGAAAGCCTGGCCCTTGAGCCGTGGCTCTACCGTCTGGCGCTGCGCTCCATCGAGGATCTCTCGGCCCGGAGCCCGGAGAGCCTGCTCTCGTTTCATCTCGAGGATTCCGCCCGTCGCCCCAACGTCCGCGCCAGCGACGAGCCCGAACTCCAGTTCCATCAGCCGGACGAAACTCTGACCGGGGAAAACGTGATTGCGGACCGGCGCACATCTACGCCTGAAGACATTGCCTCCTCCGACGAAATGGTCACGCTGGTGCAGTTTGCTCTTGAGGGCGCCGACCGCTCCGACCGCGAAGCTTTCATCCTGCACGCCATCGAGGGATTTTCGCTCGATGAAATCGGCGTCATTACCGACCGCAAGCCGGACGAGGTGCGAAGCTCCATCGAGTTGGCGCGCCAACATTTGCGCCACTTGGCGCCGCTGGCCAACCGGTTCAAGCCAAAGCCGGAAAGGCTGGTCCGGGCTTCCGCAAGAGGTTGAAACTATCGACAGCACTCAGGAGAAATCGTGATGATTACCCGCGAAGACATCCGTGAGTTAGCTCAATTTCACGCCAGCGGAGACGAAGCGGCGCTGAGTTTCTATTTCGAGCCGCGCACCCCGCAGAACAAATCGCATCACGAAGAAATTATTCTCGCGAAAGATCTGGTTCGCCGCGCACTGCACGAGGCGGAGAAGACCAGCAAGAATGGCAGCACCCGGGCCGACTTGAATCGAATCCTGGAAATGGCCGAGAATCTTCACGGTAACCAGGCGCGCGCTCGAGCCGTGTTTGCCTGCGGCAGCCGCAATTTCTGGCGCGAGTTCGATCTGCCTTCGCAACTGCCCGGAACCCAGCTTTTCGTGAACCGCCAGTTCCATTTGAAGCCGCTGGCTTTGCTGCTTGGCGCTCAGCCGCGTCTTTGGGTCGCACTTGTCGATCGCCAAAAGGCGCGGTTCTTCGATCTCCGGCTGGATGAACTCAAAGAGCGTGAGGGGATGTTCCGCACGCCTCCCGGTCGTCAGGGCCGCGGCGACGGTTACGCAGGATACGACGGCGGGCATGCGCAACGCCGCGTCAACGACGAAGCCCTGCATCACTTCAAGAGCGTCGCCGAGCATTTAAGCGCGGCTCTCGAGAAAGGACTGTTCGAGAAGCTGATCATCGGCTGCCACGAGACCAGTTGGCGCGAGCTCGAACCCCAATTGCATCCTTATGTGAAACAGCGGCTGCTGGGCCACTTCTCGTCCGATCTCACTCGGATCACGAATGAGCAGATACGTGAACAAGCCGGCCGCATTCTGCGCCAATCGCTTGATCAGCGCTGCAAAGAACTGGCGAGAGAAGCAATCAGCCAGGCCAAGAGCAACGCCCGCGGCGTGACCGGGCTGCGTCGAGTGTTAAAGTCGCTCGAAATGGGGGAGGTGCAAACCTTGTTAATCGGCGATAAATTCTCGCATTTGGCGGTACAGTGCTCGAATTGCGGACATCTCGATGCGCATATGGTGCGACATTGCCCGGCCTGCGGCCACGAGACCCGCGAAATCGAAGACGTAACCGAAGCCATCATTCCCGCCGCCATCCGCCGCGACATTGAATTGTTCTACGTAAAGGACGATCCCGAGTTTGACCGCGCCGGAAACATCGCAGCCCTGCTACGCTTCCGCGCCGATCAAAATAAAGGCGGAGGCCTGCGCGCGGCGTCTTAATTCGACAATGCCCACTAGTCCCGGACGCCTCGTGCTTCGTTTCCATTCGGGAATATGCTGGGCCGGTCCGGTTGCGGCTCCGGATTGGCGGCGGGTCAAAGCTTTTGCCCCCTGGCCGATTGCCCCGGCAGAAGGAACGTCCTAGGGCATCTGCCTTCGCCACAAAGCTTGAGCGAGCCAAATTCCTTGTACCGCGGCTGGTCGGGGACATCTGGCTTGGATTCCATCCAAAGTCGCAACTGGTTGAGGTCTTCGAGGCCAATGAAAGCCCAGGGCGCTGTCCCCACGTGATCTATTCGAGTTCTCGACGGTCCTGGCTGCGACACTTCATATCAGACGCCGGCTCCATTAGTTGGTAGAGCGACGCTACAGTTCTCCAAAAAGCAGTATATTTGGCGTCCAGCTCCTTCGATAACCGCTGTATCTAGTTATTAAGAAAGAGTCTTCTGTTTACTAATCTGGTGGAATTCATGGCAACCGCATTGCTTGAGGATTTCACAGTATTTGTGTGAAAATTGCTCAGGATCGTATTCAGAAATTGCTCGCCTTTCTTTTGTGACGGTCCTGCGCTCAGACCAAGGAATTCTTTCACCGGCTGAACGGTCACGGGAGGGCCGGGCAGGCGAGTCGGTAGTAAAGTGCTTTCAGTCTCCCAAGTCAACAACGAACATCCCAACCTGGCCAAACGTTGCACTCAACGCTCACGGCGTATACCAGCCGTGGGACCGGCATTCACCAGCATTTCGGTCCGCCACTTCGAAAAAACCAGGAGGATAAATCCCAATGATCAAAGTATTTCGGTTCTTGGCAATTTGCACAATCGGTGCTGCCCTTGCAACATCGTCAATCGCGTGGGCACAGACTTATACGGCGGTCAACTTTCCCGGCGCAACACTCACCGAACTAATTGGCGGCCCCAATCCGCAGGGTACGAGCGTGGGCGGTTACACTCTCACGGCTGGCGGTGCTCTGCACGGTTTTACGCTAAGGAACGGAGTATTTACGCCGTTCGACCCACCGGGTTCCACGTTCACGACTGTTAACTTTATCAATCCGCGGGGAGATATTGTGGGTGCCTATGTCGACGCTGGTGGCGTCAGCCACGGTTTCGTTCTGAGTGGGGGGACATACACAACGGTTGACTACCCGGGCGCGGCTGGTACCGTGATCAGTAGCGTTAACCCATCAGGTGAAATGTCAGGCGCTACTTGTTCCGACCCTGCCTGCGGTGTCTTTGGTGCTACCAACGTTACCCACAGTTTTCTAGTGTCCAAGAAAGGCGTCTTTTCGGCGACCTTCGATCCACCCGGCGCAGTCAGCAGTACCAGCAGCGTCGTGCTCCCCTCTGGCGCAGTCGTTGGCGCTTCCACAAACGCAACTGGAACAACATGTTCCACACAGTGCCAGGGTTACATGCGGTTCCACGGATCGTTTGCCACAATTAATTTTCCGGGCAGTTCGTTTACGTTTGCCGGAGGGGCTAACGCCGAGGGCAGCATCGTAGGGATTTATGTCGATGCTTCAGGCGCCGGACACGGTTTTCTCTTTAATGGCGCTTACACCTCGTTCGACTACCCCGGAGCCGCCTTCACTGAGGCAACAGGGATAAACCCTGGCGGTGTCATCGTGGGTCTCTATACAGACTCTGCCGGGGCCACCCACGGATTTATCCGGACGCCATAAGCGACAGGACTGCTACCAACCACTAACATTTTCACCGGTGCCCTCACGTCAATGCTCTTCGGCAACTGGCGTGAGGGCCATTCAGGCGTCCGGTCCCAATTCCATTGCGAACATCAAAGTTGTAAACCATCGCAGGTTTCCCCTTCGGTCTGCGATAGCGATACGAGCATCGTATGCTCGTGCTATTCTGGCGGACGCTTTCCAACGTTTGCTTTCTTGGAGGGATTGATGACCGTTTCGCGGCGCGACTTTCTGGCTACGGCTGTGGTGGGTTCTTTATCGGTGGGGTTGCCGGGCGTTGCGAATGGCGCACAGGATTCGGCAAATCCTAAGCCAGGCTCGGCGAGTGGCAAGCGTCCGATTATTGTTTGTGCGAACAATGGATTCAACTATCTCGACGACGCGTATACATTCCTCGCTGGTGGCGGAGACACGTTGGACGCGGCGCTGCGCGTGGTGAAGGGGCCGGAGGACGATCCTAATGACACCAGCGTCGGGCTTGGTGGCATACCCAACGAGGAAGGCGTGGTCGAACTCGATGCTTGCTGCATGCACGGGCCCACGCGGCGGGCGGGGTCGGTCGGCGGGGTACGAAATATCAAGAATGTTTCCCTGGTTTCGAAAGCTGTGATGGAGCAAACCGGGCACGTGATGCTGGTGGGCGAGGGCGCGGAACGGTTTGCCGTGGCCGTCGGCTTTCCCCGTGAGAATTTGCTGACTGATCATTCGCGCAAGATCTGGCTGCTGTGGAAGGAGTATCACTCGAACGAAGACTGGTGGGGACCGGGGTTGGACGATCCGCGCTGGCAGCCTCCGGATATCAAACCGCAATCCGAGATGATGCGGGAACGCTTTCGTCGCCTGGAAGAGCGGGCGGCTCAGCTCGGCATCGCGCCCGAATTGCGCAAGGAAGCGGTACACAAAGTTTTGTTTCCGCCTACGGGCACCATTCATTGCTCGGCGCTGAACGCGAAGGGTGAGATTTCAGGTTGCACAACCACCAGCGGCCTGGCTTACAAATTGCCGGGACGTTTGGGGGATTCTCCTATCATTGGGGCCGGATGCTATACGGATCAGGATGTGGGCTCGGCGGGCGCGACGGGCAGCGGGGAAGAGAACATCAAGGTGGCGGGCGCGCACACTATTGTCGAAAACATGCGCGACGGCATGTCGCCACTCGATGCTGGCTTGGACGCACTCAAGCGCATTGTGCGGAATTACAACGGTGATATGGCCAAGCTGCGTTTCGTGGATATGACTTATTACATCCTGCGTAAAGACGGCGTCTACGCTGGGGTTTCGCTGTGGGAAGGTTACTCGCCGTCCAAGATACACAAGATTGCGGTGCATGATGGGACGAAGCGTGCCGAAAAGACAGTCGCGATGTTCAAAGGATTCTCGCGGGATTTTCCTCCGGAGCCGAGAGTTCCGGCGGAGGTGAAGAAACTGTTTGAGTAGATGCTTATGGAAGCGAACGTCCTTTGCGCACCTTCGTGTCCTTTGTGGTTCTGGCATTTGCACTACATCGAAAAAAGAAGTCCGGGTGGCTCTTCGATCAGGAAAGAAGCTCAACACCCGCCCGCGGAGCCGCGGCACGTAGAGCATGGTCGAGAGTTGCCAGGGGCACGCCCTCACTTCGCGAGATCTCAAGGTAGAACGCGTCGTAGGCGGTTAAGCGGAAGGAACGTGCAGTTGTCAGAACTTGCCGAAGAGTGACCACCGACGAAATGATCTCGATTGTTTCTCCGAGCAGTTGTTCGACCAGGCTCATCGCGCGGACAACCTGGTCAGCCGTAAGATTACCGCGTCGTTCGCCAACGGCCAAAACGTTGGCCACCTCGAGAATCCAGAGCGGCGGCACTAATGGTCGGATGGTGCGAAGCGAGCGCCTGACATGCAGCGCGTAGGCAGGCACGGGGTCATCCACAAGCCAAGCTAATGCAACTGAGGCATCGAGCACAAAGCGCTTCATCTTCTGCCTTCCTCGATCAGACTCTTCACGCTGAAGCCTCTTGGCCGTTTGACCTGCTTTCGGATTTCTTCGATCCCGTTAAAGATTTCCTCGAGATTGGCCGAGGGCCGAGCTGGACCGAGCACGGCGGCCAGCTTGCCGCGCCGGGTAATTCCAATCCGCTCGCCCTCGGCGGCTCGCTCGACAATCTCCGACAATTTCTGCTTAGCCTCAAAGAGCCCTATGGTGCGCACGACAGACCTCCTTAACGATCTAGATGATTATGCTAGATGATTTGATGAATAAGGTCAAGCAACCCGGAGGTCTTTCGTGGATTTTCTTACGCGAAGCGCACTTTTACATCCGGGCCTTTCTCCAGGTGGATGCTGTCGATGAAGCGCACCTTTCCTGTGCGGTAGGTCAGGATGACCGACGAAGTGCGGGTGCCTTCGCCGAAGAAGCGGACGCCTTTCAGCAATGCGCCCTCGGTCACGCCGGTGGCGGCGAAGATTAGCTGCTTGCCGGGAGCAAGGTCCTCGGCCTCGTAAATTTTATTTTTGTCCTTGATGCCCATGCGAGCGATGCGCTCTTCCAACTCGGGCTTGTCGATCACCAAGCGTCCCAGCATGTAGCCGTTCAAGCAGCGAATGGCGGCAGCTGTGATCACGCCTTCCGGAGCCCCTCCCGAACCCATAACCGCGTGGACGCCGGTGCCAATGACGGCGGCTGCGATACCGGCCGAGAGATCTCCATCTCCGATCAAGCGAATGCGGGCGCCCGCTGCGCGGATATCGGCGATGAGCTTCTCGTGTCGCGGCCGGTCCAGCACGATAATGACCAGGTCTTCCACGTCGCGATCCATTCGCTTGGCAATGTTTTTGAGGTTTTCGGCGACCGGAGCATCCAACTCCACGGCGTCCTTGCAGGAAGGGCCGACCACAATTTTTTCCATATAGCAGTCGGGGGCGTTCAACAAGCCGCCACGTTCGGAAGCCGCAAGCACGGTAATGGCTCCGGGCGCTCCGGTGGCGCAAAGATTCGTCCCTTCGAGCGGATCGACCGCAATATCGACCTCGGGGACCTCGCGGCCATCGGGAAATTCCGCACCCACTTTCTCTCCAATGTAGAGCATGGGAGCTTCGTCGCGTTCGCCTTCGCCAATCACAATAGTTCCGCGCATGGGAATGCTGTCCATGGTTTGACGCATGGCCTCGGTGGCTACCTGATCCGACAGTTTGCGTTCACCCTGGCCCATGGTGTGAGCCGACGCGATGGCCGCAGTCTCGACCACTCGGAGAAATCTCGACGACAGATCGCTCTCGATGTTCTGGCCAAAACTCCTGGCCTTGCTTTCAGGTTTGCCATGAGTAGCCATGAATGCCCTCCAAAAGGACCGGACAGAGACTATAGCGCGAAGCAGGGGGAGAGGGGAAGGTCGTGCGGCGCTAAGCCACGGGAGACGTCTGGCCCACGCAGGCGAACACTGATAAAATCGCTTTGTACCTTCCTACACGTGGGGCTATAGCTCAGTCTGGGAGAGCGCCTCGTTCGCAACGAGGAGGTCGTCGGTTCGAGCCCGACTAGCTCCACCAAGTTTCTCAATCACTTACAAATTTTCCGTCGACAGTTTTTGTCCCATTTTGTTCCATAAAACTATTTCAGGTCCTGCCGGGGTTGCCTCAGCTCCTAAGGAGAAGCATGCTCTATGAAAGTGTTGTGATTCGAATCGAATGAAGTTCAGCGGAAGCGCGCCGCCCCCGGGCATTCTGGGATAATGTTTCGAAGCCCAGCAGGGAAGGAAAGGGACCTATCCGGTTGGAAGCATTTGAGGAAGAGTTCAGTCAGCTGCGGTCCAAGTGGTCTGCTCCGTTGCTTTTTCGTGGACAGAGTAATTCGGGACGGTCCCTCGCTACCACACTTGAACGGCAAGCGGGGTGCGAAGGGGATGTCGTATGCTGAGCCAGAAGGTGCCGGATGGTCACGGTGGGTGGACTACAAGACAACTTCCTGATCCTCACCAACAACTATTCCAGATTGTCGCGCGGTGTCCGCTTGGAAAATCGGCGGTGTTCCCACCAACACATTTCCGTCACATAATGATGCCCACAGGCAGTCGCGTCGGCAATTACGGTGCTTCGTTTTGTTGTATAGGCGCCGGAGCGCTGGTCTCTGGATAAACCTTGATCCAGTGATTTCGCACCTCAGGGCTTACTTTTCGGCCATTCCAGTTAAAGACGATGAGGTTCGTCTGCTGCTTCGGCATGTGGCAATCAATGCAGTTGTTCGCAATCGGCTGTCCTGTCTTTGGATGGGTTTCGACTTTATGGCAGTTTAGGCAATGTCCGGAGAATGCGGCTGGGTCCTTCTGGGTGGTGTGAACGTCATGGCAGGTCAGACAAGTCATGGTCGATGACTGGAAGCAGCGGCTTTTCGTGAGCAGTTCAACCTGGCTTCCGTGGACATCGACCGGCGCGTTCGGGTCGGGTTGTGGCAACTCTAAATATTTTTCAAGGGGCTCGCCCGGTCTGTAGGAAAACGTGGCGAGGAGCGGTACGCCGTGACCCGCGTGGCACCAGGCGCAAAGATCCATCTGCCGGTTGCGGGAGAATTGTGCGGGATTGAGGATAGCCGAGTCCGGGGAAGTCTTCGCGGATTTCGAACCAAAACGCTCAACGTGTGCCCGTCCAGGCCCGTGACACTTTTCACAGGTGATACCAACCACGAAACCGGTCTGGCTGTAATGATTCTGGGGAGGTGCGAGCGACTCGAAATATGTTCCGTGGCATTCGAGGCAGCGTGGAATCACCGGTCGATCGAAGTACGCGACGCCATCGCGATATCCGGGGCTGTTCACCCAGCCAATTTCCTTCCAGTAGGACACGGGTAACTGAAAAAGCAGATCGCCTTTCCAGAACAAGAATGTTTGGCCCTTGCCTCCTGACCCGACCACTAGACCGAAGCGCTCGGTGCGCGATGTTGTATAAGGTGGTATTCCCTGTACCGCCGTCTGAAAAAATCCGCTGTCCTTTGTTTCCATTCGAAAATACAGATCGGGGTTAGAAGTTTTGAGAACATTTGCGTCCGTGTTGAAGTTGCCAAGAATCGAATCTTTATCGGGAAGCCTGGACGTCAAGTAGTGCGCGGTTCGGTGGAAGGTTTCTACCTTGTCTTGATGACAGCGGCGACACGCCTCATCGCCAACGTAGTTGTCGCGAGGGTTCGGCTTCGTGTTTCCCGCAGATGCTGCCGGAGGCGGCATCGCCTGAGTTGGTGCCGGGCTCGGCGCTGGGTTCGTGTTCAGATTATGGTTCTGACTGCCAACTTCCACGACTAGAAGGACGGTGACAATCACGACAAGTCTGGGTTCGAAATTCATCTCACGGCCGGAACGCGTTTGTTATCACTTCCATTTCGGGTGGCCCTCGACGATCGTGATGTAGCGGTCAATGGGAAGATCACGGAAGCGTTCGGTCGCGCCGCCGGGCAGGGGCCACTTGATTTCCAGCCAGTCGATCTTCGTGCGCTCGCCCAAGCCGAGCACGATGCGGGGGTCGTGCGAAGAAAGGAAGCTTCCACCGCCAACCTTCATTCTGTGGCGCTTTAGATCCCCAGCCTGATAGGTGATGCGCGCGCCAATCGCATCACGGTTCGAATTCGTTCCAACCAGATTGATACCCAGCCAATGACGTTGCCTGGCCGCATTGTTTCGCAGGAGAAGCGGCGCGCCATCGTTGACCGACACCAGCACATCGACTGCTCCGTCGTTATCAAAGTCGCCGATCGCCATTCCACGCGCCGACAGCGGCCTCGCGAAGATGGGACCGCTCTCCACGCTTACGTTCTGAAAGCTTTTGCCATTGTTATGGAACAAGAGCATCGGTTCTTCGTAACCAACATCTTTGCGAACGACTTGAATCAGGTCATCGGGATTGCCGTTGCACAGAAACAGGTCAAGATTGCCGTCGTTGTCATAGTCGAAAAACTTGAGCCCCCAGCCGCTCATCAGCCGAGTGGCGGACGCAATCCCGGTGGCTCCAGCTTGATCATCAAAAGTCTCATCGCCGTTATTTTTGTACAACGAATACATCTCGTGATCGATGTTGGCAACGAACAGATCCATCCAGCCGTCCTCGTTGAAATCAGCCGAGTCTAGGCCCATGCCGGAGCGTGGGCGACCAGCCTCGCTGTATGCCACCCCGGCTTGCGCGCCGATTTCCTCGAACTTTCCGCCGCCGTGGTTGACGTACAGAAAGTTCTGCACGGTATCGTTGGCAACAAACAGGTCCATGAGGCCGTCGTTGTTAATGTCGGTTGCAACCACTCCCCACGCCTTGCCCAGGTGATTACCGATTCCTGAAGTCTTGCTGACGTCGGTAAATGTTCCGTCCCCATTGTTGTGAAACAGCCAACTGGCCATCGGCTTGTACAGACGCGGAACGCAGTACCCGGGGCTGTCGCCAGCCGCACAGGGCAAGCTCTTCGATTTGTCGAAGTCGACGAACCGGCAGACAAACAGGTCGAGGCGGCCGTCGTTGTCATAGTCAAACCACACAGCGCTTGCGGACCACCCTGGAGCGGCGACCCCGGCTTTCTCGGTTACATCGGTGAAAGTGCCGTCTCCATTGTTGTGATACAGGATGCTTCTGCCATATTGGGTCACGTACAGGTCGGGGAAACCGTCTCCATCGTAGTCGCCCACGGCCACGCCTTGGCCGTAGCCACCAGCGGCCACCCCGGCCTTCTCGGTTACGTCGGTAAAAGTTCCGTCGCGATTGTTTCGGTACAGAGCATTGCGCAGGGGAGGATTCGGATTGTAGAAATCGCAATGGCCACTGTTGACCAGGTAAATGTCCATCCAACCGTCGTTGTCGTAATCGAGGAAGGCGCAACCTGCGCCTGTGGTCTCTGGCAAGTATTTTTGCGCGGACTTTCCGGCAGTGTGCTTCCAGGTAATGCCGCATGCCGCAGGAGAAATTTCCTCGAAGGGATAAACGCTTTCAGGCAACGCGCGCGCGAGTCGAGAGAAAGATGGAAGAACGAAGCTGGTTGCAAGGGCGCGCAGAAAGCGGCGTCTAGAGAAAAGGAATGTTCTTGGATTCGGCAACTGAGTCACGGTTTAGTCTTTGGATGCAGCTATTCTAGTGCGGTGTGTCTGAAATTGTCCGCACCGTTGTTCCACGCAACGGCTAAGGGTTGGCGCTGCAGGCAAAATGCAGAGATCCTTCGCTTCGCTCAGGATGACGGCGTGAACTACAGCGGTTATGTCGGGCCCCACACTAGTTCGGCTTTGCCTGCGACTGAGGATTGTCTTCTCCCGCGGCGCCCTTCTGAGTCAACTGTCTTTGAATGGCAAATTGCTTGTCGCCGTCTTCCTTGCGGCCGGTGCGGCTGTATGCGATTGCGAGCAAATAATGCGGGGCCGGATTCTCCGGCTCAAGTTTAATGGCATTCTCCAAAGGCGGGATCGCTTCAGAGTACCGCTTGGCCGACCCCAGGCAAGCTCCGAGTCCAACAAAGGCGTCGCCGAAGGTTGGATCCAGCTTGGCTGCGCGGGAGAAGTGCCCGATGGCCTCGTCCCACTGCTGGTTCTGTTGCGCCAGCGCCCCTAGAACGTACTCGGCACCCGCATTTGAAGGATCGATCTCGAGTTCCTGTTGCATTTCTTTCTTCGCTTCCTCAGCGACGGTGGAGGGGGGATTGGGCTTGGAGAGCAAGAGCCGACCGAGGCGGAAATGGATGCCAGGCATGCGCGGATTCTGCTGCAGTATCAGGCGATATTTCTTGGCGGCCTCATCCCATTTCCCTTGTGCTTCGAGGGCCTCAGCGTCGAGTTCGAGTGCCTGAGGAGACTTGGGCGCAGTAGTGGCCAGTTCCGCCGCTGCTCTGGTCGATAGATCCGAATAGGTATGGACCGAAAGATAGAGAACATCAGGATCGCGCGGGAATTCGCGATTCAAGAACCGCAGAAAGTCCTCCGCCACATCGGGCTGATCGGCAAACATCGCGCAACGCACGCCCGCAAAACCGACATTACGCTTAAGATCCTTGTCCGCGACGTGCGGCATGGCTTGCTTCAAGAGAGGCAAAGCTTCTTTGCAGTTACCGGACTGAGCGAGGCTCACAGCTCGTTGAGGGGAAGAGGTGGCATCCGTTGCGGCGGACTTCTTGGCAGCCTGGGCCGCTGACGAGGTCGCAGTGGAGCCCCAGAGCAAGGTGAGAACGAAAATGCTATGGCGAGGTCTAAACATAAAGAGGGCAGGCGCGGGGGAGACGCCTGCCCAATGGTACAACGCCAGGCTCAGAAGTAGAACTTCAGAGCGAACTGTATCTCTCGCGCATCCTGGCTCGAGTTGATGACTCCGAAAGTCGGGGTTCCGAAGCTAAAGTTCGGAGTCGCGAAGTTCGGATGATTAAACGCGTTCAGGAAGTCAGTACGAAACTGAATTTTCATGGTTTCTGTAATCGGGAAGTTCTTTTGCAGGCTGATGTCAACGTCCACGTATCCGGGACCAATGGCCGGGCCTTGAGCCGGACAATCTCCAAATGTACCCGCGGCAGGCGTGGAGAATGCACTGGGGCTGAACCACTGCAGACCCTGGACGCTAACCGTCTTGGGATAGCTGACGGGACCATCGCAGTTGGGACGAGTTTCGGGGGTGCCGGTCCCGGAGGTGTTGCTCCCAGAGGCAGTAAGCGGGAAACCGGAATGCCAGGAAACAATCGGGTTGACCGACCAGTTGCCGACAACGGCGTTCGCGGCCTCCGGCATGTCGTGCCCAAATTGTCTGCCCTTGCCAAAGGGTAGCTCATACACAGCGTATGCACTGATGATGTGGGTCGAATCCCAATAGCATCGTGCGTAATCGCCGGCGGGGTTATAGAGGTTTTGCCAGTAATTACCGGAGGGGGCGGCCTGGGTGGTGCTGCCCCACGTACCGTAATAGCCATCGTCGTTGGTCATGCACTTCTCGTAGGTATACGAAACCTGGCCTTCCAGTCCGTGGCTATATCGCTTCTGCAATACTACCTGCAGCGCGTTGTAGTTCATGTTGCCGACGGAGGCGGTGTTCTTAACGTTGCCGAATCCATTGGGACCAAACGTGGGCGTAGTCGTGGTGATCCCATTGATGACGGTTCCCGTCGGGTTTTGGCCGCCGATCAAAGGATACGTCACCGTGCCATCGGGTTGCAGGAACCCTTGCCCTAGCCACTCAGGAACCATCAGGTGGGTCGTGCTCTGGCCAACATAGCCCACCTGCAGAGTCGTGTTGTTGGCAAGCTCACGCTGGACAGAGATGTTCCACTGGTTTGCGACTGCCGGCTGGACCTTGCCGCTCCAAGCTAGCATCGTGGCTCCGATGAAGGGGTCGGCCGACGGCGACGCCGTGGTGAATCCTGTCTCGGTGCTGTACGCCGTGCCCGTCGCCACGTTGTTTGCTTCCACCTGCGGGGGCGTGTAAGGGGGATTCTGCGGAAGGCGAAGGTTGGTCCCTGTGCCTTCGAGATAAGACGAGACGGAATAAGCGCCACGAATTACCGTTTTGTTTGATTCTCCCGGGCTCCAGGCGAAGCCGATGCGTGGCTGGAAGTCCGGTAAACCGTAGGTGCTGTTGTACAGACCACGGCTGAATCCGTTGGTTCCGACAACCCCGGCGGGAACAGGGGTATTGCCGATGAATTCCAAGGCGCCGGTGTTGATATTGACCCCGACCTGGCGATTGTTGGTTTCAATCCAGGGGGTACGGGCTTCATAGCGAAGACCAATGTTCAAGGTGAGTTTACTCGTAACCCTCCAGTCGTCTTGAGCAAAGCCCGCGAAAAGCCAGTCACGCTGGTGCCATGCTCCTCCCGCGCTTACGCCGCGGCCGACGTCCTCTGGGAGACCCAGGGCCCAATCGGCAGAGGCGTCGCCGCTACCCGTGCCGTTCCCGGAATAGTTGCCACCAGGGGCATTTCCGTAAAGCAAGGCACCGAGTTCGCCAGCATTGCCGCTATAGAACACATTGATGTTGTAACGATTCATCTGATAACCCGTTTTGATGATGTGCCGGCCATGCGTGAAAATCAGTACATCGTCAAATTGGGTTACGGTGGAGGAAAACTTCTCGAGAACGCTTGCGGCACCCAGATTGGTTAGCGTCCCCTGGGGAATATTAGTGATCGAACCGCCGGCAAAGCCAAGCTGCGGAAGACCAACCACTCCGGCCGGATTGCCATTTTCGATGCCGATCGTATTCGCTAAGTTTCCCACTGCGGGGTCGAACGTGGTCAGCCCATGCGGCAGCTTAACGTAGTTCATCCCGAAGCGCATTTCGTTAAGCAGATTTGGCGAGAACGTATGGTTCCAGCTTGCAGCTCCACTCTGCAGATAAGCCTGGTTGACCGTATTGCCCAACAGAGGCTGGGAGTTGACCAAGGGATCATTTTGATCGCCCTTCGAATACCGGAAAGAGAGATGATCTTTATCCCGCGGGTTGTAGTCAACCTTGATATCACCCTGATCCGAATTGTATTGCTGGTCGATGACGTTCACCGCTTGTCCAAAGCCATTGGGGAGAGTTGCCACCGAGACTGGATACAGCGGATTCGTCACCAGAGATGTAAAGGCAGGGTTCAGCATATTCTTGGGAATAATGTTGCCCGCGAAAGCTGTCCTTGAACCAGGAGCCAGAACCGAGCAGGCGGTGCCGGAGGTTCCACCTGTCCCGGCCGCGCACGGATTGTAGAGCTGTGTGCTCAGAGCGCTGAAATCGCCACCGATCTCGGCGGGGGTGAGGACGGTGATAGTGCTAGAGGACGCCGGGTGGTCCAGACGTCCGCCCTGGTAGTCAGCGAAGAAGAAAAGCTTGTTCTTGATGATGGGACCGCCGAAGGTGCCACCAAACATATTCCAGCGCAATTTTGGCGTGGGTAGAACACCTGTCGGCGTGCCCGCCGTCAACCCATTTTCCCACTGGTTGGCGTTGAAGATGTTATTGCGGAAATACTCAAACACATCCCCGTGATAGGCGTTTGTACCCGACTTGATCGTCGCATTGACGATTCCGCCATTGTAGTTGCCAAACTCCGCGGAAGCGTTCTGAGTAATTATATTGAACTCGCCGATGGCATCAGGGGAGGGCGTGAAACCGAGAAGGTTATCTGACGCTTGGTTATTGTCGATGCCGTCCAGAAGGAAGTTGTTGGCTTGCTCACGATTGCCGTTGATGTAGGGACGACCGCTTTCCTCGGCAGTGTTAGATCCGAGATTCATACTCTTGGGATCCACCGAGACTGCGCCAGGAGAAAGCAAGGTCAACTGGACATAGTTGCGGGTTTCCAGCGGCAGATTGTCAGCGGTTCTGGAATCGATGACGGTGTTGACCTGGGCATTTTCCGTCTGCAGCACTGGCGCGGATCCACTTACTTCCAGAGTCTCCGAGACCTTGCCGACCTTCATCTGGAAGTCGAGGCGCGCTGTCTGATTGAGCACCAAAGTAAAAGGCGCGTGAACGGCAGTGTCGAATCCGGGAGCGGTCACCTTCACGTCGTAAGTTCCGATGGGAAGGTGCTGCAGGTTGAAGGCGCCAGAGTCGTTCGTCTGAGCAGTGTAGAGAACACCATGGTCGGTGTCTCTTGCGACGACCGCAGCAGCCTTTATCGGCGCGCCACTCGGATCCTCAACCGAGCCTACGATTGCCGCGGTGACTTCCTGGCCCCACGCTGTCTCGAGTGCCCCAAGGAGTCCGATCAACAGCAAAAGGGCAAGTCCAACTCTTATTGACGTACGCATCACCACACCTCCGCGGAAGAACATCTTGATTTCAAATACCACCCCTGAGAACCTAACAACACACCGCGCCATAAAATAGGGACTGGCAAATGCTATATAGTAGATGGCGTGCCATCGTCAAGCGAAAAATGAAAGGAATGTTAATTTTCTTGCCATTGTCAATAATCTGATTTATCTATAGCACATAATATCGCAAGAATCGCTGGTCCAGGTCGCAGTCGGCAATCCCGGTGGAAAACCAGGAATCTGAAACATACACAAAATGGAATATTGTGTCGCTAGAAATAGACCTTTGCGCTATGATGTCATGCCTGAATCTTTACAGTATTCGGGAAGGGGCTAAGGTGGGGGTCTTTGTGAAGAAGCACTTCCGCTCTATAGCATGTGGGGATAAGCTGTATAGCACGAAACCGAGAATCGGGCTCGTAGCATTTCGTGAGGAACACTGCTCATGGTTGCCCTAGCTCTATAGCAGATGTTAGCACAAGACGGTTCGTTCGCTTACAGAAGAAGAGCGCTATAAATTCCATGATTTCTCAGCCGAATGACTGCGGAGAGCATTCATGACAGACAACCATCAGAACGGAACGCCTGCCTACAAGAAAATTCAGGCGACCATACTGAAGCGGATCGAAAGCGGACATTTAAAAGCGGGCGATGCCGTCGAGTCCGAGCGAGAACTCGCGAAGATCCACAAGGTGAGTCTAATGACCGCCCGCCACGCACTGACCGCGCTTGAACGCGAGGGCGTAGTGCAACGGCGGCGTGGCTCGGGAACTTTTGTAGCGCCTCCCAAAATCCACTTCAACAAATTGATGGGCTTCACCGAATTGATGGCCGGTAGAAATCTGAGCGCTTGCTCAAGAGTCCTGTCGTTCAGTGTGGTCGATAACGAACAGGCAGTGGCCGCGCGCTTGGGCTTGGGAGATAACACGGCACTGAGCAAGCTGTCGCGGCTACGGCTTGGCGCTGACCAACCATTTGCTCTCGAAACCTGCTACTGGCCCGCCCAGGAGTTCAACCGGCTTACTCGCGCTTCATTTTCCCGCGGCTCTCTGTTTTCTATTCTGGAGCACGATTATGGTATTCAGTTGGCCTACGCCGATGAAGAAGCCGACGCGGCCGCCGCCGAGTCCACGACAGCGAATCTTCTCCAGGTTCCGCGCGGGCATCCTCTGCTTCGGATCCGCCAGGTGATTTACTCAACCCAGGGAAAAGCGACTTTGTATGTGTTGGGTCTGTATCGATCAGACCGCTACAATCTGTTAGTCCGAAGGTTTCGCTAGACTCTATCTCGCGAGTCGCTCCCGCTGAGGGCCTGGTAAGCCGCCCCCCAGACCGGAGCATCCTCATTCACGACCACCGAAATTGGAACCCGCGCCAGCACCGGCGCGAACTTGCTCTTCCCGCAAAAAGCACGCAGAAAGCCGCCGTCACGAAGCTTCGGTAGAATTTTTGGAGCGATACCGCCTGCTATGTAGACTCCGCCGAGAGCGATGGTTCGTAATGCCATATTTCCAGCCTCAGCGCCATAGGCCTCAATCCACACCTGGATGGTCTCCACGCAAACTGGACAAGATTGCGCCAATCCTCGCTCCGTAATTTCTCTTGCCGCATCCCCTTCCGGTGAATCGAAAGATGGGTGGCGCAGTGAAGGATCCAGAAATTCATGAATCCTGAGGAAGCCGCGGCCGGAAATAATCTCCTCGCACGAGACGTGGGTCAACTGTTTGTTCAAATGCATGAGTAGCTGCATCTCGACTTCGGTTCGGGGCGTAAAATCTGCCTGTCCCCCTTCCGATGGTGCGACTCGATATTGTTGGCCATCCCAGAAGAGAATAGCCTCGCCTAAACCAGTTCCCGCAGCAATCACTGCCTTGGTCGCTTTAGGCTCCGGTGTTCCTTGATTCAAGATCGCGAAGTCATTGGAACTGAGCCGATCCAGACTGAGAGCGGTCGCAGTGAGATCGTTCAGCAATACTACTTTGTTTAAATGTAGCTTCTGTGCCAGAGCATTTCCGTTGAGGACCCAGGGAAGATTACCGGCGTGAAGGGATCCATCGACAACCACGCCGGCTAAACCGAATCCCGCCGCCTCGATCCTCTGTGCGCGCACGCTGCTGTTGGGACCGGCGGCTCGTTCGAGGAAGTCGCCGATCAGGTCCTCGAATCCGGAGTAGTCACGGGTTGCAAGCCGGCTCTGGAAGACGGAACGAAGGGATGGTCCATTTTTCGCGAACAACCCGAGACTGCACTTTGTCCCTCCGACATCGCCTGCCAGAATCATCGTCGTTCGCTACGTTTCCTGGATGAAATCAACGCAACAGAGATACCTGGCCTGCAAGCCCCAATTTCTGGAGTTTTCATCCGAAGCAAGCGAGGATATCCACCGAGCAAGGTCTACTATACCGCATTTGTATCTGGCCCCCAGCCGCGGAACGACGTGTCAACGCTCGTCTTTCTGGAACGAAGATTCGATTGGTTTTGAGGGCTGCACATTGTGTTTACAAGAATTAAGATGCTACTTATCAACTGGGACGTATCCGCAGTTGTCCCTAGATAGTCCGCTGTCGCAGCATAAACCACCCCATTTGCTAGGGCGAGCGAGGCAAAAACGCCCCCATTCGCTTAACGGGTTCGAGGACGCGAGAGGGGGGGATGCGAACAATTGTCAGGTCAGAGTCGATTGAGGCGTAATAACCTTCACCAATTGCCGACTGTAGCTGCGTAGACCCGAACCGAGGTTGACACGATTGGTCCCCGCCGCTGCTGGACCGGCCGCTTCGGGGGTTGCAAAGTGGAGTATGATGTGTCGGGAACGCTGGCTTCATCCTATATATATATAGCGATTGATTAAGGAGACGTTAGGCGGTCAGTCTTGCAACCGCATCGGCTCCTGACGCATTTCGAGGAAGGGGGAGCCATGTCTGTTGCGTGTGAGATCCATCCCTGCAAGATTCTTGTCTTTGCGGTCTTTCTCGTGTCTTTCTGTGTTCTACCGGCGATCGCGCAAAAGAACCAAGAGCCAAGCCCTCCCAAATACGACCTGCGTACCGAGACGAAGATGAAAGCAACGGTAGAGGAGGTTAAACTTCCTCCAAAGGGCAGCGAGAAGGAAGTTGCTCACCTGCAGGTGAAGATCGAAGCAGACTCCGTCGACGTGTACCTCTGCCCCAAGTCTTTTTTCGACGACATGGGCATGAGCTTCAGCAAGGGAGACGAGGTTGCGCTCACCGGCTCGAAAGTGAAACATGGCGAGGCAGACCTTGTTCTTGCTCGGGAAGTGGTGAAAGGGAATGACACGTTTGTCCTGCGAGACGAGAAAGGGAACCCCGTCTGGGGTTCTCAGCGCTGATTGCTGTCGAATGGCGGGAAACTTTCTCACCGGGCAGGCTGGCGGTCAGCGTTTGTGCAAAATGTTTCATATTGACATCCCTCGCCTTAGACAAGAAACTTCTTCTTGACTGTAAGTGGTGATTCCCACCCACAGTTTGACAAGCCGAAACAAAACCCCTCGCCCACCAGAAACTTCTTAGTAGACGGGTGGTTAGCCCGGTAGAAATAGGATTTCAATTTCCTTATTATGTTTCAGCCGGTAAACGCGAGGCATCGTGCGCGCGACGGATCGGTCGTGCGGCTTCGAGCAGCCGCAGGGTCATGGCACGACGAAAAGCTAATGACGAAAACTTCCGGAGACTTCTTGTGTCAGCTGCCTCAGACAGTGCTATCGATTTGAATCATGACGCGCGCGCCTTTTGCGGCAGGTGCCTCCCGCGAATCGGCCGATCGACATTTGTGGGCCTTTTCGGGCTGACTTGTTTCAGCCTCTGCGTTGCCCTGGCGAGTTCGGCCACGGATGTTGTCACTTATCACAACGACATCGCGCGCACCGGTCAGAACCTGCAAGAGACGATCCTGACCACCGGCAAGGTCAATTCGTCGCTCTTCGGAAAGCTGTTCACCCTCCCGGTGGACGGCATAATTGACGCCGAACCCTTATATCTTTCGGCGGTCTCCATCCCGGGCAAGGGAACGCATAACGTGGTTTACACGGTGACTGAGAATGATAGCGTGTACGCTTTCGATGCGGACGCCGGGACCTTGCTGTGGCAGATGTCCGTGCTGGGATCGGGCGAGTCTCCTTCGGACGACCATGGTTGTGGCCAGATCAGTCCTCAAATCGGAATTACCTCCACTCCCGTCATTGATCGCTCCAGCGGTGCTCATGGCACGATCTATGTGGTGGCCATGAGCAAGAACTCGTCCGGCAAATATTTCCAGCGCATTCACGCTCTGGACATCACCACTGGGCAGGAAGAGTTCGGCGGGCCGGTTGCGGTCAAGGCGAAGTACCCGGGCAAGGGCGACAACAGCCACGACGGCTACGTCATCTTTGACCCTGCGCAGTATGCTGAGCGGCAGGGACTGCTCTTGCTGAATCAAGTGATCTATACCGGCTGGACTTCCCACTGTGACAGCCGGCCCTACACCGGATGGTTGATTGGTTACAGCGAGAGCACGCTGACGCAAACCAGTGTGTTGAATGTGACGCCCAATGGCAGCGAGGGATCGATCTGGCAGGCCGGGGCCGGAATCGCGTCCGATGGCCACAGTCTCTTTTTTCTGGACGCCAATGGCACCTTCGACACAACTCTGAATAAGGAAGGCTTCCCCATCAAGGGGGACTTCGGAAACGGCTTCCTCAAGGTCTCAACCACCAACAATAAGCTTCGCGTGGTCGACTATTTCAACATGTTTAACACGGTTCAGGAATCGGAAGGCGATCAAGACCTGGGTTCCGGAGGCGCCTTGGTCCTGCCGCCTATGAAAGATGCCAAGGGGAAGATCCGGTACTTAGCCATCGGAGCGGGTAAAGACCAGAACATCTACATCGTGGATCGCACGAACATGGGAAAGTTCAATCCCAACAATGACAATGCCATTTACCAGGAAATCGACGGAGTCCTCGGAGGCGGCGAATGGGCTATGGCGGCCTATTTTGACGGGAATGTCTACTTTGCGCCGCAAGGAAACAACCTCCTGCAATTCCAGTTTTCGAAAGCCCGACTCTCGACATCACCGCTTTCAAAGAGTGTAGCGTCGTTTACCTATCCCGGTAGCACGCCCAGTGTTTCCGCCAATGGCTCGAGCAATGGGATCGTTTGGGCGATCGAGCACAGCGATCCTTTCGATATACTGCATGCCTTTCGTGCCACCAATTTGGCGAAGGAACTCTACAATTCGAATCAGGCGGGAAATCGTGATCAGTTCGGAACCGCCAGCCACTTTGGCACACCGATGATCGTCAACGGAAAAGTCTACGTGGGCACTACCAACGGCGTTGCAGTATTTGGCTTGCTGCAACACTGACCGGGCGACACCCCAAACCCGGATGCTTGGTCCGTGTCCCCGAGCGTCAACACCAAGTCTGGTGGAAACTCCTATACCAGCGCGGCAACACGTTTTTTCTGTTCGCGCTTTTGGGGGCGGCGCGGAGTTAATCCCAGCCGGCTGCGCAGCAGCTTCTCGCTCGCCAGGGCCACCGCCAGCGCTCCGACCTCGGTTTTGAGCGCCGCTCGCAGTTCGATAATCCGGCAGCCGAGTTGCACCCGGGCGCGAAGTTCCTCCGCCTGCACGGGCTTGGTAACGTAGTCATCCGCGCCCGCTCGCAGTCCAGCGACAATGTCAGCAGCGCTGTTTCGTGCGGTGAGCAGAATCACGTAAATGCCTGCAGTCGGCCGGCGGGCTCGTAGTTCCCGGCACACGTCGATACCGGTCAATCCTGGCATTACCCAGTCGAGAATTGCCAGAACCGGTCCATCTTCTTCCTGAAGACGCGCCAACGCCGTGGTCCCGTCTTCGGTGACGGTCAACTCGAATTCAGGGGACAGCAACTGCGACAGAATCTTGCGGAACAGTGGTTCGTCTTCTGCGATTAGGACTTTCATTGGGACTCCTCAGATGCTCGCTTCGTTCGTCCTTCTTTCGACGACCATTTCCGAATCGACGAACGCTCATCTGTTAGGAATATCGTCCCCCAGGGCGGAAAACTTTAGTACTCCTTATTCATCCCATATTCATCCCATGAGTCCTGGCTTCGGGCGGTTCTGTCGTTGCCACGGGTCTGCGATCTCATTTGTAAAATCTTCGAGATATTGCCACATAAATGTCTCGACCACCTCCCCACGAGCATATACTTCCCGTTAAGCAACCTTTGGGGGCCGGTTATGTTATCCCCGCTTTTCCGTTGGGCTCTTCTCATTCTCGCGTTGAGTGTCAGTGTCCTGGCCCAAAGTCGCTCCGGTGGAGGCAGACCTTCCGTTGGTCCCCTGGGCTCAAGTACTGCTACCCAGCCGGTTCCGCCGGTTGCCCCCGCTTCTTCGTCGTCAGCCATTTACATTACTGGCAAAGTAGTCTTGGATGACGGATCTGAACTGACCGAGCCCGCCGTAATTCAGACCATCTGCCGCGGCCGGAGGCACAGCGAAACCTACTCCGACGGACGGGGCAACTTCACCTTTCGATTTGGCGATCCGACCCCAAGTACTGCGGCTGCCATTAGCGATGCCAGCAGTTCAAGTGTGGTTGACCAAACGGGCATTCAGTCGACGTCGAACCTGCAGGAGTGTCAGCTCCAGGCCGAGTTGGCAGGTTTTACTTCTCAACCGATAGAGCTCTCAAGCCACGTGGGTCTGACCAATAACCTCGACGTGGGCCACCTCACGCTGCGCCGCCTGGAACACGTGGACGGCACCAGCGTCAGTGTGACCAGTTACCTGGCGCCGCCGGCCGCCAAGAAGGCGTATGCGAAGGCGCTGGAGCAGGAGAAAAAGGGCAAGTGGGATGAGGCCCAGAAGTCGTTCGAGAAAGCGGTTCAGATTTACCCTCGCTATGCAACCGCCTGGTATCAACTCGGAGGGTTGCAGTTGCGGAATCAACCGCCCAGCGAGCAGGACTTGCAGGCGGCCAAGCACTCCTTTGAGCAGTCGGTGGCAGCGGATCCCAAGTACGTCAACCCATACGACGGACTGGCGCAGATCGCGATGATGCAGCACGACTGGCCCGCTGTGGTTGATGCTACTTCCAAGCTGGTCGTCTTGAACCCGGTAAACTTTCCTGACGCTTATTACGACAGCGCGGTAGCGAATTACTACTTGAAGAATTTCGATCAGGCGGAAAAGAGCGCGCTACAGGGCGTTCGAGTCGACGAAGCTCATCAGATTCCGAAGCTGCAATACCTGCTCGCCATGATCCTGCTGCAGAAGCAAAATTATCAGTCTGCTTCGGAACACATGCAGCAATTTCTCGGTCTGGCCAAGCAGCCTGAGGACGTAGAGCTCGCCAGGAAGGGCTTGGCCGAAATCGAAAAGCTCTCCGCCAGCGCCAAGCAACCTCCGATTGTGGACCTCGACAAATGAGACCAAATAACGCGGAGTTGCGTCTGCGCCATCGTCTCCGTTAAGCTCACTTCCTCCTGAGTTTTGCTGGAGGGGAGTCACAAGTGCGGCGTTCCGTCTCTGCTGGATCTTTACTCACTCTGGTTTTTTCATTTCTTGCCAACGTCGCGCCCGCTCAGTCCATTCAACTGTCAGTCGATCTGAGCGACGCGCCTCGCAATATCTATCATTCGCAGCTGACCATGCCGGTAAAACCGGGTCCGCTGACGCTGGTTTATCCGGAATGGATCCCGGGCAATCACCGTCCCGCCGGACCCATTGCCAATGTTACCGGCATAAAGATGGAAGCCAATGGACAGACGCTGGCGTGGCAACGTGACCCCATTGACATGTATGCCTTCCACGTCGACGTGCCCTCGGGAGCAAGCGAGTTGAAGGTTTCGTTCGATACCATCACCAACGACGGCAGCGCCGGCGCGAGCGGGCCGGCGGCAACGACCAACGTTCTTGACTTGAACTGGAATCAGGTTGTGCTTTATCCGCTGGGAGCGAGTTCGGATGCGGTGCAAGTGGAAGCGTTGGTCACGCCGCCACAAGGATGGAAATTCGCGACAGCGTTGCCGGTTTTCGCGGTCACAAAAAGCGGCACCAATGAATTTATTGGATTCAAGCCGGTCTCGCTAACTACGCTGATCGATTCTCCACTGATCGCGGGCGATCACTACCGCAGGATCGAGCTGACCAAGCGGGGAGAAGCTCCCATGCACGTCATCGACATGGTGAGCGAGAGTGATTCGAGCCTGGCGATGACGGCGGCGGACGAGGCTGCGTACCGCAAGCTGGTCGCCGAGACCGGGGCTTTGTTCGGGGCGCGTCACTATTTTGAATATCACTTTCTTCTTACGCTCAGCGATGAGGCTGGTCATCACGGCGTTGAGCATCATCAGTCGAGCGACAACAGCGTAAAAGAGCGCACGCTGGTTGAACCCGATCTGCGCCTGACGGAAGCGGGCCTGCTGCCGCATGAGTTTACGCATTCGTGGAATGGCAAATACCGGCGACCTGCGGGACTGGCTACGCGCAATTATCAGGATCCAATGGTTGGCGATTTGCTTTGGGTGTATGAGGGCCTGACCGAGTATCTCGGAAATGTTCTGACGACACGCTCCGGGCTGTGGACACTGGAACAATATCGCGAAGCCCTGGCGGAAACGGCGGCGATGCTCGACCATCGCAGTGGACGCACCTGGCGTCCACTCGAGGATACGGCGCGGTCGGTACAGATTTTGCGATTGCAAGGGCCGGAGTGGCAGAGTTGGCGGCGCGGCCTCGACTACTATCCGGAAGGGGAACTGATTTGGCTGGAGGTGGACACGACCATCCGGCAACAGAGTCATGGCGAGAAGTCGCTGAATGATTTCTGCCGTCTTTTTTATGGTGGCGAAAGCGGTCCTCCGAAAGTTGTGCCTTATACCTTCGATGATGTGGTGCGGGCGTTGAACCAGGTCACGCCGTATGACTGGGCCGGGCTTTTAAAGACGCGGGTGAATTCAACCGATCTCCACGCGCCGCTTGGCGGCATCGAACGGGGCGGCTGGCGGCTGGTGTACAACGATCAGCCGAATTTGTTTATCCGCACGGGAGAAAAATTGCGCAAGTCGGTGGACGCTTCTTACTCCTTGGGTTTCGTGGTCCGAGAAGACGGCGTGCTCTCGGACGTGATTTATGGCTCGCCGGCTTACGCGGCCGGGATTGGTCCGGGGATGAAGCTGGTCGCGATCAACGGTCGAGCCTGGTCGAGAGACGTCTTGCTGGATGCGCTGCGCACTTCCAAAGACAGCCAGCAGGCAATCGATTTGCTGGTCGAGAACGCGAAGTTCTTCAAGACCTACTCCATTGCGTATCACGATGGAATCAGGAATCCTCATCTGGAGCGAATCGAAGGTCCGGATGTTCTTGGCGAGATTTTAACGCCGCTGACGAAGTAAGCCGCGCTGTTCTTTTTTGGGGCGTTCCCGAGATGGGACAAAAGTTTACTATTTAGTACCGGGTACCCCCCTCCCCCCTTTGCGTGCAAAATCTAGAAAACAAAGGATTACTTTTGCGACCATGTGCTAGATCTTTGAGTTTACAGGAGTTACACGCAAAATCTAGAGAACATGGGAGTTACGGGCGGGGTCGTCCCGTTTTGGAATTGGCGGAAGCCGCATGCCGAGGGTGCAGGGCTGCTATTCTTTCGCCCCGCCGGGGCTCTGCGATTCTCCAGTTCCTTCCCACAGCTTGCGCTGTGGGCTGCATGCTTGCGCCGCCTTCGCGGCTAAAGCTTGCGTCGCGTCGCCGCGAGAGTTGGTGGGTCCAGCCCGACGCTGATTGTCAAAGATCGCCATTATCCAATGGATAATGAATTTGTATTTAGTTTATCCAATTGGAAACACGGAATCAATGAGAATAGCATGCAGGCGCCGCCGGAATTTGGTAGCGGTCGAGGAAACGTGCGTCGCAAGGCCTCGCAATAAGAGGGCTGAGTAAGTTGCTACGGAGGAGTAATCAGGCGAACTGGGATGGGAGAAGTGCCGGAGCCGCCGATGACTGGATTGGCTCCGTTATTGACGGTGCTGCACCCGACGATATTAAGGACCGTGATGTTAATGCTGCCCTCAGGAGGTTGGCCGCCACCCGCGGGAGGGCCGTCAACTTGGTTGATAAATGCCTGCAGAAACCCGTCCACTGTGACTACGCCACCGCCAAAAGGAAGTGTACTGACTCTATCTAAGATCGGAATGGTTACTATTGAATTGCTGGTGGTGACGAGGGTTCCACTTTGCTGTTTTATCTGGTAAGGGGCGGAGAAGATAGGACTCGGCTCGGTGAGTACGTCCTGTCCCCCCGCACCCTCGCTTGACGCATGGATCAGGCATTGGCCTCCCAGCGAGGTGGCGTTGTTGCCCGGGGGTGTGCCTGGGTTTAGGCTGTCGTCCCATTGAATTTGAGCGGTCCCGCCACCGCAGTTGAGAACCTGGTAGGAGGTTGCCACATCGGCACACTCAATGCTTTGCTCAAAATCAGTTGTTCCCGCGCAAGCGGGACAGATGTTTTGATTGTTGGAGGTGTTAACCACCGCAGGTACATATTGAACAGACGAGGCGGAAAGCGCCCCAGGAGGATTGGGAACGGGATGACATCTGTTTGGGCCGGGGTGGGCGCAGGCGGAAACTAAGTCAATCGCTGGCCCCCCTATGATACTAGAATCCACCACCCAGGTCGAAGGGTCAACAAACGGCTTACTGTCAACGGGGTTGACGTTCGCGACCAGCCAGGGTTTCACGCTTGTTGGAGCGATTGGCGTAATGGATGTAATGGTGGCGTTGGGCAAGTTGGCAGGATTGTAGGCCTCGGCGGTGGCAGTGGCGGTCACGCTGGCGGCGCTTCCTCCCCAGATCTTGGAGAAAAAAGTAGGCAGATTAGATGCCTTCAGGCTGATCGTAACGTGCGGATTGCCTTGGCGGCTCCAGTCAATGGGTATCGGCGTTAAGGTATTTAGTGTCGGGGCGTTTCCGGCCACCAAATTGATCGCAGGGGCACTGAGGAGACTCGTGACCGCAGTTGTGGCCATGGTCTGAGCCAAGGATCGCGCGACTGTGAGATTCGAATCGGGTGGCGATATCTGAAGTGTAGTGACGCCGGAATCCGCGATTGCCTTGGCAGCGGCCAAGGCTGCAGCATCGGCGGCGCGCTGAATCTCGGTACGGGCAACGTATAACGTGACGACGTCGATGGCCAATGCAGCCATAGCCAGCAGACTCACCAGCGATATAGCGACCAGTATGATGGTCTGTCCTTGTTCGTGGTGGCGCTGCCGCGAAAGAATGTTCTTTTGCATGAAAACCTCAATCCATGTTAATTGCGGTGGCGTCGGTTGGAATCTGGCTCACGCCAGCGTAGCTGGCGCCGGGAACAATCAACTGTATGACGTTATTGAAATGCCATTGATATGGGTAGGAGACCTGGACAGTGGTGCAGGGCATGATGACGGTGGCGCCCGAGACGGTAGTCTGCACCGAGACGCCGCGGCTGATTGTCAGGACGAGTGCGCCCGCGCAAGTCCCCGTCGTGGTATACAGCCACGTCAACGGCGCCCCTGGGGCTTGTGCCGCGCTGTTTAAGCCGCAGTCATTGATCTTGGCCTTTAACAAGTAGGCATCCACCACGTAGCGCACAGCATCCACGGATGGCGGATTGCCAAGTAGCAGGTCGTTGGAAGGCTGACTGGCCCCAAACCGTGCGCCTTCGCGTGCTGCGTTGTTCAGTTCCTGCTTCAGGTTGAAAGCTCCGCCGAAGTCGAAGATTCCTACGACCAACACCACGAGCAGCGGCAGAGCGACGGCGAATTCGATCAGGGCAGCGGCCTCGGTCTCGCGAAGCAGGTGCGCTTTTATTTCCTCAGTGGCTGAAGCCTTCGCTGATTGGAGAGCGTAGATCGCAGCGTTGAAAGCGCTGCGCCACCCAAAGGCGAATCTTTCGAGATTTCTGCCGATGAGAAGAACCGAGGTTCCTCGCTTCGCTCGGGATGGCAACAATAGGCTCTCGTTCTCGCGGAACATGGGCCTAATATTCCCCCGTCATCTGCACGCCGGCGTTGAGCGTGACTTTCTGCATGTTCAGAGAAGTGTACGGAAGGGAGAATTGGTAGGGATATTGGAATTCGACCGAAACCCCGCAAGCGGGCCCCCCCGAACCGCTGGGAAGAGTACTGAGTTGCACATCGTAATAGACGCAGATCTGAGGAACCTGAGGCCCCGGAGTTGGTGTTTGGCAGCTGTTGGACCCAACTCCACCGCACGCCGTGTGGGTTCCACCGAGATTTTGGACCCGAGTTGGATTGAGGCGGGAGGCCTGGAGGGACTGTCCGACTTGGGCGGCAATCAGATTCGTGGTCTGTGAGGTTGTGAGACTAGCACAGGTGGCGCAGGTCTGCGCAACCCCAACCCTGGCACCTTCCCGGGCGGCGTGATTGATGGTGGCGTAGGTGTTGAAGGCGCGGCCGAACCAGTAGATGCCCAACATGATCAGAAAGAAAATGGGTAGCACCAGGGCGGCTTCGGCGATTTCTGAGCCCGAGGTTCCGGTCGCGATTTTTTTCAGCCTCAGCACTTTTCATTCACTCCTGCACGCGCGGGGACGCGCGCGCCTACATACTCACCCGCAAACTTCGCATTGGTATTTCGAGCTGAGTCGAGAAACCTGCTTTTCGCTGGCCAAACAGCAGGTTCCTCGACTGCGTTCCATCCTCCGCCGAGCGGAGGACGGAACTTCGCTCGGAATGACAGGGGCATGGATGCTCGGAATGACGGGAGCTTGGTTTGTCGTTGCATTGTGCAAGCTCAATCATTATGCAAATCCCCAGGCTTGCCGGCCTGTGTATAGAATAACCGCGATTGCGACGGCTACGCCGAACGGGACTTTCACCAAGTCTGGATTATCCAAAGTCAGGTCGGGTCCGGGCAAGTGCAGAGTCAGGAACGCGGCCATCATGCGGGCCAGATTGCGCGCGGTCTCGCGGACGCGCTTCTTCCGGACAATCATGATTGCCGCCATCAGACCATTCACCAGAATTCCAAGCAGCAATACTGTCAGCAGATTTTGCGGGCCTAGAAACGCTCCAAGCGCGCCTACGAATTTCCAGTCGCCGGCGCCCAGGCTGCGGATCAGGACGAAAGGTAGAAGCAAGGCCAAGCCGAGGGCTGCACCTAACAGGGAATCTTTGGTTCCCGGCCAGCCGCGCAGCCATGAATTTGCCGCGATCCCGAGCGCGAGGCCGGGTACGGTCAGCCAGTTGGGAATGCGTCGGGAGCGGTAATCGGTCCATCCGGCAGCGATGGCGAGTAATGCGGGCAAAACCAATGCTCCTTCTCTGGCTATGGCCATGCGATTGTGGCCGTGATTTGCGGCGCTGGAGTAGGCATTAGAAAGTTCGGACAGGCAGCTCCGCGACGCAAGCAGCCCAAGCGATTATGGGCGGATTGTCACACAGGGCTTGAGGCAAGTCAATGTTACCGGAGCTATTTCGCTCTGCGGGCTCTCTGTCTTCGCTTTTGCTTTCCCGGTTCCGTTTGTTTCGATTGCATCTTGGGACGGGCGGGGACGCCCGTCCTCCAATGGGTTAGGGCTTGGTCTGGGCTAGCGCGCGCTGGGTGGCTTCCAGTAAGGCTTCCGGGCCAACGGGACGGCCGGTGGCACGTTCCATCCATAGGTCGGGGGTGATGCGGCCCATCTTGGCCATGCGCTCGAACTCGGGGCCGATGCTGCCGGCTTTGATCATTTGCTCCTCGATCTGGAAGGCGATCAGGTGGCCGATTGGGTAATCGGGCAGGTAGAGGAACGAGTCGATCATGTGCGAATAGATTCCGAGCAGCACAACGTCGTTCTTGTGGAAGACAGGAGCATAGTAACGGTTCCAGATGTCCTTCGAGATTTGAACCGTAGCCTGGTCGAGTTGCTTCGGAGTGGCTTGCGGGTGATCGTACATCCAGTGCCAGACGGCCATATCGACCAGCGCGACGCCAGCAATTTCGTAGGTGCCCCAGAAGTCGTTCAGGGTTTTTTCAGCCTGGCTTTTCGCGTCGGGTGCGGGAAGACCGAGCAGTTCGAGGTCGTGTCCCTGAAAGACGAAGGCGAGGGCTTCGGTGAAAGCTGTGTTGGGCACGCCTTGCAGCAGGGTGAAATCGTTGTCGTTAAGCGAGAAGGTTTGCTCCACGTTGTGTCCCATCTCATGCACGGCGATGTTGAAGCCTTTGTAGTTCATTCCGCTTTTTTCGACGCGAGTGCGGAGGTGGGTTTTCTCGGCGCGCATTCCGGCTCCCATGGCATGGCCGGAGCCGCGGGCGGGATCGACGATGATGTTGGCGGCCACGTACTGGGCACGATCCGGAGAAAAGCCGAGCTTGATGAGCAGGTTGGGAATGTCTTTTTGATAGGCTTCGGCGGTGGGATACTTGTTCGCGACGATCTCGTCCAACTGTGCTTCGGTGTACTGGCTGCCGGGACGAAAGCCGTTGTACCAGATATCGAAGGGCTCGAGCGGACGCCCGAGACGAGACTGGATCAGCTGCGCGGTTTGCGCCACCAGGGGGGAAGTCAGAACCTGCTCCAGCATGGCTTTCAACTGCGCTTCGGGAATTTCACGGTCCTCCTGGAAGCGGCGGTCGATCAGCGTTGGTGCGGTTGGAGAATATGGGTCGGCCTTGCGGGCGGCGTTGAAATCTTTCAGCAGGGTTGCGTAACGCGTGTCGGGTTCGGGCGCATTTGTGATCGGTTGGCTGGTTGTGGCATCTGAGTCTTTTGCCGCTGCCGCTTTGACTTCGTTGGTGAACGGATTCCAGTCGACGCCGGGATTGTTGATGACGACTTGTGGAATCGTCTGAGTGACAATGCGTTCCATCACCTGCTGGATCATGCGTTGTTTGGCCAGACCGTTGTGGCGGTCGGAGTAGTTGGCTTTGATTTCATCGCGCAGGTTCCAGTGGCTTAGCAAGCGCATTTTGGGCGGGAAAAGACGCTGGCCCTGGGGATCGAGCAGGTGGTACATCCAGATGTTGTATTGCGAGATGTATTGGCCGGATTCGGCGGCGGCCTGCGCGATAGCGAGGTTGACCTCGGCTGGAATGCGCTTGTCAAAACGTTCCGCGAGCCGGACTTCGGCCCACTGGCGGCGGGTCCAGGTGGGCCCCTCTTTCAGACGTTCGTCGAGCGTGGTTAAGGGGAAATTCAGGAGAACCGTGAACGCCAGTTTGTTGTTGAAGAAATCATCAAGGACGTGGGCGGACGGATCGTAGCCGGCGAAGACTTCGTCGAAAGGGAGCACCGGGCCTAGGTCGAGATCGGATTGCTGATTAAACTCGCGGCGGATTTCTTGCATGTGGCCATCAAGTTGTTCGAGCATGCTCTGGAAACGATAGAACATGGTGTCGAGAGTGGCCTGGTCGCCGGCGAAATTGGTGCGAACGAATTCCTCGAACACGGTGGCATCGCCATCTTCCGCGCGCCAGAACTCGGCTACCTGTTGAAGACCATGGTCGAGCCGAGGTTTTTGTTGAGCGCCGTACTTCGCGGTTAGTTCGTTTTGCAGTTTGGTGGTCGAGGCGTTCATCCAGGATGGTGCCGCCGCGGATGTTTTGGTGATGGTTGGAGCGTTCTGCATCAAAATCTCCTCTGAGCAAAGTGGCACGGTGACGCACAGGACAGCGATCGCGAGTAGCGTCAATCGGCGGGGTTGGTTCATGTCCTGCTCCTCTTCGTTATTTCTATTTCTTGGTCCTTAGTGCCGACTCCGGTTGCGGATAGGGCAGGGAGTTGCTGAACCCGGAAATGTCGGCCGGCGCGTAATCCGGAAAGGGCAACTTGCTACTCTCTCGCCACTGTTGCACTTCGTGCGAGACCGACGCAGTCTTCTCCTGGTCCAAGCCGGTGTCGCGACTGAGATAAAGAACGCGCGAGGGGAAGGCGAAGGTTGTGCCTGAAGCCTCGACGATATCCAGGATTCGGAGCAGAAGATCTTCCTGAATTGCGAGAAACTCCGCGCCATCCCTGGTTAGTATGTAGCAGAAGACCTCCAAGTTGAGCGAACTGTTGTCGTATCCAATAAATCGAATGCGGGCGCCATCTGTTTCGACTTTGGGATGTTCATAGAGCAAACGGCGAATCTGCGCGAGCACGTATCGCAACTGGTCGGCGGAGGTTTCGTAACGCAGGCTGAGCTTGGTATTGAAAAGGATTTTATCGCGGCGGCTCAAGTTTTCGATGTTCATAGTAGCGAGCGAGCCATTGGGAATGGAGAGCTCGATTCGTTCAGGAGTGCGAATGCGAGTGGAGCGAAGGCTGATATCTTCCACCGTTCCAGTCTTGTCGCCAAAGCGGCATATATCGCCCACGCGGATGACTTCATCTCCAAGCAGGGAAACGCCGCCGAAAAGATTCTCCAGGGTTTTCTGGGCGGCGAAGGCGATCGCGATTCCGCCGATGCCCAGTCCGGCGAGGGCAGTGGTCATGTTGACGCCGAGAGAGCTGAGTATGGCGAAGATAGCGGCGATAGAGATAATGGCTTTGAGGACACGTTCACCGAGAAGCAAAAGCGACCCGGTACCGGCGCGGCCGGCGCGGATTGCGCCTTCTCGAACCCGCCGTGCTATCTGCTGAACGATTCGAGAAAGCAACCAGGCCCATGCGACAATGAACACCACGCCGATTACTTCCTGATGGTGGTGGCGCGCCAATAACGGCAAGCCGATTTGCCGCACCAACATGCCGTCATAAACGGTGGCAAAAACAAGCCAGAGCGGGTTCGAGATGGCATTCCAGGCACCCGGTCGGGGTATTGGAGGATGGCGGCGCAGTTTCTGATACAGGCCCATCAAGCGGACCGTGAGCCAACCCAAGGCTGCGGCGATGGGGATGGCCAGCAAGATAGCCAGCCATTGCCATATCGCGATCCCTAAGAATTCGTACTGTACCAGGAAATCAGGCAGATGGGCTTCCACTTGATGGACCTCGAGCCGGTCGTAAAGGTCGGGAACTTTGGCTAAGGTGTCAGAGGAGATCAACCATATTTTCGCGCCACTGGGGTCGGGAACGCGGACGAGATCGAGCTCGGCATCGACATCTCCGGCGGAAAGAGGGCCGAGGCGCTGCTGATTGGGAGAAGATCCTTCTTGTGGAGATCCCTCCGGCTGATTGCTGATCAGCCTCAGGTTGCCGGAAAATGCGCGGTCCATCACAATCTTCAGCTTTTTGGCGAGTTCCTCGCCTTGTGCCGCGCGCTTGGCGTTGGTCATTTGCAGATACTGCGCTGCAGTGGCGTAGTTTCCCGTCTGAACGGCGTGGAGAAATCCGTATACTGTGCCGTTCGGAGTGTCACGGCCTAATGGGTCCGTCACTGGCGGCGTTGTAGGCTCGGGCGCGATCTTGGGTACGCCTGGCAGTTGCGCAGCGGCGGTCAGGGAGGTCACCGCGCACAAGACCAGCCAGCAGGCTCGCTTAAAGAAAAACGAAGACATGGTTCCTTCTCCAGAGGAAGGGCGCAAATTGATGTGAATCATGCGTCCGCGAAAGATGCCTGCGCAGAGCGAGAGTTCATTGTACCGAAAGGGAAGCCAACCTCGCGGAATCGGCTCGAGTTCTTATGGACGTTTGGGCCGGTAGACGTCAGTGCTGGTGCCGAAGAAAACCTCGGCTGATTCCATAACCGTTTCCGAGAGCGTGGGGTGCGGGTGGATGGTGAGTGCGATGTCCTTGGCGAGAGCGCCCATCTCGATGGCGAGCACGCCTTCGGCGATGAGTTCGCCCGCGCCGACGCCGACAATTCCTACGCCCAGCACGCGCTCGGTCTGCGGATCGATAAGCAGCTTGGTCATGCCTTCGGTTCGGTCGATGGTCATGGCGCGTCCTGAGGCTCCCCAAGGGAACTTGGCAACTTTGATTTCGCGATTATCTTTCTGCGCCTGAGTTTCGGTGAGGCCGCACCAGGCGATCTCTGGGTCGGTGAAAACGACGGCGGGTATCGCGTTGGGTTCGAAGGCGACTTTGTGTCCTGCGATGGCTTCAACCGCGGTGCGGCCTTCGTGCGAAGCCTTGTGGGCAAGCATGGGTTCGCCGACTACGTCACCGATGGCGTAGATGGCGGGGTCGTCGGTTTGCAGTTGCTTGTTTACCTGGATGAATCCGCGTTCTCCGACTTTGACTTGAGTTTTTTGGAGGCCCGGGATTTCGGAATTGGGCTTGCGTCCTACAGAAACCAAAACCTTGTCGAATGGCTTCTCGCGTTCCTTTACTTCGGGGCCGTCGAAGGTGACGCGAATTCCACCGGACTCTTCTTTCACCGCAGCGACGGTCGTGTTGAGCAGGATGGAATCGAACATCTTCTCTAGGCGTTTGTGTAAAGGCAGGACGAGATCGCGATCAGCCCCTGGCAAGAGCCCTGGGAGCATCTCCACGACGGAGACTTTGGAGCCGAGGGCGGCGTACACCGTGCCGAGTTCCAGGCCAATGTAGCCACCGCCGACTACGAGTAGAGTGCCGGGTACTTCGCTCAGGTCTAACGCAGATGTGGAATCCATCATGCGCAGGGTTTCGAGTTTGAGGCTGGGGACTATCGCTGGTCGCGAGCCGGTGGCGATGACGATTCGGTCGAAGGTAAGCGAATCTTCGCTGCCATCTGCTCGGCTGACGCGTAACGTATTCGAATTCTCGAATGCGGCGCGGCCCTGGATGTATTCGACCTTTCGTTGTTTGGACAGCACGCCTAAGCCGCCGGTCAGTTTTTTTACGACGCCTTCTTTCCAGGAACGCAGCCGGGGTAAGTCGATTTTCGGCTCTGTGTAGTCGATCCCCCAATTCTTCGCGTGGCGGGTTTCGTCGATCAGCTTGGCGATGTGGAGAAGGGCCTTGGACGGAATACAGCCGCGGTAAAGGCAGACGCCGCCCGGATTCAGTTCCGGGTCGATGAGCGTGACTTTCAATCCTAGATCGGCGGCGAGGAAGGCGGCGGCGTAACCGCCTGGCCCTCCACCAATTATCGCGATGTGTATGTTCGAAGCGTCTGCCATAGAAAATCATTAACCACAGGGGACACGGAGGTACACAAAGGAATGCTGGTCAGCTTCTCAGGTTTTCCTTCGTGTAACTTTGTGTCCTTTGTGGTTTCGAGATTGTTTTTTTATCCTTGAACAGAAAGCAAGAACGGTTGCTCAAAAGCTTCCGCGATCCAACGCAAGAATCTGGCAGCATCCGCGCCATCGATCAGCCGGTGATCGTAAGACAATGACACTGGCAAAACCAGCCGCGGTTCGAACTTTCCATTGAGCCACACCGGCTCCATGCTGGAACGCGAAAGGCCGAGGATCGCGACCTCGGGATAATTCACGATCGGAGAGAATCCAGTGCCGCCGATTCCGCCGAGGTTGGTAATCGTGAAAGTGCCACCTTCCATTTCCGCGAGGGTGAGCTTCTTATCGCGGGCCTTCTTGGAAAGCTGCGTGAGTTCGGCGGCGAGCTCGACGATGTTCTTCTTGTCGACGTCACGGATAACAGGGACCAGCAGACCGCGGTCTGTATCCACGGCGACGCCGATGTTGATGTATTGCTTGTAGACGATCTCGTCTTTGGCCAGGTCGATGCTGGCATTGAACTGAGGAAAAATTTTCAGCGCGGACGAGCAAACCTTCAGCGCGATTGCGGTGACCGTCATCTTGCCGCCGGCCTCTTCCGCCTTGGGAGTAAAGCGCGCCCGTAGATGCTCGAGTTCGGTGATGTCGGCTTTATCGTTCTGCGTGACGTGGGGAACCGTGGTCCAGGCTTGCCACAGATGTTCGGCGGTCTTGCGGCGTACTCCGCGGATCGAAACGCGCTCGACCTTTCCCCACTTGGTAAAATCTGGCAACTCCGGCTGAGCGAATTGAGCTCCTCGCGGAGCTTGCGCAGCCGCCGCTACCGAAGCGAGCAGCGCTTTCGAATGCGTCTTGACGTCGTGCTCGCTGATGCGGCCGCCGGGGCCGGTTCCTTTCACACTGTGAATGTCGATGCCGATCTCGCGTGCTAATCGGCGAACATGCGGGGCCGCGGGGACGGGTTCCCCGCGCTCGGTGCCTGCCACTTTTTCCAGCTGTGCAGGCATGGTGAAGCTAGGGGGAAGCGACTGCGGTTGATCGCGCGGAAGCGCCTGTTCTTCGGTTTTGCCCTCGGCTTGAATGGCGGCTTGGAAAGCCAGGCGCGCTCCGTGCTGTCCAGAGACGTGCTCGACTGGAAGATGCCGGGGGCGCTCTGTTTGCGGCGCGGCCGCGCCTTCGAGGGTGAAGATAACGTCGCCAACTTTAATCTTCTCACCCTGCTTTACGCGGACTTCTTTGATGATCCCGCTGATCGAGGAGGGTACTTCGATGACCGCTTTATCGGTCTCCAGTTCCATCACCGGCTGGCCTTCGGAGACCCTGATGCCAGGAGAAATCATGAGCCGGACGAGATCGCCCTGGGAGATATTTTCTCCGAGTTCGGGCAATTTGAATTCGGTGGGACCCGCGGTCGGCGGGCCGGTAATGCGCCGCTCTCTCTGGACTACTGTCGCAGTGGTTCGTGCCGGTGGCTCGACTGGGCTTGCTTTCGCGGACGAAGCTGCCGCAGCAGCCTGCTGTGCTTTGGGTTCTGCGGGCGAGGGCGCCCGCGCTACGCCACCGGCGCCGTTTTCGAAGGTGAAGATCACCTGGCCAACTTTGATCTTCTCGCCCTCTTTAACGCGAATCTCTTTCACCACGCCGTTCACGGTGGAGGGCACTTCGACGACGGCCTTGTCGGTTTCCAGTTCCATCACGGCTTGGCCTTGCGTGATGGTCGCGCCGGGCGAAATCATCAGACGGACAAGGTCCCCCTGGTCGATGTTTTCGCCGAGTTCCGGTAGCTTGAATTCTGTCACTTTAACCTTTTCTCCGTTGTTCCAGCGTCGCTACTACTATTAAGTGTTGGCCGGGTTCGGCTTCTCCGGATTGATGCCCAGGTCTTTGATCGCTTTCTGGAGCATCTCCGGCGCGATCTGCTTATCGCGGGCCAGTGCGTTCAACGTGGCCAGCACAATGTGCTTCGCGTCTACTTCGAAGAAGTCGCGAAGCGAAGCCCGACCCTCGCTGCGGCCGAAACCATCCGTACCCAAGGCCACCAGCGGACGCGGAACCCACTGCGAAATCGATTCCGGAAGCACCTTCATATAATCCGATGCGGCCACGAATACCCCGGGTGCTTCTTTTAGACATTGCGTCACGAACGGGACACGCGGAGTGTCGCCCGGATGCAGCATGTTCCAGCGCTCGCAGTCGTTGCCGTCCTGATAGAGCCGTTTGTAGCTGGTCACGCTCCAAACGTCGGCGGCTACTGCGTATTTCTCTTCCAGAATCTGCTGGGCCTTGAGCACTTCGAACATAATGGTTCCACTGCCGAAGAGCTGGGCGCGCAGCTTGGCATCCTTCTTCTCCGAGGATTTGAAACGATACAGACCTTTGAGAATGCCGTCGCGGACTTCCGGACCATGCGGCATTTCGGGCATGGGCAATGGTTCATTGGTGACGGTCAAGTAATAAAAGATAGATTCCTGGTCGACGTACATGCGCTTGATGCCATCCTGAATGATGATGGCAATTTCGTAAGCGAAGGCGGGATCGTAGGCGAGCAGATTTGGCACGGACAGTGCCAGCACGTGACTGTGGCCGTCCTGGTGCTGCAAGCCCTCGCCGGCTAAAGTCGTACGGCCGGCCGTGCCTCCAATCAGGAATCCACGCGTGCGCATATCGGCCGCAGCCCAGATCAGGTCGCCGATTCGCTGGAAGCCGAACATCGAGTAATAAATGAAAAACGGAATCGTATTGATTCCGTGATTTGCATACGCCGTGCCCGCAGCGATGAATGAGCACATCGAGCCGGCTTCCGTAATTCCTTCCTCGAGGATCTGTCCGTTCTTGGCTTCTTTGTAGTAGAGCAGGGTATCCATATCGACGGGTTCGTAAAGCTGGCCCACGCTGGAGTAGATACCGACCTGGCGGAATAGCGCTTCCATGCCAAAGGTGCGAGCTTCGTCCGGGATGATGGGCACGATGAGCTTGCCGATTTCTGGGTCCCGCAGCAACTTTCCCAGCAGGCGGACGAAGACCATGGTGGTGGCAACGTCGCGACCCTCGGTACCTTTGTAAAACTCCTCGAAGTGAGATTCAGAGACCGGGCTGATCGGTTTGGCTCGCACCTTACGTTCCGGGATATAGCCGCCCAGTTGCTTGCGGCGCTCCTTCATGTAGGTGATTTCCGCACTGTCGTCGGCGGGACGATAGAACGGAGCGTTATGAAGTTCATCATCGGGGATGGGGATGCCGAAGCGTGAGCGGAACATTTGCAACTCATCGTCATTCAGTTTTTTCTGCTGATGGGTGATGTTCTTGCCCTCGCCGGCCTCGCCCAGGCCATAGCCTTTGATGGTTTTCGCCAGAATGATGGTCGGCGAGCCGCGGTTCTCTACAGCCGCTTTATATGCAGCGTGGACTTTGATGGGATCGTGTCCTCCCAGCCGCATGCGCGCGAGTTGTTCGTCCGAGAGATGCTCGACCATCTTGAGCAGACGGGGATCGGTTCCGAAGAAGTTCTGCCGGAAGTAAGCGCCGCTCTCGACGAAATATTTCTGATACTGGCCGTCGCTGATCTCGCCCATGCGCCTGACCAGCAAACCGTCGCGATCACTGCGGATCAGAGTGTCCCAGTCACCGCCCCAGATGACCTTGATGACGTTCCAGCCGGCGCCACGGAAAATTGCTTCAAGTTCCTGAATGATCTTGCCGTTTCCGCGAACTGGGCCGTCCAGACGTTGGAGGTTGCAGTTCACCACGAAGATCAGATTGTCGAGCCGTTCGCGCGAAGCCAACGTGATGGAGCCCAGGGATTCAGGCTCGTCCATTTCGCCGTCGCCGAGAAAAGCCCAGACTTTGCCATCAGTCGACAGCTTCAATCCGCGATTTTCGAGGTAGCGAATAAAACGGGCCTGGTAGATTGCCTGGATCGGACCCAATCCCATAGAAACGGTGGGGAACTCCCAGAAATCAGGCATGAGCCAGGGGTGAGGATACGAGGAGAGGCCGCCGCCGGGTTTCAGTTCACGGCGAAAGTTCTCCAGTTTCTGGCGGGGAATGCGGCCTTCGAGATAGGCGCGAGCGTACATGCCGGGCGCGGCATGGCCTTGGAAGTAGACCAGGTCGCGGTCGCCAGTTTCGGTTTGGGCGCGAAGGAAATGGTTAAACGCGACCTCGTACAAAGTAGCCGCTGAAGCGAAGGTTGAAATATGTCCGCCGATGCCTTCCTGCAGTTTGTTGGCACGCACCACCATGGCCAGCGCGTTCCAGCGCACGAGGCTCTTGATGCGGCGCTCCATCTCCTGGCTGCCGGGAAACGGCGGCTGCTGAACCGCAGGAATCGTGTTCTGATAAGGGGTGGTGGCTGTGAACGGAAGGTTTACTCCTGCGGCTCGCTTGGCGTGCAACGACAACTGCTGCAGTAACCGTCCGGCGCGCTCCGGGCCGCCTTCAGCTAACACATAGTCGAGGGAATCAAGCCATTCCCGAGTTTCGAGTACTTCCAATCCGTTCGTCTGGGTCTCAGCCACGTCTGGTTTCTCCATTTTTATGAGCAGGAATGTTCCATGATAGACAATCGCGAAGAATTTTGCTGGCGGCTTCCGGACGAAGCTGCCGGCGGAGTCATATTTTGTGCTGAAACAGGAATCCTTGGGTCCGTCGAAAACATCCATACTGACGAGTAGTAGACCCCAGGTTGCTTAGTGCCGATCACGCCGTAACGGTTACAGATAAGTTGCATCCAAGTCAGGCAGAATCAAACATTGCCTTAAACAGCGCGATAAACAGGAGACTCCTCATGCCGAAAAAACCTGCTTCAAAACTTAATGCCCAGCCGCACATCCATCAGCGGGCGCGCGAAATTCAGCAGTATGGCACCGTGAACCATGCGTTGCCCCTGGAACTGGAAGAGCCGGTGCGTCTGGAAATGACGGAACGACTCAACCAGTTGCTCGCCGACACCATGACTCTCCGCGATCTGTACAAGAAATCTCATTGGCAAGTTGCTGGTCCGACGTTTTATCAGCTTCATCTGCTTTTCGACAAGCATTTCAATGAGCAATCGGAGCTTGTTGATACCATCGCCGAACGGATTCAGTTGCTCGGCGGCCTCAGTATCGCAATGGCTCCTGATGTGGCAGAAACTACGCGAATCGAACGGCCACCCAAGGGAAGGGAAGAAGTTCCGGTGCAACTCTCGCGCTTGCTCGACGCCCACCAGATCATCATCGGGGACTGCCGTGAACTGGCGAAACGCGCCTCAACCCTGGGAGATGACGGGACCAACGACGTGGTCGTCAGTGATGTATTGCGGACGAACGAACTGCAGGTGTGGTTCATCAGCGAGCATCTGGTGACCATGCCTCTGGTGGAAGCTGTTGACAGTTCTGCTGCCGCCGACTGACTTGCATTGCGGCGAAAGCCTTCGACAAGGGCTGGTCCCGGACCGGCCCTGTGTTTGCCTCCTCCTCGCTAACTTGATTTACTTGACTTCGGCGAAGCGCGCGTTCAAGATAGGAGGCACTTTTGGGGAATCACGTAGAAGCTGGCGGAATCCGTCCTCGTTACGAATTCGGAACAGAAACGGAGAGCCGCCTATACCCGCTTCTCGTAGCGCCGACTTCAGGCGGGTTTTCGCGATAATAAATGCAATTCTTAGCGCCATTGATGGCCCTAAGTTGCTATTATTGCAGTTACTTCTGCCGATGTGGCGAGGGGGGCAAAAATGTTTCCAGGCGGACAGAACTTGCGCGTGTTGCGCGAGCAACTGGGATTGACCATGAGGGATGTCGAAAACGCCAGCACAAGGATCGCTCAAAAACGTGCGAATGACGAATTCGCCATACCCCCGAGTCGACTTTCGGATGTTGAGACAAAAGGAGTCATCCCCAGCATTTACCGTTTGTATTCGCTGGCGGTCATCTACCGCCGGGACATTCGGGAACTTTTGTCCTGGTACGGGGTCGATTTGAACGGAATGGCGGCGGATCTGGATTTCGTCATTCCACCGAAATCGCACGTTTCTGAAGCCTTGGCGAACCTCTCCAGCATTCAAATGCCGATACGTCTGGATCCCAGCTTCGATCCCCACCGCACGGTGAACTTTGGACGAATGGTGGAACAGTGGGGCCAAGTGCCCCTGGCGTACTTGGCGCAATTCGCCAACTGCCAATACACCTACGGTTATATAGGCAGCGAAGATTTGACGATGTATCCGATTCTGCCGCCCGGGAGTTTCGTGCAGATTGATGAGTCAAAGAACAAAGCGGAAGAAGGCGGCTGGAGATCGGAATACGAGCGCCCCATCTACTTCGTGGAAACCCGCGACGGCCACACCTGCTGCTGGTGCACGATGACGCGGGAAGAGATTATTCTGCAGCCGCATCCTCTTTCTCCGGTTGCAGCTCGCGCTCTGCGTTACCCGCAAGAGGCGGAGATCATTGGTCAAGTTGTGGGGGTTGCGATCAGACTCGGGGATTGGCGTCCGCTTTTGGATTCTTCAACAAGCTCGAAAGCGCGTGAAGTACTGAACTGAGATGGCGGGCAGATCCGGCGCCCGGCCCCGGGGGTAAGAGATTCGGGCTCGTGGTTGCGAGTCGTTCCACGTAGGCAGCCGGCGAAACTCCCGCTACTTCGCTGGACTGTTCCGCATCTTGCACCAGCTTCCGGATCGGCATAGCCAGAACTTTGGAGAGGAGTGAGCGGTGCGCTCGCGCCAGCGCTTTCTGCGCCGCCAAGTCTCCGTAGACGCGGGAAAACCCCCAGTGGAAGTAGCTTCCCTCTTTGTCCCTCAATCCAGAAAGATACTCCAAGCGGTTCAGACAGCCACTAAAGGCTCTGAGCGTGGTTTCTTGCAGATCCTCGAGTGCGGAATGCAGGGTCATTGTTACATTTTTGGAAATTCGAAATTACTAAAGTAATCTATTCAAGAAGGCCGGTCGCAATAGATTATCACGGGGTAATCCCACATTGGAAAGGAATTCACACCGTGAACAATCGCTTACGCTGGTTGGCTGTTGCGCTGCTGCTGACCACTACCGTTTCTTTGCCGGCAACCCTCAAAGCCATTGCTGACGCCCCGACGGGCCCGATTACTCTTCCGACCCCGCCAGTGCCTCCGGATGGCAATCCGACGGGCCCGCCGCGAGTAGTTACGGGTCAATAGATTTCGTTAAAGCTGTTGTTGTGGGCTGGCGCAAAAGGGTGTATATTCTGCGCGATAGCCCATGTCTGCCTCGTTAATGCTGTTTTACTACCTATGGATAGCTCCCCACGTCCTTGAGGGGATCGTTTTGTATGCCATGGTGCGTCGCGGACTGCATCGGCAGTTCCCGATGTTCTTTCTCTATATCAGTTTTGAAATTGCCCAGTGTTTTTGTCTGCTCGCCGTGTCTCGGTATGTTTCCTACTTCGGCCAAGTCTACATCCAGGTGTATGCCGTGGGGTTGGCCGTCAGCACTGCCATCCGATTTGCCGTCATCTATGAGTTATTCTGCCATTTTTTCCGGCGTTACCCGGCAATCAGCGGGGCCGGGAAATTGCTGTTCCGCGGCGCGAGCTTGGCGCTTCTGCTGATAGCTCTCGGATTGGCTGTTTCTGCACCGGGCAACACTCCGGCTGCTTCGCTCAACGATGCGACCTACGTAGCCTTGCGAACCACGACCTTCGCGGCCGATCGGGCGGTGAGCATTCTTCAAGGGGGGCTGCTGATTTCGCTGTTCCTGTTTTCCCGCTATTTCGTACTCTCCTGGCGAAGCCCTGTATTCGGCATCGCCTTGGGCATGGGAACGTTTGCAAGCGCGGAGTTCGCTACAACGGCGCTTCGGCTCTACGTGCCCATTAGCAACAAGGTTTTTGACCGCTCTGCGATGGGAATTTATCACCTCTGCGTGCTGATCTGGATTTTGTATGTGGTGCGACCGGAGCCCGAACTTCGATTCGAGCTTAAAAGTTTGCCTACATACGACTTGGAAATTTGGAACCAAGAATTGGAGCGTCTTCTGTAGCAATGATTATCACGTTGATTCTTGTATCCGTCGCATTGTTAGCCTTGGGATTTTTGATCAGGCTGGCGAAAGGACGTGCTCTCCCAGCTCAGGTTTTGGAAAACCCTAGCGAACACATGCGCGCGGTGGACCTTGAGGCATTTCGGAACCTGGTTGATCGCGACGAGGAGGAGTTTCTGCGTACCAATCTTCCTGCGTCGGAGTTTCGCAGAATTCAGCGAGAGCGGCTGCGGGCTGCGGTGGAGTACGTCTCATGCGCCGCTCAAAATGCGGGGGTTCTGTTGCGTCTGGCCGATGCCGGGCGTCGTAGCGCCGATCCCGCGACAGCGGAAGCGGCTGAAAAACTGGTTCAAAATGCGCTTCGTCTGCGCCTTTATGCTTTGCAGGCTATCCCCAAGCTCTACCTCGGTATGGCTCTCCCGGGCGCGCGCATCTCGGCAGTCGGCATCGCGGAACGGTACGAACAAATGACTCGACTCGTGGTTTTGCTTGGATGCTTGCAATACCCTACACGCGGCGTCTCCGCTGCGCTTTAGGCGGGGAGTAAGGATTCAGGATCAACCAACCTGACGCGCTGAATCTCGAAGGTTTCCCTTTTCAGTGGATGCCATTGAGGAATCCGCTGATTTGGTTTTCCAATGTCTGCCCGCCAATCGCAACGATGCCATTGTGGTCTGCACCAGGGACGAGATACAACTCCTTGGGCTGATTCGCACGCTGGAACAATGCCTTCGCCATTTCCGGAGGCGTCAGAGTGTCCTCGGTCCCGACGGTAATGAAGATCGGCACGTGAACCGAGCCGATCTTCGATAGGTTGTCAAACCGATTGTGAACAAAAAGGGATAACGGAAAAGCTCGCAGGTACCAAATTGCTTTGGCCGCTTCCGGAACGCTGGTGAACGGACTCTCCAATATCAGCCCACCAGCATCAGGATATTCAAACGCAAGTTGTGTGGCTGGCCCTGTGCCAATCGAGCGTCCCATGAAGATGACCTCGTGGATGCTAACGTGCCGCTGGTCGATCAGATAAGTCAAAGCCGCGCGGGCGTCGTCGTACACGCGAGTCTCATTCGGAGTGCCCGGACTGCTGGAGCCGTATCCGCGGTAGTCCACGAGCAGGAGATTGGGACCAAGATGATGCAGAGATTTCACCTCACCCGCTGAGCCCGCCGCCTGCTCCAAAACATAACCATTGCCATGAAACATCAGCAAAACTTTGCTTGTGGGCTGACTCGCCGGGATCCACCAGGCATGCACCTGCTCCGATCCATTGACCGGAATGTGAAGGTCTTGAAAAGCGATCCCCACATCCGCTGGACTCGCCTTCGTATAGTGCGAAGGCGCAGGGAAGGCCATTTGGTCTTGCCGAAAGTAGAAGAGCGCTCCAAACCCGACGTAGGTCAAGATGAAGACGGTCAGAAGTATCTTGATGAAAGTGCGCAGAGAGTTTTCCTGTTCGTAGACGCCGCCTTAGTATATCTGGGGAGTTCATGGGCAATTCGCCGGGGCCGGCCGTCCGGCGAATCGTGCTTCAATCCACGTAATCTGGTCCCTCGCCGAGTCGCCGATTACCCGACCTGGGTCGAGATCGGGATATCTTTCCCACTGAACCCGGTCACCCTGTTTGCACATGCGAGCGATGACTGGCGCGGCCATGGTTGCGGGGACGGTTCGATCGGCGTCCGCGCTGATCACCAGGATCGCACCGCGCGCCTGTGTCTGGCCTAGGGTATTTCTCGCGAGATACTGTTTAACGAATTCGTTGCTGTCCCAGCCCGGTCTTAGGGTTTCAGTTGGTGGAAGCTGGGCAACGGCTGTCTCCGCGCAGTTTTGCTGGATCTGCTGATAAAGTGGGAGAGCCTTTTCCGTCAGCATGTCGGTCGCTTGAAACTGCGGATACACCGTCTTGATGCCATAGGCCAGGAATGTGAACATGCTGCTTGCAGGTCCTTGCATGGAACGCGCGAATACTTCTTTCGCGTCCGCCAGGCCAGAAATTGCGATACTGCCGAGATAGCCTGGGTCGCGAATCTCGTTTTGCTTCTCCGCAACGGCGACCGCCGCTAAACTGCCCTCGCCTTCTCCTATGACAATCCACCTCGCGCCAACCTGTGGTACGGCCAAGCGAGCAGCAGAGACAGAACCGATGACATCGGTTGCGTTGGACTGAGCGTCCAGAAATGCATTCCGAAAATTGGTGCCCAGCCCGGTGTAATCCGTGGCGACTACGGCATACCCCAGGGCTACATACATCGAGAGGAACGGTCCGTGCCCGACGTTCCTCATCAGCGAGGGTGCACACGCACGAGCCACGCCGGCGGCTCCGTGTGCCCACGCAATGACCGGCCAGCCCCCGACTGGCGGCCTTCCCTCGCTGGGAATCAGAACTACGCCCGAGGTCGCCACGTCCTCCCCTGAGGCGGAGCGCGAGTGATAGAGAATGCGAACCGCTGACACCTCAGGCGGGAGTTCGTATTCGTCGAACGAATCCGAGCGGATCAGTTCCCCTGGTTTGCCGCCGGGCAACGGATGAGGCGTGTCATAGAACTTCGTCAGGGGCAGCGTATGTAAGATCTGCGACGGTCTGACTGGGGCTGCAGCTGGAGCCTGCGCGAAGGCGGAGTTGGCGACGGATAGGATCGCGGCCGTTACGGCTAAGGATATTCCGAGGGTCGCGAGGAATCGTTTCCGACAAAACACAGGTTGAAAAGCCACATGGCCGCCGGAGACTCTAGGCCTTCCAGAACACCATGATTCCGAGAACCACCGGAAGATAAAGGACCGATGCATGAAGGACACGGCTCGCCAGCACTTTCGATCCCGACGCCGTTAATTTGCCTACGTGATAGAACAGGAACGCTCCGGAAAAGCCCATGCCGGCCCAATACCATAAGCCAGCGCGATCCACGAGCGGCAGCATGGTTGCGAGCACCAGGATCACGGTGAAGCCCGCAATCTCGGCGCGAGTGAAACGAGAATCGAGATCAAAGTCGGGGAGCATCTTGTAGCCTGCGCGCGAGTAGTCGTCACGGTACATCAAGGCAATCGCGAGAAAATGGGGGAACTGCCACAGAAAGAGAATCGAAAAAAGATACCAGGCATGGCGGTCGATGCCGGCGGATGCGCCAGCCCAACCGATCAGCGTCGGCATAGCCCCAGGGAAAGCCCCCAGCAGCGTGCACAGAGGCGTCTTCCTCTTCAACGGCGTATAGATGACGAGATACGAGAGCAGCGTGGAGACTGCCAGAAATGCCGATAACAGGTTCACTGTAATCGCCAGGTACAGGCCTCCGGCAACGCTCAACAAAATGCCAAACAGAAACGCCTCGCGAGAGCTAAGTCGTCCCGAGGGCAGAGGGCGCGACGCCGTGCGGCGCATTTGACCATCCCAGCCGCGTTCCATCCATTGATTGAGGGTTGCGGTCCCGCTGGCGACCAGCAGCGTACCAACCAGCGTATTGATCAAGCCCAAAACCCTGAATGGTCCACGAGAGGCAAGGTAATAGCCAGCCGACGTGGTCATCAGAATGAGGAGGTTCACTTCGGGCTTGGTCAACGTGTAGTAATCCCGGAGCTTGGCGGTGAGCGTCTGCGGAGCGATGGAATTTGCCATTAGATTAGTGGTCGCCATTTTACCAGTCTTCTGCCGCGGACTCGTTGCGCTTAAACCGATTATTCCTTTTACGCACGATGAAAATCATACCAATGGATCCCAGTGTGGGAGGAATGACCATAACCAAAATACCACTCCGTAAGGCTTCAATCATCTTTGCCCCGGCGGAAGACGCCTGAGTATAGCAAAGCGCACAGTTTTGAGAAAAAGCCGGCGGCGACAGCAGCAACACAAACAGTCCTGCCAGCGCAATGCCCATGAGTCGGATTGAGCTCGGAAACTTCATAATCCTTTCCTCGAAGGCAGTGTGGCCGTTCGTTAATACTTTGAATAATTTGACCAAGGCGCCCCAAGTAACTCGCGGAAGCTGTCGGTCCACCCATATTGCATCGCCAACAGCACGAAGACGGTGAAGACGACGACAAACCACAGAAGCCCATGATTATCCGACAGGTGCATGAAAAACAAAAGTGCCAGCGCGCCTTCGACGACCGCCAGAAACAGCATGCGTGCGAACATCTGCGGCGCAGTGATGTTGGAGTAAGCAATCACGAATTGCAGGAACGCGATGGCAAGAATGCAAATGTAAACAATCACGTACCTGCCCGCGTTACTCTTGTGCCCTTCTGCCATGGCCATTGTTTTGCTCCTGTTCCGTTTTCAGTGCGAAAGGTTCAACAGGTAAACCAGCGGCACGACGAACATCCAAACCAAATCCACGAAGTGCCAGTAAAGACCAGTGATTTCCAGATCGTCAGCATTGTAACGGCCGCCCTGGTAGCGAATGCCAACTACCACGAGCGCAATCACCCCACAGGTAACGTGCAACAGATGCAAGCCGGTGATGCTGAAAAACGCGGCGCCGAACAAGCCGGTGCCCCACGGATTCTTAAGCAGGGTCATGCCTTCACCGATCAGCCCCAGCCACTCCCGGATGTGCAACAAAGCGAAAAGGGCACCAGCGCCGGCGGTAATCAGCGTCCATTGCAGCGCTTTAGCTTTCTCTCCTGCTTTGGCCGCATCGATTGCAAAAAGCATGGTGAGGCTGCTGGTCACAAGAATGAAGGTCATCAGCGCGACGTTGGTAATGCTGTGGAACGGTCTCGGCCAGTCGGGAGTGGCGTTGCGGAGGAATCCATAGGCAACCAGGCAACCGGCAAAAGTTGCGGTGTCGGCGATGATGAACAGCCACATCGCCATCTTTTTCGCGGGAACCGAAAACGCAGGCTTCTCCATCACTCCTGCGTGCCCTCCCATAGTATCGGCGTGGCTCACGGTGCCTCCTCTTGTTGTCAAGTTTGCTAGAGCTTGATCCACAGCAACAACAGCAGATACACCCACAGCACATCCATGAAATGCCAGTACAGTGAAGTGGCGTCCAGCGTGCTCTTGCGCAGGATCGACCGATTGAACCTGCTGATGACCCGCACCAGGCCGCCCAAGCCGCCAAGCACATGCAGAGCATGCGCCGCGGTTAGCACATAGAAAAATGAGCTGTTGGGGTTGGTCGCCAGGAACAACCCCTGTGCCCTCAGTTGAAGCCACGCCACATACTGTCCGGCTACGAAGGACAATCCTAAGAACAGCGTTATATAGAGCCAGCGAGCGGGGTTGGCGACGGCATCCCTTCGCCCAGTCATGAAACCGCCAACCTGGCGGCGGGCCACTTCCAGCGTAATGCTGCTGGCGAGGAGGAGAAGGGTGTTGAAGAAAAGGATTCGGGGCAGACTGAGATGCCGCCAGTCCAGTGCCGACCCTTGACGAACGATCAGGGCGCTGGTAAACGCCGCGAAGGTCATCGTAATAGAGGCAAGCACAACCCAGATCCCGGTTGAAGCCGGCGGCGGCGCGTAGTCCTTGACCGCGCGAAAGTCGCCATCAGCCGGGACTAAGTTCCGCCGGCCGCCATTGCCGGAATCGATTCCAAGTCTCGACGGATCGCGTCGTTCCTCAATCTTCGGCGGTTCGGGGACTGTGGTTGCCATAGACTACAAAACTCCCTTTCCCATCACACCCTTGTTCGATTACGCCTCGTCGTGGGCCGACTTCACTTTCTCGGGCGAGGCTTGCATTACGTAATCTCCGGTAGAACTCTCCACTCCGTACTGGTAGGGATCGTGGAAGACCTCCGGCAGTTTGTCGCCAAAGTTGTTGTGCGGCGGTGGTGTCGTGGGCGTGCTCCACTCCAGAGACGTGCCTTCCCATGGGTTGTCGGTTGCAGGTTTACCCCAGAAGCGGCTGTGGAACAAGTTGTAGAGGAAAATCAGCTGGGCCGCTCCTGTCAGCAAAGCAGCGATGGTAATGAAGCGATGTACGGGGATCAGCGGCTGCAGGTAGTCGTCCACAAAAGCCTGGTAGCGGCGAACGTTGCCAGCAATTCCCAGGTAGTGGAAGGGCATGAAGATGCAGTAAGCGCCGACGAAGGTAAGCCAGAAGTGAACCTTACCCAAAGTCTCGTTCATCATGCGACCGAACATTTTCGGGAACCAGAAGTACGTTCCGCCGAAAATGCCGAAAATGGCCGCAACCGCCATCACCAGGTGGAAGTGTCCCACCACGAAGTAGGTCGCGTGGAGCATGATGTCGATCGACGGCTGCGCCAGGAAGAAGCCGCTCACCCCGCCGCTGATAAACATCGAGACAAAACCCAGCGCGAACAGGGAAGCGGTGTTGATGCGCAATTTCGATCCATAAATGCTACCCATCCAGATGAGCACGATAATCGTGGACGGAATCGTAATGACCAGGGTCGGGAAGGAGAATGCCAGCGACGAAACCGGATTCATGCCGCTGACAAACATGTGATGTCCGTAGACCATGTAGCTGAGGACCGCGAGTGCTCCCATGGAGTAAACCAAGACCCTGTGGCTGAGCATGGGTCGCCGCATGTTAGCGACCAGAATGTGAGACACAATCCCCATGCCGGGGACAATCGCGATGTAGACCTCCGGGTGCCCGAAGAACCAGAACAAGTGCTGCCAGAGTAGAGTCGATCCGCCTGAGTGCGGCTGCAATTGATCGTTGAGCACGAGGCCCGAGGGTACAAAGAAGCTCGTTCCCGCGACGTGATCGAGAATCAGGAGGATGGTCGCAGGCATCAGTACAGCGAAAGCAGTGAGGCCCATCACCGACGTGATGAACCAAGCCCAGGCGCTGAGCGGCAAGCGCCACATGCTCATGCCCTTTGTCCGCATATCGAGCGTAGTAGTGATGAAGTTCAGTGAGCCCAGCAACTGGCCGATGCAGAAAATACAAATGGCTGCCGCCCACAGAACTACACCCGTGCCTTGGCCGGGGCCGCTGGCCGATCCGATAGCGCTAAGCGGCGCATACTGCGTCCAGCCGCCAAGGGTGGGCCCGTCGCTCACGAAGAACGAAGACATCAGAACCAGGAAGCCGACGAACGTGACCCAGAACGACATCATGTTGAAGTGCGGAAACGGCATGTCCTCCGCGCCCACCTGGATAGGCAGGAAATAGTTGCCGAAAGCAGCGAAGGGTGCCGTGGTCAGAACGAAGAAGACCATGATCGTAGCGTGCATGGTCATCAGCTGCAGGTAATACTCCGGAGTCATTACATTACCAGGCGCTCCGTTCGCTGAAAGCAAGTGCAGACCAGGGATGGGATAGTTCGTCCAGGCTAAGTGAATGCGCATCAGCCAGGAAAGCACCATCCCAACCAGTACGGCCACAAGGGCCAAGCCGTAATACTGCTTGCCGATCACTTTGTGGTCGAGACTGAAAACGTGCTGACGGATAAAGCTGGTCGGCGCGTGGTGTTCTGCCGCGTGTGCAGACATGTCGTGCATATGCCACCTCGAAAGAGATGTCCCATCCACCCGAATAGCGACGGGATCTATTGCAATGCCGCTTGTTTCTTAAGCCAACTATCGTAGTCTTCCTGGGACATCACCTCAAGATATGCCTTCATGTTGTAGTGTCCCAAGCCACAAAGCTGAGTGCAGACAATTTCGTACTTTCCAACCTGGGTTGCGGTGAAATGCAGCGAAAGATCCAGTCCAGGGACAAAATCCTGCTGGACGCGCAAGGCCGGAACGTAGAAGGAGTGCCCGACGTCCTTCGCGTGCATGAGCAGATGAATCTCCCGGTTGACCGGAATCGCCATTTCCGCCGTCACAATGTCGTCTTTGGAATCCTGATCGTGGGCGGTATCCAGACCAAAGAAGTTCGCGTTGGCTTCGCTGATTTGGTCGGGATGGAGTGGACCAAACGTTCCATCCGGGCCGGGATAACGAAAGTAGAACGCGAACTGTCCTGCTTGCACCTGAACCGGCATCGCGTTGGCTGCTGGGGCAGTGAGATAGACATCAGCCCACGCCTTGACCCCGAACACGCCAAGTGCCAAAACTTCAGTTCCGACCAGTAGAAATGCGGCCCAAACCACGGCCTTCGCACCGCCGGGGAAGGTTTTGATCTTGTCGCCGGGACGCGTGTTGGAAAACTTCCAGATGAACAGAGCCAATAGGATTTGCGAAGCCAGGAACGAGATCCCCGCCTCAGCCATCGTCTCCGACATCTGCTCGTCAATTCGACCGCCATGGGTTGAGATGTCGGCTGGCGGGTCCCAAGTGTGACGGATGATGGGAATCGCGGAAAGAATTGCAATCGCGATAATAGTCACTGCAAAAATTTTTGCCATATTGCCTCGCCTCTGGCCGGCTGCTCACCCGGCCGCAACGGCTTCTTCAAAGCAGCCACCGCTGCATTCGGGGCTGTCCTTGGTTGATGCGGCACGACATTCTAACTGAGAAAACTTAAGGTCAACTGAACTCTTCATGAATAACTGTTCATTTTGCTTTAAAGGAGAAATTGGCCGTCGCCGGCTTGCCCGCCGCGACTGTCACCTTTGCCGTCTGAGTTCCCAGATCCTCTTGCCACGCGGTCACGGTATAGCTGCCCGCTGGGACACCGTGGATCGTAAAATTGCCGTCTTTGTCGGTAGTCGCGTAGGGGCCCTTGACCACCGCGTGGTAGCCGTGCATCCAGGGATGAATGTTGCACTTCACCGAGATCATTTCTACTGCCTTCCAACTGGTTTCGATGGGCGGCGCCCCTGGTGGCTGAGACTTGTTCCACGGGATATTGCCGGTCATCGGGTTGGGCAGCGGGTGGATATTGTGGGTCGTCTGATCGCTGGTGATGACCTTGAATTTCTGGTCGGGATTCATAGCGATGACGTGCGGGATATATTGACACCCCTTCTGGTCAAAAACCGGCTCGCTTGAAGACGAGCTAGCCTCGTTGCCGGTTAGGCCTTCCGAGATGTAGAGAACGACGTTCGCTAACCCACCGTTTGCTCCGACCACGACGTTCTCCAGAGATACCGGGCTATTCTCGTGTTGCTTCACGCAGTAAGGGTCCTTCGACATATCGATGCCCCTCATGTGCGGAGCAGTGCCGTCGAGCTTCACGGTCCCGGCGATTGATCCTTCCGCGGCTGCGCTGACATTTTGGTCGAGGCTTAGCGCCCCGAAGCCGATCAGTACTAGCCCTGATAGTATTGCTGCGAACTTCGAATAGTGTTGCTTTTTCATGGACGCTCTCCTGTGAACAAGGCCTCGCTCAATCTCGGATCATTTTATTGTGGACTAACCGGTTTTAATCCCAACTGCCTGGCGATCTGCTTTTCCTTGGCGTTATACGGGTTCTTGCGCTGCAGCGTGCGCAGATAGAACACCAGGTCCCACGCCTCATCCGGCTTAATGTTATCGGAGAACGACGGCATCGGCGTGCCGTCCAGCCCGGTCATGAAGATCTTGTAGAGGTCGCGGTCGGTGCTGCCGCACTTGGGCCGAGTTCCGTCGGTGAAGTTGTAGGGCCAAATAACCCGTCCAAGATCATCAGTGAGAGTTGAGGCGGAGGGGCCGTTAGCCATTCCCTGCACACCGTGACACTTCCAACATTGCACTCTCGCGAAGACTTCTTGTCCCGCCTTGACCCGCTCTGGCGTTACTTCCGGCTCGGGAGGAATCTGGATGGGCGTTCCCGGCTTTTCGGTTTGCCAGCGCGGAGAGAAGTGCTTGATCCATGCCACGAGATTCGCGCGCTCATCTTTGGTGAAAGTGTTCCAAATAGGCATGCTGGAGCGGTCCAACCCACGGGCAATCGTGTCAAAGAGATCTTCGTCGGTGGGCAAAGTACCGGTCGGCGTGGAGCGGCACTTGAATATCCCCAACTGAAAATCCCGCGGTTTGGGGTACATTGGAGGTTCAAGCCACTGCGCAACTTCGCCGTTGCCGTCGCCGAGCTCTCCATGGCAGCCAACGCAGTATCTCCGGTAAACCGGGGCCGCAGCCTTGGCATTCCCGGTGATATCTCCAATGTGGCTGGTCGCCGCCGGCGAATTCAGCCACTGTTGCAGTTGCAAGGTCGTGAGTTGCGCCCTTGCGGGCAGGGAAAACGCGAGAACAGCGGCCGCGCTCATCAACAATGAACACTGCAGGAATGATTTTGTACGCATTGCTGTTCCTTTCTAGAAGTCGAAGTCAAAGCCGATCAACAATTCGCTCGAGTTTACGTTTTGGCCGGGTTGGGGGCCGGTACCATCCTGGTGCAGCCAGTTGTATTCGTTGTGCCAGGCGAAGCCTGCCCGGCTTGTCATAAACGGGTTGTAGCGATAGCCGATGGTATAGGTGGTGATATTCCCCAAGGTCGACGCAGTCCCCACAGTGGCCTGTTGCGACATCCGTTCCAACTCAAAGCGCCCGATGAAAATCAACTGCGGACTGTAAATGTAGTGAGCTTCAAAGGTGGCCCCGTTCCAACTGGGCGCTCGGGCTGTCGCCGGAAGAACCGTTCCCGGCGTATTGTTCGGAAGGTCATTCGCCGGCGTCCCGTTGCTTGGGTCGGTTGCATTGCCATAACCCTGACCGAACCATGCGTTATCCGTGCCATGCTGAGTCACGACTTGAAGGTCGAAGTGAGGGCCGAGGTAGAAGAGTCCGACGAAGCCAATGCGATTGAATCCCTTGTTGCCAATTCCTGAACCTGGAATGGGTACGCCGGCTGAAGTCCGGTACATTGTGGCTGCCTGCCCCACCATTTCGTAGAACCCGATACGTTGCACTCCCAGCTTGCCGGTGTCAAAAGCCTGACTCGCCGTAAAGAACCCGGTGTAGGAGTTCGCACCGGTGACCAAGCCAACGTTCCCGTCGCTCGAACTGATAAGGGCAGCTGAAACGCGGGTCCGATCATCCGCCGAGTGTCCCATGTACTCCAAGCCGAGCTGGTTGTCTCCGATCTGGCCGAAGATGTTGTTGTCGCCAACCGGGATGAAGTGATAGGTCTGGTAAATCCCGCCATTGGCGGTCAACGTAAGGATGCGCTTTTCGGAAAGCAGGTTGTCGAGTTCGAATTTGCCCAGCTTTACGTTGAGCCAGGAGCTGCCGAACAGATTGTCCAAACGGCCCATGACCGTTTCAAAGTGAAAAGATGCGGTGTTGTCGGAGGAAGGCAGCACGTAAAATGAGAAGTTTTTTTCCAGGGTGCCACCGGTGTGGAAATCGAGTCCGCTCAGGTCGAAGCCTGAGCTTTCGATCCTCGCCACGCCGTTGTTCTGACCGGTCCCTTCGTCAACTGGTACTTTGCCAGTGCTAACCCGGTGCCAAATCGGTGTGATACGGAAAGTGACCGGCCAGTAGGAGGGGTTCTGCCAGATCGGGGCATCCCGATCATTCATCAGCTGATAGCCGTTGTCTTTGAACTTTTGTCCAAAGTAATTCAGCATCGGCCAAGATTCGTGGCATGCCGAACAACGCAGGCCGTACTTGCGGGCGAAGGCGGGCAACGCATGAGCATCCTGGAAGCAGCCAAAGACAAGAATCAACAGTAGCCAGCTACCCGCAAGACTTCTCCGGAGCGAAATCATCTAGTCCTCCTAAGGGCAAAATCACAAAGGCAAAACTACCGGCGAATCACTCGAACACGCTGAGTATCCTCTCGAATCTAACAATCATGTTGTCGGTTAAAGGTCGCGCGGAAAACGGTTTTGTTGGCCTGGTGACACGAAGGGGAAAGAATCCGCCATGATGCGGCAAAAACAGGCACAGCAGGTGCGGTCATCTCGTCCCCCTGACAATACGTACAAGTCAAGACAGCGAAAACTACCTGTGAAGTGCGCGTGGACGCACTAATTATCACGTTCGTTAGAGCGGTGTCAAGAAAAAATGAGAAAAACTAATCTTCGGAATCAGGAAAACGGATCAGATCACTGAGGAAACTGCAGGGTTGGCGATCAGAATCCTGGCAACTGTGGCCGCCATTTTCTTCGCTCCCGGGAATTCATGCCCGAGCAGCACAGGCCGCACAAAGCCGAACACGAGGCCTAGCATTCCGACTGCCTGCGCCAAGGCATCCATGGCATCTTGCGTCAGGGTGGTGCAAGATTGGTAATGCTTTAGACGCTCCGAGATTGCTTTGGCCCGCGTTGAAATAAGTGTCTTATTCATGACACTTCCCACGGAAGGATCAACAATCGCGCGAGGGATGAACACACGGAGGAAATCCCGGTTCTCCCACATGCGCTCGACTTCCCGATCGACCAGTTGCAGAAATTCATCCGCGAGGGTGGAGGCTGGCCGCAGGTGCTGACCGAAGTCCAATCCTTCTTTTGAAACCCGATGTTCGATCATGGCCGCGAGCAGTCCAGCCTTGCCCTTGAAGTAGCGGTGGATCAGGCCTTCTGCACAGCCGGCAGATGCGGCAATCTCGCGAGTCGTCGTTACTTCGTAACCCTTGGATGCGAACAATCCCAGGGCAGCCCGGATGAGTGCCTGTTTCTTAGCGGCACGATCCCGCGTCCGTCTCGGACGGGTTCCGTTCCCGCTCCTAGCTAGGCCAAGCCGCCCCTTCGCTCGCCCCTTGGGCCTTGTTATTCTGTCCATGCCTCGTGAGCCTCAAACCAACGTATTGCCAGCGACGGTACCATTGCTTCTAAAATCGAATGTGATAAGTTCGTCTATATTTTGTAAAAAGATTGTCAAGAATTTGTCACGCGCCCGACTTTGGATGTCACGACATTCGAAAAGTTGACAGTCCACGCCGGTCGAGAGTATGAGAGCTAGAAATTAGTGACTGCGCTAGTCGACCGCCGAAAGATTTGAGAGACATGGGCCAGTAGTTGGAGTGCATGCGGAAAATTGATCAAAAGGCAGGAATTTCCAGTTCCATACACGCCACGGGATATCTAACCGCTCGAAGCCGCCGTGCCATGCTCGGCCGCAGCGTGGCTCTCCTCTCAGCTTTCTGTCTAACCCTTGCCGTCTCTCCGGTTCATAGTCGTGAACATAAGAAGCACGAAGATTTTGGCATGGGCCTTTCCACCGAGATTGCCGCGCCAGAGCGCGAGGTGGTAGAGGCGGTAGAGGCCATTGTCGACAACGGAATCATCCAAGGCAGCTTCGAGTACAACAAGGACAAGTACATCGATAAGGCGAATGCGGCGACGTCTTCGTCCTTGTTTCCGGAATGGACAGAACCGGGCACCGTTTTTTACAAGGTTCGTACCAAGGTCTTGGCACCCGCCAATTTCAAGGAAACCAGGGACGAAGGCACACTGGCGGTACGCTATGTGGTGGAGAGTAAAGACGCGGGCAAAACTATTTTGCGCATCGACGCGGTCTTTGTCGAAGATTTTCGTCGCACCTCTCATCCCTCGGATGGAAGCGTGGAAAGCGCCGAGTTCAGAGACATTCAGGATCACGTTGACCAACTCGAATTGCAGAAGACTCAAGTCCAGCAGGGTGAAAAACACCGGCAGGAAGAACTGGCCCGGCAGGCCCTCGAACGCAAGAGTGAAGAGAACGAAGCGCTCGCCCTTGCCGCCGCCCAAAATTCCGAACAAAGCTTGGAACAGCATGTCCAGGATCTCCGGCGCCAGGCAGAACGCGTGATTAAAGCCCCGGGTGGCCAACTCAAATCCGCTCCCTTCCACACTGCATCGATTTTGAAGCCCCTCGATGCCGGCACTGAAGTTGTGATTGTGGTGTCCACTCCCTACTGGTTCGGCGTCGAAACCGAAGACGGACAGCACGGGTGGGTTCATCGTGACCAACTGGAGCCTCTGCCGTGAGGCCAACGCATCGCACGACAGTTTCGACGCGAGCAGTGTTTCTTCTCTGCTGCCTCGCCTTCACGATCGTTCTGGTTCGCCCGATCCATGCCCAAAGCGCTCCCCACGAGCGAACGTTTGTGCAATCGAAGACGGTGGTAGAGAGAGCTCTCAAGGACCTGCAGTCTGCAGCCTCCGGGCGGTTGCCTGTGCTGGATGGTTTCACGCGTCCGGGCGATCGTCCCTTGGATCGCTTCCAGCGCGGTTTTTATCAATGCGCGATCCAAGTGACTTCCACACCCTCGGGCGGAGCCCTGGTGCGAGTCAGCGCCAAGATTACCGCTTGGTACGCGGATCCTGATTCATCGAAGTCCGCTTACCAGGTGCTGCCTTCCAATGGCCGCCTCGAAACCGATCTCCTTGACCGCCTCCAGGATGCTCTCAACGGCCAGGCATCTTCTGGGACCCCGGCAACTGGAACTGCGACAACTGGGACTGCGGCAACCGGGACCGCAAAACCTCCCGTGGCCTCCGCGCCTTCGCAGCCCAAGAACAAGCCCGCCGTATCCGTGCCCGATATCTCAGCGCCAATGCCGAACACTGGAACGTTGGCGGCTCCGATGGCGAGCTCGAAGGGTTCTACAACACCTGCTAACTCACCTTTCAAACTGGGAAATGGTGTCAACTCGGAGATTGCTACCTCGTTAGCTACACAGAAGGCGGTGGCTGACAAGCACATGGAAGAACTCACCAAAGAAGCTAAGGGTCTGGAGGAAATTCTCCACAACCAGGCGCACCCAAAGAATCTGGTCGCGGTCAAGAAGTCGAGCACGCCGGTTCTGGTAAGTCCGGTCGAAGGCGCCAAAGTATTGTTTCTCGCTAGCGCGGAAGACGAGTTTGAGATTCTCGACATGAATGCGAACTGGGTTCACGTACGAATCTCGGGCATTTCCCGCGGATGGATCCGCCGCTCCAGTCTCGAAGTGCCGGACACCTACGCATCCGATGCGAAGATTGAAAACACCCCGGCGCCGGCTAGCGCCGAACAATTTCAGGTAAAGAACGAAGAAATCGCGTCCTTCCCCGGGACCTGGGAGCCGCTGCGAGGACAGACGGTCAAAATCCTAACCGTGCAACGAGCCAACGTGGGCACATCTGACACCAGTTCGCGGGCAAAATTGGAATTCGCAAAATCCCTGTTCGAGAAGGAATACGCCGAACTCACACGAACTCCAACGAGCGCGGTTGGAGTGGTGCTGATTTTTGATTCCGAAGATGGCGGGTTGATAGCGGCGACCTTGCCCAGTCTCCAGCAATGGAAGGCTGGCACGCTTTCGGACCAAGCTTTCTGGCGTCGTTGTTTTTTCGATCCTCCCGAAGCGTTCATTTCTCAGCCCGGGCAATAATCACTAGCTCGAAAGCCCAGAGATCAAGAAATAATTTGTAATGTTTTGTAAATCGTCGCGTCGCGCACAACTTTGCAAACCGTACGCAGAGTTTTGCATCGTACCACCGAAATCCCGCTCCAGATACGGATTCTGCTTGACACTGACATTCATGAGTGAAAAAATCCGTCTCGCTTTTCAACCGTTGGTTTGACATCTCCGAAAAGGGAGATGGTTTTGCTGCAAGGCCGGGATTGGACCATCTCATTCATTCCGGCCCCTTATGACAGCCGAGCTGTTCGCAGACGTACAGCGCCGGATAGGACCAGTGGGAGCAACTGTCTTTGCCACAAACACCCGAGGTTACGAGTTCCGGTGTTCACCTCAGCCAACTCAACTTAAAAACGGAGGAGAATAGAGAAATGCGCAAGAAAATGTTATTGACATTGACCGTGCTGGCCCTCGCCAGCGTGACCGCCCTTGCTGCCAACAAAGATGGAATCGTAACCACCAAGGACGGACGGATGACGATTGCCACGAAGCCGACCAAGTCGGTTACGCCAGCCGAGCCGAATGACCCAAGTCTGGTTAAGATTGTTGACAACCTCGGCACGGCATACCCGAAGGGCGAATACTGGTGCTGCTCAGGTTACACGATCACGGGGCCCACTGCCATTTCTGGCTTCCCCGAATATTGGACTGCTGCCGCCTTCACACCCACCGCCAATCACACAATTACCAAAATCCAAGTCGCAGTTGGTTACGTGGAAGGAACCAACGGACTTACACTAGCCCTGTATAACGACGCCAGCGGCGTACCGGGCACCCAAATCAAGGGTTTTGCGGTTGCGGGTCTGCCCAACTTCGGTAGCTGCTGCAAGGTCGTGACGGCGACAGACAAGGCCGGCATTGCGGTCACGGCAGGTACCCAATACTGGATCGTTATGAAGACTGGCAACAAAACCTCCAACACTTACGCCGCCTGGAATCTCAACGACACCGATCAGGTGGACACGGCAACGTTCGCCCAATACTGCTCCGATGATAAAGGCGGCTCGTGTGGCACGAACGACACGTGGACCGCTTTTTCAACCACAATAGGACTGGCGTTTGCTGTGTTAGGAAACTAAGCGCGCTGATCATGCTTGCGTGTAAATTGTGAACTAAGAAATCTAGCAAACTCAACCCGCCGGCGTTCGGTATTCCAGTACTGAATGCCGGCGGTTTTTTGCTCTATGTTCCCTGTTCCCTTGCCGCAGGCTCACCGCGGGTGCGCATGCGTCTTGCACACCTTGCGCAGAAAATTGCAATTGATTATCTCGCCCTGACGCGCCGGACGTGGATTCTCCTTGACATGACTTTCTGAGTATGTAAGATTTCTTTCGCTTCCAGCTGTCAACTTTTTACCGTCTTCTGCAAGTTGAGCAGCTGACTCAGCCACGGGGTAGGACCCGGACTTTTGCAGACCATTCGCGCCGGGGAGGATTCCAGTGGAACTACTGCGGCAGGAGGCAGTGCAGAACGCCACGGATTCGAACCCGGGTTTCAATTAAGCCTGATGTGAACCCAAAAAACTGGAGGAGACAATGGTTAAGTCACCACTCGCACGCATCGCACTTTGCCTGGCCGTGTTGGCGCTCATTGGCGTGACCGCGCTGGCATTGGGGACCAAGCAAAACTACATTACATCCAACAATGGAAGACTGGCAATTGCAACCAAAGGCCCGTCCGTCGTCACGCCGCACGACCCCGCGTCGGACGCGGGTCTCAAGACAATTGCAGGCAACCTCAGCACCTATCCGTTCGGCACTTTCTTCTGCTGCTTTGGCAATACCATCGCCGCGGGCCCGCCGAACTTTCCATTTCAATACTGGGTCGCCATTCCCTTCACGCCGGCAGCCGATGCCACTGTAACCCGTGTCGAAGCTTCGGTTGGCACGTTTGGCGGCGTAGACGCAGGTGCATTTCGGATTCAACTCCTTGCTGACAACAATAACTCACCTGGAACAGCCATCAAGTCGTTCATCATCTCGACCGAGCCTAACTATGGAGCTTGCTGCACTCTCGACGTAGGCAAGGACGCGGCTGGCATTCCCGTCACGAAAGGTACGCAATATTGGCTTGCCGTTACCACTTCCAAGAAGCAAACTGCCTTCGCGGGTGGCTGGGCTTTCAACAGCACTGACATGAGATCGTACGAGATCGCAGGCTGGTGCGAGGGCTCAAGCACCTACTGCGGCAGCAATAGCGGAAAGTGGGTGGTCGGCCAGAGCGGCGATCCGCTGCCCGGCTATGCCGTGTTAGGGAACTGAGACACCCGCAGGCCGATTCTGATCTGAATCGGATTACGTAGCCGCGAGCAATATCGTCCGCCGACGCTAGAGCCTGTAAGAAGGCATAGCGTCGGCGTTTTTTACATACGATGATTGCGTGATGAATCCGGCGTCCAAGGCGCGCAACTACCACTAACTCGGATTCGTTCGGGGAGCGAAAAAAGATTGGAGGCGCGGGTCGGAATCGAACAAAAAGCCGTATTGATAACACGTAAGTTATTGAAATAGCTAGTGGCATTAAGGACACAAAGTGCTAGATGTGCAGGGTGCTAGCACAGATTAGCACAGAAAAATTAGTCCTTGATCTCGGCTACTGCACTTTGGCCTCGGTCCAAAGCCCTCAGCACATCCAACGGGCTTGGGCGGCTGGGTCCGTCATTTAGGAGTGCTATCAGCTCTATTCGGCTCATTGAGAGAGCCGTGGGTGCGCTCTCGCGGACAACTTTGTACTTTCCGTCCAGGAGACGGGATATGTTGTACGTGGCCATATTTGTAAGTACCCGCCGCGAATGCTATCACAGTTCCGTGCTAGCGGACCGTCAGCTTACGGACCACACGCTCATAAACTGACCGCGGGATGCGAAGCGTCCGCCGTTTGGTATTGGCCCGGACCAACACGCCCGGCTCATTCTCAAACATCCGCACGATGGTCCGCCTGGAATAATTGAGAAGCTTTGCGACCTCGCGCACCGTGTAGACATCATTGTCCATATGAGTTACCGTCCTGCCTTGCCCCTCCCCCAACTGCTAGAGGGGGCAATGAGCCGCCGTTTTCGCAGCAATGGCTCCGCTGGAAACGGCGGCTTTATCAAATTTTGTGCCTCTACAGTGCCGAGCCGCGCTCATTAGAGAGCCGTGACGGGCCGCTATTCCTTTCCGCGTGGGTAAAGCATGGGTCAAACCGGCTCAAGTCACCTATGCGTGGTGTTTCGCCCTTTGTTCTCTACCATTTACAGCGTAAACTGCTGATTGGCCTACACTTAAATCCCAATGTCGATTATAAAATCTTTATGCAAAGTTATGAAACTACGGGCCAGTCCAGCGACTTGCTGTAATGTTTTGACCTGCCTACCCTCAACCCCTTTTGCCTGTCACGTGACGCGCTGTCCAGGCTTTGCTATATAGCTTGCGTGCCTCGCCCGCGGTCGCTGCCACGGCTATTAGCTTGTCCCCATCGTAGGCCACGTACACATACGGACCGCGGGCTATGTCCGGGCCGTAGCGGTGCGCGGTGGCTAGCTCTCGCCGGACTGTGGGCTTTACCTGCATTGTTCTGACCCAAAAGTGTCCTCCACCGTATTAAGGAATACAGTGGACAGACAGACAGACCCACCATCCACTACAAACCCTAAAGGGGGTTATGTAGATGGCTGGAATGGCCGGGTAAATCAAACCGCGTTATCGGTGGACAGCTTGCCGTCCTGCATTAGCTCATAACGCTGATTGCTGACCCAAGACTTACCGCGGACGATGCCTCGCTCTTTCATCGCATAGACGATATCGCGGAGTGACATCTTGGGATTGGCTTTCAGGAATTCCAACGCCTCAGCGTCACGCCCGTCTTTGTTGCTTTTGAATCTATGACGGGGTTGCATGACCGTTGTGCCGGGCTTGTCTACGAAGTGCATTCGACAATCCGGACCGCACGTAACCTCAAAGTCTTCTGACTCAAAATCCCGTTGCTTCAGGTTGCTAAGGAAGCTTGCCGATTTGTATGGGTCCGTTGGATCTTGTAAGCGCGTGCCCCAACACGATGCGAGGAACGCGCCCATATCGCCACTGCCGCGCATAGCGTTCTCCAGGGTCATCATTCCATCGTCTGTGGACTTCGGAGAGTGGTGTAGCAGGACAACCGCTTCCGCTCCATTCTTGAGTAGCGCAAAAATGGTGTCTGCAAAAGCCCGGACATCCTTGGAACTGTTTTCGTCACCGTCCAAAAACCGAATCGCGGTATCCAAGAACACGACGCTGCCCGGCAACGTCTCCATAAACATTGGGTCATTCAATCGCAAGTGGCCCTCCGCGCTTAGTGTGCGGTAAAAGAAACGGTTGTTAACCCATTCCTCCAGACCAATCTTGCGGAGGCGGTCCACAAACGGTCCAAGCGAGACTTCCGGGCAAAGGTAAATCACACGCTTGGGCTTGCCGACTACTTCAAAGTGGCCAAATAGCTTTTCGCCGGTCACTAAAGAGTGGGCGATGTTAAGAGCAATCAGGCTCTTGCGCTCGCGCACGGGCGCGGCAATCGCGGTTACGCCCTCACGCTGTAAGAAGCCTTTGATTAGGAACGTCACAGGCGGTGCGTTGCGCGTTTCCTCCAGCGTGTGGAACATGTTGCTGAAATACCATTCAGCATCTACGAATCCGTAGTCTTCCTGCATATCGTGGTGTACCGGACTACCGATTCGGGTGCAATTCCACTCCGCGTCCAACGGGGCAGCACACACCATGCAAGTTGTGACTCCATCGCCAATCGCCATAAGACCACCTCCAAAAATTGTGCGTGAGCGGCGGTACCTCACGGGCACCGCCCACGCGGGTTGCTTCGTCCGGCTCCCGCTTCCACCGGACACGGCCAACGGGCATGACTCCGTCAGCATCTTCGCGGGATGAGTAGAGGGCCATCAACAAGCCGTGTTGAACATCGCCGCGCACCGGGCTTCAACCTACCGGAAAACTTTTACCCGCGGGCCACATCGCCCGGAAATCGCGCTCTCAAGTCTTCGTGAGGCCAACGTTGCCTCGATTGCTTGGGCGGCAAATTTCGTTGGCGCTATGCCGCATTCCTTCGCGGACTCGTGTAGCTCCGCGCTCAGTTCTTCGGGAAGTTCAACACTGAAATCAATTCTTGGCATAATGACCGCACCTCACCTGAGAATTAAAAGGCCGCGGCACCTTTCGGCGTCTAATCCACGGCCCTCACTACTTACAGCGAATTGATTCCGGTGCGCTGAAGACCGGGCCAGCTCATTGTCCTCACAGTAGTCATCAACTTTTACAGCAAGTTTTTTGGCGGGGCATGATGACCAATTCCCTGTGATTCCTAACCCCTGGCAAGGCTACCGAAGTTCCCTACGCCAAAGTCTTAAAAAAGTCCGTTTAAAAATCCCGGCCCACCCTTTAGGTAGGCCGGGTAAGGTACTAGCTGCCTGCCACATCCAAGTGTGTGAAGTAGAGAGGCTGTGAAGTAACAGCGGGCACGCTGGCAAGGAACTTGGAATCAAGGAACTGAGTTGACTTGAAACCAATGTCCCCGGTTGCGCTGTACAACTCAATCAGCCGTTGGATGAAGTACGGGCTCTTACGAACGTAGGCACCCGCGCCCCAATTGCCGTAATACAGCCGGTCGCAATTGTCGTTAATGACGTAAGCCCGGCCAAGAACGGTGCCGTTCTCGGGGTTAAGCAACGGCTGTCCGCTGCCGCTCGCACGGACGTTCCGAATGCGCTTCAAGTCTGCCCGGCTGCCCATGAAGCAATTTGAAGGATCTTCAAACCGAACAGGGACCGCGGCAATCAGGGACAACACGGCGTCATAGTCATCCTGTCCGTTGTAGACCAAGCAAGCCGGATTGGATTGCATGGCGGCTTTGAGCGCGGTGGTAATGGCCGCGGTGAAGGAGTTGGCCACGCCCGCCGCAAGTTCCGCCGTAATCTCGGCTGCAAGGTCCAGAGCCGAATTCATCAGCGAGACTTCCGAGACTTTCACCAAGCGGGAATATTTCGTCCCGCCGAAAGTGAACGCCTCCACGTCCATCGGGTCGCTCTCGGTTGCCGAAGCGCCTTCAACGAAGGTCTCAGCAGCCGGACCCGCCTGGATAATCGGTTTGACGAGTGGCGCGGTGTCTTCCGTGTTGTAGATGGTCGCACCGGCGAGCCGGAACGCATCATTGACCACATACGTGCGGATCGCATCCAGCACAACGGTTGGAATTGCCTCAGACAGTCCCGAAGAAACTGGGGCTTGCTGAATACGCAACGGGACATCCGTTGCCTGTATTTTGCCGCGCATCCAATCGTGCACGCGGGTCAATCCGGCTTCGGGTGAATCGTCGCCCATGACGCCGTCCGGGTTGGATGGGATATTGATGGACCTTCCCGTGCGTCCCGGAATGGTGACGGAGCGCCCACTAAAGGCGTGGTGTGGACCACCGTTGAAACCGCCGCGCTTTGCATCCTGCTCCATTCGTGACGAGCAGGCTTCCAGCGTATCGGTCAGCGATTGAAACTCAGTCTCTTCCGCAGACGTAAAGTCACGTCCCGCGGTCTTTGCGGCGTCAATCATCTCTTGGGCTTTTGCTTTTGTGGCCGAGCGCAATTGCGCCACAGCGTAAATGTTTTCCGGCAGTTGCAGCGAGGCCGCACCACCGAGGTTGCGTAGGGCTTTCACCCTGTCCATTAAAGACATAAAAATCCTTTTCCTGTCCGTGCCATCACAATCGTCCGTGCGGCTCCGTGTCGTACTTGCGGATACGCTCAAGGCGGTACCGCTTCGTATCACGACTACCGGTCAAGCCGGTTTTGCCGTCTTCTGTGCGTATTGCACCCACATTTAGCGGGTCGCCCTGGCGCACGATGGGGCTGTCCACTTTAGGGGCGGATAAAGCCACGCCCCGAGGCCGGGCCAAACTTCTTGGGCCGGGCCAAAACTTGAACTACAATAAAAACGGCGATGCGATGCCCCTAATCCCGGTGTCCATTTGCTACCCGGCCTCGGACGTTAGCGCGTCCGGGGCCTTCGTGTTTCTAAATCAGTTCTGAAAAATCTCCTTCTCTTGCTTGTCCAACGCTTGATTCAGCAGTGCCAAGATGTCCTCACGAAGTGCGACCGGGTACGCCCACACCCACCTCCGCGGCTTCTCACGGTCTACCAGAGCAAAGACCGCCCCGATGATGACAGCATCGCATTCCCGCATCGCCGTAAGAATGTCTATCTCTCGCCCTGGCTTGAGCACAATCATGTGGCCATCAACTAGCTCAGGACGGCGGCAAGCGTACACGACCGCGGTCCGGCAATCCGTCTCCGGGTTAAGACCTTCAGCAACTACAGTCTGCTCCAGGCGGGTGCGCCATTGGTCAACCCATGCGAGGCCCTTAATTGGCTCTAGCGGTACGCCGGTCTTCGGAACCTTAGCCGATTGACCCATCAGCTTATACACCTTGGACGCCTTGGTCATACTGTCCTGCATTTGCTTCCACGCCTTCCGCCGGAATTCTGACTTATCGGCCCTCATGTACTTAACCATACGCTTACTTAGAGAAAGTAGTCAAGCTGAATTATTCTAGACAGCCGAGTGGTGGGAAATGCGTTTACGTTAGAGGAACACACCGTTGGCCTAAGCTGACCTCCGCGGAGGACTGCTTGGAGGACCAGCTAGCGTAGAAGCCCGCCGATACGCGTCCATGTAACGACCTTTCCTGCATAGCGGTCACAGGCCGCAATCGCCTATTCAAAGACTACCCTCTGTGATATAAGAGTCCCGTTACCGGAAAGCCGGACTGTCTATGCTCAGAAATCGTGAGCGGTGGATGGAACTTGCTGAGTTGGCTTCGCGGGAACAGGACCCTCAAAAGCTGATGGAACTTGTCCGCGAAATCAACCAACTCTTGGCTGAAAAGCAAGCACGCCTAGACCGCCTGACTCCGAAGCCTCCCGAAGAAGCCTAAGCTCCGCGGTCTTGCTGTGCCCAATTCCGCTTCGCGTAATACTTCTCTCTGATGACCACGCCGGACCTTCGGGAAAATCCCTCCGCTACAGCTTTTACCCGATTGCGCTTCAGGCATCGAGGTCCTACCGTGAGCATGGAAGCACTATCCTGGAGGGATGACCGCCCCGCCTTGCTCTCTACGCGGCCATCCCTCTCCTACCTTCCCTCTCTTAGCTCCTGGACAGCAAGCTCACGCGCTCATGGACCGCCTGGAGCGTCCGCGGTTAGGCAACTAAAACGGAATTTCTTCCTCGGTATTGGCGAGGTCCACCAAGAGGATGATTTGGGAAGCTGCCGAGGCCAAAGCATACTCCGCAATGCTCGGTGTGACGGCACCGCCTGTGGCACCGCCGTGCCCAACTCCGTCACCGCCGTTACGGAATCCATACAGTCCCGTAAAAGTTTGACCGATGGCCTTCGGGAGCTTGCCCGCCTCTGTGCCCGTGAGCCATTTGACAACGTCACCGAGTGTGGCTGCTTTAGCGTTAGGGAACAACTCTTTCGCCGCGGCCTCCACAGCGCAAACAGCTTCCTTGACTGCGTTCTCGGGGTCAGGTTTTACCCGGTCGCGGAAATAGCGCACCGCCTTGGCAAAATGCTTGCGGGCGGGCACCAATCGCGCATCGGCAAGTACACTTTCGGCCTTTGATATTTGAGTGACTGTGTGCCGCTTGCCGCGTCGCTGAACAATGCCGTCTCGAAACTCGAATGCCAGATTTTCTTCTCGGAATAAACGTTCGAGTTCTTCGGCAAGAAACTGCTGCGCGTCGGTTTTTGAAACTGTTACGATGTACTCGTCGTTATGGTTATAGCCGACTTCCGTGGCTAAGTGACTATATAGCCGCTCACAAAAATCGTAAACCTTCTCCCACTGGAGGGCCTCTAAGATTCCCTCTGCCTCCAGTCTCGCCGCATTCGTTTCGTTTCTTGACCAGTCGATCAGGGCAGACAGTCGTGCAATTCTCTGGAGTTCCATCGTTGCGACGTGCCAACCTTCGATGTAGTCCTTACGCACTGCCTCCGCCAAGAGGTGCATTAGTCCAGTACGCGCACTGGCGGGGACCTCACCATCTATCTGTGCGGTGTCTTGGCGATTTCGGGCGGAGAACGGTGGTAGAGTGTCGGCCATTTGATGTCACTTTAGCGTGATGATAGCAGGCTAACCCTCTCATGGATCGCTTGCAAGTCGTCGGTCATCAGGTTTGCGTATCGAGGGCGTGGTTGTTTTCGTTGTCGGACCCGCGATAGCCCCGGTACAATACCAAACAAATGACGAGTGCGCCGCCACGCCAGGGAAGCAAGAAACCTTGCGTTGTGTGTAAGTCTGAGATTCCGGTCGAAGCTCATCTATGCTCCGTCTGCAAGAGCTATCAGAGGGCGTGGAAAAACCATTTGCAATACGTAGCGGGTGTTGCAACTCTTATTGCCCTCACCGTTTCTGCATCGTTTTGGCTGTATGAGAAAATTGAGGCTGCGTACTTCTACCATGAGAATGTCAGCCTAATAGCTTGTAGCACACTCATGCGTACCGTCGCCGTTGTAAATCGTGGTGACAGAGATGTGTTTGTTTCGCACTTGCAACTGTGGATGCCTGGAAGAACAAAAGATTGGGCAGCGCCGAGCCTAGAAATTAGCCAGACTCTCTCGCCGGGGCAGATTTTTGAGGGTAAGTTTCCAGCGCCTAAACTCGATTACGGCGAATTCGTTCGTGGTCTCAGCGCCACTGAGTTCGAGAAACTTGTAAGTAAGGCAGCCAATAACGACCCATGTTTTGAACTAGACTTTTTTGCGGGTTTTGACACGCACTACTTAGACCTTGAGCATGCTGCAGGAAACACCCTGAACACCTTTGACGTGGGAGGTTATTTAGAGTATTGGGGCGCAAGAACAGAGTTACCCAAGAGGGTACTGCTTGAGGGTAAAGGAGTGGTTCGTAGAAGCAAACTACCGGCATGTTTATAACGGCGTCTGTGCTAGTTATGCCGAGAATTGGCGGAACTTCGCTAATTTCTCCAAGCGCCCGTAACCAGCTTGTCTAGCCGCTCCTGCCTGCCCTTCATCCATTTGCTGTAATGCTTCTCGGTGGTCTTGATGGACTCATGGCCAAGCAGTTTGCTGACTTCCTCCAGTGGCACACCCTTTTCCAAGAGGTCCACAGCGAACGTATCCCGTAGCCGGTGACTGAGCATGTTGCCCGCGGACTTGATTCCCGCATCCTTGAACAATTGCCGTAGGTCATGCTGCCAATTGGTCACCGCGCTCTGTTCTTTGCCGTTGCCAGTGCTCCAAAAGATGTACTCCGGGTTGCCGTTGGCTACGGCGAGAATTTCCTTAGCCACCTCGGGAGGAATAGGCACGGAGACGTGCGTGCCGGTCTTCTGCCGGTTGGTCACGATGCGCGTTAGGTGCTTTTCGCGGAGGATTTCATCTCTGCGAAGGGTCACAACGTCACGGATAGCGAGCCCGGACCATCGCATGGTCTGTACCAGTCCACGGACCTTGCGGGCCTTCGCTGCATCAGGAAAGGACACCGGCACGGTAGATAAGAGGTGTGCGTATTCCTTCGCAGTCAATGGAAGCGTAGGCGCTTCGTCCACTTTGATGCGGGCTGTCCGCGGCACTCGGTCCAGCCACTTGTTGTCATAGCAAAAGCGGAGGAATTTTCTAAGCCGGGCTTGCACAGCTTGCCGCGTTTGCGTGGACGGGTAGAGGTCCGGCCATGTGGCTTGATAGCCCACAAGCAATTCCCGCGTGATGCCGTGGACGGTATAGACCTCTTGGCCCTCACAATACCCCTGGAGCCGGGCTAGCTCGCGGGTGTATTTGCCGAGCACACCGGCTGTCCATCCCTCATTGACTTGGTCAGTGTTGAATACCTTGACGGCATCCTCAACGGTCTTCAGATCCTCAGCGACCGGCTGACCGGTTAGGCGGGCCTCCAGACGGCGCTTATTCTCTTCAGCCTCAGCCCATGTCCGGGTCCCGGCTTGCTTCCTGTGCTGCTTGCCGTCTTGGGACCATCGGAAGTGCTTGCGGCAGTTACACCGCTTGCAAAACTCATCCCCGGCCCACTTACAGCCGGGCGTGTGGCGCACAAAGATTGTGATTACGGGCGTATTCATGCCCTGAAGCTAGCACAGATTTAGCACAACACAATGGCACGTTGGTAACAAGGCAGTGTTTATGCGGGTGGGAGATTGGAGGCGCGGGTCGGAATCGAACCGACGCATAAAGGTTTTGCAGACCTCTCCCTTACCACTTGGGTACCGCGCCTTACTTCCTAAATTAGCGTGATACGTCGCAAAAGTCTACTCGCCCGAAAACTGTAATACTGATCGTCCGACGACATAGGCAAGCGTCCGGCTACTTGGGTTTTCCCAGCCAGGAATACTGCCAGGCGGCCGAGAGGCTCTGGTAGTTGCCGCCGAAGCGGATGTAGGTGCCGTTGCTGTAGCTGAATTTCAGAGACTGGTGTTTCGAGATCGGGATCGAGACGGTGCCTCCCAGGCGTGAGTTTGACTCCTGCGTGAGCGGATTTTGAACCCCGTTGATACTGGTTTTCCCGCCGAACCAGTAATTCCCGTCAAGAGAGGCCCAGAGCCGCGGCTTGAAGTCGTAGCTCAGATGCCCTTCAAAGGCGCCGATGGGTGCTTGCGATTGCGACCGGGTGCCTGGGTAGAAGCTGTTGTGCGACCAGAAATCGTTGTTCGTGGTGAACAGCCACACTCCCATGTACCCGTCGAGCACCCATTTGGCCCAGCGTTGAGAATATCCAAACTCTGGCTTGAAGCCCCAACGATTCGCGCCCCAGTTGATCAGCTTGGCGGGATCGTATTGTCCGGTCGGTGCGGTCACCTTGAGACTGGCGCCCAGCAACATTTTTTGGTGCCATTTCAGGAACTTCTGCACCGGCATCGCTGGCCCACCCTTAAGGTTAACCGAGAACCGATAAGTCGAATCCAGAAGACCGGAACGGTAAAGGTGTTGCTCGGCACCCAACGCAGTTCCCTGAAAGCTCCCCAGCGAGTAGGGCAACGACGCGACGACGTTGGCCGACCGTCCAAAGAAGCTGAACGAATGGTAATAGCTGAAAATCTGTACGTCGTAGGTTCCGGTGGCGCCACTGACGGGAAGCGCGCCATTGTAGTTAATGTTTCCGTCGTAGAAAGCCCAGGTCAGCGTGATCGCATTGGCATGCAGTGGAGTAATCACGTAGGCGCGCGGAGCCAGATCCTGAGCCTGACAGACGCCCGCGGCAATGCATGCGCTGAAAACGACACCGGCAGCCCAACGGAAAGAAATGGAAATGACGTGGGAGTCTCGGCGCAATCAGTCTCTCTTCCTTGGAATTGTCGCAATCGTAGACGCGACTGCCCCAGAGGATAGATGTGCCCGAATGGTCGCACAACTATCAGTCTTGCCAGTTCAAGAATCCGGTCTCGCCGTGTTAGGCTGCACCAAATTCTTTACCGGAGTGCCCCCATGCGAAAGAGATTATTGCTCATGCTGGTACTGTTCCTGGCTGAGTTTGCGGCGTCGCAGGCCGTTCAGCAGAGCCGGACGCTGGTCATCAACGGCCAGTCCGGAGAGGTCCCGGTGCTGCAGATGAACGGTCGATCCTTCGTCGACCTCGCAGCCCTGGCACAGCTGGCGAATGGCACCCTCGGCTTTCACGGTGATCAGATCGTGTTGAGCCTTCCTGCCTCCGCCGCGAACGTTCCAGCAAAAGCCCCGTCGGCCAGCCAGCCTTCCAATTCCGCATTCTCCAAAGACTTCATGACTGCGGGCATCGAAACCATGTCTGTAATCCGGGAGTGGCGAAGTGCGCTTGCCAACGCCATCCAGAATGGCTACCCGGTGAGTGCAAACTGGGTCGAGAGCTATCGCGGAAAGGCGGCTCAAAACCTCAGATTGGCGTCGGTAGCGGCGTCAACCGATTCGGACCAGCAGGCTCTTCAACTCCTTACCAACGAGCTGGACAACATGCAAAAATGGAACGATAAAATTCTGAAAGCTCGCAAGGACATGGATGCCGCAAAATACATGTCCCCCGACGCGCTGAACAACGATCCCCTGTTCCAGAAAATCCTGAACTGCGCGCACTCCCTGGCGGCGATGTCGGCCAGCGGTCAGTTTCAGGATGATGGATCCTGTCATTAGAATGTGTTGTGGAAGAGGATGGCGCTAGGAAGCAAGAGATCTGGAGCGGGAGACGGGATTTGAACCCGCGACTTCGACCTTGGCAAGGTCGCACTCTACCACTGAGTTACTCCCGCTCACTTGCCTCGTCGGGGTAAAGATCCTTCGCGTGTGCTCAGGATTTCGGCGCGCGGCTCAGACGCCGCGCAATCGCCTCAAGTTACTCCCGCTCGGCAGTATCGATTATAAACAAGCCATCCCTTCGCAGCAACGGCGGGCGCGCGCTGGCGCAGTTAATTTGAAATTCGGCCTCGAGCGTCGTCGTAGGACGCCAGAAAGTCCGCAATCTCGCCTCTGCCGGTCAATCTAAGCACCGGCACATCCCGCCCGTGAGAAACTCTAAGCCCCTCAATGCGCGGACGGTTGACCCGGTCAAATTGCCGTATGAACGCCAGCACTTCGCCGAGTTTGCCTATCCGATGAGCCTCGCCACGCTTGAACACCCGGGTAATTGCACGCCAGGCGCAATACAGTTTCGAACGTTCGAGCCAAATCACTAAAGTCGCGCGAGGCAATCGGATGTCAAAGCTCGCCACGGCAAAATTACCGTCGCTAATCCAGGCATCGCCTGCGTGCGCCTTCTCGATCAAGGTTCGGAAAGTGGGAACGTCCTGCTCTTTCCAATGAGGCTGCCAGATCTCATCCAGACAGATAACGGGTGCGCCCGTGAGTTCGCCAAGCCGTCGCGCCAAAGTAGTCTTGCCACTACCAGCGCAACCCAGGATGACGATTCGTGCCACGACTGTTGAACTACCGCAGGAAATACGCGAGCGTCAATACGCGCACCCGGACTTGGGCCTCTGCATGGCTTCGTTAGACTTTGCCGTGATCTGGTTTCTCACGTCCCAAAGATCCTTGTAGAAAAGGTGCTCCATCCTTTGATGAAGAACCTCGACCGGCGTGCCCATCGTGCCGATAACGCCGCCTCCGATAATCCTTTGCGCCAGCTTGAGATGATGAAATCGAAAAAGGTGTATGCGTTCGTCGAAGTCCAGCAGACATTCCGCCACATCATGCAAGCCAAAGAATTCATCATGCCGCCGGTAAAGGTCGTCCACGCTGAGGTTCGCCTTGCGTAGCTGCGCATGGAACACTTCACCCAGCCGCGGCCCCACATGAAGCATGGAAAGAAAACCCGGCGAATCCAGCCCGCTGCCATGCCCCAATCCGGCGCGAATAATGTGGTAGTCATAGGGCGTGATCGTTTCCAGCACGTGCAGCATCGAGATCGGATAATCGAGCATGTGGTTGGCGCGCCGAATCAGCCGGGCCGCATTCGCGAAGTCGCCTTCTTCGATATGCGCCCGTGCCCGCCCCAGTTCCCACGCAACCCCCTTCAGCAGCACCTCCGAAGCCTGATGCACAACCTGAAATGTCATCTCATCTTTATGCAGAAACTCTTCAGGAAGCTTTTGCAGCGATAGCAGTTCATCGGTGCGCAGGTAACGCTCGTAGTCGGAAGCGCCCTTCCCCGGCAGAATCGGTTTTTTCAAATCATCCACAGCTCATCTCCAGATGGTGACAATCAACCGCGCGACGGATGAATCTGCGCCCCCGTCCACTGCGGATCTTTTTCCGGGCTCACGATCTCGCCGTCACGCATGTGAATAATGCGATCTCCGTAGCTCGCGGCCTCCGGATTGTGCGTAATCATGAGTACGGTCTGGCCCAGTTCGCGATTGGAATGCCGCAGCATGTCCAACACGATGACCGAGTTCTTCGAATCCAGGTTGCCCGTAGGCTCGTCGGCCAACACAATCGCTGGTTTGTTGATCAGCGCTCGCGCCAGCGCAACCCGTTGCTGCTCCCCTCCAGACAGCTCGGAGGGTCGGTGCGGAAGCCTTTTCTCCAATCCCAGCAAGCCCACGATCTTCTCGAAGTACGCGGCATCGCGATTCCCGTTCGCCCCGGCAATGTCTATCGCAATATTAATGTTCGAACGCGCATCGAGCGTAGGCAGCAGGTTGAATTTCTGGAAGACGAATCCGATCTTGTGCTTGCGCATCCGCGTGCGCTCCGCATCGGAAAGTTGCGCGAAGTCGTCGCCGTCGATGACGATGCGACCCGAGTCGGCCCGCGCCAGTCCCCCCAGAAGATAAAAAAGCGTGGACTTGCCGCTGCCCGAAGGGCCGACCACACTGACAAACTCACCCTTGTCGACGCTAAAGGAAATCCCGCGCAGCGCGGGCACTTGGACCTTGCCCACGCGGTACGTCTTGTGCACATCCACGGCTTCAATAAGAACGGACATCCAAATAATCGATATTACACGAAGCCGCTGTGTCTCGCGTTCCACACACAATTTAGGAGTACGCGTCGAGGCGGGGCTGCAGGACTTGTGGCGATGCAAGACTTCACTGGATATTCGATTGAATGCGACGATCGTGCGATGGCCCCTCGGAGTCAACACCTTGGAAATCGAGAAAGGTTACCGGGAACCTGCGCGCTCTAAGCTAACCGCGCCCGTAGGAAAGTCACCAGGCGACATGCGATGCGACAAATGCCGCCAGCTTGAATCCTGAGACGCTCCCAACAACAATCCAGAGTAACTCCACCACAAATAGAGCGACGGCAACTGCATTTTGCGCCTGCTCGGAATATTGCTGGCATCTCAACCACAGTGCCTTCCCTAGCTTCCAGTCCAACGAGACGATCAAAGCGCCGAGCACAAGCGCCGAAGGTATCGCGACCAGATAACGCAGCGTTCCTCCGCCAGAACGCTTAAGTTCGAACGTAGCCGCAGCTACCGGCATGAAGAAAGCAATACACAAGAACAGGTGCATAAGAGTGACCTGCCCCGATTCCGGGTTTTTCGAGCCAGCCCAATGTTCGACCATTCTGACGGACTCCAAGCGAGCTCGAATCCTCTCACTCGCTATAGGAAAGCCAAATATAAGATACCTTCCCGTTCCGCACCCCGAACCGAGCCAGGCTGAGATCTCCGGCGGTAGCACCCGCGCCGTATACCAACTCTTTTTCGCCCGCATCTGGCAGCGGGTCTCCTTTTTTGTAGCCTTGAATGAGTTCTTTATAGATTTTCGAATCTAGTTTTTCTTCTCGTGACGGCTTCCCGTACGCGTTCAAGACATCCTGCTCTGAGCTCCCGAGCCCGATTCCTTGTGGAGTCTTCCATCCATTCAACTCGTCCTTAGCAGATGCCACCGGCATGTTCGCGCAAATTGGAAAATCGGCAAGCAAGACGGCATCTACTGTCGGCGGGACTGCCTCAGCCGACCGCAGGTACAGAAAGACTTTTTGTTCCGGGGATTCGTAACAGTACGGCGCAAATTCCGAGCTTCTTGGCGGCGCCGGTCCCAGTTTCTTCAACACGTCGCTGACCCGCGTGTCCCGATCAACGCAATAAAGCCCCAGGCACTTTGGCCCGAAGTATTTTTGTCCGCTGGCCAAGCCGGCAGAGAACAATGCCATGCCCAAGACAATCGCTTCAAGAACAATATTCCGGTTCATTGATAAATTTCACCGCATAGTCGCCAAGAACATCTTGAATTCTATAGCGGGAGAATCAATAAATCTCTGTGCCTCTGTGGTGAATGGAGAACACATCAGGCTGCGCTGCTGCGAGGAGGAGATTGCACCACCTGCGGTTGCGCGCGCTTCGGGCCGCGCTTCCGAACCAGCAACAATCGGATACGCTCCAGCAACTCGGCCGGCGCGTACATTCCTTTTGGCAGAAAAACATCGGCCCTGCTGTCGCGATCGTAGATTTTAACTTTACCCGAGAGAAGAATTACTGGAGTCTGTGGCGAGAGGCTCTTGATCTCGTCAATCAGTTTGGTTCCATCCAGTCCAGGCATGATGAGATCGGTCAGCACCAGGTCGACCCCACCCTTCTTAAACCGCTCCAGCGCGTCCTCGCCGCAGGTGCAGGTGACCACCCGGTAGCCCCTGGTTTCCAGCATGACTTTGCGGATGGAGAGCGATTGTTCGTTATCGTCGACGCAGAGGATCGTTCTTTTTGGTTTCATTCGTTGTTTCCGAAATGGCGAACCGGGCAAACCGCGCGCCGGAGGAGATCCGAAAACTTTCCTGATAGAGATTTCAGAGCGAGATGAATCCTAAAGCTGAAGCTGAAAGATGTAAAGTGCCGCCGATGCTAATGGGAGATCTGTCCCATTGAAAAAGTTCTTCAGTTGTGCATGCCATCATTTTTCCTGCACATTCGCGCACGCCGCTCTCACAAAGTAACTTCTCCGCGCAGTACCTCGATAACATTTCCACCGACCCGCACATTAACCACTCTGTCATCCTGGCGCGAAGCGCGAACAAAAATTCGGCTAGGCCGTTTCATCTCGAGGCCCTGCTCGATCAATACGCGCTCCTCGGGCTTGGCGACGCCATGGGCGACCATCCATGCAGCGGCGCATCCCGCCGCTGAGCCCGTCGCCGGGTCCTCGCCGTTATAGAACATCATCCGGGCGTGCAGCCGGGCCGACGGATCAACCGTCTCGCGACTGACAAAGTAGAAAAACTTTCCCCCGGAACGCCGCAAATATTCGTCGACGCCCTTCATGTCCAGATGCAGATTGCGAATGATTTCCAGTCCGCGTATCGGCACAATCGTAAAGGGCATGCCCGTCGAGATCGTCTCGATTGGCAGGGATGGATCGATATCGCCATCCCGGAATCCGCACGCGCGCACTACCGCCTCGCGATCGTGACGCTCGCCGAACTTGGGATCGACTTGCGTCATCTCGCCAAATACCGGTTGCCCCGGCTTCTCTTCGAACTGAATTGGAACCTTGCCCACGTTGAGATCCAGCGCAATCTCTCGCGCACCCGTCGACCCGCGCAACTGAAATGCGGTTCCGAGCGTCGGATGACCGGCGAACGGCAACTCCTCTTGTACGGTAAAAATTCGAACCCGCACCCCACGTTCGCGTTCGATGGACGATTCACGCGGCAGAACGAACGTAGTCTCAGAAAGATTCATCTCTCGCGCCAGCGCCTGCATTTCGTCGTCGCTCAACCCCCGGCCATTAGTAAAAACCGCCACAGAATTGCCCTCAAGACGCTGCGCGGTGAACACATCCAACTGCACGAAGGGAAGCCGCCGAAGTTCCGTTGCCATGTCGATTATTGTAGCGCCGAGAACTGGCCACCGTCTTAGGTACGCCAGGTTGACCTTTGTGGACCTTCGTGTCCTTTGTGGTTATTGAATTTTTTGGTCGCGCCCGTTTGACTGATTTTTCACCCCCGCGTATCCTGACGGATGTATGCGCATCTGCTCCGCGCCATGCCCAATGTGTTGTTATACGCGGGCCCCGGCGTGTGGGTAGTGCGATCCAGGTTTTCTCACACCCACCCGGAGAACTGAGGTGGGTTTCGTTTTTATGCCTGGAGTTCACGCTTTGAAGGACGCGGCGAGTCCCCGATTAACCCTATTCACGAAGGAGAGATTATGAGCACCGACACCTTAACCGAAAATATGGCGAAAACCCTCCGCATCAACGACACCGCTCCAAACTTCACCGCCGAGACCACGCAAGGCACAATCAATTTTCACGAGTGGATCGGCGACGGCTGGGCGGTTCTGTTCTCACATCCCAAGGACTTTACTCCGGTCTGCACTACCGAACTCGGCTACATGGCCGGCCTTCAGCCCGAGTTCGCCAAACGAAATACAAAGATCATTGGACTGAGCGTCGACCCGGTGACCAATCACAGCAAGTGGGCAGCCGATATCGAGGAGACGCAAGGCCACAAGGTGAACTATCCAATGATCGGTGACACTGATCTTAAGATCGCGAAACTCTACGGCATGTTGCCCGCCGAGAGCGGTCACACCTCCGAGGGCCGCACCGCGGCGGACAACGCCACCGTGCGCACGGTATTCGTCATCGGCCCTGACAAGAAGATCAAGCTGATGCTCATCTATCCTATGAGCACCGGCCGCAACTTCGACGAAGTCCTGCGCGTCCTCGATTCCATGCAGCTCACCGCCAAACACAAAGTCGCCACGCCCGTGAATTGGAAGCAAGGCGGCGATGTCATTATTTTGCCATCAGTCTCGAACGAGGAAGCGCAACAGAAATACCCAGGAGGCTGGAAGTCGCCAAAACCATACCTGCGAATCGTTCCCCAGCCGAAGTGACTTGTCGCCGTGGATTGGCCCGGATGAAGCGGATCAGTTTCTAATTCTGATCCGTGAAATCCGTGCTGATCCGTGGCCGCTTTTCAGTTCTTCGATTCCAACATGACGTTCCGCAACGCCTGATTGATTCGCGTCTGGTAGCCGGGCCCTTGCTTCTTGAACCAAGCCAGCACATCCGCGTCGATGCGCAGCGTCACGGGCTTCTTGATCGGCCGGTACAAACTGCCGACCTCCGCAATCAGATCATGCGCCCGCTTCCCCTCGGAGGCCGAAGCCCTCAGCGTGCCGATCTTCCGTCCCTTCGTAACCCTAATCTGCCGTATCATTTACGATATACGTATATAACTGTCCATATAAAATTGCCACTACAAAATGTTCCACGTGGAACACAAGCCCTATGCAGCCAATGCGCTTCACAGCTAACATAGAATCCGCGTCACGGAAGCGCATGCGGTCCGGTGATCGTCCCGGTCTTCAAAACCGGCGATCGTCGTCTTTCGGCGGCGATGGTGGGTTCGACTCCCACTCGCTTCCGCCATCACTAAGTAGTGCACGCCTGAGCGACTACGTATCCGGAGTGCGATGGATTTGCTTTCACGTGATCCTGAAGGTCCTTACCGGTAAGCGGACTATTTGTACCGGGGTGGCAGGGCCCAAAATATCCTGATTTGCCATGCGTCGGATGGCTACAGTAGAGCTGGCTCCCGGGAGCGCTGGACGAGGCATCGGGCGCCAAGGCAAACAACGAAGCGAGAAACATCCAAGCACACAGCACACAGACGAGTCTCACCGGTTTCCCTCCTGAGCGTATTCGTTTGGAATATTACACTCGCCTTGGTTTATCGTAAACACTCGTCGCGTTAGTTTATTCTTCCAACCTATGGCTCCTGGAGCTCACGATGCTTCGCATTTGTTTGTAGAAATTGGCGCCGCCATCGTGCTGCTTGCAATTCTTGCGCGGCTCGCGAACCGGTGGTGCTTCTCCGCCATTCCTCTCTACCTTCTGGCTGGGCTCGCCTTTGGCAATGGCGGCCTGGCTCCGCTCCCGCTTAGCCGGGGCTTCATAGGAACCGGGGCCGAGATTGGCGTGCTCTTGCTGCTGTTCATGCTGGGGCTGGAATATAGCGGAGAAGATTTGAAAAAGAATCTCCGTGTCGGCCTGCCCGCGGGCCTCGTGGATCTGCTTTTGAATTTCACGCCCGGGCTCGTGGCCGGGCTTCTTCTACGATGGAAGCCACTGGCTGCAGTCTTGCTGGGAGGCATCACTTACATTTCGTCCTCCGGAGTGATTGCCAAGGTGCTGGAGGAACTGCGGCGGATTAACAATCCAGAGACGCCGATGGTTCTAGCCGTGCTTGTGCTCGAAGACTTGGCGATGGCCGTCTACCTGCCTCTAGTAGGAGTGTTGCTGGCCGGTGGTGGTCCCGCGAAGATCGCAATCTCCGTGTCGGTTGCAGTCACGGTAGTTCTGCTCGTGCTCTTTGTCGCCCTGAGGTTCGGACAGCAGCTCAGCCGGTTTCTCGCACACGAATCGGACGAGATCATTCTGCTCACAACGTTTGGAACTGTGCTGCTCGTGGCCGGTTTGGCGGAGCGTTTCCGGGTGTCGGCGGCGATCGGAGCGTTTCTAGTGGGCATCGCGCTATCTGGACCAATCGCGGAGCAGTCGCATCGACTTCTCGCTCCCCTTCGCGACTTGTTCGCGGCGACTTTCTTTTTCTTCTTCGGGCTGCAGATCGATCCCGCTACATTGCCCGCTGCGCTACCGGTCGCTCTGGGATTGGGTGCGGTCACGGCGGCCACGAAAGTTGCCACCGGCTATTGGGCAGCGAAGCGAGCTGGCGCTGATAAGCAGGGAAGTCTGCGAGCGGGAATGGCACTGGTCGCACGGGGAGAGTTCTCGATTGTGATTGCGGGTCTGGGCGCGGGGCTCGAGCCAAGCCTGGGGCCGCTCGCCGCCGCTTACGTGCTATTTCTGGCAATCCTCGGTCCGGTTCTGGCGCGGCTCGCGTAGTCCGCCTCGCGATGGACCTCGATGGCGAGGAGGCTCGGAGGAGACTGGGAAATCGATGTTGCCTGCTCGTAGCCGGCTGAGGAATTCCGGGGTCGGTAAAGGTTCGGCCGTACCCGGGGAGCAGAAGAACCGCCGCAGGCAGGTAGACTACGACTGCGGCCTCCACAAAGCCGAAAGCGGCGGCAAAGATCGCAGTGGTAAGCAGCTGCCGCCGATTTAAAAGTTGTCCCTGAACAAGAACGTCCAGTTGCTTTAATGTGCGCCCGGAGACCGCGCTGTTCCATGAGCTTGCGATCGATGTAGTTCGCAGGCCAAAATTCAAGCCGTCAAATTAACCGGCTGGAAGGTGCCGCTCTGGCTGGCGGCACTGCTGCCGGAGCCGCTGATGCTGTCCGAAAGCCCCGACAGGAGTGAGTTCAACACCGATCCGCCGTGATGCGACCGGTGATGGTGCGCGGCCATCGGAGGCGAACTCTGTAAGTTCTGTTGAACCGAGGAGTACGCCTGCCGTGCACCGGCAAGATTGCCCGACTGCAGCGCCGACCCCAATTTGCCGAGGTCTTGCGACAACTGCACGCTCAATAGACCGGAATTGCTGGCGTTGTTGGTAAGAGCGCCAAACGCCTGCTGAGCGCTGCTTAAGTTGCCCGACTGCAGCGCCTGCGTGAGCTGCTGAAACTCCGTTCGTTGCTGCTGGTTCGGGGTTTGCAGGTTGTAGGCTTGATTCAGGGTGGTGCTGGGGAGAATCGATACAGACATTGGTCGGCTCCTCGATACTGACTCTTTCCCGATATGCAAGTCGCCTGCCAGAATCCTTCGCGGCCGCCCTCAGATCCAGACTGCTGATTCTATTTAGAGTTGAGCGCAATTCTCTGCTGGCTCTTTATCCGGATCGAGTGCGCGGCGGCAAGTGCTGCCTCAGCTCGGTTGGTCGCCGGGCAAAATGTGCCTGAAGTGCTCGGCGACACCAACCCGGCGTTTCCTCGTTTGTGCCTGTGAAATTACAAAGGTTTGACAAATCTGTGACAGCCGTCTTACCCGAACTACATAACATCGGTTCCCTGCGAGCTGCGAGGTCTGGCTCGTCTCGACGATCAAAATCTCTGGCTCACAAATGTCTCGCTAATCCAGTTTTCTAATTAAGGAGGGGAACAAGTGAAAACGCTAAATCAAATACTTGGTGCGAACCGCCGTCTCATCGCGCGTGTGATTGCTCTGATTCCGATAGTCGCGCTGGCACTGGCCAACGCGCAAGCTGGGACCGTCACCACGGTCGCTTCAACGATTCCTAGTAACGGCGACCTTAACCCCTATGGCGTTGCCCGCGTGCCTACCACCACAGGGTCGCTTACCAAAGGAAATATTCTGGTCAGCAACTTCAACAACAGCAACAATCTGCAAGGAACCGGCACGACTATTGTGCAGATCACTCCGAGCGGGACGGTGACCCTGTTTGCCCAAATTGACGCCAACACTCTACCCGGTCCTTGCCCCGGGGGAGTTGGACTGACCACCGCGCTGGTCGCGCTCCGCACCGGATGGGTAATCGTGGGCAGTGTGCCAACCACGGACGGAATGTCAGACACCGTGCAAGCGGGATGCCTGCTGGTCTTGAACAGCAGCGGCAAAGTGGTCGAGACATTCTTTGGTTCGCTGATCAATGGTCCCTGGGATATGGCAGCGTTCGATGGCGGCCGCAAGGTCAGTCTTTTCGTCACTAATGTTTTGAACGGCACAGTCGCTGGCGGCGGCAAGATCGTACATCAAGGCACGGTTCTACGGCTGGACCTGAACATTCCACACGGGTCGATGCCGAACCTGCAGCAGATGACAATCATCGGCTCAGGTTTCGCGGAGCGGACCGATCCAACCGCCCTGGTAATCGGACCGACGGGACTTGCCCTGAGCCATAGCGATGGCCACGACACCGATCGCCGTGACGACGATGGGCACGGCGGCGTACTTTATGTAGCCGACACTCTCAACAACCGCATCGTCGCCATCGAGGATCCGCTGCAACGCAACACGTCCGATGGAACGGGTACGACGGTGTCTCAGGGCGGCGCTTTGAATGGTCCACTTGGCCTGGAGATTGCGACCAACGGTAACATCCTGACCGTCAACAGCGGCGACGGATACCTGGTCGAGACCAAAGTGGAGGGCCACCACGGGCATCAAGTCAGAAAAGTGTTGTTGGACGACATGGGCACCGGAGCCGGCGCCTTGTTCGGGCTGATCGATGTCGCGGGCCAGGGCATCTATTTCGTGGACGATAACGAAAACGCGTTGAACCTATTTCACTGAGGATTTGGATCTAGCCGAGGCGCGCCGCGCGAGTTGGTAAAAAAAAGCCTGGTGCGCCCGGAGAGATTCGAACTTGAGGCGTTTTGCGGGCGTGAGCGAAGCGGGAGCCCGCAGCCGAAATCCCGAGCGCAGCGAAGGATCTTGGGGAGTGCCTGGTGCGCCCGGAGAGATTCGAACTCCCGACCTACAGCTCCGGAGGCTGCCGCTCTATCCAGCTGAGCTACGGGCGCACGCCAGTATTTCCAGTGTACATGCGGAGCTTTACCCTATCAATTGTCAGATCGAAAGTCATCGTCACGCTCCAAGCAGCAAGAGGTGAGCCATGACGCTGGACTGATTATTCTGATTTGCCGGAAGTCCGAAAGGAGTCTAATAGCGATTACGTCCGCCACCACCGCCCCCGTGTCCGCCGCCGCGCCCGCCACGATCTCGACCACCGCCTCCGCCGCGCTCGACCTTTGGACGCGCTTCATTCACATTCAAGGTGCGTCCGCCAATCTGCGTGCCGTTCAGCGCCGCGATGGCCTTCTCTCCGTCCTCCGCACTCGTCATCTCCACGAAGCCGAAGCCACGCGAGCGCCCGGTATCCCGGTCGGTCATGATACTGACCCGGTCCACCTGCCCATGGACCTCGAAGAGCTTGCGAAGTTCGTCTTCCGAAGTATTGAAGTCGAGGTTCCCAACGAAAATGTTCTTCAAGCGAATTGCCTCTGAGTGAGCTATTTGAGCGTGGGCGACTTCGGCAGCAACTGGAAGGCTGGTTGGCCAAGCCGAAAGCCAAAGTTACGAACAATCAAATGCGCAGGAAGTATAGCAGGTCCGCTATTGGTGGGAAGGGATTCTGCGGAAACGACCTTACGGGATTCAGTTGGCAACTGATTATTATCAGCCTGTCATTCTGAGCGGAGTCGAAGAATCCCTACTTGCCGGCGTATGTTCCGTGCTAGCGCAGGAAACATACTGCGCTCAAGATGCCAAATTCTTAGCAGCCATCTACCTTCCAATAACCGTCGCGCTGAAAGCCGAGTTGCAGAAGACGATTCTTGGGATCATGACGCTTGCCGCAGTTCGGACATTTCAGGTAGCGGCCCCACGCCGTACCTTGCCGGTCGTAGTTCTCGGAAACCGCGAAGGTTGTTCCGCAACTGCAGGGCACGAGATACAGCTTCAACTCGGCATCCGTCTTTTGAGCTCGGCGGGCATCCGGCTTGGCGGGATGGCGGGGCATTATCGCTCTTCTTCCGCCATTGCCATCGAACTTCTCTTTCGTTTGTTGGCTTGCAGGATCTTCTTGCGTAGCCGAAGAGATTTCGGAGTGACTTCGACGAACTCGTCGTCGGCGATGAATTCAATGGCCTGCTCAAGATTAAGATTCCGGAATGGCACCAGGCGGACCGCGATGTCAGAGGTGGAAGACCGCATGTTGGTCAATTTCTTTTCGCGGACCACATTCACATCGAGGTCGTTGTCCTTGGCGTTCTCACCAACGATCATGCCTTCGTACACGTCGATCGTGGGGCCTACGAACAGTTCGCCTCGCTCCTGAAGGTTGTAAAGAGAGTACGGCGTAGTCACTCCCGCGCGATCGGAGACCAGCGCACCGGTCAGACGGTGCGGAATCTCGCCTTGCCATTCGATGTAGCCATCAAAGAGGGAGTTCATCACGATCGTGCCGCGCGTGTCAGTGAGCAGCTGGCTGCGTAGTCCGATCAAGCCTCGGCTGGGCACGCGGAACTCGATCCGCACGCGGCCGTATCCGTGATTGTGCATGTTAAGGACTTCGCCTTTACGCGAGCCGAGTTGTTCCATCACAACGCCGACGAAATCTTCCGGCACATCCACGGTCAGCTTCTCGATTGGCTCCATGAGCTTGCCATCGACGCGCTTGGTGACAATCTCCGGCTTTCCTACCATGAGTTCGAAACCCTCGCGGCGCATCATCTCAATGAGAATCGAAAGCTGCAGCTCGCCCCGGCCCATAACGATGAATGAATCCGTGGTAGCCGTGTCCTCCACGCGCAGGGAAACATTGGTCAGCAGCTCTTTCTGCAGGCGCTCCCGCAGATTGCGGGAGGTCACATACGTGCCCTCTCGTCCGGCAAACGGCGAGGTATTCACCGTGAAAAGCATGGCAATCGTCGGCTCATCAATGGTGATGTGCGGCAACGGCGCCGGATTCTCCGCGTCGGTAATCGTCTCGCCAATCGTGATGCCTTCGACGCCGGCTACGGCGATTATGTCGCCGAGAGTGGTCTCGGTGATGTCGGTTCGCTTTAGTCCGGAGAATGAAAACAGCTTTGTGATTTTGGTCTTATGAAGCGTACCGTCCAGCTTGGCGATGGCCACGTCTTCACCAGTGTGCATGGTTCCATTGAACACACGCGCAATTGCGAGACGGCCCAGATAGTCGCTGTAATCGAGGTTCGCTACCAGGATCTGCAGCGGCCCGGCCACGTCGCCTTTGGGCTCGGGAATGGTTTCGACGATAGTCTCGAACAGCGGCTGCAGGTTTACGCCGCCTCCTTTTATATCCCGCGAGGCGGTTCCAGCCTTTGCGTTGGTGTACAAAACCGGAAAGTCGAGTTGCTCTTCTTTGGCATCGAGATCGATGAAAAGATCGTAAACTTCGTTCAATACTTCCTGGGGGCGAGCGTCGGAACGATCAATCTTGTTGATCACGAGGATGGGCGCGAGGTGAGCTTCGAGCGCCTTGCTGAGGACGTAGCGCGTTTGCGGCAGCGGGCCTTCGCTGGCGTCAACCAGCAGCATGACACCATCGACCATCTTCAGGGCGCGTTCTACTTCTCCGCCGAAGTCGCTGTGGCCGGGCGTGTCTACGATGTTGATCTTCACGTCGTGATAAAGAATGGCAGTGTTCTTGGCCAGGATGGTGATGCCGCGCTCGCGCTCCAGATCGTTCGAGTCCATCACCCGTTCAATGATGTGCTCGTTGGAACGAAAGGTGCCGCTCTGCTGCAGCATGGCGTCGACCAGCGTGGTCTTGCCATGGTCTACGTGGGCAATAATAGCGATGTTACGAATGCTGGAACTCAAATGAGACTTCCTTCCCAATGACCGCTCTAATCACTTTACTATGGGTTCGGAACGTTCACCACAGAGACACAGAGGCACAGAGAAGAAACTTTCTCTGTGTCTCTGTGACTCTATGGTAAGAAGGTCAGCCGGAGATAGTCTTGGGATGGGAAGCGGGCGTGCCGGCTAATCGGCTTTCGGCCTCTTTCACAGCGCGGCGGGCTGCTGCAATGGCTTTGCCAGTGGTAGATTCGGCGCCTTCGGAATCGGTGTTGGCGAAGAATACGCGGTCCAACGGTTGTCGTGCCAAAGGCTGCACTTTGGTGTAAAGACCGGGCGTCGACATATAAAGGGGATGGCCGCGCCGGTAAATGTGAACTTCGACCGGATCGACGTTGAAGCCGGGTAGAAGCTTTTGAAAGTCATCAAGAACACTGACAGCTTTTTTTCGAGCGCTCGATTCTGTTAGCAGGTATCCGCGGTCGTCCTCAGTCATGGGCGTGTAGCAGGTGAGGATGTTGTACTTCTGCTTGTACCCTGGCTGGTTGCGAATGGTCCAATCCGCCACAATGAAATCGGTGAACGTGTTTCCTGGACACCACGTGTCGTAGCTCTTGTTGAATACGGGCTTGTCGAAAATCAGGTTGACCACCGCGTAAGGGATGTAGCGGATCTGGTGCATGGCGTCGCTCTGCTTCTCCGAGAGACCTTGCACGATCCGCCGCGTAATGAATTTCGGACTGGCCATAATGACCGCTTTTGCCGCGACAGTCTTAAGTTCCGCGCCCTGCAGGTAGGTGACTTGTACTTCCTGGCTATCGGGGACGACGGCGACCGTCGTCGCGCCCAGTTGCATGTGTTCCGCGAATTTCGCCTGCAGGATCTCCGCCAATTTCTTGGTAATTGCGCCCAGTCCGCCGGGCCAGGTGTAAAATTGCGGAACCGTGTCTCCACCGATCTCTTGCATTTCATCAATGCCGAGAGCGGCAGCCGTGTCTTCGGTCGTGGCTCCCCAATTCGAAGGGCCGTAGTTATCCCACCATTGCTTTACCTCGACCGGGTAGCCTTTCATGAAATCAGAAAACGGAACGTTGTAGAGTTCATTGCCACGTTTCTCAAGATCGATTGCCAGCATGTCCTTCTTGAACTTCTTGAAGCCCTCGCGGACGGATGCGGGATAGGGCAGTCTGTCGAGACCTTCCGCCCAGGTATTGGCAATCCATTCGCCCTTGATGATGGTGCCGTCTCGATCGTTGATGGGCAGAGGCTCGAGGCCGATTTCTTTGGCAAAGCTGTACGCATCTTCACTTTTCCCGAGGAAGGCTGACCCTGTCGCATACGCGTTTCCCTGGTATTCCATCAAATAGGCGTTGCCGCCCCAATGGGGTTCTTTCTCCAGCAAAAGGAAATCTCGATTGCGCAATAAATAGGCTGCGGCCAGCCCGCTCACCCCGCCGCCTACGATCACGAGGTCGTGCCGCGCGGAAACTGGAGGGCGGGAGAATATTTTTCCATCGCGCACCTGGTGGCAGATACGATTGTCTTCGCCGTTCACTTCCGGCTGCGGCGTTTCGGCCGCTAATAAAGAAAGATCAACCGGGCAACCGGCGGCAACCGATCCCGCGACGACAAACTTAATGAAGTCCCTGCGATTTGTAGTCATATGTAACTCTGCCCCTGATAGCTAGTGGAGACCGGGCGTCCCCGCCCGGTTGGACGGCGCGGAGCAGGTCCTCCATGATTTACACAGCCATGATTCACACGGCAATCCCTTGCTTTTCCGCATTCATTCGCAAGCGGTACCAACTCACGATCGCGATGAGAGAAAAAATAAAGATGATGCTGGAGATGGCGTTAATCTCCGGCGTGATCCCTCTCCGCAACCGCCCCCAGATTTCCAGCGGCAGCGTGTTGTCGCGCCCAATCAGAAAAAAACTGACCGCGATCTCGTCCATGGAGAGGGTAAAGATCAACAACGCAGCACCGATGATCGATAATCGCAAGTTGGGAATAGTGACCCGCCAGAACGTCTGCCAGTAATTTGCGCCGAGATCGAGAGAGGCTTCCTCCTGCGCGCGATCCAGCTTCTGCAAGCCTGCGAAAACTTCGGTGGTGGCGACGGAGATCAAAGCCGTGCCGTGGCCGAGCACAATTGTCAACAGGCTTAGCTTGACGTCCGCCGCGCGAAACAACATTAGGAGCGAGAGTCCGGTAATGATTCCGGGTAGGATTAGCGGCAAGAGCACGAGCCGGCGAAACAAAGCCTTACCGGGAAAATTCGCCCGATCCAGAGCCAGCGCCGCCGGGATGCCAAACGTCAGTGAAATTGCCATTGCTGCCAATGCGACGATCAGGCTGTTCACGACCGATTCCCAGATGGCGTCATCGGCAAAAAGCATGCGATACCAATCCAGGGTCAGGTTGTGCGGAGGGAATCCACCGACGCCCGATCCGTTGAATGAATAGACGATCAGGGTCACGATCGGCAGATAAAGAAATCCGAAGACCACGATGGCGTGCCACGGCAACCAGCGGGAGGTGTCGCGGACAGCGCTCATCGGAAGCTCCATTTGTTCTCCAGTTTCTCTGAGAGAAAGAGCAGGCTGACGACCAATATCAGCATGCACAGCGAAATGGCCGCTCCTAACGGCCAGTTATAAGCCGCGCCGAACAAGCTGACCACGATGTTCGAGATCATGATTCCGCTCGGACCGCCAAGCAGCAGCGGTGCGAGAAAATCGCCAAGGCTCAACACGAATGCAAAAGTTGCTCCCGCGAGCACTCCGGGAATCGAGAGTGGAAAGATCACCCTCCAGAAAGTCTGCAGCGGAGACGCTCCCAAATCATGCGACGCTTCCACCAGATTGCGGGGAATATGCTCGAGCGCAGCGTAGATCGGCAAAACCGCAAAGGGCGTATAGATGTGGGTAAGCGTGAGTACGACCGCGAAGGGGCTGTAAAGCAGAAACTCGAGCGGATGTTTTGTAAGGTGGACGTATTGCAACAATGTGTTGAGCACGCCGTCGCTGCCCAGGATTGTCTTCCAGGCATAGGCGCGAACCAGATAGCTGACCCACAGTGGAATAATTACCAGCTGATAAAAGAGATCTTTTCGTGGGCCCGCATAGAACGAAAGGTAGTAGGCCAGGGGATATCCCAGCAGCAGGGAAAAGATCATGACGCGTCCGGCAATCCACATCGATCGAAAAAGAGTTTGGAGGTAAACATTCACGCGGAAAAGTTCGCGATAGTTGTCCAGGGTCCAGGAGTGGACGATGGTTTGCGCGGGCGAAACCGACCAGAAGCTGTAGCAAAAAAGTAGCCCATAAGGGATGAGCAGAAACAGCACGACCCATAACAGCGGGGGCAGCGTGATAGCGGCTCGGTATGCGCGAGAAAACACTTTTTATCAGCCTCTCTCTGGGGACTCGCGGACCGGCACGGCGTCCGCGGGCGAGAACTCCAGCTGCACATCCCCTTGCCGGTTCTCTCGAGTTGCAGTTCTTAGTGAAAGAGTGAGCCCGTCGTCGCAGACAATCTGCAGCAGTTCGGTCGCGCCATGAAATGCCTGGTGCTGAATCTTTCCCCGCAAGCTGACCACGTTGATGTCGGAGTTGCCCGTCGCCGGGGGTACGATTCGAATGTTTTCCGGCCGCAAGGAAAACAAAGCTGGGCCCTCGGGCAAGCCGACTCTCCACCAGAGCGAGTTGCAACGAACGATGCCAGACTTTATTTCGCCACGAAGCAGATTGGTGTGCCCGATGAACTGCGCCGTGTAGGCCGTCGCTGGATGGCTGTAGATTTCGCGCGGCGAAGCTACCTGCTCCAACTCGCCCATGCGCAACAGTGCAATGCGATCCGACATGACCATGGCTTCTTCCTGGTCATGAGTAACAAACACGAATGAAATGCCGACCTCGCGCTGCAGCGACTTCAACTCCACCTGCATTTGCCGACGCAGATTGGCATCCAACGCAGAGAGCGGTTCATCCAGCAGCAAAAGCCGTGGCCGGTTAACCAGGGCGCGGGCCAGCGCGATACGCTGCTGCTGTCCACCACTGATCTTCGCAGGCTTCGATCTCGCGAACGAGGCCATCTTAACCATGGCGAGCGCATCTGTGACGCGGACTGCAATTTCGTCTTTCGGCAGCTTGGCCACGCGCAGTCCGTAGCCCACGTTTTCTTCCACGCTTAAATGCGGAAAGAGGGCGTAATGTTGAAACACCGTGTTGACGCGACGGCGGTACGGCGGCAAAACATCGAGCCGTTCGCCTTCCATCAGGATCTCGCCAGAATTAGCGCTCTCGAACCCCGCAATAATGCGCAACAGCGTCGTCTTGCCCGAGCCGCTTTCTCCGAGAATGGTCAGGAACTCGCCTTCCGCAATTTGCAGAGAGATGTCGCGAAGCACGGGATTCTTTCCGAAAGACTTGGCAACGTTGCGGATCGCGAGCAATGGTTGCAAGCCGGCCTTGGCGGAAGTAACCACGGGTTCGGTGCTAGTGGCCATTGTGTTTAGTTACGCTCGTTGGAGGACGCTCGGCGCCCAACCAATTTATTGCGCTGCCTTTACTTCATTCCAGATCTCAACGTATTTCGTGCGGCGAGGCACGTCCTGCCAGAAGTAAATGTGACGTTGATAATTGTCGACATCATCAAGATGCAAGCTCTTGACCTGTTCCCGCGTCATGTACTGCGCGGCCTGCGGATTCGCCGGCGTGTACCCGGTCACATGGGCGACCTGCTTCTGCGTCTGAGGTTCGATCATGTACTCGAGAAACTTGTAGGCCAGTTCCTTGTTCTCGCTGCCCGCAGTCACCATTAAGTGGTCGATCCAGCCAGTGGTATTTTCTTTCGGAATAGTTTCGCCGATGGGAAAATTGAGCTTGCGAAGCTGGTTGGTCATGAGCGGCCATCCCATCGCGATGACGACTTCGTGGTTTTGAAACAGATTCGTGAGCTCGCCACCCGTCGACCACATCTTCCGAATGTTCGGCTTCAACTCCAGCAGCTTTTTCTTGACGGCTTCCAACTCAGCGTCGCTCAAGTTGTAGAGGTGAGTAGGATCAGGTTTGTCGAAGCCGAGAACCTGCGCCGCCATGTACAGCGTGGAGAGTTCGTCCCAGACGGAAACCTTGCCGCGGTATTTCGGATCCCAAAACACATTCCAACTATCGGGCGGTTGCCGAAATGCCGTGGTGTCATAAAGCATTGGGTTCGGCCCCCACGTGAAGGGCACGCCAAAGACTTGTCCCTTCAGCCGAACCAGGGGAAGGGAAGTGAGCTGGGGCGAGAGTTGGCTGTAGCTGGGGAACTTCGAAAGATCAAGCGGGGCGGCCAATCCAGCTGCGGCGATCGACGTGGCGACGTCGCTCGATGGTGAAATCACATCGTAATTGCCCGCGCTGCCGCCTCGCAGCTTGGCAACCAGTTCGTCGCTCGATCCCATGTAAGAGACGGTGACCTTGCAGTGATTCTGCTCCTCAAAGCCGCGCACGAACGATGGGTCGGCGTAGCCTTCCCACACCAGCAGGTTGAGCGTGGGAGTCTTCTTCGAGCAAGCTCCAAGCAGGAGAATGGATGCCGCCAACAGCGCGAGAATGAAGCGTCGGGTCATCAATAGGCCTCCACGATCCCTGCCTTCGCAACACCTCGGCTCTAGAAAGTTGGCGGAGTGTTAATCCACAGCACCCGGGCTTCGGTGCGGCCTGGGTTGAACCAACGATGCGGCGTGGCGCTCTCAAAGTAAAAACTGTCGCCCGGCTTCAGGCGATACTCCACTTCCGCTACCGAGATATGCAGTTGCCCCCGCAAAACGTGCAAGAACTCTTCGCCTTCGTGGGTGTAGGATTCGCCGCTGCCGGCACGTGGAGAAATGCGAAACAGATGCGGCTCCATCACTGTGTTTCCCCACGCCAGCAATTCCATGCGGACGCCCGGACCGGCCTCGAGGACTTTGCGCTTGCCTGAGGGTACCAATCGGCTATTCGATTCCGCCGCATCGAAAAAATCAAGGATGTTCGTCTTGTAGAAGCGCGCCAGCTTGCGTAGAGTGCTCACTGATGCGCTCATGTGGGAACGTTCCAGGGCGCTGAGGAATCCGACTGAGATGCCAACGCGTTTTGCCACTTGGGCTAAAGATAAGCTTCGACGCAATCGCAGTTGGCGCAGGTGCACACCGATGGCGCCGCCGTGGCCATTTGTCGCCGGGCGCACCAGGCCTTCGCGCTTGAGCAATTGCGCGATGGCGGGCGCGTTCAGTCCGCGAACCTTCCGCAAAAATCGCGCTCGCTTGAGTAACTTCACATCTTCGGGTGTGTAGAGCCGGTACTTGCTGACCGTGCGATGGGGGCGAGTGAGGCCGAGGCTCTCCCACGACCGTATCACCGACGGAGAAACGCCCACCAGTCGGGCCACGTCGCCGATTTTCAAGTAAGGTTTTGGCTCGGCGGGCTTCATTTCTAAAACCGCGCTCCCCTGTCGTCTCCAGGCTCGATCACAGCGCTATTTTTTACTTGACAGCGTGCCACAGGTTCTCTAACCTTGCGCGATTATAGCAAGGTTTGATTTTCACGCAAGAGTTGTTAGCTGGCAATCTTCCAACACGAATCGGGAGGTGCTCAATGCATCCGTCTCTGGCGCACCGCGTGTCAGCTTCATGGCTGGCCGTGCTCGGCTTGCTTACCATTCTTTCCGTTCCTGGGTTCTCCCAGAGCACCGGCGGACGGATTCTCGGCCGCGTCGCCGACCCCACGGGCGCGGTGTTAGCCGGCGTAAAGGTCATCCTGACGAACGAGGCTACTGGCGCCACTCGCGACACGCAGACCAATGCAAACGGCGACTACACATTTGTGGAAGTGGTGCCGGGTACCTATCGAGTCGAATATGAGCTGACCGGATTTAAGAAGAGCGTCCAGAAGAGCGTAACTGTCGACGTCAACCAGGTGGTGACGCTCAACCAGACATTGGCAATCGGTGCGACTCAGGAAACCGTCGAGGTGACCTCGGAAGCGCCTCAGGTTGACACGACCAGCACGCAGCTCGGCGCGGTGATCAACGACCGCTCAGTGAACGAATTGCCTCTGAACACCCGCGATACCTACCAGTTCCTACAGCTTCAGCCCGGCGTGCAATCGCAGCTGGGCAGCAGTGGCAGCCTCTTTTACGGTTCAGATTCTGCAGGTTCCGTTTCCGTGAACGGTGGCCGTGGTCGCTCCAATAACTTCAGCGTGAACGGCGGAGATGCTAACGACCAGTTCGTCAACCTGCCTACGATCCAACCCACTCCAGACAGCATTGAAGAATTCCGTGTCATCACCAACACTTTCGATGCCGAGTATGGTCGTAACTCCGGAGCTGTGGTGAACGTGATCACGAAATCCGGGACCAACAACTTCCATGGCAATCTCTACGAATATTTCCGCAACAAGGTTCTGAACGCTCAAGGCTATTTCAACACTGTCAAACCCCAGTTCAATCAGAACCAGTTTGGCGGCACTTTTGGCGGTCCTATTAAAAAGGATAGGACATTCTTTTTTGTGTCGTACGAAGGACGCCGCATTGTGCAGGGCCAGTCAGGGTCGCAGGTCCTGGTGCCGACGGGTGCGGAAAGAACTGGTGATTTTTCGTCCATCGCGCCTGCCGGACAACAATTCACTGGGGCGATCGCCAGTGACGGATTCGTGGCCAGTGTTTTAGCAGGACGGCCGGGTTGTACGAATGCGATTCTCTCTGTTCCCGGCGCCGTCGCACCGGCCGCTGGGGTGTCGTGGGGTTCGATTTTCCCGACGGGCGTTATTCCAACTCAGTGCCAGGATCCGGTAGCCTCCGACCTGCTTCAGAAATACGTTCCGAACGCCAATGTCGGCTCCAATATTTTTCAAGCTGTACCCTCGGGAACCGATTTCCAGGATCAGTTTACGATCCGCATCGACCACAAGCTTACCGATCACCAGAACCTGACCGGTTATTACTACTACACCGACGACGCGAATTTTCAACCGTTTTCGTTCTTTCAGGCGGCCGGTGCCAATATCCCGGGTTTCGGAAGCAACAACGATTCACGCTTTCAGCAGGTAAACGTGAGCCATACCTGGACCATCGGAAACGCACTGGTCAATGAGGGGCGCTTTACTTACATGCGCGAGGGCCAACTTGGTTTTCAAGCTCCACAAACCAACAACCTGGTAACTGCGTCTTGTTCTTCTGCCGTGCAAAAGTTCTGCTTCACCGGTCTTTCTGATTCTTCTGCAATCAACGCCTTGGCCGGCAGCCCGAACGGCAATCCGTCATTCGGCATTACTCCAGGATTAGGCGCAGGCCACGAGGGAGTGCCATTCACCACCATTTCTGGCGGCGCCGTTATCGGCAACAACTTCGAGGGCCAGTTGCCTCAGATTGGAAACAGTTATCAATGGTCGGACAGCCTGACTTGGGTCAAGGGTAGCCACACCATGAAGTTTGGCATCGACGTCCGCCGTGCGCATTTCGACCAAACCCTCTACTTCAATGTTAACGGCGCTCCCGTGTTTAGCAGCTCGAGTGCGAACGCCGTGCTTACTGCTGATGGCGATAACTATGCGGGATATCTTCTCGGCCTGGTGGATTCCTATACCCAAGGCGCTGCTCAGAGCGAAGCCATCCGGAGCACCTCGGTGTACCCGTTCGCTCAGGATAGCTGGAAGATCAGGCCCAACGTCACTCTCAATTACGGACTTCGCTGGGAACTCGATACCCCGCTCACGGACATCAGCCATCACGTGCAAACCTTCCGGCCCGGGCAGAACTCGACTGTGTATCCGTGCACGCTGAATCCCGCGGAGCAGCTCAGCTTCGGGCAACCTAACTGCCTCGCTGCCGGTGTGCTTCCTACAGGACTCGTTTTTCCAGGTGACCAGGGAGTTCCCGCCGCCCTGACTCAAACCTACTACAAGGCTTTCGCGCCCCGCATTGGACTAGCCTACAGCCCAGACGCCACCAGCGGTCTCCTCGGCAAACTGTTTGGAAGCGGTGGAAAGACCAGCATTCGTACGGGATGGGGCCTGTTTTACAATCCAATGGAGCAGTTGGTGATGGAGCAGTTCGGCGCGGAGCCACCGTTCGGCGGCAGCACGTTCCTCTCTGGCACTTTTTTCAATACGCCCTTCGTGAGCCAGGCTGGAACCGTTAATCCGAATCCCTACAACGGAATTCTCAATCCCACTCCGGGTCAACCGCAGGATTGGCAGAGGTTCCGCCCAATCGAACTTTTCGGTGAATTTCAGCCGCACATGCGGACGCAGTACACCGCCCAATACAATCTCAGCATTCAGCGAGAACTTGCCAAGGACTTGATGTTCCAGGTTGGCTACGTCGGCACTCAGGGCCATCGGCTACTGGCTTCGCACGACATCAATCCTTCCACTCCTCAAACCTGCCTGGACATAATCAGTTTGGCGAATGCGAACCCTGCAAACGTGAGTTCCTTCGGTTCTCCCGTGACTTGTGGACCGGCCTTGGAAGATACGCAGTTCAACATTTCGCCAACGGCAATCGCCCCGCCGGGAGGATTCCATGTTCCATATGGACCGAACGGCCCGACCGTAATCCCTGCGGGCACTCCCATTGGTTCTGTTGCGCCGACCGGTCTTAACCTGGTCGGTCTGCGTCCATATTCTTCTCCTACCTGCAATCCGTTCAATGGTGTTAACTGCCCGGCAGACGGTATTCCCGTGTTCACGGACATTTTTGCCGAGGATACGATCGCCAACTCCAACTACAACGCATTCGAGGCCATGCTCGAAAAGCGCTTTTCGAAGGGTCTGCAGTTCCAGGCCGCCTACACCTTCAGCAAGTCGATCGATCAGGCGTCGAGCTTCGAGGAAACACTGGATCCTTTCTCCTTCGATTCGAGTCGCGCGCTATCGCTTTTCAACTCGGCACAACGCTTCGTGATCAGTTATTTCTGGGACCTGCCGATTCCCAAACACCAGGGCTGGGTGGGTAAGGTCGTAAATGATTGGGCGATCTCGGGCATCACTTCCTTCCAAAGTGGATTCCCGATCCGCCTGTCGAACGATTCGATCAACGCTTCGAGCGATACCGAGTTGATCAACAGCTTCTTCTTTGTCGGCACAGAGGCACCGCAACGAGTCGCGCCATTCACGACTCTGAATCCGAAAACCAACGGCGGGTATTGGTTCAACGGTTCCGATTTTGCGAGTCCACCACTGGGTCAGTTTAACACCGGCACTCAGCGCACCATCTGCTGCGGACCCGGTCTGAACAACACCGACTTTGCCGTGCACAAACAGATTGCGATCACCGAAAGCAAATATTTCCAATTCCGTGGAGAAATATTCAACATTGCCAATCACACCCAATTTACCAATCCCGATGGCAATCTCGGCGACGGCGCGCTGTTCGGCAAGATCACTTCGGCCCGCGACCCGCGCCTGGTTCAATTTGCGTTAAAATTGTTCTTCTAGCCCGAAGCCCCGGACGGCCCTCGCGCCCGGGCACATTCTAATGGCCGATCAATCGGCTTGAGATTCCTGGAGACCCGGATGTACCCCGAATTGCAAAAGGAGCTCGAAACCTTCGAGCGTCGCACGCCCAAGTCCGCCGCATCCCACAAGAAAAACCTGAAACGCATTCCGCTCGGCGTGGCCAGCAACTATCGCGCCTACGATCCCTACCCAATCTTCGTCAAGGAAGGCAGCGGCTCTCATTTCCGCGACCTCGATGGCAACGACTACATCGATCACAATCTCTGTTTCGGCGCGCTCATGGCGGGACATTGTCATCCCGCGGTGATGAAGGCCGTCGAAAAGCGCTTGAGCACCGGAACCATGTTCGGCATGCCCCACGATATGGAGTGGGAATTGGCCGAAGAAATTTGTAATCGCTTTCCGGTCGAGATGGTTCGTTTCGGCAGCAGCGGCACCGAAGCGACGATGCACGCTGTGCGTCTGGCTCGAGCTGCAACGGGCCGCGACAAAGTTCTCAAGTTTGAAGGCGGATACCACGGTCTGCACGACGCCGCTCTGGTAAGCGTGAAGCCTCACGCCCCGGAGTTCGGGGACGCGCACGCGCCCACTTCGGTTCCCGGCGGCTTGGGTGTGCCGAAGGCAAGCATTGCCAACGTCCCCGTCGCCGCCTTTAACGATCTCGCCAGCGTCGAACTTCGCTTCAAGCAGAATCCTGGAGAAATCGCCGCCATCATCCTCGAACCGATCATGATGAATGTCGGCCTTTGCATGCCACAGCCCGGATTCCTCGAAGGCTTGCGTGAAATCGCAACCAAGAATGGCGCGCTGCTGATCTTCGACGAAGTGAAGACGGGAGCAAAACTCGGCTGGGGCGGCGCCTCGGAATACTTCGGCCTGAAGCCTGACATGATCTGCCTTGCCAAGTCGATTGGCGGCGGTTTGCCCCTCGCCGCGTTCGGCACGCATAAATCCGTCATGAATCTCATCTCGGAGCACAAAGTTTTCCACGGCGGCACCTACAACACGAATCCAGTCTCGATGGCCGCGGGTCTAGCGACATTCCGTGAAATCCTCACCCGCGAGAACTACGCCTACGTGGACAAGCTTAGCCAGAAGCTCGCCGCAGGCTATCGAAAGACGATCGCGAAGGTGGGTTTGCAAGCCTACATCGCGAGCGCGGGTGTCAATGGAGCTCTCATGCTCTACCCCAAAGAGATCCGTAATTACCGTGATTGGACTGCGGTTGACGTCGACCTCTGGCGTCACTATTGGTTCGCGATGGTGAACCGTGGCGTGATGCCGCAACCCTACTGGTGGGATGAACAGTGGACGGTTTCAGTCCAGCACACCGACGCCGATATCGACAAACATCTCGCGGCCTTCGAAGACGTGGCGCCAGCGCTGGCCAAGGCTCAACAAGAACGGACAGCGGAAGTAGTGGCCCACTAAAATCGGTTCATCAAGTGCCCGATAAAAGATTTGTCATTCCGAGCGAAGCGAGGAATCTGCTGTTCTGCCGGACCGTACAATGCTTACTTCTTCTTTCGCTCGGAATGGCAACAGGGAAGGATAAAGACAGGGAGTGCAGGATTGTCAGACAACGCCCAAGACGCGAACCAGCCGCACTTAAAGCGTGTCCTCGGCCGCTTCGATCTGGTCCTGCTCTTCGTGGTGGCTGTCTTCAATCTGAACGTTGTCCCATCGATCGCGGCCAACGGCGGCGTTACCGTCTGGCTATGGATCATTGCCTTGCTTTTCTTTTTCTGGCCCCAGGGCATCGCCGTCATCGAACTGGCCCACCGCTACCCCGGTGAGGGAGGTGTTTATCTCTGGGCAAAAGAAGTTTTCGGTGACTTCCACGGCTTCCTCTCCGGCTGGTGCTATTGGACGAACAACATGCTGTACGTCCCCACCGTGATGTTGTACTTCGTTGGCGTCTCCGTATTCGCACTCGGTCCCGGCCACGCTGCCCTTGGTGACGACAAAAACTTCGCCATGGTCGCGTCGATAGCACTGCTAGCCTTTCTCACCGTGCTCAACATCGTCGGCCTCAGTGTGGGCAAGTGGCTGAACAACCTGGGCGGGATCGGCACCTTTGTCGCCGCCGCCGTGCTCATCGGATTGGGTGTGACCGTCTGGTCGCGGTTTGGAACGCCAGTTACAGCAAGCGATTTCAGAATTCCCGCGGACCCGAAGTTTGTTCTGAACTCGTTCGGCGTGATTTGCTTTGGTTTGGTCGGACTCGAACTCGCCTCGGTGATGGGCGACGAAATTCGCGATCCCCAGAAATCCCTCCCCGGCGCTGTCGCCTGGGGAGGCGTAATCTCTGGCGCTCTTTATGTAGGCGCAACTCTCACGCTCCTGGTTGCCATTGGAAAAAACGACATCAACGTATTGCAGGGAATCGTGCAGGCGGTGAGCCACATGGCTGACAAGGTTGGCGTCGCCTGGATCATTGCACCCTTCGCGGTCATGTTGAGCTTGTCCATCGCCGGCATCGGTTCCGCTTGGATGGGCGGTTCAGCCCGCATCCCATTCGTTGCCGGCCTCGATTCCTATATGCCCGCGGCCATGGGAAAAATTCATCCCAGGTACGCCACTCCTTACGTGGCTTTGATTGTGCAAGGGTTGGTTTCGCTCGTCCTGATCGTCCTCAACTTCACTCTTTCCGGGGGCGTGCAGGAAGCGTTTCAGAAAATGCTGTCAGCCGCGGTGGTGTTGCAACTGGTTCCATTTCTCTACGTCTTCGCCGCCTTGATCAAGTTTGCGATGCGCGGCTCCCTCCATGGCGGAAGGTATGGCAAAGGCACGCTGATGTTTGCCGGTATATCCGGATTAATCACAACGACGCTGGCCATCGTCGTAGCCTTTTTTCCAGCCAAACAAATCACATCACTGTGGAAATATGAAGTCAGCATGTTTGGCATCACCCTGGGGTTCATCTCACTGGCGGTGTTTTTCTTCTTCGGCTACAGCCGCCTGAAAACCCCGGAGGCGGTTCGGGTGAAGACGATCGACTCGCCCGTCGAAGCGAGTGGGAGGGCACAACTCTAGTCGTGCCCCGTGCCACGCAAAACGGGAAGGGCACGACTTCAGTCGTGCCGTTGAGTCCAACAAATTGCTGGGCCTTCAGGCCCTGAGGGAACAAGCAGGAGGTTGAAATTATGCCAGGTGGAGTAAAGACGGAAGTTCGCACCTATCAGATGTTCGTGAACGGCGAGTGGGTCGACAGCAAGACGAATAAGACTTTCCCGGTTTACGACCCGGCCACGGAAGAAGTGATCGCCCAGGTTCCCGACGCAAATGCCGACGACGTTAATCGCGCCGTTGCTGCCGCGAAATCTGCTTTCGAAAACGGCCCCTGGGCATCGACGACCGCCCAAGAACGAGGACGCATCCTGTTCCGCCTCGCTGAAAAGATTCGCCAGAATACGCCCATGTTGGCAGAGCTGGAATCGCGCAACACCGGCAAACCCATCGTCGAAGCGGAATTCGACATTGCCGACGTAGCCACGTGTTTCGAGTATTATGGCGGCCTTGCTACAAAGATTTTGGGCTACGTGAACCCGGTTCCAGACAATGCCGTGAGCCTCACGCTAAAAGAACCAATCGGCGTTGCCGGACAGATTATTCCCTGGAACTATCCGCTCTTAATGGCAGCCTGGAAACTGGCGCCGGCTCTGGCGGCAGGCTGCACCTGCATTCTAAAACCCGCCGAGCAAACCCCCATCACCGCGCTCGAGATGGCCAATTGGCTGACCGACGTGGGCCTGCCGCCGGGCGTGGTCAACGTGATGACTGGATTCGGTGAAAGCTGTGGTGCGCCCCTGGTGCAACATCCCGACGTCAACAAAATTGCTTTCACCGGCAGCGCCGCCGTCGGCAAAATCATCGTTAAACAGGCCGCCGATACCGTGAAGCGAGTCACGCTCGAACTCGGCGGTAAATCGCCCAACATCTTTTTCGCCGACGCCGATTTCGAGGCCGCCATCGATGGTGCGCTCTTCGGCGTATTCATCAATCAAGGCGAGGTTTGCTCCGCCGGCAGCCGCATCCTGGTGCAAAAGCCTATCTACAAGAAGTTTGTGGATGCAATGACCGAGAAGGCGAAAAAGATCAAGCTGGGCGCGCCTCTCGATCGCGATACCAAGATGGGCCCGGTAGTCAGCAAAGACCAATATGACCGGGTCCGGTCGTATCAGGAACTCGGCAAGAAGGAAGCCAAGCTCGCCACGGGCGGCGGACGGGCCGAGAAGTTCGCCAAGGGTTACTACATCGAACCAACGATCTTCTACGATGTGACCAATAACGATCGTATCGCCCGCGAAGAAATTTTTGGCCCGGTCGCCGCCGTGATCCCGTTCGAAGACGAAAAAGACGCCCTCAAGATTGCAAACGACTCACCCTACGGCCTGGCCGCCGCCGTATGGACGCGCGATATCTTCAAAGCATTTCGCACCGTGAAAGCCTTGCGTGCCGGAATCGTCTGGGTCAACCATATGCAACCGACCTACGTCGAAGCACCGTGGGGAGGTTACAAGCAATCGGGCTTTGGCCGCGAACTCGGCCCATGGGGGATCGAAGAATATCTCGAAACCAAACAAGTGCACATCAATTTAAACGAAGCCCCAATCGGCTGGTACTGAACAATGTGATTCAACACTGTCATCCTGAGCGAAGTGCAGCTTTCGCGCAAAGCGCGAAGGCTGCCGAGTCGAAGGATCCCTATGCGCATAATCGACGATCACTGCGTCAGGGAATTCGCACCACAACGCGGGAAGCACCATGAACACAATTCAGCTCAAAACCCCAATCCCGGGCCCGAAATCCAAAGCGCTCGCCGAGCGCCGCAACAGCGCGGTTCCGCGAGGCCTCTCGCATGGAACCCCCGTGTACGTAGCCAAAGCCGAAGACGCATGGCTCGAAGACGTCGACGGCAACCGCTACATCGATTTCGCCGGCGGCATCGGCTGCCTCAACGTCGGGCATCGTCATGAACCGGTGATGACCGCCTTGCGCGACCAACTTGATCGCTTTCTGCACACCTGCGTCCAGGTTACACCCTACGAAAACTACATCCACCTCGCCGAGCGAATGAACCAGATCACCCCCGGCAAGTTCCCCAAGAAAACGTTATTCGTGAACAGCGGCGCTGAAGCCGTGGAGAACGCGGTGAAGATCGCGCGCGCCCACACTGGACGCTCGGGCATCATCGCTTTCGAAGACGCCTTCCACGGCCGCACCATGATGACCCTCGCCCTCACCAGCAAAACCCATCCCTACAAAGCAGGATTCGCGCCATTTCCCGGCGATGTTTACCGCATTCCGTACGCTTATTGTTATCGCTGTTCCTATTCCCTGAAATATCCTTCGTGCGATCTTTTCTGTGCACGCCATCTCGAAGACACATTCAAACGTGTGGCCGCATCCGAAGACGTGGCTGCTGTGATTGCCGAGCCGGTCTTGGGCGAAGGAGGATTTGTTGTCCCGCCACCCGACTTCTTTCGCGTGCTGATCGAGATCTGCCGCAAGCACGCCGTTCTGTTCATCGCCGACGAAGTGCAGAGCGGCTTCGGCAGAACCGGCAAGTTGTTTGCAAGCGAACACTACGGCATCGAGCCGGATATTATCGTCACCGCAAAATCGCTAGGCGGCGGTTTGCCCCTGGCTGCGATCACCGGCCGCGCCGAAATTATGGACGCGCCGGGCCCTGGAGGCCTCGGTGGTACCTTCGCCGGCAATCCACTCTCCTGCGCGGCGGCGCTGGCTGTGCTGGACGTCTTCGACCGTGAAAATCTATTGACTCGCGCCAACGAAATCGGAAGCAGATTCCAGAAGCGTGCGAAAGAATGGCAGAAGCGCTGGCCGACTATCGGCGACGTACGTGGCCTCGGCGGAATGCAGGCCATCGAGCTTGTGAAATCCGCCGACAACCGTGAACCAGCCGCAGAAGAAACCAAAGAAGTGACAAAGTATTGTTACGAGCACGGGCTAATTACAATTGCAGCCGGGTCATATTCCAATGTGATCCGCGTTCTGGTTCCGCTGGTCGTGACCGACGAGCAAATGGATGAAGCACTAGACGTTCTGGAATCCGCGCTGCACACGGTGTGCGAGAAGAAAGACGTTGCGAGCATGATCACATAGGGGCGGACGCACTCGCCCGCCCGGCCGAGCGAAGCTCGGCAGACAACAGCATGCTGTACAGACGTTGCTTGCAATGTCTCGCATCAGCGGAATTCTAGACATCGCGATAGCAGAGGTAACCCAAATGACCATAGCAGCACCACCACTCACTAAAGTTCCCAATTACGTTAACGGCCAATGGGTCGAATCCAATGCTGCGGAATGGTTTGACGTGACGAATCCCGCGACCGGGGAGGCCCTCGCGAAAGCCCCGCTCTCCGCTGCCGCCGAAGTCGCGACCGCCGTCGAAGCCGCCGCCGCGGCCTATCCCGAATGGCGCCGCACTCCTCCCGAAGATCGCATTCAGCCGCTGTTCAAGCTGAAGCAACTTCTGGAAGATCACATCGACGAGTTGAGCCGCCTCATCACCCAGGAAAACGGCAAGACCTTCACCGAGGCCAAAGCCGAGTGGCGTCGGGCTATAGAAAACGTCGAAGTCGCCTGCGGCATTCCCATGATGATGCAGGGCTACAACCTCGAAGACGTCGCCCGCGGCATCGACGAAATGATGATCCGGCAACCGCTCGGCGTAGTGGCGGCGATCACGCCCTTCAATTTCCCTGGCATGGTCCCCTTCTGGTTCCTGCCCTACGCCATCGCCTGCGGCAACACCTTCATCCTGAAACCCTCGGAGCGTGTGCCGTTAACGATCCAGCGGACCTACGAGTTGCTCGCTCAGACCGGACTGCCCAAGGGCGTGGTCAACCTCGTCAATGGAGGGAAGACTGTCGTCAATGCGTTGCTCGATCATCCCAAGGTGCGTGCCATCAGCTTCGTTGGTTCAACTCCCGTAGCGAAATATGTCTATGAGCGCGCCGGCGCCAACGGCAAACGCGCCCAGTGTCAGGGAGGCGCGAAGAATCACGTAATCGTTCTCCCCGACGCCGACATGAAGATGGCGACGCAGATCATCAGCGACAGCGCTTTCGGCTGCGCCGGACAGCGCTGTCTCGCGGTCTCCGTCGCAGTCACAATCGGCGAAGCGCAAGAAACATTCCGCGACGCGATTACAGAGTCCGCCGCGAACCTGCGCGTGGGCAACGGCCTAGACGAAGGCGTGCAGATGGGACCTGTAATTACGGCGCAGAGCAGATCGCGAATCGAATCTCTGATCACGGCAGGCGAGAAGCAAGGCGCAAAAGTTCTGCTGGACGGACGCAATCCGAAGATCTCAAAGTATGAAGCAGGAAACTTCGTGAAGCCAACGATTCTCGACGATGTGTCGCCGACAAGCGACGTAGCGGATACGGAAATCTTCGGCCCGGTCCTGAGCCTGATTCACGCTCGCGACCTGGACGAAGCCCTCGCATTCCTCGAGCGCAGCAAATACGGCAATCAAGCCTCGCTGTTCACCTCGAGCGGCGCCGCCGCCCGGCGCTTCCGGTACGAAGCACCCGCAGGCAATATAGGAATCAACATCGGAGTAGCCGCGCCCATGGCCTATTTCCCCTTCAGCGGCTGGAAGGACAGTTTCTTCGGTATCTTGCACGGACAAGGCCGCGACGCCATCGAGTTCTATACCGAAAAGAAAGTAGTGGTAGAACGCTGGGCCAAAGAACACTCGCGCAAGTTCTGATGGCTGCTGTCCTTCTTAAAAGCATTAACCACAGAGGACACGAAGGTACACAAAGGAATGTCACACGCTATGTCGGACACCATCCAGAAATACAAAGACTACGTGATGACCGGCTTCATGAAGCAGGTTGTTCCCATTGTCATCGACCATGCCAACGGCGCCACAGTTACCGACGAAAACGGCCGCGAATATCTAGACTGCTTTTCCGGAATCTCGGTAGTGAACGCCGGGCACTGCAATCCCCAGATAATCGCCGCCGCGAAAGCTCAAATGGACAAGCTCGTCCACTGTTCTTCCTACATTTACCACGTGAAACCAGTCGCCGATCTAGCCGAAAAGATAGCCCACGTCGCCCCCAAAGGCCTGACCAAAACGTTTTTCGGCAATGGCGGCGCCGAGGCCATTGAAGGCGCGATGAAGCTGGCCCGCCTCTACACGGGCAAGCACGAATACATTTCTCTCCACGCCAGCTTCCACGGACGCAGCTGGGGCACCCTTAGCATCACCGGCAACCAAGGCCGCAAAAAACGCGGAGGCCCCTACGCCCCTGGCGTAGCTTTCGCTCCCGCACCCTACGCGTATCGTTCGCAATGGCGCAACGATCCCGAGGAATGCGGACGCCAATGCGCCAAGGCCATCGACGACGTGATCCGCTTCGCCACCTCCGGCGACGTGGCCGCTTTCATCGCCGAGCCGGTCATGGGCGAAGGCGGCATCGTCGTTCCGCCGCCAAACTATTTCAAAGAAGTAAAGAAAGTCCTCGACCAGCACAACATCCTCTTCATCGCCGACGAAGTCCAATCCGGCTTCGCCCGCACCGGCAAAATGTTCGCCATCGAGCACTACGGAGTCGTCCCCGACATCCTGGTCACCGCCAAAGGCATCGCCGACGGATTCCCCCTGAGCGCCTTCACCACGCGCCCCGAAATCGCCGCCGCCTTCAAACCCGGCGATCATCTCTCCACCTTCGGAGGCAATCCCATCTCCTGCGCCGCCGCCCTCGCCAACATCAATTTCATGGAGAAAGAAAATCTCCCCGCCCGCGCCGCCGAAACCGGCAACTACGCCATGACCAAACTCCGCGCCCTGCAAAAGCATGGCCCACTCATAGGAGAAGTCCGCGGCCTCGGCCTGATGATCGGCGTAGAGCTGGTGACAGACGAAAAGCTAACCCCAGCCACCGCCGAAGCCGAAGCCATCCGCGACGCCCTGCTACGCAACGGCGTCCTGGTCGGCGTAGGAGGCATCTACGGCAACGTGATCCGCTTCCAACCCCCGCTAATCATCACCCGCCAGCAGATCGACCAAGCCATCAACGCATTCGCAACAGCATTACAAGAAGTCACCCAGCCAGCCGCAGTTTAAAAGGCGCATTCAACATTGAGTGAGAGCGTGGATCAACCCGCCATCAGTTCAGTTTGTCACCGTTACGGTCTAGGTTTCTGGGGAGTGGGGTATTGACGCCGGAAGCGATGATGCGAGCGAACAGCAAGTGAGGGCCCTCATTTTGCTCCCGCTATTGCGGTTTCGCGTATTCGGCATAGGCTTGCTTTAGGGTGATGTCGGGACTGATGCCTGCGGCAGTCCCATCCGTCGCAGAAGGTCAGCGAAACGCGGATCGGAACGGATGTTGTCGAACGTTGGTCTAAGGCCGAGGAAGATCAGCTGGTGGGCGCGTTCCCGATAAGCCGCTTCCAGCAACTCCAACGCCTCGTCCCTATCGCCCAAAAAGCTGTAGGCATCCGCTATAGCGACGAGTGCAATGGGATCCAGTCTTGGCCACGCTTTCAATTCATTCAGGGTCGTCCTCGCCTCATCCGTTTGGCCGGACATCGCTAGAATCAGACCCCGCAATGCTCTGCTGTAGGAGTTGCCCCCAAGAAGGCTTGCCACCTTTTCACATACAGCGAGACTCTCCTCATATGCGCCCTTCCAAGCATAGACCTGCGCGAGGAATGCGTGCGCCCACACGAAGTTGGGATCGAGTTCCAGAGTTTTTTTTAGTGTTTCCAAGCAACGGTCGTAATCGCGCAGGTAGAGGAGCTTCTGTCCCAGCTTAAAGGTCAACGCTGCCGAGAGAGGATCGAGTTCTATCGCTATTTGCGTCTCAGTAATGGCCTCTTCGTACCGCCCTCTTGCGAGCAACCAATCGCTCCAGTGAGCATGGCCCCAAGGGTAGTTCGGGTTCAGTTCGATTGCTCGCCTCAATGCCTGCTCGGCACCAGACCAGTTCCGCTCGTCAAATAGCCGCACAGCGCCCAAGGCGGTATGTGCTTGTGCGAGGGTATCGTCAATTTCCAAGGCTTTCAATGCCGCCGCCTTTGCCTTGGGAAAGGCTTCGGAAGGCATGAGAAAACCTAAGAGGCCAAGCGCCACGTACACGTAAGAGATGTAAGCGTAAGCCTCTGCGTATGCGGGATCGGCTTCGATCGCCTGCTTCGCGTACGCCATTCCTTGCTGCAACCCTTCGGGCGTAAATTTCATCAGGAAGTAGTCGGCCTTCAGCAAGAACTGATAAGCCTCGCGATTCCGGGTAGGTCGCTTGGCAAGGCGCTTCTCATCTTCTGGCGTCAGCCGTAGCCGGAGGTTTTCGCAAATCTGGCGAGCAAGCTCCTCTTGCAATTCGAAAATGTCTTCAAGCTTTCGGTTGTACTGACCACCCCAGAGTTGTGCGTCGTTCACTACATCTACCAGTTCCGTCTGGACGACAAGTCTGTCGCCACGGTGAATCAGCTTGCCCGTGAGAACGGTGCGGACGTTCAGATCATACCCAACCGTCCTTAGATCGGCTTCGCGACCCTTGTAGCGAAAAGCGGAAGTACGAGGGATCACTCTAAGAGTGGGAAGTTGGGAGAGCAAATTGATAATGCTCTCGCTGATGCCATCGCTCAGATACTCTGTTTCAGGGTCGCCAGTAACGTTGGCCAGCGGCAGGACTGCAAGCGAATCCAGGGTTCTGGGAGGGCACGTAGTGGAAACCGACACTGGAGCGATTCCGGCAGCAGGTGCAGACTCCGTGTCTCGCTTCAGCCGTTGCAGGTCGGTGCGAACGTCGGAGGCGTGCTGGTAGCGCAGATTTCGATCCTTCTCCAGGCATTTGTTGATGATCTCTTCCAGCTTCGGGGGGATGTCTGGGTTCAACCTGATCGCCGGGGCGGGCGCTCGATTCAAGAGCGAATCAAACATCGCGCCTGTCGTTTCGCCGCGGAATGGCAACGTTCCGGTACACATCTCGTACAGCATTGCCCCGAACGAGAACAGGTCGGTGCGAGCGTCGAGTTCTTTCCCTCTAGCCTGCTCTGGCGACATGTACGCGATCGTACCCACCGCTGCGCCGGTGCTAGTGAGGTGCTCTTCCAACGTGAGCGTCGATTGTTCTGCCGCCCCATGCGCTCCGGCGCTGCCGAGGATGGGTGTGAGCTTCGCCAAACCAAAGTCGAGGATCTTCGCGTGTCCGCGCTTGGTCACGAAGATGTTGGCCGGCTTAATGTCGCGGTGGACGATACCTCCGGTGTGGGCTGCATCTAGTCCCTCGGCGATCTCAATTGCAAGCGAGAGAACGGCTTCGTTATCTAGCGGCTTTCCCGCGATGCGGTGCTTCAGCGTCAGCCCGTCCAAAAACTCCATGGCGATGAACGCTTCGCCGTGCTGGTCGTCAATTTCGTAGATTGTGCAGATGTTCGGATGGTTGAGGGCAGAGGCAGCCTTGGCTTCGCGCTGAAAGCGCCTTAGGGCTTGAGGGTCCATGGCTACGTTGTCGGGCAGGAACTTGAGAGCGACCAAGCGACCGAGCTTCACATCCTCAGCTTTGTAGACAACGCCCATCCCGCCGCCGCCCAGCTTCTCGATGACGCGGTAGTGCGAGATGGTTTGGCCGACCACTGAAGAACCTCGCTCCGTGTGCGACCAATGTTAGGAGGGCATACCGCTGCGAGTCAACGGGACTAGGGGGCTGGCCCAGGCTTTCTTTCCGATTGAAACACAAAATCCACGAAGCTTGCGGTTACGGGGCTTTTAGCTGACATCGCGGCGGCGGACCACCGGATACATGCCATGCTGCTCGCGACGATATTCTGCGCACGCATTCTGGACACATCACACAGGGTCCCTCGACTCCGCATCAGATCCTCTGCGCGAACCTGATGCCGCGCTCGGGATGACAGTTGCTTGGTTGTGATTCGCTTGGGACACATGAAGTTCAGAGTGCATGGATCCTTCGGTGGCAGGCCTTCGCTTCGCGACGGCCTGCGCTTTGGGAACGGCTTCGCTTCCTCAGAATGACAGTCCGGGTCTGGTGTCTAAAGGCCCCGCCCTCTCGCAAAGAACGCGAGAAGGACGGGGCACCCGTTTTTTGTGTGCGGTGAGGGCCTGGGTCAGCCCCCGACGCTTGGCTACTTTCTGCTCTGCAGGCGCCACCAGGCTTCGCGATATTTCTCGAAGCGGCCGCGTGAATTTGTGGAACCGGGAAAGAAACGCAGATTACGGTGGTTGCGACAGGCCTTCACCGGAATTATGTACCAGATATTGAGAGGCACGATGTAGACCACCAGAAAATCGATCTCTTCCTCCGTGTAGAGCGTCCCATGGTGGAGGTTACGGATGCTGTACCTGTGTTTTGCCGGGTATTCGTACCGCGTTGACTTCACCTGCACGCGCGACAAGCGCGACCCGGAGCCGACGATCAAGTCATAACGCTCGCTGTCGCCCCAGGGTTTGGACACGGTCAATCCGAGGCTGGTTGCCTTATTCAGAAATGCCGCTTCGGCTTGTTCGCCGGCCCACTTCTGCGTGCCATGGGGGTGTACTTCTCTCAGCCACTCCGCCGCCGCAAATATCGAAATTCCCGACCCTTGTTCGATCTCCATCGTCATCCGAATGTCCTTTTGTCCCAGTTTTCTGCCAGCAACAAAAAAGCGCAGCCCGAGGGCTACGCGATTCTTATTAGCGAGAAGTTATGTCCTACAGTCGTAGGATATCACGGGTGAAAAGATCGAGGCCGGTTGATTTCGCAGATTATTTTCAGGTATGTCCCAATTCGGGAAAAAGCCACTGAGGCGGGCCATGCTCCATCAAAGGAAATTCCCCGGTTTCTCCGGGCCAAAGCCACCGGCTCCTCACATTGTGCCTGACCCTTGAGCCAATCTCCTGCCTCTTTGCGCTTTGAAGGATAAGGCATGGTGACAGGCGGTTCGCCATTGCTATCCCCGTAAGTTTGATGGGGCGCCATTCCTTGACTTCAAATCAGAGGAGTTTCTGTTATGACCTCTACCCGCATCTCCCAGTTTTCCATTTTCGTGACGCTAGCCCTAGTAATGACGGCCAGCGTTGTCCAAGCCCAGACTTTTTCCGTTTTGTACGACTTCGGAAGTAACACCGGTGACCCATCTAGGCCTGCATATTCAGGCATCATTGCCCAGGGCCGGGACGGCAACTTGTACAGCACCGCACCCGCAGGAGGCAGCTGCTGTGGGGCGCTATTCCAGATCACACCGGCGGGGAAGCTGAAGGTCATGCACAACTTCACGGGCAGCAGCAACGATGGCGCCTTCCCCCAAGGCGGCGTAACTCTTGGTACCGATGGCAACTTTTACGGCACTACGTACGAGGGGGGCTCGGTAACGGCAGGGGCAGTATTCAAGGTAACACCGAACGGCACTTACACAACCCTCTATAGCTTCACCGGCGGCAAGGACGGCGCGTATCCTTATGCGCCACCCGTAGAAGGAAATGATGGAAATTTCTACGGCACAACCACCGCCGGAGGGAATAGCACAGTGTGCGGTGGCGGCTGCGGGACAATTTATAAGATCACGCCTGCAGGAGTACTCACTACCCTCTATGAATTCGACATCACCCACGGCTATGAGCCGTACGGGCCGCTGGTCCTGGGCACGGACGGCAATTTCTACGGAACGACTCCGGCCGGGACTACCGCCAATGCGGGTGTCGTCTTCAAGATCAGCCCCGCCGGGAAGTTCACATTGCTTTTCAGTTTTGACAGCACTCACGGGGAAACTCCTTTTGCCGGCCTGGTTCAGGGCGCCGACGGGAACTTCTACGGGACCACGATCTACGGCGGCAGCGCGGGCGGCGGAGTCGTCTTCAAGATCACCCCGTCGGGCAAGCTGACCGTCCTGCACAACATAAACGGAACCACGGACGGGGCCAGACCTTACGGCGGTCTGGTGCTAGCGAGCGACGGCAACTTCTATGGCGCAAACTCCAACGGAGGAACTGTTAATTCTAACTGCTCGAATGGCTGTGGCACGGTTTTCAAGATTACCCCCAAAGGAGCTTATTCGGTGCTCTACAAGTTTGATTACACCACCGGAGCGACGCCCTACGTTACGCCTTTCGAGCATACCAGTGGACTGGTTTACGGCGACAGCCAGGTAGGAGGCTCCGGAAATGTGAATCCCTGCTCAACGGGTAATTGCGGCGTCTTCTATAGCTGGAAGAACACCAGTGTGCCAGCATTCGTCAGCCTATTGCCGTACTCTGGCAAAGTTGGCAAAGTCATCGAATTTCTGGGGCAGGGATTCGTTTCGGGGAAGACCACGGTGTCTTTCAATGGGACGGCCTCAAAGGCAGCGGTAGTATCGGGCACATATTTAACGGCTGCGGTCCCTAACGGCGCGACGACCGGCTCGGTGACCGTGACCACGTCTGGTGTGAAGCTGACCAGCAACAGGACATTCCGCGTAACGCCGCAGATTAAAAGCTTCAATCCCACCAGTGGGGCAGTGGGAACGGTGGTTACGATCGCGGGAGTCAGCCTGATTCAGACGAAGAAGGTTACGTTTGGCGGAGTAGCCGCGACCAGCTTCACCGTCACTTCCGACATGCAAGTGAAAGCAACAGTACCCACGGGCGCAAAGACGGGCAAGATCGTGATCACGACTCCGGGCGGCACCGCCACAGGCCCCGGAGTATTCACGGTCACGCAGTAGAGTATGGGCGGCTGGCCCACCCTTTCACCCCGCATAAAAGCTGGGGTGCCCTGCCCTTCTCGCGTTCTTTGCGAGAGGGCGGGGCTTTTAGCCGACACGGCGGCGGCGCACCACCAGATACACGCCAACCGCTCGCGCGCGGTGCAGGGAATCCAACTTTTCCACCCTGGCAAATGAACGGCGGAAACCTCACAGCATAACAATTCCCAGCTGATCTGCTTTTTTTATCCTCGCTACTTCCCAAAACCTGATACGATTATGCCCCTGCGCCTTCGCTCTCCCCGAGGAACAGAACACGCGCTGAACCGGGGTTCCGCGCAACTTTCAGAGAGGTGACCCATCGTGTCGAAGAAGCTGACATTCTCCGTAGTCATTCTTGTGCTTGCGGCCCTTGGTATTTCTTCCGCCCAGACGCTGAAGAACCTGGTGAACCAACCGCCCGACGGCGCCATCGTCGGATTCCTCATGACCGACGGTACCGTTATGTACCAGGGCAACGGGTACTCGGATTGGTGGAGGCTCACACCTGACAAATTCGGAAGCTATGTGAACGGAACCTGGAAACAACTAGCCAGTCTGCCATCCGGGTACGCGCCCCTTTATTTCGCCGCCTCCGTCCTGGCCGACGGCCGCCTGATTATCGAAGGTGGAGAATACAATTTCGGCACTTTTGCGTTCACCAACATGGGAGCGGTTTACGATCCCGCGAAAGATACCTGGACCATGCAGAAACCTCCCAAAGGGTGGGGCTTTATCGGAGACTCGCCCTCGACGGTCCTGCCCAACGGCCATTTCCTGATAGGAAGCAAGTTCGATAAGCGCGATGCGGAGCTGGACCCGGCCACTCTCACCTGGACCGAAGTCAGTTCGACCGGCAAGCGCGACCGAAACGCCGAAGAGGGCTGGACGCTCATGCCGGACGGCTCGGTCTTGACTTACGATGTGACGAAAGCTCCGCACTCGGAGAAGTACGACTCTACAAAACAAGAATGGATCAGTTTAGGCAGCACCATCGTTGACTTGCACTCGCCCTACGGCAGCGGCTGCATCCCCTACGGGAAAAACCTTTGCTATTATCCGCCTGGAGAAGTCGGCCCGGGTATGCTGCAACCGGATGGCACGATGTTTGCTACCGGTTCGGGATCAAACGGCGGCAGCGGTCCGGGACACACTGCCATCTACCATCCCACCACAGGAAAATGGACGGTCGGGCCCGACTTTCCAAATAACGACAACGCTGGCGACTCCTACGCCGTACTGCTGCCCAACGGTCACCCTCTGGTGGTAGGCGCCTCCGGGACGTCATACGAGTTTGACGGCAAGAATCTGATTCCCAGTCTTTACCTCGGTTACTTCAGCCACCTGTTGGATCTGCCAAACGGCGAAGTGATTGTCGGGGGCGGCGAGGTCCTCATTCCAGCCGGCAAGCCCAACCCGGCCTGGGCTCCGAGCGTCACTCAGTACCCCCACACCGTGACACGCGGTTCCACCTACAAGATCTCCGGCAAACAGTTCAATGGCTTGTCGCAAGCTCAGGCATTTGGCGATGAACTGACCTCGGTCACCAACTACCCGCTGGTGCGCATCACCAACAAAACGTCGGGACACGTTGTCTACGCCAAGACCCACGACCACAGCACCATGGGAGTCGCGACCGGAAACACAATCGTATCCACGAATTTTGATGTCCCATCGAGCATGGAGACCGGAGCCAGCACGCTCGAAGTGGTGGCGAACGGAATTCCGTCCAAGAAGGTCAGCATCACAGTGAACTAGCCAGGGAAGGGTGGGCCATGTCTTCGCCACCCACTCATAACAGCGGGTGCCCCACCCTTCTCGCATTCTTTGCGAGAGGGTGGGGCTTTTAGTACGCATCGCAGCGTCGGACCACCGTATAGACGTTTACGAACCATTCCAGGGATCAATAGCATGAAGGCCACAGTCTTCGAAGTCTGCAACATTGCGGGTCGCGAGTCTTGCCCCTCGCACCTGGGTGATGGCTGCGATCTGCGCGTCAGCATGGCTGATCGGTCTGCCCAGGGCACGGGGGTGAGCGGCAATTTTGGAAAAGGCTCGCGCTGCGTCGCTGTCGAACCCGAGGACGCGGCCCGCCAAATCCTCGGCAAACAAAGCCTCCGCCGCTGCCAGCAATCCCTCGCGGCGCTTGCCTTTGGTGAGCAACTCAAGTCCATAGAAGATTTCCGCTTCGGTGATTGAGGTCGTAAAGAGTTCTGTTGCAGGTTGTTTGGCAACCCAGGCCACAACCTGTGGAGAGGGCGTGGGCCTCATGAGCTCTGGGAGCACATTCGTGTCGAGAATGATCATTCGCCAAATTCCGGAGCCTGGCGCATAGGGTCGCGACGTGGCAACTCAAGTTGGAGCCTGCCCAGGGCGGTAAAGCGCCGGCGAATAGCTTCCGCCAGGTTCCCCTTCACTGGCGATGCAGCGGTTAGAGCTGAACGCAAAATCTCTCTGGCTTCTTCCTCCATCGAACGTCCGTGATGCGCCGCGCGAACCCTCAACCGGGTCTTGGTTTTCTCGTCAAGTTGTCGAATGGTTAATGTCGCCATGCTCTCAATGCTATGACTGCGAGCGATGAATGCAAAGCGAATACAAAAACACATGCTCCAACACCCACAAAAAGCGGGTACCCCGGCCTTCTCGCGTTCTTTGCGAGTGGAAGACCTGATGACGGACAAGCCTCACCGGGCCGAAAGAGCGGTTCTCAGGCCACGAGTTTCCTGGCCGAGTTTTTAGATCTCGTCGTCATCCTCGTCGCGATCATCGTGGCTCAGGTCCTTGGCGGAGCTGAGGGACTTTCCGTCATTGGCGTGACGAATTTCGATTTGTCCATTTACGTTCTCGACCCGGATATGGGTTCCGCCGCCGCCGAGTTCGCCGCGCAAGTCGTGCCCGACGAACTGATGATGTCGCACGTGCAGGCCAAAATCATCGTCGATTCCGCCCGACACGGTTGAAGCCTCGACTTCCGCCTTGGCATCGGAAGGCAGAACGAGCTCAAGGCTGCCGTTCACGGAAGACAGTTCAACCGGAGAGTTGGACAGCCGCAAGAAACGCGCGTCCATTCTGCCATTGACGGTTTCGAGTTTGACTCTGCCTTGCAGGCCTTCGGCGGTCAAGCTTCCGTTGATGCAAGAGGCGCGCACCTCGGCGGTGACGCCGTGGATATCCAATGGTCCATTGATCAGTTTGATCTCGTCGAGCCGGGCGCCGCGAGGGACGGTCAAGGTGTACTCAACCCCGGCGGGATCGTTCCATCCGCCGTCGAAAGTATGGTCGTGATCCGGGTATTGGGTGCGAATGGAGACGAGGTCGCTGCTGGCCTCAACTTCAATCCGGGCTTCGTCCAGCCGCTCTTTCGTGCGGGCATACTTGACGGCGTCGACCTTGACCACGTTCTGATCCCACGCGGTGATGTGTACCGCCCCGTTGATGTTGTCGAGATCGATCCGGCCTCCAGCAGCGAGAGGATAGGTTTGATGGAACTCTTCCGTGTATCGACCTTTATCCGAGGCGTGTCCTTGAGCCACGGCGAGCAGCAGGGCGCAAAGAGTTCCGAGAATGGTACCGACCCAGGTAGCCAGGCGAGGATGGTGGTTCATGGTTCCTCCGTTTTGACACGGATTAGACGCGGCAGAGAGAAATTCGTGAGTTTTAGAGCAGAATAATTCCCATCCGGATGCCCATGGTAACGGCTTCGGTGCGGGTGCCGGCTCCCAGCTTGTCCAGGATGGAGCTGATGTGGAATTTGACGGTGTGGTCGGAGATGCCGAGGCGCGCCGCCATTTCCCGGTTGCCGAGGCCCTCCGCGAGCATGCGCAAGACTTCGATTTCACGGGGAGTGAGGTCGTCCAAAGCTGGCCCCGGTTGAGCTGATGGTGCGGGAATACGCGAAGCCAGATTCTGCGTCACGTCGGCATCGAGCAATATCAAGCCGGCATGAGCCGCTTGGATGGCCGCTAGAATTTCTTCCATGCCAGAGTCCCGGGGCAAAATTGCCTTTACGCCGCAGCGCAGGGCGTGCGCCGTCCAATCTGCGGAAGGTTCGTCGATGAGCACGACGACGGGAAACATAGCGGATTCGCGTGCGGAAGATTCGCTCTCAAGGTCGAGCAAGACTACATCCGGCTGCAACTGAGCGGCGTATTGGGCAACTGCGAGAGCGTTATGGAGGCTTCCCGCGAACTGGAGTAACGGAGCCTGTTTGACTAACGCCTCGAGTCCAGCACGCCGGACGGTGGAGGCAGCGGCCAACAGTACGCGAATGACCCTGCCTCCATTTCTTTTTGTCATTGCAAAATCAACTCTACTTCGCGGGACGTTCTCCCAAAGTAATCGACAGCTCGAGAGGTGCGCCGCCGCGGATTACGGTGGTCGCGATCTTCTCGTTGACTTTCGCTGCCGCCAGCAAATCCTGAATATGTTCCGTATCCAAGGCAGGCTTGCCTTGTAATTCGACGATCACATCGCCGAGAACGATTCCGGCTTTGTCGGCCGGGCCTCCGGCTTCGACATGGAGAACCATAAGGCCACCTGCCGCGGACGACTTCAGCTTGGCGCGCAGCGCTTCGGGAACGGCAACCGGTTGCATAGCGATTCCGAGATAAGGCCGGGCGATGTAACCCTTCGCGAGCAGTTCGTCGACGACCCGATTGACAGTTGAAACTGGGATGGTCACGGCGCGTCCGCGACCGAAGCCGTTGGTGTTGAGGCCGAGAACGCCGCCCTCGACGTTGACCAAGGGGCCTCCAGAAAAACCGGGGTAGAGGGCAAGATCGAGGCGAATGTTCTGGTCGATCCGACCGCCATGCCAGGTACGCCATTCGCCGCCCAGGCCTCCGATAATCCCGGCACTGGCTACGAGGTTTCCGAAACGGGCGCGGCCCAGCGCGAGTACGAAGTTGGCAAGCTTCAAGTTTGCGCTGCCAGCGAATTGCGGGATGGGAAGGTCGGTCTCCTGATCGAATTTCAAAACTGCGAGATCGGTGCCGGGATCACGTCCCGCCAGTTTTGCGGATGCACGTTTTCCTCCATGAATGAGAACAGTAATGTCATCGTCGCGGCGGACCGTGTGGTTCGCGGTGACTACAATACCGCGGCGCCAATGAATGCCGCTCGAAGGCACGCGATGCCTCGCGTGTACGGTGACGACGGATGGTCCTGCTTTTTCCGCCGCGGCGGAGAGCTCTTGCGAAAAACTGGCGAGAACGGAAGCCATGTAATCCTCCCTGACTGATGTGACACGGACAAGTGCTTTGTCCACGTGAGTTCATCATGCAAGGGATGGGAAAATCGCACATCCGCCAAACGGCCAGGTGAGACCTGGATTATCGGCTAGGGATCATCGGGCTTTAGCTGCCGAAGATTACTTCCGTTATCTTTCTCGGCTTTCGCGTCGTAACGCACAATAGCTCCAACGAATGCAGCGGGGAAGTGGGATGGGTTGTGAAGGTTTCTGTAACAAACCTGGCGCGCCAGTGGTCGCGGATTTCCGTTTCGCTGCGGGCTGCCCACGTATTGCTCGTCTTCTGCTCACTTCCAGCATTCTTGTCGGCTCAAACATCCTCTTCTGACACTCCGATTCCCGTCCTTAGCGGCAGCGCAGGCTATTTCAATTTCGTAACAGCGGGACAAAATCAGCTGAACGCTCAGATCAACCCCGTCCTGCTTCTTCCTTTGGGCGATCGTTGGCTCGTGGAATCGAGGGCAGAGTTTCAGGGAGCGTTTCAGCGTCCGCCAGATGGTGGCCCTTACGGCGGTCCGGTGAGCAAGAATCTCGACTATGCGCAAGTGGACTACATCGCCAACCCTTACCTGACCGTCACAGTCGGACGGTTTCTTACGCCCTTTGGCATCTTCAATGAGCGCTTGTATCCCATCTGGATCCGCAGCTTGCAGCAGGATCCCTTGATTTTGCCGCTCTCTGCCGAATCGAGCGACGGCGCGATGTTGCGCGGTGGATTTCCGGTGAGCGCCAAAGCGAACTTGAACTATGCAGTCTACGTTTCGGCAATAAGCACGGTGCATAACAATCTCCAATCGGAGCGCAATGTCGGCGGACGCGTGGGTGTGTTTCTGCCGGGTTCGCGCTTCGAAGTAGGAGCGTCCTGGCAGAAGCTGCTGCAAGATGGACGCACCAATGCCTTTGGATTTTATTCTGCTTGGCAACCTCAGCGGCTGCCGCTCAACATGCACGGCGAGTATGCCCGGTCAAACCAAGGCAGCGGCTACTGGGTCGACGGCGCCTACCGGTTGAGCCAGTTCCGGCAGAAGGCAGTGCGGCGCCTCGAATTTGCGGGAAGAGCGGAGCAATTCTTCAGCGGCCAGATTGAGTCAGACGAGGCCGAGGCACTGGGGCTGCCTGGCGCGAATACGCGCGAAGGAGAATTCGGACTCAACTATTACTTGCACGATGGACTGAAGGCGGTGTCGAGTTACGGCCGCCAATTCAGTTCGAATGGGAATTTCAATCTTTGGACGTTCGGGATCGCATATCGCTTTATGGTTCCGTTAGGACGAGCGGAGCAGTAATGAGACTCAAGATTATCGTCGCGAGCATTTCTTTGGCGTTGTTATCAGTGCTGTGTACGGCGGTAGATTCGCCGCGCAGCAACAGCGCGACGACCCCAGTGGTACAAGACAACGCGCAGGCAGACGCGATGCGGCTGGAGGGAGAAAAGAGGTTCCATGCGAATTGCGGCCGTTGCCATGCCGCACCACAGAAATTTCCGCCCCGCATGATGGCAACAATTGTTCGCCATATGCGGGTGCGGGCCACCATCAGTGACGAGGACATGCGCCTCGTTCTGTATTACCTGACCCAGTAGCGGCTGATGAGGACTCAGTGAGGAGAAGAGCAGGGAATTTGTGTGGAGTCGTCTGGTTGAGTTGCATGATCGCCCTCGCCCAGGCACCGGCGGGCGGCCCGGTTCACGTGATTGAGGTGTTGGCGGACAAAGACAGCCGGTACAAGATTGCGGGCGAGAAGAAGCCGGAAATCACGGTGAAGGCTGGCGAACAGATTCTGTTGCGGATCACGGCGCGCAAGGGGAAATCGTGGAACCGGGATGGATCGATACACGGATTTTCGCTGCTTCGAGCCAAGGATCGATCCAAAGTGCCGGGTTGGGATTTGTTGCTGAAACCGGGCACGCAAGAGTTTTCGATGACCGCACCAGACGAACCTGGCGAATACGTCGTGGTGTGTACCGTAATTTGCAGTGAAGAGCACGAGGGAATGTTCATGAAGTTTGTAGTGACGTCGTAGCTTGAGAGGAATCTATGAAGCGAATCTCGGTTGTGAGTTCGGTGTGGTTACTGGCGCTGTCGTTCGCGGCATTCGCCGGAGAGGAAGAGCCAAGAACGTTTCGAGGCGAGATTTCTGACAGCCAGTGTGCACTCAATGTTCATTCCCTGACGCAGTCGCATCAGGAAATGTTGAAGTCGAAGTCCGGGGATGCAGGAAACACTCCGGCATCATGCTCGCAATTTTGCATCGTGCACATGGGAGGGAAATTCGTGCTGGCATCCAAGGGTCACGTCTATCACCTCGACAATCAGGATCTGCCACGAGGCTTTGTCGGCAAAAAGGTGAAGGTCCGCGGCTTTCTGGATCCAAAGACTGAAATCATTCGTGTGGTGAACATCGAGGCCGAGTAGATTCGTCCGGCAGTACTGAAGCTCGCTCGCCGGCCGTTCTTATTGCAACGGTTTGCCCATGGCCAGACATGAGGCGCCTTTGCCGTCTGCGGAGGAACGAATTACCGCCGATTCATCGCTGCAAAAGGCGCGCGTTCCGGAAGTCGGATCCGCAGGCACGGCGATGACGCTGTACCTCGACGCCGGGGTTCCATCGCACCCGCTGAGCGCGAAGAGGTAGCCGTTCTTCTTGCCGCCGGCAAGCCGCGGATCTATCAGCATCGCCTGGTGCTCCGTGACCCCGCTGCCGCTTCCCATGCCGCCCAAGTCTGACAAGGTGCAGGTGAAACCATGCGACGGAAAACTGGCGGCATAGGTTATCTCAGCCGTATTGAGCGTGCGGACGCCGCCAACCGCCGCGGATTCATTGGCTGCGATCATTCCGCTCATTGGAGTGAACGTTGTCGGACCCGCTGCCGAGGCTTGGCCGCCCACGATGGTCGTCGTGGCTGGTTTCATATTGGTTGTCATGGCTTTCAGGAATGCGGGATCGGTCAGCGACATTCCGATCGTCATGGAAATTTCGTTAAGCCGCCAGCGTCCGGCTTCCTGCTTCATGGTGAGAGTAAGCCGGAACTTCGCGCCCGCAGTCTGAGTCTCTCCGTCTTTCGAACCTTGGAACGAAAGTTCAATTTCGTCTTCATCCGCGCGCAGGTCGTCGCCTTCGACGTCGATTTCAAACTTGCTGTGCGCATCGGGATTCTCAAGCAGTACCAGGGTAGGCCCGGCCTCAAAGGTCTGCAATTGCTGACCGCGGGAATTGAGCTGGCCGGTAAGCATGGAGAATCCGCTCAGCATGGATGCACCCGAAGTCGTTCCTGCTTTTCGCAGCGCCGCCCGAGTTGCTTGTGGGAGATGACTTTCGAACGTTCCCGGGGTCTTGCTGAAAAACATCTCCAACAATGCCTGCCGAGCGGTTTGGGGCGCGGGTTGTGCGCTGTCCGACGGAAATGCGAACAGGCTGGTCGTGAATAACAAACCAAACACGGTAGTGAAAATAATGGCTTTCTTCGCAGTCATCGCCGCCTCCCACGCTGCAGCTGATGATCGCAGGCCTCTTAAACGCGCGCCAGTTACATAAGTAAGGCGTGCATGGAGCCTTACGCCTAGCTCTCCCAGTAAGGCGTTTCGAGCTTGTGACTTGGGTCATCGCCGACTGGTTACGGGTGTTCGACGAGCCCCACCAACGAGCCATTGTTAAATCGCCGTCCGTAGCCCAGACTGATAGCAGTCGAGAACAAGTTGAAGGCTGCCGGGAGGAGAGAGAACATGACTGACTTTCTGCGGAAAACGCAGGCAACGGGCGTGGTCGCGAACGTCGCGGAATACGTAGTGATGCTGTTCGTCGCTGTGATGACCGGGGTGAGCACGCTGCGATTGCTGGGAATTTTGCCCTAATTGGACGAAGAAGCAAGGCTTGGATGTCTGTTTACTAACCTACTAGAGGTTGGTCGCCGACCTGGATACAATTCCAGCTGCATCGCCCTTGAGAAAGCCCCGAAACTGTGGATCTCCTCCCGCCCGCGTCTTATTCCTATTTCCATAAGACCAAGTTGAGTTTATGCCTTGCCCTTCAGAGGTCACGTTCGATCCCCGCGTTTTTTTTGGGCGGGATGTTCTGATTCAGCCGGAAGAAGTTGTTGGGATCGTAATGCGACTTGACGGCGACGAGGCGATCCCACCGTTCACGATAGGCCTCGGGCACGCGGTCGTCCTCGTCGCCACTCATGAAGTTGACGTAAACTCCCGGAGTCATGGAGGGACGAAGCACTTTGAACAGATTGCGAATCCACGCGACGTTGGCGGCGTCCTCTGAGGCATCTGACCAGTTTGCCAGCAGATTGACGACGAAGGGGGAACTGCGGTCACCAAACGCCGTTTCTCCAGCAGCGACCCGAGCCGCTGCTCCGCCCACGTACGCAAGCTCGATCTGAGTCGTCGGAGATGGGACGGTGGCCAGAGCCTGGACCATTTGGCCGATGCTGCTGTCATCGAGCGACTTGAAGTAGCCAGACTTTGTGTAATAGCGGCGGCCGTGCGGGAACTCATTGTCCGCCATGGTCTGCAGGGCGAGGTAGGAAACAACTTTCCGGTTCACCGCGACCGGTCTGCACAGGGACAGCACATGGTCGAGATATGCACCGCCTTCCTCGGCGTTGCCCACCCAGAGCACGGACTCACTCGCGACCGGACGTCCGCGAACATCCGCCGGCACGTTTTCCGTGTCCGGAGCGATGCGCAAATTCAGGTTCCATTTCAATTTGTCGGGCGCTTCCGGCATAAAATCCCTCCAGCGCTGCAGGATTCCGGATATGTCATCGCCCAGGCACAATCCCTCTGCCAGAACCACGGATGTTAGTGGATGGAGTTTCACTTCGAACTCAGTGACCACTCCAAAGTTGCCACCGCCTCCGCGCAGGGCCCAAAACAAATCGAAGTTCTCTTTGCCGTTGGCGCGCACAATAGAACCGTCCGCTGTTACCAGAGCGAGTCCTTCGACGTTGTCGGCGGAGAGCCCATGCAACCGGGTCAACCAGCCGAATCCGCCGCCGAGGACCAGCCCGGCCGCTCCCGTGTGCGAGACTACGCCTGAGGGAAAAACAAGTCCGTCTTGCTGAGTAGCGATGTCAATCGAGCCGAGCAGGCATCCGCCCGCGAACCGGCCTCTACGAGCCTGGCGGTCGACAGATACGTCTCGCATTCTTGACAGGTCGATCACTAGTCCGCCTTCGCAGGTGCTGAAGCCGGCGAGGCTATGTCCTCCGCAGCGTACCGCGGTGAGAGTACCGGTGGCACTGGCTGCCCGGACCGCAGCCTGGACATCTGCGGCATCGGCGCAACAGGCTATGAGGCCGGGTGTGCGGGCAACCATCGCGTTCCAAATGCCTCGCGCATGCGAGTAGGTTTCATCGTGGGGACGAAGCAAATCTCCACGGAACCGACCCTTGAGTGAAGTAAACGTCTCTTCGATGGCTTTCTTCATACGTAAGGTGGCGTCTGCAAAAGTAATAGTGCTTATGTCCGGCTTTGAACGTCTAATGATATTCGCACGTAATCAAGATGTGGAGCCGTCCAATGCCCCGATTCCACATCCAGGGAAGACCACCAAGGGAAGACGAGCACCGGGAGGCCAGTGAAACTTCGATACTCGTTTTGCATACTCGCATTTTTCGCGGCGACGCTCGCAGCACAGGCGCCCAAGTCTCCGCCGGCAACCGAGCCGGACGCGCGTTTCAAAGCCGACGTCCTTCTGGTAGTGGCCCACCCCGACGATGAGACCGGAGTGTCCGCTTATCTGGCTCAGCTTCTCGATCAACACAAACGCGTGGCCGCAGTCTATCTGACCCACGGCGAGGCCGGTCATAACAATATGGGGCCAGAACGGGCGATCGCGTTGGGGGCGGTGCGAGAGATGGAGTTGCGACGTGCGATGACGAAGGTTGGAGTTGACAATGTGTGGTTTCTGGATGGCCGCGATACCCCCAGTCAGAATGTTTTGCAATCGCTGGCGAATTGGCACAATGGAGCGGCGTTGGAAGAAGTGGTTCGCATGGTACGGCTGACGCGCCCGGAGGTGATTCTGACCTGGTTGCCGGGATTTTTCATTGGCGAAAATCACGGCGACCACCAGGCTTCGGGCGTGCTCGCAACTGAGGCGTTTGATACGGCAGGCGACCCTGCGGTTTTTCCGGCTCAACTCGCGGCGCCTGTCCGCGTCAACGAAACCCTGTTCGAAGGCCTGCGGCCGTGGCAGCCCAAGAAGATTTACTACTTCTCCGATGCCCAGGAGCAAGACCAATTCAAAAATACCGGTCCGGAGTATCCCACTACCGGGATTTCACCTACGCGCAAGATGCCGTATTGGCAGATCGGAATGGAAGCGTTCGAATTTCACCTTACGCAATACCGCAGTTACATCGAAGGCCTGGAAAAAAAGGACGTACAGGAGCAAGCGAAAGATTGGGGTGATCCGGTGCAGCTCACTTTCGGCAAATCGAATGTTGGCGGGAAGGTTACAGGCGATGTTTTCGAGGGGATCACGCCGGCAGAGATCGGGTTTGTCCGTCGCGTGGAAGTAGTGCCGGAGCCGCCACCCGGGCTTTCCGTGGAGCTTGCCGGTCCCTGGGGTTTCTACACAATGTTCAGGCGCGCCCACGGCCTTCAGCAGCTGCCCCAGGCTCCTGTTGCGGAGATCGCAATCGCGTCGGGTACAAGCTTGCTGATTCCTTTAAGCCTGCGAAACAACACTGCCACGGCTAAAGAATTGACTTTGTCACTAAGCGCACCCGAAGGATGGGTCACCCAGAGCGGAAACGGGAGCTACACGCTCCGTGCCGGAGAGCAGTTACCGGTACTAATCACACTGGACTCGCCGAAAACAGTTGATGGCAAGGTTGACGAAATCGTTTGCCGCGCTCAGGCCGATGGACAAACGATCGGGACGATCAAGTTGCATGTGCAAAGACGGTCAGGAGGCCTGCCACAGAACTAACCGCAGCCGTGGGGAACAATCCCGCAAGCCACGCGAAACATTTATTTCTTCTTGTTGCCGAAAAGGCCCATGATCTGATTCACTTGATTTTGTTGCTGTCCCGGCTGCTGACCCTTCTGTCCTGTGACCCCGCCTAAGATAGAGGAAGCGCCCCCCAGGGGATTGTCTGCGGTGGGCATCAGCCCCTTCAATTTCATCTGAGCCATTTTCTGGACATCGGGCGTAACTTTTGGATTCTGGAACGTACCTCCCACAATCGCCGGTATCACAAGCTCCCCCTGACTATTTGCCAGCGCAGCGCTCATGTAGTTGCCACCTGCCGCGCCACCCAACTGCTGGGTGAAGGCTTTGCTGAGCACGGCGGTTAACTGCATATTCAGGATTTGGGTGGCCAGGTTAGCGGTTCCGACCGCGCCTACATTGCCGATATCAAGCGTCGCTTGCAGATTGTTGGTCTGAGCGATCCCGCTCTTCACCAGAATGGTACCCGTCATTTTCTGGATGTTAGTGTAGCCCTGATCCTTTCCGGCCTGGCCCGAACCAATCATGGACAGTAGTTGGTGCGAGATGTCCACGCCGGCATAGCGCATGTTGTTGAAGTTGACGTTGATGGTGCCGTTCAGCGCTTTCACGAGCTGGTCAGAGCTCATGGATTGCACCGGGCCGGCAGCATGCATATCGACGGCGAGGTTTCCCGCGCCGCTAATCTTGTCGAGTGACGTTACGCCGTAAGCCTTCGCCATCGAAAGCAGATCTGGCAATGCCGCTTGTGGAGCGCGCAATGTGGCATCCACCTGGGACGAATTGGAGGTGTAGTCCTTCACCGCGAATTGAACCGTTGCGGTGGTTCCACCGGACGTGACATTGAAGTTGTCAGAGTGGATTTCGGTCGGACTCAGCGCGATGTTCACCGCCTTCACAGCGACCGGCTTGGCGATTTCCTTGCCGGAGACCTGGATGTTCTGGCCCGCGAGAGTGCCGTTCAGTGCTGGCTTATCCGCAGCGCCCGTTGCTTTTATGTCTGCGCTGATCTGTCCATTCACGGTAGTGCCGGGAGCGAAAGCGATCCCGGCTGCCGCGGCCAGCCGTGCGATTTCCGCGATCGATACATTGTTAGCTTTCAGGTTCACATTGAGCTGTGCTGGCGTGGGCTTGGAGTTCATTGTGCCGCTGACGGAAAGAGGAGTCGGCCCCAACTTGATCGCACCTTTACTGATGGTGAGCAGATCGTTCGTGAGGTCGTCGCTGACATCGTAGTCCATGTTGATCGGATAGCCCACATCGATGCCGTGCAATTTGGGCTTCTCTAAATCCATTTGCCCATTCGCCGAAAGTTTCCCACTTGCACTGGCGATATCCGTGTGACCGGAAAGCACCCCATCGGTGTTGACCAGCGCGGGACTCTGCAGGAACTTCTGCAGTCCGGCGATCTCAACCCCTTTTAAGTCGAGCGTACCCTTGAAGGGCGTTGCAGCGGGATTCGCATGCGAGAGTGGGCCACCTTTGCCCTTTAAGCTAACTTCCTGGCTTCCGGCGCCGGGCAGGTGCACGGAAGCGTCGAGATTGAACGGAGAGTCGGGTGCGAAGTCGGTAAGCTTGAGATTGATGTGATCGTAAACGGTTCGGGGCTTGCGGTCCTGCAGATCAGTAATTGCGACTAATCCGTCGTTGATTGCCAGTTCACCGAGGGAGAATTGCTGCTGGCTGGACGAAGACGAGGACGCTGCAGGTGTCTGCTGGCCAATCGAGGCGAAATTCCACACCCCTTGCGCATTCTTGATTAGCTCGACACTGGGACGCTCGAGGGCGAGCGAATCTATTTGTACGGACTTGCTCAGCAGAGGAAGCAGCTTGACGGAAACGCTCAACTCCTGGGTTTGGACGAAGGCGCGAGTACTGAACTTGGGATCATCCGCGATCGCCAGATTGTATACGCGAAAGCGGAGAGGGAATAGTCCGAGCTCCATGTTGCCGAGCGCAACTTTTCGATCCAATTGTTGCTCGAGCTTTGTCTGGACCGTGCCCCGGTAGTCGTTGGGATTGAACGTGGCTACGAATATCCCCACGGCGAGAACAATGACGACCACTACGATTCCGATGACAATTGCGATCTTACGCATGGAAACCTCCATTAGCGACTTGGTTTCTGAACCAGCATTTTAGACTAGAGTGGCCGCGCCCAGTCAGAAACTGGTGGTCTTGTCGAATCAAGCCAGAGGATACTTCAAGCATACTCTTCCCGAGCCGTGGGGCGAGCTATCCCTGTCAGACGGCGAATGGTAGAGGGCCTGATTCGACTCCGGGTTGTGCGCGAGGAAAGTTTTTGTTTCGGGTTGGTTTTGACCTTAAACGATTGGAGGATGGATCCTTCGGTTCTCTTCCTGTTTCCGGCGATGCCAGTTTTCGCTGGAGAGAATTCGGGGTCCCGCGTCTATCAGCCGGGGCAACATTTCGAATACCGATACCGGAGTCCATTTCGATCCTTCGCGGGTCCGGTATCCTCGCCGATTCAGTTCCTCTGCGACGGAAGAATACGGGCCATCCTGGATGATCAACTCCATCATCGCCTGGAGCGCCTCATTTTCACTGCGGTCTTCAATGAGGGTTGAACAGTCGGGGGCAATACGCAAGCCAAAAGGCGGGTCTTCCTGGTCGCGCTCTTCGCCTGCTTTAATCTCTCCCGAAGGCACGGCACGTTCCCACTCGAGCGCGATCAGCCTCCAACCCTGATTTTGGAACTTTTGAATTTCCTCCCAGGTGAGCTGTCCGGATGCCGACTGGCGGATGCGCTCGGTTCGATTCATAGAGTATCCCCTTCGAGGCAGAATAACGCCTCGGAAGGGCAAGCATTAATTTTGCCATTCAGCCGGAAAATAAGCGCTTGCTCTTCAACTACATTGCGGCGCGAAAGACCGAATCTTAGGTTTCGAGCGTCCACTTGTGGGATTTCGCGTCCGAAATCGGAGAGTTCTCTTGCTGCAAAAGGGCAGGAGTCCGCGTTGCGAGACTGGTTAAGCAGCCCGAGCGCAGACTCCCGATTTTTTCGCAAAGTAACTCTTTGTAGCGACGGCTCACTGCTCGATAGGACCTTTGAGATCTTTCGAGCGTAGGACGAACTCTACATGTCGTTCCCGATTCACACGAACGGTTTGGTACAGGTCCATTGACTCGAGCGCGACCAACTTCTGTTCTCCATCTGAACTCAAGCAATGGAGCTGCCCCGCTTCGACCCAGTAGTCCTGAGCCAGCCAGGCGGCCCCGCCCTTGAGAACGATGACCGTCGCCTGGTGCTCTGGGGGCTGCAACTCCTGGTGCTCTGCCGGCCGTGCTTCAGGCTGGCGCTGCACGAAACTTGCGGGCTGCAGGGTTGCGGTTTGCCCTCGCGGAGCCAACGAAGCAGGCGAGTAGATTACCGACGAAGAAGCATCATAGCGGCTGGGCGAAACCCACGGCGGCATGGGGACCGAAGCTCTCGCGTTTGCTGCCGACAGCGGAACCTCGATATCTTCCAGCAGACGCAAGGTCAGCCGTGCTTCACCCTTGAAGGTCGGGTACGGCCCACGGTTGGGTAGGGTGAGGATCTTGACCGGCCAGAAGACAGGCACCGCCCATAGCGCGGCATCTCTTTTCGGATGGCCCTTACTGTGAACCTTTCCCTCGGCGTCGACTTTCAGATGGGGCGCTGAAATAACTTTCGCAGACAGTGGGTAGACCTGAGCGCCGGGAAGGATGATGCGATCAAAATCGATCTCAATCCAACCCTTGCCCACAAAGTGTCCGGGGTTTTGATAATCCTGGAGGTGGCCGCTAAGTTCCGCCCCTCGGGGAAAGATCGAACGCCCGAAGGCCGAAATGTGTCCCAGATAACAAAGCACAGGATCGCCAACCTGCGCGGTTTTGGACGAGAAGTTCGGTTCATCCAAGGTGCACTGTAGAAGCGTTCCGGCGGGAATGAGCTCATCGCTGCTCACAGCTCGAGCCAAGATGCTGGCCGAAACACACAGAAGAACTGTTAGAAGGAAATACTTTCGGGTCATACGAGCGTCTCCTCGGGATCTTCGTTAAGGAGCGCGCCCCAGTGCCGCACTGCCGCAAAGCGGGGGAATCTTACCACGGATAAGGATGGAATACCAAGGCTGAAAGAATGTTGTTGAGTTTCCAGCTTTGACCCGCGAGGAACCTAACGGTGGTTTAGGTCATACATCACCGCAAACGCCGATGCCCCAATGTTGAGCATAGGGGTAAGTCGCTCTAACTGATGGTGCCCGGTTTTGTGGAAGAGGTAGCTGAGCCCGATAATTCCCGCAGTTTCGCCCGCGAAATTGGCCGCCAGGCCCGACGTGCTGCCGCTGAAAAGGCGGGTCACCGGGTTCAGTTCCTTTCCGCCATTTTGCAGGATGGACCGGGTCAGCGCGAAGTCAGCAGCGCTGAGGGCGGCTACGGTCGTGAAAAGAGCCCGATTCTTAGTATCCCAAAACTTATGAGGGCTGGGTGCTTCGGGCAGCAAACTGGCAGTGGTCAGCGACGTTGTCACCGCGCTGGGAGCAACCGAACTTGCACCGCTTGGAACTAAGCCGGACGGAGCTGAGTTTTCGGGAAAGGAGCTAGGTGGGCCGTCATTAAGTGTCGCAATGGAAAGCGTTTGACCGAGGCCCGCTACGCTCAAGAAAGCCACCAAAATCAGGCTTTTAGCACCCCGCCCAATCACTGCTGATAAGAAAGCTATGTCCACGAATTGCAGGTATCTCATTGGCTCTCGACTGACTTTGCCGTCTTTCCACCGCAATTTTGCCGCCTACGAGCATTAATTCTTGTTAGTGCTTACTACCGCGGATTCAGGAATTTGCGTAATTAAGGCATATCGATAGTCGAAAGAATGTGTGCAAACTCTTGCACAAGAAGGTTGTCCCTTTTAGTTCGGGACTGATTCCCGCAGCCGAGAGCCAAGATAGCCGGAGCTTCGCCCGTACTAGAGGTAAACTGCTGTCCTGGCAGGGCAATCGAGTAAGGGGGCGTGGTTGAGACCTAAGATCGCGTCGAGAATCGCTTTGGGAGGGCTCGCGCTGGCGATGGCGTGGGTGGGCTTTCAGCTCGGCACTCACCGCCATACCGGCATATTGCGGATGCTGGCGAAAGGCAAGCACTTCCTAAGCAACTCTTTGACATCCACGGATTTGCAGCAGCGCAGTGCCAAGGCGTCAACCGGGCCGCAACATAGCGTCAATCTGTCATGGAAGCCGAGCACGTCCGCTGTCGTCGGCTATAACGTGTACCGTCGCGGCACATTGGGCGTGGTCAAGGTGAATTCGGCGCCGGTCACCGGAACCACTTTCGTCGACGATACCGTTCAGCCGGGACAGATCTACTTTTACGTGACCAAAGCGGTGGATGCGAAAGGAACCGAGAGCAAGCCCTCGAACGAGGTTCGGGCCGACATCCCGTCGCCCTAAGTCTCGAAGGGGCTGACCACGGGCGTTGTTTGCCGCAAAAGCCATTCTTGCTGGACATCAGGTGTACAATTCGTGAGATTTGGGGGCAAGAACTCTGGCACTTGCCCCTGACTTCGGAGGCTTGTTTGACACGATAAAAACTTAGGAGGAACTTACCATGGGCCACTTCGATCGTCTGCAGTTCGTCGGAAGGATCTCTTACTATCTCGGCTGGATATCGCTCCTATGCGGAGGGTTGGTACAACTTCACATCGGAGTGGCTCTCTTCACTGCCATCAGCCTGACCAAGCGAAACCTATTTGAAGTCAGCGTGGTGCTTTTCATAATTTGCATGGCCTCTGAACTCCGCGCGCTCGCCCTCGCGGGCAGCCAGGCATCTGCCGGCGCAGGAAAGAGAGTAATGGCTGCATAGGCAACGCAAGCGGGCATGGTTTGCGTCGTGCCATAACTTATGGATTGGTCGGCTCGCTCGGCGCTCTCCGCGAGCGCAAGTTTTGTCACGTCCGCACAACAAGAGCTTCAGCCTTGACTAAGCGGTTCGGGCCGTCGGCGAGGGCGACCATCTCAGACCAATCGGCAAACATCACGGAATTGAGGCCTGAGCCTGGTTAGAGTAGACGCTTTCCTCGTCGTTGGAATTGACTGACGTGGTCACGTAATAGTAAGTCGTTCCATCGGCGACGGACGTGTCCGTATAGGCGAGGTTTGGGTCCAGTACGGAATTGATCTTGTTGTACGGACCCCCCGACTGAAGGCCGCGGTAGACGTTATAGCCAATGACGTTCTGGGAGGTGCTGGCGTTCCACGAAAGATTGACGCTGTGCCCCTGCGAGACCGTACCGACGCCGCTCAGAGATTCAGTTGCCAGAGGATCGGTCCCGGAGACATCCATGAATGAGAGGGTGCCGGATGTCGGGCCTGTCGCTTGAGGGGTAAAGGTGACTAAGAAACCTTGGCTACCTCCGGGTGCAATCGTCAACGGGAATGAGAGTCCGCTCAAGACAAACTCCGGATTGCTGCTCACAGCAGTAGAAATAGTTACCTGTGAACCACCAGCGAAAAGAGTTCCACTTTGACTCGCGCTGCTTCCTACCTGCACCGTGCCAAAGTTCATCGTTGCCGGATCAACCGTGAGTTGGTCGTCGTCGGCGCCCATCCCCGTCAGGCCCAACGTCGGGAACTGGTTGCGGAGATCGGACGCGCCGGAAACCTCCGGAACGAATGAAATGCTTCCCTTGCTGGCGCCGATGGATTGCGGGGCAAAGATGGCGGTGAAGGTGAAGCTCTCTCCGCTCGCCAGGGTCAAGGGAAAATCGAGCCCGATCGCCGCGAATCCTGATCCTTGCGTGGTGACTTGCAACAATGTGAGGCCGGAATCGCCCGCGTTCGTGATCGTAACCATCTGGAATTTTCTGTGGCGGACAGCGACCTTCCCGAAACCTAGAGTGGCGGGTGTAAAGATAAGATGTCGATTAGACGAAGCCGGCTCGCCGGCGACGATGTCAGATGCCCGCGCGCGAGAAATTGATGCAAGCAGCACTGCGATCACGGCTGGAGCAAGGAGAGATCGAGACATGACGCGGGACAGTTGCATGGCGCGAGTATTGTTGAGATTTATCGGCTAATAGAAAAGGTGCCGGTAGTACATTCTGGAAAGCCTCGGAGGCGGAAACCGACGACCCTTGAACATATGTCCTTTCTTGTGAAAATCCACGTAAGATTAAAGAAAGGGATTAAGTTCTGCAAGGGGAAAGCTCAGAAGGGGCGGGGGGACGTTCTGAAGCCGGCACCCTCCAGGAAACTGTGGACCGGAAGCATTGCCACCGATCCACTTCGAGAATGTACCAGAATTTTTACCGAGACTAGAACTACGGCGGCGGAATCACAGCTGTTGTCTGATTAGAGTAGCCGCTCTCCACGTTGCTCGAATCGACCGAAGTCGTGACGTAGTAGTAGGTCGTTCCATCGACGACGGTCGAATCGGTGTAAAGTGTGCTTGCGTCCAGGACCGAATTGATTTTCGAATAAGGTCCACCCGACTTCACGCCACGATAAACGTTGTACCCGATGATGTTCTGCGACGTGCTCGCGGTCCATGACAGATTGACGCTATGCAACGGAGGAGGGGTTCCAGTGCCGGTGAAATCTTCGACGGTCGGAGAATTCGAGGCATTGCTGGCAAACGATACGCTCCCGGATGCCGCGCCAGTTCCGGAAGGCGTAAACGTCACGGTGAACTGCACGTGCTGCCCGGCCGGAATCGTAACCGGGAATGACAATCCAGTTACGGCAAAAGCTGAGCCGATGACATTATCGGACGACACAATCACAGTCTGGCCAGTTGCGCTGAGCGTCCCGTTTAGTTGGCCATTCGTTCCCACGATCACATTGCCGAAGGCTAGGGTTGTAGGAGACACGGACAACTGTCCCTGAGGTACGGGCGTACCCGTACCGCTGAGCGGTATGGAAAGATTCGGGTTTGATGCGTTCGAAACAATCGCGACCGTTCCAGAGAAATTTCCGGTGGAAGGTGGCGCGAAGGTCACCGCGAAGGTGTAATGCTGTCCAGGTGTAAGCGTCAACGGAGGGTTCAGCCCACTCATGGTGAACCCGGTCCCGGAGACTGTGGCCTGTGAGATATTAACGTTCACTCCGCCGGAGTTGGTCAGCGTTTCCTGGAGTTGCAAGTGGCTACCGACCTGAACGTTTCCAAAGCTGAGGCTCGATGGGCTCGGGGTGAGTGCGCCCGCCGCCAAGCCGTTTCCGGATAGCGCAACGTTTACCGTGGAATTTGAAGCGTTGCTGATAATCGCCAGGTTCCCGCTGCTGCTGCCCGCGGCAGTCGGCGTAAAAGTGACGGTGAAGGACTGGCTCTGGCCGGCCGTCAGCATCAATGGCAAGCTCAACCCGCTCACGGTGAACCCGGTGCCCGAGGGGCTTACCCGAGTTACCGTCACAGTTGTTCCGCCAGAGTTAGTCAAGGTCATGGGGAGGGCTTGATTGTTGCCAACCTGAACGCTTCCGAAGTTAAGGCTCGATGGGCTTGGAGCAATAACACCCGCGCTCTGTGCGCCTCCGGAGAGCGCGACGTTCACTGTAGGAGTTGAGCCGGTGTTGGCGATGGCCAGGTTTCCAGTGGCAGTGCCCGCAGACTGCGGTGTAAACGTAACGCTGAAGGATTGGCTCTGACCGGCCAGCAGAGTTAGCGGCAAGGTCAACCCACTCACGCTGAAACCGGTCCCCGTAGCATTCACCTGTGTGACCGTGACGCTGGATCCTCCGGTGTTGGTCAGAGTCTCGGAAAGGGTTTGCTTGTAACCTACCTGCACATTTCCAAAGTTAAGACTGGCAGGGCTCGGCGTAAGAACACCCTGGGTCTGTGAGCCTCCCGAGAGTGCGACATTCACTGTAGGAGTTGAGCCGGTGTTGGCGATGGCCAGGTTCCCGCTAATAGTGCCTGTGGTCTGTGGAGCAAAGTTGACCGTGAACCCCTGACTTTGACCCGAGGCCAGAGTTACCGGCAAGCTCAATCCGCTCACGCTAAAGCCCACTCCGCTGGGCGTCACCTTGGTCACGGTGAGGGTCGAGCCGCCAGAGTTGGTCATGGTCGCAGGCTGGTTTTGGTTATTCCCAACCTTTACGATGCCGAAACTAATACTGGTTGGTGAGATTGCGAGCAGGCCCGGCTTGGTGTTGTTCGGCGGCGGAGTCGCCGCCTTGTTCGAGCTGCTAAGACCTTGGCAGCCCAACATCGTCGCAATAGCAAGAAGCAGACCAAGCGCATTCCAGCGAGCAGCAAGCTGTCTCATCATAGATGTCCCTGTTGCCTCTTCCCGATCTACTCATCGGGGTGAAAAGGTAGTCTGAGCGTCGACCGGAGAGTTGAATAGGTCGCGGAAGGACGTGCCAACAACAGCCGAGAGCGGGTAACAGAACTGCCTGAATTCGCTGCCAGGACTTAGCAAAGGGACAACCCGTATTGATCCATAACAACGTACCGCTTACTTCGAATTGCCTGAGCGAAGACTGGCCGGTCCGACCTTGAGACTTGGCCTCTCGGGCAGCGTCCTTTCGTGCTCTTTTGACTCGGGCGTAACCGCAATTAGCATCAGGGCCGGTTTCGGAAGTAACCGCACGCCATGGAAGAAATTAATCACGTTGCGCAATCGGCGACTTCGCAGGAGCGCAAGTATCGCCGCTTCAGCTTGCAATATCCGGTTCACCTCAAGGTTCACTCTGCCGACTTAATGGTTGAGTTCGAAGCGATAAGCAGGAATATCAGTATCTGCGGCCTTCTCCTGGAGGCCTCGTCGCTGATTCCGCAACATACTCCCGTCAGCTTCACTGTAACCGTGAAGCACAACGAGCTCGGCCGGCCCATTCAGTTCGTGGGTGAGGGGAGAGTTGTGCGGGTCGACCCGAAGACAGAAGAGGACGTCTTCGCCATCGCGGTGGAGTGTCAGAGGCCGATCACTCAAGTCGATGCTTATCCCGCAATTCGAAGTTGAGGTCGATACGCTTCCTTAGGTTTTCTTTTTTCTATTGAGCATTGCGCGAGCGGCCTGCAACTCCTTGCGCGTAGCAGAATCGACCTTGGGGTAGGCTAGCTTGAGATCCTCCAGCGTTTCAACGATGGCCGCCGCCACGACCACGCGGGTGAACCACTTATTGTCCGCCGGTACCACGTACCAAGGCGCGTGCGGGCTAGCCGTATGGACGACCATGTCCTCGTATGCTTTCATGTAGTCGTCCCAGTACTGGCGTTCGCGCACATCCGAGGCGGAGAATTTCCAGTTCTTTTCCGGATAATCCAGCCGGTCCAGGAACCGCTGTTTCTGTTCCTTCTTCGAAAGATTGAGAAAGAACTTGCGAACCACAATTCCATTGCGCGAGAAATAACGTTCGAAGTCGTTGATGTCCTGAAAGCGGTCTTTCCAAATATCCCTGGTCACTGGAGACGGAGGGATTCTTTCGTTCTTCAACAACTCGGGATGAACCCGCACCACCAGTACCTCTTCGTAGTAAGAGCGGTTGAAGATGCCGATCCGGCCCCGCGCTGGCGCACGCTGCATAGTACGCCACAAATAATCGTGACTCAGTTCCTGTGCTGACGGCGTCTTGAACGAATAAACTTCAACCCCTTGCGGATTCACTCCCGACATTACATGCTTAATCGCGCCATCCTTGCCGGCCGCATCCATGCCCTGAAAGATGAGCAGCACGCCCCAGCGGTTCTGGGCGTAGAGCTTGTCTTGCGAATCGGTCAACGATTCGATGCCCTTGGTTAGAAGTTGCTCCGCGTGCCGCTTGGAATGGATCTTCCCGGTATCGCCGGGATCAAAATCCTTCAGCCGAAACTTCGCCCCGTCTTCTACCCGATAGGGCTTCACCAGCTCGCTTGCCCAGCTCATCGCAGCCTCCATCTCCGCAACCAATCCGCGCAAAGATGAAGTCTACATTACGCCTGATGATGTAGCCGCGGGCGTCCCGCGCCCATAGGCATCAACCCTGCGCTGTACGAAATGGTGGCTGACTAAGGCAGCGATCCGCAAGTGTGAGACTCTTTGCATCCGGTTGCAAACTGCTGCAACCCTCATGAACATTACGTTTTTGGTTACTTTGCTGGTTACTCTGCTAAACCTTCGTGCTACGTCCATGGCCCATTCGGGCGTTGCACTACCGGTGTGGCCTTGCTACCTTGACGACATTGAACCTCCCCTTAGGTGCTGTGGCTGCATCTTCTCGGGGGTGAGATATGAAACTCGTTCATCTGTGCTACGCGGCGTTGGGGTTTGCGGTGGCTCGCTGGATCTTTAAAAGGGAACCCATGCCGATGGTTGATCCGGTCACTCGTTTTCGCTCTTCTGGCTTGCTGTAAATGTCACGGGCGTGCGGCGCCCTGTTGCGAGGCTACTTCGTCCCGCACGTCCGTGATTGTTTCACTCGCGAACCGGTCTTGCTCTAAAGTTCTACGACCAACGTTCGTCCCTCCGTGCTGATTCCTATGCTTGTTTCTGACTACAATTTGTACGGGGGAGAATGCCCGTTTTCGCGCGCCAATGTTCATGAGATGTCAGGGTTATTTCGGTGTCTTTCTGGTTTTTCTGGGGATGATGTTGCCGGCTTCCGCGGCTGCGCAATCGGACGACGTAATATCCCTGGGTGATCTGGCACGCACCCTGCGCCAGAACAAAGAACCAAAAGAGCCTGCCGCGCCGGCGATCATCGATAACGATAATCTTTCGCAGGTGATTGATGACGTCGAACACTTCCGGCTCGGTCTGAGGCCGATGTTTTCCTTTGACGGCGTGGGGAAAAACTTCCGAATGACGTCGCCCGATGGAGTCTGCAGCCTTTCGTTTAACGCCAATGCCACCGCACTACTCACCAGCCCCTTCGTGGCGCAGGATCTCCCGCAGGGTGAGCTCGCGAAGCTGGATGGTCCCGCGAACATTCTTGGCGACACAATTGAAGTCTCGGTGTACAACGCAAGCTCATGGAGCCTGAGAGAGATCACGGTAGGTCTGACCATCGTGCGCCGCGACGACACCAACGTCGAGGACTACGGAACCGCGAAGCTGCTGCCCGCTGTCGCCCAGGATAACGCCCCGGCCCAGAAGCGTTCTGACGTGACGGTACTTCTGCATCTGAAAGGCACGACCGCTCCTTTCGCGACCACCGTTTATCGGGAGAAGCTGGACGCGACCCTGGAGGACGGGCAAGAGTGGCATTGGGCAATTGTGGAGGCCAAGGGAGTTCCTCCGAGTACAGTCGCGAGCGGATCCGCGGATCAAAGGGCTAGTCAGTAGGGTCTTGCGCAGATCGGAGATTTCTAGCTGGTGCTCCGAACGTTTTCGGTTTTGCCACTCTTCATGCTTCGGTAGGCCGCGTCGAGAACTTCCTGATTGTGCCAGCCTTCTTCGCCGGGAATTGGAAACTCTGCTTTGCCCTCGACTGCGGCGGCGAAAGCGTCCACCTGAATCGCGTAGGCCAGTTGGTTCGAGACTGTCTTCGTGTCTACGACCGCCCCGCCTCGGCGTCGTTCAAGATTAACGGGATGTTCAACGGTCAATGCATCGTCAGCGCGCAGGACGCCGGTTTCCCCAACAAGTTCGAGGGGCGTGCGGTACTCGGCAAGGAATGAGACCGTGACCGTGGCCAGAGTGCCGCGCGAGAACTCCAGTAACAGCGCGGCCCCGGCTTCCACGTTGCCCGCTTTGCCGGCAATCTCGCGAGCGCTCACTCGGGTTACTTCATCCTGAAGAACGAAGCGCAGGGAGTCAATACAATGCACGCCGACATCGGCGACTGGGCCGCCGCCGGCGACCGCAGGATCATTGATCCAAGTACGGGCGTGCCCATGGGCGGCAGAAAAAGAAAATTCGGAGCGGGCGAAAACCGGTTTGCCGATGTTTCCCGCAGCCAGTTGCTCCCGGAACCATGCCGTGCTCTCTTCGAAGCGAAACACCTGTGCCACTCCGAGGAGAACCTCGGCCTTGCGGGCGGCCTCGACCATTTGCCGGCATTGGTCGGCGTTCACGCCCATTGGCTTTTCGCACAGTATCGGCTTGCCACACGCGCTGGCAACTAGGACGTCCTGTAAGTGGAAGGCGTTTGGTGTGGCGATGAAGACGGCGTCAACTTGAGGGGAACGGCACAACTTCTCCGCAGAATCGAAGGCTTGCGGAATATCGTACTGGCGCGCCGATTCTTGCGCCTTTGACATTTCGCGCCGGGAGAGAGCGGTGACCCGGCAGTTCTTGGCGCGAGCGAACCCAGGCATCAGCCGCTTTCCAGCGTGGAGACCAAAACCGATGATTCCGAAGTTGATCACCTGGTGCTTACCCTAATCAAAATCATTGTGCGACCGACATGGAGACCGGCGGGAACTCAGTCGTGGTTGTCTCGCCGGTCTCCGTAACAGCGCCCGTCGTGGCGTTAATCGACAACGCGGAGATGGTCTTTGCAGTTTGACTGCCGACGTACATGAATTTTCCATTCGGGTCAATCACCTCGAACAACGGAGCGCTGCCGGCGGTGAATGGCGAGCTCGTAATCTGGGTGAGAACGCCTGTGACGGGGGTAACAGCGAACACGGAGATGTTGCTGGATCCGAGGTTGGCGACATACAAATACTGGCCCAAAGCCACGACTGCAGTTGGAGTGGTCGCGGTGGCATAGGTGCCCAGCAGGGTCAAACCCCCGGTACTGGAATTGATGGATAGCACCGAAACTGTGTTGTCCACCGAGTTTGCCACGTAGACAAAAGTTTCCGCCGGATCGACCGCAATCGCGAGCGGTCCGTTGCCCACTTGAACGGGGAGGCCGGTTACTGCCTTCAAGACTCCCGAGGTGACTGTGTACGCGAAAACCGCTGCCACATCGCTGTTGAGCACGTAGAGGAACTTACCCGAAGGGGCCAACGCGAACGCAAACGGATTGGAAAACGTGGGGAACGGAGATCCGGAGACCGGAGTGAGAGCTCCGTTTCCTGAGTTGATGGAATAAACCGAAATACTGCTGGAGACCCGGTTGAGGGCAAAAAGAAGAGTGCCTCCGCTATCCATGGCGAGGGCAGCGGGAGTGAGTCCGGCAGGGGTTCGCGGCAGCACTTCCAGCAGCGAGCCCAAAGTGCTGTTGACCGTAAACAGCGAAATGTTGTTCCCGATTTGATTGGCAGCGTAAACAAACCGATTGGAAGGATGCACCAGAACGGCCGATGGCGATGTTCCCCCTGGATACGGGGATCCCAGTATGTTGGTGAAGCTCGCGGAATTGTTGTCAACCTTGTAGGCTGCCACTGAATTCGTGGTTGGCAGGGCGACGAAAGCAAGGTGTTGGTTCTGGAATGGTTGGGTAGTCGACGATGACGAAGGGGAAGAAGAACCGCATCCCACAACTGTTGCCAGTCCCATTGCGATAAAAATCAGGGACGTTCGCTTGCCCGGCATCATCGAGCCCCTTCGGGAAAAATGGAGGTCTCGACAGATCGACATTTGGACAAATCTAAGAAACATGGTTTCGGAGGTTTCAGGTTCGAGATGCAACATTATAAATTCAAAGTTTGGGACGCCGGCCAATATGTCCGTGATGGAAAACCAGACCGGTTGAGATGCGTATGTTGTTTTGAGTGGCTCCAAACGTGTTGGTATTCAGGTAATCTGCCTGGACGCGAAGCGTGAACAGCGGCGTCAGGTTCCTGTCATAACCTCCTCCCACGGCGAACGCGTGTCCCACACTCAGGAATCCATCCCTGGTTGCGGTCGAGATATTGACCGTGTCTTGCGCTTTGCCAAAAAGCGCATGAGCGAAGATCGATGACTTGTCCCGTCGCAACGTGTACTGCGGGCCAGCCATATAGGTGTACAGGCTCAGTTGGTTGCCATAGTGACCGCTTCCATCCGCCGTCAAGGTCCAACTGGGGGTGAAGTTGTACGAAATCTCTCCGTTAAACCCGTTCAAGTTAGACCAATTCGCGTAACCGATCGATGTTGATTCAAATCGAAGGTAGGAATAGCCGCCAAAGAAATCCCACCGGGCTGCGACTTGTCCCGCCGAAAGGGAAGAGCCGACTACGACGACCGAAAAGACCAGGAAGAGGAAGACTGCCGCTCTCTTGCAAGAGATGCCCACAGGTTCGATGGCCATTAGTATGAGAGTACCAACTTCCCTCCAGAATTGTGCCTGCGTCGAAGGGCCTTAGCAGCAGACCTTCGCACCGATTGCGTAGGGGATTTTAACTGTTTGTAATCAAGTATTCGAATTCCAAAGTCTAACAGAGTCGTGTTGATCCTGGCCATTTCCACATCACCGGGCCGCGACGCGCTTTGGAAGTTAGATGCATGAAAAGCCAGCACAGATTGTAAGGTGAACAAGCCTCTTGACCGATCGTCGGATCGGTTTTACTGTCGCTGGTAATACCAAGCGGGTGCCAATGAACTACCGACACCAAATCCAAGGCCGTTACTTCCTGGTGGTGCTCTTTTTTCTCAACATTATGGTGCTTCTGCCAGTGTTGTTCATCATCAAGGACCCAACTCCATACGAGCGTGTTGCAGTGGCGGGGATGTGGGCATACATGACGCTCAACACGGCGGGGATGTGCTGGTGTCTTTGGGCCATCCCGCCGGAGCCGCTATCCACTTACAATAGGTTTCAGAACTTCTTGTATCGGCGGCGGACTGGTAAGCCGTGGCTGCAGCGAGCCGGGATCGTCATCTTCGCCATCAACCTGACCCTTGGAATCGCTATCAGGTTCAGGCACGGACATCGCGGACATCTGACAGGGCAAGCGAATGTGAGTAGCTGGATCACAATAGGCTCGGCGGCGCTTGTTCTCGTGATGTGGCTTTGGCCGTTGCCGCCAGTGAAGGCAGGACAGCAATGAAGAATCCGATATTCTGGTTGGCTGTGGTCGCCGGTAACTTGGTCGCTGCTTGGATCGTCGTGATCTGGCTTTACACGGGCAAGGAGCAGGCCGAGGCTGTATTGATGAACTCGATCCCGATGGTCCTCGTGCCAGTCTGTGCACTGCTCGTCCTTGCCCTCGCAGTCTGGATCGTGGGGCGGGTGTGGAAGCTGGCAACAAAGTAGCCTCTCCATCAGATCATTTTGCACGTTTATGAATCTTCTGCTGCCCCGCCGAGGGAGCAGCAGCATTCTGGTTGCCGGGTGTACTCTCTGCAAAAATTTGTAGGCGCCAGTTGACATCAAGCGTGACCCGTCCTAACATGCCGACACACGCCGCTTCAGCTTTTGCATGATTGGTAAAATCCTCGGCCACTATCGGGTGATCGAAAAGATAGGTTCGGGAGGGATGGGGGAAGTATACCGCGCCAGCGACCAGCGGCTGGGGCGGGATGTGGCCCTCAAGATACTCAAACCCTCTCTTGCCCATGATCAGGACCGCCTGCGCCGTTTCGAGCAGGAGGCCCGCGCTGCCGCTGCCCTGAGTCACCCCAATATTGTTGCGATTTATGACATCGGCATGCACGATGGCGCTCCCTACATCGTCTCCGAGTTGCTCGAAGGGCAGACTTTGCGCGAGCGCCTGCTCAATGGTCCCATACCGCGGCGTCAGGCGATCGACTATGCCAGACAGATCGCGCAGGGTCTAACGGCGGCGCACGAAAAGCGCATCGTGCATCGGGATCTGAAGCCGGAAAACCTCTTCCTCACCAAAGACGGACGCATCAAGATTCTTGATTTCGGAATTGCCAAACTCCTGAACTCCGCGTTCGACTCCGAGGCTGGCGAAGCGGGCTCGATTGCGAGCATGACCACCCAGACCAGGTCGGGTTCGCTGCTGGGAACCATCGCGTACATGTCTCCCGAGCAGTTGCGCGGCAAGGCGGTCGATCATCGCACTGACATCTTTAGCTTTGGCGCGATTTTTTACGAGATGCTTACCGGCAAGCGCGCCTTTGCTGGAGAGACCCAGGTCGACACCATGAGCTTGATCCTCAAAGAGGATCCTCCGGAAATGATTCGGGAAGGTCAGGACATTCCCGCCGCATTTGAGCAAGTGGTGCGCCATTGTTTGGAAAAAGAGCCGGAGAACCGCTTCCAGTCGGCGCGCGATCTCGCCTTCGCGCTGAGCACTTTGGCGGAGGTTACGACGAGCAAGCAGATCCTTCCGTTCCGCCTGGAAACTACGCGCATTCGGGCGTGGATGCTGCGCATCGCTGCAGCTTTCTTGCTGATAGCCGCTGCCATCTATCTGGGAATCCGGCTCCGGACGTTTCAGAATCCGGACTTCCGGCGCGTTACTTTTGAGCGCGGCACGGTTTACTCCGCTCGTTTTACTCCGGACGGGCGGACCGTAGTCTATGGGGCTTCTTGGAATGGGCAGCCGCTGCAGATTTATTCGACCATTCCAGATTCGTTGTTGGCTCGTCCGCTGGAATTGAGTTCAGCTTATCTTCTGGGAATTTCGCGCAGCAGCGAACTGGCGCTCACCATGCGCGGGAGGCCTGGCTCCCGCCTCGACTTCGAGGGTGGAATGCTGGCCGATGCTCCCATGCTTGGAGGTACGCCCCGCGAGATTCTGCAGGATGTAGCGTGGGCAGACTGGAGCCCGGACGGTCAGCTTGCGGTGGTGCACCATGTGAACGGACGCGATCACCTGGAATTTCCGATTGGCAAAGTTCTCTACCAAACCAGCGGTTCCATCAGCAACATCCGCTTTTCGCCGCAGGGAGACAAGATTGCTTTCCTCGATCATCCCAAGCGGTGGGATGACAGCGGTTCGGTCTGCGTCACCGATCTGAGCGGAAATAAAACCACGCTGTCGGCCGGTTGGGGGTGGGAGTACGGATTGGCGTGGTCCCCGCAGCGCAATGAAGTGTGGTTCAGCGCGGTAGAAAAGGGATCGAGCAATCGTTCCCTCTGGGCAGTGAACCTCTCTGGGCGACAGCGCAAAGTTCTCACCGTGCCCGGCGGCTTGACCATGCAAGACATCGCTCCCGACGGGCGCATTCTGGCCACCATCGACATCGAGCGGTTGGCGATGGAATGGAGCGGAAAAGAGAAACAGGTTCGGGATCTTTCATGGTTTGACTGGAGCATCGCGAAGGATATTTCGTCCGACGGCCAGTCGGTGCTATTTGAAGAAGGCGCGGAACCTGCCGGCCTGAATAACGCGGTTGCGATTCGCAAGGTTGACGGCTCGCCGCCCATCCGTTTGGGTGATGGTACGGCGGACACGCTGTCGCCGGACGGTAAATGGGCAATTTCATTCCTGCAGAGCGGACCTGCGCGGCTGAAGCTGCTTTCCGTTGGCCCGGGTCAGTCCCGTGAAATCGCTTTGCCGGAGCTGGAGCGCCTTCAAAACGGCTCTCACTTCCTGCCGGACGGGAAGCGAATCGTGATCAACGGAAATGAACCCGGACACCCAGGCCGTACCTACGTTGTCGATGTTGCCGGTGGAAAACCGGTACCTGTCACTCCCGAAGGCGTCTATGCCACGCTGCCCTCGCCCGACGGAAAATTCCTGGCGGGTGAAACTGCAGATCGCAAACTGGATCTCTTCCCACTTGATGGAGGCCCAGTGCGCCACATTCCCGACCTCGATCCTGGCTATGTGCTGGCGCATTGGTCCGCCGACAGCAAAGCGTTGTACGTCTACCGCACCGGAGAGCTGCCGCTGAAAATTCAGCGCCTGGACATTGCCACCGGAAAGACGAAACCGGTCCGCGAACTGGTCCCCCCAGATCTGGGCGGCGTGGTCTCAATCGCGCCCGTGATCACGAACGTGGACGCCTCCGAGTTTGCCTACACCTACTACCAGGCATTTTCGGTGCTGTATGTGGTTTCCGGACTGAACTGACGAGCTCTGCCGTGGACATCGCGTGACCCAGCCATCAGTTCGGCAAGGACTGCCGCAGGGCTACGAGATTTTGCGGGGCGATGTGAATGAAACCACCCCGCGGGCTGTCGATGTCGGCTATGAGAAGGAACGAGATGGATACAACCAGGGGCAGAATGAACAACAGGCCGGACTTTGCTCCAGTACGCGCTCCGTACCCGATTAACAGGTTGCAGGAGATGGCGATCGCCATCATCAAATCCCACGCGGCCGTGGGAATACGATTCCACCATGCGGCCTGCGTATATCCCTGAGAGTTCAACACGTCGTTCATCCCCGCGACCGTGAGGGCGATCACGGGCGACGGTTGCGCCAGGGATGGATCCTGCACCGCAGACCACATCTGGTTTTGTATTTGAGTCGTATCAGCATTTATCTGCTGAAGTTCGCGCTGATCGCGCGTTCGGTAAAACGCAATGCGCAGATCGAGGTACTTTCTCAGCAGGGTGCGCGCTGCCGCTGCATTCGCGGCTGGCATCAGCCCCGTCCGTACATATTCCGTGCCAATCGCATTCGCCTCCGCTTCCTCGTAAGTCTTGCGCAGATCGTAGCGGCTGGTGGCCATCGAGAAACTGAATCCGATGATGAGGCCAAGCAATGTCAAGGTAGCGGCTTGTACAATCTCGAAATCATCGCGCGATTCTTCGCTCGGGCGCCGCCACGTGTGCAAGAAGGCACCGGTCTGCGCTGCGATCCACAACCCGCACAATGAGACCAAAAAGAAAATACGTGGATGGTCGAACATTGCGTTGTTATCCTCCGTCAATACCTGGTTAGCCGGCGTCTCTTCGTGCGAGAGGTTCCATCATACTTCAGGGAGGGCCTCCTCCTTGCTACTTTGCAGAAGCGAGCGATTGCATCTCATAAAACCGCTGGAAGCAGAAAGCGAAACGAATCACACGACTAGGCAGGACAACTCATCCGAACAACGAGGCCGGTGGTGGTATTCTTCGCTGGTCTGCGGTTCCAATGGCGTTCCCGGGAGCAACGCATTCAGGTGTCCCTGCTCGACCAATCTTCGTTTCGTTTCGCAGTCGCCATCGGTATCGGTTTGTTGATTGGGAGCGAGCGCGAGCGCCGCAAAGGCAGCGGTGCGAGGCGCGGGTCGGCTGGTGTCAGGACGTTCGCACTCGCCGCCTTGGCGGGCGCTCTCAGCAGCCATCTGCAAAGCGAAATCCTGTTGGTGACTGTGGCTGCGGGGACGGTTCTGCTAGCCGCACTCGCCTACAACCGGACCGCGCTGAGAGACCCCGGCCTCACGACGGAAATTGCTGTCCTAGTGACCGTTCTGCTGGGCGCTCTAACCATGCGAGACGTTTTACTCGCTGCCAGCCTCGGCGTGATCACCACAATCCTGCTGGCATCTCGGGACTTCCTGCACGCAGCTCTGAAAAACCTGCTATCGGAACAGGAGGCGCATGATGCGCTGCTCTTCCTCGCGGTTGCACTCGTCATCCTACCCTTGGCCCCGGATCGTTCGATCGGCGCATTTGGCGCGTTCAATCCGCGCAGGATTGTGGAACTGGTAGTGCTGGTGATGGCAATGAGCTCCGCCAGCTACATCGCTCTGCGAGCCTTCGGCTCTCGGTTGGGTCTGGCCCTTGCCGGTTTTGTGAGTGGCTTTATCTCGGCTACCGCCATGATCGGCGCCATGGGCCAGCGGGCCAAACGCGATCCGGCCTTGGCGAGTGCGGCAACCTCTGCTGCCGTGCTTGCCAATGTCGCCACTGTGTTGCAGATGGCGATCGTCCTGCTGGTCACCAACGTTGGTACGTGCCGTGCGTTGGCAAAGCCGCTGTTTCTTTCCGGGATCGCAGCCGTGGCATATGCGGTGATTCTGTTAATCTGCGCTTCCAAATCACCGATTACCCACGAGCCCACGCCCGGTCGTGCATTCGACGTCAAACTCGCCATCTCCTTCGCGGCCACGATCAGCGGGATTCTCTTTCTCTGCGCCTTCCTGAACCGAACCTTTGGCAATCGCGGCCTACTTCTCGGGGCTGCCCTCTCCGGCTTCGCCGACACACACGCGACCGCGATTTCCATTGCCTCTCTCGTATCGGCCGGACGGCTGACGCCTCATGCAGCCGTTCTTCCTATCGTGGTAGGCTTTGCCGCCAACACTCTTACAAAGGCCGTGGTTGCCTTTACCGCAGGCAGTACCCGCTTCGCCCTGCAGCTTCTCCCTGGTCTCATCGCCCTGGCCGCTGCGGCTTTTCTCGGTATGCGGTGGAGCGGTCTCTAGGATACCGTCTTCTCCGTGGAAGTCATGTACTTCTTTAGGTGAGTTCTTTAAGAATGAGACAGATCGTGGGACTTAGCCAGACCATTACACTCACGACCTAACAAACGCCCAGCGATTCGAAGATGGGGTGGGGGTAATTGGGAAAGGCAATGCTCGCCTAAAGGGATAGTTCTGGGTGCGGTGGGTACCTGAAAGCCCCTGTTCGCTTTCTTGGAGCGTCATTTGGACGCATTCGGAAGCCGTTGGCTGCTAGGCGCTGGCTTTGTCGGTTAGCGGGAGCATCGGTTCGTCGTTCTTTGGGATGGTTTTGTCGGCAGCGGCCGCGTCCAGATCCAACTGCTCCTGGCCACTCAGCACGGTTACTCGGCCACGATATGTTTTCAGATGTTTCTGCGCCGTTTCAAAAGCTTCCTGGGCCTTATTCAAATTCTTGCCAACGTTCTCAAACTGGCTTTGGAAAAAGTCAAAGGACTTCTGCGCTTTGGACAATTCCAGACGACTCTTCTCGAAACGGCTAGCAACTTCGTACCACTTGTGCACCAGGGCGATGGTTTGCAAGGTCATCAGCAAAGAGTTGGGCGAAACCGGAAAGACGTGCTGGAGATTGAGCCAGTCGGCGAGCTCGCGGTTGCGGATCACTTCCATGTAAAGAGTCTCGCTGGGCAAATACATGAGGGCGATGTCGGTGGTGCCGTTTTCCGGCTGGATGTAAGTCTTGATGCGCTTCGCTTCCGCCTTCATCACTCGCACCAGCGCAACTCGCGCTTCTTCGATCTCAGCTTCGACGTTGCTTTCAAATAGCGCCAGCACCGCTTCGCGAGGAAACTTCGCGTCAATGGGCAGGCGGCGGTCGGGGAACTGAATGATGGCGTCGGCGCGCCCGCCGCCCTCAGGAAGTTGCGCTTGCATCTCGAACATGTGCGCGGGAAGAAAGTCAGCGAGCAATCGTTCCAGGCTGGCTTCGCCGAAGCGTCCGCGGAGGTGAGGCAGTTTTAAGAGGTTGTTCAAGTCATTAATCGAGTGTCCGAGCGCCCCGACTTCGCGAAGTTGTTCTTCTGCCGCTTTCAAGTGCTGCTGCACTTTTTCGAACTGAGCGAAACCTTCTTTGATGTTCTGATCGAGTTTCTGCTGGACCTGGTCGGTGATGTCGAGCAGGCGGGCATCAACCCGGTCACGAATGGAATCCAGGCTTTGCGCAGTCTTCTGGTTCAAATTATCGAACTCGGATTTAAGCTGTGCCGTGGTGAGCGCGAGCGATGAGGTCAGCTCAGTACGAGCCTGAGCCAGCCCCTCGGACTGCTCCCGGCGACCTGCCTTCATCTGTTCCTCGACGGCGGAACGAATGGCCGAGAAGCCATCGCCCAAGCGGTCGGCGACCTGCAGGCCGATGGCGCCTTTGGTCTGCTCGAGGCGCATGGCCGTATCAGCCGTGGCCGAGGCGAACTGGGCGGACAAAGTCTTCTGAAGGGACTCCGCTTGGCCTGCAAGTTGCGTTAATACTTCAAGTTGCGCGGAAGTGCCAAACCTTCGCTGGAACAGCAAAATTACCAGTATCAAAGGTACTAGCTGCAGGACGAAAAGAAGACCAAGCAGGGGCGCGAGGAAAGTCAATTCGAAGTGTCTCCCTTGTAATGGTGCCTAGCTCGATTCTAGAGCGTATGGTCACAGAAACAAAGCTGTAAAGTTGGTCCCCCAAAACGTGATCCTCCCGGGTCCCGACGTAGGTAAGGCGGAACATGTTTCGGGTCCCAACAGCTTGGCTGGCGGTGTTTCTGATCGGCGGAGCGGCTCCCATCAAGGATCCGAAGTCGCCGCCTGCGAAGGTGTTGAACGTGGCCTCGGCGCAGCAGCCCTCCCCCAATGATTTATCGCCCTATGACGCCGAGGCCGAGCGCGAACTGTTTGATCTGGCGAACCAGGCGCGGGCGCAGGCAGGATTAGCGCCGCTGCAGATGGACGACGGCTTGACCCAGGCCGCGCGGGCGCACGCTGCGGCGATGGCCGCGCAGCAACAGCTTTCGCATCAATTTGCCAGCGAGCTCTCCCTGTCGGAACGGCTGGCCGCAAACTGCACGCTGCATCTGGATCGAGCCGGAGAGAACGTTTCGGTAGCGAGCAGCGTCGAGCTGTCGCATCAAGGCTTGATGCACTCGCCTCCCCATCGCGAGAACCTGTTGAATCCTGGCTACAATGTGGCTGGATTCGGCGTCGTCCGTGCCGGAAACTCGCTGTATGTTGCGCAGGATTTCGCACACAGTCTGCCGGCTTATTCTCCGCGTCAAGCTGGAGGCCTGGTCAGCGGAAGCGTCGCCCGCTTGCGGCGGGAGAACAACTTGCCTCAACTGCAGTGGATGGATAGTGACGCTGCCGAGAGCGCCGCCTGCTCCATGGCGCGGTCCGATTCCCTGAAGACTGTGTCTTCCCGTGGGTCCTACATTGTTCGCTATACCACTGCGCAGCCCGAGGTTCTGCCGGATGCGGCAGCCAAGGCGATCGAAGACCGGGCGCTGCATAACTTCTCAGTCGGAACCTGCTACGCGCGCACCAGCAGCTATCCCAACGGTGTGTATTGGGTAACATTAGTCTTGCAGTAAAGTTCGTCTCAGCAGGCAGTCGCTTTCCATGTGCTAACCTGCAATTCTGCAACTTTGCACTTTATGGAAACCCCGCGGGAGATTCGCATCGGTACAGCCGGCTGGAGTTATAAAGACTGGGAGGGAGTTTTTTATCCGGCGGGAATGCAGCGCCAGAAACGGCATGCGCTGGAATTTCTCGCCCGGTGCTTTGATGTGGTGGAGATCAACACTTCTTTCTACGGACACATCAAGCCGGAATTGGCCAAGCTCTGGGTCCGCAAGGTGGACGCGGTGAATCCGAAGTTTGTGTTCACTGCAAAGTTGCACCGCTCGTTCACGCATTCTCCAATTGCGGTGATGGAGCCGACGTCGGCCGCGACCATCAAGCCGAATGATGAAGACGAGAGGCTGGCGCGCGAAGGCTTGGACGCGTTGGCGGGGCCTGGAAAGCTGGGCGCTCTGCTCATTCAATTTCCGGTTTCGTTCAAGAACACTTCTTTGAACCGCGAATATCTGGAGTCGTTGCTGCGTCAGTTCATCGAGTTTCCTCGCGTGGTGGAAGTGCGGCATGAAAGCTGGAACAATCCCGAGACGCTCAGCTACTTTACGGAAAGAAATGTCGCCTTCTGCAATATCGACCAGCCGCTGATCGGGCGCTCGCTCGGAGCCACGGAACACGTGACTTCGCCCGTCGGATACGTGCGGCTGCACGGCCGCAATTACGATCAATGGTTCGAAGCGGAGAAGAGCGCGGACCGCTACAACTATTTTTACCGCGAAGCAGAATTAGCGGGATGGAAAGAGAAAATCGAACGCATTGCTAAGAAGGCTGAAATCACATACGTGGTCGCGAACAATCACTTCGAAGCCAAAGCCGGAGTGAACGCGCTGCAGTTGAAACACATGTTAAGTCGGCAGCGAGTGAAGGCCACGGAGACGCTGTTGGAGCATTATCCCGAACTGAAGAGCATTGCCGATCCACTGCCCGGAGATAACGACGGCTTTCCTCTGCTATCGATGTCATCTTAAGATCGTCCGTGCTGGTGCTTCCTCGTTTAATTCAGGCAGCGGCGAAACGGCGGACTGGGAAGTGGATCACGAGGCGTATAATTAACACGGAGAACGACGATGCCGAAGAAGGTGCAGATCGATTTCGCGCCCAAGACTCCTGAAGAGTTGGCCGAAAGGCTCGGCGTGTCCAAGACTAGATTGGCACAATTGGTTACCATCGTAGGCGAGCGTAATTCCCGCAAGAATGGCGAGCGCTCGGTACACGCAGGATTCAGGAAATCTAGGACTGCAAACTCCCGCTCGGCACGGCGCAACAATGCCAAGACAGCGCGTTGAACAAGACGCCGTATTTCTGAACATCCCTTACGATCCCCAGTTTGAAAGGCTCTACGTTGCCTACATCGTAGGCCTCACCATTCTTGGCTTTGTGCCACGAGCCACGTTGGGTATACCTTCCGGTGCGCGGCGATTGGAGCGGATTTTCGATCTCATCCAGCGTTGCCGCTTCTCCATTCACGATCTTTCTCGCGTACAACTAGACCGCAACGCGCCACGCGTGCCCAGGTTCAATATGCCGTTCGAACTGGGAATAGCAGTGGCGTGGGCCGCACAGAATCCCTCCCGTCACACCTGGTTCACGTGCGAAGAAGATCAATACCGCCCGCTAAAGTCGATCAGTGACCTCAACGGTACGGATTTCCACATTCACGACGGCACTGTGGAAGGCGTGATGCGGGAACTGTGCAACGCATTCGTCCACACCAGGAAACGCCCTACCATCCCATTCATGATGGGCGTCTATCGGAAGCTGACGAGGCGACTGCCACTCATCAAGCAAACGGCAGGGGCGGCCTCGCTCTTCGAGGCGCGTGTATTCGATGACATGTGCATCGTCGTGGCTGAGCTATCGAAACGCTAGTGGCAAGATTCTGAACTACCATCGAACCTCAATAAATTGTCATCCTGAGCGCAATCAAAACTTGCCGATCCGGTGTTTCGGCGTTAGGACTAACGCACGGCTATTTCTTCTCGCGTGGCGTAGTGCGATTCCACGTACTCGTCGAGAATCTTGATGAACTCAGCGACGATGTGATCACCCTTTAGCGTGGTAAACAGGCGGCCATCCACGTAGACCGGGGCTTTGGGTTCTTCGAAGGTGCCGGGCAGGGAAATGCCGAGGCTGGCGTGTTTGGATTCGCCGGGGCCGTTGACCACGCAGCCCATGACTGCGACTTTCATCTCTTCGACGCCGGTGTAGCGATCTTTCCAGGCGGGCATTTGCTCGCGGAGGTAGGATTGAATCTGCTCGGCCATTTCCTGGAAGAAGGTGCTGGTGGTGCGGCCGCATCCGGGGCAGGCCGTGACTTGCGGCGTGAAGCTGCGAATGCCGAGCGATTGCAGAATCTGCTGCGCTACGCGGACTTCTTCGGTACGATCGCCGCCGGGGGCAGGCGTAAGGGAAACGCGAATGGTGTCGCCGATGCCTTCCTGCAGCAGAACTCCGAGCGCGGCGCTGGATGCGACTACGCCCTTTGCTCCCATTCCCGCTTCGGTCAGCCCGAGGTGCAGCGGATAACTGCAACGCGCGGCCAGCGAACGGTAAACGTCGATCAAATCCTGCACGCCGCTGACTTTCGCGCTGAGGATGATCTGATCGGCGCGCAAGCCGCACTTTTCGGCGAGCTCAGCCGAATTCAGCGCGCTCACGACCATCGCTTCCATCGTGACTTCGCGCGCGTCTTTCGGTTCGGCAAGACGCGAGTTCTCGTCCATCATGCGGGTGAGCAGCGCTTGATCGAGCGAGCCCCAGTTCACGCCGATCCGGACCGGCTTCTGATTCTCGACCGCAACTTCAATCATGGTCCGGAAGTTGGAGTCGTCCTTGCGGCCGATGCCCACGTTGCCGGGATTAATGCGGTACTTAGCCAGGGCGCGGGCGCACTCGGGATACTTCTTTAGTAGTTGGTGTCCGTTGTAATGGAAGTCGCCGACGATGGGAACGCTGACGCCCTGCTTGCCAAGTTGCTCGACGATGGGAGCGACCGCGGCAGCGGCGTCTTCGTTGTTGACCGTGACGCGAACCAGCTCGGAGCCCGCCCGCGCCAGCGCCGCCACTTGCTGGACGGTGGAGGAAATGTCAGCCGTATCGGTATTCGTCATGGACTGCACCACAACCGGTGCATCGCTGCCGACGCGGACGGCATTGATCGAGCACGTAACAGTTTTTCTGCGTTGAATGTTTGCCATGTTTACCTAGTTTAACCCATTCGATTCGAGGTGCGAAGCGCGAGCTATCCGAAGAGCTCGCTATGGGAACCCAACCGGACAAGTTGCAAAATGTCGGCATTGGGTTTTCGGTAAATCAAAAGCAGATCGGGCTTGAGGTGGCATTCGCGGTGGTCTCGCCATTCGCCTCCAAGGGCATGATCGCGGTGCTTCTCCGGGAGTGGTTTGTCTTGCGCCAGAAGCGAAATCGTGGCGAACACCAGTGCTTCAAAGTAGCGTTTGTGCTGTCCGGATTTTTCCCGCTTGAAATCGCGCTTGAAAATGTTGGTGCGTTCAATCGTCCGCATTCAAGTCGGCCATCAGATCGGAGACCTTGCGGAACGAAGGGAGTTTGCCGGTGCGAGCCTCCCGGATGGCCGCTTTCGTTGCTGCATTGGGGATCTTTACGTCGAACGGCAGAGCTTTTTCCGCGACAACTCGAGTCAGCAGCACCCGGACCGCGTCGGAAACGGACAGACCCATGCTGGCTAGCGTCTTTGCCGCCCTCATCTTGATCCGCTTATCGATGCGGACGTGAACCATCTCTGTGACGGGCATTTGTGACCTGTGAGATACATTGTATCTCAGACGCGCTGGCCTCGGCAACCCGTCATCTAAAACGAGGTCGGGCGTCTTCGCCCGTCCAGCCGGACGCGGACGCCGGCCTCCACTACGTTCGCTGGCGGGCGAGGGCGTCCGCGACAAATTAATTACGGCAGTCTTTGCATCATTCCCGGCAGGGTTTTTGCCAGGTCGTTGTAGATGACCATCACCGCGAATAGCACCAGGAACACGAATGCGGCCTGATAGATGCGCTCTTTGATCTGCAGGCTGATGTCGCGTCTTATGATGCTTTCGACGAACAGCAGCAGGATTACGCCGCCATCGAGGATAGGGATGGGTAGCAGGTTGAAGATGCCAAGATTCAGGCTGATCGCGGCAGTCAGCGCCATAAGGGGGGTCCAGCCTTTTTCCGTGGCTGCCTCTCCCGCGGCGCGGCCAATCCCGATCGGTCCTTCGATGGTCCGGATCGAGATCTTGCGTTGAATCATTTTCTGTACGAGCTCAAGGATCAGCAGCGAGCCTTCTTTGTTCTGCTCGATCGACTTGCGGAAGGCCGCGGCCAAGGGCAGGGTGCTTACTTTCATCGGCAAGCTGCCGAGACCGACACGATAGCGTTTCTCTTGCTGGCCGGGGACGTCGGCCAACACCGGTTGCAAGGTGAAAGTTCTTTCCTGGCCATCGCGACGGACCGTAATCTCGACTGGCTTCCCCTGGGTACGCTTCAAAGTCTCGATCATCGCGTCGATAGCAGGAATCGGTTGACCATCGACGGTCAGGATTTCATCGCCAACGCGTATTCCAGCCTTCTCCGCCGGCATGCCCTTTTCCAGCTCCGTAACCGTAACGCTGGGCTCTTTGGGAACCCATCCCGCGTATCCCATTTGGTTGACGCCGTAGGCTTCGGGCACAATGGTCTTTTCAAACGACTTTCCGCCGCGCTCAATGGTCACATCGAGAGGCTGGTTCGGGCTCAAGGCTTCTTTGGGGTCAACTTGCTTCCATGTGGGATTCTCAATCCCGTCGAGGCGGGCGATGCGATCGCCGATCTGGATTCCGGCTTTCGCCGCAGGAGTGTCAGGGGACACCCAGCCAATAACCGCCGGCTCGTCCAGCACCGCTGGATATTCGTAGTGCACCATGTAGACGAAAGTCAGCAAGCCAATGGCGAGCAGAATGTTCATCGACGGCCCAGCAATAGCGATCAGAAAGCGATGCCAGCGCGGGTGCGAAAGGAACTCCCCGGGATCGCCGGTGCGCTCGTCCATGGGATTCTCACCGCTCATCTTCACGTAGCCGCCGAGAGGGATGGCACTGATGCGGTAATCGGTATCGCCGCGGCGGAAGCCGAGCAGGCGCTTACCAAATCCGATGGAAAAAACTTCGACTCGCACGCCCAACAACTTCGCGACCGCGTAATGGCCGAATTCATGGATCAGAATCATGAATCCCAAAACCACCGCAACCGCGAGCACTGCTATAAAAAATCCCGACATATGTTTTTGATTATTCCCTTCGATAGATGGAAGCTGTTCGCGCCGCCCCGGCATAGCCTAACTGCTCTATTTTATCGTGGGCGATCCGGCGGGCTTCCGCATCTGCTTCCAATACCTTACTTATAGATTCCAGCTTCCCGACTTTCGTTTCGGCAAGAACCATGGTAATTATGTCAGGAATCTGGGTAAAACGTATACAACCATCGAGAAATGCGGCCACCGCGACCTCGTCGGCGGCATTCAGTGCTACAGTTTTTGCACCTCCAGCCTCCGCTGCTTCATAGGCCAGACCCAGGCAAGGGAATTTTCCCATGTCCGGCGGCTCAAAATCGAGGTGTCGTAAGTCCATGACCGGGAAGCGCATATCGGATGCAATACGTTCTGGAAATGTCAGAGCATAGAGGATCGGCAGCCGCATGTCAGTCACTGAGAACTGAGCAAGTATGCTGCCATCCACAAATTCGACCATGGAGTGGATCGTGGATTGGGGATGGACGATGACCTGCACCCGGCTGGGAGACAAGTTGAACAAACGGCAGGCTTCGATCACCTCGAAGCCTTTGTTCATCAGCGTGGCGGAATCGATGGTGATGCGGCGCCCCATCTTCCAGGTGGGATGGTTCAGCGCCTGCTCGACCGTGATGGAGGAAAATTGTGACCCTGGAGTGTGCAGAAATGGTCCACCTGAGGCGGTCAACCAGATCTGCCGAACCTCATTCATCCTTCCGCCGCGCATGCATTGGTGGACCGCATTATGTTCGCTGTCGATGGGCAGGAGCGGTTTGCCCTGGCGTCGGGCTTCAGCGGTAATCAGTTCTCCGGCGGCCACTAAACATTCTTTGTTCGCTAAGCCAACTGTCTTGCCCGCGCGAACGGCTTCGTAAGTGGCTTCGAGTCCAGCCACGCCGACAATGGCGCTGACGATGAAATCCGCTTCGGGGTGAGTGGCAACTTGCACGCTTCCAGCCGAACCATGAACAATTGAGACTCCAGCCACGCCAGCTTTTCTCAGCTGAGTGCGAAGAGTTTCGGCATCTTGTTCGTCCGCGACCGAGAGCAATTGTGGCTTCCATCGCCGAGCCTGCTCGAACGCGGCATCGATATTCCGGCCCGCAGCCAGAGCAATAACTTCGAAACGTTCGGGATAGGCTTCAACCACGCTCAGCGTGCTGCGGCCGATGGAACCGGTCGAGCCCAGGATGGAAATGCGTTTCATTCAGTTCGCTTAGCGTACCGATTGCGAGGGCGCCAATTTCGCGCCTCCCAAGATTGCCGCATAGTGATCGATCCAGCGACGCTGCGCTGCCGTTTCTGGGACAGAAGTACCACGCGCTGCACTCAGGCTTTTGATCGCAGTGTCAGGCGTGACTCCTTTCATGACGAGCAGAGCCGCGGATATCAATCCGCTTCGGCCGACTCCCTGACGACAATGTACTACGACGTTTTTTCCCGCCGAAAGATCGGCGTCCACCTTTTCCAGAGCCTTTGCCACCTTAGTGTCCGAGTCCGGCACATGACGATCCGGAATTGGAAGCGAGACATATTGCATCCCTTGCGCTTTCACGCAACGTGCTTCGTTGCTGAGCCCCAGATCGTTTTCTTCTTCGGAAGTGAGTAAGGAGAAAACCGTATCGACTCCCTCACGCGACCAGCTTGCGATCTCATCTTCAAGCCAGTCGTCGCCGCGAGGTCGTGCCGCCAATGCCAGCTTCCCAGCCCACGGCCCTTCAACCCAATAGAGTTTTGTCGACATGCTTCAGTCGTTCCCTTTCACGACGATTTCGCGCGGGAGGGCCTCAACGTCAACGCCACGCCTCCGCAGAACATAAATGCGGTGATGTCCATCGAGTATAGTCCCGTCGGGCCTGATTTTCAGGCAGTCCTTCTGTCCGGGCGCCAGTGATTGTATGAGTACATCAGTGGTGAGGGATTCCATCTTGGCAAGCTTGGGCGCGCTGAGCGAGGCTTCCGGGTGGAGAGGTTTAAGCGGTGGATACTGGCGAGACTTCGACATTTCGGATAGAGTCGTTGACCTGCATTATCTTGGTGAAAATCTATTACTGCATGACGCGCCAAGCCGCATAGTACCACAGCACTGGAGCGGCAAAGAGCAGAGCATCGATGCGGTCCAGCATGCCTCCATGGCCCGGCAGAATTGTTCCCGAATCCTTCGCCCCCGCTCCGCGTTTGATCAACGATTCCACCAGATCACCCAGCTGCGCCGCGATGTTGAGCGCCGCCGATAGCAACAAAGCCGGTCCTAGCGGCGGTTTCTGTAATGCGAAGAAACCGTCGCGCCTTTCGATCAGATGCGCATTCAGCAGAGCGGTGCTGATCGGCAGGGCATAGTTGTACAGCAACATGCCCACCACCAGGGTTGCCAGCAAAGATGCCAGCGCTCCTTCCCAGGTTTTTTTGGGGCTGATGCGGGGCGACATCAGATGACGGCCAAGGGAACGTCCAACGAAGTACGCAAAAATGTCTCCCGCCCACACCAGCAGCAGCAAATAGAGAAGCAAGAACGCTCCCGACCACTGCTCGCGCAATTGCACCAGAAATCCGAGCGGCAATGCAACATAGACAAAAGCAAAAGCAGAAACCATCGCAGCCGGAAACGAGCTGCTCAGGTTAACTCGTCGCATGGCAACCGCGAGAAAAATAAAGGGAGCAATCGCAGCCGCGAATCCCGCGCTGTAAACAAAGATCGCGGTCGAGAGCAGGGGCTTCTCGCTTCCCGGGTTGATGGCCAAAAGCAGAAAGAATAGGCCGACAAAAATGTATGTAGGCCAGCGCAGAGGCCGGATGCCATACGCCTCGGCAAGCTTGAGCAATTCCTGCACCGTAAGCAACGCAACCAAAGCCGCAACCAGCGCGAGCACGGGCACGGGTGCGCGCAGCACCAGCAACAGGACAATGGGAATCAAAACCACTGCGGTGAGAATTCTCTTGAGCAGAGGCAAGAGCCTTAGCTCCTGCCCGTCTTGGTGGTATGAGCCTCGTGAGCGTGCGCTCTGGTCCGAGGATGTTCAGGTGTATGAACCCGCGTGGCATCGCCGGCCAGACCGCCATAGCGGCGCTCGCGTTTCTGGAATTCCGCGATGCCCTCGAGCAAATGCACGCCGCGGAATTCAGGCCACAACGTAGGAGTCACATAGATCTCCGCGTAAGCCAGTTGCCACAGCAGAAAGTTGCTCAGCCGCATCTCGCCGCTGGTACGGACCACCAGATCGGGGTCGGGTAAGTGCCGGGTATAGAGATGACGGGAGACGGCGTTCTCATCGATTTCCAGATGATCCAGGCCGCCATTGCGCGCGGCCGCGTCCACCATCGAGCGGAACGCATCCACCAGTTCGGTGCGCGCACTGTAGTTGAGCGCGAGCGTCAACACCATGCCGGAGTTGTGCGCTGTAGCTTGGCGCGCCCACTCCATTTTCTCCTGCACCGAGGGCGGCAGTTCGTGCTGGCGGCCAATGTATTCCAGGCGAATATTGTTCTTGTTCAGCGTGGGTACTTCTGCTTTCAAATACCGGCAGAGCAAACCCATGAGGAAATCGACTTCGCCGGGAGGACGTTTCTTCCAATTCTCCTCGGAAAAGGCATACAGCGTAAGCGCCGGAATGCCGATGTTGGCCGCCGTTTCAACCGTGGAGCGCACGGACGAGACTCCGGCGCGGTGTCCGGCGATTCGCGGCAGATGGCGCCGCTTGGCCCATCGGCCGTTGCCGTCCATGATAATGGCGATGTGTTTTGGGAGCCGCTTTGGGTCCAACCGCAAATAAACTTCCGCTTCCTTGCGGTCCAGCCCGGCGGGAACTGTTGCTTGCAAGCTAACCTCTGCTGTTTGTTGAAGCTAACACAGCGGGGAAGGTGGTGGCAATGACACCAAAGAGCCACACCTGAGTCGACACGCGCCGCCGCTCGCACTTCCAGATCAAAATCATTTCACCCTATCGCGAATCGGGAGGTGGGCTTATAATGGGCGCCGTTTTTGAAATCCCGGCCTACTATCGCGGCAACAATCTTACTTGACTCGCTGGGTGTGACCGAGATTCGCGAGCGGCGGAATCAACTTATCAGGAGAACTTCATGAAGCATTCGCGCGCTATAACCGTTGCGGCATTCCTCAGCGTTCTAGGCTTGCCTTTTGCGATGGCACAAAGAAAAGACGAGGTCCGTGACTTCCCGCCCGACTTCCACCAATACATCCGCGAAGCTCTTCCCGAAGACATGGTTCCTGGCGGTGAGTTGGCTCTGCCATCCCAGATCCTTGGCATCGGCGGGCTGGCGAACGGCATCCTCATCAGGGATGTTGTCATCAGCAATACGGATAAGAATCTCAAGAATACCAACCGGGCCAGCAACAGCGAACCCAGCATCGCTATCAATCCCGCCAATCCTAAAGAAATCGACATCCTTGCTTTTACCGCGGGATGGGGAGCAGATGCGCCCATCTGGCATTCGACGAACGGCGGAAACATCTGGTCGCTCGACTCTACAATTCCCAACCCCACTGGCCTATCAGAGAGGGGATGTCCATGCGACCAAACTCCCGACTACGGACGCGATAATCGTCTGTCAGCTACATTTCTTGATTTCGATAACTTGGGTATTGACGCATACAGTGGCACTACGACCGATCCGACTTCGGCGGCAGCCTGGAAGTGGTTCGTTCAGAATGGCGTGGCGCAACCCACCGACCAGGTCGGGCAGGGCGGTACCGATCAACCTTGGTTGCTGGTGAACCACGATCCGTCCACCCAGTCGCAAGACGATGTTTACGTAGCCTACGACAACTTTGACGGCGCGCCAGACATGCGTATCGCGGTTGCTCCGGGAACCGATCCGCCTGATTTTACCGTCGATAATCTGGCGGGATTTTCGCAGGGAGAGATTAATCCAGGCCAGCGTCTAGCGGTCGATCACAAAAGCGGCGCGGTCTACACTCTGTTTCAACAGTGTCCCACCACAGTCGCGAACTGCAACAACATCGCCGCTGATCCGAAGACCATCCACTGGTTCTTAAATCGCTCGACTGACGGCGGCCACACTTGGATCTTGAACGGAAGCTCTACAGGAATTCAAGTCGCATCTGGACAAAGCACTCAACCGCAACCGAAGTTTGGAACGGTGAATGCTCTTCTCGGAGGAGTCAATCACATCGCAGTCGATCCGAATAACAGCGACGTTTACGTGGTCTTCGGCAACCGCGATCCGAAAACAACTAACAACCGGCTGAGCATCGTTCGCCTGACCTCGAACGGCAAGGGCGGTCTCAAGATTGGCAAGCCGCACTTTGTTACCGGCCAGGTGCAAGCTGCGCTGCCTTCAATGGCCATTGCGAAGAACAGCAAAGGAACCATCGGGATCCTCTACGTGGTCTACAACGGACTCGACAAGAAAACCGGGTTTCCGACCTACACCGCAAAACTGGCGATCAGCGACGACCACGGCGTCACTTTCACAACCCATCAGCTCGAGAAGTTTCTCTCACCCGCCAAGGACGATGGTGATGAACGGCAGCGCGTCCTCGGGGACTATGAGCAGTTGAAAGCTGTAGGAACGACCTTCTACGGGGTTTTCCCGGGAAACGGCGTGCCCTTCGGCCGTCCTTTCGCCAACATCGATCCGATCTTCTTCAAAACGACAGTAACCGAATAGCGCTCAGCTTCGGCCGCCTGAGGACAGTTGTTGCTCCTCAGGCGGGCCATGCTGCCTGCGTTATTTTTCGCGGGCTTCTTCGGGCACCACTTTCAATTCCAGCTTTTCCGTGTGCCTCAAAACCGTCAGAACACTGCGTGCTCCTACCGTCGCATCGGTCAACAGGCGATGCAGGTCGTCTACGCCCGCGATAGGCTTGCCATCCATCGCGATGATGATGTCGCCCTCGCGTAATCCTGCTTTCTGCGCCGGGCTACCGTTCGTAACTGAAGCCACGATCACGCCACTTTCGCCGGGGAGATCGTAAAAGCGCACGACACGGCGAAGCAGCGGCACGGTCTGGGCCTCGACGCCGATGTAACTGCGGCGGATTCTGCCCTCGCGCAGCAAGCGTCCGGCAACGAACTTCGCGGTATTGATTCCGATCGCGAAGCAGAGTCCCTGTGCGCCCATGATAGTCGCCGTGTTCACGCCCACGACGCGCCCGTCGGAGCTTACCAGCGGGCCGCCGGAATTGCCCGGGTTAAGCGAAGCGTCGGTTTGAATTACGTCTTCAATCAGCCGTCCGGAATAGGAGCGCAAAGAACGTCCCAAAGCGCTGACCACGCCAGCGGTGACCGTGTACTGAAAGCCATAAGGATTGCCGATGGCAATCGCCAGTTGGCCTACGCGAAGCCGTTGCGAGTCTCCAAGAGGAGCGGCCACAAGATGAGGCGCGTCATTGTTGGGCAAACCGATGCGAATTACGGCCAGATCAGTCGCGGGATCGTCGCCGATGATGTGGGCAGGGAAGCGCTGCCCATCGGGGAGCGAAACATCAATTCGCGTGGAACCGTGTACCACGTGGCTATTGGTCAATACCAGGCCGTCAGGCGTGAACACAAATCCCGAACCACCGCCCTGACGTTCCCGAGATTCGCCGGAACGGGTTAGCGCAGCCTGCGCAACATCGATTTTCACCACCGAGGGGCTGATCGCCTCCGCAGCGCCGACCACGGCTTGCGAATAAGCATCAAGCAAATCTGCGTCGTGAAGCCGGGCTGTGACGGAATTTTGGGCAACTGCTTCCGAAAAATCTGCCAATGGAAAAATACTACCTTGCTGAGCCATAGCTGCTAGATGAGATCAGCGGGAATCCGGATTCAAGGCTCACGCATGTCTCCGCGCACTCTGCGGGTGTTATCAGCGACATCACCTGACCCGCGATTCCATTGCATCTTCCTGCGCTTTGGAATAAGCTGGCCCCACTTGGGGCAGCTTACGCATCGACATTCCTGTCCCCCTAATTCAAAGGAGGATCCGTATGCGACTTCGCGTATCCGCTTTGTTCGGCCTGTTGTTGTGCGTGCCATCTATCGCTCAAGATCATTCCGCCCACACTCAGTCCAAGCCGGCAACGCTGATGTCTGGGGTGGGAAACGTTCACCATCCCGTCTCGGCCAGCAACCCCGAAGCGCAGAAGTTCTTCGACCAGGGGTTGTGCTTGATTTACGACTTCAATCACGACGAGGCGGCACGTTCGTTCCAGCGTGCGGCAGAACTTGATCCCAAACTCGCGATCGCTTACTGGGGCATTGCGGAAGCGGTGGGACCAAACTACAACGATCCAGCCAGCGAACAGCGTTTCAAACAGGCCCACGAGGCCATCCAGAAGGCAGTCGAGCTTTCCGGCAATGCCTCGCCCAGCGAGCAGGCTTACATTCAAGCCATGGCCAAGCGCTTTCCCGCAGACCCCAAGGCGGACTTGAAAAAAGCGGCCGAGGACTATCACGACGCCATGCGCGAAGTGGTAAAGAAGTATCCCGATGATCTGGATGCGGCCACGCTGTTTGCCGAGTCGGGCATGAATCTGCATCCCTGGGGTCTGTGGCATGTGGACGGAACGCCCGAGGCCGGGACGGAAGAGATTGTCGCAACGTTAGAGTCGGTGATTCGCCGCGATCCCAACCACCTGGGTGCGATCCACTATTACATCCATGCCACCGAAGCTTCTGCGAGTCCAGAGCGCGCCCTGGCGTACGCCAACAAGTTAGCAGCGCTGGCTCCCAATGCAGGACACATCGTGCACATGCCGTCTCACGTCTACATCCGCACCGGAGATTATGATGCGGCGGTGAAGACCAACGAAGACGCTGCCGCCGTGGATCGCGCCTACATTCAAGCGACCGGCGTGCAGGGCATTTATCCCATGATGTACTACAGCCACAATCTGCACTTCATCGCCATGTGCGCCAGTATGAATGGCAACTATGCCGAAGCCAGGAAGAACGCTGACCTGCTGGTCGCGAATGTGGCTCCGCATGTCAAAGACATGCCTCCACTCGAAGGTTTCATGACCATCCCCATGGCGGTGAATCTTCGCTTTCACAAATGGAATGAGATCTTGGCCATGCCGCAACCGGATCCGGCGATGAAGATTACCACGGGGTTCTGGCATTTCTCTCGCGGCATGGCGTTGGCCGGCACCGGCAAATTGAATGAGGCCGAGGCAGAGTACAAGATTGTTTCTGAAGCGGAACAGAATACGCCGCCCGATGTTGTCTTCTCGGCGCCCATCAATAACAAGGCGAAAGACATCATGAAAATTTCCGAGGATGTTCTCGGAGCGAAGATAGCCATGGCCAGAAAGGATTACCCGCAGGCCATCTCGCTGCTCACAGCGGCGGTTGCGATTCAGGATACCTTGAAATACGGAGAGCCTCCGGACTGGTTTTTCCCCGTCCGCGAATCGTTAGGCGGCGCGCTTCTGATCAATGGCGACGCCGCAGGCTCGGAGAAAGTTTTCCGCGCCGACCTCGATCGCAATCCGCGCAATCCGCGTTCTCTGTTTGGATTGCAGCAGGCGCTGAAAGCACAAAACCGAACTTACGACGCGGGCTTTGTCGAGGCCGAATTCCACCACTCGTGGACGGGTGGAGAAGTCAAAATCGAGGACCTGGTCTAGTCCCGCTGATACTTTGTCATTCCGAGGAGCGAACGCGACGAGGAATCTGGTTTTCCCCGGCTACACCAGATCCCTCGCTTTGCTCGGAATGACAACTGCCGAACGATCAAGGTTTTTTCATGCTGGGGTCGTCGTTGGGATCAATGTAGTTGAATTTCAGCGGCGCCATGCCGTGGATCTGCACCACGGTTTCCCCGCTGCTCATCGCATAGTGATGCATACTTGGATCAAGATACGCGAAGCTGGTGGCGGCAAAGCTCATCATTTTGCTTTCGTCGAATTTGTCCCCCATGCCGACCTTTAGCGTGCCGGAAATGACGGTTACGTTCTCGCGTTTCGGATGCCAGTGCGGGGCGATCTTGTAGCCCTCTGGCATCTTCAAGCGGACGGTGTAATCGCCGGCAGCTCCCATCGGATTACCCTCGAGAACCGCAAGTGCAGCCCCAGGCTGGAGGAAGGCGGGCGCTGGTCCGAATTGAATCTGGTCGGGGGTGAAAGCGTTCTTGGGTGCCGGCTTAGCGGCTGGTTTGGCTGCCGCATGAGGGGACGCAGGTTTCATATTGTCCTGAGCCACGACAAAACCACACAGCAAGACGACGAAAACAACAAAGTAGTTTTTCATGATCTTCACCTTGGGCTCCTGAGAAGCTGGTGAGATGGATTGGACTCCACGTACGGCGGAATTGTACACGTTAAGGCTGGGCTTTCAATCGTGTGGCTTCCTTGGGCACGGCACACGCTTGTGTTGCGTTCTTTAAAGCTTCGTCCAACGCGGAGCCCAAGGTGGCAAATTCCTGGGAACTCATGACCCTCTGCATGCCCTCGAAGAGTTGGCGCTCTTCTTTGCGGATGTGTTGGACAAGCTTCTCCCCGAAACTGGCCAGGCTCTGCCGGTCAAGACTGCGGCTGGCTGCTCGCGAGAAACAATTACGAAGCTCGGCGTGGTCGACCAGGAGTTCGCTTACCAGGTGTTGCAGTTGCGGAAACTTCTCTGCCGCCGGAAACAGTTCCTTCTCTTCCGCCGCGAAATGAACTTCAATCTCGCTCTCGAACTGCTGCTGAATTTCCGACTGCCAGGCCTGTGTGTCAATTTCTCCCGCCTCCAGCGCACGATCGAGGCGCACGCACAATGCCAGCGCATGCTGGTGCTGCCGCGAAAGCGGGATCAGGCTGGGGTCACGCAGCATGTGGCAATGATATACGAGTGCGGTAGATCTCCGGCACCGCTCGATCCCATCGAGTATTAAGTTCTGATGGCGTCACACAGGCGTCGACGCCCGCACCTACATCGGCAACTTGATCAGGGGTTCCTTGTTCACACTGGGTGTCGACCATTCGCTTCCATCCGAGCGCAGGGTGAGCCAATCGGTACGTACTCGATCCCACTCCTGAATCAACATCCCATAGGATTCGAATAGCTGGCGAATGCGACTCCTCTCCCAACCCACGACATCTTCCAGAATCGGCGCCAGCACCGCCAATGCATTGCTACTAAGGATGGTTCGCTTCGCGACCTGAGAAACATGCTTGGCTTCGGAGACCGCGATGGTGAAGCCGTCGCGCACATTGACATGCAGCATGACGTGCAGGTCAGAGCTGCCGTCGCCTACATAAATAATGTGGTCCGGCCCGACTTGCTGTTCGGCTTGCAACCGGTCGAGCATCGCCACTTTGCCATAACCGGCGGTGGCGCGAGCGATGGATTCAATCTGGCCGGCATCGTTGTAGCGAAACTCCGTTCCATAGATGTGACTCGGAGGGACGATTCCCTCGAGCGCCGACTGAATGACCTCAACCGGCGCGGCCGAAAGAACATAAAAATCGAAGTGGTAGCCGTCGATCCCACTCTTGAGAATTTCGTAGAGCAAGGCGATGTTTTCCTTCAGCCGAACTCCCTTGCCCGCCTCATAGAGGTGTTCCTTGCGGACCCGGCTCTGAAACTCGGGATCGTGCAGAAGCAGATAAGCGAGCTCAGCCCCCTGTTGCACCAGGTTGAGCTTGGCCATCCCCTTGGCCTTGCGCTCGAACTCCTCCGTCGGAATGGCCACCAATTCGCTGAGCACGTAGCCGGAGTCGTTGAAAGTCAACGTTTGGTCGAAATCACTAGCAAAAATATAGCGTTTAACGGGTTTCTCACTCATGTAGCTATTAGATTCGATAGGAAGGCAAAAGACCAATCAAAAACATTGATCGGTGCTATATGCTTTAAGATTTAATCTGCCGTTAACAATCGACTCGCCCGTTTTGGGATACATCTCCGAAGTTCATGAATGGTGTTCCCTGAGAGAGCCATGCGCCCGCGTGGGAGACTTCCGACGCTTCGGTGATGCCGCTCCCGGGCGGCAGCGCGGCATCTACCGGTGAAATAGGATGAGGCCGGTCAGGCCAAAAAACCGTGCGCCTGATAAATGCCGAGCGTTTTCCAAGCGTAAGACTGCCATATTTGCACTGAAAATAAAGGTGGCAACAGTGGTACCCGGATTTTCGTCGCAGCGAGGCACTGTGCGGGTATGCTGTGCGTGCAAGACCTTTCAACCTTGACATGCTTCCTCTGGCGAGGCAGACTTACCGTGGCGTAACTTTGGCAAGGGGGGCGGCCACGGGCAGACCCAACATGCGAAACGTAAATCTTCTCTTGCTTTCCTTGGCCGCGTTTTTTGTTGTGCCTCCACATGCCAGTGCCGGGCAATTTAAGCCCGCGGTCTATTACAACCTCGGTTCACGGCAACGCCCTTATCAGGTCATCACCGCCGACTTCAACAATGATGGGAACTTAGACTTAGCTGTAGCGGATTGGCTTAGCGGTACTGTGAGCATTCTCTTAGGCAATGGCGACGGCACCTTTCAGCAGCCCTTAAAGTTTTCGAATCCTGGTCCGGAACAGATAGCAGTAGGAGATTTCGATGAGGACGGGAACAACGACTTGGCGGTGCTCGAGTTCGGTGGCACCGGGCACAGCGTGCTGGCACTTTACTTTGGCGAAGGCAATGGCAAGTTTCGAAAAGGACCGACCTACATCTTGGGTATACAGGGGTCGTATCTTGCTGTGGCCGACTTCAATGGCGACGGGCACCTCGACGTGGCGGAGACAAACGGCGGAGAGGGAAAAAATCCTAACGTGATGGTGTTCTTCGGAACCGGAAAGGGAACGTTTGGAAAACCGACCACATACAAAGTGCCGGGGCTACCGGGTAGCATTGCTGCCGGCGATCTAAACGGCGACCATCACCCGGATATCGCGATTGCGAACGGAGGATTCGTAAGCATCCTGCTTAACACCGGCAACGGCCATTTCTCCAACCAGATTCGTTATTTCGCTGGCGGTGGAGAAACGCCAGATATTGTCATTGCCGACCTACGGAACGATGGCGGGCAGGATTTGGTTGTGGCCAACGCTGCAGATGGGATGGTTGTTCTGCTGAACAAAGGAAACGGCACCTTTGGCAAACCAACCATTTACGTAGCCACTTGCCACAACTGCCAAGCTCCGGAAGCTTGCGTAGCTGCCGACTTCAACCTCGACGGGAATCTCGACGTGGCCTGCGCTACGAACTCTGAGGACTCCTACTTCTTCTACGGCGATGGCACCGGCAAGTTTGGCCCCGCAATTCCCATCAACGATACCATCAACTTTAACGGCGGCTACTCCATAGCTGCAGGCGACTTCAACAACGACGGAGCCCCCGACCTCGCCATCCCGATTGAACTCAAGGGCAAAGTCGCCATCCTGCTGAATACTCAGTAGGCATCGGGCTTCGGATCTTACCGCAAACACCATTCTCGTTGACTCCGCTAGCACGCCCAGATAAAATATGTCCAAGAACCTTATCTACAGGTTAATGCAGTTCTTTGACAATCCGACCTAGGCGACGGCGCAGGCTTTGAGTTCCAAAACGGAAACGCGAGTCGGGGGCCCACGCGTAACTTCCATGTTGTCTAGATTTTGCGTATAACTCCTTTAAACTCAAAGATCTAGCACATAGTCATAAAATAAATCTTGTGTTTTCAAGATTTTGCGAACGAAGGGGGGAGGGGGGTACCCGATACTAAACAGTAAACCCGGACCAAAATGGGACGAGCGTAAAGGGGCACTGGCGCGATGCCGGAAAAGCATCGCTCATTATATCGCCAAGCCCAACCGCCGCTGGGCGGGCGGAATGAAATCATCCCGTGTCGTTCTCAGCCCGCCTTTACTAATTCCTTCCCACCGTTGAAAATGATGGCTTCGCTCTCAATAGGTTTTTTCTTGAGTGCGACGTGCATAATAAAAGAATCATCGCCCGAATGCGGGCCACTGGAGCAGAAATCATTATGGGAACTTCCGGAGAACTGATTCGCCTGATCAACTACGTGGACGACATTACCACCACGCTGCGCCGCATCAACGCCTTCGTCGCCGCCATGGAGAGCGACGAAAAAAAGCGTCTGGCTGAAAGCCTGAAGGTCGCGGGCAACAACCTTGATGCTCTCGTGGTCCGATTGGAAAAGGGTGGGCAGTAATGGCACAGGTCCACACCATTGCCGTGATCGGCGCCGGGACCATGGGGCGGGGCATCGCTCATGTGGCGGCGCTGGGCGGCTATCCGACCATCCTCGAAGATTTGCTGCCCAACGCTCTGCGGCGCGCGGAGACAGAAATTCGTGGCAACCTCGACAAGGCCGTGGAGATTGGGAAGGTTTCTGCCGAAGATGCCAAAGCCGCATTCGGCCGCTTGCGATACGCAGGTAGCGTTGAAGAAGCGGCGCGCGAAGCGGATCTGGTGATCGAGGCTGTGCCCGAGGAGATGGAGTCGAAGATTGAGATCTTCACTCTGCTCGATAAAATCTGCCGGCCCGGAACCATTCTGGCTTCGAATACTTCTTCACTTAGCATTACCGAAATTGCCAGCGTCAGTTTCCGGGCCAAGAAATGTGTCGGCATGCACTTCTTCAACCCCGTCCACAAAATGAAGCTGCTGGAAGTTGTCCGTGGACTCGAAACCGACGACGACACTCTCTCGACTGCCGCCGAAGTGGGCAGGCGGATGGGCAAGGAAGTTGTGGTGATCAAGGAGTCGCCCGGCTTCATCACTAGCCGCATCAATGCCATGATCGGCAACGAAGCGTTCTACATGCTGCAGGAAGGAATCGCCTCGGCGCAGGATATCGACAAAGCCTTGAAACTCGGACTGAACCATCCTATGGGGCCATTCGAACTGGTGGATCTGGTTGGCCTGGATACGCGGCTTTCGATTTTGGAGTATTTGCATAAGAGTTTGGGAGAGAAATATCGGCCTGCTCCACTGCTGGTTCAGTACGTGAAAGCCGGACGCGTTGGCCGCAAAGCGGGACGCGGTGTGTACGAGTATCCGGAAGTGAAGGTTGACGAGAAGAGAACGCCGGTCGCTAGGGCTGGCGATTAGCAACCGGCGCTGGTCCCGCTAGTTCTTGTTGATGTCCTGCCCTGCCTCCAACTTCTTCACCAGAGGCTCAAAGAAAATCTTCTGGTTATCGGGAGCCCCAGCCAATGTGATTTTGATTTCTTTAAGCGCGTTGCTATAGTCGCCCTTGGCTGAATAGATTCTTGCCGTGCCGTCGTGAACCACCCAGTCATTGGGATCTTTCTTCGCCGCCTGACGGAAGTAGTCGAAGGCCTGATCCTGTTTGCCCTGGCCCTGAAGCAAACGGCCATAGGCGTAGATTTGAGCCGCAGTCGCCCGTTCCAGAGCCTGGTTCTTCGCCACCTCAGCATCGTCTTTTCGGCCCATGGCTTCGAGAATCTGCGACTTGGTTAGGTAATTGTCGAATCGTGGCTCGGTTCGGATCGAAGTCTCTTCGTACTGCAGGGCTTCATTCAGGTCATATTTGCTGGTGAGAAGGTAGGTTGCCGCATCGTCCCATCCTTCCCACGTGTATTGAGCAAGGCCCTGGAGTTGGTTGTGCAGGCTGGCTTGCACAATGTCATGCACATTCACGTCAACCTTGAAGGGAACGGCAATCTTCTCCCAACGCAGCGTGGCCACGGCTGAATCCGCTTTCACATCATCGAAGTCGAAGGTCATTGCTTCACGGGGTTCCGTCGCCTGCGGCTTCACAGTCACTCTTAGTGCGTCGTCAGCTTGGTTGTAGGTGAAGCTGCCCCACGCGGTGTGGACTTTGGAGAAAATCACCGTCCACTGATTCTCTCCCGGAATCGTGAAGAGCGCATATGTGCCCTTCGCCAGCGGCTTTCCCTCGATCGTGACGTCGTCCGTGAACTTGATGATCGTGTTTTCATTCGCTCCCGTGCGCCAGACTTCGTTATACGGCACAAGCTTGCCCCAAATGGGGCGGCCCTTTACCAGCGGCCGGGAATAGCTGATGGTGATGTCGGTGATTCCGATGCGCTGTGTCACCGCGGAGTGTTGGCTATCTCGCGGCAAGTCCAGGAGCGCGGATTGAGCATGGCAAAACGAACTTCCAAACGCGAGCCCTGCAACCAGGGCGACGATCAAATGTTTGAGCATGGAATAACCCTCCGCTTCTAAATTGTGTTCCGGGGAACGGAACTGGATTGAGGAAACGACCGTTTAGACGGAAGGACAGACCGCCGGATAGCGAGTTGTAACAAGTTGTAAAACCTGAGGCAGCTGTCAGGAGAGGTCGTCTAGGTTACTGAAGCCGCGCGACTGGATCCGAATCGAGGCGCTGCGCTACGAGTGATGTTGACAACCCGAATCCCTTCAGTCCAAACGAAGTTCTTGCCGATTGCCTTTACAATGCATTTGTGACTGAAGGTAACAAGCCACGCTTGGATCGCGTTCTCGCTCAACTGCGTCTCTACGAGCACCCCCTGCTCGATTTCGATGCTCGCGCCAAGGGCGATAGCGTTGAACTGATCATCCAATTTAAGAATCCACGCATCCCGGTGCACACCTACTACTTCGATCTGCATCCGCGTGATCTGGACCACTCCCAGTTCGAATGGACCTTCCAGCGCCAGCTCTACGACTGCCTGCACGACTACCTGGTGGAAATGTTCATCCGCACGCCGCAAGACCGCGTCGAGCGCCAACGGGAAGGCTTGTGAACCTGCGCCAGAAAATTGAAGAGGAAATCCGCGAGCGTGGGCCGATTCCATTTTCGCGTTATATGGAACTGTGTCTGTATGACCCCGACCTGGGTTATTACTCGCGCAATGCTGAGCAATTCGGCAAGGCTGGCGACTTTTACACATCAAGCGACGTGCACGCGGTATTCGGACGTCTCCTGTCGCGTCAGTTCGAGGAGATGTGGCGAGCGTTAGGATCGCCGGCGCAGATCGAGATCCTGGAGCTTGGCCCGGGTCGCGGACTATTCGCCCAGGATGTGCTGGACTGGTTGGAGAAAAAGTTCCCTGACTTCTTTCGCGCCCTGCATTACAGGCTGGTGGAGACGTCGCCCGTTTTGCGAAAGCGATTGCAAGCGACTTTGGAGCGGCACTTCGCAGCAGGGGAGACTTCGCTCTGTTCGGCCAGCTTGAGCCTGGGGGAGGGCACGACTTCCGTCGTGCCGGATAAGGCCGCTCTCGCGAGGAGTTTCGCCCCTGAAGTCCCCGTCATAGTTTTTGCTAATGAATTTTTCGACGCGCTGCCGGTTGAGGTCCTGAGCACGCAAGGCGAGTTGCGCATCTCTGAGAAAGATGGACGATTGGTTGAAACCTGGAACGCGGCATCTCCCGAGGGATTGGAGTTCATCGACCGTTACAGCGTTCATCCCGAAGACGGAGAGAGAATCGAAGCTCCCCTGATCGCACAACTCTATATATCGCGAATCGCGGCCACGGTGAGGCGCGGATTCATAGTCGCCATCGACTACGGATATACTCGTCAGGAACAGCTTGCTGGCCGGCATCGCGGCACGATCGCTACATATCGACAGCACTCTGAGAGTGCAAATCCTTACGAAGCGCCGGGAGAACAGGACATCACCGCGCACGTGAATTTCACCGCCCTGGCCGCGGCAGCCGAACAAGGCGGAATGAAAGTTCAGCCGTTGCTGACGCAAGCTCAATTTCTGTTGGGAATCGGCGAGCATAATCAATTCGCCGATGCCTTCGAAGAATGCCGATTGCCGCAGGAACGAGCCAAGGTTGCGCTTCAGCTCAAGCACCTCATCACACCCACCGGAATGGGAGAAAGCTTCCATGTGTTCATCGCATCGAAAGACATCGACACCGTCCACGTGTCAAGGTTAAGCGGACTCATGTTCGGAAAAACGGCCCGCCCATAAGAGAAACGCCTTCGAGTCCATCAAAAACTTTTATGAGCGAAGCATGGTTCTTCGGAAGTTACCGAACCATCTATAACCTCGTCGTGTCTGGTTGCCTGTAGGGGAGGTCGCATTGGAAACCGCCGCGCGTCCACCTTCGTGGAAGATCCTTCTGGCGTTCGCCATTATCTACTTCGTTTGGGGATCGACGTTTCTGGCAATTCGCGTCGGAGTCGACGAAGTACCTCCGTTCCTGTTGGCGGGAATCCGCTTTTTCGTGTCGGGCGTCGTCCTTTACGGGTGGATGCGGCTCAAGGGTGCGCCACCTCCCAGTCGAACCGAATGGGCGTCAGCGACGGTGTTGGGGGCGTTGATCTTCCTCGTCGACTATGGCTGCCTGTTCTGGGCCGAACAGCGGGTGCCCTCGGGCATCGCCGCAGTTGTGCTGGCGACCATTCCGGTGTTTATTACTTTGCTCGAGATCATCTTTCTGCGTACCCAGCGGCTTACGGTTCGGCTCGGATTGGCTCTGCTGGCGGGCCTGTGCGGCGTAGCCGTTCTAACCCTTCCGTCATTCTCGTTCGGGGAAGTTCCCATCAACCGTGCCGGCGCTCTCGCCCTGTTGGTTGCGGCATTCACTTGGTCTGTAGCAACGATCCTAACTCGCCGGCTTACTCTTCCGGCCTCGAAGCCGATGAGTGCAGCCGCTCAAATGCTTGCCGGCGGAGCCCAACTGTTCGTGCTCGCCGCTCTCTCGGGTGAGTTTGCCGGTTTTCACTTGAAGGCGGTTTCCGCGAAAGCCTGGTTCGCGCTGCTTTATCTGATCGTCGCGGGTTCGATCGTTGGCTTCACCGCCTACGTCTGGCTGCTGCACCATGAATCACCAACGAAAGTGGGAACATATGCCTACGTCAATCCCGTGGTCGCGGTTGCTCTGGGATATTTCGTCGGCGGAGAAGCTGTTGGTCCTCGCACCTTGTTGGGGGCTCTGCTCGTCCTGATCAGCGTGATTGCAATCACCACAATTCCCAGGAAAGCCAGTAATGCTGGGAAGCAACCAGAGCTGTCCATCGCGGAAGCCGATTAAGCTGTTCTCGAAAGCTGCACCGGAAGTACAGGTCCCGACGTTATCCCGAAAAGCGCGTTAGCCAACGATATGATGTTTAGCTGTGCGCTTTGTTTATCGCTTGGGGATGCTCGGATGGCTATTAATGCCGGTTTTGGCCTTAGGCCAAACCGGCCAGCAACCCAGCGCTCCGCAATCAAGTGACGCGCAGCCTACCACCTCACAACCGGCAAACCCAAAGCCGATCAAGCCCTCAGCCGTGGCAGCTGCGGCCGATGCCTCCAGACAAGCGCGCGAATCCGCTCCTCCGATCAAAGTAATCGGGGACGACGATTTAGACGATAACACCGACTCGGCTGAGGCTGCCAAATCTGAGCCAAAGCCGAACGGTTCGACCGCGCAGCAGAAGTTAAACGAAGATAAGACAACCCGTGACGACGAACGAAAAGTGCGTCAGTTCTATGCCCAAGGATTGACATTCAAGAATCAAGCCAAAGTTCAGAAGGGCAAGATCGTCGACATCCAGAATCGCATGACAAGTCTCAAGAATCAGTTTGCCGCGTGGAGTGCAGGATTCGCTCAGGATTCTGAAGCGCAGGCTTGTTGGACCTCGACCTATTACACGCCTTATTACAAGGACTGGTGCGACAGAGGACGAAACTTGAAAGCACAATACGAACAATTGCAACGTCAACTCGCACAGGAAAAGGCCAAGCTCGAACAAATGCAAGAGAAAATCCGCCGCGCAGGCTACGGCAATGGCGTCTACGATCCCGATTAACTAGGAACGACCGCAGTTCAAGGCCGCGTCATCTTCTCCGGCTTCATCAACTCGTCGAATTCCTCGCCCGTGAGATGTCCGAGCTTCAATGCCGCCTCGCGCAAGCTAGTCTTGTCAACGTGCGCGGTGTGGGCGATCTTTGCAGCTTTGTCGTATCCAACCGTTGGTGCCAGTGCGGTCACCAGCATCAGCGAATTCTTCACGTACCAATCAACCTTAGCGCGATCAACCGCAATGCCTTTGATCATGTAGTCAACGTATCCGTGGCAAGCGTCGGTGATTAGGGTCACCGAATGCAGAAAGTTGTAGATGATGACTGGCTTGTATACGTTGAGTTCGAAGTTGCCTTGCGATCCGGCGAATCCGACTGCTGCGGTCGCACCGTGAACCTGCACGCACACCATGGACATAGCCTCGGCCTGGGTGGGGTTTACTTTGCCCGGCATGATCGAAGATCCAGGCTCGTTCTCCGGAATAGTCAATTCGCCAAGGCCGCAACGCGGACCCGACGCCAGCCAGCGGATGTCGTTCGAAATCTTCATCAGCGATGCAGCCAACGTTTCCAGCGCACCCTGCGCAAACACGATCTCATCGTGCGCGGAAAGCGCAGCGAACTTGTTGCCGTGTGAACGGAAGGGAAGCCCCGTGAGTTCAGCGATCTTCTTGGCCGCTCTTTCCGCGAACTCAGGATGAGCGTTGAGCCCAGTGCCCACCGCGGTTCCGCCGATGGCAAGATCGTAGAGACCGCCCAGCACTTGCTCCAGCCGCTTGATGTCTCGCTCCAACAAACTGGCCCAGCCGCCGAATTCCTGTCCAAAGGTCAGGGGCACGGCATCCTGCAGATGGGTGCGGCCGATTTTTACCACGTCGTTGAATTCTTTGGCTTTCGCCGTGATGGCATCGTGAACGTTCTTGATGGCTGGAATCAGAGCGTTCCTCACCCGCTCCGCCGCCGCGATGTGCATGGCCGCCGGGAACGTGTCATTCGACGACTGCGACATATTGACGTCGTCATTCGGATGGATCGGCTTCTTCGATCCCATCTCGCCGCCCGCCAGCTCGATGGCGCGGTTGGAGATGACTTCGTTGACGTTCATGTTGGTCTGCGTGCCGCTGCCCGTCTGCCAGATGCGCAGGGGAAACTGATCGTTGAGCTTGCCCGAGATCACTTCGTCCGCGGCCTGCACGATGAGCCTGGCTTTGTCGGCGGGAAGCTTACCCAGATCCTGGTTCACCAGCGCGCACGCCTTCTTAAGAATGCCGAACGCGCGGATCATCTCCGGCGGCATCACGTCGCGCCCAATGTTGAAGTGGAGCAGGGAGCGCTGCGTCTGAGCGCCCCAGTAAACATTGGCCGGGACTTCAATCTGTCCCATGCTGTCAGATTCTATGCGGGTGCGAGTGGCGGGTTCGGCGGTGGTGGCCATTAGGTGTTCCTGACTGGTGCCCAAAAGGAAGAGAGCAACCAAAAATTATACCCTCGGCCGCGGAGGTTTTGCGCCGGTGTGACAACATGACCCGCTCGGAATGCGACGCGTGCTAGAATCTTTATCTTCAAAGAGCCACGGTTTCCTTTCTTGCGTGCTCTGCGCGGTTGATTCCAAGGATAGACATTGCTGACCAAACAGAAGTCCGAGACCGCGCTTCAGGTTCCCGACACGCTCCCGCGAGCTCAATCGCAATCGCGCTCCAACACTCGGGTCGACGTGCTTGTCATCGGCGCCGGGCCGACGGGTCTTGCCTGTGCGATCGAGGCGCAAAGAGCCGGATTCAAGGTCATCGCGATTGATAAGGGTTGCGTAGTCAATTCCATCTTCAACTATCCCGCCAACATGACTTTCTTTACCACGCCGGAGCTGCTCGAGATTGGCGACATCCCGTTCAGCACGGTCAACCAGAAGCCCACGCGTCAGGAAGCGCTCGAGTACTACAGGAAGGTCGCAGAGCATTACCGTCTGCCGATCGCGCAGTACCAGTGGGTGAAGACGGTCAACGGTGGTGACGGCAATTTCGAGGTCACGACCACGGATCGCCTGGGAAGAATTTACGATTACCACACCCGCAAACTGATCGTCGCAACCGGCTACTACGACCTGGCGAACATGCTCAATATTCCCGGGGAAGACTTGCCGAAAGTGTTTCACTACTACCGCGAGCCTCATCCCTACTTTGACAACGACGTTCTGATCATCGGAGGCAAGAATTCCGCGGCAATCTCAGCGCTCGATCTTTGGCGGCACGGAGCGCGCGTGACCGTGGTACACCGCGGGGCGAAGCTGCATCACCACATCAAGTACTGGATCTTGCCCGACATCGAGAATCGCATCAAGAACGGCGAAATCAAGGCTTATTTCAGCAGCTCAGTGGGAGAGATCGAGGCCGATCAAGTGGCGATCTATACGCCCGAAGGTGTGGTTCGCCTGAAAAACGATTTCGTTTTTGCGCTAACTGGATACCATCCCGACTACGATTTCTTGCGCTCGATGGGCATCGAACTTTCGACCGAGCAATGCCGTCCGGTTTGCGACCCCCTGACCCTCGAAAGCAATGTCCCTGGAATTTATGTGGCCGGCGTGATTGTGGCCGGTTCCAGGACCAACGAAATCTTCATTGAAAACGGCCGCTTCCACGGCCAGCAGATCGCCGCGCACTTGAAGCAGAAGATGGGAGCGGGAGCGGGCGCCTAGCCTTAATCTAACTAAGCGAGCGTGACTGTTTCCTCGCCCAACTGCTGATTGATCAAGCGCGAAACCAGGGGCTTCAAGTCTTCTCCGGTCTTCTGCAGCACAAAATCCTGATTCGCGTCGGACCAGTCTAATTTGAAACTCGTGGCCAGCGCCGAAATCCAGATTTGCCGAACTGGTGCGTTGGGCGAGATCACGAAGCGCGAACCATCGTCGAAAGATATGTGCAGCGCTCCCGATTGGTCCTCGACTTCAATGTCGGCCGATTCCTCCGCCGTAATCAGACTCTGTTTGAGAGACTCCAGGGCAGTGTCCGCACGTTTGCGAAAATCGTTCTCGTCGAGCATGGAAAGATTATAGAGGCTCTCAGCTTTCAGCGTTCAGCTAAGCCATCGATCTTGGCCGCCATGATGAAATCGCTCTCAGTCAGGCCGTCGATCTTGTGTGTCCACAATGTGATTTCTGCTTTGCCCCAGGCGAGCAGAATGTCGGGGTGATGTTCTTGCGCCTCGGCCACCGCACCTACCCGATTCACAAAATCGAGGGCTTTTTTGAAATCGGGGAAGGTGAAGGTACGTGTGATGTGGTGTTCGTTGACCACCTTCCATTGCGGCACTTGCTGATGCAGTGCTTCCAGTTCTTTTCCTTTGAGCGGAGGCACGCCTCCGCGGCAAGGAACGCAAGTCTTGCTGGCGAGAGAGGACATAGGCAATCTCCGAAAGCATTGTAGCGGTTTGCGGCGAGGTGAGTTTGGTAACTAAGAGAACTCACTCCAAAGATGCTAAAATTATGATAATCGTGGCAAAATCAGCTTTACGGGCTTAAGTCATTGATAAAGAAGGTTTGTCTTATACTGGCGTTCAGTGCTGCGCTCCCGGCGTCGGGAGCGAAACTCAACCCACCTCCGGTCACCGAATACCGCTTGCGGTTCTACCACACCCATACCAACGAGCGACTGGACATTGTTTATCGCCGCGGCGACACATACCTGCCGGAGGCGCTCGACCGTCTCGACCAGTACCTGCGCGATTATCGCACTGGCGACGTCCACCATTATGATCCGCGGGTGTTCGACCTGCTGCACGACCTGACCGCTTCCCTCGGTCGTCCCTCGGCCGAGATCGATATCATCTGCGGATATCGAACTCCGCGTACGAATGAGTTTCTGCGTACCCGCAGCCCTCACACCGGTGTCGCCGAGCACAGTCTGCACATGCTGGCGGAAGCAATTGACATCCGCCTCCCGGGCGTGCCCACTGCCCAGTTACGCGATGCCGCTCTCGCACTGCATCGCGGCGGGGTCGGCTACTACCGCACTTCTGATTTCGTCCACGTGGATGTTGGCCGAGTCCGCCGCTGGTAGAGATTTCGAGGTATACCCCCCTCCCCCTGATCTTTTGGAATGATAGGGTTACAGCCAGACTACCTCCAAAATCTTTGAGGAATAAGGACTTACGCGTAAAATATTCCGGAATAAGGAGTTAGGGGTTCCTCTTCCCAAATTGGGTTGATTGTCAAGGAGCTAACATCTATCGCGATATAATATCTTGATGGAGCAGCTAAGTCAACCCCAGCAGCCGACGGGGCCGTGCCTCAGATTGACCGCGGTGGCGTTTTGTTTTCATTTTTTTGCGCTGGCAGTTCAGTTGCGACCAAGGCTTTACGCCTAGTAGGTCAGCAGTTTGATCGTGTTATTCATCTCGGGCACCGGTTCACGGTTGTAGATTCCGTTCACTGCGATTGAGTTGAACGACAGATACAAATGACTCTGTCCGGAAATTCCGGTGCCTCGTGCGATGGCTCCCATAAACAGATCCGGACCGCCTGGTAGAAGGTTCGCGAAATTGGCGTTGCTGGTGAAACTGGTCACAGGCTTGGAAGGACCGAGCGCGGTTGACCCTGGCAAAATCTGATTGAGGACTACGCGTTCTTCTTGCTCGAAATAATCTCCTTCCGTACTTAAATGCACAATGCTCACGGTGCCGGTGGAGGCGTCGTTGGTGATGGTCGGGAAGGTGTGAAAACCGTCTTTGTTGTCGACCGAGACAGGTTTCGACCACGTCTGGCCGTTGTCGGTCGAGAAAGTCGCGTACACGCGGGTATTTACGCAATACGTTGGCGGATCGTTTGGTGGAGGCGGGGGTGTGTATACGTTGGTGCAAGCGTCATAGACCAAGAAGGTCGTGAAGCTGCCGTCGGACTCGAGACGGTCTGCATGCTGGGTGTAGGAAAAGCCGATTGGGGCAATACCGGTGGGTGCATTGAGGTACATAGTGTTTACAGTCGCAACGGTAACGGGTGTTCCGCACACGGGAGGTTTGGGCGCTCCAGCCGGTGTACAGGTGACAAAATTTACCGTCTCAGTTACGCCTTGTGCGTCCTGCATGTAGGAGATTGTGATTAAGCCATCGGGGCGCGCCTGGACGAACGCGTAGAATTGACCGTCACTGTTACCGACGTTCTCCATTGCGCTGCAGTGCGAGAGGCTATTGGTGCAGGCCATGATGAACATGGATTGAGCTTCACCGACGATATAGACATCACCTGCCCCTGTACCCGAACTCCGTTCATCCACGGCCAGCACCGGATAGATTGAGCTCTGGTAGGTAGGGTCGATTTGCACGGGCGGAGTTTGCATCCAGCAAGACTCGGCTTGCGCTGCGGTGTGAGTGCCGTGGGGGCATTTCGAGGGATTCAACAAATCGGCGGTTGAGGCACGAAATATTGCTCCACCATACACAAACCGATTATCCGCTGCGAAGACCGCGCCCCGGACGGAATCTGCCACAACCGAGGTGGTTCCCAGTCCCATGGTGTTATTGAAATTAGGCAAGCCGCCTTCAAACTGCACACTGCAATCGGCCGTGCTGGAGGTGTGCACGTAATACCCGCTAAGACTGCCATCCCACGGTCCGCCGGGAGGAAGGTTGCCGCGAGCATCGGTCGCGGTTTGTACGATCAGATCCGATCCAGCGCCGGCGCCATTGACAATGAAGTCTGCGGTGGGCGTGACTTGGAGTACCGCGTTGACTCTCGGCTCCAGGTTGAAGCGGGCACCGGATTCTCCGTTGCATGGCTGTGATTTGGCAGCAGGTTCGGGCTCAAGCTGGCTTGGCTGGGTCTTCATCTGGTGCAGGAGAATCCGAGCCCGTTCGAGGGCGGCGGGCGAGGGTTCGCCGAAGCGCTGATTCAAAGCCTTTGATTTCGGATTGCCGGAAACCTGCATCCACGCCCTGCCTTCGTCGGATTCGAGGTACCTGTACATGGACGACTGCTGGTGTTGAGCCTGCGGCGAGACGTGCGGTTGTCCAGAAGGACCCACCCGCGGGAATCCGCCGGTTTGCGCGAAGGCAGCTGCGCAGAGCAAACCTGCGAAGAGTCCAAGGATGCTGTTTCGAAGTGCTTTCATGATGTTATTCCCCCCTTCTCATTGGACAGACCTACGGAGATACACTGAGCTGCGCCCTAATATTCGTATTTCGTCAGAACGTTGTGATAGATGCGAAACGCCTGGTGGTTATAGATTCCCTTCGTAGTGCTGCCAGTGAAGTGAATGTACACGCGGCTCTGCCCCGTCTTGCCGGTGCCGGCAGCCGCCAGACTGAGGTCGGTCGCCCCTTCTTCCCAGCCGTAGGGTCCATCATAGGGAGTCTGGGTAATCTGGTGTGGCGTCTCAGCCGTGGTTTTTCCTGGCGGAACCTGCGCCAGGAATATCTGGGTGTGGAACGTGAGCTTGTCATTCTGCGAGGACAGATAGGCGATATTGACCGTGCCCGTAGAAGCGTCGAGCGCCATGTTCGCAAGGAATTGTTGACCCGCGGCGGCCCCCACCACTTGGAGGGGAGACCAGGTTTTCCCACCGTCGGTCGAATAGGTCAGTACCACTCGCGTCTTCGGACAAAAATAGTCCCCGATCTGCGGCACGGCACACTGGTCATAAATCAAAAATGAGGTTACGGTCTTGTGATCGGCTTCCAGGCGATCCACGTGGTACGGGTACTGTTCAAAGAAAGCGGTGATGTTGCCTGGGACGCCCACGGCAGGATTTGGTTCGTCTATCACCAAAGTCGGTGTTCCGCAGGTTGGAGGGTTGGGAGCGCCGTGCGGCGTGCAATTCACAAACTTGAATTGAGCAGGACCGAAGAGATTTCCATTTCCATAAGCAATGGTGATTCCGCCATCAGGACGCACTTGGACGCTGGAGTATTGTGGGCTGGTGTCCGCGCCGCTGGCGACCACCGACGTACTGCAACTCAGGTTGGAGTTCGTACACGCGGAAAGGGTGATTTGTGTGTTCGGCGTGCTGAACATAGTCTCGGAAACATATACGTCGCCTGCGCCCGTTCCGCTGGTCCGTTGATCCACTGCGATGGAGGGATATTGAGCGTCTGAAGTAGTCTGGTTGGCAATTCCCGCTATGGGCCAGCAGATTGCCGGGCTCTTCTGGGTGCCGTTGGGGCAGTGTGCCGCATTTAACAGGTTTGCCGCCGTACTCTTAACGATAGACGCGGCGATATAGAGGCCATTGCCGCTAATCGCGTAAGTGGCGATGAAAAATGCATCGTGCGCCGGATCTGCCGCTGGTATTGGGGGGCCGACCGGCACAAAATCGCCAACGATCGGTATTCCCCCCTCGAAGTCGGCGTCACAGTTTGAGTTGTCGCGATGAACGTAGTACGCCGGGCTGTAAAACCCGTCATATTGAATATCAGGGTTCAGGACACGTTCATCCTCGGCCCCGCCAACCACGAGGTCGGCGCCGTTGCCGCCACGGTTCGGAATTACGGCAATCGCCTCGTTATACTGGCCATAAAAAGCGGCATTGGTAAGTGGTTCTAAGTCGAAGCGGTTTCCGTTAGGGGTGCAGCCGGAGGTGGGATTCAGTGATTGTTGCGCCACTGAGGTTGACTGGAAGCCGATCATGATGGCTCCGACCGCAACTGCCGCAATCATCGTGTGGTAAAGTTTCATCGCCTTCCCCTCCCAAAGCTCCTCTGTACTGTATCGCCGAGTAATTGCAGGCCGCAATTTCCATCGGCGACGTACAGCAGAGACTGAGCAACAACATCACAACTTTGTGTTGTCTAACGCCAGTTAATGTGGGCGAGAGATGCACGGCGTTTGTCACGCAGTTGTTAATTTTTTGTCTTTTTTTGCCAGTGACCTATTGACCGCTATGGTGGCTGAGACGAACTTGGGCCGGTGGCCCGGCCTTCTGCATTCGAGCGTTCCTGTCTGCTTATCCTAGAACGGAATATCTTCGTCGCTGATCGGGGTTGAGGCGGCAGCGTGTTCTGGCTCGGGGGCGCGCTGATCGAAATTGCTTCCGCCTGCGGCTGCACTGCGGGAACGCCCACCGGAATCGTCTCCGGCGCCTTCACCGCGTCCGCTGAGCATGATCAAGTCATTGGCGATGATTTCGGTTTTGTACTTCTTCTGGCCGGTTTCTTTGTCGTCCCAGGAGCTGGTGCGCAGGCTGCCTTCGATGAAGCACTTGCCGCCTTTTTTCAGATACTCGCCGACGATCTCCGCCAGGCGCTGAAAGGCCACGATATTATGCCACTCGGTACGATCCTGCCACTGGCCGTCTTTATCCTTGAAACGTTCGTTCGTGGCGATTGAGAACTTGGCAACTGGCATGCCGCCCTGGGTGTATTTCACCTCGGGGTCCTTGCCTAGATTTCCGATTAAAATGACTTTGTTAACGCTTCTTCCTGCCATGAGTGCTGCTCCTTCCGCCTGCGGCTAGACACCGGGAATCGACACGAAATTACGGCTGGAAGGCAATATATCAGAAATAGCTGAGGCTTGAGGCTCAGGGACTGAAAGAGTCGGCGAAGGCGGGCCAAAATGAAACTGGATTCTGCCGCTCAATAGTGGGCTGGTTTCAAACTACTGCGCGCCAGATCCCTCGACCGGCTGAAGTGCGCCGGATCTTCGGGATGACGGCGGTCAAAGAAATCCGACCAGCCCGTGGTCTTCGGCGTGGATGAAAATCTCGAACCTTACGGTATAATCGGTGCTATGGCTGCTGAAGCAGACTCCTTAAAGCCCGCCGGGATGGTGCCCGACGAGCTTAAATTTGAACCCAAGTCCAAGGGGCTGTTAACTCCTCGAAAGAAGAAACCAAAAGAGTTGGCGGTAATTACCGAGTGCTGCACCGGGTGCGCGGGTTCTCCGGCTTGCGTGGAATATTGCCCGGTGGAAGATTGCATGTTCTGGGTTCCGGACGAAGACCACCCGCCATTCGGCAGAATCCAGGTTGATCCGATCCTTTGTATCGGATGCAAGAAGTGCATCAGCAAAGGTCCAGACGGATGTTTCCTCGACGGCTGCCCGTGGGACGCAATCGTGATGGTGGACACGGTCGAGGTGGAAAAAGAAGTCGGCGCGATGGCGATTTGAAATATTATTAGCGCTAGCCTCCGGCCTTAGCTTACACCTTCGCAGGAGTTGCCCCAGATGAAGGTCAGTCATTTCTCCCTTAGCAAGCCTCGGCCAAAGATAATCTTCACCGTGACTTTGCTACTTCTCGGCAGTATTCTGGCCGTTGCCCAGGAGACGGTGCTCTATCGCTTTCAGTCTGGCAACGATGGCTCTGAACCCAGAGCCGGTCTGATCGCGGACGCGGCCGGCAACTTATATGGCACCACGTTCTATGGCGGCAGCCAGGCGAGTGTAGGCACGATCTTCAGACTTACCCCGCCACGTGGGCGCGGGGCGGCTTGGTCGGAAACAGTTCTCCACACTTTTTCGGATCTCCTCGGGGGATGGGATCCGTGGGCCGGACTGATTTTTGACAAGGCCGGGAATCTCTATGGTACGACGTGGCTCGGAGGTACTTCTGGCGATTGCGGCGTCGTGTTTGAGCTTTCGCCTTCCGGTAGCTCCTGGACCTACACCGTAATCCACAACTTTGCCTGCGGTGGCGTCAGCGACGGCGGCGAGTCGCGGGCTGACCTGGTGATGGATCAGTCTGGAAATCTGTTCGGTACTACCTCCGTCGGCGGAAGTGGAAGCTGTATCGGCGGATGCGGCGTCGTCTTTGAACTCTCTCCCTCAAACGGCGGGTGGACCGAGAATGTGCTCTATAACTTCCAGGGAGCTTACGACCAAAGGGGCGGTACCGGCGGCGGTGTCGTCCTGGATAAGCAGGGTAATCTCTACGGCTCGAACTACAGGGCCAGCGTGCGCGATGCTGCAAGCGCCGTGTTTGAATTGAAGCGTCCGCCCAAAGAGGGAGGCCCGTGGCGGTACAAAGTAATTCATGATTTCACGGATTCCAAGGACGGGTCGTTTCCTGGTGCGGGCGTTGTTTTCGATGCGCACGGCAATCTTTACGGTACCACTGAGTTCGGAGCTGGGTCCGGGTGTGGTGGATCCGGATGTGGAGTTGTCTTCGAGCTAAAGCGGCAGTCGACGGGCGCTTGGGTTTATGCAGTGCTGTACCGGTTCGCGGGAAACGGCGATGGGGGATTACCCCAGGCGAGCTTGACGCCTGGTGCCGCTGGCGAGCTGTACGGGACAACTCAAGAGGGGGGTACCGGTCCCGGATGTAGTGGGCTGGGCTGCGGGGTTGCGTTCCGGTTGCGCCCACCGCGTAGCCCGGGTGGCGCTTGGACGGAAACCGTCCTGCACACGTTTCGTGGAGGAAGAGATGGATACGTGCCGTGGGGGCAACCCGCATTCGGCAAGGGAGGACGGTTGTATGGCACTACCCAATTTGGCGGAATACCTACGTGTGAAATCGACAATTTCGGCTGCGGCACCGTGTTTGAGGTCATTCCTTAGCTGAGGGACAGGCTTGATGGGACGGCGATTCCAGCTTTGTTCGTCCTCCCGGCAGTCGGCTGGATGTTTTCCATTTGGATTGCGGATCGGCACTCCGAAACGCCTCCGACTCGGCTCCGCCCGACTTGCTTACGGGTCGCCAGACCTTTATCTTTCCCTTTGCCGTATCGCTTTTTCTGTTTCCATAGCTTGCAGGCGCACGTCGTTGGAAACGTCCGGCAATTCTCGTTCGTAGGGCGACACCGCTGCAATGTCCTCGGGCTGGCCAATCAGGTAGAGCGCGCGCAGTGCTTCCCAGACCTGTTCCGTGCCTGGATCGATGGTTGCGATTGCAGCGCCAGCCGCTACCGTTTCTCCGGTCTGCGCAGACAGCGTCCGCAGACGGCCGGTGATTGGCGAACGGATTTCTATGGTCTGATCTCCTGCCTGCAATTTCGCAACGATTCCTGATTGATGAATGGTTGTGCCCAGCGCGCTGGTATCGATCACTTTTCCAGGCTGCGTGACGGTGACTGTGGCTGGCTGCAGGAGTTCGAGAATCTGAGGCCTTCCGGATGCGTCGCCGAAGCGAACCAGCGAAAGCGCGGCGTTTCCTCGCACCGTCAGCGAAGGATCGGCGAGCATTTTAAGGAGAGCATCATGAAAGCCCGCGCCGGATGTGTCTTGTCCCATGACCCAGGCGTCGGTATTGCGGACCTCTTCGACTGGGTCAGAGGCGAGCCGCACAACCTGCGGATACCACTGCCTCACGCTTTGGTCGTGTCGAGTGATGTGTTCGCCGATCTGTACCAGCGCGTGCTGAATGTGGCGAGGATGCTTTTGGTCTTGCAGATATTCGGCTAACTGTTTTTCAGAGAGCTGGCGGCCGAACCAGGTGTTCCACCAGAACAGAAACGGCATGAGAACGATTAGCCATCCGGTCGCGAAAAAGAGCAGCCGGTTGCGCGTCGACATACGCGGCTTGGGGGGCTTGCTTGCGTCGGGCGTAACCTGTGGAGTTGCGTTAGGAACTGCGGACATGGGATGACGGTTCTCCGTGCGCTTTGAGACTTGAGTTACTCCACCACATCGGCATCGAGCACCCGGTCCTGCTCCAGATAGTGCGACACTGCATATTGAGCCAGAAGCGGCGTCTGCACGCGGATTTCAGCGCCGATCCATTCTCCTTTGTTGTGGGGAGCGTTGAGCGGATGGTTGCAACGTCCGCCACTGCCAAATTGGGGGCCGAAATCCGCGCTCTGAATCTGGTCGAACTGTTTGAGTCCGCGCCAGGCTTCATCGCCCACCGTGCCCGAAACATCGATCTTTAATCTGACGACTGACATACGAAAACCATTTTCACCACAGAGTCACAGAGACGCAGAGAAAACTTAGGCAAAGAATTTTCTGTGACTCTGTGTCCCTGTGGTAAAGCTTTTTCACGCAGCGAACAAATGATAGAGCATGAAATAGACAATCACGCCGGTGACCGAGACGTACATCCACAAGGGGTACGTCCAGCGCGCGATGGCGCGGTGGCGGTCGAAGCGTTCTCGCAAGGCGCGGCTGAGAGTAATAATCACCATCGGCAAAATTATGATTGCGAGAATGGTGTGGGACGTCAAGATCGTGAAGTATACCGGGCGCGACCATCCTTGCCCCTGGAAATGCTTCGACGGCGAGTGCGCATAGTAGTAAAGGCAATAATGATAGTAAAGATAACAAGTCAGAAAAAGCGCAGAAGTTAGCACTGCGGCGATCATGATGGCGCGGTGCGCAGCCATCTTCCCATGCTTGATGAAGTTGCGTCCAACCAGCAGCAGGACGGCGTTTGTGCCATTCAGCGTGGCGTTGATCTGGGGGAAAACCGTGTATTGCGGCAGAATTTGCATTATACGGCAGGCCTCGTAGTGCGGCGATTTACTCGGAAAAAGCATAGCCCAAACATGAAAATCGTGAACAGCGCGAGCGCGGCGATGGAGGCTGGCAGTGGCAACACGGTCGGGCTTTCAGGATAGAGAAGAACGCGCAGTGCCTCGACGCCGTAGGTCAACGGATTCAGTCGCATCACCAGCCGCAGCCAGCCCGACGCTCCCGCCAGTGGAAACAGCGCGCCTGAGAGCAGCCACAGCGGGATCAGAAAGAGATTAATGATGGCATGGAAAGCCTGTGTGGAATCCATGGGCCACGCGATAGCGAATCCCAGAGAGGTCAGCGCAAAGGAAACCAGGAAAACCACAAAGACGACCAGCAGAAAATCAATGACCCCCAAATGCACGCCGACAAAGGGCGCAAAAGCCAAAAAGATCAAGCCTTGAATGGCGGCCAGCGTGGTTCCACCCAGCACCTTGCCGAGCACGATGGCAGAGCGGGGCACGGGTGCGACCATGACCGACAACAGGAAGCCTTCTTTGCGATCCTCAATTAATGACATCATGGCGAAAATCGAGGTGAAGAGCACGATCATGATCAACGCGCCGGGATAGAAGTAATCCAGATAGTGCTGCTGTCCGGGAGCGCTGCCCGCGCGGAACGAGGTGCCGAAGCCGGATCCGATAACCAGCCAGAACAGCAGTGGCGAGGCGATCACGCCTACCACGCGCGAGCGCTGGCGGTAGAAACGAACGATCTCCCGCCACCAGAGCGTGAAGGCGGGCAGCATCACGCCGCTGGAGATTGGGGCAGCCTGCACTGGCAAAGTTGCGCTTCGCGTGACCACGTTAACCTTTCTTCGGCAGCAGCGCTGCGGATTTCTTCATTCTTCCGCGCACTTCGAGGAACGCATTCAGGAAGAGAATGCCTGACAGCGTTAGCAGAATCAGGCTCATGAAGAGGCCGTCGACGGTGGTGACGCTGGCTTTCAAAACGATCCACGCCACTCCCATCAAGGGGACGATCCCGAGTATGACGGAAAGGACCAGCATCATCGGTTTGCAGTCTCCTTCTCTTCGCCGCCGTTCGTCCAGAAACGATGTCCGGTGCGGTGAATGAAAACGTCTTCCAGGGTGGGCTTGCTCACTGAGATTGCCTCAATCTCGCCGGGGAAAGCCTCGACCACATCGGTAATGAAGCGATGGCCATTCTCGCGTTCGATACGGACCTGCCCGTGAAGCACCTGTGCGTCCAGATGGAAGCGTGCGCGGATTCTTTCGGCGAGCGAGTCAGGGTCTTTCGCATCCAGCAAAATCACGTCTCCACCGATTTCATGCTTGAGGTCATCCGGCGTGCCCAGTGCCACCACTTTGCCTTCGTTCAAGATGGCGAGGCGATCGCAGCGCTCAGCCTCTTCCATGAGGTGAGTGGTGACGATCACGGTTACACGTTCTTCATCGCGCAGAATGGCAAGATATTGCCAAAGGTCGCGCCGGGCGCCGGGATCGAGGCCGGTGGTGGGTTCGTCCAGCAAGAGTACCGACGGGTGATGCAGCAGTCCCTTGGCTAATTCCAGCCGCCGCTGCATTCCTCCGGAGAAAGTCTCGGCTTTTTCATTGGCCCGATCGGCTAGTCCAACCCGGCCCAGCATTTCTACGATACGCGATTTCAGCGGCGCTCCGTGCAAGCCATAGAGATGTCCCTGATGCCAGAGATTCTCGGCGGCGGTCAGCTTCACGTCGATGCTTTGCGCCTGGAAGATTACACCGATCTGGCGGCGCAGATCATTGGGGTCGCGGGCGACGTCAAATCCCATGATCTCGGCCCGCCCGCCAACCGGAATCATCAGAGTGGAGAGGATGCGAAACAACGTCGTCTTTCCACTGCCATTCGGTCCCAGCAGTCCGAAGAGTTCGGCCTGACGCACATCGAAGGAGACGCCGTTCAGCGCGGCGCGATCGCCATAACGATGCACGACATCTTGAACAGAAATAACCGCAGGCCCCACAGCGATGTCGGTCTCAGAGCCAGCCACAGCAAATGGAGTTTTAGAAGCCACAAACTATTCTACGATGAGATGCTGGCCGGCGGGTCACGCGGCTACCGGTTTTCGAGTTCGGCCTGGCACTCGCTCTTCAAACGATGCCGGCACCTGCCGCCACACCTGAATCGCGAGAACGACAGCCGTCGCTAGAAGCAGGGCTCCAACGGCGACGTGGGCAACAGTCGAAACCACCATAGGCAATTCGGGCTGAACCGCGTCGCGTCCCCACGCCACACGCGTCAGGAACGCGGCGAAGCCAAGGCAAAGTTGAGCGATCAACAGAGATACTAGAAGGATCGCTGGCCGCCGCACCGCTTCGATCTTAGAGAATTGCGACAAAGTACGGATTGCTGTCCAGGTCAGCACGAAGGCAACGATTGCGGCGTTCCCGACGTGCGGCCACCAACTCATACCGTGATGGCGAAACATTGCCCCCAGAATCAGTTGAACGTAGAGGACGAAGATCGAAAGCAGGGTGAGGGTGACGAGGCTGGGACGGCGGCTGTCGAATTCAATCTGCGGAACTTCTTCCACCCATTTACGTCCGGTGAACATTGCGATGACAACTGAGATGCAGAAGAATGTCTGCGCCACGGCGGCGTGGGCCGAAGAAACCCATGGCGGCTGAAACAACAGGACTGTAAGCCCACCCAGGATTGCTTGCGTAATCACTGTACCGAGAGCGGCGACGCCGAGCCACTTCATCCAGCGACGGCGGTCGGCAAACCACGTCCACGCGGCGATGGAAATCGTAAGTAGCACGATAGACCCGGCGATGGCGCGATGGCTCCACTCGAACTTTATTCCTCCATGCAATGGGGGAACGCTGAAGGATCCGAAGGATGTAGGCCAGTCGGGGATGGAGAGGCCGGCATCGTTGCTGGTAACGAGCGCACCAGCGATGATGAGCACGAAAGTCGCGCAGGCTACGAAGACAGCGAAGCGGTGGTGCGCGCGATTGTAGGTTGTGGCGAGGGCCTTCAGCGGTTTACTCCCCGGTTGATTTCACAGCTGCCGAGTTGCGCTCGGCGGGACGGATCAGAGACCCGTCCGGCGCGAGTGAAGCCGGAAACTACTGCGTCTTGAAAGTCTGGTCTACCGTCTTGCTGTCTTTGGCGGCCAGCGTGACTTTTTGAGTTTGCTCGCCTAGTTTTTCCTGTACGAATGCAATGGTGTAATCCCCAGGCGGCAGGCCCTTGATTTCGTACTTGCCATCGGGGCCGGTGACCGCATAGAACGGGCTCTTTACCACGTTAATGTACATCCGCATCCACGGGTGCTGGTTGCATTTCACCGGCAGCATAATTTCTTCGCGGGCGAAACTCTTCTCTAGCGGGGCAGCCGCCGGGGGTTGAGATTCGTTCCATTCGCGATTGGCTTGCGGGGTGGGGTGGATGTTGTGCGTGGTCTGGTCGTCGTTCTTGATTTCAATGTTTTGACCCGCCATGGCACCCAAAACGTGAGGGTGATATTGGCAGCCCTTCTGGTCGATGGTGACCGCTGTCGTAGGAACCGCAAAGGTCCGATCACCCAGTCCATCTTTTACGTAGACGAAAACATTTGCCAAATCGCCGCCGTCGACGACGATGGTCTCGGCTGTGTTGGTTCCCTTGCAAGCGGCATCCTGGCTCATATCGATCTTGGCCGGCTTGGGAGCTGCGCCGTCGAGTTTCACCGTGCCGCTAACGGAAGCTACTGTGCTGGGATCGATTGGAGTGGCCGCTGCCGCTGGCGCGGCCGTGGTGGAAGGTGCGGAAGCTGGGGCTTCGTTTGTTTCCTCTTTCTTGCTGCAGCCTGCGAGGAGCCAGAGGCCGAGAAGACAGAGCAAGCCAAACATTGCTACCGATGTTTTCTTATTCATTATGTCGCCCTTTCGTGAAGTGTCGAACGCGTTTTGAAATCTGAAATTCAGGTTTACTCGGTACCCGAAATCTTGCCCCGAATGCGCGGGTCGGAAGTGCCCTTGCGCTGGCCGACGGGACAGCGGCGTTACAAAACCTTACATTCTACCGCGAACCGCCGGCGCTTGCCGGGTGAGAAGGCCGTGCGGCCTGCTTAGACTTCGCCGGCATCTGGTTTGCCGCGCTGCTTCGTCCCATAGACGCCGCCACTCGTTTTTGCTCTTCCGGCGTCAGTTGGAAAATGTAATCCACCAATAGCTTGGACTGATCTCCTTCGTAGCCTTGGAATGACGACGGCGTTGGACCGGCGAACACCCAGTGATCGTTCTCGCGGCGGAACAATCCCGACGGCATAGATGTGCCCGGGCTGATGGCTTGCGGATCAAGTACCCAGCGCTGCGCCCAGTCCGGTTTCAGGCGATCCTTGGCTAGCAAGAAGTTTGGAGCGGTTGCAATCTTGTCATGCGCGGGATCGCCAGTGGCGTGGCACTTCAAGCACGGTGCAGCTGTACTCGAGAACAGGCTGCGCGCCATATCCGTCTCCTTTGTGGTCAAGACTGGCACCTGCTCCGGAATGTACGGCATCGGCTGCTGCGAAAGGGCCTGGAAGAATCGCACCAGCTTACGCAGTTCATTGTCCGAGAAAGAGAACGTGGGCATGCGCACCTTCAGGTAGGGACGCACGCCGTTGCGATTCGTATCCGTCGTGCTCAACGAAGGATTCGACAAGAATCGACGCAGCCATTCGGGATCAACACGCGCGCCTTCGGTCAGGAGCTTCGGCGGAAGTTGGTCTTTCCAGTCCGGATCCTGATATTTCTTCATTCCCATCAGCACGGTCGGCTGACCCGGAATGAACTGATGGCATCCCATGCAGTTGTATTTCTTTACCACCCACCAGCCTTCCTGAATGTCACGGCGCGAGTCGCCGGGGAGATATCGATATTGCGCGGGCAGGGAACTCTCTTCGCTGCCCAGCAGGAATGTGGTGAGGGCGCGAATCTGCTCTGCGGTAAGGTGCAGATTGGGCATGCGCAGAGCTTCGGTCTCGGATTTTATCTTGCCCTGGTCGTAGATGTTGGGTTCCGCAAGTTTGTGTTCAAAGAAACCCTTGTGGTCGTACCACGAACTCGTCGCCGGACCCTCTGGGAGCCGGGCCAAGTCTTCAGGATTTTTGATTGGCTCGGCGTTTTTGCCCCCGCGTTGGGCGGTTTCAGTGAAGAGAGCGAAATCCAGACGCTCGATGGGCTTGCTTCCTTCGAACGTTAGCTCCGTGCCGATGCGGCCCTCGTCCTCCATCCCAGAAATCTCATGGCAGCCAGAGCAACCATAATGACGAATCCACTTTTTGCCTTCCTCTTTCAATGCGGGATCATCCATGAAAGAAGCATCGGCGTAGGACGAAGGCTCCTGCTTCTTTTGAGTCATCAGGTAAGACGCAATGTCCTGCGCATCTTCTGGTGCGAGGCGCAGGCTCGGCATGACCGTCATGTTCTGCACTTGCAGTTCGTGTCCGTCGTTGGGGCATTGGCTGTGCTGCAGGTCGAAGACGTAAGGCAAACCCTTCTTGGCGTAATCTTCCGGACCAATATCTTTCTTTTCGTACGGACAATACGGACGAGTGCGTTGACGAGCATTGTGAATCCAGCGCACCAGATAATCGTAATTGGCTTTTTCGCCCTCGCGTGTCAGATTCGCTGCGAAGGTGCCACCCTGCATCTGATCGCCTTCGCCAATGGAGTGGCACGCCAGGCAGCCGCGCATCTCGAAAAGCTCTTTGCCATGCTCCGCATTTCCTGGCTTCTGTTGCGGCAATGGATCCGTGAGCGCCGATTGCCACAAATAAGCCGAGATCGCCTGGATTTGATGATCGGTCAGACGGAAGTTCGGCATCTTGGTAGTGGGACGGAAATCTGTCGGCTTCTTCAGCCACACCGGAATCCAATTCCTGTTCAGCTTGAGCCGGATGTCCTTCAAGTTCGGCCCAATCTTCTTCATGTCTTGCATCACGCTGTGCAACTGAAAATCGAGTTGCTGAATCTCGCCGTCCGCCTTGCTGTTGGCCACTTTGAGCGCGATGGCCTCATCGTTTAATCGGTTGGCTTCCTGGTTGGTCTCCGCCGCATCCGCTTGCTTCATCAAATACGCAGCTTGCTTGAAGTTTTCCTTTTTCTGCTGCTCCAATTGCTTGATGTGTTGGCTAAACGTATTCAGATCCTCGGGTTCCTTGTCGTACCCTTCATAGCGGTGGCAACCCATGCAGCCTTTTTGGCGGAACAGATCCTTGCCTTCGCTGATCGTCCATCCCACATCGCCGCTGACTAAAACCATGTCGGCCGCATGGCAGGTCTGGCATCCGGCTTCGACGTTCTGCTTGGGAAACAGTGGCCACAGCCAGTGTTCATAGTTTCCGTGCGCCTTCTCGACACTCGTGGTAGCGCGGCCGTTGCCTTGATGGCAAGGCGAGCAGCCGAATGTGTCTGGATCGTGGATTTTCAAGAGCCCGGGACTTGGATGGCTAACAAAAGCCTGCGCATATTCGTCAGGCTTCTTTTCGCCCTTCGGAGTCATGACCGCGGGCGTGATTTTCAGCGGCTCACGAATGCCCATGTGGCAGGACTCGCAGCGGTCGACAATATTAGCGTCGGCCACATTGATCTGCACGATCTTCGGGTCCCACTCTTTCGTCTTTCTCTGCAAGCCCTCGATCTGAGTCGGCGTCAGATCGACCATGTGGTCGGCGACATAAGTCGTCATTGCGGTGCCGGCCGCCGTTACCGGCTTGATCACCTCGCCCAGTTTCGCATTCAGCTTGGTGCGCTGATCCTTGAGGTCGTTGTATTTCTCTTCCAGTTGGCGGAAGTCGTATTTCTCTTTGTGACCGTCGGGGAACTCGACCGTCCAGAGTCTCTTCTTATATTCCTCCAATTCGTTTCGCTTGCTTTGCTTGCCCGACGAACTGGTCTCAGTCTCGATCTGATAGGTCAGTGCATTGGCGTAAGCCCGCTTGTCAGTAAAGATATTCTGCACCGCAAGGATCTGCGCGCTGAGACTCGTGATCTGTTTCTGAAGGTCGTCCCGCTGAGACTTGGTTGCCGCGTCAACTTGCTTGTAGGCCTGCTCCAGTTGCTGATACTGGGGATCGGTCTCGACCGCTTTCACGGACTTGTCGGACGCCGGCTCCGCCTTCGCCAGAAAAGCGGTGTAGCGCTGCTTCCATTCGTTTTGGAAAGCCTTCCAGGGCCGCTGTCCATAAGCTTCGTCCCACAGAGCCCAGAACAAGGTCGCCATCAGCAAGACCATCGAGACGACGTAATAGAGTGCGTACGACTTCGTGACTACTGGATCTTGCTCGGGGATTGGTTGTTCAGGCACCAGATTCTCCCATTCGTCGTTGGCCGTTCGTCGTTAGCCGTTGGCGTCAAATGGTCTGCCTGAGGTTCCCAGGCCAACGACCAAAGACCAACGACCAACGACACTCACACATTGAACCAGGGTGTTATCCACACGTACTTGATATTGAATGCAAGCCGTAACAGCATCTTGAGCGGCAGCCCCACCATGGTCAGCCAGAAGAACATCATGATGGAATACTGCAGCAGGCTCATGCGCTGATAATCCTTCGGGTTGTAACGCCGGAAGAGCGCATGGACCAGAAATCCGCCGGCCAAGTAATATCCTCCGACTACAATCGCGCCGAAGATCGCCTTAGCCAGGTTCGAGGTGAGCCCAAAAAGATCAGGCAGATCGCGGTTCACTTCATAAATAAGCCGATTGTGATCCCAGGTTTGTCCCGGCCAGAACCATTGCCAGCCAGGCCCGCGGATGAACGTCCCAATAATGATCATCGCAACCCACAGGACGACGAAGCCGAACATGAACGTCCCAATCGCAAACTTGCGCTGCTTCCAGGTGTAATAGCCGCTGCCCAATGGATTGGTGTCGATATACGGAATCACCATGAGGCCGACGATGATTAGCGTTGGCATCACCACGCCGGCGATCCACGGGTCGAAGTACACCAGCATTTCCTGCAAGCCGAGGAAGTACCACGGAGCTTTCGCCGGATTCATCGTCAGGTTGGGGTTGGAAGGCTCTTCAAGCGGCGCGCTCAGCGTGATCGACCAGACCATCAAAATAATCGTGACGATAATGGCGGCCAGGAATTCAATGCGCAGAAGAAACGGCCAGACGTGAATTTCTTTTTGCCAGCCGGGACGGAACGGCCACGTCTTGCGATGATGAGTTTTTGCCATCGCGGGATTGGTTTCGAGTTCGCCGATCAGTTCATCGTTGGCCTTGGCCTGCTTCCACGCCAGATAGATGTAGAAAATCAGCAGCGGGATCAAACCCACGATAGGCACGTTGTCAGGCGCGGAACAGATCTCCCAAAGTTGTCGCCAATCCATAAGAGCTCCTAGCCAAGGAGACGCTGCAAAGCAACGTCTCTACGGTAAGTCCTGTCCACGGTAGAGACGTAGCTTGCCACGTCTCGCCGTTTCGCCTAAGCGCTACGGCGCGGTTTGTCCGCCTCTGCGGTTAGCATTACTGGTGCCGGGCCGGAGATGCCGCCATCTTTCCTCACCCGCCAGAAATGCACGATCATCAGAACCGAAGCCACGATCGGTATCCCGATACAGTGCCAAATGTAAGAGCGCAGCAGCGCATTCGCATCCACGATGGAACCGCCTAGCAAACCAAAGCGAACGTCATTGTATGGCGTCATCCCCAGCATCTTGCCGAAGGGGCCCTCGTGGCCAAGCAGCGGCGTGGCGCGAGCCATGTTCGTTCCCACCGTGACCGCCCAAAATCCGAGTTGATCATCGGGAAGCAGGTAGCCGGTGAACGAGAGCAGCAGCGTGAACACGAGCAGAAGCACACCGATGTTCCAGTTGAACTCGCGTGGCTTTTTGTACGATCCGGTCAGAAAGACCCGGAACATATGCAGCCATACCGCGATAACCATAAGGTGCGCCGCCCAGCGATGCATGTTGCGCAGCAGTTTGCCAAAGGGAACATCGTGCTCGAGATATAAGACGTCGCGGAAGGCCTGCACCTTGCTGGGATGGTAATAGAACATCAGCAGTACGCCAGTGAAGGTGAGCACAATAAATAAATAGAACGTGATTCCACCCATCCCCCAGGTATAGCTGTAGCGGACCGCGTCGCGATTGATCTTAGCCGGGTGCAGGTGCAGGAAGACGTTCGACAGCACGCCCAGCGCACGGTTGCGAGGTGTGTCGTCATGCTTGTGGCGGAAGATCGAAGTAAAGACCTGAGTCTTGGTGGGATCTTTCAGGCCTTCGATTTGCTCTTTGGCCTTCGCAGGCATGTCGGTCTTGAGCGACTGGACATCTTCCTTGACTCCGGCCTTCACCCGTTCGAGCAGGCCCACGCGGTTGCCGTTTTTGCCGTTTCCATTCTCTTCAGGCATTGGTTCCTCTGTTTGACTCTGCATCCACCGCGGAGCTCACGCTCCGCCTGGACAGCCGAGGGCGGCCGTCCCCACACAAACTATTACGCTCGTAAGAAAGCTCCATCGTCGTTGAACTGGGTTGGTTGGCCTTTTGGCCACTGATATAAACGTGATACATCCACCAGGATCTGACCGTCGGGTGCGATCTCGACCTTAGCCCGATCCATCGGCCTCGGTGCCGGGCCTTCGAAGTTGATTCCCTCGCTGTCGTACCCGCTGCCGTGGCACGGACACTTGAATTTGTTTTCGCTTGGCTTCCAGTCGGGAGTGCATCCCAGATGGGTGCAGCGCGCGTAGATCACGAAGATGCGATCCGGCGTCCGGTCCACCCAGATGCGGTACTTTTGCTGGAACTTGGTATCGACTCCCAGGCCATACTCTTCGGGATAGCCGATCTTGAAACTAGTCGCAGGCTCGAATAAAGTGCGCGGCAGAAAGAAGCGGAAGAATGCCAGGAACCACGCCACCAGGAAAGCGGCAACGGCGCTCCACACCAATCGCCGACGCTGCTGATTGACTTCGCTGTCTTCCGGGCCGATCGACGCCACGCCTCCGGCTTTTGCCGCTCGGGACGTTCCAACCGCGGGCGTGCCCACATAACTCGTGGACTCGCTGCTGCGGGATACAGAGGCCGCCGCCGAAGCAGTGGCGGCCGCGGCTGCAGGCCGGGGAGCAGCAGGAGTTGGCGCCGCGACCGGAGCCGCAGCCGCCGGAGCTGCGGCCGGCTCTCCGAGTAGCGCGAAGATTTCTGCATCGTTCAAGGCGGGCAAGCCTTTTCGACCGCGCCGCGCTTGTTCTGCCGCGATCGTCGACTTGCTCCATTTGCGGCCCTCGGCAACCCACTTGGCAACGTCTGCGCTAATGGGCCCGCTGGGTGCGGGGGCGGGAGGTGGTATTGGGGGAGCAGCGGGAGCGGCCGCAGGAGTCGCAGCGGCGACTGGCTCTCCAAGCAGAGCAGCAATTTCTACATCGTTGAGCGCCGGTAAACCCTTGCGCCCGCGTCGCGCCTGCTCTGCGGCAATGGTCGACTTGCTCCATTTCCGACCTTCCGCAACCCACTTAGCGACGTCCTCGCTGAGCCCGGAACTCGGCGCAGCTGCTGGAAGTGCGGCAGGCGGAGGAGTCGCGGCCGCGGCAAGTGGAGGAGCCGAAGTCGCGACGGGTGCGGATCCACCATTTCCACTTTCCCAAGCCATTGGCTGGCCGGCTTTCAACGCTTCAATGTCGGCATCGCTGAGCACGGGCAGGCCCTTGCGCTGGCGGTAGGCCTGCTCCATGGCGATGACCGAATTATTGAGCGCCTTCCGCGGCCACGGCGGAAGATGCCCCAGAATGCCACCCGCATTGGCGGATTCGTCTGCCATCCGACCTCACCCCTTTTTTATACTTGGCCCTACTTCGATTCCAATATTGTAATTCCGTTAGTACTCAGTCTCCAGCGGCAGCGAGCGATCCCAACCTGCGCTCACTTCTTAGACCAACTCCAATCGCCGTGCCCACCAAGTCGGCTAAAGCCGCAATGAATGTCGGCGAATCGTTCAATCCCGATGTCATCTCGAAGCGCTTGATGCCAAGCTTGGCGGCTTCCGCTCGAGCCTCGTGATCGATCTCTCCCAGCGTTTCTACGTGATCGGAGACAAACGAAATAGGAACGATACAGATTTCGCGGGCTTTTTCTGTCGCGAGCTCGCGCAGTGCCGTGTGCAGCGACGGCTGCAGCCACGTACTGGCTCCTACTTTGCTCTGGTAACAGAGGCGATAACCGTTGATCCATCCCCCGCGTTGCATGAGCAGTTCGACAGTCTCTTCAATTTGCCGCTGATAAGGATCGCCCTTTTGGATCACCGCGACTGGAACGCTATGCGCACTGAAAACGATCTCGGGGCGGTCAGGGTCGGAGAATCGTGCCAGTGCTTCGTCTATCTTTTCAACCAGCGCCTGCAAGTAAAGTTCGTGACGATAGAAGCTCTCAATACAATGGACTGCGATGTCGTCCTGAAACAATCGCCTCCACTCGTTGAGGCTGCTGCCCGTCGTCGTGCTGGAATAGTGCGGATAAAGAGGAAGCAGCACAACCTCGTCGCAGCGGGCGTCGCGAAGTTGCTCGATGGCCTCCGCGGTAAACGGATGCCAATAACGCATGGCGATGAAGCAATGGGCGTCGAGGCCAGAATCTGCCAGCTTCCGCTGCAACGCCCGGGCCTGCTGCTCGGTGAATCGGCGTATGGGAGAGCCTCCGCCGATGGTCGCGTAGTGGTGCTGAACCTTTCTGGCGCGAGTGCTGGAAATCAGCTTGGCTAGCGGTTTTCGCCCGATGCGGGCAAACGGGAAGTCAATGATGTCGGGATCGCAAAACAGATTAAAAAGGAAAGGCTCGATCGCTTCCAGCGTGTCGGGTCCGCCAAGCTGGAAGAGCACCACACCAATCCGCCGTGTTGTGTAAGCCATTCCCCCGGGTTCCTTGGTGAAAAAGGATGTTACTCAATCTGCGCAGGGTAGTCAACGCGCAACTCGCGGGGGTGCGGATCTTGATTTACTTCACGGGACGTCGCACTTCAATCTTGTCACCAATCTCGATGCTCATTAAATCTTCGCCAACTTCCAGCGGTCCCGCATAAGTTTTCCGAGTATGTGGAATCACGTCGGGAACCTCCGGCGGCACAATGTGTGAGTAGACCGCAAGTTTTGGCTTTACCCGGGAAAATACGACCCCCGCCTGCTCGGGAGTTGTATGGTGCTCGATAATTGCTTTCCGCTGTTCCCGCGAGTCCGTGCTGGCCAAATCTCCGAACGCCTCAGGATCAATCACCTCGTGAATCAGAACGTCCGTCCCCTGAGCGAACTTAATCAGGTTTTCCGAAGGACGAGTATCGCCTGACATAGTGACCGAGTGCCCCCCGTAATCGACGCGATAACCGAACGCGGGCTTAATTTCGCCGTGATCGACCAGGAACGCCGTGACCTTCGCTCCCGATTTTTCATAAACGACGCCCTCTTCGATATCCTTGGCGACCACCATTGCACCCGCGCCGGGCAGTCTTGTATCAACATCGCGCCTGATGTGGATGTCGAATGCGTACGCCTCCTGCAGATGCTCCATCATCGCCTTGGTGCCTGACGGACCCCACACTGGAAGAGGAGTGTCGCGGCCCATGACCCATCCGGTCAGCCACAAGTCTGGAATTCCGACGGTATGGTCCGAATGCAAGTGTGTGAGGAACAGGCCGGTGAGTTCTTCGAAAGGAATGTTGAGTTGATACAGGCGCTGGGTGGCGCCGCGTCCGCAATCGAAAAGCAGCTTCTCTTTCCCGGCTTCCACCAGAATGCTGGGGCCGAAGCGGGACATTACCGGCCGCGGATTGCCCGTGCCCAAAAGCGTTACCTTGAAGTCCTGTGCGGAGGCAGTAGCGGCAAGAACAACCGCAAACGCCAATGACGAGACAACCTTCGTCCAGGAAAACCAACGTTGCTGCAAGACGGAATTCACGATCTCAGATTGACGCTTGCGAAGACGCGACGGTGGCGTGAGCTCCAGTTTCCGTCGCCATCGCCTCGATGATGAAATCTGCGAACTCGGAGGTGCCGGCTTTTCCGCCAACGTCACGCGTCAACTTGTCGCGCGTACGATAAACCTTTTCCAGAGCGTTGCGAATCTTGAGCGCTGCATCGTACTCGCCGAGATGGCGCAGCATTAGCAGGGAAGATCGCAAAATGGCCGTTGGATTCGCCAGATTCTTACCGGCAATATCTGGAGCAGAGCCGTGCACTGCCTCAAAGATGGCGCAGTGATCGCCGAGGTTGGCGCTGGGAACGAACCCCAGTCCGCCCACAAATGCGGCGCACAGGTCAGAAATAATGTCGCCGTAAAGGTTCTCCATCACCAGCATGTCGTACTGATACGGATTCATCACCAGCTGCATGCAGGTGTTGTCGACGATGTGCTCGCCATAGGTGATCTCGGGATAGTCCTTGGCAACGGCGCGGGCGCAGCGCAGAAAGAGGCCATCCGACAACTTCATGATATTGGCTTTGTGAATGGCATGGATCTTCTTCCGCTTATTCTTGCGAGCGTACTCGAATGCGAAGCGTGCAATGCGAGTCGAAGCTTTCTCGGTGATGATCTTGATGCTCTCAACTACTCCGGGGACAACTTCGTGCTCGATGCCGGAGTAAAGGCTCTCCGTATTCTCGCGCACGATGATGAGGTCCACGTCGGGGTAGCGTGTGGGGATATGTGGCAGATTGCGAATGGGGCGGAAATTGGCATAGAGCTCGAACTTCTGCCGCAGCGCGACGTTGATGCTGGCAAAGCCTCCGCCAATCGGCGTCGTTACAGGGCCCTTGAGCGCAACGTGGGTGCGTTCGATGGACTCAATTACTTCCTTCGGAATGTATTCCTTATATTTTTCAAATGCGTCAGCCCCGACCATGAAAGTTTCCCAATCAAACTTCACGCCGGTGGCTTCGAGAATGCGGACGGTGGCTTGCGTGACTTCGGGACCGATGCCGTCGCCGGGGATGAGAGTGATTTTGTGAGCCATGTCCTTAGTAACAATGCTATCGGCAAAAGCGGTTCAAACTGTAGAGACGCGTCTGCCGTTTCACATCGCCCCAAACCCGCTGTTGTCATCCCGAGCGAAGCGAGGGATCTGCAGTATCCTCCAGGCAAACTGCAGATTCCTCGTCGCTTTCGCTCCTCGGAATGACAAGAGGATAATTTTCAGCAACCCGAGACGTAGCGAGCTACGTCTCTACGGGTTGGTCAAGCTTTCGCCGTGGGCTTGCCGCGAACTTCCGGCTCCTTAGTCTTCAGGAGATCCTTCAATTCGACCATGAACTCTTGTACATCTTTAAAATCCAGATAAACCGAGGCGAAGCGGACGTAAGCCACTTTGTCATAACGGCGCAGCCGATTCATGATTAGCTCACCGAGTTCGCTGGTCTTGCGCTCGCGCTCGGCCGATTCGATCACAAAACCTTCGGCTTCATTCACAATCTGTTCCAACTTGCCGATCGGAACCGGGCGCTTTTCACAAGCTCGCAGCAGGCCATTCAATACTTTCTGGCGATCGAATTTCTCCCGCCGACCATCCTTCTTGACCACCATGTAAGGAATTTCGTCGATGCGCTCATAGGTGGTGAAGCGCTTGCCACACTTCAGGCACTCGCGGCGGCGGCGGATGGAATCGGCTTCCTTGCTCTCGCGCGAATCCACCACTTTGTCATTTGCGAACCCGCAGAAAGGACACTTCATGGCGCTTGGAACGGTGACGAAACTGATTGTAGCAGGGACGGCAACGCATCAGGCCGTCGGAGGCGAGGGCGAAAGCTCAGCGCGGGCATCCTCCTGCTCGCTCTCTTCCGAGAGCTTCCGCAAAGAAAGCCGTTCGCGGTGCGCCAGCAGCAGGCCAACCGGAACCACCGAGACAAACGTCACCACCCACAGCAGAATCCCGCAACTGGCCGACAGTTCTTGCGAGGCGTCAAAAATATGCTGGAGGGCGGAAATCGTCGCCAACTGCGAACCTCCGCCCACTCCGGGCAACTGTATCAAAGACCCGAGCATGCCGGAACCCATCAATAGCAGGACTTTCGACACCGTCATGTGCTGGAGTGGCGCTCCGTAGGCGTGAGTGACCTCGCGATACGCCAGAGCAATGATCCACCACAGGAAAATCGAAACGCCAGACAGCTGCAGGAAAGAAAGCGGACTGTGAATGGTGTCCAGTCCACCGTGGAATTCACGTACTTTCTGTGCGACGCGATGCCCAAAGTTCGCCGCCAAATGAGCGAAGCGGGTTTCAATCCATGCGGCGACTGCTTCTCCGAACTTAGCTACCAGAAAAGCCACCAGCGCTAAACCTGCAACCAGAGCGATCAGTAGAAAACCCCCAACTCGAAGCCGCGGATAGATCTCGGGGTTGGGTAGGAATCGCAATTCTGTCGGGAGGAAGATGGCAAGCACCATTAATACGGTGAACCCTCCAATGTCGAAAATGCGTTCGATCATCCAGGCAGCCATCTGTGAGGAGAAAGTAAGGTCAGTTCGACGCGCGATCAGGTAGGGGCGAATCAGCTCGCCGGGGCGACCCAGTAATGCCAGGCCGGTGAACCCGATCAAGGTCGGCGCGATGAGCCCGATCGTCGAAGCTTCCGTGCGCACAGGCCGCAGAAAGATTTTCCACCGCAACGCGCGCAGGAAATAGCTGAAGTAGATCAGCGCTGTAGCCTGAACGATGTGGCGCAGGCTGAGCTGCCGCCCTTGACTCCAAAAGGTGGCCCAGTCAAAGTCCTTCCACGTCCGAAACTGCGCATAAACCAGGGCAGCAAGAATCGCCGCTACGACCGCGTAGGCCAGGTACCGTTTTTTGCCCATTTAATCGAGGCGCCCCAAGCTTGAAAGCCGAGCACAGAAATACCTCAAGAATTGCTCCTCTTGCCAAGGTAAATGACGCGAACCAAGGGGTCAACGCAGGGGTTGCAATGGAGCGGCGGGCGTCTCCACCCGTCCGTCAAAATACGAACGGTCGAGGCGTCCGTTCTCCACTAACGCGCAACGTTCAATTGGGAAGTCTGCAGGGTCGAATCCGGGAGTGCTACTTGTTTCACGGTCGCAGGATGATTCGCACGAATCTTGGGATCACTCGCCGACTTCACTGTAGCCGCTTTCCGCTCCGCCAGTTTCTTGCGATTGAAATCACGAATGATGCGGGCAACGTAAGCCTGAGTTTCGTAATATGGCGGGACGCCGTGGTACTGTTCCACGCGCTGCGGTCCGGCGTTGTAGGCCGCAAGAGCTTTGATCAAATCGAAGTTGTAGCGTTCCAGCAATTCCCGCAGGTATCGAGTGCCGCCCTCGACATTGGCGTTGGGATCGAAGGCATCACCCACTCCCAGCCTGGACGCAGTTTGCGGCATCAGTTGCATCAGACCCTGCGCACCCTTGGGCGACACCGCTCTTGGATTGAACCCGCTCTCGGCATGAATCACACTGTTGATCAGATCCGGATCAAGATGATGCCGGCTGCTGACGGCATTAATCACTTCATTGATCGGTTGCGAGGTGTGCGGCGCTTCTCCGGCGGCTGCCGTGAGGTCCTTCTCAAAGCGATCGATTTCGTCGGTGGGCACATCCACATAGCCGTCTCGGTCAACGCCCAGATAAAGACGAGTTACCGGACCAACGATTTCTCGCCGTTCGTGGCGAATGGAAAAGCCATTGCGCAACACAGCCAAGTCCGCCCCCGCGGCAAATTGCGGCACTCCCCAAAGGGCAAGTGCAAGAGCGAGTTGAAGCAGTACCTTCATATGAAGACGGAACGATCCTGCCAGTCAATCTTGCAAACCCTACACCCCTACGTGCGTCCCCAGCACCTGCTCAATCGCGGCGGCTACCCCGTTCTGGTCGTTGGCCAGGGTTACTGCCCAGCCCCTTCCCCGCAGCTCTTCCGATGCATTCCCCATGATAAATGGCAGCCCGGCGAAGGCAAGCATTTCGATGTCATTGTAGTTATCACCAATGGCCATGACCTGTTCGCGGGGGATGCCACGATAATTGGCCCATCTTTCCAGGGCATGGCCTTTGGAACAGCCCTGATTCAGTACATCCACAATGGAAAGATCGCGCTTTGGATATTCCGTGCGCAGCACAGTGATGTCTCTTTCCAGCCCACTGGCCGCCAGCAGCGCAAGGGCCTGGTGCATGCGCTCGATCCGCCCGCAGAACATGGCCTGGACGGGATCGGTAGTGAGAGAGTTCTCCAGCGGAATGACGAAATCAATATATTGCAGGTTTTTTTCCAGCCAGCGCTGAATGCTTTCGTTTAGATCGCGCATGTGCTCGAGCACGATTGCGCCTTTGCTTTCGATATCAAAGGTCAGGACAGTGTTGCTGCGGAATTCCCGCATCGTGCGACAGAGTTTGCGGCAGGTCTCCGCCGGGAGCATATCGCGATGAAAGGTTTCGCCCTTCAGCGATCGGGTAATGGCGCCGTTCGAGCTGATCAGCCAGAGATCGAAGTCAAGCAGCTGGGCGATAGGAAGGGCAAATTTGTGCCGCCGTCCGGTTACCAGGATGACTTCGACGCCCTCCTGGTGAGCGCGGCGCAGCGCTGCCAGATCTATTTCTGAGATCTGAAATTCTGGGTTGAGCAAGGTGCCATCAATATCGGCGGCCAGCAGTCGGATAGGAGGTCTCAGCACATAAGATTCTAGCATTCGCGGTCTGAGAACCGCCGAACGGCGAGCGCCATGGGCAGTCCGATCAAGAACAGGTGCACGACGAAATCGCTCGCCCTGGATGCCCACGTGTGATCGAATTTCGGAGCGGCCGAAAGCGGCACAACAATAAAATTCATGAAAAAGTAGATTGCGACGCCGTAAAGCAGTCCCCACAGGACCGCCTGTCGGATCAGGAAAGTGAGCTTCCGGCTTGCCACATAGTAGACAGCCGTAGCCACGAATGTGATCAGAAACTCCAAGAAAATTCCGAGAATCGCGGTTGGAAGGCCTCCCTGAAAAGATTTCATGCCGAGCAAGCCCGTAGCGATCGCTTGGGGGAGGACGATTGCGGAGTTTCCTCCCAAGACGACCGCGGTGGTGGCGTAGATCAGGTCCAATACTCCCGAGATTAGCCCGCCCCAGAAAATGACTTTCGCCGCGTTTGATCGTTGTGTTCGAGGCTGGGAAAAAGACGTGTCCATCGAAATTCCCCTATCCCCGCGAGGTCGCACCTTTCACCATGCTATAGTCCGATCACAGCATGGGATCGCTAATTTTCTTATTCTTTCCCTGGGGTCTGATTCTCCAGGCAGTGGCCATTGTCCACTTCATTCGGCGTCGCCCGGATGGCTATTGGCTGTGGATCATTATTTTCTTCGGCGGCCTCGGTGCGCTGATCTATATCGCCGCCGAAGTCATTCCCGATGCGGGTTTGATGCGCCAGTCGTTCAAAGTGTTTCCCCGGCGCAGGAGGATTCACGAACTCGAGTCCGCTATTTTGGATAATCCCTCGGCGGGGAATTATGAGGAACTCGCTGATCTATATCTGGAAGAAGGGAACTACTCTCGCGCCCGCCAATGCTACGACAAGGCAATCTCTTCGCGTACTGACTCCCTCGACCCGTTTTATCGACGGGGCATGGCCGCCACATTTATGGGCGACTTCGCGGCCGCCTTGCCGGATCTGGAGCGCGTGGTTGGGCAGGATCCCAAGTACGACTTTCAGCGCGCTGCTGGCTTACTAGCCCACGCCTACGCCAACACGGGCGAGCCCGACAAAGCCGAGGCTCTGTTTCGGGAGGTCACAAAAATCTCTACTTCATCCGAGACTTACTACAACTACGCCATGTTCCTGGCGTCCCAACAACGGAATGCCGAAGCCCGCGAATGGGCGCAACGCATTCTGGACAAGAAGCCGACCATGCCCGGATACCTACGTCGCCGCGAGCGACCCTGGTTCCGCAAGGCAGCAGCCTTATTGAGCCGGCTGAAAATGTAGGCACGAGCGTCCCGCTCGTGCCGGAGCGGCAGAATGTCTTGCTCTTGCGAATCAATAGAATGCAGCTATTTGAGCTTTGCCCGGGCAGGACTGGCGAGGACCCCCGCGCCTACTCTAAGCCGACCCGAGATAGTCTTTCAATGCGCGCTGGGTTTGAAGATCGAGGGCTTCTCCGAATTGAGTGAGATCTTTAATCAAGACATGGGCATCCATCTGTCGGCAATGTTCCAGGGCTAAACCGAAAACGCAACGCCTGACTAGGTTGTACTCTTCGACCAAACCCATCGCCGTGAATCCCTGGGCTTGCCGCAACCGTCCATGCTGCTGAGCAGCTTTCATGGTCGCACTCGCCATCCCCTTCACGCTCAGTTCCATGACCTTTAAGGTCTCGTCGAGCACTGGAAGAATCGGTGCGGTTCGTTTCTGATCACCGATTTTGACCCGCCTGAGATTGGCATCGGATTGGCTATGCGTCAGCCATTGCTCGCGAATGCGGCTTCGATTCTGCTTCATGAGGCCTTTAAGTCGGTTGGCTGAGGTCGCGTTCCTCGCAAGCGCGTTGCCGGGGAATGACCCGCGACTCAGTTGTTGGTTGATCTCTGCCAGCGCCTGGCCCAGCGCGCTCTCGACTTCTTCCGAACGTCGGTCGCCGCGAGCAACCCGGCTGACATACGACGGATCCACTCCAAGTTTTCGTGCGATTCGTACATAAAGGCCGCGATATAATGTTTGCGGGGATCTTATTTCGGTTCGTGCATGTGTGCTAGAATTGTCACGGTACATGACAACCTTTCGTGGAACCGGCGACAGGGTGCCGCCTAACGCGAGCGTTAAAACCAGCGCGTTAAATTCAGTGTAGCAGGCGCGCATGAGCAACACAAGAGATTCAAAGGTCGAGTGGGCGAGACGGATCATCGCCCTTCGCCGCCGCCTCCAAATGAGCCAATCTGAACTGGGCCAGCAGATGAATGCTTCTGCTATGGCCGTGTCACGTTGGGAGCGGGGCGTTCAGGAACCTCCCGCCAATATCTATGTTCAACTGGGCAATCTCACCGGAGATCCGGAGTGTTGGTATTTCTGGGGTCGGGCCGGGTTGAGCAGCGACGATTTGATGCGGGTCTTGCCCGCCGCCCGGTCCCGTTTGCGCAAGGATCGTATGTTGAAGCTCGAGGTGGTCGAGGCAGGCGCCCACCGGGTCCTTAAGCAACCGGAGGAATTGGTAGCTATTCCCCTTCTGCCGGTTGTAGCGGCCACCCACGGAGGGAAGGGAGACCCGGCAGAGAGTCTCACTCAAGTCCCTCCAGAGTCAATGCTTGCCGCGCCCAGCAAGTGGTGTCCGAACCCCGCCCACACCAGTTGTCTACGAGTTCACGGACGCTCCATGATGCCGCTGATTCATGACGGCTACATCATCGTGATCGACACTTCCCAGACTAATCATGGCAAGCTTTACGGTCACATCGTGATAGCAGCTCACAAGGACCACGGTCTGATTGTCTCCCGGTTGCAGCGCTTTGACGATACCGAAGTTCTGGTTCCGGAAAACCGGGAATACGAGTCTACCGCAGTCTCAACCAACGGTTGGCGCATCGTCGCTAAGCTTCTGTGGTGGATCGGCCGAGCCGAGTAAGTTCTTCCCGAATATCCGCAGTCTATCTCCGAGCCGGACGTCCCAAGGTCGAAGAACTCACAAGCCCTAGTTGCGTTGACATTTGGCTGAGCCGGTTTTATCGTGCCAACCGGACAGCAATGAACATTGTCAAGGCAACCCACCGCTTCGAGGAGTGGCTCGGCCGCCACACGCCGCTGGTCAAGCCGGATCTGCGGCTGAAACACGAGCGCATGGCGGAAGCGGTGTTTCCTTTTTTTCGTGCAACCTTCTATCGCTGGATGCAGGTCTGGCCTGAAGTCTGCCCCGACCTGGCCAAAGCACCGCGAGTTCTCGCCGTAGGCGATCTCCACGTCGAGAATTTTGGCACCTGGCGTGACATCGAGGGCCGGCTGGTCTGGGGAGTCAACGATTTCGATGAAGCCGCCGTCCTGCCCTACACCATCGACCTGGTGAGGCTAGCCACCAGCGCGATACTCGCCATCGAAGATGGCCACCTGGCATTGAAACCCAAAGACGCTTGTGCGTCGATCTTGGAAGGCTACAAAGAATCTCTTGCCCACGGCGGTCGTCCCTACGTGCTCGAAGAGGAAAACACCTGGCTGCGCCAGATCGCGACCGGAGTCTTGCGCGATCCAGTTCATTTTTGGCAAAAGATGGACGGCTTGCCAAGGCTACGTGGTGAAGTCCCCGCTAGCGCGCGGGAGGCTCTTGAGCATCTCATGCCGGAGCGTGGGCTCATCTACCGGACAGTTCGGCGCGTGGCCGGCCTGGGAAGTCTCGGGCACATTCGCGTGGTCGCCATCGCGTTTTGCCACGGCGCTCGGGTTGCTCGCGAAGCCAAAGCGCTCACGCCTTCTTCGGTTTACTGGGCCACTAAAGATGATCGGCCTTCGGAGATCCTTTACCAGGCCATCATCAGCCGTGCCGTCCGTTGCCCCGATCCTTTCGTGCAGTTACGTGGACACTGGATTGTCCGGCGCTTATCGCCCCACTGTTCGCGTATCGAGCTAAGTGTTCTCCCGACCGATCGCGACGAACGCCGGCTGCTTTCCGCCATGGGATGGGAAACCGCCAACATTCACCTCGGCACCGTGGACGCGCAAAAATACATCCGTGGCCATCTCGCGCGCCTCAAACCAATCTGGCTGTACACAGCCGCCAAGAAGATGGAGGAGTCGGTTGCCGATGACTGGCGCACCTGGAAAAAGTCTGGAGACTTCTCGTAGACGCATCGCAACCGACTTCAGATCTCCCGAGGGAATCCGTAGCACATCGCGTCGGCAGATTCAAACCGCACGCCGGTCCCTTTGCTCTCGCGTTCCAAGGCATTGAGCAGTTCATCCAGAATTACCTGCAATGAATCGGGATCATCCCTCAGCGCTCGACGCACGCTCTCTCGGTCAACCGCCAATTCACCGATCAGCCGTGCGCCCCTGATATCGGGTTCCTCTACGGTTGGCAGAATCCAGCCCAGTCGCTGCTTGCGGTTCCCCACCTTGTTGCCAACCGTGGCAAACGGATAATCGAGACTCCCCGTGGTCATCCAGTGCAGCACCAGTTCCTCGACGTGCCCCCCGCTGCACGCCGCATAGATTCCCCGTCGTCGTGCCAGTTCATCTTGCCACTCCAGAACCTTCAGCTTGTCCTCCCAATGGCTTTCCGCCACCAGAAACCACACCTGCTCCGCCGACCTTTCCTCGCCGCAGATCGCGCACTCCTGCATTTTTGGGTTATCCATGGCGTCCCTTCCTACGCGGACTGTTCTGTCCGGCTGCTCGCGTTGCTGGAAACTTCTCGCACATGTGCTGGCGCCGCGGGTCTCTTTTTCGCACCTTCGGGCCGGGACACCGTAACCACGCCTCTTCCCTTTTCGTACGTCAGAGTCAGCGCGAATGCACACTGCTCGCACAGCCAGTAGTATTCAATGCGATGCGAAGGCTGGCCTCGCCAGCGCGCCCGCCTCAGCTCAGACACTCCGAGAGGCTCCGTTTCCACCAAAAACAGCTTTCCCTGACTCAGCTTGCGGAAGGGGATGGGGCAAGTTGGATTTGCGCATTTGTGCAGCACGCGAGGCCTCCTGAAAATGCAGTTCTGAACCAGAGCGAGCATTGCCGTGCACGCCAAGGACCGAACGTTGCCACGCGGAACTGCACGGAAACGGCTTGGATGCTTCAACCTGCACGCCTGTCTCTTGCGTTCCCAAAGCTGAAATGCCCACCCGCGGTCTCAGGTGCCGAAATCTCGGCTGCTGACGTTATCATGAGAGCACATGCCCAAGACCGCCCTAATGTGCCCGCCCACATTCTTCGACGTTCGTGAACCCAAGAACCCTTACATGGGCCGCCCCATCGATCCTGCTAAGGCCCAGCAGCAGTGGGAAGGCTTGCGGAGTGCGCTCGAGGACGCTGGGGTCAGAGTGGAACTCATCGATCCCGTCAAAGACCTGGACGATATGGTCTTTGCCGCCAACCAGATGTTCGTCGGGCACCACGATCAACAGGGCAAGTTCATCGTCCCCAGCCGCATGCGCTACGCCTCCCGGCACAAGGAAGTACCCTTTTTCGTCGACTGGTTCCGCCAGCGCGGCTACAAAATCATCAATCTGGATCTGGACGCAGATTATCTCGAGGGCCACGGCGATCTACTCTGGCATCCCGATCGCTCGCGCATCTGGGCAGCTTACGGTTTTCGCTCCACCCGTGGCGGAGTGGAGAAGTTTGCCGTTGCCATGCAGCAATTCAGTTTCCCCGTAATCCCTCTTCAATTGATCGACGAGCACTGCTACCATCTCGATACCTGTCTTTGCCCGCTGAACAACGATGCGGCGCTGATCTACCCCGGCGCGTTCTCCCCCGAATCGCTGCAGACAATTCGCGGCCCATGGAAACGAGTCCACGAATTAACCCGGAACGAAGCCCTGCAATTCATGGGAAACGGAATCGTAGCCAACGGCCGATTCATTACTCCGCGCCTCTCCCGCAACCTTGAGCTAATCCTCGCGCAGGAAGGCCTGGCCCCGGTGGTGGTCGATACCTCCGAATTCGAAAAATCCGGTGGGAGCGTGTTCTGCATGAAGGCATTTATCGACTAGCAAGATTTTGAGCGGCTCCACTCGACGAATTCCCGCGCAATCCCTATCATGGATTCATCCCACTTCGAGGTAACAAAATGCCCGAACCAACTTATGAAGAACTGAAAGCCCGCTTAGCGGAACTCGAAAAGCAAGGCCCGCGCCGCACCGGCAGCCTGGAATTCCGGGTCAGCGAAAAAGGCGGGGTTAGCGTGTATGGCCTTGGCCGCTTTCCGGTCACGCTCTATTACGAACAATGGACGCGACTGCTGGACACCGCCGACAAACTCCGCGAATTCCTTGAAGAAAACAAATCCAAACTCAAGCTCAAAGACCAATAACTTCGACCGCGAGCAATATCTGTATCTCACCACTCGGGGCCGCAGGAGTGGTCTGCCCCGTGAAATCGAGATCTGGTTCACATACCGCGACGGACTCTTCTATCTCATCGCCGAATACCCGACCTCGCACTGGCTGCGGAATCTGCAAGCGCATACGGAAATACAGGTACGTGTTGCCGGTAAAAAGTTCACAGCGCAAGCCCGCATCGTCTCTCCAGAAACCGAGTCCGAATTGCATCGCGCCATCGCAAATCTCTCGATTAAAAAGTATGGATGGGGCGAAGGCACCATCGTGGAGTTGATCCCGAATAAGTGACCATCACGATTACAATCGAAACTGAGAACCAAGAACCAGGAACTGAGAACTGATTTAAGAACCCATGTCCTCCGACGACATCCTCACCCTCCCACCACCTCCCGCCGATGCCCGCCTCTCCTACGGCACCGATGCCAATCAATTCGGGGACATCCGCCTCCCTAAAACCAAGGGCCCATTCCCGGTAGCGATGACCATCCACGGAGGCTACTGGCGCGCCAAGTACGACCTGGCGCACTGCGGACACCTCTGCGCGGCACTAACCTCCAAAGGAATTGCCACCTGGAACATCGAGTACCGCCGTGTCGGCAATCCCGGCGGAGGCTGGCCGGGCACCTTCGAAGACCTTCGCAACGCTTTCCGTTACGTCGCGCAAATGGCGAAACGGTACGACTTCGACTCAACCAAAGTCGCGGTGATGGGCCACTCCGCCGGCGGACAACTCGCCCTCTGCCTCGCCGCCCACGAATCCTCTCTCAAGCGCGTGATCTCTCTTGCGGGCGTACTGAATTTGCAGCAGGCGTGGGAGCAGCACCTCAGCAACAACGCAGTCGTCGAGTTTCTGGGAGGCAAGCCGAGCGAGGTGACGGAGCATTACCGCGAAGCCGATCCCATGCAGCTAGCGGTCGACCACGCCACCACACAATCCCTGATTCACGGCGCCGCGGACGACGAAGTTCCGTCCTATTTCAGCCGCCAGTATGCCGAGCTAAAGAAAACGAAGGGAGAGGATGTGCACTACACCGAAATCGCGACCGCCGGCCATTTCGATCTTATCGATCCTCGCTCGAAAGCATGGCCCACGGTAGAAAACACCGTCCGCCGCCTGCTTGAATAAATGGAGGACGGGCGTTTCCGCCCGTCCATTGCATTCCTTTGTGGACCTTAGTGTCCTTTGTGGTGAGGCCTTTGCGCTCTCCGCACAAATCCGTGGCTGCTCTTCAAGCGCAATTCCGCAACACCAGCGCCGAGTTCTTCGACCCAAACGCAATGCAATTGCACACCGCGTGTTCAACCAACTGCTTGCGTCCCACGTTGGGCACATAATCCAAATCACATTCGGGATCAGGTGTCTCCAGGTTGATCGTCGGCGGAATCTGTCCGTTCTGCATCGCCACAATCGTGGCCGCAACCCCTGCCGCACCGCACGCTCCCTGCGGATGCCCGATCTGCGACTTCAACGCCGACATCGGAACCTCCCGCGCCCGTTCCCCGAGCGCCAGCTTGAGCGCCCGCGTCTCGATGCGGTCGTTTAACTGAGTGGAAGTGCCATGCAAGTTCACGTAATCCACATCCGACGCGGCAATTCCAGCTTCCTTCATGGCCAACCCGATCGCGCGGGCAGGCTCTTCGCCGCACTCCTGCAACCGCACCCGATGAAAGGCCTCGCACGTCGACCCGTACCCACAGACTTCCGCCAGCATCTTCGCCCCACGCGCCCGTGCGTGTTCGTATTCCTCCAGCACGAACATCCATGCCCCCTCAGCCAGCACGAAGCCGTCACGATCTACCGAGAATGGGCGCGATCCCCGCTCCGGCGCATGGTTCCACGAGTCGGTCAAAATCTTCATCAGGATGAAGCCTTTAATAATTCCCAGTGCGATGGGTGCATCCGCTCCGCCACTCAACACCATGTCCAACCGTCCCGATTGAATCTGCCGCAACGAATATCCAAACGCGTCCGTCGACGAGGTGCAACCGGTCGTGATTACATGACTTGACCCGCGCAATCCAAAGCGCACATTCAGTTCGCTCGAAAGCGCGCCCATTACTCCAGTGGGCACGCAGAACAAACTCATTTGCTTGTATTGCTGATGAAAGAACAGGCGGTATTGCTCCTCGGTGAATTCCTGGGATCCGCCGCCCGAACCAATGATCACGCCGAAGCGCCGTCGCTCCTCGATGGGCAGGGAAGCGGGATCGAAACCAGCGCTGCCCAAGGCCTCCGTGGCCGCAGCCAAAGCCAGCGGCAACACCCGCGACACATGCTTTCGATCGCGCTTTTCCACCCAGGCCAGTTCGTCGAAGTCAGGAACCTCTCCGGCAATCTGCACAGGAATTTCCCCCGAATCGAAGCGCGAGATCCGCCGCACTCCGCTCCGCCCCTGCAGAACGCCCTCCGAAAAAGCAGCGTTCCCCGCGCCGTTAGGACTAACGACACCCATGCCCGTAATCATCACTCGTCGTTTCAAAGCTCCTCCTCTCTGGATTCCTAGATCAAAGATATCTTAATTGCCGGTCAAAGCGTTGAAATAAGAAGAACTCCTTCGTGTACCTTCGTGTCCGTTGTGGTTAAAGACCTTGACTTCCCGCCGTGCTTTATAATCGCGTTTCGCAACGAGGGAACTCTTGGCCTACGATGACCTGCGTGATTGGATCGCGGCGCTCGACCGAGCCGGCGAACTAAGAAAGATCCGTACCGAAGTCGACCCCATTCTGGAGATCACCGAAATCACCGACCGCGTCAGCAAAATGCCAGGCCGAAACAGTGGAGGCCGGGCGTCCGCGCCCGGCGGCCCAGTTCTGCTTTTCCAGAACATCAAAGGCCATCCCGGCGCCCAAGTCCTCATCAACCAATTCGGCTCCGCCCACCGCATGAATCTAGCGCTTGAAGTCGACAAGCTCGACGAGGTTGCCGATCGCATTCGTCAGTTCATGGACGTAAAATCACCGCAAGGCTTCCTCGACAAAGTAAAAATGTTGCCCATGCTGGCGGAAATGGGAAAGTTCTTTCCAAAAACAGTTTCCACCGGACCGTGCAAGGAAGTCATTCGCCGGGACAATTTTTCGCTCGATGAGTTCCCTATCCTCCAGTGCTGGCCAAAAGACGCCGGCCGCTTCATCACACTACCGTGCGTGGTCACGCGCGATCCCAAAACCGGCAAGCGCAACGTAGGAATGTACCGCATGCAGGTCTACGACGCCCACACCACAGGCATGCACTGGCAAAGACAAAAAGTAGGAGCCGAACACTACCGCGAGCAACTGCGAGCCGCCGCCGCAGCCGCACAAGATAGTGCAGGGGCCGGCCCACCGAACGTAGGTGCCCACGTCCTCGCGCGAGCGGCGGTAGATGTTATGGCCCGCTCCTCGGGAGGTTCTGTCCTGGCAGAGGGTGATCGCCCCGCCGGCAAAATGGAAGTCGCCGTAGCTATCGGGACTGATCCCGCAATCACGTTTTCCGCAATCGTCCCCGCGCCGCCCGACGTGGAAGAATATCTGATCGCCGGATTCCTCCGCCAGAAACCGGTCGAACTGGTGAAGTGCGAAACCGTGAACTTGGAAGTCCCCGCGACCGCAGAAATAATACTCGAAGGCCACGTGAACCTGGACGAACTTCGTACGGAAGGCCCTTTTGCAGACCATACCGGCTTCTACTCGTTGGAGGATCTTTATCCTGTTTTCCACCTAACGTGCATCACGCACCGCAAGAATCCCATCTACTCGACCACCATTGTGGGCAAGCCGCCGATGGAGGATGGTTGGATGGGCAAAGCGGTCGAGCGCATCTTTCTTCCCCTTATGCGGCTTACGATTCCCGAGATTGTCGACATCAACCTTCCGGTCGAAGGCGTTTTTCATAACCTGATGATCGTTTCCATTAAGAAGTCTTATCCGGGACAGGCGCGCAAGGTGATGAATGCTGTCTGGTCGCTTGGGCAGGCTATGTTCACCAAGTGCATTCTCGTGGTCGATGAAGATGTCAACGTGCAGGATATTGGCGAAGTCACGCTCAAGGTGCTCAACCACATCGACCCGGAGCGCGATATTCAGTTCATGCTGGGGCCTGTCGATTCACTCGACCATGCTTCTCGCTTGCCCAACTACGGATCGAAGATGGGCATCGACGCCACCCGCAAGTGGGCCAGCGAAGGATTCACTCGGCCATGGCCGGATGAAATCTTGATGGATGAAAAGACCAAGGCTATGGTGGACAAGAAGTGGAAGGATTTGGGACTCGACTAGCATCGACTCTTTTCGAAAACTTCATCCAAACCCTGCGTCTTGCCGTCCGAGCGGAAAAGGCAGGAACCGGGTTTCAACTACCGGGAAAACTTCGATGCGAACCATAACGCAAGTTGGCTGTTTGTTTTTCATCACCTTCGTGATTGTTCTTTCCCCCGGCGCTTGCGCGCAGGAGACAGGACCGGTGGAGCGGGAACTATTTCACGCCGTAAATCAGGAACGCAGAGCCCACGGATTGCCGTCGCTGCAGTGGGACGAAGCCCTGGCCAACGCTGCTCGCACCCATGCCCAGCGCATGGCGCAGCAGGGAACAATTTCGCACCAGCTTTCCGGTGAGCCCAATCTCCTCACCCGGGCGCGAGCCGACGGAGCTCACTTCAGCTGGATTTCTGAGAACGTCGACGAGGGGTCGAACGCAAAAGCCATTCACCAGAGCTTCATGAAGTCCCCGCGACACCAGGGCAACATCCTCGATAGCGACATGGATTCCATAGGCGTCGGTATAGCCGAACGCAACGGCCAGCTGTACGCGGTAGAAGATTTCTCCAAGGCGAAATAAACGCAGCGGCATCGTGCGAAACTGGCGCTTGTAGGCTGACAGGCCATCCGCTACGATACATTCGAAGGCCTTCGCATGGCACTGGATTGGTCACAATGTGCGGCAGTGGAAAGCGTACCCGGAAAGGTTAGTGGCGCATGGGTTTTCCGGGGAACGCGCATACCGGTCGCCGCGGTATTCGAGAATCTGGAAGACGGCCTCACCATTAACCAGATCGTGCAGATGTTCGACGGACTCACCCGCGAACAGGTACGAGCCGTTCTCGACTTCGCCGCCCATAGCCTGGAGACTTCTGCTCCGGCCCGCTGATGCTTATCCTATTCGATCAGGGAACGCCGGTCGGCATCCGCAATTCTCTTCCCGGACATGATGTCAAAACCGCACGTCAGCAGGGATGGAGTACGCTCCTTAACGGCGAACTTTTGCGCGCCGCCGAGGAGGCCGGATTTGATGTTCTCCTGACCACCGACAAGAACGTCGCCTATCGCTGAGGCGGTCGAGACGGTAGAGTCAGGCGGCTACGCGTTGGTTGAAAGACCCGACGAATAGCGGTGTAGAGCGGACACTCCTGTCCGCCGCCCGTGAACCAAAACCGGGCGAAGCTGGCCAACTTCCCCGCCGAGCAGCTCCCCCGCATAGGACGTAATGTGGTTGATGACACCGGCCAGCAACTAAGGGAGGCAATCCGTATAATATGTAGCCATGTTGACTCGGGTCTATATCGACAACTTCCGCAGCTTCGTAAACTTCGAGTACAGGCCGGGGAGAAAGCAGTTGCTGCTTGGCGCAAATGGCAGCGGCAAGTCATCATTGCTCGACGTGATTCGCCATGTTAAGTGGTTTATACAGGGTGATGAGAATCCCTTCACACAGTCCACTCGTACCCGTTGGCAGGATAAACCTCTCCAGGTTGTGGAAATCGAGGCTCTCTTAGATGAAAAGAAATACGAATACCGGGTCGAGATTCGTTTTGCATCTGAAACTAGGCAGCCCTCCGTCAACCTTGAGCAATTGAAGGTTTCTGGTGCGCCCGTATTTGAATTGGCAAACGGAGAAATACATTTTTTCGCAAACAACAGCAGCCAAGCGACGGCTGTACCACTGGAAACCGCTAGATCCGCGTTGCACCTATCACAATTGAGCAACTCGTACGTCCGGCGTTTCGTTGAATGGATGGAATCTGTGCACTGTTTTCGCATCGACGAATATCCGGAGGCGATGGATGAGAGCGCCGACAGGGAGGAACGGGACCCGGACGACGAACTCGAGAACCTCGCGGGGTGGTACCGTCACTTGGTGCAAGCATACCCTGAGGAGAATGTGAAGTTCCTGGATTGCGTTAAGGATGCACTGAGCGGATTTCAAACTCTGAGATTCTCTTCCGACGAAGACGGCACCCGAAGGCTTCGGGCTGATTTTACGGCTCCAAGCAGGATGGGAGTCAATTATGCAATATCCGAACTTTCTGAAGGTCAGCGATGCCTGCTCGCTTTGTACATGATTCTTCGCTTCCTGATAACCAAGGGGCATACAGTTTTTATCGACGAACCCGATAACTTCATTGCTTTGCGCGAAATACAGCCATGGCTCATGGCGGCGGAGATAGCGGTAGATGACCATGATGGGCAGCTCATTCTCATCTCCCATCACCCGGAGATTCTGAATCAATGGGCTGCAAAATATGGGTTGCGCTTTTTTCGCGAGGACAATGGGCATGTTCGGGTCGAGAAGTTCAAGCCCGGCCAGGAGAATTTACCGCCCTCAGAAATGATCGCACGAGGATGGGAGGGATGAGTGAGCCGTCGCTGGTCATCGTGGTTCTTGAAGATGATCGTCACAGAATGCTCATCTACAGATATCTCATCAAGTGCAAGTTGAAGACTCATGAGATTAGGGTTGTTCCCGCTCCCCGAGGCGCCGGGAGCGCTGAAAGTTGGGTGCGGAAACAGTTTGTCGAGGAGGTAAGCGCGTATCGCATCCGTCAGGCCAAAGCTTCCACTGCGCTGATCGTTGTGATCGACGCAGATACTCATACGGTTCTGGACAGATTGGACCAACTCGATCAGGCCTTAAGGGACGCGGGGAAACAGCGCATTGACGCTGGGACAGAGCAAATCGCGCGGCTGGTTCCAAAGCGCAATGTCGAGACTTGGATCCTTTGCCTGACCGGGCAGGAAGTGGACGAGGAAACCGACTACAAAAATGCGACTGATGGCTGGAACAAGCTAATTCCGCAAGCAGCGGAAGCGCTATTTCAATGGACTCGGCCAAAAGCTGGACTTCCGAGCCACTGTATCGACTCTTTGCAGAGCGGAGTCAGAGAGCTGAATCGTCTCACACTCTGAGGCCTCCCCCACGCGAAGCATCCCAATCATAGAAATCCCAAAACGGTACTGCCCGCTGCCTGGTGGGTGGCCCGGACCTTGGCGGGTAACAATTCAGGTTTTTATTGGCAGTTAAGGGCTACAAGCCGGACATCACAAAGGAAGAGCTGCGAGAGTGGGTTATGCGGTTTCGCGCCGCCGCGCGCGAGAAGCGCGGGCTTTGTTAACGATCCGCTCGAAGTTTTCTTCCGCCTTCTTGAATTCTTCTTTGCTCAGCTTCTTGCGCTGGGATTCAGCCAGGTTCTCGAAGCTCTCTGCAAGAGTTGCCATCGCGGATTTTGGCTTCTCGGCAGATGTCGCCATGGCAGAACCTTTCTTCGAACGCGCGTCCTTGTTGCTCATATAGTTTAACCTACCCGGCAAGATCAGGCGGGGCTACGTCACTGAAGTAACCTGGTTACGCACCTCGCCACCAATGGCTTAGCGCGGGCTCTTCGCGCGACCCATCCTATGCTTCGCCTTCATCAGCCACCACGCTTCCCGGTACTGCTCATACTGATACATTTCCCTCCGTCTCCCATTGGGATGGAAATAGAGGCAATAGCGCTTGCCGAGCGCTCGGATAGGGATGATGTACCAGACGTCCTCGGGCACCAGATAGACCACAAGCACATCGACCTCATCTGCGGTGTACATTTCGTCACCGCGATTTCTGTTGCCGCAAGCGCGTACGCCGTAGCCCCGGTAGCTGGCTTTGTACACGGATTTCACCTGCACTCGCCACACCCGGCGTCCTGAAGTCACGATAAAGTCGAAGCGCTCGCTGTCCCCGTAAGGCTTCGAAACTCCGAAGCCCATGCTCACCGCCTTGTATGCGAATGCCAACTCGGAGAGTTCACCTTTACGTTTTGTGTGACCGCGATAAGCCATAAGCCTCTCGCCCTTGCGCGATGCCGTGCCTCGCTCGAAACGAACTGCAGAGTTTTTCATGGCACAAATAAGAAAAGGCGTCAGCGGTTAGGCTGCGCCTGATCTTTTCTCCTTAAGATTTAGATTGGGTTGCGGTTTTCGAGTGCGAGTGGAGGGCCCAAACCCGCGAACCCGTCTGCGCACATTGTGCACAAAATAGAAAAGGCGCGGGAGTTAGCCCGCGCCTCAATAACTATCTATAAGTCCAGACTAGCACATTGGAGGGGGTAAACCCGCCAAATTTTAAACTTTATGTTTGCCGTGGAATGAGTGGGTTGCGGGGAATTGGGTGGTTTTGGGGGCTTGACAGGTTTTCGGCAGAGAGTGGCGGGTTTGGTGAATCGCTGAAGCGGGAAGGCATGCCGGGAGAAAAAGCCACTGTCGCTGGAAGACGCTAAACGCCTGATTCAACAGTGCGTAGATCACAATAACCATGTGCGGTTGCACCGCGCCGTCGGTACGTGACGCCGACCGACATGCTCACGGGTCGGCAGTGCACGATCCACGCAGAGCGCGACCGGAAGCTGGAGGAGGCCGCGAGCAGCGCTGAATGCGACCGAGCTAGGCGGACGGCCCCGATGCCTCGCTACGTAGCCGTTCGTGAACGATAGGGAAGTGCAAATACTTGCATCTTGACAGTGATCGGTTGTGGTATACACTTCGCCCGTGCGTTTAGGGAAGAATCTTCACTCGGGAGATTCGACCATAGCTGCACAGTCCTTGCCCCAGAATCCAAAATAGAAAGGAAACAGTTCAAGGAGAAACCTATGAGAAAATTGATCCCAATTTGTATTGCAATTGCCTTAGCCGTCGCGTTGCTTGGAACTCTTTACCACGTTCGAGCCGAAGAGCGATCCGTCGCGGGCAGCCCGATCCTGGGCCAGAGAATGCCCAATTTACCGCCTGCCGTAAATCACAAGTTGACTCACACATATGTCGACATCGGTGCGCCCAGCGCAAGCGACGGCTCCGGATTCACGGCGATTGATAGCCCCGTCACCATCAACTGCGGCAATACCGCGGGTTGCACGATTGTGGTGACGAGCTTCGCGGAACCTGGTGGCCAGACAAGCACCGGCAACGCATGGGGCATCTGCACGAGCCTGGACGGAACCACCGGTGCAGGCATTTGCACATACCAAGGCGTACTGCCATCCGATGGTTCATACGTATCCGGTTCCTTCACCAACGTCCTGACAGTGACCCATGGAACACACACTGTGCAAGCCGAGCTCTTCCTGTCTGCCGGGGCGATACTTGCACAATACAGCAACACCTATAGCCAGTACGCACCGTAGCGATTCAATTCTCGTGAAGATGGTGCGGGTTCGAACCGCAACTGGCGATCGTGGGAATTCGCATCAAAGCGAGCAATGTGACTCACGGCTTCTGGCTCAGACGCTACAGATTCCGCACGCTCGATGTTCCAGGAGCGACGGAACCATCGCCAACAACAACGGAGCGATTGCCGGAAATTACATTGACAAAAACAACGCGTCTCACGGTTTCCTGTGGACACCGTAAGGGGCAGAGGTAACAACACCCAAGAGAATACTCAAGAACAACGTGGCCTTCCGGGTGAAGCCGTAGAATTTGAGCTTCTCATCAAGCCGGTGTTTTAGAAGCCGGTGTTTTAGCAGCGCGGGAGCGTCTTCCTCTCGCGCTGTACACTTACACTGACAAAAGGGCATCGGACGCTAAACCCCGGTGCCTAACAAATTCACGCCCCGTAATCTCCGGCCTGTGGCCGTCTCATCACGGACCGCCAAGTCCAGCAGCCTCACTGCGCTGAAAATGGATCCAATTTATGACCCGCTCCGGGGCGAGCCACCGCTTCCAGGACTTAGTCCGCCGCATTGGATTGGCACAGTAATCCGGCAAGCAGGTATGGCTTGGGTGGCGCTCACGAAGGCTTTGTGAAAGTTCCACGCACCAGCATCCTGGGCGCGGGCACAGAGTCGGTGGGTGCCAGCTTGGCAGAGCCGAGCGGATTATCGATGGCGCTGGATTTTTCGTAGTCGAGATGGACGCGCTCCCGGACTTCCTGGATGCGGGAGGTGACAATGGGCGTGCGATATTCGGGATGACAAAACTCGAGGTGCATGCCGCGGCCGATGTAGCGCAGTTTGAGCATCGACCCGCCCCAGGTTGAGCCGGCAATTGCTACCAGCACGGGTTCCGGACAATATTCGGGGTGCCCCGAAATGAGCGCCTGACTTTCGCCCAGGAACACGGCGGTGTAGCGATGGTGTTGAGTCTGGATTTCGAGCACGGTAGATGGAGGCAAGTCTCCGAGAGAGACCCCACCTTCGATTTCTGACTGGACGACGTTGGCATTCACTTCGTCACTGAGATTGGGATGAGGCATGAACATGGTCGCCAACCGGTCTGGCCAGATGCACTGTTCGAAAGATCATACCAGAGGAAGGGCCACCGCCGGAGGTTACTTCCGTGCAGGTGTTGAATTCCGGACAAAAAGCAGCCAGACCTTATGGGTCTGGCTCTGCGCGCGATCGGGTTGCGGATTCGCGGCAGCTACCCGCCAATCGAACTGGCCACGGCAGAAAATACGTTATTTGAACTTCCACCAATCAATCGGATGGTTCCAACTACGAGTACCAGGATGACTGCCAGCATGACCGCGTACTCGGCAATGTCCTGGCCCTGGTCATCCGTCCACAAGTATCGGAAGGTTTTGATGTTCATCCCCTCTCCCTTCTAATCGGTGAGCACAGTGTGCTCCCGGTTGTCCAAAAATACAAGTGTCAAGTCATCTTTCGCAATAAAAAAGCAGATGCTCCCCTCGATTTTATTTTCATGTGCCAATGCTTGTCTCGATTCCAGAACGAACTCTTTGGTGTGCACGAGCAGTCGTCCCCAAAGTTACTGTCAGACTCGCACACAATCCATTATTCTACTTGTCGGTTCTTTAAGGTTCGAGGAATGCACAAGTCTGCCACCCGACGCTACGCCCGATTTCGCACCGAGATACCGATTATTGTGAAGGTATTGGGGAAGGACGGATATGTCCGCATCCACGGCCGCTGCTTCGAAATTGCGGAAGCTGGACTGGGTGCCGTCATCACCAGCGAGTTAGTCGCAGGAGAAATGATAACTCTCGAGTTCTCGATCCCCGACGTTCCCGAGGTCTTCGTGATGCGAGCCGTAGTCCGGCATCGCATGGGGTTCCTGCACGGTTTTGAGTTCATTGGTGCGCTCCCTGCGCAGGGCGAGTTGATTCAGGCATTCTGCCAAAAGCTGGAGCCGTCGTAGGCTCAGGGGTTTACTCCCAACATTAGCGGGATTCGGAAGACAAACGATCTGTGCGACACTCGCCGGCCAGAAGGTGTGGACACCACGCTGGCTGGCGTTTTAGACTCACAGTCGGCCTCGACGCGTGTCCGACGGCCGATTTCAGTGTTCCACGGTTCCTGACGGTATTTCCATTTAGCATGGTTCACATTCCTTTTCCGAGGTAGGAGATGAAGCTCAAAGTGTCTTTGTGCCGATTTACTTTGCCGTTTGTGCTGGTCGCTGGTTTGGGCTTTTCAATGTTGTCTATAGTTGCAGTCGCACAGTCTGAGCTCCCGGCAACAGTGCCCGCGCCTATCAATGCAATCGCACTCACGGTTACTCCCAATCCGGCGAAGGTGAAAGAAAAAATAACCTTGACTGCTACGGTCACGACGAACAAGAAAGCTGCGACCGGAGGCACTGTCACTTTTTTCGATGGCAAGTTGTCGTTGGGTAGTGCGCAGGTGGTAGGCAAGAAGCCGGCGAAGGGATACAAAACGGGCACGGCGATATTGACCACGATCGTTTCGCCTGGGTCCCACGAGGTGACGGCGGTCTACGGAGGAACTGCGGCCTCGCCGCAGGTGGCGCGTTCCAAACCGGTAGCGCTGAAGGTAACTGGAAAGACAGGCAGCACCACCGTGCTTACGGCGAAGGCGAATGCTAAGAATGCGAAGAATTATGACTTCACGGCGAGCGTGAGCGGTTTCGGATTGCCCGCGCCCACAAGTACAGTGGACTTCACCGACATTACAACCAGCACCGACCTCGGCACTGCGGCGCTCGATCCTAAGACGGTATCCCACAATTTTGACAAAGCCCTTGTAACCAATGCATCGGGTGCGCCAACGCAGTCTGTTGTTGCCGACTTCAATGGCGACGGTTTTCCCGATGTCGCCACGGCGAACGCAGTTTTCGGTCCGAGCACGGTGGCTGTTTTCCTGGGCAAGGCGAATGGTGAGTTTCAAACGCCGGTGTCTTATCCAACGGGATATTTCACCAGCGGAATCGTAACCGGAGATTTCAATAACGACGGGATTCTCGATCTGCTCGCGATGAGTCAGGACGGCACCATCGCTCTTTTCCTCGGCAATGGCGATGGCACTTTTCAGACGCCGAAGACTGACAACATTGGCGGCTTACCGGTTGCGATTGTCCTTGGAGACTTCAATCGCGATGGCATTCTGGACTTCGCCACCACCGACTACTTCGCAAACACAACCTCGATCTCGCTCGGCAATGGCGACGGAACCTTTCAATCGCCCGTCCCTTACGGGGTTGGAAGCGGTCCCTACTACATGGCCACTGCGGATTTCAATGGCGATGGTTATCTGGACCTGGCTGTCGTCAACGACAATGTGAACACAGTTAGCGTCCTGCTGGGTAACGGGGATGGGACTTTCCAAGCGCAGAAGACATATGACACTGGAAACCAGGTCGAATTCGTAGCCACCGGAGATCTGAATCTCGACGGGAAGCAGGATATTATTGTCGCCAATTATGCCGACCAAGACGTTGGAGTTCTGCTCGGGAACGGCGATGGCACATTCAAGCCGCAGGTGACTTACAAGGTCGGCGGGCCCGACTCCGGCCTTGCCATTGCCGATCTGAACGGAGACGGAATTCCCGACATCGTCGCTTCCTACTATCATCCGTCCCAACTTGGCGTGCTCCTAGGCAAAGGAGATGGCACGTTCGAAGCGGTGCGTGAGTTTAATACCACGCAGTCGCAAGGCTATGAAGTGACCATCGCCGACCTGAATGGTGATGGCACTCCTGATCTGATCAGCAGCGATCTGCACGCTTCCATCAGCGTGCTGCTCAACGTGACCGCAGCGAAGGCGAAGTTGTCCGACGTGGTGGTTCCGGGAACGTCGAAAGACCTAGAGGAGATTGTGGCCAAGTACAGCGGAGATTCCAGATATGCGGGCTCGAAATCGGCTCCCATTAAAGTTAAAGGGTCCGGCGGGAATCAATAGCGAGTTTGCCCCACCTCCGTGATGGAAACGCGGTTCGTTAGGAGGAAATTATTCATGACGAACGCAGTGAAGCGACCTTCGAGGACATTCGTACGATCCACAACGTCGGTGCTGGCGCTGGCGATTGTGTTTGTGCTGGCTGTCGTCGCATCGGGCTCCGCGCAGGCACAGACTTTCACGGTGCTCTATACATTCACCAACACGGCGGACGGGGAACAGCCCGATGCGAGTTTGTTTCTGGACGCCACCGGCAATCTTTACGGCACGACTCAGTACGGCGGCGCCAAAGGTGGCTTCGGAACGGTGTTCAAGGTAAACACGAAGGGTGAGGAAGTTGTTCTCCGCAGTTTCGCGGGCACGCCAGATGCGGAAGATCCATACGCGGGGTTGACGCGGGATAAGGCTGGCAACTTCTACGGGACGACTCTTTACGGCGGTACTCAAGGGGGCTTTGGGACAGTATTCAAACTGCATGCAGGCAAGGAAACGATCCTTCACAGCTTCGCCGGTACTCCTGACGGAGAAGACCCGCGCTCAGTTCTGGTTCGAGATGCCGCGGGCAACCTCTACGGCACCACGCAATATGGCGGCACAAACGGCGGTTATGGAACGGTGTTTAAGCTGGATGCGAACGGAAAACTCACCCTGTTGTACAGCTTCGCGGGGACGCCGGATGGCGACGATCCCTACGCCGGTCTGCTTCGAGACAAAGCGGGCAACCTCTACGGCACCACGCAATATGGCGGCACCAACGGGGGTTATGGAACCGTGTTCAAGCTGAGTCCGAAAGGCAAGGTGACCCTCCTGCACAGCTTCGCGGGAACGCCGGATGGGGTAAATCCGCTTGCGGGTTTACTGCTGGATGGGGCGGGTAATCTTTACGGGACAACTTACTATGGCGGCACCAACGGCGGCTTTGGAACCGTCTTCAAGTTGAGTACTAAAGGCAAGCTGACCCTGCTTCACAGTTTCGCTGGAATGCCGGATGGGCAGAATCCCTATGCGCGTTTGATCCGCGACGCGGCCGGCAATCTGTACGGCGCGACGTTTTATGGAGGCACGTCCGGCTACGGCACGGTGTTCAAGTTGGATACCGGCGGCAAACTGACAGTTCTGCACAGCTTCAACGACGCACCGGATGGGGCTCATCCGATCGGCGGGTTGGTCCTGGACAAGGCAGGCAATCTGTATGGCACCACCAGCGATGGCGGTGATCTCCGTTGTGGATTCTCGGGCTGCGGAACCGTGTTCAAGCTCACGCCTTAAGTCCGGAGGGCGAACTCGCGTTAAAGTTTCGAATACGACACCCTTTTTGCTATTCTCGGGTTACATGATTTCCAGCATCAGCTATGTGGCCCTTGCCGTCGCGGCCATCCCGTTTATCTATTACTTGATTGCGTTGTTCAGTTCCTGGCAATTCTTTCGCAGCGCCCAACGTCGAAACGCCAATGATCAGAACTTCGCTCCGCCGGTGAGCAATCTTAAGCCGATTCGCGGGCTTGATCCTGATGCCTACGACAACTTCGCCAGCTTCTGCAAGCAGGACTATCCAGACTACGAGTTGCTTTTTTGCGTGGGCGAGGAGGACGACCCGGTTGTTCCCATTCTAAAGAAGCTGGAGCGTGATTTTCCGGAGCGGCGCATTCGGGTGTTGTTCGGCTCGGGCGGAAGGGGATCGAATGACAAAGTGGTCAAGTTGGCCCGTCTGGTCAGCGAAGCTCAACACGAAGTGGTGGTAATCAGCGACAGCGACGTGCGGGCGCGGCCCGACTACCTGCGCACTGTGGTTGCTCCTTTGGCCGATCCCAAGATCGGAGCTGTGACCTGTTTTTACGTGCCGATCGAAGATAAGACGCTGACTGAAAGCCTGCAGACGATTGGAATGTTTTCCGATTTCTATGCTGGCATCCTGGTTGCGCGTGAGCTAGACGGAGTGAAGTTCGCGTTGGGGCCGACTATCGCCACCACGCGCACGCGACTGGCCGGATTCGGTGGCTACGCCGCGATTGAAGACCGTCCCGCCGATGATCTGCTGGTGGGGCGCCTCATCGCCGAACAGGGTTACGAAGTCGAACTCTTGCCTTACACCATTTCGACGGTTGCCGATTATGGCTCCCTGCGCGACCTTCTACATAAACGCCTGCGCTGGATCGTGGTGATGCGCCATATGCGGCCTTGGGGGCACCTTGGCCTGGTTTTCACTCAGGGGTTGCCCTGGTCGATTGCGGCCATTGCGATCCATCCCTCCGCGGGAGTTGCGCTCGGTTTTCTTGGCGCGTACTTTGCGCTCCGATTTGCCATGACCTGGACGGTTGGCGTTTGGGGCCTGAAGCAAGATTCGCTTTGGAAGAAGTTCGGCCTGATCCCGGCATGGGATGCATTGGCTTTCTTTATCTGGCTGACCAGTTTTGCGCGCAACAGTATTCGGTGGCGGGACGGCGAATACTACATTCGAGACGGCAGGCTGGTACCCGTGACCCCAACCAGTGCTGGGCCAGCGGGATGACTCTCAGTCAGTATATAGTCAGTGATTCTAGCCAGCTGCGCGCGCTCTTCTCGTGGTGCGACGCTTTCCGTTGTTCTTTCCGGCAGAATCGCCTATGGTTTCGACCACAGGCACGGCTTCGCGATTAGTCTGCAGACGGCGCTCGTTACGGGGCTGGCGCCAGTTGATCTGCGGCAGCATCACAGACGGGTCGATCCGGTCGCGATATTTCAAGGCCACGTTCATCAGCGAGTCCAACAACGAGTCGGAAAGCAGATGCGGCTCCAGACCAAGTTCAATCAGCTTCGAGTGTTTCGCATTGTAGTAGTGCTCCTGCGCCTCCACTCGTGGATCGGCGAGGTGATCGACTTCGACCGTCAAGCCGAGTTTTTCCCCGGCGGTCTGCACCAGTCGTGCCAGGTCCAAAACTGAAAACTGCTCAGTGAACTGGTTGAAAACCCGGCATTCCCCTTGAGCCGCGGGATTCAAGCACGCGATCTCGACACACCGTACAGTGTCGCGAATATCAAGAAAACCGCGAGTCTGGCCGCCCTTGCCATACACCGTAAGCGGATGTCCAATGGCAGCCTGAACGCAGAATCGATTGAGCACAGTGCCAAAGACCTCATCGTAATCAAAACGATTGATGAGCGCTTCGCTCAGGGCCACTTCATCGGTCATGGTTCCGTAGACAACGCCCTGGTTCAGGTCGGTTGCGCGCAGTCCCCAGGCTTTGCAAGTGAACATGATGTTGTGACTGTCGTGCACCTTGGAAAGATGGTAAAAGGAGCCCGGCTGCTTGGGGTAGGGCACAGTATCTCTGCGGCCATTGTGCTCGATCGTGATGTAGCCTTCCTCGATATCAATATTGGGCGTGCCATATTCCCCCATGGTGCCCAGCTTGATGAGGTGGCAATCGGGCTGAAACTCGCGCAACGCGAAAAGCAGGTTGAGAGTTCCCACGACATTGTTCACCTGGGTGAACACGGCGTGTTTGCGGTCGATCATGGAATAGGGAGCGGCGCGCTGCTCGGCAAAATGGACCACTGCCTCCGGCTCAAAATCCTGGATGACTGAGGAGAGAAAGTCGTACTCCGTGACGTCGCCGACAAAGAGCTCAATGTTATTGCCGCTGAGCTCCTGCCAAACCCGCAAACGGTCTGAAAGTGGAAGGATCGGCGTCAGGGTCTGCACGCCCAATTCGTGGTCCCATTGCCGGCGCGCGAAATTGTCGGCAACCGCAATGGAATGACCCTTTCCTGACAAATACAAAGCCGTTGCCCAACCACAGTAGCCATCCCCTCCGAGCACCGCAACCCTCATTTGGCCCCCTTGCCGTATGTTTCGTGACGATAATTACTGGAAATCTGTTTTCTGCCTGCGTTTATTCCCACTTTAAGAGTATCAGGCATTCTAAAACACCGCGACCGCCTTTGGTGGTTCCTCTTTCGAAACAACAATAGGATTGTTCGTCAGAACCACTTTGCCGCCACTTGTCGCCACCATATTAAGATGCTCAGCGCCCACGATCGATTCCAGTCGAGGAACCACATTATCCATGGCCACGATGTAAGAACGCTCCGGTTTAAGCCAGAGATTCTTGAATTGCGAGTCGTCAATAAACACATCGGGTGCGCCAGGAGCGTAGGCGCCGTATTCCAGATTATGGAAGCGGCCGTTGCGAAGCAACGCGGTCCGGTTCGTATAGAAAAAAACGGAAGAAAAAGTGTAGTAGTGGTGATCGATAATCAGCGTCCCTTCCGGCGATTTCAAGATTGCCTCCGCCAGCGGCCGTGAGGACATATACGGATCAAAAACGGCCATGGCGAGCCGAGCCGCGTGGAAAAACAATACCATCATGAGCGCGGCGCCGAGAAATGCGGTCTTACCGGTGAATCTCCAGGTTGCCAACGCACCAATGCAGAAGGCGATTGCCGCCACCAGTAAAGGTAACCGGAGATATGCAAAGGATGCCAGGGTGAGATCCTGCATGTGCCCCAATGCTAGCTTGTAGGCGCCGGGATGTTGGCTCAGGGCTTGCGAAATGTCTCCTGGCGCGGGCAGGCCGCGGGTGAGAATAAAGAGAGTTAACGTCACCAGGCCAGCGCATGTCGCAACTACCGCGAGTGCGCGGGTGCCTCGCCGTATCCAAGCGCCTCCCATCGCCATCGCCGAACCCAGAAGCAGCGCAAGCGCGGGATAGCAAGGCATCGAGTAATATTCCTGCGTGGTGGAGAAGGTGAAGAAGATCAGCACAAAGCCTGCCCAACATAGCGCCAGAAGCCGCGTCCGGCCCGCTCGATCGGTGGGTTTGAAGGAAAGCCTGGCAATGGCAGGGAAATACACGCTCCAGGGAAACAGCCACACCAGGTGAAATAACCAGAAATAAAGCCGCGGCACGGTATCGTAGTCTCGTGGATAGCGCAAGTTCAGAAAACGGAGCAATTGCTCATTGATGAAGAAGAACCAAAAAAATCCATGATATTGCCCCGGTCCACTGTGCAACGTGAACGAGAAGTACGGAGGATTGCGCAACGTGGCTAGAATGTGCCAGGGCGCGGCGATGAGCAGGACGATCAGCAATCCGCTGAAGGGACGGAACCGCCTCCATGCGGCGGCAGAAAAAAGCTGGTGGGTCAGCCAAAGATAGATCACGCCGGCAGCCAGTGGAAACAGGACTCCGATCAAACTCTTCAGCAGGAGACCGAGCCCGAGATTCACTGCCAGTACGAAAGCCCAAAACCGCGGATGCGGTTCTTCCTCGTCCAAGGCGCGAAGAAACGCCCACATGCCAAGGGCGACGGTGAAGGTCAGCACGACATCCGGAATCAGAATGCGGGTGAATAAAAACAACCCGATGCACGTTGCCATGCACAGACCGGCGTAGAATCCCGCTCGCTTGCCGAAAGCCCACGCGCCGAAGGCAGCCGTCAACCAGCAGAGGGCGATGGCCGACAACGCAATCGGAATGCGCGCAACCCAATCGTGCACGCCGAGGATCGCGTACCCGGCTGCCATGGCCCAGTAGATCAGGGGGGCTTTTTCCAGATACACGACACCATCCAGCCGCGCCGTGACCCAGTCGCCCGAAGTCAGCATGTTGCGCGCGATTTGCGCCTGCACCGCGTCGACATCATCCATGAGGGAGGGCGGAGAAATGATGCATCCCAAGTAGACGGCTGCCGCCACCAGCACAACGCCTAAATATAGGTACCAGTTTTTTCCTGTATCCAGACGCTCGGGCCCGCCGAAGCGGTTGCCTGAATCCCCCATTTTTTCATCCACAGAAACAGCACCATCAATCCCCATAAGTGATATCCAACATTGACTCGCCTCTCCAGATGGTCTCGAATCAGCGTCTCGATCGGCTCCCGCCGGAAGAGTCCGGCGGGATCCGACGCGCCATCCATCAGAACCTCCTGCATCATCGGCCGTAGGCAGCCTCGCAGCCAATCGTGCGCCGGAATATCGAATCCGACCTTCTTTCGCTGGAGAACCGAAGCTGGCAGCTTCTCGCGCATCAATTCCTTCAGAAGAACCTTTTGTCGCGACCCACGAATCTTCAACCATGCGGGCAGGGTCGCGGCAAATTCCACAATTCGATGATCAAGAAATGGCGGACGCACTTCCAGAGAATGCGCCATGCTCATGCGGTCCGCCTTGTTCAGAATATCGTCCGGAAGAAAATACTTTTGATCGAACCACAGATACGGGGACAAATCGTCCTTCCCTTTGGGGCAATCACGCAGTTCCGCGAGAATGCGGTCGAGCGCAGGCGGAAGTTCCGAGCGCAGCAGAGCAGGTTTTTCCTCTTCGGAGAAGGTTCCGTTCCAGTAGACATGCGCGCGATCGGAACTCATCAGCGAGCCTTTGAAAAATCGCTTGAGTTGGTATTCGAAGCTAATCTTATCGTCAGACACCGGCCAAAAGCGTAAGGCATCGAGCCCTAGTTGGAGACCCTTTCGCGGCAATCGACGGGCGAGCGCGGCCAGGCGGTTCGCGCGATAGGTGAGATAACCGCCGAACAGTTCGTCCGCGCCCTCGCCGCTCAGGCTCACCGTCGTCTTGGTTCTGCTGAGCTTCGATAGGAACCACACGGGAAGCGCTCCCGCGTCTGCGGACGGTTCATCCGAATAGTACGCAAGTTCTTCAATCGCACCCCGCAGGTCAACCTCTGGATTCAGATCCAGTTCCGTGTGCTCTGTCTGGTATAGCTGCGCGACCTCACGAATGTATGAGGTTTCGTCGAAACTCCGTCCCTGGAATGAAATCGAAAATGTTTTCAGCGGCTTGCTGGACTCGGTCGCCGCGTAATGCAGAATCGTAGACGAATCGATGCCTCCACTAAGCCACATGCCCAGCGGGACATCCGAAACCAGGTGCTCGCGGATCGACTGCCGTAAGAGCGAGTCCAATTCCTCCCGGGCAGACTCGAGCGTCCACTCACGGGCGACTCCGAGCGGCAAGCGCCAGTAGCACTCGGAAGAGATCTTGCCATCCCGCCACTCCAGCCACTGCCCCGGAGGAAGTTTTTCGATGCCCTCCACCAGCGTCCAGGGACACGGCACATAATTCAGCGACAGATAGCAATCGAGGCCATCCAGACTCAATCGTCGCTCGATCTCAGGATGGATCAGGATTGCCTTTAATTCAGAACCGAAAAACAGGTCGTCCCCGCGCCGTGCGAAATAAAGCGGCTTGATCCCCGTCCGATCGCGCACCAGCACCAGCCGCTTCGTCGATTTCGTCCACAGTGCAATTGCGAACATGCCTCGCAATCGCGCAAAGCAGCCCGAATCCCATTCGAGGAATGCGTGAAGAATAGTTTCCGTGTCGCAGTGCGAGTAAAAGCGATGGCCTAACTGTTCCAATTCGCGGCGCAGTTCCTGATGATTGTAGATTTCGCCGTTAAACACGATGGCGACGTCACCGTCTTCAGACAGGATGGGTTGGTCGCCAGACCCGAGATCGATGATCTTGAGCCGCGTGGCCCCCATCGAGCAGAGACTCGACTGGAACACGCCCTGTTGATCCGGCCCGCGGTGTATCAGCGTAGCGGTGGCGTTTTGAATGCGATCGGGATCAGGTGCCCAATGTTTGTGGGTGAAACCGACGATTCCACACAAGTGCGTGCACCTCTCCGCTTTGTTGAATTCGGCTTACAACTGTCCCAGATTCGCGGAGGCGCAAAACCAGGAGATTGCCAACGCTTTGGGCTGAAAAACAATCCTAACCGTTTGACCACGAACAATCAAAAGGTCGAAGTGAACTTGCTGGTGGGGCTGGGATTATTTCTTTTCAGATACGCGATCAGTCTCACCGCCGGCCCATGATCACCAAAGCAACGCCGACGCAAACCAGAAGCACGCCCGTCCACCTCCGCCGTGTGACCTGTTCTCCGAGGAAGAATCTCCCGCCCAATGCGCCGCCAGCGTAACTCAGTGCCGTGACCGGAACGACCAAGCTGACATTTTCAATAGATAGCACGGCCAGCAGCGCGAAGAACGCGGTCCCCATGAGAGAGAGTCCCAGCCACATCCACGGAACCCGCAGTGCGCTGGAGGCGACTCCCAGCAGAGCAGCCGGACGAAAGTCTTTGACCTCGCCTACGGCCTTCATAGCGCGGCTGACACACAGTTCGCCTCCAGTCCCGGCGCCGATAATCAGAAGATAGAAAATGACTTCCTTCATGATCTGGGCTCCATCATTGACTAGACTCCGTGGTCCGCGGCGGAGTGTGGCCCACCACCAGGACACCGAGGCAGATAACCAGCACTCCCAGCCAGCGCAACGGGGTGACTACTTCTCGAAGCATGAAGTGAGCCAGCAGGGCGACCATGACATAGGCCACCGAGGAGGCAGGCTGCACATAGCTGTAATCCGCCCACGACAGCACCAGCATGTAAGCCGCGAAAAAGGTAATCAGAGATCCGATGCCAAGCCAAATCGTACCCGAGGTGAGCACCCGGGAAAGGAGGTTGAACGCTTCAGCAGGCGTTCCCAAGCTCGCCGCGCCGATTCGCTTCATCCCCTTGCCGAGCAGCACATTGCCCAAGGGGCCAAAGATCACCATCAACAGGATCAACAGATAGGTTTTAAAGTGCAGACCGCCAGAGGACTTCATGCGAGACAGGAACCTTTCGCCCGCTCCAGACCGGGACTCGCAGCACAACCCAACCCAACATTTCCTTCAGGAATCATAACTTAATGTTACTTGATTTTCGGGATTGGCCCAAGCTCTCGACTTGGCTCCGGAGGCGGCCTCATTCGTATCGCAGACTCTCTACCGGGTCCAGCTTCGCGGCGCGCGCCGCTGGCATGGTTCCGAATATGATGCCCACGAGCGAGGAGACTACAATTGCCACGATCGCCGACAGTCCCGAGATGGGGATGCGGTACTCAGTCAGGAATCGCACCGAGTAGGGCAACAAAAGTCCGATGACGACCCCACCCATGCCCCCAATCAAGGAAATCAGAATTGCCTCCGCCAGAAACTGAAACCGGATCTCCGCATTGGTTGCGCCAATTGCCTTGCGAATTCCAATTTCACGAATTCGTGAAGTAACTGTCGCCAACATGATATTCATAATGCCGATGCCGCTTACCAGCAGGGTCACAGCTGCGACCAGGAGCAACACCAAAGTGAGGGCATTCGCCGTGCGGTCGGCTACGGTGACCAACTCCGTGAGATTCTGGACAATGTAATTCGATTCCGGCCTGTGCCGCGACTGGATTACTTCGCGAATCTGATTGGTTACCGGAACCACCAGCGAAGGATCGGCGGCCGAGAAGTAAAGCTGCCGGACGGATGGCGTGTCGGTAAAATAGCGGCTTACGCTGTAAGGAACCACCAAGGAGTTATCGGTGACTTCCGACTGCCCGAACGTATCCACGCGCTCCCGGAACGTCCCTACGATGGTGAAGGGAAGTCCGCTCAACTTGACCACTTTTCCGATTGCCTCGTCCACCGACCCATAAAGTTGTTCGGCCAGTTTCTGCTGCATCACGCCGACTTTGTTGCGAGCCTGCTCGTCCTCGGCGTCGAAGAACCTTCCGGAGAGAACCACCAGATTGCGGACGGCACTGTACTCTGGAAGAACCCCGAGTATGCGAACATCGCGCTCTTTGCCGCCGCCAATCGGAATGCGTTCATCCAACGGGACCACCGGAGAAGCGGCCACGATTCCGGATACGCGTTCCAGAACGGTGTGCATGTCATCGATGGTCAAGAGATCGGGAGTCGAGTTGCGTTGCGCTCCACCTTCATACTCGGCATCGATCATGTTGGCGCCGATCGATTGAATCTGGTTGAGCACGTATTGCTTCCCGGTCATACCGATGGTGACCACAAGAATGAGGGAAGCAGTACCAATGACCATTCCCAGGGCGGTGAGAGAAAAGCGCACCTTGTTGCTGCAGAAAGTGTCATAGGCGAAACTGATAATTTCCCCGAAAACCAGTTTCGGTGGACGGCTCGCCGTCGCGGTAGCAGTCGCCATACTGAATAGATGCTACGCGGTGTTGCAAGGAGTCGCAATTGACAAGGAGATTGCCAAGGACCGGGAGATGCTGATTGCCGCCGAAAACTCCGCGGGAGTCCGTCGCATGTCTGGCATGCGATAAAATTTGCAGACTCCTGCTCTAAAACGACGTGTCATAATCGTAATGAGGCTCACCTCGCATCGGCCCCGTAGCTCAGTTGGATAGAGCAGCGGTTTCCTAAACCGTTGGTCGGCGGTTCGACTCCGCCCGGGGCCTCCACCGCAGTTCACCGAAGCGAGGCTGGCAATCCTCGCCCGAGTCATTCGTAGCGCAGAGCCCGCATGGGATCGATTCTGGTGGCCCGCACCGCCGGCAGGTAACAGGCTAGTGCTGCCACGGCAAGCATCACGGCGCTCACAGCAATGTAGGTCAGTAGGTTCGTGGGGCCGACTCCGAACAACAGGCTGGCGAGCATTCGGGTCAGCAGAAATCCGAAAAGTAAACCGATCCCCAAGCCAATCGCTACCCATCGCAGGCCTTGGCCCATGATCATTTTGAGCACGTCGCCGCGGCGCGCGCCGAGCGCCATTCGAACTCCGATGTCGCGGGTTTGCTGCACCACGGTCGTCGCGAGCACTCCGTAAATGCCAACGCAAGCGAGCACAACCGCAAGCCCTCCGAAGATACTCATGAGAAACGAATCGAAGCGGCGCTGCCCAAGGTTGTCGTCGAGAACGTCCTGCATGGTCAGGACGTCGAATACCGGCAGATCCTTGTCGAGCGTCCAGATCTGCTGTTTGATACTCGCGGTCAGAGAAGTTGGATCCGAAGCGCTGCGAACCGCAAGCGTCAAATAGGTGTAGTCCTGCATGGGCCGCGTGATCTCGGGACGCGTGGCTTCTTCGAGCGACGTCTGGCGCGTATCGCGTACCACGCCAATCACGGTCAACTGCGTTGGATTGGTTTCCCCTCTGGCGGGTACGCTCCAGATGTGTTTGCCGACAGCATCCTGATTGGGCCACAGCTTTCTGGCGAGCTTCTGATTGATCACGATCACGGGCAAGTTCTGGTTGACTTCGTCCGCCGTAAAGTTTCTGCCGCTAACCAGCGAAATGCCCAGCGTCTCGAAATACGACGGAGAACTGATCCCGCGCATATCTGCCGTCGGTTCACTGCCACGTTTGGGAACTGGATCGCCCTCAACGGTGAATCGCATAAGACGAATGCGGGTCAGGGGTAAGCCATCGGCAAAGCTCGCAGCCTTCACGCCGGGTAACGCGGCGATCTTCTCCAGTGCCTGACGGCAAAATATAGCCGTCTGTGCACTGGTCGAGTAACGGTCGGGCGGCAGGCTTAAATGCATCGTCAACAAATGATCGGGACGGAAACCGGGATCAACATCAAGGACGGATAGCAAACTACGAATCATAAATCCCGCGCCGATCAACAGCACCGAGGCCAGACTGACTTCGATCACGATCAGGGCAGCGCGCATAGTCCGCGGGTGAGTTCGGGTGAATTGCGCTCCTTCTTTCAGGACCGTGATCACTTCGGTGCGCGAGACATGCAGCGCGGGGAAAATCCCGAAGAGCATGCCGGCGAGAATGCTGGCCGCAGTGGTAAAGAGCAGGACTGGAATGCCGATGTGGATTTGCTCGGGCCGGAGAATGTCTGCCGGCTTGAGCGCGAGAATGGCTTTGATCCCCCAGCGCGCGACCAGCAAACCGACGAAGCCTCCAATCAAACTGAGGACCAGGCTTTCCATGACCATCTGAGCGATCAGCTCGGCACGGCTCGCCCCGAGAGCTTTGCGGATTGCCAACTCCTTCTGCCGCGCCATTGCCCGAGTCAGCACGAGATTCGCCAGGTTCGCGCACGCGATCAGCAAGATCAGCCCCACGGCCGATAGCAGGACGAGCAGGTTGCGGCGGAGATCCTTGCCTACGTCTTCGACGTACACGGGGAAGATATTCACGCCAAAGCCGGCGTTGAGCGTGGGATTCTGCTCTTCGAGGCGCTTGCCGATCACCTCCATTTCAGCGCGAGCCTGCTCGAGGGAAATGCCCGGGCGCAATCGCGCGTACACCTGTATCTTCAGCCGGTTCAAGTCTTGTGCGCTACGCTGCGCGGGGAGTTCGTACGGGACCCAGATGTCGGGCTTTCGCTGCTCCGTGCCTTCTCGTGTGGAAGGCAAGTAGAAATGAGCGGGCAGCACGCCGACGATGGTGTAAGGAATGTCATTGAGCGTAACGCTCTGTCCGATGATGTTGCGGTTTGCCCCGAAATGGCTCTCCCAATAGGCATCACTCAGAATGGCTGCTTGAGTGTTTTGTGGCGTGGAGTCGAAGGTTGCACCGATCGCCGGTGCTACTCCGAGAACCTGGAAGAAGTTCTCCGAGATGCGGGCGCCGGTCACGCGTTCCGGTTCTGCAGTGCCGGTGCGATTCAGGTTCGCGTCTTCCATTCCCGCGATGCCTTCAAAGACGCTCGACTGGCGCTGCCATTCGGCGAAGTTCGTGTAATTGGCAGGGATGCGCTCGCCAATCTGCGCTCCGAGCGCGGGATTCTTTTCCCAGATCATGACCAGACGGTCAGGATCGCGATAGGGAAGTTTACGGAGCAGGACTCCATCGACCACGCTGAAGACGGCGGTGTTGGCGCCGATTCCCAGCGCCAGCATGAGGACCACAACCGCCGAGAAGACAGGCGACCTCCGCGCCAAGCGGAAAGAATGGCGGAAATACTGCATGAGGTTCGCAGATTTCATGGCAACAAAGACGAATGCGAAGCTTCAATGTTAGCATCGGCGCGCGAAATGGCAGCTCGGAATCTCAGCCTCGAACTTTCGACGAGACAAGATTTCTCCAATGTGAACGAGTTCGCGGCGTCAGCCGCGAATGAAGCGAAGGAAAATGTGAGCCAGCGAAATCAGGCAGAACGAAGTTCACTGGACAGCTTGCTTGGGCCAAACTCAGCTCGCTGCGGAGGAAGCGAATTGAACGGAACTTGATCCTTAAGCGCAGCGGCCGTTCGCTTACACAACCAGAACAGGAAAGCAACTGTGGTGAGCCCGAAGAAAAGCCATCCTACTATGAAAACCTGGAGCCAATGCATGGTCTGGAACCCCTTCGCGATGCGGGGGAGCATCTGTGCAGTGCGGGACCGATTATAAGTAAAATCGAGCGCCTTGGGAATGGTGCAAATATTTTCGCTAAAACTGCAACCATGCGACTGTGGAGGGCTAGCTTGGTGGCAAACCGTAGTCGTTTCAGCATTTTATTTGCTAGAGTTTTGAGCACCCAGGAGGCGCACCGGGCTCGGTCGAACCATGGTAGACAACATATCGGTTAAAGTTTGATGCAGACGCACGCATCAGTTCCAGGTCGAGCCATTGCTTTCCGCAGGGGACCCCCCGAATTTCGATCTGCTTCGTAGTGGGCTGCGTACCGGTGTGGCTGTTTACTGATTCATAAACTTTGAGGTACCCCCCCCTCCCCCCTGATCTTTTAGAATGTTGGGGTTACAGCCAGACTACCCTCAAAATCTTTGAGGAATAAGGACTTACACGCAAAATATTCCGGAATAAGGACTTAGCTGATGAAAACCCGCCCGGTGCCGTGTCCGGTTGAGGGAGCGACCTACATTTCTTGATTGTCAAAGAGCTAATGTAAGCTTGAAATATAATATCTCCTTGGGCTGGGCAAGTCAACGGCGGGTTGAGCCGAGTGTTCCTCGGGGCAAGATTGATTCCCGAATTGGAACTGGCGCGCGACGAATGTGACGGGCGAACTTGTTCAGTCAGCGGCGCCCTCATAGGCTCTCCTGGGGCCCGTGGTGTAATGTGTCCAGCTACAAGGTGCGGGTTCGAGTCCCGTCGGGTCCACAGCGTTCCCTAGGTTGGTAGGGAAGCTGACGGGGAGTCTGAGGGCAGGCAGACTCCTCAAGTAACCTTGACTTCGAATCTTTGGTTGCCGATAATCAATTTTGTAGCTGGACAGGTTACGCCCCGGGCCGACAATGGCCCGGGGTTTGCTTTTGGGCGTGTAATGAAGGCTGGCGACACCGCGCCCACCATTGCAAAGAACGCGGGAAGGGCGAGGGCACGCTCGGTGTGGATGACCGTAAATCCCAGTCACAGCTTCAGCGTCGGTCGAAATCGCGGCGGCCTTCTTGCCTGAATCGTCTGCTCGAAGCCATACGCGATCTTCAGCAACGTGGGTTCGCTCCAGGCGCGGCCGAAGAATGAGATCCCTACCGGCAGCCCGAAGACGAATCCGGCGGGCACCGTGATATCCGGATAGCCGGCTACAGCGGCGGCGTTTGAACTGCCGCCTACGGCGTGATCTCCGTTGGCGAGATCGGTGAGCCACGCCGGGCCGGCGGTCGGCGCCATAATCGCGTCGAGATGAAATTGATCCATCACGGCGTCGATGCCTTCCTTGCGCGACAGACGGTGATTCGCCTCCAGGGCATCGGTGTATTCCTTGCTGGTGAGCGGGCCCTTGGCTTCGGCCTTGATGAAAATATCCTGGCCGAAATAGGGCATCTCTTTGTCGCGATTGCTCTCGTTGAAGTCGATGACGTCCTTTAACGATCCCGGCGCTCCCGGGCGCGCCGCGAGATAGGCGTTGAGGTCAGCCTTCAACTCATACAGCAGCACCAGAAACTCGGTGTCATCGAATTTCCCGTGGGTGGGCAGGTCGGCGGGATCGACGATGTCCGCGCCTTGCCGTTTCATGTCGGCGATCAGATTGTTCATCAATTGATCCTGAGCGTCGTTTGAGCCGAAATATTTGCGGGCCACGCCGATGCGCGCTCCGCGAAGTCCATGCGGATCGAGAAACTTGGTGTAGTCCGCCGCTGCTTTGCCCGCGCTGGTCGAGGTCGCGCTGTCGCGGGGATCGATTCCCGCAAGCGCGCCCAATAAGATCGCGGCGTCGCGCACGCTGCGGGCCATGGGGCCGGCCGTGTCCTGGCTGTGAGCAATGGGAATGATGCCTGAGCGGCTGATGAGGCCGAGCGTCGGTTTGATGCCGACGATTCCATTGGCTGAAGCCGGGCAGACGATCGAGCCATCGGTTTCTGAGCCCACCGCGACTGCGCACAGACTGGCCGAGATCGCGGCGCCGGAACCCGAACTCGATCCGCAAGGATTGCGGTCGAGCGCGTAAGGGTTCGTGGTCTGCCCGCCGCGCCCGCTCCATCCGCTGCTGGAGTGGCTGGAGCGGATATTCGCCCACTCGCTGAGATTGGTCTTGCCCAGAATAACGGCCCCGGACTCGCGCAGCTTCTGTGCGACGAAGGAATCTCTGGTTGGCTTCGATCCCAGAAGTGCCAGCGATCCAGCGGTGGTTTGCATGCGGTCGGCGGTGTCGATGTTGTCTTTGATCAGAACCGGGATTCCGTGCATGGGACCGCGGACGTGGTTCGCTTTCCGTTCCTGGTCGAGTGCATCGGCCATGGCTAGCGCGTCAGGATTGACTTCGATCACGCTGCTGAGGGCAGGACCTTGCTTGTCGATCTCCTCGATCCGCGCCAGATATTTCTCGGTGATCGAGCGTGCGGTAAATTTTCCGGAAGCCATTCCAGCTTGCAGGTCGGCGATGGTGATTTCGTCCAACTCGAAAGGCTTGATCTCGGGCACCGAGGCAGGGCAGGGGACGTCACTAGCAGTCGCCAGAGCCGGTAAAACTGCAGCGCTTACACCGGCCAAGGCGCTGGTCCGCAAGAAATGCCGGCGTTGTGGGGAACCGCATGCGATGACCGCGTCTTCTTTAGGGCTCAATCCGGTTTCTCCTGTTCATCGAGCTTGTTTCGGCAAACCGGGAATTATAGGCGATTGGTCACCGACACGTGTCAACCATGTGGCCGACGCCTTGCGGCGCGGGAGCTGTCAGAAACGTGAGGATCGAAAATGAGATGTCAGGACAAAACAGAATGCCGACGCGAATTGGTGCGCCTTAGCGGCAAGTGTTAAGTTTTTTCGAATGGGCGTTCTCGCCCGCTACTTCGCGTCGATCTTCTTTCGGATGCGTCGAAGTTCCATGAAACAGAGTCCGGAAGTCGTACAAAGAACGCAGCCCATCATGATAATCACTTTCATGTCCATTGCTGCGGGCTCCTCGTCCCGCCTTTGCCCTGCAACTGCTTCAGACTTATACATCCAACCGGAATTGCCTAAGTGAAAGATACAGCAAAAGAGTGAACCTGCTGTTGCCATTCTAGTTTCACAACCAGCACCATCGGGTTGCAGCTAAATGCGCAAAATCGCCTCTGCGCACGCTATAATAACTTTTCATGCCCAGATATTCCATCGTGGTGCCCCTGCACAATGAGCAGGAGAACGTCACGGATCTCTACGATCGCCTGAAGGCGGTCATGGAAATGCACGGCGAGAGCTTTGAGATTGTGCTGGTCGACGATGGTTCCCGCGATCGCACTTTCAACCTGCTGCGCGAGATCGCGGCGGTCGATAGCCGTGTGACGGTGGTGAAACTGCGGCGTAACTTTGGCCAGACTTCGGCGCTGGCCGCGGGTTTCGACCATTCGCGCGGCGATTACATTATCGCCATGGATGGCGATCTGCAGCACGACCCCGCCGACATTCCGCTATTTCTGGAAAAGATTGCCGAGGGCTACGACATCGTCAGCGGATGGCGGAAGCGCCGGATTGACAATCTGTGGCTGCGCCGCATCCCTTCGAAATGCGCCAACTGGCTGATGGCCAAGCTGAGCGGTGTGAGCATTCATGACTTCGGGACTACCTTCAAGGCTTATCGCCGCGAGGTGCTGGAGCAGGTTCCACTCTATGGCGAGTTGCATCGCTTCATTCCGGCCTTGGCGTCCTGGTATGGAGCTTCGATTGTTGAAGTCCCGATTCGTAACGTCAACCGCGAGCGCGGCGCTTCGCATTATGGAATCTCGCGCACCTTCCGCGTGTTTTTCGATCTGATTACGATTCGCTTCCTGCTGCGATATCTGGCGCGCCCCTTACACTTCTTTGGCACCGTCGGAATGTTGAGCATTCTTGGGGGAAGTGGAATCGCAGGCTGGCTGATGGTCGATAAGCTTCTCAATCACTCGGATACCATGGCCGAGCATGGCCCACTCATGATCTTCGCCGCAGTCCTGCTGCTGGCGGGATTGAACATGCTGGCAGTCGGCCTGTTGGGAGAGATGCAGGTGCGGCACTATCACGATCCTGCCCGCCGCGCGCCGTATTCCGTCGATCGGCTGCTTCGCGCCCAGAGCAGCGAAGAACACACCATCTCGGAGTGATTTCCAGCTTCAAATACAGCATCCGACGAAACCGCCTAAAAAGTTCGAAACGTCTTGAGTATTTCCTGTACTGAGTCCTTGGTGTCGTCGGAGGAAGGGTTGTCGATGTAGGGATCGTCGACTTCGATGTGGAGGAGTTTTCCCCGCAGGTTCAAGAAGTAGTGGTCGGAGTAGCCCACCTGATCGCCTCCGGAGCCGCTGTAGTAAAAGGTGAGGCCGCCGAGTTGCATCGGTTCGGGAGCCGCGCCCGACGGGGTCACGCTCCCTAATTCCTCCAACTTGAAAGGCTTGTTGGTCAACCAAAACAGCAGTCGAGCCTGAGGGCGCAATTCCTGCGCCAGCGCAAATACCTTGCTATTGGCCCGAACAGGTTTGTAGATGGGTGGGTAGTGGAAGCAGAAACCGTCAAGGCTGGCGATCCAGAGTTGCCAGTCGGGGTGCCCACCGTCCGGAAAGCACACGGCACCGTATTTCTGGGCGGCAGAAGTTGGGACGAGGCACAACAGCGACAGCAATAGGACGATACAAACGGAGTTCCTTGTCATGCGCGACTCCACTTGCAGCCGGAAAACAGTCTTGAGAGTGATTACACGGCGACCGAAGCTGTAAGTCAAGCATTGGGTTATATCTTGCCGAAAGCCTCCTTATTTACCACGTAAGGCATCTTGGTAATATCGCCGCCATAATTTCCTTCCAGGACGTCAATGAGGCCCTGCGCGCAGCGTCCGGCCATGCCTAGATTCGGGTCAGTAGACAAACGAGTGATGCGTGCAGCACTCGCGAAATGCGGATACAGCCGGCAACGATCTTCGATTGCCGGATCACGCAACGGTGAATCTGCTGGCAGCGGTTCCTGTTCGTAGACGTCCAGTGCGGCCCCGGCGATCCAGTTCTCGCGCAGCGCTTTCGCCAAGGCAGCTTCTTCAACCACCGGACCCCGCGAGTTATTCACCAGGAAAGCTGTGGGCTTCATCATTCGCAGAGTTCGTTCATTGAAAAGATGATATGTCGGCGTGGCACTCTCGCCCTCACGAAGCAGCGGCACGTGCACACTGACGAAGTCGGCCTGGGCCAGCGCATCGTCGAGCGTCGTGTACTTGACCCACGTCTTTTCCTTCGACATGCCACGCGCATGCCTCAGGTCCATCACCTCCTGAATTGCCTTCACGAAAGCGTCGTTCTGGTAGGCCGGGTCATAGCAGAGGATGTTCATATCGAAACCGCTGCACTTCTTGATCATGGCCAAGCCGATGCGTCCGGTGCCGATGACCGCAACTGTCTTTCCAGTGACTTCATCTCCGAGGAACGGCAAGTAGGGATGCCAGTATCCCCACTGGTTGTTGCGAGTAAGATGTTCCGCGGTCCACATTTTTCGCGCCAGCACGCCCAGCATGAAGAACGAGAATTCAGCTGTAGCTTCGGTGAGGACGTCGGCCGTGTTTGTGAAAGGGATCTTGTAGCGGTTGGCATCGGCACGATTGATGTTGTCAAAGCCGACGGCATATTGTGCCACAACTTTAAGGTGTTCCTTGCCAACCTCGAAAATCTCCGCATCGATGGGATCGCGCAAGGTGGTGATCAGGCCGTCGATGCCGGACTTCACTTTCTCGACGATCAAACTCTTCGGCGGCGCTTCGGGTTTGGGATAGACCTCAACCTCATAACCCCGTTTGTGCAGAAGATCGATGGATTCCCCAATATCACAGGTGGCAAAAACGCGGTATTTTGCAGGCATCGTTTTCTCGGGTGGCTCTCTGGTTGGAAGTCTTGTAAACGCGCTGACTCGCCTCTCGTGTACGAATTCAGCCGCAGATTATCTTACCGCACGCCGTCGATAGAAGCGGTTCTTTACCCCAATGGCGCCCGGTGAGGATGGGGCACATCATGGTTTGGTTTCAGGTGTGCAGGTTCAGGATGCGGCTCTCGCATCCGAAGTCGGTTCTCAGAATCCAAGCCGCGCGCATAGCCTCTCCGCGAGATAGCGGTTCGGAGTGGACGCGACTTCAGTTTCTGTATCGCAACTCAATTCAGCGCGCTAGGGAGTAACTTCAAACGCTGTAGACGCGAGTGTAGTTGTACCATAGAGATTTCCGGACGAATCAGAAATCAGCCCCTCCTTGGGCTCGCTCCCGTCACCGTTATTGCCGAAGTTGTAGAGAACAGTTTCTTTCCATCGGCCGGCGGTCGGCGTTAGCTTATACACAGTCCCGCTAGCTGATGATCCACCGAAAGGGGTGGTCCCAAAAAGATTACCCGCATGATCGAGAATCAGCCCGCCAAGAGGTTTACTCCCATCCTTCGAGGAATCGGTAAATACGTGGATTCGGGTTTCTCTGTAAGTGCCATTCGAATTCGGAGAGAGCTCAAAAACGATGCCACATCCGTCATTTGTGCATCCTTCGTTTCCCCCCTCCGATGTCGTACCGTAAAGATTCCCAGCAGAGTCTGAGACTACTCCAGCATAAGGGAGTTTTCCGTCTGTCCCGCCCTTGAATCTGTAAATCACTCGATAATGCCAAGTACCCCCTGAAGCAGGCGTGAACTTGAATACGGTGCCACACCCTTGAAGGCCGCAACCCGAAGCGTCCCCGCCGTAGAGGGTCGTACCGTAAAGATTGCCAGAAGAGTCAAAGGCCAATGCCCCCAAAGGATCAGCCCCATCGCGTGTGTTGGGCTTGAAGGTGTGTAGAATGCGATAGTTCCACGAGCCCCCTGAGGCGGGCGACATCTCGAACACAGTACCACCGGCGTTTGAAATTGTGCCGTAGAGATTGCCGGAAGCATCGAACACCAGCGCACCCTGAGGAGCGCCGGCCTTAAAGATTTTGAGTACGCTCAACGTCCAGGTCCCGCCATTCGGTGAGAGTTTAAAAACCTCGCTTGCGCCTCTAGTGTTCTCAGTTGTCGTGCCGTATAAATTACCGGCGGTATCGAAAACCAGGCTTTGGAAAGAGGAGGGAAGGGCGCCGTCCGCGCCGCCGGTGAAGCTGTACAGATCGGTTCGTGTCCAGCCACCTGCGGAGGGCGAAAGCTCGAACACACTGCCGAAGTTAAAAGCGCCACCGTTGTACGTCGTGCCATATAAATTCCCGGCCCCGTCAAATACGAGGCCTGATGGAGCTTCGTCCGCTGTCGGAAACGTGTACAGCAATTTGTAGCTCGCCCCCCAAGCCAGGCTCACAAACAGCAGGACGAAAACCGCCCACACGCTACGCAAAATATTAGGGGTTGTCACAGAGTCACCTCGAAATTTAGCCCATTATACGTCTCACGGAGGGAAGAACCCTTACAGGTTTTGCTTCGTCCACTGATCAATCCGCCCCAGCGCCTGGTTCAGATTCTCCAGCGAATTCGCTACGCTAAAGCGCAGGTAGCCTTCTCCAAAGTCGCCAAACGCAGTTCCTGAAAGGCACGCCACGCCTGCGTCTTCGAGCAAAGCGTCTGCCAGTTTCTTCGATGTCCACCCCGTTTTCGTGATATTGGGGAAGACATAAAATGCGCCTTTGGGTACGCGGCAGGAGAAGCCCTTGATCCGATTCAGTCCGGCCACAAAAACGTCGCGCCGTTTCTGAAATTCTGTACGCATCTTGTCCACCGTCGACTGAGGGCCGCGGATGGCCTCGACGCCCGCGATCTGCGTAAAGCTCGCCGTGCACGAATTCGAATTCGTCATGAGCCGCGCAATCTGCGCCGCCAGGTCCGGCCGCATCACCCCATAGCCCATCCTCCATCCGGTCATCGCGAAGGTCTTCGAGAAGCCGTCGAGCAGGATGGTACGTTCTTTGAAGCCGGGTTCGGACATGATGGAGTGATGGCGCGCGCCGTCGAACATCAGCCGACTGTAAATTTCATCCGACAACACCATGATGTTGCGATCGCCGATGGCTTCAGTGATGCCCTTGATGTCGCGTTTGCTGAGCGTACCGCCAGTTGGATTGTGGGGTGAATTCAAAATGATAAGCCGGGTGCGATCCGTAATCAGATGGGACAGTTCTTCTACGTCCAGACTGAAATCCTTTTCTTCCCACAGGCGCACGGGCACGGCCTTGGCGCCGACGTAATGAATCATCGACTCATAAATGGGGAAGCCGGGATTGGGATAAATGATCTCGTCGCCAACATCTGCCAAGGCCAGAAGGGTAAAGAAAATAATTGGTTTGCCGCCCGGGACTACGACGACCCAGTCGCTCGTGACTTTCACCCCGCGGCTGCGCTCCACGTCGTCCGCAATCGCCTGCCGCAACTCAGGCAGTCCCGCCGACGGCCCGTAGTGAGTCCAACCCGCTTTGAGGGCGTCGATGCCGGCATCGACGATATGCGCGGGAGTATCAAAGTCGGGCTCGCCAATTTCCAGATGGACGACATCTTTGCCCTGACGCTCGAGGGCGCGCGCCTTGTTTAATACCTCAAAGGCTGTCTCGGTTCCCAGCCTCGACATGCGTTCGGCCAGGCGGAGTTCGAACTGCGTAGCTTTTTCCATGGTCGCAAAGCTTGTCATTATATTCCCCCGCGGCTGATTGCGTCTGTGACGCGCAAGCGCGGCGTGCCTTCCCAAGTAATAATATGCCACTTTCAGTCCGCATGAATAATCGGACAAGTCCGCGCGGATAGGACCATGTACGCTGCAAAGCTTTGCATACTGACGCGTATCGTATCCGAGAAGAAAATGAGGGCCTCTCCTGGGTATTCGAATCCACGGATGAGCCCGCATGGCGATCGCGGGGCGTTTCCCTTTCCGCGCGTATTATGATCGCGTATGTTTTCGCATCGCACCGACTGGAAGCTTTCGCCCAACCGCTTGACTCAAGCCCAGCAAGAGTTGCGGGCTGCGGGCAGGGAAGTGCTCGACCTCACAATCTCGAATCCTACTCGGGCGGAGTTGCACTACGACCCGGAAACCATTTTGCAAGCGCTGGTCAATCCTGAGGCCATGGATTACGATCCTCAGCCCAAGGGCTTGCGGAGCGCGCGCGAGGCCGTTGCCGCCTATTACGGCAAACAGTATAACGACATCGATCCTGAATCTATCGTTCTGACCACCAGCACCAGCGAAGGTTATTCATACGTCTTTCGTCTGCTATGCAATGGGGAAGATGAAATCCTGGTGCCAAAGCCGAGCTACCCGCTGTTTGAGTTTCTGGCTGACTTGCAGGATGTGAAGCTGGTCCCGTATCCATTGCTCTACGATCACGGTTGGCAGATCGACTTTCCGTCTTTATATAAGGCCGTGAACCATCGCACCCGGGCGGTGGTCGTGGTTCATCCCAACAATCCCACAGGTTCGTTTGTGGCTGACAAGGAGCGCAGCGTCCTCAACCAGTTCTGCCGCGAATACAATCTGGCGCTGGTTGCCGATGAAGTCTTCCTCGACTACGCGCACGACGGCGCAGCGCGCGCAACCTTCGCCGACAACCGGGAGGCTCTCACGTTTACGCTGAGCGGCTTGTCAAAAATCTCCGGGCTGCCGCAGATGAAGCTGGCGTGGATCGTGACCAGCGGCGCCGACGAGCAGGTGAGCGCGGCACTGGCGCGTCTGGAGGTGATTGCAGACACGTATCTGTCGATGAATGCTCCCATTCAATTGGCCGCACCTGTATTGCTGGAGCAGCGCCATTCCGTTCAGCCCCTGCTGCTCGATCGGGTGCGAGCGAATCTGAGCGAACTGGATCGGGGATTAGCGAAACCGAAAAGCTGTCGCCGCCTCGACGTCGAAGGAGGATGGTATGCAGTTTTGCGGGTTCCGGTTACGCAATCCGACGAGGACCTGGCCATTGAAATCCTGCGCAAGCACTCCGTGCTGGTTCATCCCGGACATTTCTACGATTTCCCGGGGGATGGATACTTGATCGTCAGCCTGATCACGCCCCTTCAGGATTTTCGCAAGGGAATTGCGAAAGTGCTGGAGCTTTTGAATCCATAGCACGTATCACTAGACACCGTTCTGGTGTTTGGAAAATTGTTGTGGAAAATTTCGACTCCACTTCGCGCTTCGATCAACTTATACTCTCGCTAATATCCGCATCGAAGTTCAGATGCATGTGCCGCCATGATCCTGACCATCGACCACGGAGCTGTCCGCGAACTGCAACTCAACCGCCCGCCGGTGAATGCGCTGTCGCCAGAGTTGATCGCCGCACTCAAGAAAGCTGTCGAGTTGGCGCCTCAGGACGGGGCGCGGGCGCTGGTGCTGTCTGGGATGCGTGGCAGATTCTCGGCCGGTCTCGATATTCCGCTGCTGCTGACGCTGGATCGTCCTGCGATAGCAGATCTGTGGCGCGAGCTTTACGAGCTGCTCGGCGCGCTTGCGTGCTCTCCTATTCCGATCGCCGCTGCGATCACGGGCCATGCCACCGCTGGCGGCACAGTTTTGCCCATCTTTTGTGATTGCAGGGTTGCGGCGCAAGGTGATTGGAAGTTGGGGCTCAATGAAGTGCAGGTTGGATTGCCCTTGCCACCGGTGATTTTTTCCGGACTGGAGCGCTTGATCGGTGCGCATCAGGCGGAGAGGCTCGCTGTCGGCGGTCTTCTCATTTCTCCTGATGAAGCTGCGCGAATCGGACTGGTCGACGAGGTTGTTCCCCTGGATCAAGTAGCGAGCCGCGCGCTCGATTGGAGCCGCAGCCTGCTGGCATTGCCGGTGGATGCGATGGCCGCTACACGGCGGCGCGCTCGCGCTGACCTATTCGAATTATTCGCAGCGCCTTTCGATCTCGAACTCGACCATGTCAACGCAACCTGGTGGAGTCCCGAGGCGCAGACCACGCTTAGGGTTTTGGTTGATCGTCTTGCCCGGAAAAGGGTGTAGTCGCGCTCCTTAAGCTCTGCTCTGGGCCTGAGATCGACCGCTGATCTCAGGCTGTGGGGGAGACGAGGCAGCGGCCGGCGAGGGCGAATTTGATAGCGGGAATTAGGTCGAGATACAACCGCAGCTTCAAAACGTAGCCGAGAGCGCCAGTCGCCAGGGCGGCTTCGACGATCTCGCGGTCGTTGTTTGCGGTTAGGAATACAATCTGGGTCGAACAGTTGTCGTGTTCTTTTATGCGTGCGGCGGCTTGGATTCCGTTCAGACCGGGCATGGAGATATCGAGAACGGCAATTTCAGGCTGCAGCCGGACCGTGGCTTCCAGTGCGGCTTTTCCGTCACTCACCGCCCCGACCACCTCAAAATCAGGGGCTAGGAGCGATACCACCGTTTCGAGCATTGCGCGATTGTCATCGGCTACGAGAACTCGCGGTTTGGTCAAACCGGCATCCCTGGACGGCAAATCTCCCCCCTTGTGCAGGTGTTGTAAGAACACATCCTCACTACACGACCCTGGAAATGTACGGTCATGGCCGTACCATTCCACGTTCTGAATAATTCAACCCGATCGACGGGAAAAGTTTCGCCACCGACTAATAAATCGTCGAGACTGTGATGCGGACAGGTGCGAAGAACGTTGTCTGGCGGATGACACCGGTGATATTGGTCACTATGCAACACGAGCGGAATCAGCGTAATTGAAACGGTTCATCCGGCAGCGCGGATGGAGTCGTCTCCTGTGCTGAGAGGGACCCGGGCGTGGATAGTAGTGCCACGCTGGGGTTTCGAGTCGATGGAGAACTTTCCCTTCACTAGCTGCAGGCGCTCCCGCATGCTGGTGAGACCAAGCCCCCGGCTCTTCAATGCGGTTTCCAGGTCAAAGCCCGCGCCGGAATCGCTGACCGTGAAATGAATCTCGCCCGACGCTCCCCACAGCCGCACTTCGAAGCGCTGCGCCCCGCTATGCTTCGCCGAGTTGTGCAAGGCTTCCTGTAGGACGCGAAAAAGACAAAGGGAAATCTCGGCAGGAACGGGGCTGGGCAGGTCGTGGCTTCTGAAGTCAATCTCCACTCGCTGATGGTCGCTGAACTCTTTGCAGAAACCTCTCATAGCCGCCGCCAAGCCCAGATACTCCAGTCTGGGAGAGTGCAGTTCGTGGGACAGCGCCTGGATATCCTTGGATATCTCCGAGGTCTCCTTCCGTAGCTTGTCCACGAGGCCGAGGATTTCAACCGTCGCGTTGGGGAGGTCCCTTTTGAGTTGATCGATCGCGACCGCCAACAATGCGAGGCGCTGGTTGGTGTCGTCGTGCAGATCTCTCGCGATCCGGGTGCGTTCCTGCTCTTGTGCTTCAATCAAGCTGCGGCGCATGGCAGCGAGTGCCTCTTCGGCAAGTTTGCGCTCCGTAATGTCGACATCCATTCCGAGCATGCGCACGGCCTCGCCATCGGGCGAGTAATAGAATTTTCCCGTAGCTTCCACCCAGCGGACAGTTCCGTCGGGCCAAAGGATGCGGAACTCTACCGCGTACGGTTTGCGGTTTTTCATTGCATCGTTGGAGGCATCCCAAACTTTGTCTCGATCCTCCGGGTGCACGCGCTGGCGGAAATCTTCCACACGTCCGATGTAGGAATCCGACGGGATTCCGAACACGGTCCGAAGATCGCCGAACCAGGAATCTCGTCCGCTCTTAATGTCCCAATCCCAAGCTACAGATTTTCCCGATTCCATCGCCAAACGAAGGCGATCGTTGGCCAGGGCCAGCTCTGTTTCTGCGAGTTTGCGGGCGGTGACGTCCGCCACTATGCCTACGATTCTGAGCATCCTGCCTTGTTGATCGAAGTGCGCACGACTGTTCCTCTGCAGCCAAATCACCGAGCCGTCGGGACGTACCAGGCGATAGGCAATTTCGAGGTGGGGCTTCTCGGGAGTAAGCTCGGCCAGGGCAGTTGTCAGTCGTTCTAGGTCGTCTGGGTAGATCTTAGCCAACATTTGCTGACCGCTGAAGTACTCCGCGTCATCAACTCCGAGAATCTGAGCGCTTTCGGCTGAGCGTACGATCAGATCGGTGGTGGCATCCCATTCATAGACGAACATCTTCCCGGCTTGAACTGCCAGGCGAAGCCGTTCTTCACTCTTTCGCAGCGCCTCGTCTGCCTGTTTCTGTCCTTCTACGAGGGCGGCGAGAACCATAAAAGGCGTGGCAGCGAATAACAAGAACAGCTGCAGTGATAGCACGTTATCGAGGGGCGTGGATCCGGTGAAGGGACCACGGCCCTGGACCGCGCCCCAAATTGACAGAAAAGCAATTACGATCACCGAACTGGAAGCTCCCGTCGCTCCGAAACGCAAACCGGACCAGAGCAGAAACGGGACCAGAGAATAGAGCAGCGCCGGTGGAGTGTTTTTCTCAGACGCGATGAAGGTGAAGTATCCCAAAAGAACTAACGTAGCGATCAGCACCGTTGCTTCCAGATACTCGGCGCGTGATTTGCGCGACCATGCCCGCGCTTCGCCGGCCCAACTCAAAATTGCGGGCGTTAGAGTAAGGAAGGCCAATGCCTCCGAAAAAAAACTGACTCTCCAATTGATCCAATAGTCGCCGTTCAACGCGACGGCGCCGACAAATGCCCCGGCGAAGGGCGCGAGGAAGACGGCAAAGAATGAATACTTGGCCAGAGCTTTGACGCTTGTGAGCCGAGGCACTCCGTCGAAGGAATAACTAATACCCAAAGCGGCGATCAGAACTTCGACCGTATCAGCCAGGATGAGCCAAATCGCTGAACCAACCGTGAGGCCTGTCTGAAGGTCATACACGACAAATGCTGCAAAGGCGGCCAGAATGAGTACGAGCCAGATCCTGCGCGGCACCAGCAGCAGAATGGACACCAGCAGCGCGCAAGCCGGCCAAAGCGGACAAAGCGTTTGGGGACGCAGCGTCAGCACCCCTCCCAACATTGCGGCCAGGTACGAGAGAACTGCAACCAGGCAGGCCATGATCGCGATGTGGAACGGGGAATCGGCCCTGGCGTTGCTTAAGAGTGGGCCACTACGAGCGCTGGCCATGGCGCACCTCCGTGGCATAAAAAAGTGGAAGCTCGATGTGCCGGCACGAGCGGGCGGCCATCGTTTCGCGATTCTCGAGACGCCGGTGGCGCAGATGTGAAGGATTCAGCAATCCGACTGACATACAGGTCGGCGGACCCGTTTTGACAGTTCGATGGGATGAGATGATATTCATTGCGGCCCCCCTCAAATCGGCTGGTGCGTTCCGAGCCTAGCCGATCGATATCCATATTACCAACCGCAAAAAAGTACCAGCTCTTAAAGCATAAACCGTGCCAAGGGTGTTATACGCGCCCGTCCGCGCAGATTCAAGGGTTGGCGAAGACTTGCGCTGACAAGAAGCTTTGTCTCTGGACTAGTTTTTCACGAAAGGATTGTTCTCGCGCTCTTCGCCGATGGTGGTCTGGGGACCGTGGCCGGGAATGACGACGGTATCGTCGGGAAGGGCAAGCAGTTTGTCGTGCAGGGACCTGATAATCTTCTCGAAAGAACCGCCAGGCAAGTCGGTCCGGCCGATGCTTCCCGCAAACAGCGTATCGCCGGCGATCAGTTTTTTCTCCACTGGAAAATAAAGGCAGATGCTTCCTTCGGTATGGCCTGGAGTGAAAAGCACATTCGCCGCGAGCGAGCCGGCCCTGACCGTATCGGCCTGTCCGATGCTCTGATCAATCTCCACTTTGCCCGGAGACGCCACGCCGATCCATGTGGCTTGGACATCGAGCATCTTGAGCAGACCGTAATCGTTCTGATTGAGCAGAATTGGCGCGCCGGTTGCGGCCTGCAGTTTCATGGCGCCGCCCACGTGGTCGATGTGCGCATGGGTGATTACGATTTGCTTTACCTGCAGGTTGTGCTTTCGAACCAGCGCGAGAACGCTCTGGATTTCATCGCCGGGATCGATGACCATGGCTTCGCGCGTGGTCTCGTCCCCAATAATGGAGCAGTTGCACTGCAGCGGGCCGACGGGAAGGATTTCGTGGATCATGACGATCAGTTGTTAGTCGCCGGTCGTCCGTCGTTGGCTGGGCGCGTGGCCATGTGTGGACAAACGACCAAGGACGAACGACCAAGGACGAACGACCAAGGACTCACTTCTGCGGTACGGGGGCTGGCGGCGTCGCCGGTGGCGCAGCTGGTTTCACCGGTTGTGATTTGGCCGGCGCGGCTTTGACTCCCTGCAACACAGAGTTCGTACCACTATGGCGCGAAGCGAAAACCGAGAGCGTGATCGAAGTCACCATAAATATGACGGCCGACCATGTGGTTGCCCGCGACAACGCCGTCGCCGCGCCGCGCGGTCCGAAGGCGGTCTGGCTGCCCATGCCACCGAAGGCCGCGGCAATGTCGCCGCTCTTGCCGCTCTGCAACAACACTACGATGATGAGAAACAAACAAACCGCGATGTGAACGATCGTAATCAATATGACCATGAGCTTAACAATTCCTCAAGCGGCATACTTCGCCGTCCGTCCTCAGTTTAAGGGCGTGTTGAATAAAAGCGTTGAATCGGGTGGCACCAAGCTTCGTCGTTGATAATACGGAACTTGACTCGCTTTCCGTCGGGTCTGAAAGGGCCTTCCGGCTGAAATCCCCTCCGCTGGCCTTTATTGTACGATGCGCCTGCATCAGAACACAAACTCACTACCTCCATTGTCTGAACAGGCACTACCTCAATCGCAAAGCCGTTGACAGCTTTCGGGAAAGATGCGATGGTATTTGGAATCCGTGAGAGTTTAATCGGCAATTATCTAAGATGAAAAGTTTCGCCCAAGCCTCGTTGTCGTCGTTGAAATCGGTCCTCCGGGTCCGGGCGGAGCTATTTGGCGTACTTATTCTGCTGGTACTTTTTATTCTTACGGGTGTAGCTGTAACACCCGGAGCCAGCGGATGATGTAGCCTAGAAAAGATTCAAACCAGAGGCCATCATCCAGAAAAGATGATGGCCTTAAGTTTTTTGCGGGCTTTTTGATCGCGAAGGATGGAGCGGGATGAGCGAAGCGAAACTCAAGAGTGCAGCCCTTACGCAAGGGCCCAGTCGTGCCGGGGCCCGCGCCATGTTGAAGGCGGTGGGTTTCACGGACCAGGACCTGAAACGGCCTCTGATCGGAGTAGCCAACACCTGGATTGAAATCGGCCCTTGCAACTATCACCTGCGCGAGCTCGCGGCCTCGGTGAAGCAAGGCATTCGAACTGCCGGAGGAACGCCCATGGAGTTCAATACGGTCTCCATCTCCGACGGCATCACGATGGGCACCGAGGGCATGAAAATGTCTCTGGTCAGTCGTGAAGTGATTGCCGACTCGATCGAACTGGTGGCGCGGGGCAATCAGTTTGACGGCATCGTGGCGTTGGTGGGATGCGACAAAACCATCCCCGGAGCAATTATGGCGCTAGCGCGGTTGGATATTCCGGGCCTTGTGCTGTACGGCGGATCGATCGCCCCGGGCCATTACCACGGGCACGACGTCACGATTCAGGACGTGTACGAGGCCGTGGGAGCGCACGCACAGAAGCGGATGAGCGACGCGGATTTGCTGGCCATGGAAAACAGCGCGTGTCCGGGAGCGGGCGCCTGCGGCGGGCAGTTCACCGCGAACACCATGGCGATGGTCTGTGAGTTTCTCGGCCTTTCGCCGATGGGCAGCGCCAGCGTCCCCGCTCTGGATGCGAGGAAGCCAGAGGTTGCTCAGGCTGCGGGTGCGAAGGTGATGGAGCTGCTAAAGCGTGATCTTCGGCCGCGACAGATTCTCACTCGCGATGCGTTCGAGAACGCGATTGCGAGCGTGGCTGCAACCGGGGGCTCAACGAACGCCGTGTTGCATCTGCTCGCCATTGCGTACGAAGCGGGGGTGGGCCTCTCTTTGGATGACTTTGATCGCATCTCGGAGCGCGTGCCTCTGCTGGCCGATCTCAAACCTGGTGGGAGGTTCGTGGCTACTGATCTTTATCATGCGGGCGGAACCGGACTGGTCGCAAAACGGCTGGATGAAGCCGGGCTACTGCACGGCAGCGCTCTCACCGTCAGCGGTAGGAGTATTGGCGATGAGGCAAAAACCGCGCACGAAACGGCGGAGCAGGAAGTCGTACGTCCGCTCGACCGGCCTATAAAGCCGACTGGCGGCCTCGTGATCTTGAAAGGGAATCTTGCTCCCGAAGGATGCGTAGTTAAGGTAGCGGGACACGAGCATCTTCATCACCGCGGACCAGCGCGCGTTTTCGACAGTGAAGAAGCCGCGTTCGCAGCGGTGCAGCAGGGACGTATTCGAGCCGGGGATGTGCTGGTCATTCGCTTCGAAGGTCCGCGCGGCGGTCCTGGCATGCGGGAGATGCTCGGCGTTACGGCAGCGCTAGTGGGCGCGGGCCTCGGCGATTCTGTGGCCTTGCTCACCGATGGCCGTTTCTCCGGGGCCACGCGTGGATTGATGGCTGGTCATGTCGCGCCGGAAGCAGCTTCTGGCGGTCCTATTGCCGCTGTTCGCGATGGAGATGGCATCGTCTTCGACGTGGAACGGCGTGAACTTCGAGTAGAACTTTCCGACGAAGAAATTCGAAAACGGCTGGCGTCCTGGAAGCAGCCCGAAGCGCGCTATCGGACCGGAGTCATGGCGAAATACGCGCGGCAGGTCTCGTCGGCAGCGCGGGGGGCGGTTACGAATTAGGGAACAAATCCTTCGTGTACCTTCGTGTCCTTTGTGGTTAACGAAGTTCAAATGCTCGAACCACAAAAGACACGAAGGTACACAAAGGAAGAAAGTCGTGGAGCTTATGAAGAAAACCGGTGGAGAGATTATCTGGGAATGCCTTAAGCGGGAAGGCGTAAGGCACATCTTCGGTTATCCGGGCGGAGCGATTTTGCCTGCTTACGATGCGCTGTGCAAATATCCTGAGATCCACCACGTGCTGGTGCGCCACGAACAGGGTGCGGCTCACATGGCCGATGGTTACGCGCGTGCCGGCGGGGGAGTCGGAGTCGCCATTGCCACCTCGGGGCCGGGCGCGACCAATCTGGTCACAGGCATTGCCACGGCGATGATGGATTCATCGCCCATCGTCTGCATCACTGGCCAGGTGGGCAGCAAGCTGATTGGTTACGACGCTTTTCAGGAGACCGACATCACTGGCATCACGCTGCCCATCACGAAGCATAACTATCTCGTCACGCGAGCCGAAGATCTTGCCCCTGCGATGCGCGAAGCGTTCTGGTTGGCGAAGTCGGGGCGGCCGGGCCCGGTATTGATCGATGTCACCAAAGATGCCCAGCAGGCAAGTTGCGAATTCGATTGGGATGCGGCTGAACCAGGGCACCGCAATCGTTGTCTTGCAGCCAGTTCGACCGCGCCGCAATATAGCGATGCGCTCGAGTTGATCAATCATGCCAAGCGGCCGGTGATCCTGGCTGGACACGGCATTCTGCTCTCCGGCGCGATGCGCGAAGTGTGCGCCTTCGCTGAACGCGCCCAGGCTCCGGTTGCGATGACGCTGCTCGGCATTGGTTCTTTCCCTGCGTCCCATCCGCTGAACCTGGGGATGATGGGCATGCATGGTGAGGCTTGGGTCAACACCGCAATCCAGGAGGCCGATCTGCTGATCGCGTTGGGCATGCGCTTCGATGACCGGGTCACGGGAAATCTCAAAACCTACGCGCCGATGGCGAAGAAGATTCATATCGAAATCGATCAGGCCGAAATTAACAAGAACGTCAAGGTCGACGTCGCACTCATCGGCGACTTGCGTGAGGTGTTGTGCGAGCTGCTGCCCCGCGTAGATGCGGGCAATCGTGAAGCATGGTTGTCGCGAATTCAGGAACTCAAGGGCGACTCGGCGGTGCGCGACATTCAAAACTTGCCGGACGACGGCCACCTCTACGCTGCTCACGTGGTGAATGACCTTTGGCGGGAGACGTCTGGCGACGCCGTCGTGGTGACGGATGTCGGCCAGCACCAGATGTGGGAAGCGCAGTATTACAAACACGACCAGCCGCGCACGCTGATTACCTCGGGTGGTTTGGGCACGATGGGTTTCGCGCTGCCCGCCGCTATTGGCGCCAAGTTCGCGCGGCCGGATGCGGAAGTCTGGGTCGTGGCGGGTGACGGCGGTTTTCAGATGACCATGGCCGAGCTCGCCACCATTGCGCAGGAGCGCCTCGACATCAAGGTTGCCATTATCAACAACGGTTATCTGGGCATGGTCCGGCAATGGCAGGAATTTTTCTATGAGCGGCGCTACAAAGCTACGCCGCTTTATAGTCCGGACTTCGTGAAGCTCGCCGAGGCGTTTGACTTGCCCGGCGCGGCGGTGCGGCAGCGCTCTGAGGTAGTGCCGACGATCCGCGCGGCTCGTGAACATCGCGGTACCTACGTGATCAATTTCTGTGTGGAGCAGGAGGACTCGGTCTTCCCCATGGTGCCTGCGGGCGCTGACCTTCACGCTATGATTCGCCGTCCCAGCCCGCTGGTTGAAACTGCGCAAGACTTGTGAGGAAACATGCTGATGACACTTGTGGTCCAGGTAGAGAACAAGCCCGGAGTTCTGAACCGGGTGGCATCGCTTTTTCGGCGGCGCGGTTTCAACATCGAGTCACTGACGGTCGGGCACACGGAGAAGCCTGGCGTCTCGCGCATGACCATTGTGGTCGATACCGACGAAGCCGGGGCTCTTCGGATCGAAGCCAACCTGTACAAGTTGGTGCACGTGCAACGCGTCGAGAACGTCACATCGACACCGTCGGTGTTTCGTGATCTGGCCATGATCAAAGTGGCCGCGACCCCGGAAACACGAGCTGAAATCATGCAGCTGGCGCACGTCTTTCGCGCCCGCATCGTGGACGTGAATAGCGAGTCACTGGTGATTGAAACTACCGGCGCCGAGGACAAAATCGACGGTTTGATTGAAATCTTGCGCGGCTTCGGCATTCTTGAAATGGCACGAACAGGGCGTCTCGCGATGACCCGCGGCCCCAGACCCGAGGCTTCAGCGGGTGCGCCAGGGCGAGACGATTCGTTGGAGGACGAGTCGGTGTCATATTCGGTTTAACAATTATTTGTGGAGGTAAGTATGGAAAACCTGAAAGAGAAGTTGGAGAAAACCCTGGAGGAACATCAACGAGAGAGCGGCTTGCACATGATCGGAGGCCGTGAGCGGCTGGTGGCACGGCTTCTGAAAGTGCTCGATCCGCCGGTTCATGACGCGGGAAGCGCTAATCACGCGGCTTCGGACGAGGATGGCCGGTGCTGTCAATAACTGAGTGAGTGTGCAGCACAGCTGCGCGCACATCGAAACACCAAAGTTCAAAGGAGAAACGAAATGGCAAAAATGTACTACGACAATGATGCCGACCTGGCACTCATTCGTGGCAAGAAAGTCGTCGTGATTGGCTACGGTTCACAGGGTCACGCACACGCTCTGAATCTTCGCGACAGCGGAGTCGAAGTTGTGGTCGCGCTGTCCGGGACAAGCAAATCCCGTGCCCGTGCTGAGGCAGAAGGACTGCGCGTGGTTTCACCCGCCGAAGCAGCAGTATGGGGAGATGTCATCGTCTTCCTGACGCCCGACACAACTCAGCCGGCCATTTACCGGGAAGCGGTTGCTCCCAATCTGACCGCGGGGAAAACTCTGTTCTTCGCCCACGGCTTTAATATTCACTTCGCAACCATCCAACCGCCCGCCGATGTGGATGTAATCATGATTGCCCCGAAAGCTCCGGGCCATCGAGTGCGCGAGGTCTTTGTCGATGGCGGCGGAACGCCCGGGTTGCTGGCCGTCTATCAGGATGCCAGCGGATCGGCGAAAGCTTTGGCGCTTTCCTATGCGAAAGCGCTGGGATGCACACGAGCCGGTGTCATCGAGACGACCTTCGGTGAAGAAACCGAAACTGATCTCTTCGGCGAGCAGGCCGTTCTTTGCGGCGGCGTGAGCGCGCTGGTAAAAGCCGGCTTCGAAACCCTGGTCGAAGCGGGATACCAGCCTGAGATCGCATATTTCGAATGCATGCACGAGCTCAAGCTGATTGTGGATCTGATGTACCGCGGCGGCTTGAACTACATGCGGTATTCCATCAGCGATACTGCTGAACACGGCGATTACACCGGCGGGCCGCAGTTGATCACTGATGAAACTCGAAAGACCATGCGCCGCATGCTGGGCGAGATTCAGCGTGGCGAATACGCTCGCAAGTGGATCGCGGAAAACGAAGCGGGACGCCCGTGGTTCAACGCCACCCGCAAGAGTGAGCAATCGCATCCCATCGAGCAAGTGGGAGGTCGATTGCGTGAGCTTATGTCTTTCCTGGATCCGGTGCGGATTGGGCCGGATGGGAATCCGGAAAAGGCGTTGCAGCCGTCAGCCGAGTTTGTCTCAAGCAGCGCCGACTGACGCCGACTGGGGAAGAGAAGAGGTAGAACCTATGCATGTATACGACTGGAATTCGATGCAGCCGGAGGCGGTGACCGAACTGTACCGGCGCACTGTCACGCAAGGAGAGAAGATGAGCGTGGCTCGGCTCGAGGTCGCGAAGGGATCGTCGACGCGAGCCCACTGCCATGAGAATGAGGAAGTCATCATTCTGCTGAAAGGGTGTTGGCGTTTTCATTTCGTTACCGGTGATGTCATGTTGCAGCCGAATCAAATGCTGACCATTACACCGGGTCCAGAGCATTCGTCCGAGGTATTGGAGGACGTGGTTGCAATCGATGTTTGCAGCCCCGCGCGGGAAGACTGGCTCACCGGCGCTGACCACAGGCTGCACAACGATCCTGATCAGTGTTTGTGGGGCGTTTAGGAGCCGAGGTGAGTTCACATCGATCGGGGAGAGTGAAGTCGTGATTATCAACATGCGGGAGCGGGCAACCGAAGCTGAGGTCCAACACGTGATTGAGCGCGTGAAGGAGGCAGGCTATCAGGCGCACGTCACCCGTGGAGAAGAACGCACCATCGTGGCTGCGGTCGGCAGCGGCGGACGCCGGCACGAGTTGGAGGCTCTGGCGGCTGCGCCTGGCGTCGACGGCGTGGTTGCGATCGCACAGCCCTTCAAGCTGGTAAGCCGTCAGGTGAAACCACATCGGACCGTCGTCAATATTGGTGGAGTGCTCATCGGAGACGGAAGCTTCGTTGTGATTGCGGGCCCGTGTTCGGTTGAATCTCGCGAGCAACTGTTTTCGACCGCGCGGGCGGTGAAGGCTGGCGGAGCTCGATTGCTTCGCGGTGGGGCTTACAAGCCGCGGACGTCCCCTTACGAATTCCAGGGGCTTGGCGTGGAGGCCCTGCGGTTGCTGAGCGAAGCGAGACAGGAAACCGGTCTTCCGGTGGTCACCGAGGTGATGAGCACGGAAGATGTGGATGTAATTTGCGAACATGCCGATCTTTTGCAAGTGGGCGCACGCAACATGCAAAATTTCGCTTTGCTGCGGCGATTGGCTAAGGTGGGGAAGCCGGTGCTTTTGAAGCGCGGTCCCTCGGCCAGCGTTAAGGAGTGGTTGCTGGCGGCTGAGTACCTGGTGGCCGGCGGGAATCCTAATGTCGTATTGTGCGAGCGCGGGATCAAAACATTTGAGACAGAAACTCGGAACACGCTGGATCTGGCGTCGATCGCGCTGGCCCGGGAGTTGACGCATCTTCCGGTGATTGCTGACCCGTCGCACGGAACCGGCCGTCCCAGCCTGATTGCTCCCATGTCTCGCGCGGCAGCGGCGCTGGGTGCCGACGGGCTTATGGTGGAAGTGCATCCCTGTCCCGAGCGGGCCCTGTCGGATGGGCCGCAGTCTTTGGATTTTCCAGGATTTTCTCGACTCATGAACAGCTTGGCCGAGCCCTTGCGTGCGGTCGAGATGTAAACTGAGCCGATTGCCAGATTGCTCGGAGGCCCCTTCGGCATTTTCCCACAACGGAACGTAAGTTTACTGTTTAGTACCGGGTACCCCCCTCCCCCTATTATCTGCAAAATCTAGAAAACAAGGGATTTAAAATATGACTATATGCTAGATCTTTGAGTTTTAAGGAGTTACACGCAAAATCTAGACAACATGGGAGTTACGGCGGGTGTGCCGTCCCGTTTTGAGAACGAACTAACGCTGACTTCGCGACGGGCGTTCGACCGGCTTCCCTTCCATGATGCTCTGAGGGGGCGGATTCGGGAGCGGCGGGCCGGACCAATCGCGTGACTGACTGGATCAGATTGTCAAAGAACGCACATTATCCAATAGATAATGCGAATTTAATATAGGTTATCTGATTGGAAACGCCGAGTCAATCAGAAAGCTTCCTGCGGTGCTGAGGGGCGGGGTCGGCAACTACGGCGTGATCTCGTATACGACGCCCTGATTGTAGGTGCCGCCGAAGATGGCGGTGCCGTAGAGGTGCGTGCCGGTTTTGTCGAAGACGACGGCGCCGTTGGGTTCGGCTCCATCACCCTTATCGGTGAAGCGGTGGAGAACGCTGTACGTCCATTTGCCATCTGTGCCGGGAGTCAGTTTGTAAACTACGCCGCAGCCGCCTGAGCATGGGCCCATGCCGCCCGCTGCCGTGCCGTAGAGGTTGCCTGCCTTGTCGAATGCCAGTGTGCTGACCGGTCCGCCTCCATTTCTGAACTGTGGGAAGTCGTAGAGGATGGTGTGCTTCCAGCGACCGTCCGCCGTCGGCGTTAGCTCGAAAACAGTTCCTTCGCCGTTCGCTCCGCCCACCTGGGTCGTGCCATACAGATTGCCCTTAGCGTCGAAGATTAGGCCAGCGATGGGTTGGCTGCCGTCGGGCCCTTGGAACGAATGCAGTAGAGTTTCCTTCCAGCCCGAAGCGGTATGGGTGAGCTTGAAAACCGTCCCTTTGCCATTGCCCGTCCCTCCGCCTGATGTCGCGCCGTAGAGGTCGCCGAGCCTATCTTGGACGAGTTCAGCATAGGACAGCCCGCCATCGCGAGGCGTAGCAGGAAAGTCGTGAAGGATGGTCTCAGTCCAGGAGGCCCCCGTCCCGGGTGCCAACTTGAAGACGATGCCCCCGCCGTTGGTTCCCCCCTCGCGTGTCGTCCCGTAGAGACTGCCTGCCTTATCAAGGATCACTTTGTCCCAAGGGCCCGACCCGTCCTGGTGGCTGTTGAGAAAGCTATGGAGCACGTTTAGGGTCCAGCCCTCCGGGGTGGTCGGATCAGGCGAAAGCTCGAAGACTGAGCCCACATCGTGGGTGCCTCCATTTATGGAGGTGCCGTAGAGGTTGCCTGCTGAGTCGAGAGTCAGCGACGGTTCAACTGCTGAACCCTGCTTAATCGTGAGCGTGTACAACAGATCGTAGGTCCATCGGCCGCCGGACGACAGCGACAACCTGAAAATTGTGGCATCCGCGTCGCCGCCGCCACCGGTCGTGCCGTAAAGGTTCCCCTCGTCGTCGAGGACAAGACCGCCGGTGGGCCCGCATCCGCTGGGATCACAGTGAAAGCTACGCAGCACTTTGAACGTACTGCCGGCATAGGCGCTGTTCGCGATCAGCAGGACTGCCGCCAGCAAGCCGCGTTTCATGGGGTGATTTCGTACACGACGCCTTGATTGTAGGTGCCGCCGAAGGCGGTGGTGCCGTAGAGATGTTTTTGGGTTTTGTCGAACACTACGCCGGAGAACACTTCCGCGCCGTCGTTGGTGGCGTCAGTGAAGCGGTGGAGTACAGTGTATTGCCATTTGCCGTTGGAGCCGGGCGACAGCTTGAAGACTACCCCACAGCCACTCGGGCACGGACCGATGCCGCCCACGGCTGTGCCATAGAGGTTACCTCCTTTGTCGAATATCAAGGTGCTAGCTGGACCGCCTCCGTTCTTGAACTGGGGGAAGTCGTAGAGGATGGTTTCTTTCCAGGGGCCGCTGGCAACGGGCGTCAGTTTGAACACGGTGCCAGATCCGTTCTTGCCGCCCTCGGCTGTGGTGCCATACAGATTGCCCTCGGCGTCGAGCACCAAGCCGCCCATGGGATGCTCTCCGTTGCTCCTGTGAAAGCGGTGCAAGACGGTCTCCTTCCAGCCCATTGAGGTGGGTTGCAGACGGAAAACAACGCCACAAAAACACGGCGGACCGCCGTCGCCAGAGCCGGTGCCGTAGAGATTTCCTGCCTTGTCAAACACCACTTCGGAGTAGGAGCAGCAACCGTCGCTGTTGGCCGGAAAGTTGTAGAGAATTCCTTCAGTCCAATCGCCGTGGGAGTCTGGCGTCAATTCGAAGACGACGCCCCCAGCAGCGCCCTCGGGGCCGCCGTCGCGGGTGGTTCCGTAGAGATTGCCTGCTTGGTCGAGGATGACTTTGTCCCAGGGGCCAGAGCCGTCCCCCACGAACGGGTCAAAGCTATGGGCTACGGTTATGGTCCACTGCTCGGGCGCGGCCTTACCGGGCGACAGTTCAAAGACGGTGCCGAAATCGTAAGTGCCGCCATTTATGGAAGTGCCGTAGAGGTTACCTGCCTGATCGACGGCCAGGGCGGCGGCGACGGCTGACCCTTCGCTGAGTGTGAGTGTTTGCAGGAGGGCGTAGGTCCAGTGGCCGCCGGCGGATGGCGTTAATTTGAAGATAGTGGCGTTGGCATTGCCGCCGCCCGGTGTTGTGCCGTAAAGGTTCCCATTGGCGTCGAACGCCACGCCACCGTTGGGTCCGCAGCCGCCGGGATCGCATCTGAAGCTGTGCAGCAGCTTGAGCCTAGGTGCTGCGGAGGCGTAGTTTGCCAGCAGAACAATGAAATACAGTGAGGTACAAAGCATGCGCAAAACGGAATGTGAGTTATTGCGTCGCATGGGACGTTGCTCTTCGGGAAAGAACGGTTGGGTACCGGTGGAGCGGATACCCTAGCCGCAAACCGGAACTATACCACCAAAATCCCCCGCAGGCGCCGGATTTATGATTCCGGCAGCCTTGCGGGGCGCGGTATTTGGGCGCTCAGTCGGAGGCATCGTCATCGGGATCGAGCGGCCCGGTGTAGTTCAGGTAACAGTTTTGGGTGTTAGGGTTAACGAAGCAGATTGCGGGCACCGGCGCTGGAATTGGCGTAAACGTGCGGGCCGTAGGAAGACTGTGAAAACCAGGGTCCAGAGGTTTGGCCACGTGATCGGCGTAGTGATAGTTTGTTCCGGCGATCTCGGCCAAGTTAAAGTTCGTCTCGATGAACTTCAGAATACTGCCGAAATCGTAGCAGTGTTGGGTGTCGGTGCAGGTCGTCGTATTCTGTAGATTGACCGTGCCGGAGACGAACTGCTGGGGAGTATAAGCTGAAACAAACATGAATGGCACGCGGAAACCGTAGATGTAACCGCACCCCCAGTTGGACGGAGCCGGGCATATTCCCTGGTCATTGTCGAGCCAAACGCCGGGGCTAGGAGCGGGCAAGACATGGTCGTACCAGCCTCCCCAATCGTCCCAGACGATGAGGACGGCGGTGTTGCCCCAATATTCGGGACAGGGGGTGTTGTGTTTTGTGCCGCTGGTGTCGTAGTAGACGCCGCCGACGGCATTGACGATGTCGGCGACCCAGGAGGGCCCGAAGCCCAAGCCAGCGCCGCCGATGCCGCCGTGGTCTGACCAGCCTCCGTCGGGAGTGACCCAACTGACGTCGGCGAGTTGACAGGCGTTGTGGTTGGTGCCGTTTACGCCCAAATCGGTCAGCACCATGCCGGGGCCCAGCGGACCAACGTAAGGGGCTACGTTCTTGACCCAATCCTGCCCGTTGCAGGTGTTTCCCGCAATCGGATTGCAGATGTGATGGATGGCGTTGGGCGCGGTCCAAATAGAACCGGAAGTGTTTGCGTACCATCTCCAACTGTCCCCGGCGTTGTCGAGGAGGTCGGTCAGTGTGGCATGCTCGAAGCAGGGGTAGACGGGACTGTTCGTGTTCTCGTTGCCATTACCGTCAATCAGCTTGACGACTTCGCCGTTGGGAGAGGTACATCCCGTGTTATCAAAGTCGTTGCCCGCTCCGTAGGGGTTGTCGGCGGCGAAGAGGGTGTTGGGCGGCGCGCTTGTAGTCGACGTGCCGGATAGAAGGAATTGGTGCGCGGGGAAGCTGGGTCCTTGATTGGTTTGAAAGAAGTAGTTCGCCCAGCCGTACTGGGTCGCGACCGCGAGGTAGGGATCTAGGCGGTTGTAGAACTTGCCGTTGTATTCGAAGTTATCGTTCTCGACGTAGTGGAGCCAATTGAAGACCCAGGAACCGTTGATCACGCATTCTGACGCGTTATTGGGGCAGCAGTAGGGAGATTTCGTGCAGCCCACGGAGGTGGGGCCGGCGTTGACTCCACCGCTGTTGTACATCTGGACGAATGATTTGTTCCCGTGATCGGGATCAAGGTCGTCGTACAGCGGGTCGGGGGTCAGAGCTACCTGCGTGCCGCTGGTGCCCGGCGGCAGAATTACGGTCCCATTGGGGGAGATGTTGTAGGGGCTGGGGCACGTGCCATACGGTGATGCACACAGGCCCTGGAAGAGGTTGTCCGGGGTGCGGTTTTCCTGGACGATCACAATAATGTGTTGGAAGGTTGTTTGAGTGTAGGCAAGGGTTGCGCTGAGAGAAGCTAGCAACAGCAGAATTTTGGTTACGCGCTTCATGGCATCCTCCAGGGATGTTGGCAGGTTGTAAGGTGAACCGCAGGAGTTTGCGAGGGGCCCGGCTGCAGTTCGGCGGAAGGCGGCGGCAGCTGCTACGAATTATCCGCTGGACTTTCGGTGTGTCAAGAAAATTCGCTCTGTCCAATTCTTGGACAACGCAATCTGAATTTGATTTTGGCCTCGACGTCGGCATCGGTTTTGTAACATCGCCATTACGCTCGTTGACAAGGGTCGTCAGTGTTGCCCCGAATTATTCCTGCATGGCGCAAGCGCCCGCCCCTTGCACAAAACGCAAGGAGCGGGGCACCCGAACCTAGTTCTCATCGGCTGAGGTTCGGACCAGCCGCTCTCCGGGTAAATGCGCGATCCTGCAGAAGAAGCGTCCATTTTTTCGCTAAAAGCATTAACATGCTAGGCCTGCCCTAAAGGGGGCCCATGGAAGGTTCTGTCACACCCCGAAAGTTGGCTGGCCGGTATGAAGTGCGGCAGATCCTCGGCCAGGGCGGGATGGGCCTGGTTTACAGGGCCTATGACACTGTGATTCGCCGCGAAGTGGCGGTCAAGACGATTCTCGATATCCCCGACCCGGCTTCACTCCAGTTGTTCTACAAGGAATGCGATGTGCTCGCCTCGATGAGCCATCCCAATATTGTTGAGATCTTCGACATCGGGGAATTCGAGGACGACGGCAAGAAAAAACCCTACTTTGTAATGCCGCTTCTGCCCGGCTCGACTTTGGATGCATTCATCCGCAAGGCGAGCCATCGCCTGACCGTGGAACGCACGGTTGGGATTATTTCGCAGGCCTGCCGAGGCCTGCAGGCAGCGCATGATCGGGGCTTGGTGCATCGGGACCTGAAGCCGAGCAACATTTTTGTGATGGAAGACGATTCGGTCAAGATTATCGATTTCGGCGTGGCGCACATGACCGACACGAATTCCACCCGGGCGCAGAAGGGCACGCTGCTGTACATGTCTCCCGAGCAGATTGAGATGAAGCCGCTGTCGGCGGTCTCCGATATGTTTTCGCTGAGCGTTGTCGCCTACGAGGCGCTTACGGGACGGCATCCGTTCCAGCGCGCCCGAGCCGATGAGATCGTTGAGGCCATCCGGCGGCAGATTCCGCCTCCGGCTTCTGACATCAACCCGGCGGTGAGTCAATCCATCGGGCGCGTGGTGCATAAGGGAATGGCGAAGCAGCCCTGGCATCGCTTTTCCAGCGCGCGCGAGTTTAGCGATGCTTTGAATAAAGCATTGCGGAACGAACCCATCGAGTTCTTCGATTCTTCGCGTACGCGGCCTCGCCTGGAACGTGTCACCAAGGCGATGGAAACTGGGGATTACCAGTTTGCGGGAGAAATCCTGGGAGAGTTGGAGGCGGAAGGTCATCTCGACACTTCGATCAGTTCTTTGCGTCAACAACTGGATACAACGGTTCGACGGAGGACCATCGACCAATTGTTGGACGCGGCCAAGGCGCGCTTTGAAGAAGAAGAAGATCCGCTGGCGTTGCAGAAGCTCCAGGAAATTCTGGAAATGGAGCCGGACAATGTTTCGGCACTGTCGCTGAAGAGCAAGATCGAAAGCCGGCGCAGCGAAAAGCAGATTGACAACTGGTACCGGCTGGCACGCCAGCATACGGACAATCACGCGTATCCGCACGCCCGCGAAGCTTTGCAAAATGTTCTACAGCTCAGGCCGAAGGAGGCCCGAGCACTGCAACTGATTGCCGAAGTCGATCGCCAGGAACAGGAATACAACAAGCTCCGCCAGGAGAAAACGCAGATTCATCGTGCGGCGATGGAGGCTTGGCAGAAAGGGGACGTCAGCAGCGCTCTCACCAAGCTGGCGGTGGTTCTTGAGTTGGACCGGCGCGCTCCTGATATTTCCACTCCCGAGGGCAGCGCCACGTACCAGAGCTTTTACAACGAGGTTCGCTCCGAACATGACGCGATGAACACGGCCTACGCGGAGGCGCGCAGGCTGCTGGCGGAACGCAACGTCAGCAAGGCGCTCTCGGTTTGCGAGACCTACCTGGCCAAGTATCCCACCAATGCGATTTTTCAGGCGCTTAAATATGACATCGAGGAGCAGCAGAGACAGGAGTTCTCCGCATTTGTGGCGTCTATCGACCGGCAGGTGGAGGCTGAGCCCGACCTGGACAAGCGGGTGAACATCCTCAAAGAGGCGCTTGACCTGCATCCTGATGAAACTCATTTCGAGCGCGCCTTGCGCCTGGTCAAAGACAAGCGAGATTTGGTGAACTCGATCGTTGCCCGGGCGCACCATCACGAAGAGGAGGGTGCCTTTAGCGATGCGCTCAACGATTGGGAAATTCTGCGCACGATTTACAGTCAGTATCCTGGACTGAAGTTTGAAGTTGAGCGGCTCCAGAAAAGGCGAGAACAGCAATCCCGCAGTGAAGCGAAAAGCAAGCTGGTCGAGCAGATCGATGCCTGCCTGCATTCGAGTGACTACTCTCGCGCTCTCGGACTTCTGCAACAGGCCGCCGCCGAGTTCCCCAATGACGCGGAGCTGGCACAGCTCGAAAAGCTCGCGAACGACGGACTGCAACGCGCAACCGAAGCGCATCGGCTCATGACGGAAGGTCAGGAGCTGTGCGCGCAAGACCGTTTCGCCGATGGGATCAAGTTATTGAAGGAAGCCTACGAGTTGGACGAACACAGTGCGCTGACGCGGGCGGTTTTTTCAAATGCCTTGGTCGAGCAGGCGCGTCTGGTAGCGGAGTCGAACTGGCAGGAAGCAGATCAGCTGGCTCGACAGGCGTTCGAACTGAATCCGAGCCATCCTCTTTCGAAGACGGTTCGCACATTGATTCTGGACCAAAAGCGGGAACAAATGGTCACCGAATGCGTTTCGCAGGCACGCAAGCTGCAGGCTGGCGGCGATTTGGCCGGAGCATTTTCTCGGATTGAAGAGGCGCTGGTGGCGTATCCGCGCGAGGTTCGGCTCTTTCAGATTCAGGAAACGCTGCAGCGTGAACTTCAATCCCAACGACGGCAGGCGAGGCGCCGCGACTTGGAAGAATTGCGACGCATGGAACGCGAAGCTGAGACCATCACTGATCCCGCGGTGAAGCAGGTTTTCGGCGAGCGCGTCCAAGTTCTGGCTGGTAAATATCTGGAGGAGGAAGAAGTTCTTGCGGTGGCGAACCGGATTCTCCGGCGGCTGGACATGGCTGCGGTCCAGGGCAAAGGCTCCGCTCGCGATGGTGGAGACGAGAAAGGGCAGACTCCGCGAACGGTTGCGCTTCCGACTTCTGCAGGAGATGGTGCGACTGCGTCGATCTTTTCGCAAGCGACCGAAGTCGCGCCTTCGTCAGCTACCGGGAAAGTCAACCCCGGTCCTCCGGTGGATGCTGAATTGGCTGCTGCGCCGCCTGAAACTCCGCCTGTAACTTCACTCGTAACCACGCCTTTACCGGCGGAAAGCAAAGCTCAACCCAGCCGCGACCAGAATGTATCTTCATCAGCGGACCTTCGGCCGAATGGTGCTTCGCGATTTCCGCGGGCGGTGATTGCTGCTGTTGTCGTTGGGCTATTGTTGCTGGCAATCTTCTTAGTAAAACATCGCCATCCGTCGACTCCAGCGCCGACAGTTGCGCGGGTCACAGTGCACACTTCGCCCTCTGGTGCAACCATTCGAATTAATGATGAGGCTCGTGGAACCTCCAATCTGCAAGTTGATTTGCCGCAGGGAAGCTACCAAGTTGAGGCTGAGCTGAACGGTTACCAATCCAAGACCACCACGATCGAGGCCAAGGCCGGGTCGCCCGTTTCTATCGACTTGACTCTGGATCCGGCTTTGCCGGTTGTGCGGCTGTCTTCCGACACGGGCGCAGGAAAAGTTTCATTCGACGATCAACCTCCCGTCGAACTTGAAGGTGCGCAGTGGACACTCGATAAGGTGGCATCCGGCGAGCACAAGTTGAAGTTCGACGGCAAGCAAGGAAATGCTTCCTTCACTTTTTCGAGCCAAGCGGGAGCGATGCCGACGGTGAAGGGGCGGATCGCTGCCAACCGTCTCTTGGCTGTTGTGGTCAGCAATCTCGGCAGCCAAGTCCACGTGTACTCCAGCGATCCCGCGGCCAAGCTCAGCCTTGACGGGCAGTCTGCGGCCGCCATGCCAGAGAATGGATGGGAACTCCCACAAGTCTCGCCCGGCACTCATCAAGTCGCCCTGATTCATGGCGACGATCAATACAAATTGGACATCGAGGTCGGCCCTGCTCCCACGCTTGCGACTTTTTTGATGTCGGGTCAGAACATCGGCACTCTCGTCATTGTCACGGGCGAGGACAAAGCGCGAGTCTATCTCGATGGACAGATGCAGAAGGGGACCACGCAAGGTGGACAACTGCGGATTCCGAATCTTGAGCCAAAAGATTATGTGGTCACGGTCAGCAAGGCAGGCTTTCAGGATCTTCCGCCGCAGAAGGTTCGGGTTCGCAAGGGAGAGCAAACCAAGCTGACCTTCAGTCTGCAACCGATTCCGCATCTGTCGTCGTTCTCCATCCAGGGTGGAACGCCGGGAGCGCAGGTCTTGATCGACCAGGCCGCCGTGGGAGTGGTGCAGCCGGATGGAACGTTCGGGCTGGCGACGATCGCTCCCGGCGACCACGTCATCGAATTGCGCAAGGATCGCTTCAAGCCGAAGCGGCTTCAGAAGCACTTCGTCGCCGGCGTCAATGTTGCGCTCGCGGGTGCAGAGGCAGGGCTGGAAGCAGGCACAGGCGAGTTGCGAATCACTTTCTCACCTCCGGAAGCCGTAGTTAGTCTTACTAAAACTGGCGAGGCCCCGGTTAAAGTGACGAGTGGCAGCCCGCTAAGCCTGCCGCCGGGTTCGTACACTCTGACTGCACGCATCGCTGACAGTGTGACGCGGTCGTCTGCGCTGGAAGTTGTCGTTGGCCAATCGAAGATCCTCGATTTGGCGCTATCTCCCAGTGGAATGTCCAAGTGGGATGACGCTGCCAGTTGGAAGCCCGACAAGAGTGGCTTTGTCCACAAAGGCGGAGACTTTGTGTTGTACGGCGTTTCCTCCACGTCGGGAACGTTTGCTTTTTCCGTGATGCTGCAGAAGGGGCATCGGCTGCAGTGGGTGGGGAACTACGTCGACCCTAACGATTACGTCTTGTTCCAGATGGACGAAAACAATTTCTATCGCACCGTGATGCGCAATGGGCAGAAGTCGGACGAAGTCAAGATCCCGCACAAGAGCGAAAAGAAAAGTTTTCGATTTATGCAGATTCGCGTGACCCCCAACGAAATCGTTAATCAGACGAAGGAGGGCGATGCCTGGGTGATTCTAGACAAGTGGACTGCGCCAGGAAGCAATCTGGCAGCGGGGAAGTTCGGGTTTTATATTCCCGGGAATGACCAGGTTGTACTTGCGAGCTTCAGCTTCTACGCCGATCTGAACATCCAGCATTAGCTTCAGCCGCGCTGCCAAATTCAACCTTCCGACACGCCCAGGGCCCCACTCGCTGCCTCATCCTGCGGCGCCCGCTCTGCTTCCGATATACTAATCAGGTATGCCAGTGCTGAAAAACATTGCGGCCATCGCCAAGGGTATGAGCATTACGTTCATGGAGATGTTCCAGCCCACGCAGGTGGAGAACTATCCCGATGGACCGGGACCGCTTCGGGGTGCCAAGTTCCAGGAGCGTTTTCGCGGCGTGCACGTCCTGCAGCGCGATGAGAACGGATTGGAAAAATGTGTCGCTTGCTTTCTCTGCGCCGCGGCGTGTCCCTCGAACTGCATTTACATCGAGGCGGCCGAGAATACGGCCGAGCATCGAGTAAGCGGGGCGGAGCGATACGCCAAGGTTTATAACATCGACTACAATCGATGCATCTTCTGCGGATACTGCGTCGAGGCTTGTCCCACGGATGCGATCACCCACGGGCACGGCTTCGAGATCGCGAGCTTTAACGCCAGCAACTTGGTCTACCGCAAGGAACAGATGCTGGCCCCCCGGCCAGCGCACATGGGAGCAAACGCGGTGTTCAATCAAGCTGAGGTGGCGGGTGGCGCGCCGGCAGTGCCGGTACCAGGGAGCTAGGTTTTCCAGTTTCAGTCAAGAGATGGATAGCGCCGGTCCCCCCAACCGAGGACCGGCGTTTGTGCATGAAACGGTCGTTGGCCGCAGGTCGTCAGCCAAGGCAGAAATTAGCCGGTAGGCGCGCGTCGCGTGGATTCAACACGGCTTGACCAAAGACCAACGACCAAGGACCAACGACAAAAATCAATGTCTGATTTCCTCCAAACCGTTCGCGAACGCGTCGTCATCTACGACGGCGCGATGGGTACGAATATCCAGAAGCGCAATCCTACCCTGGATGACTATTGGGGCAAGGAAAACTGCAGCGAAGTGCTGGTGCTAAGCCGGCCCGACATTATTCGTGACATTCACTCCGACTTCTTCGGTGTCGGTTGCGACGTGGTCGAGACCAACACTTTCGGGGGGACGGGCATTGTTCTCGGAGAATTCGGCCTGGCGGACCGCGTCGCGGAGATAAATCTCGCAGCGGTCAAGATCGCCAGAGAAGTAGCCCAACAATTTTCGACGAAAAACCGCTCACGATTCGTTGCCGGATCGATCGGGCCGACAACCAAGCTACCGTCACTGGGACACATCAAGTTCGATGACATGGTCGCGAGCTATGTGGAACAGGCTCTTGCGCTAATCGAAGGTGGCGTCGACGTCCTGTTGATCGAGACTGCCCAGGACCTCGGCCAGGCGAAGGCAGCGGTTGTGGCGGTGTTTGAGGCTATGCAGAAGGCCGGAAAGCGTCTGCCAGTTACGGTGCAAGTTACGTTGCAAGAGAGCGGCACGATGCTACTGGGCACGGAAATCGGCGCGGCCTTAACTGCGCTTGAGCCGTTCGACGTAGACATCATCGGCCTCAACTGCGCGACCGGTCCGGTCGAGATGAACGATGCGGTGCGCTTCCTGGGCGCGAACTCGACCAAGTATGTTTCAGTACTGCCGAACGCAGGACTGCCGCAGAATGAAGGCGGCCACGCCGTTTACAAGCTCACCCCGGAAGAGTTGGCGAAGTATCACAAGCACTTTGTTCAGGACTACGGTGTTCGCGTCGTGGGTGGCTGTTGCGGCACCACGCCCGAACACCTGAAAGCCGTGGTGGACGCGGTTTCCGGCATTGAACCGGCCAAGCGTGAGGTGAAGCCGACGGCGGCCGCTTCGAGTGCCTACACCTCGGTACCGCTCGATCTAGATCCCAAGCCGTTGGTCGTAGCCGAAGAAATGAACACGACCACGCGGGTTGAACACTTCCGCAACCTGGTGCGTGGCAAGAAATACGACGACATTCTGGCGCTGGCGAAGAAACTAGTGAACGAAGGCTCACACATGCTCGATTTGTGCTGCGCTATCGTTGGTGAGGACGAGAAGGGTTACATCACTGCGATTCTGGAAAAGGTCGCAACCCGCGTGCCAGCGCCCATCCTCGTGGATTCCACCGAAGCCGATGTGGTCGAAGAAGCGCTCAAGCGCATTCCGGGGAAGGCCATCATCAACTCCATCAACCTTGAGGATGGAGAGAAGCGCACCTCGAAAGTGTTGCCCATGGCAAAGCGCTACGGCGCTGCTGTGATTGCACTCACCATCGATGAAGAGGGCATGGCGCTGACCGCCGAAAAGAAGGCAGCGATTGCCAAGCGCATATACGATCTGGCGACGACGAAGTATGGTATTCGCCCCGTGGACATCATTTTCGACGCACTCACGCTGCCGATTTCGACGGGGCAGGAGGAATATCGTTCGGCGGGGATGGAGACACTAAACGCGATCAAGCGCATTAAACAAGAATTGCCCGACGTGAAGACGATTCTCGGCGTCAGCAACATTTCGTTTGGTCTGGATGCTTACCCGCGGCGAGTCTTGAACTCGGTTTTCATGCACGAGGCGGTGGACTATGGCCTGGATATGGCCATCGTCAACTACACGAAAATCTATCCCTTGTACAAAATTCCTCACGAAGAGGTTGAACTCGCCCGCAAGCTGATCTACCAGGATCGGTCGGACGGCGATCCGCTGCAGAAATACATGCAGCACTTTGCCGGGACCAAGGGCAAGGTGCAAGGGTCCACCACGGCGCACGTCGAAACGCTTTCCGTTGACGACAAGTTAAAGTTCGCCATTATCAATGGCGAGAAGGCAGTGGGCGACGGTGCACATAAGAAAACCCTAGAAGAGCTTCTCGAAGACGCGCTCCACGAGTACACGCCGCTGGAGCTGATCAACACAGTTCTCTTGGACGGGATGAGAACGGTAGGCGAACTGTTTGGCGCCCGCAAGATGCAGTTGCCATCGGTGCTCGATTCGGCCGGAGTGATGAAGCAGGCCGTGGCCTATCTCGAGCCGAAAATGGAGAAGAAGACCGGGTCGCAGCAGAAGGGCACTATCGTACTGGCGACGGTGAAAGGTGATGTCCACGATATTGGGAAGAACCTGGTCGACATTATTCTCACGAACAATGGTTTTAAGGTAGTCAATCTCGGAATCAAACAACCGGGCGATACGATTATCAAGTCGGCGCAGGACCACAAGGCAGATGCCATCGGACTGAGCGGATTGCTGGTGAAATCCACGTTGGAGATGAAATACGTCATTCAGGACTTGGAACGGCAGAAGCTGGAATTCCCAGTGATCTGCGGCGGCGCAGCCTTGACCAGAAAGTATGTAGAGGACGACCTGCGGCGGGAGTATTCGAACGCCGTGTTCTACGCCGACGATGCCTTCGCGGGTCTGCACATCATGGAAGACCTGGCCACGGCGAATGGCAAGAAGCAGGCCCGGCTGCAGGAGGGACGCACAGTCAAAGAGTATGCTAAGGCGGCAGCGGTCGACGAGGAGACCGGGCCGGTTTTCGCCGAGCGAAGCGCAGTGGTGAGCGATGCTCCGAGCATTCCTACGCCTCCCTTTTGGGGCGTACGAGTGCGCAAGGATTTCGATCTGCGTGAAGTGTTTCAGTACATCAACGACACGGCTCTGTTCAAGAATCAGTGGCAGTTGAAGACGGCATCGCAGGAAGACTACGCGCGGCTGGTGGAACAGAAGTTTCGCCCCATCAAACTCAAGCTGCAGGAAGAGATTATTGCCAGTGGGATCTTTGAGCCTAAAGTCGTGTACGGGTATTTTCCGGCGCAAGCGGACGGGAATGATGTGATTGTGTACGAGTCCGAGTCAAAACCGACCAAAGGACATGACGGCTCACAAAGGAAAGGCGAACTGCTTCGTTTTACATTTCCCCGGCAGCGCGAAGGACGGAAGCTCTGCATTTCCGATTTCTTTGCTCCCAAAAGCTCTGGAAAGATGGATGTGCTTGGGCTGTCTCTAGTGACAATAGGATCGAAGGCTTCGGAGGAGACGCAGCGCTTATTTGAAGGCGGAGAGTATACCCGGTATCTCTACCTTCACGGGCTCAGCGTCGAGACCGCGGAGGCGCTGGCGGAGTATTTGCATAAGAAGATGCGCGAGGAACTGGGCATTGCGGGCGAGGACTCGGCCCACATCCGCGATCTGTTCCATCAGAAATATCAAGGGTCGCGTTATTCCTTCGGTTATCCGGCGTGTCCTAACCTGGAAGATCAAACCAAGCTGTTTGCGCTGCTGCATCCGGAGGAGAACGTTGGAGTGAAGCTGACCACTGGATTTCTTCTCGATCCGGAGCAGTCGACGTCGGCAATCGTCGTGCATCATCCGCAGGCAAAGTACTTCGTGGTGTGAGGTCCCGCGCCATCGGTTGATCCAAGCAGATTCATATGCAACCAAGAGTGAATGTTGAACCCGGTGCAACTGCTCACGCGGTCCATGGATCGAAGGCAGGCACGCCGGCCGCGGCGATATCCCTGGTGTTTCGGGTGACAAGAGTCAGATTGTGATGCTGAGCTGTTGCGGCAAACAATCCATCAATCACGGGCAGAGGGGATTTCTTCGCGGCTGCGCTGCCGGCGATTCTCCCCCAACGATCGGCCACCTGTTCGTCGACGGGCAGAATGCGGTCTGAAAAGCGAAGCGATAGATCATGATCAAGCCATGCTTCGAGCGCGACCCGGCGCCTTGATTGCGGCAGGAAAGAAATCCCTTTGCGAATCTCGCCAAGCGTGAGAACGCTCAGATACAGTAGAGTTTCGTCCGTGTTCTCGATCCATCTCGTTACTTTAGGTTCCGGCTTGACCTTGACCAGTTCGGAGATAACGTTGGTATCGAGAAGGAAACCGCTCACAGCTCAACCTTTCGTCCGTAATCCGGTTTACGATTGAGATTAAGGCCCGCTTCCGCCAGAGGTGATTCGGCGAAGAACTTCACTAGGCTGCGCGGCTGATGTGCCCGCGCTATGAGCCTTTCGAATTCCTCAGCTGGAACGATAACCACAGCTTCTTTGCCCTGCCGGGTCACGTATTGTGGCCCCTCTGAACGGGCGCGACGGAAGACTTCGCTGAATTGAGCTTTGGCGGTCTGCAGTTGCCAACGGTGGGACGATCGAGCGGGCCTAGACTTGGTAGACGATTCACTGGACAGTTTGTGTCCCGGCATAAAGAGTGATCTCCTCATTGCAACTAGTCTGACTAGTCCATTATAGAGTGAAAATGATAACTTTGCAAGAACATGGGAACAGGGTAAGACGCGTCTCATGGTCGCCTCGAATTCAGTCAGAGTTGCCTCGTCAGAACCCGGCCCGCTCAGATTGGTGTACTATAGCGGGCCAACGGGCGTTTTGAGTCAGGGATCAATTCAGCGGTAGGCCCCGGGTCAGAACATCGGGAAGGGAACGGTTGAAAGGCATACTCCTCCGCACTGTTGGCGCTGCGGCCTTGTTGGCGTCGTTCACGTATGCAGCCGACTATCTTGTGGTCCGGTTCAAGATTCCCAACGGCCGCGACCCATTTTCCACTGTGACCATCCAACCCTATTACGCGATCCACGAGAAGAATGGGAGAACCGAGTATGATTTTGCCCAACCGCAAACCCAGGTTTGCGTTCGCTCCATATTTCCCCACTTCGGCTACAGTCCGTGCTGGTATGTGAACCGGCACACGGACAAGCGGATTGACATCTAGGTTCTTGCACGCTCCCCGTTTTTCTTCTTTCGGTTTTCCAAGTGGTACCATCTACCTATTTTGTAGAGCTACTGGAATCGCCGATGAAGACAACATCCCGTGCAGTAGCGTCGCCCCGCGTCGTTAGCATCGATGACTTTCGGTTTCTCGCGCGTCGACGACTGCCGAAGGCGGTATTCGACTACCTCGACGGCGGGGCGGAAGGCGAGGTGACGCTTCGCGAGAACTGCCGAGCGTTTGAAGACATCACGTTCCGGCCGCGTCACGCAGTAGCCTATGCAAGTTGTGAGTTGTGCACGCGCGTCCTTGGTTTCGACCTTGCCCTCCCATTCTTGCTGGCTCCCGTCGGATATAGCCGTCTTATGCATCCCGGCGGCGAAGTCGTGGCTGCGCGGGCGGCTGGTGCGGCGGGCACGGCCTATATTCTGTCTACGATTTCGGGGCACAAGCTGGAAGATGTGAGAGCGGGCTCCAGCAGGCCGGTCTTCTACCAGCTTTACCTGATGGGCGGCCGCGGGGCTGCCGAGGCCGTGATAGAGAGAGCGCGGGTTGCGGGATTTTCCGCTTTAGTGGTGACGATCGATACCCCGGTGTCCGGCATGCGCGAGCGCGATTTTCGCAACGGTACGAAGGAGCTGATCAGCGGTGGTCTGCTCGCGAAGATCCCTCTTATTCCCCACTTATTGAGTCGTCCGGCATGGCTGTTTAACTTTCTGCGCGATGGCGGCCTACCCGGACTTCCGAATGTTGTAATCCCTGGGCAGGGGCCAATGACGCTCGTCGATATCGGCGCGGCTCTAGCCAGCGCAGCGGTCACTTGGGCGGACTTGGGTTGGATTCGCCAGCACTGGGGTGGACCGATTGTGGTGAAGGGTGTCCTCACCGGCGACGACGCACGTCGCGCGGTTGATGAGGGCGCCGCAGCGGTGGTGGTATCGAATCATGGCGGCCGCCAACTCGATTGCGTTCCAGCCTCTCTGCGAGCGTTGCCCGAAGTTGTCAAAGCGGTGAACGGTCAAGTCGAGGTGCTGATGGACGGAGGCATTCGTCGGGGAACCGATATCGTCAAAGCCATTTGCCTGGGCGCGAGCGCGGTTTTGTGTGGGCGCGCGTACGCGTACGGTCTGGCTGCAGCGGGTGAAGCAGGAGTGGCGCGAGCGATCGAGATTTTGCGAACGGATGTGGAACGTACTCTCAGGCTGCTCGGTTGCCCGTCCATCAGGGCGTTAGACCGTTCGTACGTCAATGTGCCAAAGAGCTGGGAGTGGAGTTGATTCTTGCCGCAAGTTTTCAGTTGAGCACCGGACTCTCTTTTGAAGGGAGCAGTCTATGCACTGGACCCAGATTTACGATCCGTTTGGTCATTGGTGGCTCTCGACGCTGGTCGCGGGGCTTCCGATAATTGTGCTTTTTAGTCTGCTGGCCGGCTTCAGGGTGAAGCCACACTGGTGCGCTATCGCCGGGGCGCTGACCGCGATGGCAGTTGCAATTCTGTTTTTCAAAATGCCTCTCACCTTGGCCGCGATCAGTTTCGGGTACGGTGTCGCTTTCGGCTTACTTAAAATCGCCTGGATCGTTCTAGCAGCTGTATATCTGTATGACATTTCGGTCGAGACCGGACAGTTCGAAATCATGAAAGAATCGATTGCCGGAATCACCGCCGACCGCCGGCTGCAAGTGCTGTTAGTCGCGTTTTGTTTCGGAGCTTTCATTGAAGGTGCGGCGGGTTTCGGGGCGCCGGTCGCCATCGCCGGAGCTTTCATGATTGGCCTCGGATTCAGGCCGTTTCATGCCGCGGCGCTGAATCTGATTGCCAACACCGCACCGGTAGCCTGGGGTGCCATCGGGACGCCCGTCCACACGCTTGCGGCCGTCACCGCTCTTCCCGAGTCCGATCTCAATGCCATGATTGGCCGCATCCTGCCTTTCACCGCAGTCATCGTTCCTTTCTGGCTGGTGCGAACCATGGTGGGTTGGCAGGAAACGTTTGAGGTGCTTCCAGCCATCCTGGTCGTCGGATTCTCGTTTGCTCTGACCCAATTCTTTTGGTCGAATTACGTGGATAGTAATCTCGTCGACATTATGGGCGGCGTGATTTCGATTATTGCTGTCGTAGTCTTTCTCCGCTTCTGGAAGCCGAAGAGGATTTGGCGCTTCGATTACGACAAAAACCAATCGCCTTTGCCACCGCCCGCGGCGGAGATCGCGGACCAGTTTGGCGGGGAGTGGTCGGCGGACAAGTTTGACGGCTACGTCAAAGTGCGACCCTACACCGCTGGGCAGATTTTACGAGCTTGGATGCCTTTCGCCATTCTGTCCGTCTTTGTGCTTCTGTGGGGGCTTCCATCGATTAAGCTCGCGCTGAATCGAGCAACCACGCCCGCTTTTCGAGTCGTGCTTGCGGACGGCAAACCGAGACCGGGTCCGCCCGGGTGGGACGTGCCCTACTTGCACGGCGCAATTTATCGCGCGGCACCCGTTGTGACCAAGCCAACTGCCGAACCCGCGCGATACGATTTCAACTGGCTATCGGCAACTGGGACAGGATGTTTCTTCGCCGCGATTGTTTCGGGCTTGTTGTTGGGACTGGGTCCAGTTCAGCTCATCAAAGTTTTCTGGCGCACGCTGGTGCGCATGCGGCTAGCCATGGTCGCGATCTCATTTATGTTGGGATTAGGATACGTGACGCGGTACTCAGGCCTGGATGCAGTGCTGGGCCTTGCATTCACGCGCACCGGTTGGCTCTATCCATTCTTTGGCACGTTCCTGGGCTGGCTCGGAGTCGCGCTCACCGGCAGCGATACGTCCTCGAATGCACTCTTTGGGAGCTTGCAGCGAATTACGTCGCAGCAACTCGGCATCGATCCAGTCCTTATGTGCGCGGCGAATAGCGCCGGCGGAGTCATGGGCAAAATGGTCGATGCCCAATCCATCACGATTGCCACGGCAGCCACCGAGCAAGTGGGCAACGAGGGAATCATTTTTCGTTTTGTGGTATGGCACTCGGTGGCTCTGGGAGCCATCGTCGGAATTATCGTAATGTTGTACGCCTATGTTTTTCGCGCCGCAGTACCGCATGGGCTGACGTTTGTGAAGTGAGAATGTTGAGATTCAGCGATCTAGCCTGGAGGGCCCAGGTTTATGGCGGAGAGAGAGGGATTCGAACCCCCGATACCCGTTAAGGTATACACGCTTTCGAGGCGCGCGCCTTCAGCCACTCGGCCATCTCTCCGCTTGAATTGAAACTACTTTAGTCAGGATAGCAAATCATCTGACGGTTCCGCTTGCGCCCCGGTTCGCCGAAAGGCCACAACGGTTCCGTCTGGCCGCACGCGCTGATTGCCAGCGGCATGGCCAAATACGGATTTCGATTCGGGTGGTGGGAAAGTTTTCTCTTCTTAGGCAGCCCTTGATTCGCTGCAAAGCTGCTGGTAGTAGTCGCGACCGCGTTCGTACCCTCGTGTGAAGGGTTCGGCTACGTCTACGCCAGGATGCTGACGCTCGAGGTCTTCGATTTCAGCGTCCATCTCGCCCATTACCTGATCGTATTCCTTACACCGCGTGCGAGCGTGCAGCGCAGACTCGAAACCGAGTCGATAAAACTTTTCGTCCTCGGTAAAGTTCCTGCCGAGAGTCGAATAATGCTCGTGCTCGGCATCCCGCAGACCGATCCACCATTGCTCCCGCGCCGCGTCGACTGCTTCCGCCCCTTCGGCTTTAAGCAGTTCCCGAAGAAGCGGGGCCTTGGCTTCGTCAGCGAGAGCCATCACGATGCTGCGGCCTTTCCGCAAAGCATCTTCGTAGACAAACAGTTCATCCTCGGGGAGTCCCTCGGTCATGGAATCTTCCAATCTTCCGCCAGCAGCAGCACCAATACCGGCTCCCGCGGCGCCGAGAACTGCCGAGCCCAACAGGCCAATCGCCGTGATGAGTCCCACGCCCGGGATTGCCGCCATGACCAGCGCGCCGCCAGACAGTCCGGCAGAAGCTCCGAGAACGGCGCCAATCGCTTTACCCATGCCCGGTTGTTCAGCAGCATCAGCGGGAACCGATTGCAACTCCGTCTCAGCTCTTTCCGGGGTCAACAGCGTGATCTGGTCCGCCGCCAGCCCGATTGAACGTATCTCGGCCATCGCGTGCTCCGCGTCTGATCGCGAACGAAATACTCCGCTCACAGCTTCCATAGGTTGCCATCCTTCCTCTAATTCTCTTCTTTCATAACACGACTTGACTCAAAACCACAATTCGGCCAACTCTCCTGGCAATCCGAACTGCCTACAGGATTAACCGTATTGCAGGCACACCTGTTCTCTAGTAAATGGGTCTGCTAGGTGTATGCGCGGGCGGAGGATGCAGAATGGCCACTTCTGGGAATCGATCCTCGCTAGCCTGGGGCTGGCGAGACCTTTACGTTGCCGCTTTAATGGAAGCGGATAATGACAGAATGTCTGTACGCATTACGGAGGCGGAGCGGGCAATGTTGGAGAGGGCGAGAGCATTGTTCCAGGCTTCCGGCGACAACATTCAGGAAGAGGAAGCGTTGGACGATGCGCTTTATGCTCTTCGTGCATTGAAGACCTGCCTTGAAATACACGGTGGATTTGCGACGGCGACCTGAGTTCGATCTTGGAGTTTGGCACTGCGGATACACGCGCTGCTTGCCCGCTACCTGATGCAGTGGGAGAAACGCCTGGGCAGGTCGGTTGGTCTGCAGCGTTCAATAGCGACTGCGTGAACTAACACCCTTCCGCTCGCCGGCCTCTAAAAAACGACTGCAATAGCTCCGCACAACGACCCGCCAGCACGCCTCCGCGCACTTCGATTCGGTGATTCAATTGGGGATGGTTGAGCACCTCCATCACCGAATGAACCGCGCCCGCTTTGGGATCGTCAGCGCCGTATACAAAGCGTTTTATCCGTGCATGCACCAGCGCCCCCGCGCACATGGGGCAGGGCTCGATCGTGGCAAACAGTTCGCAATCTCCCAGGCGGTGGTTGCCCAACTTCGAGCTAGCTTCGCGAAGGGCAATAATTTCGGCGTGGGCAGTGGGGTCGGAGTCGGTGATATTGCGATTCCAGCCTCGACCTACGATCAAGCCGGCATGCACGACCACTGCACCGACTGGAACTTCGCCCGCTTCCAGCGCTCGTTGTGCGGCGCGGAGAGCCTCTTCCATCCAGAATTCGTCGGAAACACTTGTTGGTCGTTCGTCTTCGGTCGTTCGTCGTCGGTTCGCGGACACGGTGTGTACGGTCATTGTATCGGGTTCGGAAAACGCTGGTTCGCCCGGACGGATGGAACCTTGCAGATACAGGCGCGGGCAACTTCTGCGATTCTTGCGGATAATGATATGCTTACTCCGTTATGGGGATTCCGAAGCTGCTGCGCAAAGTCTTTTTGTTGGATTTACTTCAGGGCCTGAAGGTCACATTTCGCTATCAGGATCCCAGGGAGATCTATACCGAGCAGTATCCTTTGCAGCGGCCGCAGGTAGCCGAGCGTTATCGCGGGGCGCCGCGGCTGAACGTGAATCCCGATACCAACGAAACCATGTGTATTGCCTGCGACTTGTGCGCTCTGGCATGCCCAGAGAACCTGATTGTGGTTACGAGCGCTCGCAACGAGCAGACCCGCCGCAAGGAACTCACCAACTTTACTTATGACCTGAGCCGCTGCATGTTCTGTGGACTCTGCGAGGACGCCTGTCCCGTGGACGCTCTGGAACTGACCCAGGACTTCGAGCTCGCCAGCTATACCCGCGAAGGAGCGATCTGGAATCGCGAGATGCTGGAGAAGGGTCCTCAGCCGACGCAGTATCGGAAGTAGTCGTCGGTCGACCCAAGCCAAATCGTCCGCGCGAACGACCAACGACTATCGACCAACGACCGGTTGCTGCTGCGTCATGCAGTGCATTGCGCCGAAACCCCAGATCAGGTCTCCTGAGTAGATCCCGATGACCTCGCGGTCGGGAAAGACGTCGGCCAGAATATCCAGAGCAACGCGATCGTTGGGATCGTTGAAGACTGGGACGAGAACGATGCTGTTGGCGATATAGAAGTTGGCGTAGCTGGCGGGCAAGCGGCGTCCTTCGAAGATCACGGGTGCGGGCATAGGGAGTTCGATAATGGCGAGAGGCTTTCCATCCTGATCCGTGGCGGCGCGCAGGCGGCCGATGTTCTCCCGTAGCGGCTCGTAATTGGGATCGTCTGGATTGGCCTCGACTGCGGTTACGACTGTGTCTGGGGCAACGAAGCGTGTGATGTCGTCGACGTGGCCGTGAGTGTCGTCGCCAGCGATTCCAGAGCCCAGCCAAATCACGTTCTTGATTCCAAGATAGTCAGCGAAAACTTTCTCGTAGTCTTTGCGTTTCATCGCTGGATTACGCTGCTGAACCTTGCTTAGCAGACATTCTTCGGTAGTAAGCAAAGTGCCTTGACCGTTGATGTCGATGGAGCCGCCTTCGAGCACAACCCGCTGCTTACCGAAGACAGCGCGGAGCTCGTGGGCATCAGCGGCCTGCGCCATCAAGCTTCCGATTTTCTCGTCGTGCTGATAGTTCGAATATTTCGCCCACGCGTTGAACCGCCATTTAACCGCGGCAAGGTGCTCTCCCGATTTCGAAACACGTGGGGACAGCCGCCCGAGCCTGCCCTGAACGGAGTCGAAGGGGCCGTCCAATCGGGCGAAGCTCGACCCCGTGACAAACGTGCAGCCCGAGTCGCGCGTCCAGACGCGGTTCGTAGTCCACCGCTGAAAGCGAATATTGTCACTGAGTGCGTTGGCGCGTTCGAGGATTTTGCGGGCACGCTTCTCCGAAGCCCCATCGTTGACGATCAGTTCGACCCGTTCGTGGCGAGCCAGGTGGCGGATGATTTCCCCATAGACCCATGGGATCGGCTCAAACTTTCCAGGCCAATCGTCGCGATGGTGGGGCCAAGCCAACCATGAGGCATCGTGCGGTTCCCATTCGGCAGGCATGCGTACCTGGCGCTCGACGGTTCGTGACGCTCTTGCGGAGCGTCCAATTCGGCTAGGCACGATGACTGTCCTCTGCACCACGCGCTTCGTTTGGGACGTCACCGGCAGTAGCGGGCACTAAGCGGAACTTGTAAATTCGAGATGAAACAAATGCTCCGGTCGAGTACGAAACCGCACGGATGAACGAAACCGTGAACACGAAAAAGTTACGGCAGCCGGACGCGCGAATACCGCTGTCACACGCGGAACCCGACAGCTGCGCCCAGAAGTTCGCGAGTGGGGAACCGCCTGACTGAACGGTGTGTTCGTAAGTCGAGCCAAGAACGAGCAAGCACCCGAAAACGAACCACGTAGCCGGTACTGCCCATGCCCATTTGGCGGTTTCACTCCTCCACGCCCGAAACATGAAAAAGCCAATGAACCAGGCACAAAGAATGCTCAGGATCCATTGCTTCCGAATCGCTCCGGCCATTGAATGGGCAGGGATTGTCTTGAAGAGAGAGGCCTCGAGGATGGCTGCTCCAATAACCGCAGTAAGGGTGTCCAACAGAAACATGCCAACGATCCGCAATCCCCGAAAGTGTGACGCTGGTTGTGACGACACAGCAGGCATTCTACCTCGTGATTAATCGATCAACCGGCTGGTGATCGGGGCGTACGCGTCGATTCTTCGATCGCGCAGGAAGGGCCAATTGCGGCGGACGTCTTCCAATGCTTTCAGGTCGACTTCGCCCACGAGAATCTCTTCTTTGTCATGGGAGCCTTCGGTGATCACTCGGCCGAAGGGGTCACATAAGAATGACCCACCCCAGAATTCCAGCCCGGCGCCGGGGGCCGACTTGCCACGAACATCCCCGGTTTCAAAGCCGACACGGTTGACCGCGGCCACATATACGCCATTGGCGATCGCATGAGCTCGCTGAATAGTACGCCACGCATCGTGTTGAGCTACACCAAACTCGGCCTTCTCGTCGGGATGCCATCCAATCGCGGTGGGATAGAAAAGCACGTGCGCTCCCTGCAACGCGGTAAGGCGCGCCCCCTCCGGATACCACTGATCCCAGCAGACCAGCGTGCCCACTCGGCCCACATTGGTGTCGAAAGCCCGAAAACCGAGATCACCCGGCGTGAAATAATATTTTTCGTAATAGAGCGGGTCATCGGGGATGTGCATCTTGCGGTAAAGGCCGCGCAAGGTTCCGTCCGCGTCAAACATGGCGGCAGTGTTGTGGTAGACGCCGGCAGCGCGTTTCTCGAACAGCGAGGCGATGAGTACGATCCGAAGTTGCTTGGCTACCTCTGCCAGCTTTTCCGCCGTGGGACCGGGGATCGGTTCGGCGAGATCGAACAGCGACGCATCTTCACGCTGGCAGAAATACTGCGTCTGGAAAAGCTCCGGCAGGCAGACGATCTGCGCACCTCGGCCAGCCGCTTCGCGTACGCGGTCGATGGCGTGACGCAGATTCTTGTCAGGGTCGAACGTCATCGACATCTGCACCAGTCCGACGCGGAATTTCTCAGGCGGCAAAACGATACTCCTTCCTGGACAAAATAGAATATCAGTTCCCCATTCTCAGTTGTCCACAACTGCGGTGGTAGCAAGAGCTCGCAGGATTCTAGTAGAGTAGTGCTTCGATAAGAAGCGATTTGGGGGTGCGACCTTGAAGAATGGCAATCATGATGGCGCGGGAATTGACCGCAAGCTGCATAATCCGATCGAAGATCGATTAGTCCCGCTGGAATCCCTGGACCTCAGCTCCGTCCGGTCGGTTGACGATCTGGTGCGCGCCATGGGCAAGACTGCTTTCACCGGCCGGCAGGTCGGCGAGGCGGCTGACGTCCTCGAAGCCATGGCTCGGGACGAGGAATGCTTCGTGGTAATGACTCTCGCAGGCGCGATGACTGTGGCCAAGCAGAGCTTGATCATCGCAGATCTGATCGATCGGGGAATTGTGAATGCGATTGTCTCCACCGGCGCATTGATGGCGCACGGACTGGTCGAGGCCACGGGGAGGGCGCATTTCCGATACAACCCAGATGTGTCCGACACTGAGCTCTACGAACAGGGTTACAACCGGGTTTACGACACGCTCGAGCCCGAACAAAACCTGGATGATGTCGAGGAAGTGATGTCGCAGATTCTCGAAGGCTGGGATCACAACGAAGTAATGTGCTCTTACAAACTGAATCATGCAATCGGAGCGCATTTGGCCAAGCATGCCAAGGGGCAACGAGGCATTCTGAAGTCGGCTTACGAAAAGGGCGTGCCCGTGTTTGTGCCGGCATTTACCGATTCAGAGTTGGGCTTGGACGTAGCGCTGAATAACCGGCTGCGCGAGTCGACCGGCAGGCATAAGCTGCGGTTCGATCCCTTCGAAGACCTGGAGCATTTCGCGGCCACGCTGTTGCGGCAAACCAGACTTGGGATTCTTACCATCGGCGGCGGCGTTCCACGCAACTGGGCGCAACAGTTTGGGCCTTTCTGCGAATTGCGGCATCGGCGGCTGGGAGAAAACGTTCCGTTGAAACGCTATCACTATGGGGTGCGAATCTGTCCCGAGCCGGTTTACTGGGGCGGACTCTCTGGTAGTCCTTATAGCGAGGCTATTTCGTGGGGCAAGTTTGTACCTCCGGCGGAAGGCGGCAAGTTTGGCGAGCTGTTCGTGGACGCCACAGTAGGACTTCCTTTAGTTGTAGCGGCAGTGCTGGAGCGCCTGGGTAAAGGAAAATCGGCAGGGAAAAAGAAGGTGGGAGCAAAAAAATAGCAGCCTCGAAGAGGCGAAAGAATGCAGCCCACGGCGCAAGCCGTGGGTTAAAAGTGAGAAACTGACGAGCCCCAGCGGGGCGAAAGACCCTTCTGTTCTAGTCGAAAATCAACACAGCCGAAGCAATAACGGTGCTCCACAACCCACGCTTATCCCCAACCGCGGACTGAGTAATGTTCGCCGTCCGCACGATCTTATTCGAAATCCGATAAATCTCTTTCTTCTCGTCCCACGAGCGGTCAGGATCGAACTCCACGTTGAGCGTCGTAGCCAACATCTCCGCCGCGAGTTCCTCCGCGTACTCGCCCGCCGAGTCGTCCGTCTCGCCAAAAGAATGGTGCTCGCTGAGGTAACCGTAAGTGTTGCGGTCGGCCGGAATGGCCACGCCAATACTGGCCGCAAGCAAGCGATGGGGTTCGCGAGTAGAGTTCTCAGCTACGACCGCGAAAACCACCTCCCCCGGGCTCAGATACTTCAGCCCTTGGGAGCGCGGCACCAGCTTGCATTGCGGCGGGAAAATCGATGAAACGCGAACCAGGTTCTGTGCGGCGATGCCGGCGTCCCGCAGTGCCAGCTCAAACGAAGTAAGGCGCTCGCGATGCTTGCCGACCCCCTTTGTGAAGAATATCTTCTTCGGCACCATGTCTCTGGGCAATTCGTTGTTCCTCCGAGAGTTAGATGAGTTGTCAAATCTAACATAGCGAATTGTAAAGGGAATATGAAAATTGGTTCGCGGGGACGAAAAAGTTTGGCGGAAACCCGGACGTGGATTTCCGCCTGCCTGGATCCGGAAAGCCGATTCTACTTAGCAGCCGCGACTGAATTGACTTCTATGGTGTCGCCATCGACTTCGCCCTTTACCGTGGCCTTGCCCGCTGCCAGCTTGTCGAGCTTGTCCAGCGTAGCTTTGTCCTTGGTATCGAGGGTGTAAACTTTTCCGCCCACGACCAGGGCGTACTTTGAGCCCTTTTGCACGCAGGCGCGGAGGCAGGCAGCATCGTCGCCCTCCATCATGTGTTTGGCCCCGCACATGGCATCGCTTACTGTTCCCGTCAAGGTTTCGACTTTGGCCGCGAATGTGGCTGGAATTAGAGCTGCGCCCAACAGAACGCTGGTCAGAGAAACTGCAAACTTCCGCGTAAATCGCATCAAACCCTCTCTCCTTTTGAATCAAGTATGCCGCTGCTGGTTAGATGTCTCCATTTGAAAGGCGATAGCAGTGCGCGTCAAGGATTTTCGCCGCAGTTATCGCGGTTTTTGATTGAAGCGCAGGGTCACGTCGACCGTGTGCTCGTTATGATTGAGCGATTCGCGCACGCTGACGTCCCAGTCGGACAGTACCGAGATCTCTTTGTCCTCCCGGTCCAGAAATTGTTTGGGATAGCTGGAGTCATAGGGATCGCCGCCGCGTAATCTCCAATCGTCCTCCAGGCGCGCAGTCATACGCGAGTCGAGGCCCCGGATTTCGAGATCTCCCATGGAGTAAACTTCGCCCTCCTGGACGCGGAGCACGTATCTCACCGTAGAATTCGTATCGTCGAGTTCCGTTTCTGGTTGAATGCTCGCTGCCATGTATCCGCGCGTGCCGTAGAGTTTCTTCATGGCTTCTATATTGATATCGAGTTGAACCCTATTCGCTGGCTGATTCATTTCAGCGTGCATCAGCTGTCGCAGCGTCTCGGCGGAAAACGACTTGTACCCGTCTATCTCAATTGCAGCCAGTTTGTATTGGCGTCCGGGATCGACGGGGAAAGTCACATCCACGGTAGTTTCTTGCGGTGTGCCTTCAACAACCTTGGCCTGCGCATCGCCGAATGTCGCCTTCAAATATCCTCGTTGCAGGTAAATCGGAAGAAAGTTCTTGTCCTCCTGCGTGCGAAGTTGCGACCGCGAGAAATCACTGCCCGGCAGCTTTTTGGCCGCGGATTCAAGGAGAGGCAATTCAGCCTCACCGGCTCCGTCGAATGCAATGTTGCGAATGTGAATCTGAGGACCCACAACCGTGAAAATGAAAGCTTCGACTGGGCCATCCTCGGGCCCGGCGCGCAGATAGTTGGCCTCGCCTTGCACGTTGTGTGCGATCAGCAAGCCTTGCAGGGCGTTGGAAACCTGATCTGCCAGTTCGCCGGCGACAGGGAGTTGCCCTTGAAACAGCGGAACCGCGGCATGGAGCTGCTCAAGCAGCTCCTGATCCGAGAACCAGACCAGATTGTCGAAGCGAACGGGAACGAACGGCTCGGCATCGTGGAGCTGCAACTCAAGCTTGGTGCCATCGGCGGAGTACTGAAAGCTGTAGAGGACATCGCTAAAGGCGCCGGTGTCGCTAAGCAGCCGTGCCGCCTTTTTAAAGTCGTCTTCGCTCACGGCTTGCCCGATCTGCAGGCCGCTCGCAGCAACGATTTCTTCGGATTTGTAGCGCTGGGTCCCGGTGGCCGTGACGGAAATAAGTTTGAACGCTGAGGGCGGGAGTTCTTTGGGGCTGGTCTTCCCCGGAGTCTGAGCGAGCGCCGAGGATAAACAGAGACACGAGAGCACCAACCACTGAAATCCTGAGATTCGCACGCGAAAAGATTCTATCCCAAACCATGGGTGCCTGCCCCGACGCTCCCTATTTGACGAAACGCTTGTGATGGAGATTTGGAGGGGTGCGGCGCGGTGTCCGGGGTTCGGGCAAGTCCGCTCCCGGCGCCAACAGATGCCAAGCTTCACGAAATACTTCCATGCGGTCGACACCCCTTGTGTGGCCCGAAGGATAAAAGCTGACAGAAGCTGAGGCTGGTACGCAGTCCACTGGGATCACATACCAGATTTTCCGCGGAACAATATAAGCGACTAGGAAGTCAATTTCCTCAGCCGTGTAATGAGTATTACCGCTATGCGTGCTTCGAGTTCGGTAGCCGTAGCGGGAGGAGAACAGGTATATCGACTTCACCTGCACCCGCCAGAAGCGCTCCCCTGAGTCGAGGATGAAGTCGTAGAGTTCGCTGTCTCCATGGGGCTGAGCCACGCCAAACCCCAGGCTTGCTGCTTTGTGCAGGAACGCGAGTTCGCCCACCTCGCCTTTCTGTTTAGCGTCCAACGGTCCGCGCACTAGGGGCGCGACCTGCAGCGGCTGATCGAGTGACTTCCGTGATTTCTTTTTCAATTGGACTCCAATAAAAAAGGCGCGAGCCGGATTTCCGGTCGCGCCTGTTGAATTTGCTTCTACTTCCAGACTAGCAAATTGGAGGGGGTAAACCCGCCAAATTTTGAGATTTATATTTCCATCCGAATCAGCAGCTTGGGAGAAAATGGGCGCTTCAGGGGGCTTGACAACTTTTCGGCACCAGAGCGTTTTAGCCACTTTTTCACAACAGGACCACTCGATCCACACACAAAAGCGGGTGCCCTGCCCTTCTCGCGTTCTTTGCGAGGGGGCGGGGCTTTTAAAGGCCACAACCCCCTTCTGGCAACACCGGTACTACAACTTCAACGTTTACCGCGAGCAGAAACTGATGGAAAAGCTGGATTACATGCACGGTAACCCAGTACAACGCGGGCTGGTCGCGCGTTCCGAGGATTGGACGTGGAGCAGTCCCCGGCACTATGTCACGGGTGGTTGAGATTGAATCTCGCTGGACAGGCGTCGTCGTGAGCAGCTCGGCGTGCATCCGGTGGTCCGCCGCCGCGATTGCAACTAAAAGCCCCGCCCTCTCGCAAAGAACGCGAGAAGGGCAGGGCACCCGCTTTTATGTGTGGTGAAAGCATGGGCCAGCCCCCAGAGAACCCACTGATTCTCGCCGCCAGACAGACAATCCGCCCGCTCCCAGCGCCAGCAGTCCCAGTGTGGCCGGTTTGGGGGGTGCAGCGAGAGCTGTAGGACTTGGTTGTTGGAGCCTGCTCTGGTCGTCGGGACCTTTCGTCTTGCCAGTGATGATTGACTTGCCGGGGATCGTTTCGTAGGCGTAGCCAGTCAGGGTAGCCGAGATTTTGGGGTGCCAGTGGATGTCGAGCCGCGCCCAGCCATAGTGAACCTTTCCCTTGATGATGAACTTCAGCCCAAGATATCGATGCTGCGCGTTCTTCCAAGGGCCACCGTAGTATGTTTGGCCAGACGCGCTTCCCCACGTGGCCATCAGACGGTGGCCTGGTGAAAACTTTCCCTTGGAACCTATACGGACCCCGGCAGGGAGGGCGGCGGCGGCCGGACTCTGGCGAAAAGTCAAATGTCCCCAGATTTCGTTATGTGAGTTCGCCGGAAAAATCGATAAATCGTCAAAAAAGGGGCTGGGCAGATGTTTCCTCGCCAATGTTCTACTGCCCCCTTGCTTAGAACAGTACGAGGAGGACACGGAGTCACCAAAGGCGCAGAACTCGAAATCAGGGATTCCGTCGTGGTTGAGATCGAGGTTCATCTTTCCCACGATCTGCACATTTGCCGGCGTGTAAACGATTTTCGCCTCAGACGGCTGCGCCAATGCCAGCATTCCTACGCCGGCTGCTCCTGCTGCAACGGCGTACATGTTGAGTTGATGACGGGTTGAATCAGAGAACTGAACAGGCGTACGTGGCCGAGAAGGGCGTTTCATAGCTCCCTCCGAGAGTGGTTCATTATCCGTTCCCTCTGATCAAAGAGTCAAGCAGCGATTTCTCAAGTGACGTTAACAGATGGGATGAGAATGCCGGTCTCCGGCGGGATGCGATACGCTCCCAAGTTATCGACGCGCTCGAGGCGCAAGAGATAAAGGAGACCATGAGTTCTGGACTGGCTGGTCACTCGAAAGGGTCACACGCAGGGGTCGGCAGAGCGGCGGAACGTGGTAAACTCGTAGCCCGATCTGCGAACATTCTGAGGAGGCAGTATGAGATTCCCACACCTATTTGAAATTGTCGCCGGACTGGCTTTGGTTGCAGGATTGGCCGCACCGGCTGCGACCGCCCAGACTGTAATTAGTAACGAGACCCTGATGACCACCACTTTCGTCGTCAACAAACAGGTTGCAACCGCCCGGTGCGGACAGTCCGGTTGTCGTTCGAGAGCTCCTATATTCGCCGCGATCCCGGTCACTTGCCCAGCGGCTATCGGGCAGACATGCACTTTCCATATTTCGCTCGACGCGAAAATCTCCCTGAACAACGGATGGCCAACTTTTTACCAGTTCTTGGTTGACGGAGCCGCACCGACGATAGGACCCACCGCCGCCGACGGCACGTACATTTTTCAAGACAATGCCACGACATTGAAGGGCCTCCCCCTCCGTCAAAGCTTTCCCGCTTCTGTGGTGGCGACCGTGACAAATTCCAGCTCAAACGATCACACGATCACGGTGTATTTGGGCTGTGTAGACTCATTTCGCCTAGGTGGTTGCGAAACGACAGCCGACTCGCGCTCAATGAGAGTGGATGTGTTCGAGCCTTGAGGGAAGCCGGACTGTGTCTCACTGTTTTTGGCATGGCCCAGACTTTGCATCTGGCGGCGGAAGGAGTGAGTAGACGCTATCGGGGGCTGGCCCACGCTTTCCCTATCCATAAAAGGCGGGTGCCCTGCCCTTCTCGCGTTCTTTGCGAGAGGGCGGGGCTTTTGACTCAGACCGGGGAACGACTTAAATTCTAAGTCCGGGGACATCCGGGACTGATCATCCAAAGAACGGACGTGAACCCGGGTCATTACTTAACCGTTAGTCCCTACCAGCAGCGGCATCCACGCCCTTGATTCTTACCGCGATGTCGATGAACGCGAGCGCGGCACGGCTTAGGGCTTTGTCTTTGCGGAAGACCAGGGCGAGATCGCGGCGAATCGTGGCGTCGGAGATGGCGATGACTGCCAGCGCGTTGGCGCGTATATCCTCCAGCACATTGGAGCGGGCGATAAAGCCCACACCGGCGTCCGCGGCTACGAAGCGCTTCAGCAGTTCACTGGAGTCAAGTTCCATGGTGTAGTGCGGCTTGAGTTTGCGTTCGTAGAAAAGATTCTCCAGCGCGTCGCGAGTATGTCCGATCTTGGGCACGACCAAAGGGAACTTCGCAGCCTCGGCAATGGTGGCTGATTTCTTTTTGGCCAACGGATGCTGCGGCGGAGCGATAATCGCGAGTTCGTCGCGATGAATCAGGACGACGGTCAGCCGGGCGTCGGTCACGGGCAGCGAAACGATGCCGAAGTCCACGGAGTTATCGACCACCGATTCCAGAATTTTGGCATAGTCTGCGCGTTTGATATTCACGCTGACGTCGGGGTATTGCTTTTTGAACTCGGCGAAAACCTCGGGCAGAATATGAAGGCAGGTGCCTTCGTTGGCGCCGACGACAATCTGGCCGCGAGGCACGCGCTCGGTTTCGGCGATGCCGGCCAGCATGGCCTTGCGGGATCCAACCATTTGTTCGGCAAATTTCTGGAAAAGTTTTCCCGATGCGGTGACTGAGACCTTGCCGCCGGAGCGGTCTAACAACTTCGCACCGACTTCCTCTTCGAGAGAGCGAATCTGTGACGAGATTGCGGGCTGGGTGCGGAAACGCCTCTCTGCGGCACGGGAGAAAGAATTGAGCCGCGCAACTTCGAGAAAAGTTTCGAGCTGATCGAAGTCCATAGCAGCAGTTTTTGGGATTGCTCGGGGCGCGGGGAGATTGTAGCAGGATGGGAGGCGCACTATTTGTCATCCCGAGCGAAGCGAGGGATCTGGGTTTTGCGTGACCGGGCGAAACCCAGATTCCTCGTCGCTCCGCTCCTCGGAACGACAAAGGGTTAGCGGCAGAGACGTAGCTAATTACGTCTCTACAGTGGCGGCAGACACTGTTCGTATTCGGACACTTCCTTCCCATGAATGAACAGAACGACTTCGTTGAACGACGCTTTGTTTGGTGGTAAGCATATGGAGACACGTAGCTTACACGGCCAGCACAGTGGCTGTGCGCGTGCCATTCTTTAAGGCAAATGGATATTGCTCGCCCATCGGTTGCCGGTCAGCGTCGTCGCCGCCAGATCATCTATGCGGCTGTCGGAGTCGTGCTGGTCGCGCTGGTGACCATGGGCCTGTCGCGGCTAAAGCCCGCCGCCCCCACGGTTGAGCGGTCTACGGTCTGGGTGGACACGGTGAAACGCGGGTCGGTGTTGCGGCAGGTGCGCGGTCTGGGAACACTGGTCCCGATGGAAGGTTCGATCCAGTTCCTTCCAGCGATCACTGAAGGTCGCGTCGATAAAATCCTCGAACTTCCTGGGGCGCAAGTAAAAGCCGACACGATCCTGCTCGAGCTCAGCAATCCTCAGTTGACGCAAGAAGCGCTCGATGCGCAGTGGAAGCTCAAAGCAGCTGAAGCCGATTACAAAAACCTGGAAGTGGCACTCGCCAGCCAGGTGCTGGCGCAAAAATCTCTTTCGGCGCAGGCGCAATCGGAATACAGCCAAGCTAGGATGCAGTCCGACATCGATTCTGAATTGGCCAAGCTCGGCGTCATCTCGCAGCTCAGCATGAAAGTTTCCAACCAGAAAGCGGAGCAGTTGTCTACGCAAAACGACATCGAGAAGCAGAGGTTGGTCAATAGCAGTGAGGTGCTCAAAACGCAACTGCAGGCGAAACAGGCTGAAGTAGAAGAGTTTCGTGCCCTGGCACAGTTGAAGCAGAGCCAACTCGATCATCTGCGAGTGCGTGCCGGGATCGACGGAGTCCTGCAGGAACAGACTCTGAAGATCGGACAATTCGTGACGCCCGGTACCACGCTCGCGAAGGTGGTCCAGCCGCAGCGGTTGAAGGCTGAATTGAAAATTGCAGAAACGCAAGCCAAAGATATTCAGATCGGACAGCCGGCCTCCGTGGATACACATAACGGAGTAATTCCTGGTCACGTTGTGCGCATTGATCCGTCTGTAGTGAATGGGACGGTGACCGTAGACGTGACACTGGATGCCAAACTTCCGCAGGGTGCGCGGCCGGATCTTAGCGTGGATGGGACCATCGATCTGGAGAAAATGGACAACGTGTTGTACGTGGGACGGCCGGCCTTTGGGCAGGAACAGAGCACGGTGGGAATGTTCAAGCTGGAGCCCGACGGAAATAACGCGGTGCGCGCACAGGTCAAGCTGGGACGCAGCTCGGTGAATACGGTTGAGATTCTGCAAGGACTGAAGGAAGGCGACCAAGTCATTCTCTCCGACATGTCTCGCTGGGATTCTTACGATCGCGTTCGTCTGGAATAGACGTGAGCGCTGAAAAAGGGAAGGGAACTTAGATGGCTGACGCTGGAACGATCATTAGCATGCAAAACATCACCAAAGTTTTCTTCACGGACGAGGTGGAGACCCATGCGTTGTCCGGGATTCACATGGAGATTCGCAAGGGAGAATATGTGGCGATTGCCGGGCCGTCGGGCTCGGGCAAGTCAACGCTGCTGGCGCTGATTGGCCTGCTCGATTCTCCGACGGACGGAACCTACGTGCTCAATGGGCACGCCGCCGCGAATCTCAACATCAGTGAGCGTTCGCGCATCCGCAATCGCGAGATCGGATTCATCTTCCAGAGTTTTAACTTGATCGGCGATTTGACAGTCTACGAGAACGTCGAACTCCCGCTCACATATCGCGGCATGGCCGCGAACGAACGGAAAGAGCGAGTACACAATGCCCTGGAGCGCGTAGGGATGAACCACAGGACCAAGCACTATCCTTCGCAGCTTTCTGGTGGCCAGCAGCAGCGGGTCGCGGTGGCGCGCGCGTTGGCGGGTACGCCCGCGATTCTTTTGGCTGACGAGCCCACTGGAAACCTGGATTCTCGCAACGCCGAAGCAGTGATGGATTTGTTGCGCGATTTGCATCGCGAAGGCGCGACCATCTGCATGGTGACGCACGACCCGCGCTTCTCGCGTCATGCCGAGCGCACCATCCACATGTTTGACGGACGGGTAGTCGAGGAGAGCGTCGAGGTGAATTGATGGAGTGAAGTCCAGGGAGAAGAAATGATTCAGCTCCGCAACATCGAGCGTACTTACAAGACCGGTGCGGGAGTCACTTATGTTCTGCGGCGCATCAGTCTGGACATTCGGGAAGGTGAGTTCATCACGATTATGGGGCCTTCGGGATCGGGGAAGTCCACGCTGATGAGCATTATTGGCATGCTCGATGACAGTTGGGCAGGTGAGTATTTTCTTTTTGAGCACGCGGTACACCAGCTTGACCGGAAGAAGCGTTCAGAGCTGAATCGCAAATATATCGGATTCGTTTTCCAGAGCTACCATCTGCTGGACAACCTTACGGTGTACGAAAACCTGGACGTGCCGCTTTCTTACCGCAACATTTCCCGCTCGCAGCGCGCCAGCATGGTGGCCGAGATCCTGGACCGATTTCAAATCGTGGGCAAGAAAGATTTGTTTCCTAATCAGCTTTCGGGCGGACAGCAACAACTGGTAGGAGTGGCGCGAGCGGTTGTGGGCAATCCGAAATTGATTCTCGCGGACGAGCCCACAGGCAACCTGCATTCCAGCCAGGCAAAGGAAATTATGGAATTGTTCAAGAAGCTGAATGACCAGGGAACCACGATCATTCAAGTCACGCACTCCGATGCCAACGCCGCTTTCAGCGATCGGACGATCCAGCTATTCGACGGCTGGATCGTGAAAGATCCGGCAAGTGCAGAGGCAACTCCAGTGGTGGGCGCTCCGCAATCGACATAACAAATGGAGACTTTGTTACAAGACATCCGATACGGTTGGCGCATGTTGGCCAGGAATCCAGGTTTCACCGCGATTGCAGTGCTGACCTTGGCTATCGGGATTGGAGCGAGCACTGCGATATTCAGCGTGGTGGATACGGTCCTTCTCCGGCCTCTTCCTTATCGCGAGCCTGAGAAGCTTGTGCTCGTCTCGGAAACTTTGCCGGGAATGTCAACTGACGAAATCGGAGTCTCGGCAGGGGAGTACCAAGACTATCGGGACCGCAATCGTTCTTTCTCGCAGGTTGCGGCGTATGAGAGTGCGGGCTTCAATTTGACGGGCGCTGGTCAGCCTTTGCGCGTGAACGCTGCTGCTTTGTCAGCGTCGGCATTTCCTTTGCTCGGAGTCTCGCCAGAGTTGGGGCGCGGCTTTACAACGGAAGAAGATCGGTACGGTTCGAGTAGCGTTGTTGTTCTCTCGCACGCACTTTGGGAGCACCAGTACAGCCGCGATCCCAACATTCTGGGGCAGATGGTAAAGCTCGATGAAAAACCGTACACGGTAATCGGAGTGATGCCGGCCTCATTCCGCTTTCCTTTCGATGGAGCGCCGCTGTCCGAAATGGCGGATTTGTGGGTGCCGCTCGCGTTCGAGCCAGACCTCCTCAGCCCCGAGAATCGCACCAGAGAGTTTGGCGTTGGCCTGATCGGGCGCCTGAAGCCGGGCGTCAGCAAAGAACAGGCGCAGAAGGATGTCGAGAATATTGCGATCGGATTCATGCAGGAGTATGGCTATTCCGGGACGGTGCGCGTGGTGCCCAAAGCCCATGCCTTTGCGGGGCGTGCGGTGGAAAAAGCCAGGCCGCTTGTCATCCTGCTGATCCTGGCGGTTGCATGCGTGTTGATTATTGCGTGCGCCAATGTTGCTAATCTGCTCCTGGCCCGCGCTAGCCATCGCAGCCGGGAAATGGCGGTGCGGAGCGCCATCGGCGCCAACCCGGCGCGCCTTGTGCGGCAGTGCCTGGTGGAAAGTGTATTGCTGTCCGTCTGCGGGGCGAGCGCCGGCGTCATCGTTTCGGCGGTATCGATAGCGGGACTCCGACGGTTCGGGCCGGCGGACGTTCCCCGCCTGCATGACGTAATGCTGCATCCCAATGTCTTGTTGTTCATGCTGGGACTTTCCGTCGTGACCGCACTTCTCTTCGGCTTCGTGCCTGCGTGGCGGCTCGCTCATGTGACGTCGCAAGCGTGTTTGAAGGAATCGACTCAGGCTGGTCCGGCGCGAGGTACGCAGAAGCTGCAGAACTCGGTGGCGACGGTTGAGATTGCCGCAGCCATGGTCCTGCTCATCGCCGGCGGATTGCTGCTGCGGAGCTTCGTAAGATTGGTGGACTCGCCGTTTGGATTCGATCCGAGGGGGGTATTTGTCGTGCGAACCCTGTTCGACAGGGCACGCTACCCGGATCCAATGAAAAGACAGGCTGCGCAGAAAGAGTTACTCGATCGTCTTTCGTACTTGCCGGGAATGACGGCGGTGGCGACGGCAAGTCATCTTCCGCTGAGCGACGCACGGCAGATTGGTTTTCGACTGGAGCATGCTCCTGCAAATGACTATCACTGGGCGGAGAACTCTTTGGTCAGCCCCGGCTACTTTCGTTCCATGGGAATCTCGTTGCTCGAAGGCAGGGATTTCACCGAGCAAGATCGGCCCGACACTCCGAACGTCGCCATCATCAGCGAGAAGTTGGCAAAGGAGTATTTTCCTGGCCGGAGCGCCGTCGGACAGCGATTCCAGTGGGGTGATCGAGCCTTCTTCACGATTACTGGCGTCGCTTCGGATGTCCATATTTCGGCGCTGGATGCCGACCCGCCTCCGATGATCTACACCTCGATGTTTCAGGTAGAAAGCGGCGCGAGCGGGCGCACGGCGTTTGTGTTGCGGGGTAAAGACCAGGACGAGGGATTGTTTCAGGAAGTACAACAGCAGGTCTGGGCGGTCGACAAGGATCTCCCAATCTACAACACGACCACGCTATCAAAGCTGGTTTCAGAGTCCCTGGCACAGCGTCGTTTCACGGTATTGCTGTTGGGCAGCTTTGCAGTCGTCGCAATGCTTCTGGCAGCCATTGGCCTCTTTGGAGTGATCTCTTATTTGGTCGCGGAGCGGACGCGGGAATTCGGAGTGCGCATGGCGCTGGGCGCGGACCGGACCAGCATCTGTTGGCAAGTGCTGAAACGCGCAGCTCTGTTGGCGGCGGGAGGCTGCGGAATCGGTTTCTTGCTGTCCGTGTTTGCCTCGCGACTGCTTCAGGCAAGCCTTTACCAGGTCAGCCGTTTCGATTGGCCAACGCTTGTCTTTGTACCTTTCCTGCTGCTCACCGTGGCGCTGTTCGCCGCCTACTGGCCAGCCCGCCGAGCCACAAAGGTCGATCCTGTGGTGGCGCTGCGATACGAATGAAGATTTGAATTCAGGATAGGAGAGTCATGAACGGACTGGGCATGGTTGGCTATAGGGATCGCCATAGGATGCGGATGCTTCTGAAAGTAACGGTGTCGCTAGGGCTCTTTCTGGCGGGGCTTGGGACCACTGCGCAGAATCTGATCGACTATTCAAAGCCTGCCTCGCATTTCCCTTACTTTATTGGTCCTTATGTGGCGCATGAGGTGCCTCCGCCTTCGTTCGGGAATACCCCACGGGTTGAGTCCCTACTGAAGAACGGCAAGCTGAGGCTATCGCTGCCGGACGCGGTCACGCTGGCACTGGAGAACAATCTCGATTTGGCAATTGCTCGTTTCAATCTTTCGATTGCTGACACCGATATCATGCGCGCCAAGTCTGGAGAGAGCGTTCGCGGCGTGGCTACGGGTCTGGTGCAGGGAACGCCGGGAGGCGGCATTGGCGGCTTTGGCAGCGGCGCTCCCGGAGCCGGAGCAGGTGGAACGTCAGGAGGTGCAGGGGGCGCGGGCTCAGGCGCTTTGGGTCTGGTACAGTCGACGTTAGGTACCGGTGCGCCGATTGATTCTTACGATCCCGTCATCGTGGGAGGTATGAACATCGATCACGCTACGTTTCCGCAGTCGAGCACTGTTCTGTACGGCGTACAGTCCTTGCAGCAAAATACCGGGCTTGCCGATTTCAGCTATCAGCAAGGCTTTGCGACGGGAACCCTGATGACGGTTGGGTTTAACAACGACCGCATCACCACCAACAGTCTCTTTAGCATTCTTTCTCCGCAAGTCGACAGCAGCTTCCGCTTTACTTTGCGGCAGCACTTGCTCTCCGGATTTGGCTTCGGGCCCAACTTGCGGTACATCCACATTGCCCGCAACAACCGCGAGATTTCCGATGTGGCGTTCCGCGGTCAAGTCATCGCTACGGTTTCACAAATTCAAAACATTTACTGGGATCTGGTTAATGCGTATGAAGACGTTAAGGTCAAAGAGCGTTCGCTCGAACTGGCGGAGAAGACGCTTTCCGACGACCGGGAACAGGTGAAGATTGGCGCGATCGCACCCATGGAAGTAATGAAAGCCGAGAGCGAAGAAGCAGCCCGGAGTCAGGATTTGCTGCTTTCGCAAAACGGCCTGCAATTACAGGAATTGTTGATCAAGAACGCGATTACGAGAGATCTCAGCGATCCGGTTCTGGCCTCGGCGTCGGTGGTTCCCACGGACACCATGAGCATTTCTGACAGAGAGCCAGTGACGCCCATGCAGGATCTGATTAGCGACGCGCAGGCGCATCGGCCGGAGCTGGCGGAGGCGCGCATGGATCTGACCAACCGCGAAATCACGCGCAAAGCTACTGCCAATGCCATGAAACCAGTCGTCGATCTGGTCGCATGGTACGGGACTTATGGATTAGCGGGGCTGGAGAATCTGGGTTACAACGGTCCTCCCGTCGGTCCGATTCCCCCCACGGGACTTTCTGATGCGCTTTCGGCCTTAGTCAAGAATAATTCTCCTGACTATGCTGTCGGGATCAACATAAACATTCCTCTACGTAACCGCGGAGCGCAGGCTGACCAGATCCGCTCTCAGCTGGAATATCGACAGGCCCAGCTGCATCTGCAGCAGCTACAGAACCAGATCGGGATCGAAGTGCGCAACGCACAATTCGCTTTGCTGCAAAACCGGTCGCGAGTCGAATCCGCTCGCAAGGCTCGTGACCTGGCGCAGCAAACTTTCGATGTTGAGCAAAAGAAGAAAGCTTTGGGCGCTTCCACCAGCAACTTGGTGCTGCAGGCGAACCGCGATCTGGCGCAGGCTGAATCGAATTTTGTGGAAGCCATGTCGACCTACGAAAAATCGATTGTGGAGCTGGATCGCGCCACGGGTTTGACGTTGGCACACGCCGGCATCGAGATTGAAGAGGCGGTGCGCGGCGAAGTGCAACAGACCCCGCATTTCGCCGGGGTCGCTCCCAGGAAGGATGCGGGAGTTGACGAGTCGCGGCCGCAAAGCAATTAGCTCTTCGGCGGCGAGCTCCGCGCATCAGGATTGAGATGATATGGCGACGATGGCGTTATCCTCTATGAGTATGGCTACGAGTTCTAGTTCCGGTGCCCGGCTGCTGATCGCCGACGATCAGCGAGACGTACTTGAGGCTTTGCGTCTGCTGCTAAAGCCGGAAGGTTTCACGATTGAAGCCGTGACGTCGCCCACAGGCGTGCTGGACGCGCTCGAATCGCGGGAGTTCGATGCCGTGCTGATCGATCTGAATTACACCCGCGATACCACCTCTGGTCAGGAGGGTCTCGACCTGCTTTCACGAATTCAGGCAAATGACAGTACATTGCCGGTGATCGTCATGACGGCATGGGGAAGCGTGGATGTGGCGGTCGAGGCGATGCGGCGGGGTGCTCGCGACTTCATCCAAAAGCCGTGGGAGAACGCGCGCCTGCTCTCCGTGTTGCGCACTCAGGTTGAGTTGAGTGGAGCATTAAGGCGTGGCCAGCGGCTCGAAGCGGAGAACCGTTTGTTGCGGGCCGAAGGATTGCCCAAGTTCATCGCCAACTCAGAGGCGATGCAACCGGTGTTACGACTGATCACGAACGTTGGTCCATCCGACGCTAACATTCTGATTACGGGAGAACACGGCAGCGGAAAGGAGGTCGTAGCTCGGACTCTGCATGCGCTTTCCAGCCGCGCCTCTCGTCCTCTGGTCGCGGTGAATACCGGCGGCTTGCCGGAGGGAATTTTTGAGAGTGAGTTGTTCGGGCACGTAAAAGGAGCTTTCACGGATGCCAGGACGGACCGGATTGGTCGCTTTGAATTGGCGCATGGGGGAACGCTTTTTCTGGACGAGATTGCAAACGTTCCACTTTCCCAGCAGGCCAAGCTGCTGCGGGTCCTCGAAAGCGGAGAGATGGAGCGAGTAGGTTCTTCGCAAACCCGCCGCGTGGACGTGCGAATTATTTCTGCGACCAATGCCAACCTTAATGCGGAAGTGGATGCGGGGCGCTTTCGACAAGATCTTCTTTTCCGCCTGAACACGGTCGAGGTCCATGTTCCGCCGTTGAGGGAGCGCCGACAGGACATCTCGCAGCTTGCCATGTATTTTTTGAACCGCTACGCTGAACGCTATCGCAAACCGGCTAAAACGCTGGATCCGTCTGCCATGCAGGCGATGTTGGAGTATTCTTGGCCTGGGAACGTGCGTGAACTGGACCACGCGATTGAGCGCGCAGTGTTGCTTTCAAGCGGAGACCTGGTACGAGTCAGCGACTTGAGCCTGCGGAATCCGCGCGAGAGCACGCAGCGGATGGAGGATCTCAGCCTGGAAGAGGTGGAGTCCCTGTTGATCCGCAAAGCCATCGACCGTTATGGTGGAAACATCAGTCAGGCAGCCGACGCGCTGGGTCTGAGCCGGAGCGCGCTCTACAGACGGCTGCAGAAATATGGAATCGGAAGCAGCTAATCACGCTCGGGATGCGGCGGCGCCGACAGGCCCGTCGTCTCGGCCGGAGTCTCGAGCCCATCCACCAAGAAAATCCAAACACCGCTTGAGCCACGAAAACCGGATTCTGCTGTTGACCTTGGCTTCCGGTGCCGTCGGGGTCGCGCTCGCACTCGTGCTGCTCTGGACCGGCGATCACGAATCCAGCACGCGCTGGAGCCTCACATTTCTCGTCGTGATGATCTGGTTGGGTTTTGCCTTCGCGCTGCGGTCAGCCGTGGTCCGGCCCTTGCAGACTCTTTCCAACATGCAGTCTGCGCTACGCGAGGGGGATTTTTCGTTTCGGGTCCGCGGCGCAAAAATGGGAGATGCTCTGGGCGAACTGATGATCGAGGTCAATGCGCTCTCGGAAATGTTGCGCGAGCAGCGCCTCGGCGCCATGGAAGCCAGCGCGCTGCTCACCACGGTGATGACTGAAATTGACGTTGCTGTATTTGCCTTTGATGGCGACCGCAAGTTGCGGCTGGTGAACCGCGCCGGCGAACGCGTAATGGCCCAGAATGCAGAGCGTCTGCTGGGAAAGAGCGCCGGGGACTTGGGCCTGTCGGAATGCCTCGACGGAGAATCAGCGCGCACGCTCGAAAAGAATTTTCCCGGGCATTCGGGCCGCTGGGGGGTTCGCCGTTCGACATTTCGGCAGGGCGGCAAGCCGCATTACCTGATTGTGATTGCCGACCTAAGCCGCGCTTTGCGTGAGGAAGAGCGGCAAGCCTGGCAACGCCTGGTGCGAGTGCTCGGCCATGAACTGAATAATTCCCTGGCTCCGATTTGCTCGATTGCGGGCAGTCTTGAAGACATTATGAAACGGGAGGTTCGCGCTGCCGATTGGGAAGACGATTTGCGCCGCGGGCTGCGCGTGATTGTCGATCGTTCAGACGCTCTCAGCCGGTTCATGCGCGACTATTCTCGGCTAACTCGTCTGCCGAAGCCTCAGCTTCGCTCTACGCCAATAAATACACTCGTCAGTTCTGCAGCTGCCTTGGAAAGACGTATTGCAGTAACGATAGAGCCAGGGCCGGAGGTCACGCTGGATGCCGATCCCGACCAACTGCAGCAGTTGCTGATCAACCTGATCCGCAACGCGGTTGACGCATCGCTCGAAAACGGGGGGGAGGTCCGAGTGGGTTGGTCCAGGAACGGAAGTTGGCTTCATCTGTTTGTGCAGGACGAAGGTCCCGGAATCGCTAATCCGTCGAATTTGTTCGTACCCTTCTTCACTACCAAGCCCGGTGGGTCCGGCATCGGCTTAGCCTTGAGCCGGCAAATTGCCGAGGCTCACGGGGGAAGCGTTTCGCTGCACAATCGCACCGAAGGCCAAGGCTGCGAAGCGGTTGTCCAATTGCCGCTCGAAACCTAGACAAGCACTAGAACCCAAGTGCTGGTGAGGTACAATGTGTCTCTTCCAAAAGCAGACACATACGAGGCTGGACAGGAGGCTCCGAGAATAATCTGCGATAGTCGGAGGTCCAGCAAATAGTTAGATCGAGACTTTCCCCGCACGAATAAAGAACACTCTTCCCGGAGGCCACATGAAACGGCTGCTACTGTTGACAGTCCTATGTCTAATCTTGCCCGCAGCGTCACAGGCACAAACAGAAACGGTGACCAGCAAATCGGACCGTATGTTTTTTCCTCACGATACGTTTTACGGTTGGGCGCAGTTTGAAATCGCCCCTCCGCACAATGAGATCGATCCAAACCTGTGTGCTGGAAACGCCGGCAGCTACGGAGGCGTGAATGCCCCTTGCAGTATGTTCGCTCGCTATATGATCTCAGGACTTTTGGAAGTGCGTCCCTTTGGCAAAGGCCAGTTCCGCAGAGTCATGTTTTTCGGACAGCCTGCATTCTTGTTTGGCAAGAACGTTCCGCAGAATCTTTATACCTGGTCATGGGATGCGATCGGCATTGAGCATTCGTGGGGATTGGGAGTTTATATCGCCAAGGGATTCGAATTCCGCGTAACCCAGCACTTCCTGTTTGACCGGTTGGGTGCGCGCGACCGCAATCTGGGACCGGCGGATTTGGGCAACAACGGCCCGTGGGGAAGGTACAACGCAATCGGCGTGAGGAAGTATTTTGGCACCCGAAGGTGGTGAAGGTTCATTCATGGATGCCTGGACTCAAGTGCATAGTTACGGACGTCGCCAAAGCCGGTCACACTGATGTGGCCAATCGACATCCAGCGCTCGAGCGTGTGATGACCGGTGCGATGGAGAATGTAAGAGATGCCTACAGAGGTCATGGTCGCGGCTGCCTCCAGGCTGGCGAATCCTGCCGAATTATTGACCACCTCCTCGGGGAGGAGAATCTCCTGTCTCCCACGGGCCTGGAAGTTGCGCGTGGACGCGTAATCCATGCCCCGGGTTATTGCAATTCCGGAAAAGAGCGCAAGATTCGTACGGTCCCAGAAGGCGTGTGTCGAAGGAGCCGTCGGCGGAGCGGGAAGAGCAGCCACGGTTGGATTCGAGCCATCCGTCAACTTCGAATCGGCCGACGAATGCTCGTTAGTGCGAAGCTGCTGGGCCGTCGCGGATTGTCCGATGAGCAGGCAGATACCACAGACCAGCATCGCGATCCTGAACGATTTGCAAAGAGACCAGATCGCGAGTTCCAGACGCATCTGAATATTGTAAAGGCGAAGCCGGTAGTGGCGAAGTTACCGATGTTCGGAGAGTCGTGACGAAGGCCTCAGGAATGTCGCTCCCCTTGCTCTAATTTCTCGCACGTCCCTTGAAACCTTTATAATTACTGGTTCCCTTACACTCTCTGGAGGACATGTAATGGCGGTCTCATACAACGGCCTTCCGGTGCCTGCGAATGGCGCCCGGATCACATACAACAACGGGCGCTACCAGGTGCCCGACAATCCGATTATTCCTTTTATTGAGGGCGATGGCACTGGCCGGGATATTTGGAAAGCGTCCGTGCGCGTGTTCGATGCCGCAGTGCAGAAGGCGTACGGGGGCAAGCGCCGGGTCGCCTGGTATGAGGTATTTGCCGGCGAGAAAGCTAAAGCTGAGTTCAACAATTGGCTGCCCGATGACACCGTGAACGCGATCCGCGAATTTCGCGTTGCCATCAAGGGTCCGCTGACCACTCCCGTGGGCGGTGGAATGCGCTCGCTGAATGTGGCGTTGCGGCAGATTCTCGATCTCTATGCCTGTGTGCGCCCGGTGAAGTATTACAAGGGGACGCCATCTCCGGTGAAGCACCCCGAACGCATGGACCTGGTAATTTATCGGGAGAATACGGAAGACGTCTACGCCGGAATCGAATGGGAACAAGGCACACCTGAAGCTGCGAAGCTCATCGAATTTCTCAACAAAGACATGCTGAAGGGAAGCAAGAAGCAGGTCCGGTTGGATTCAGGCGTGGGCATAAAGCCGATATCCGTCACGGGCACGAAGCGCCTGGTGCGCATGGCAATCCAGTTTGCGTTGGACACCGGCCGCAAGAGCGTGACTTTGATGCACAAAGGCAATATTCAGAAGTTTACCGAAGGCGCTTTCCGCAAGTGGGGATATGAGTTGGCCACGCAGGAGTTCCGCGACAAGATCGTAACCGAGCGCGAGAGCTGGATCCTGGACAACAAAGATAAGCATCCGAATCTCACGATTGAGGAAAACGCCAATTTAACCGAGCCCGGATTGGAGTTCGCGACAGAAGAGTTCCGGCAGTCGGTTTATAAGGAAGTGGGGGATGTCCTGAACGCGATCTACGCTACACACGGCAAGGGTGCGTGGAAGAAAAAGCTGATGATCAACGACCGCATCGCGGATTCAATCTTCCAACAGGTGGTAACGCGAGCGGATGAGTATTCGGTGCTGGCGACATCCAATCTGAACGGCGACTATATTTCCGACGCTTGCGCTGCCCAGGTGGGCGGGTTGGGCATCGCGCCGGGCGCCAACATCGGGGATGGCTACGCGATTTTCGAGGCCACGCACGGCACCGCTCCGAAGTATGCCGACAAAGACGTTATTAATCCTGGCTCGGTGATCCTTTCAGGTGTCATGATGTTTCGCCTCATGGGCTGGAACGAGGCCGCGGACCTGATCGAGCATGGCATGGAGCGCACCATCGAGCAAAAGCAAGTCACGTATGATTTCGAGCGGCTGATGGACGGCGCCACCAAAGTGACGACCAGCGGGTTTGCTACGCACATCATCGGGAACATGGACGCAGCGGTATTGAGCGCGTCGCGATAACGACAAAGAGCAATAACCACAGAGGACACGAAGGTTCACAAAGGAACGCAGAGTTAAGAACGGGTTGTTTTTTCTCTTTATGTACCGAAGCCTGCCCTGAGCGAAGGCGAAGGGTGTCCTTTGTGGTTATTGATTTGATCTTCTTTATCTTAGAAAGAGGAAATCATGCGTAAGAAAGTTACGGTTGTTGGCTCTGGAAATGTCGGCGCCACGGCGGCTCACTGGATCGCCGCCAAGGAACTGGCGGACGTCGTCCTGATCGACATCGTCGAAGGCGTCCCGCAAGGCAAGGGTCTAGACCTGCTCGAAGCCATGCCCATCGAGAAACGTGATTCCCACATCATGGGCACGCAGGATTATGCGGACACAGCCAATTCGGATATCGTGGTGATCACCGCCGGCATTCCGCGCAAGCCGGGCATGAGCCGCGATGACCTGCTCAACACCAACCACAAAATCATGAAGGACGTAGTGGGCAAGGCCGTGCAGCACTCGCCCAACTGTATTCTGATTATCGTATCGAATCCGCTGGATGCGATGGCACAAGCCGCGTACAAGATGAGTGGCTTCCCTCGGGAGCGAGTGATCGGCATGGCCGGCGTTCTCGACTCGGCCCGCTTCCGCGCATTCATTTCCGAAGAATTGAAAGTCAGCGTGGAAAACGTGACCGCGTTCGTTCTTGGCGGACATGGCGATACGATGGTTCCGCTTCCTCGTTATTCGACCGTGGCGGGAATCCCGATTACTGAACTGATGGATGCAGCGACCGTCGCTCGTCTGGTACAGCGCACGCGCGATGGCGGTGCCGAGATCGTGAAATACCTGAAGACGGGCAGCGCTTACTACGCCCCTTCAGCAGCTGTCGCTGAGATGGTCGAGGCGATCTTGAAAGACAAGAAGAAAATCCTGCCCTGCGCCGCCTATCTGGAAGGCGAATACGGGATCAAGGGTCTCTATGTCGGCGTGCCAGTGAAGCTCGGCTCGAAGGGAATCGAGCAGATCATTCAAATCAAACTGACGCCGGAAGAAAAATCGGCGCTGGATAAGAGCGCGGAAGCGGTGAAGGAATTGGTGGGCGTGATCGGCGTGTGACCCTTATTTCCCGACCCACGCTAATGAGGAGACAACGAGATTCGCAAGACCTGGACATCGTGCAAGCCGGTTGGTGCCGGCAATGGCTTGCCTGGTTGCCATTTGTGAAGCTGAGTGTTCGCCATGAATAGAAGCGAGTCACCGTCCAGGCTGCCCGTTGTCGGATTTTCGAACGCGGGGTTATAGGTCTCGAGGATTTCCCAACCTGTGATCTTTGTCAGTGTGGGGTCAAGATAGAATCTCACGACCCTTCCCGGGTGAATTGCATTTTGAATTCCGACCAGTGACTGGCGGTAGAAGTAAAGACCGTCTATGCTGGCGTCGATCACATCCGGCGTTTTCTGGAGTGGAGCCGCAGACCCGGTTCCCAGGTCGACCCGGTAAATTCCAAAATCGCCCGCAACAAAGAGTGTCTTTTCGTCGTCACTGATTGCGATTCCATTGGCGCCGGGGACCGCTTCCGGAGCTAAGAACAATTCGAGTTCATGCGATCCTGTCTTCGTGCAGTAGACCGAGCCTTCGAGTGTGTTGGTCGTGTAGGCCTTTCCGGTCGAAGGCACGACCGTGACATCGTTCAAATATCCAGACGACTTGTTCGGCGAAACGAATATATCAAGGCGCTTACCGCTGGTCAGGTCATACTTGAAGAGCCCTTGCACCGTACCCGCTAGCTCGGAGGTGTCCCCGAATCTGGTACTGACCGCCCACAATTCTTTCCGGGTTTCGTCGACGTGCAGTCCAGCGACATATGCCAGCTTGTCGTCTCCCGCCTTTACCAGGTCGTGCAGTTCACCAGTCTTATCGGTCCACACGATCTTCCTCTGCACGCTCCCGGCGTACACGCGCCCGTTATAGCGGGCATACGCCATCCCTTCCGGGAAGAGGTTGGGTTCCTTAATCACGAATGCAGGCTTGCTCTGAATTGTGGGTTTATTCTTAGCTCGAATCTCAGCAACAACGGCTTTGAATTCTGCATTGTCTCTGAGGTATGCGAATCCCCGATATTCCCCCGGGTCGAGGCCGCCCTTGGCCGCGGCCACCTGGCGCAAGAACTTCAGCGTGGTGGCAACATCGCACTTCTCCGCATAGTCAGCCGCTAGGTTGTAGAGCACCACCGGATCATCGGGATGAACGTTTGTTAATTGTTGAAGATGTTTAATCTCAGATTCAACATCGGGGGAAGTAGTAGGAGTGCACTCAACCGCTTCCGCGTGACTAAGCGATAGAGAAATCAGACTTGCAGCGGCCCAAAGAAGGAGTCGGACGCTCGAACACAATCTCACGGTGCGCACCCACATACAGTGACATTCAATCTGGGTGGTGTGACCTTTTTTTGTGTAAAAGGTTAGCCGTCAATTTCGCGCATCGCAAGCAGACCATCGAACCGACCGCAACACTGTTATAGGCAATATCTGCTCCAGCGTGCCGTTCTTCATTCGGAGCTAAACTCGCTCGATCACCACCGACTTCACGACCACATCTTTATTCGGCTTGTCCTGACGATTGCGCGGGACGCCCACAATCTTCTCAGCCACATTCTGGCCTTCGACTACTTCGCCGAAAATTGTGTGCTTGCCGGTGAGCCACGTCGTAGGGGCCAGTGTGATAAAGAACTGCGAGCCGTTTGTGTTAGGACCGGCGTTCGCCATCGCCAGCTTTCCCGGCTTGTCGAATTTGTGCGGAGAACCCTTGGTTTCATCCTCGAACTGATAGCCGGGGCCACCCATACCGGTGCCCGCCGGGTCGCCGCCCTGGATCATAAACTCGGGAATCACCCGGTGAAAGATGGTTCCATCGTACAGACGGTCTTTGCTCTTCTTGCGGCTGACCGGATGGGTCCACTCGCGTTTGCCCTCGGCGAGTTCAACAAAATTTGCAACCGTCTTGGGCGCGTCTTTTTCAAACAAACGGCAGACGATGCTGCCTTCCGACGTATCAAAGATGGCGTAAGTACCTGGCTGGCGGGTCATGGCGATTCCTTTCTCGTGTCGCTTATTCAGGGCTGACTAATTTAGTAACATTCAATTTCCCATTGTCATCTTGGCTGCTTTTCGCACGAACCGGCCACACATAAGTTCCTCGACTACGCTCGGAATGACAGGAAGTTGGTCGTTTGTCGCTAATTCGCGCCGCTGATCGTGATGTGATTAATCTTTACCGGCTTGTATGGTTTATCGTTCGAATCGCGGCCCATCCTTGCGATTTGCTTCACTAAGGTCACACTGGCTGCATCGCACTGACCGAAGATGGTATAGCCGCCGTTCAAGCTCGGATAGGCGACCTCGGTGATAAAGAACTGCGAGCCATTGGTGTTGGGTCCGGCGTTCGCGTAGGCCAGGCGTCCGGGCCGATCGAACTTCAGGTCATTGGAGGTTTCATTCTTGAAGGCATAGCCGGGATCACCGGTTCCGGTGCCCATCGGATCGCCGCCTTGAATCATAAAGCCAGGGATTACGCGGTGGAAGATCGTGCCGTCATAAAGTGGAACACCGTGTTTTTTCTGGTGAGTGACGGGACTGGTCCAATCCTTGGTACCCGTGGCCAATCCGATGAAATTTTGCACACCGATCGGCGCCTTGTCGGGAAACAGGGTGCAGGTAAGGTTACCTGCCGTGGTCTCGATTACAGCGGTGGGGTGATCCGACGCCGTTGCAGGCTTGGCCTGTGACCACAGTGTGAGCGAAGACAGAAAGATGACCGAAACGAGAAATAAACATTTGCGCATGTGTGGCTCCTTAAGCGGAATGAATCCGAATCTTGAATTGTACGACAGCCGCCGTGAAATTTACTTGCGCAGGGCCGGTTGCGCCTGCAACTCACGGCTGACGCGTTCTACTTCTTTGAAAACCCGCATCACATTGCCGCCGAGTATTTTACGGATGTCCTCGGCACTGTAGCCGCGATCAAGTAGCGCCTGCGTAATCTTGGGCAGATCAGCCGCGGAATCCATGCCTGCTGGAGTCGCGCCGCTTACGCCATCAAAGTCGGAGCCCAGCCCTACGTGGTCTACGCCTGCGACTTTCGCGATGTGATCAATGTGATTGATCAACACCGTGAACGGCGGGCGCGGGATCCTGGCCATCCACTCTCTCGTGATCCTGTCCTCATCTGCGTAGGTTACCTGCTTTCCCTCAGCTTTAAGTTTTTCCAGGTAGGCGCGAGTCGCGGCTTCCTGCTCTTTTTGTTGAGCCTGAACCGCATTCCAATAGTTTTGATCCAAAAAGCCAGCGAAGAAATTCACGTCTATGACGCCGCCATTCTTGGCTACAGCCCTTAGCATGTCATCCGTCATATTTCGTGGCGCATTGCATAAGGCACGGGCTGACGAGTGCGACGCGATTACCGGGGCTTTGGTTACGGCGATCGTGTCCCAAAAGGTTTTGTCCGCCACGTGCGAGATGTCGACCATCATCCCCAGACGATTCATTTCCAGAACAACTTGCTTTCCGAAATCGGTGAGTCCATTGTGGTGTTGGATCTTCGGGTCATCAATATCTCCGGAGGAATCAGCCCACTCGTTGGTGTTCGACCACGAGAGCGTCATGTAGCGCACGCCGAGACGGTAGAAATCGCGAAGGAGATGAATATCGTTTTCGATGGAGTGACCACCTTCGATTCCCATCAAGGCCGCAAGTTGTTTCCGCTGGTGGGCACGCTCGATATCATCTACGGAAAACGCCATCATCATGCGGTCCGGATGACGCGCTGCCTGCTCATAAACGGTATCGATCAGATCGAGAGTGTGCTGGGCGAAGTGGCCCTGATTGGTTTCAGGCTCGACCCAGATGGAAAAGAACTCAGCGCCCAGATTTCCGGCGCGAGCTTTGTCAAGGCTGATATGGCCGAAATCTTTGGGGTCGGTCGAACCGATATCGAAGTCATCGTCGAGAAAACGCTGCGGCGTGTCAGCATGTGTGTCGATGACAATCGCCGAATTATGTATGGCGAGAGCATGGGGGCTTACGTCTGACGCATCTTTGGCCTGGGCAAAAGCCAGGGTCGAGCCAAGTATCAACAGGGCAGAAAAAAGCGTGGATTTCGCCAAAGAGAAGCGCTTGGATATTTCCATGGGTAGCAAGGGATCGATTGTATACGGTTGCAGGTAGAGAAGAAATGAAGAGTTAGATTCTCAAGTCACTAGCAATCGATAGGAACATGCGCCTGAAGTGGTCTGCGATAGCCTACCTCGTGAGTCCAGCGCCACTACTTTACGGAACTGGGTTCGAGGACGGAATTATCGCTGTTGAAGGAGAGGTTTAGCAGCTGCGCGCCTGGGTCGTCCTGTGTTTTATCCTGCTGTTCTACGGCGGCCGTATTCGAGTCACGCGAGTCGCCATAGCGGCCCGAAACCGCTACGTGGAACACCCACTGATGGCGTTCTTCCTCTGGTTCCACCAGACCCTGATCCCTGAGTGGCATCAGGTACTGCTCCATCCACGCCACCTGCTGCTTGGTCATTCCGCGGCGTTGAATGTCGACTGTAATGCCAGCCAGGTGAGAGGAGGCTGTTTCGCCCTTTTCGGGAGCGGCATTGCGATTGTGCCGTCGAAGCTTTTTCTGCACCTGCACCGTGCGGACGGCGGAGTTCACCTGAATCTGATCGTGGAACTGTTTATAGTAGGCTTCGCTCAGATCATCAAGAAAATCACGCGTCCACGGCCGGCAATAACGGCGATCTGGATCGAGGCGCGGGTCGAAGCGCAAGGTTTGGCTTGCCACAATCGGAACCAGTTCCTGGCTGGCGATCAGTTGATCGAGCTCAGCCTGATTCTGAATTCGCGGCAATTCGAGACGGTCGATTTCTTGGTTCTGCCGTAGCAACGATTCGTGAGAAGGACGGAATACCGGATTCCACAAGAGGCGGCGGAGATGCGCCCGGTGTCTAGTCGCGTGATGTGCGGGTTGGCTGGGCGCGACCTGATGCAGCCCAAAGGCTTGCCCGCAAACTGCGGCGGCCAGAAATATGAACAGGAAAGCTCGCTCTCTTTTACCCTTCACGAAGTGTGCCTCAAATCTTTACCGCGTGTTGCAGGCGGCTATTCTAAATCACATTCGCTGGATGCCAAGCCAGCTTTCGGCCGCGAGGTTACCAAAGAGTATCGTGGCCAGATTACCGCTCGTTACTCTCGCTCGCACCGTTCGCCCTGGCATCCATTTACGTCTGCAGCTAAGATGCCGTTTCCGAGCGGCGATTGCCTCGATCTATGTGCCTAAGAAAACAGCGGTTACCGCCTCGACCTCAAGCAACGAAGTGCGCACTATACCACTGTTGGGCCGTGCGAGTCCCAGAAAATGTCACTGATGGGCCATTTTGGCCTATTCGCGCCGTCACTTCTGAAATAGGTCGCCGATGGCCTGTTTCATGACCTCGCCGCTAACCTCCGAAATCGATCGGGTCAGAGGAATATCCTTGGGGCAGACTTCGACGCAGTTTTGGGCGTAGCCGCATTCCTGAATACCTCCGTCGCCCATGAGTGCGGCCAGGCGCTCGCGTTTCAACTCGGCTCCGGTGGGATGCGTGTTGAAGAGGCGAACCTGGGAAATGGTGGCAGCGCCCACAAACCCCGTGCCTTCGTTGAACTGCGGGCAGGCTTCCATACAGCAACAACAGGAGATACAACGCGACAGCGGATAGGCTGCCTCCTGTACTTCCGGACTCACACGTGGGCCAGGTCCCAGATCGTAGGTGCCGTCAATGGGGACCCAAGCCTTTACCGTTTTCAGATTTTCGAATAGAACGCTGCGGTCGACGGTTAGATCGCGGATCACCGGGAACTTGGTAAACGGTTCGAGGCGGATGGGTTGCTCGAGTTTGTCCACCAACGCAGAACAAGCCATGCGAGCACGCCCGTTGATGAGCATGGCGCAGGAGCCGCAGACTTCCTCCAGACAATTGGAGTCGTAGGTAATCGGCGTGGTCGGCTTGCCGGCGCGAGTGACGGGATTGCGGGCGATTTCCATCATTGCGGAAATCACATTCATGCCGGGCTGCCATGCGAGTTCGAATTCTTCCCAATGAGACTGCGCTTTGGGATTGTCCTGGCGTTTGATCTTTATGATGACCGTCTTGTGATCAGGCATTCGTTATATTCTTTCGAACCTTGTCATTCTGATACTCATTCAAAAACAATGTCATTCTGAACGAAGCGAAGAACCTCTGCACGTTTCCGATGTCGCCCAAATCCACAGATCCTTCGCTTCGCTCAGGATGACAGGCATCTTACTTCGCGACGTCATACTTTCTCGGACGGGGCGGAATTAACGAAACATCCACTGCCTCGAATTCGAACTTCGGCTCGTCCGCATCCGGTGCGAAGTACGCTTTCGTCGTCTTCAGCCAATTCTTATCGTCGCGCTCGGGGAAGTCTGGCTTGTAATGTGCTCCGCGAGACTCGTCCCGCATCGCGGCACCCTGCGCGACTACGCGTGAAAGTTGCAGCATATTGTAAAGCTGGCGCGCGAAGACCACGCTGGTATTCGCCCACTGCGACCGGTCACTCAGATTGATGCGCCGGAAGCGCTCCAGCATTTCACATAGCTTGCTGTCGGTCTCCTTCAGATTCTTGTTGTACCGGATGACCGTGCAATTGGCGGTCATCAATTCGCCAAGTTCGCGCCAAAGCCGAAACGGGTTCTCCTGGCCATCCGATTTCATCAGCATGGAATTGTTTTCTTCCTGATGCTTTCGCTCCGCGTCGAAATGTCCGTTGCTCGGCGCCGCCTGCAGACTGCGGGCATATTGCACCGCGGCCGGTCCGGCGAGGAATCCGCCAAAGATGCAAGAGACCAGTGAATTCGCGCCCAAACGGTTGGCCCCGTGATACTGATATTCGCATTCGCCTGCAGCATAAATTCCTGGGATGTTTGTCGCCTGGTTGAAATCAACCCACATCCCACCCATGGTGTAGTGCATGCCGGGGAAAATCTTCATGGGAACTTTGCGCGGGTCATCCCCAACGAACTTTTCATAAATCTCGAGAATGCCTTCCAGCTTGCGGTCAAGAATCTTTGGGTCGATGTGGGTCAGGTCCAGGTAGACCATCGGCTTTCCATCGATGCCCAGATTGTGCTCGAAGACAACCTTAAAAATCGCGCGCGTAGCGATATCGCGCGGCACCAGGTTGCCATATTTTGGGTACCACTCTTCGAGGAAGTACCAGCGCTCGCTCTGCGGGATCGACACCGGATCGCGTTTGTCACCCGGCGTCTTCGGAACCCAGACGCGTCCGCCTTCACCGCGAGCTGACTCTGACATGAGCCGCAGTTTGTCTTCGCCGGGGATGCAGGTGGGATGAACCTGGATGAACTCTCCGTTGCCGTAAAAACATCCTTGCTGGTACAGTGCCGACTGCGCCGAGCCAGTGCAGACTACCGAATTGGTGGACTTGCCAAAGATCGCGCCATTACCACCGGTCGCGATAATGATTGCGTCGGCGGGGAAAGTACGCACTTCCATGGAACGTAGATCCATGGCGCAGATGCCGCGGCAAACTCTGTTCGAATCGAGCACGGCCGAGAGAAATTCCCAGTGCTCGTATTTCTTGACCTTGCCTTCTGACTCGTAGCGGCGCACCTGTTCATCGAGCGCGTAAAGCAGTTGCTGCCCGGTGGTGGCGCCGGCAAATGCAGTGCGGTTGTAGAGCGTCCCGCCGAAACGGCGAAAATCCAACAAGCCTTCCGGAGTGCGATTAAAAGGCACACCCATGCGGTCGAGCAGGTCAATGATGCCAGGCGCAGCCTCGCACATGGCTTTGACCGGTGGCTGGTTGGCCAGGAAGTCGCCGCCGTAAATGGTGTCATCGAAGTGCTTCCAGGTGGAGTCACCCTCGCCTTTTAAATTCTTGGCTGCGTTGATGCCGCCCTGCGCGCACACGGAATGGGAACGCTTCACGGGAACAATTGAGAACAAATCCACTTGCCCGCCCATCTCCGCGATCTTGATCACCGCGGAAAGACCCCCCAGCCCGCCGCCGATCACTATGATTTTCGGATTTGACGCCATCTTCGAGTGCACCACTTTCCGTGAACTTTAATTCGTTGTGCCCGCTCCCGCTTCGACCATGCTTGCGCCCCCGGGGTCGGTTGGTTGCTGGGCATGCGACCGGAATGAAGTCAGGCTGGCCAGGCCCGCTCCGGTCAGGACAAAGAAAAACGCCAAACACAAAGCCAGGAACCGCTTGCGCGCTTTTTCTCCTGAAACGATGCCCCACTTCGCGCAAAACAGCCAGATGCCGTAAGCGAAGTGCCACGACGCAGCGATTAGCCCAACAACATAAAACAAGAACAGCGGCGTCTGAAATACTTCGCCTTGCACTTTGCCGAAAGACGCGCCCGGATACTCGTGCAAGTCAATACCAGTGAAACGCATTGTCCAGGTGTGCCAGAGGATGTAGGCGAACGCGATGCCACCGGTCCAGCGCTGCACCGTATACATCCAGTTTCCAGTCCAGGGATATTCTCCGACGTTTGTTTCCCCGCGGTACCAGATGTAGAAACCGTAGAGTGCGTGAAACAGGATCGGCAGCCAGATGCCGAACAACTCAAGGATCGGAACCAACGGAAGGCTCGCCAGAAAACGGACCTGTCGGGCGTAGGCGGCGGGGCCGCCGATTGCCGAGGCATTTGAAATCAGGATGTGCTCGAACAAGAACGCGCCGACGGGGATGATCCCGGTGAGCGAGTGCAGACGACGCAGCCAAAACGAGTATCCCTGGCCGGCCCGCAGCGGAGCCACGCCATCTTTGACCGGTACAGGAGCCGCAGGACTGGCGGTTGCTGCCACAGAATGCTCCTTATGAGTTCAAGTATGAGAACGGAACCTTTTATTATGTTGTCGCGGGAGAAGGGAAGTCAAGGAAGCGTGAAAACAATTGGGTTATCGGAGGGATTGGGCCGGAGTCAACGATCGAATATTATCGCTCGATCATTGGGTTGTACAGTGAGCGGATAGTTCGGGACATTCCGGTTCTCGACACGACCAGGATTCATGCGAAAGCGATTGTTAAAGCTGCATTCTTACCATAGCGTCGGCGGGTCGAATTTCAAACTGCGGCACCGCCTTTCGTCGCCTGGTACCAGGCGAGAAACTGCCGGAAAGCCGCGCCGCGATGGCTGTATTGGGCCTTTTCCTCTGGAGTCAATTCGGCAAAGGCTTTTTGAATCTGCGGAAAATAAAACAGGGGATCGTAGCCAAAGCCATTTGTTCCACGAGGACGATTCAAAATCGTACCTTCAACCTCTCCGCGGAACACCTGCAAAGTCTGTCCATCGCGTGCGACAGCAATCACGCACACGAATCGACCCATGCGCTTGTCGGGAGGAACATCTTTCAGTTCACGCAGGAGACGCGTATTATTGGCTTCGTCGTCCGTGTTGTTATCCATCAGGTGTGGCGCATCGGCGGCGTAGCGCGCAGAATGAACGCCAGGAGCGCCCTTGAGCGCGTCAACTTCCAGGCCAGAATCATCGGCCAGCACCATTTCGTCCGGAACTTCGCGGCTGTAACTCTCCGCTTTTTTTCGTGCATTCTCCTCGAAAGTTCGGCCGTCTTCAACGACGGTCGGCAGCGAGGCGAAGTTTGGAATAGTCGCGATCTCAATGCCAAACGGCGCCGCAGCGCCAGCGAAGTCGCGCAACTTGCCCGCGTTCGAGGTCGCGATGAGGATGTGATTCATCGACTGCCGGTCGTTCTACCAAATGATATCCAGCAACGGAATGTTTACCATCATATTTGAATGGCGGGAAGGGTGAGTCCAAAACCAGATCGCCGCCCCCGAAGTGCGAAGTAAATTCCGAACAACAGAGCCGTGACCGCTGAAACGATTCCTCCGAGCGTTCTATCCCAGGTACGCGTGAACGTGATTTGTACACGATTCTCACCCGCTTGAACCGGAATCAACATCTGTCCGGTGACAGATCTTGTGGTGGTCGCGACCATTTGACTATTCACTTCGACGCGCCATGCAGGGTAGTTGAACAACCGCAACGCCAGTTGTCCTGGCTGACTGATCTCGACGGTGAACAACTTCGATTCAGCATTCCAGCGTTGAATGCGGACTTGCAGAATTTGATCCGCCACTACGTTGTCATCCAGAGCCACGCGCGAAGCATCTTTATTGATTTCGTAAGGATCGGCCTCCACGGGCACGTACTCATCGGTGCCCTCGTATCCCGCGCCGCTTTGCTGGTTGTCAAGCATCTGGGTGAAATCCTCCGCCTTCTCCCACCAGGGAACCTGAACGCGATGCCAGACGAAACCGAGCAGCACCAGCATCGCGATGCAGATCAGCACGCGCACCATCCATCGCCGCGATGCCATGGTTATGAAAAGCGCCAAGGCCACATTCAGGCACAGCAGCCAACGCCAGGGAAGCTGGAGATAGCGCAACTCGGGCAGATGCTCCCAGAGAAAAGACGTAAACGAAAAGTTGAGCAGAACCGCAACCAAAGCCCATCCAACGAGTGTCCACCAAAGCTTGGGCCGGCGGTGCCTCCATTGACGCGAAACGAAGGCGGCAATTGCAAGCACAATTATTTCCGCTGATGCCACAATCGAGACCAGCAAATTAAATTGATTGTGATCAGCGTCATTGATATTTGTGAAGAGAAAATTATCCTGAGGCCGCACACCCGCAGACAACACTTCTGCAATGTTCACCCATTTTTGTTCGTACGCCGCTGGTATCAGAAAAAACGCCGCGAGAGCTGCGCCGAGCAAAACTGCAAGCGCCCCACCGATCAGGACGCGCGGCGAGCGCTCAAGGACGGCCAGAATCAACAGCAGCAGGATCAAGGAGTAGTTCACCATCACGGCGGCGGGAATGTTCGTGAGCCAGGCGGCGGCCACAATCAACGCCAGAGGGACGACCGTGCTCTTGGCTTCCTCCGATCGTAGCGCGTACAGGAAAAGCAAAGGCAAGAAGGCACCGGCCAGCAGTTCCGCGAACGCACTCCGCCAATACACGATCACAATGAAATAAGGATTGGCGGTGTAGAATGCGGCGGCGAAGATGGCGTCGCGACGGTCCAACCATCGTCGTGCCAGAAGGAACATCGAAAATCCCGAGATCGTCAAGGCCAACCAGATATATGCGCCGGGGACGGCCTCCCACGGCAAAAGAGCGCCCAACGCAGCGCCCAGCGTCCATGACACTGGAGGGTAAAAAATGAATCGGGCCTCGCCGTATCCGTATTCCGCGAGGGCGGCCCATCGCGGATAAACGATGCCTTGTCTCCATTGGCCAAGAACTTCCATCCAGGAGTTCACGTGGAACTCGAAATCGTGTCCTGACGGACTGCCTAGAAAAAAGAAGGGAAGAATCACAAGAAACGCGACTGCCATCACCACGAACAGAGGCCAAGGAAAGATAGGCCCGCCAGGAAAGATTTCTTGCTGCAATTCGGTTCTTCGCTCCAGAGAAGACGAGTTCAGCAGGGCATGGCCTCCGGCAGCCTCAACGCGGCTGCACAGAGATTGTTGCTTAACCCGCGCAAATGAGCAATCCGTGGAGCGGGATCAACCAACAAATAAAAAGCGTGACCGTGCGGCGACGGTCTGTGGAAAATGTATGCGGGATTTCACGGGAAATTAACTTGCCTGCCACCTCCTAGAAACGGGTGCCCGCTAAACTTCAGTCATTCGAGGTGGAACAAAACCCGGCGCTAAGGGGTCCGCACGAGAGACGGCGTGCGGGCCTCTCAGTGTTTTTGGGCTTATTATTTTCGGCGGAATGCGAGTCCTGCGGTCAGATCAGGCCGATGTAACTTCTTCCGAACTTCGTTGCTGGCGGAGTTTCTGCAGGAACTCTTCCTGGTTGAGTGTTTCGTGGCTGCGCAGCAATTCCAGCAGCGGGTCGTCGAGTTCTTCCTTGGGTAAGGGATCGGGCTGATTGCACGGATCGCCGGTGGCGAGGATGCGCGGCGTAATCAGCAATGCGGGAAGCATTCCCGGACGGCTGGTCAGGAATCCGATGAACCTTGCCACCTGGGCGCGTTCGTCGGTAGTGCGTGAGGCGAATTCGATGCCCATGCCGAATCCGGGGTGCATCACGCGCACCGTGCCCTCCGCCTGGACTTCGACGTCTTCCGCGTTCAGGCAAAGCGTGATGCCGGAGCGCTCGGGAAAAGGCGATTCGGTTTCAACGTAGCATCCTCCCAAGCTGAGATCGGTGAGGGTGCACTGCGATACCGGTTCGGGATCGGGCGGCGGAATCTCGGGCGCGTTGGCCGCGACCCAGGTTTTTAGGGTGGCGCGAAGATTTTCGGGAAGATCGATGAAGCGCACGCCCGCTTGTCCGTTGGGACTTGCCCAGGCAATCTCGCCGCTGCCTTGAATTTCGGTGGTGCTGTCGGGAAGATTGAATTGGGCGCTGATTTTGGCGCCGGGGCAGAGCGGCTGGGCTGCCAGGACGTCCATGCCATCTTCGCTGAGGTCGAGCAGGATGCCTTCGAGCGGAGCTCCGTTCTCCACTTGAAGCTGAATCGGAACTTGCACGGGAACGCGGAAAGAGCGTCGTCGTTCCCGCTTGATTAGCGCTGTAGCTGCGCGCAGGCTGGCTTCGGCTTGTTCCACAGAAATTGGCTTGTAGAGGATGAAATTGGCGCCCGCGCCGAACACATTGCGCACTTTTGTCTTGTCGCTCAGCAGTGCGACGGTTACGGCTTTGACACCTGACGTGACCTGACTTGCATTTTGCAGCACCAGCGAGGCGCTATGCGGATCGTCGAAGTCGACGATGACTGAGTCAAACTTTTCTTCGGTGAGGCGGCACAGGGCTTCGGGATATCCGCAACAAGCGACGGCGACGCCGCAGCGGGCGAGCAGCGGAGTCAGGACTGCCGCTGCCTCTTCGTCCTTGGAAACCAAAAGTGCGTGAAACGTCATATGCCGCTCATGTATAGCGAGAATCTCCTGGGGTTACGGCCAGCGCGGAGCAACGCCCCGGGGCTTGGCAGGGGCCGAACCACCCGACGAAGCCGACGCCGCCTTCGCGGCAGGAGTGGGCTGCTCATCCACCTCGGCCAAAACCGCGGCGTCGTCATCCTCGATTTCAGCCAGCAAGGGGGCCACTTCACGCAGCTTGTCGGCCGCCTGCTGCAACATCTCAATCTGCTTAGCTAATTGTGCGTAGCGGGCCTGCTTACGTCGCAGAACCTCATGAATGTCCTTCATACAACCCCCTGTTGCGAATCTAAGGACACCGCTCGCAATCGTCAATCGTTATACCCTTCCGGCAGATTACGGCAGTAACCGCGATAAACCGGTAAGGCACTACGGATCGACGATCAAAAAATACGCGAAGATAGCCATTTCGTGCCAGCCGTTGGCACCAATGTGGGATTTACACCAAAAGAGGAAGATCGTACCCTGTGGTTGAGCAGTTCTGGGGGAGGGCTGTTCGGGCGTCCCACGACTCGAAAGAGTCATGGGGCGCTTCTTAATTTTGGGGAACTCTTCTCTCCATTCCGACCACACGCCTGCATCCATATAGCTTCGTCAGGTACAATTCCGGTCAGTTGCTTCCAATAGAGGATTTCCTTTGGTACCAAGCACCCCATTCGCGGAGCGTACGTTTGAAGCTTAGAGATTTTGTTCTTCTGGCGCTCCTTACTCTGGGTGCACTGCTGGTCCACGGCTACCATCCCTGGGCGGAAGACTCGGGGATTTATCTCCCGGGCGTCGAAAAAAACCTGAAGCCGGAGCTATTTCCCTTTAATTCTCAGTTCTTCGAATCCCATGCGCACCTGACGTTTTTCCCCAACCTCATTGCGGCCTCGGTGCGAATAAGTCATCTGCCCCTGGACGTGGTTCTTTTCCTTTGGCATCTGACTTCGATCTTTCTGCTTCTTCTCGCCTGCTGGCAGTTGATCGGCAGGTGCTTTCACGACGAACGAGCCCGCTGGGCTGGCGTGGCGCTGATCGCGGCACTATTGACGCTGCCGGTGGCAGGAACTGCTTTGTACATCATGGATCAATACGTCAATCCACGAAACCTTATTGCTTGCGCCACGATTTTCGCCATCGTTAAAGTCATCGACAAAAAGTACTTTCAGGCTGGGTTATTTCTGGTGTTCGCAGCGGCTCTTCATCCTTTGATGTCGGTGTTTGCTTTTTCTTACTGCGTCGTCCTGCTCAGCATCGAGAAATTCGACCTCCCGTCTGCCGGCCTCACCTGTCTTTTGCCATTCGGCCTCTCATTCGATCCACCCCCGGCGGTCTATCATCAAGTGGCTCTAGAACATCCTTATTTCTACTTGCTGCAATGGCACTGGTACGAGTGGCTGGGTGCAATCGCGCCAATTCCAATTCTGTGGTGGTTCAGTCGTATGGGGCGGTCGCGGCAGTTGCGCAATCTGGATCTGTTGTGCCGGGCATTGATCTTTTATGAGCTTGTTTATTTGCTTGTGTCTCTGATCCTAACCATCCCCGCACGATTCGAGGCCCTGGCGCGACTTCAGCCCATGCGAAGTCTATATCTCCTCTATGTGCTCTTTTTTCTGTTTGCTGGCGGGCTGCTCGGCGAGTACGTGTTGAAAAATCGGCTCTGGCGATGGGCAGCCTTGTTTGTGCCGCTCTGCACAGGGATGTTCATGGCTCAGCATGCTCTGTTTCCTGCCAGCGCACATATTGAATGGCCGGGAGCCGCCCCTAAGAATGAATGGGTTCAGGCGTTCCAGTGGATTCGCACGAATACGCCTCGCGATGCAATCTTTGCCCTCAATCCCACGCACATGGACATTCCGGGAGAGGAAGAAAACAGTTTTGAAGCGGTCGCAGAGCGAAGCATGTTGGCGGATGCGAACAAAGCCAGCGGCGCCGTGTCTATGTTTCCTGCAATGGCAGACGAATGGTTTAGCCAGATTCAGGCGCAGAGCGGCTGGACCACGTTTCATGTACAGGATTTCCGCCGCCTTAAAACGCAATACGGAGTCAGCTGGGTGGTTCTGCAACAACCAGGAACCGCAGGCCTGGACTGTCCTTATCAAAATCCTACTGTGCTGGTTTGCCGGCTGAACTAACTTGATCAGGATACTGGGCTTATCTCAACAAGAAAAGGGTTCGCCGTGGCTACTTGGCCGATATGACGAAGTTCGCGACTGCGGTCGCGCTTTCACCCACGCTAACCTGTTTCTCCCAAGTCCGCGGTTCGGAAAAGATGGGGCGCTCAACTTTCTTCTCAGTCAGAACATCAAACGCGGCCTGCCGCCCCAGGACTTGCCAGCCCTCGTGCCAGGCAACCACCTCATATTGTCCCGGCGGAACAGCGGTCAATTCGAAGGCGCCGTTTTCATCGGTCACGGCGTAGTACGGATGGGGCGCCACGAACATCTCGGCATTCATCCAAACATGCCCGCCATTACATTTCAGGTTGACCAACCCAGGGGTATCCATGTCGCGAGAAACGGTTTGGTTGGTGAATGGAAACGGAAGGTTATAAGTGGCCGCACCGTCCATGTGAATGGTGTGAAGTGTAGCGTCCGAACTCTTCATCTGGAGGGCCGCATGTTCAGGAACCAATAAAATATGAGGTTCATAGCGGCAAAAGTGCTGATCCAGAGAACGTCGGGCAGGCGGCAAATCAAACGCCTTCCCGCTGGAAATGTTTTTGATGAACACTACGGTATTCGCGACGCCTCCCTGAGGACCGATCACCAACCGCTCCAGGTCGCGGGTCTTGTGTGAATCGGGATCGCAAATTTGCGGATCTTTGGTGATGGGAAAACTGCTCAGGTGGGGCTCCGGTCCCGACCACTTGACCGTGCCTTTGATTATCCCTCCGTTGGAGACGGATACGACTCGGTAGTCGCTGCTTTGGCCTGCGGTGTCGCCCGCCCCGCTCAACAGCGCCCCAAATGAAATCGCGAATATTGCAGCTCTGAACATCCCACACCAGCTTTGGGGGAATCGTATTGCGACTCGTTACCTGAAGCAAGTAACCGAAGTAACGATAAACATACCAGTTCGAGATTGGGACTATCTAATCTGCGTGGCTGGCGGCGGGCGAGACTGGGCCTGGCAGCTCGCCTTTCTTTCGGCTTGATCGCAGACGCAGCCGGTCCATGTACAAATACACGACCGGAGTCGTGAACAGAGTCAATGCCTGACTGACGATTAAGCCGCCCACGATGGTGAGACCAAGCGGCCGGCGAAGTTCTGAACCCGTTCCAGTACCGAGCGCGAGCGGCAGCCCGCCGAGTAATGCCGCAGCAGTCGTCATCATGATCGGACGGAAGCGCAGCACGCAGGCTTCGTGAATTGCGTCGAGCGGCGATTTACCCTCTTTCCGCTCCGCCTCGAGCGCGAAGTCGATCATCATGATTGCGTTTTTCTTGACCAGGCCGATGAGCAGGATAATGCCAATCAGACCGATCACGTTCAGTTCGTTGTGGGTTATTTTCAGGGCCAGCAGAGCGCCTACGCCGGCTGAGGGGATGGTCGACAGAATGGTCACGGGATGAATATAGCTCTCGTAGAGAATGCCGAGAACGATATAAACCGCCAGCAGCGCTGTAATGATCAGGACTGGTTGATTGGCCAGCGAATCCTGGAAAGCGGCGGCGGTTCCCTGGAAGCTGGCGTGAATGGTGGCGGGAAAACTAATCGACTGCTCGGCTTTCATAATGGCCGTGGTCGCTTGGCCGAGCGAGACACCAGGAGCAAGATTAAAGGAGATCGTTACCGCCGGCCACTGCCCCTGATGGCTCACCGCCAACGAAGTGTTGGCAGGCCCGAAGTGCGCGAAGGCTGACAGCGGCACCATATTGCCGTTGGACGAGTGAACGTAGACACTCTGGAGCGTGTCCGGACTCTGCTGAAACTGAGGGGCTACCTCCATGACCACGTGATATTGATTCAGCGGCTCGTAGATGGTCGAAACCTGCCGCTGTCCAAACGCGTCGTAGAGGACGCTGTCGATGTCCGCCGCGGCAACGCCCAGACGGGAAGCCGTGTCTCGATCGATGATCACATTTGCTTCCAGGCCTTTGTCTTGCTGGTCGGTGTTCACCTGCTGAAGTTGCGGCAGGGCGCGCATTTTTTGAAGCAACTGTGGTGCCCACGTATTGAGCTCGTTCAGGTCCTCCCCTTGCAGGGTGTATTGATACTGCGCCTGGCTCAAACGGCCGCCGATCTGCAGATCCTGTTGTGTCTGCATGTAAAGCGTGGCGCCGGGAACTTCGGCAAATTTCTTGCTCAGCTCGGCGATGACCTGATCCGCGCCTAGCTTTCGTTCACCCAGCGGTTTTAGCGTGATGAACATGCGTCCCTGGTTCATTGCCGTGGTGCCGCCGCAAAAACCAATCATTGTGTAAACATTCGGATCGTGCATCCCGATATCGACGTAACGCCGCATCTTGCGGCTCATGGCATCGAAAGAGATGTCCTGCGCCGCTTGCACCGCTCCCTGAATGCGCCCGGTATCCTGCTGCGGAAAGAAACCCTTGGGAACCTGTTGAAACAGGTAGACGCTGAGGCAAGCCGTGGCGATCGTAATCACCAGTACGGCGAACTGGTGGCGCAGAACCCAACCCAGAGCAGTGCGGTAGAAATGCAGGATGCCGTCGAACATTTTTTCGCTGATCTTGTAGGCGTGCCCGTGCTTTTCCTCATGAAGCGGTTTCAGCAGCTGCGCGCACATGGTCGGTGTGGTCGTCAGTGAGACCGCCAGGGATACACCGATCGCGATACTCAACACGACCGCAAATTCGCGGAAGAGGCGGCCGACGATTCCGCCCATGAGCAGAATCGGGATAAAGACCGCAACCAGAGATGTGCTCATCGAAAGCACCGTGAACCCAATCTCACGGGCACCACGAAACGCGGCCTGGACTGGCGCAACCCCCTGCTCGAGGTAGCGCGTGATGTTTTCCAGAACAACAATAGCGTCGTCCACGACGAAACCCGTGGAAATCGCCAATGCCATCAGTGACAGATTGTCGAGTGTGTATCCCAGAAGATACATGACCCCGAATGTGCCGATCAGCGACAGCGGTACCGCAATGCTGGGAATGATGGTGGCTCGCACGGTCCGCAGAAACACGAATACCACCAGGATGACGAGAACCACCGAAATCAGCAGCGTGATTTCGATATCTCGCAAGGACGCACGTACCGTGGTCGTGCGATCAGAGACCACCTCGAGATTGATGGCAGGAGAGATCGAAGCCCGGAGTTGCGGCAGTAATGCCAGAACGTTGTCGACGGTTTGAATAATATTCGCGCCGGGTTGGCGAAAAATAATGAGAATGACTGCGCGTTTGCCATTCGAGAGGCCGTAGATGTGGGCGTCCTCGACCGAATCCTGGACATCACCCACATCTCCGAGACGCACCGCAGCCCCATTGTTCTTGTTGTAAGCCACAATGAGCGGGCGATAGTCGTCCGCATGCATGATTTGATCGTTGTTGTTGACAGTCCAGGCGTTGACCGCGTTGCTTACCTCGCCCTTGGGACGATTTGCATTCGCCGCCGACAAAGCCGTGCGAACAGCGTCCAGTCCGACGCCCGTGTTGTTGAGCAGATTCGGATCCAGCTCCACTCGCACCGCAGGATTGGCTCCTCCGCCCACGTACACTTGCCCCACGCCACTCACTTGCGCCAACTTTTGCGAGAGGATCGAGTTTGCCTGATCGTAAATATCCGGGAGAGTGACGCTGTCGGAGGTCATCGACATAATCAGGATCGGCGCCTCCGCCGGATTCACTTTTCGATACCAGGGATTGCCCGGAAGATACGACGGCAACTGGCTCCGTGCGGCATTAATGGCTGCCTGCACGTCGCGGGCGGCTGCATCAATATTGCGGGTCAGATCGAATTGCAAAACGATGCCGGTCGAGCCCAATTGGCTGACCGAGGTCATCTGGTTGATGCCTGCAATTCTCCCGAATTGCCGCTCCAGCGGAGTTGCAACCGCCGAGGCCATGGTTTCCGGACTTGCGCCCGGCAGACTCGCCGAGACCTGGATCACGGGAAATTCCACCTGAGGCAGCGGCGCAACCGGGAGCCTGGTGAAGGCAAGAGCTCCTGACATCAATAGTGCCAACGTCAGCAGCGACGTTCCAATCGGCCGTTTGATGAATGGAGCGGAGATATTCATGACTTAGTCTCCGACCGCCGGTTCTTCCGTGGGATTGAGCACACCGAATCGTTCGAATCGTTTGGCTAGCCGGTCGAACCACAAATACACCACTGGAGTGGTGTACAGCGTCAGCGCCTGACTCACCAGCAAACCGCCCACGATCGTAATTCCCAGCGGATGGCGAAGTTCGGACCCCGTTCCCGATCCGAGGGCCAAAGGCAGGCCGCCGAGCAGCGCCGCCATCGTGGTCATCATGATGGGGCGGAAGCGCAGCAGGCAAGCCTGGAAGATGGCTTCCTCGGGCGGTTTGTGCTCCACCCGCTCAGCCTCGAGCGCGAAGTCGATCATCATGATGGCGTTCTTCTTGACGATTCCGATCAACAGGATGATTCCGATCAGTCCGACTACACCGAGGTCGTTCCCTGTTATGAGCAGAGCCAGGATCGCGCCCACACCAGCGGACGGCAGCGTGGAAAGAATCGTAATGGGGTGAATGTAGCTTTCGTACAGAACTCCAAGCACGATGTATACGGTAACGATTGCGGCCACGATCAGCCACGGTTCGGTGGAAAGGGAATTCTGAAACGCTGCCGCCGTGCCCTGAAAGGCAGTATGAACGCTCGGCGGTATTCCGATCTCCGCTTCCGCTTGCTGAATGGCCTTGGTCGCGTCTCCCAGGGACATTCCCGGTGCAAGATTGAACGAGAGAGTCACAACCGGAAATTGACCCTGGTGATTGACTGCCAGGGAAGTGTTGGAAGTGTGGACCTGGGTAAAAGTCGAGAGCGGCACTTGAGGTCCACTCAGTGATTTCACGTACAGATCTTTGAATGATCCGGGGTTCTGCTGAAACTGCGGGTCCACTTCCAAAATGACGTGGTACTGGTTCAACTGGGTAAATATGGTCGATACCTGACGCTGCCCAAACGCGTCGTACAGCGTATTGTCGATTTGCTGCGGGAAAATGCCGAGCCGGGAAGCGGTGTCGCGATCGATTGTCACATCCGCCTGCAGACCTCCCGCCTGCTGATCGCTGGCAACATCGCGCAGTTGGGGCAGAGTGCGCAGCTTGTCCACCAACTGCGATGACAACCCTGCCAACTCTTTGGCATCCGCGTCTTCCATCGTGTATTGGAACTGGGTGCGGCTTACGCGGTCTTCCACCGTCAGATCCTGCACAGGCTGCATGAAAAGCGTGATCCCTTCAACCTGGGCTACTTCCGGCTGCAGCCGGCGAATAACGTCCGATGCGGACGCGGTGCGCTCGTCGCGAGGTTTGAGGTTGATCTGAATACGACCACTGTTGGGTGTAAGGTTGGTGCCGTCCACACCGATGAACGAGGACAAACTCTCGACGTCCGGATCTTTGAGGATGACGCGAGCCAGCGCCTGTTGACGGTCTGCAAGAGCCTTAAACGAAATGTTCTGGGGAGCGTCGGCAATGGCCAGAATCACGCCCGTATCCTGAACCGGAAAGAATCCTTTGGGCACGATTACATACAAGAACAATGTCAGGACGAGCGTTCCCACCGTGACCAGCAAGGTGATGGTCTGATGGCGAAGCACGATCTTCAGCGTACGGCCGTAAAACGCAATTACCCGGTTATAAAAATGTTCCGAGAGGTTATAGAAGCGGCTCCGGTTCGCCGGGTCCCTGTGCTTGAGCAGCTTGGCGCACATCATCGGGGTCAAGCTCAGCGAGACCGCTGCGGAGACGAGAATGGTCACAGCCAGCGTGACCGCAAATTCGCGGAACAGGCGGCCCACGATATCGCCCATGAACAGAAGTGGAATCAGCACGGCGATCAGCGAAACCGTGAGCGAGACAATCGTAAATCCGATCTGCCCCGCACCCTTCAGCGCGGCGTCCAGCGGAGAATCGCCCTCTTCCAGGAAGCGGTCGATGTTCTCAATCATTACGATGGCGTCGTCCACCACGAATCCGGTGGAAATGGTCAGAGCCATGAGCGTCAGGTTGTTCAGGCTGTAGCCGAGCAAATACATCACACCGAAAGTTCCCACGATAGATAACGGCACGGCAATACTGGGAATAACGGTCGCGGAAAGATTGCGGAGGAACAGAAAGATCACCATCACGACTAGCCCGATCGTGAGCATGAGTTCGAACTGGACATCCTTAACCGAGGCTCGGATAGTGATCGTGCGGTCGGTCAAAATGGCGACGTTCACCGCAGCCGGTAACCCCGCCTGCAACTGCGGCAGTAGCTTCTTGATCCGGTCGACAACCCCGATAATGTTTGCCCCGGGCTGACGTTGAATATTGACGATGACCGCGGGATCGAGATTCATCCACGCTGCCTGCATCACGTTTTCGATTCCGTCAGTCACTGTGGCCACATCAGAGAGGCGCACCGGAGAGCCGTTTCGATAAGCGATAACGATGGGGCGGTACTGGTCGCCAGAGAGGAGTTGGTCGTTGGCCTGGATGGTAAAAGATTGGCGCGGACCGTTGAGCGTTCCCTTGGCCTGATCCACGTTTGCCGCGGCCAGCGCGGTTCTCACGTCTTCCAGGCTTAGCCCGTAAGAAGCCAAGGCAGTGGGGTTCGCCTGAATTCGCACCGCAGGTTTCTGTCCGCCACTGATAGAAACTAGCCCCACGCCCGTGACCTGCGAAATCTTCTGCGCCAACGCTGTGTCCGCAAGATCCTCAACCTGCGAAAGGGGCAGCGTCTTCGAGGTCATCGCCAAGGTAAGAATCGGCGAGTCCGCGGGATTCACTTTGCTATAAATCGGCGGGTTCGGCAGGTCCGTCGGCAGGTAGGTTTGCGCGGCATTGATCGCAGCCTGGACTTGCTGCTCCTCGACGTCAATATTTTGATCGAGGCCAAACTGTAGCGTGATGACCGAACTGCCAAACGAACTGGTCGAGGTCATCTGGCTCAGGCCGGGGACCTGACCAAACTGCCGTTCCAGCGGGGCCGTAACCGACGATGCCATAACATCAGGGTCAGCACCCGGATAGAAGGTCATCACCTGAATGGTTGGATAGTCGACCTCCGGGAGCGCGGACACGGGAAGTTGCCGGTAGGCCACAATGCCGACCAGCATGATGGCCACCATCAGCAGCGCAGTAGCCACGGGTCGGAGAATGAACAGACGCGACGGATTCATTGCGTTCCTGAACGCTGAGGATTCGCAGAAGGACTTGCCGCAGGACTTCCCGAACCTGGGCTACTAGAACCTGGGCTACTAGAACCTGGACTGCCCCCAGATTGTTGCGGCTTAGCCCCGGTTGGAGCCCCGGTGCGAATTTCGATCTTGCTGCCCTGTTGCAACTTGTCCTGCCCGTCGGTCACAACCACATCGCTCGGAGATATTCCGTTGGAGATAACGGAAACGTTGTCCTGGGTGAAGGCAATCGTCACCGGCCGCACCTCTACGGTTTTGTCCGATTTCACCGCAAAGACATACGTGCCTTGCGGACCCCTTTGAATCGCCGCTGCCGGAATCGTGGTGCTGTCCTTTCGAACCTCCAGCAACAAGCGAACATTCACGAACTGGTTTGGCCAAAGCGCGTTGTCTTTGTTGTCGTATACGGCTTTGAGCTTCCCGGTCCCGGTGGTCTGATCGATCTGATTGTCGATGGTCAAAAGCTTTCCACTGGCAAGTTTCGTTTGATCGTCCCGGCTATACGCGTCGACCTCGAGCGTTCCCTTGGCCATTCGCTGCGCTACAGCCGGAAGGCTGTCTTCCGGCAGGGTGAAAAGGACAGCGATGGGTTGAAGCTGCGTAATCACGAACAAGGCGTTGGTGTCAGTGGCATGCACAATGTTCCCCGGATCGACCACTCTCAGGCCAATCCGCCCGTCGACCGGGGAAGTGATGTGGCAATAAACGAGATTCAGCTTCGCACTGTCAATGGTGGCTTGGTCGTTTCGGACCGTTCCTTCCAACTGGTCCACCAACGCTTGTTGCGTGTCCACTTGCTGCTGGGACATGGCGCCGGAACTTCCCAGCAATCCCTTGAAGCGCTCGTAGTTCAGCTTGGCATCGCGCAGAGTAGCCTGATCCTTGAACAGAGTGGCCTGGGCCTGATCCAGCGCGACCTGGTAGGGCCGGGGATCGATAACGGCCAGCAAATCACCTTTTCGAACGTTCTGCCCCTCTTTAAAATTTACCTGCATCAGTTCACCGTCGACCCGGCTCTTCACGCTGACGGTATAGTAGGCATTCACCGATCCCAGGCCAGTGAGGTAATAGGGCATGTCGCGGCGTTCGGCTGTAGCAACCGACACCGGCACCACTGGCGCCACGTTCGCCCGGGCCGAACCAGGTTTAGGGTCGCTGCCCCCACAGCCGGACAGGGACACACCCAGCAACAGAAGGAGTCCTAGCCAGGAATTCGTTGGCGCCGGGAATCGCCGCCGTACTGATTCGACGGAAGTCCGCAGGAAGCCGAACCGTTGCCCCTCTCTTGCAGCCTCCGCGCTGTGGAAAGCCGTTGTCATTCGCGGACCTCTTTGCCAAGGAAAGAATGATGAATTCAGCATAATTGTAGTCGCGCATGGCTCAATGCCCAAGGGTTTGACGTTCAAATTCCAACTCAGGTTGCGGAATATTGCGCCCCTGATAAAAAGGCACATTGCCGGTTTTTATTCGTGCTAAATCAATTCTATCCTCAAACAAAAGAAGCACTTCGGTCCTTTACAAAAAATTACCTTCGTTGACCCATTCTTTACGCTCACGAGGTTCATCGGAGAGTTGATCATGGGCTCAAATTGCACGGGCTGGCGCGGGCTCGGCTTCTCGCGTATAGTGTTGCGACTTTACCCCGCTTCCACATGGCTGAGACGAAATCCAAACCGGCAGTCACGATTCGCGAACTGCGCAGCTTTGAAGACCTGAAGCAGGTCGAAGAGGTCGAGAGGGAAGTGTGGGGTCTTTCTGACCTCGACACTACGCCGCTGACTTTGGCCATCGCAACCAAGGAGGCTGGAGCCATTTGGGTGGGAGCGTTCGATGGCACGAAACTGGTTGGCTTTGCCTTCGGTTTTCTGGGCACGGAGCACGGTCGGCTGATCGTGCACTCCCATATGCTGGCGGTGCGCGAGCCATATCGTAATTCGCGCCTGGGCTACAAGCTAAAACTGGCTCAGCGTGAGCAGGTGCTGGCGTTGCGCATCGACGATGGTGATACTAACCAGCTTCGCATTCATGAAATGACTTGGACCTTCGACCCCCTGCAAAGCAGAAATGCGCACCTCAATTTTTCCAAGCTCGGAGTCGTAGCGGAAAGCTACAAAGTCGATTTCTATGGACCGGAGACTTCCAGCGTTCTGCACCGCAACGGTACAGACCGCCTCTGGGTTACGTGGCCACTGGCCAGCTTCCGGGTTCGAGAGCGACTGCAGGGGAAAGACAAACGTGCCGAAGTTCTGGACGCGCTTTCCACTCTGACTCCATTAATCCAGTTCAATGGTGATGGAAAGCCGGCCCGCACTGATCTAGCCGCCGCCTTCAGCCGGCAAAGAATTGCGATTGAGATTCCGAGCGACATCGGTTGCGTGCAAAGCAAAGATCCCGGCCTGGCTAGAGAATGGCGGCTGCAAACACGCTGGGCTTTCACCGCGGCGCTGCAAGCCGGATTCTTCGTCGCGGAATTCTGTCGCACGGTCCGAGGCCACCAGGGTCCGGGCGTCTACCTGCTGGAAAAAGGAAAAGTCGAAGACCACGTGCCCGAGATGAAACGCAGACCCGGCAATGGCCGCTGATTTAATCTCCCTTGGTCATCCTGAGCGTAGTGAGTCGGTGCGCAGAGACGGACCGGCTTGCGCAGTCGAAGGATCCTACCAAGCAAACCAGTTCATCGCAGGTTTCTCAGGGCTACGCGTCAATGGCGTAGCATGGAGACCAGCGCAGCATGTCCGTCTCCGGCCCCAATCCGATCATTCTTTACGACGGCGTCTGCGGTCTCTGCAACCGGATGGTTCAGTTCATTCTGAGCCACGATTCGCAGGACCGCTTCCGTTTCGCTTCCTTGCAGAGTGATTTTGCTGGCCAGGTCCTGCGACGCCACGGCGCGACGCCCGAAGACCTCGACACAATGTACGTGGTAATCGATCGCGGCTTGCGGGAAGAGCGGATTGCGTCGCGGTCCGACGCGGCCATCACGGTTTTGCGGGAATTGGGCGGAGGATGGGCTGCTCTGGGCACCGCGCTGCGCGTGTTTCCCCTGTGGTTGCGAAATTGGGGTTACAACCTGGTCGCACGGAATCGGTACCGCACCTTCGGGAAGTACGACTCTTGTCCGATCCCGCCTGAAAAAGATCGCCGCAGATTTCTTGACATGTAGAGTGCGGTTTGGCTGCGGTCCTTGTTTTTTGCTGGAATCTCACAGTGGCAGACAAGCACTCCCTCTCCGCTGTAGAATTCGGTGCGGCTCAGCATTGCCCAGTCCACAGCCTCGCGAGGAACAAGTATGGCAGAGAAAGTCTCTATCCCCGCTTCCGATACCAACATCGATTCCGTCCTGCAGGAACAGCGCCGATTTGAACCTCCGGAGCATTTCCGCGCACAAGCGCACATCAAGAGTATGGAAGAGTATGAGCGCATTTATCGCGAATCGGTGGAACATCCCGAGGAGTTCTGGGCCGGCATCGCGGAAGAATTGCATTGGTTCAAGAAGTGGGACAAGGTTTTGGAATGGAATAATCCCTGGGCGAAGTGGTTCGTAGGCGGCCAGATTAATTTGTCCTACAACTGTCTCGACCGTCACGTTAAGACTTGGCGCAAGAACAAGGCAGCGCTCATCTGGGAGAGCGAACCCGGCGAAGTGCGCACGCTGACCTATCAGCAACTGCATCGCGAAGTGCAAAAGTTCGCCAATGTGCTGAAGTCGCTTGGGGTCAAGAAGGGCGACCGGGTCGCAATCTACATGGGCATGACGCCGGAACTGCCGATCGCCATGCTCGCGTGCGCCCGCATCGGGGCGCCGCAAACCGTGGTCTTCGGCGGATTTGCTGCGAACGCTCTTGTCGATCGCATCCATGATTCGCAAGCCGTCGCGGTCATCACGCAGGACGGCTCCTATCGCCGTGGCTCCGAAGTCAAACTATTTCCCGCAGTCGAGGAGGCGCTGAAATCCTGTCCATCGGTAAAGTACGTCGTCGTCTACAAGCGCACCGGTTCACCAATTCACATGCAGCCCGGCCGCGATCACTGGTGGCACGAACTAATGGCTTCGGTCTCCGACGAGTGTCCAGCCGAATCGCTGGACGCCGAGCATCCGCTCTACATTCTTTACACCTCAGGCACCACGGGGAAACCTAAAGGCGTTGTTCACACCACGGGCGGCTACTCCGTCGGCTGCTACATCACGACGAAGTGGGTATTCGATCTCAAGGAAGAAGACACCTACTGGTGCACCGCCGATATCGGATGGGTCACCGGCCACAGCTACATCGTCTACGGGCCGCTACAGAACGGCGCCACCAGCCTGATGTACGAAGGCGCACCCAACTGCCCGGAGCCCGATCGCTTCTGGAGCATCGTCGATCGCCACCAGGTCAACATTCTCTATACCGCGCCCACAGCGATTCGCACCTTTATTAAATGGGGCGAACAATGGCCAAGAAAACACCGGCTCGATAGTCTGCGGCTCCTCGGCACGGTGGGAGAGCCGATTAACCCCGAGGCTTGGATGTGGTATCGCGAAGTCATCGGCCACGAGAACTGCCCTATCGTCGACACCTGGTGGCAAACTGAAACTGGACACATCATGATCGCGCCAATTCCCGGTGCTGTAGGCGCCAAGCCCGGTTCGGCCACGCGCCCGTTGCCCGGAATCGTGGCCGAGGTCGTGGATATGAACGGCAAGCCCGTGCCCGACGGTTCGGGAGGATTCCTGATTATTCGCCAGCCCTGGCCCGGAATGTTGCGAACCATCTACGGCGATCCCGACCGTTACGTGAAACAATACTGGTCGCAAATTCCGGGCACGTACTTCACCGGCGACGGCGCGCGAAAAGACAAAGATGGCTATTTCTGGATCATGGGCCGCGTCGATGACGTCATCAATGTCTCCGGACATCGCTTGAGCACAATGGAAGTAGAATCGGCGCTGGTTGCGCACGAGGCCGTGGCGGAAGCCGCAGTAGTCGGCCGTCCAGATGATCTCAAAGGCCAAGCTATCTCGGCGTTCGTGACGTTACAGCAGGGCCGGGAACCCACTCCGGAATTAAAGGAAGAACTACGGCGCTGGGTAGCCAAAGAAATCGGCGCCATGGCGAAGCCCGACGACATCCGCTTCACCGACATGCTCCCCAAGACGCGCAGCGGCAAAATCATGCGCCGCCTTCTGCGCGAACTCGCCACCAGTGGGGAAGTGAAGGGCGACATGACCACGCTCGAAGATTTCAATGTGATCTCAAAGTTGACGGAGAGCGAAGAGGCGTAAGACAACGAAGAACGAAGAATTAAGGTCCAGTTTCCCTTTGTGAACCATCGCGTCCTCTGTGGTTGATGAAGTTTTCTGGGCCTTACGTTACGCCGAAGCCGCGGCATAAGACACTGCCCGATCCCAGCTCTTCAGCTTCGACCCTTGACCCTGTTCAAAAGCGCAAAGGCTAGCCATGCTCACGGATATCTGATCCTCCGCCAGCGCCTGTCCGATCAACTCCTTTGATCCCCCATCTGCTTGCTCCAGCATGGTTCTCGCCAGCACGCGAATGTTGTCGTCCGACGAGGCCAGCGCCCGAATCAGCTCGCGCCCGGCAGATTCCTGGCCGAACTGTGCCCAGACCATCCCGCATAAAACTAAGTAGTTCGTATCCATAAATGCCTCCCATGCCAACCCATTCTTCGAGTCTCATCTATAGAAGCGACAAACTTGACACGATGGTGTCAAGGTATTGTGAAAATTAACTGACAAACGAATCAAAGATCCTGTAGGCAGGGCAGTTTTCCAGGAACTGGACGGAAGAAAACTAGCGGGAAAACATCGGCTTCAGCCGTAACCAACCGCACATCACCTTCGTAACTCGCCGAATCCGAAAGCAGCGAACTACTCTCTTCGGGAGGGGTTTACACCGATATGATCAACCAAATCTCGAAGTCGCTTTTGATCCTGGCTGTTGGGGGACTGATGTTTACCGGTTCCGCGATTGCCCAAACCACAACCACCTCAGGCGCTGGGCCGGGCGTAGTCGATCCTGGCCATCCCCGCGTGAATCAGGTAAACGGCCGCGAAACCAACCAGCAGAATCGCATCGCCAACGGCGTTAAAAACGGCTCCCTGAGCCCGAGACAGACCAGCAATCTGGAGAACCGCGAAGCCAACGTGCAAAGCCGCGAGAAAAAGGACATGGCTGCGCACAACGGTCACCTCACCAAGGCGGAGCAGAATGGGATTAATCGGCAGCAGAATCGAATCAGCAAGAGCATCTATAAGGACAAGCACAAGTAGGCTCCTTCGACTAGGCTTCTTACAACCCAGTTGTCATTCCGAGCGTAGCGAGGAATCAGCAGTTACTTCGAACTGAGAAAATGCAGATTCCTCACGCCAAAAAGCGGCGCTCGGATTGACAATCGGTTGGATTTAAGCGGTGCCGCAGTGATTCGATTCCCGACTGCGGCCTTTCAAGAGTGAGAGACTTCCGGTGACGCTGGCGCTGTCGGAACCCGCAGCACCAGCACCCCGCCCACAACCGCGCAAACCATCATCAGCCCCAAGCCATACGAATACGATCCCATCCGGCTGTTCAGGTAACCGAACGCAAAAGGACCGGCAAAGCCCGCGACGCTCCCGACGCCGTTAATCAATCCCACGCCCGCTGCCGCCGCTGATTCGCTCAGAATCTCGCTGGGCATGGCCCAGAATACCGGCAGAAATCCTGACACGCACAACAGCATGCTAAAAAGTGCGACCGACAGTGGCGTTGAGCCGGGCAGAGTGATGAGGCCCAACAGCGCGATCGCTGCGATGAACTGCGGAACGGCAGAGTGCCAACGTCGTTCCTGCGTCTTGTCCGAATGCCATGCGTTGATCAGCATCGCGATCAATCCGGCCACATACGGCAGCATACCCAACACGCCCACTCGCACATCCGAAAACCCGGACGTGCGTTTGAGAATGGTGGGCAGCCAGAAAGCAACAGTGTATGCAACGAAATATTCGAGAAACGCAGCTGAGGCCAACAACAACACTGAACCCGAGCGCAGCGCCTGCCACGCCGTGATCTTCTTCGGACTGACAGGTTTTTCTTCCTCCAACTTTCCTTCGATCCACCGCCGCTGCTCTGGTGCCAGCCACGCAGCGTCTCTCGGCCAGTCCGTCAGATAGAAGAACGCAACCGTGCCTAGAAGAATCGCCGGCATGCCCTCCAGAACAAACAGCCAACGCCAACCGTCCACTCCGAACCAAGGATGCCCCAGAATCCATCCCGCCAGCGGTGATCCCACGATGAACGACAAAGGAATGGCCGCCATGAAGTTGCTTCCGGCCTTGGCGCGATCCTCGCGAATGAACCAGTGGCTCAGGTAGACTACGACGCCAGGAAAAAAGCCAGCCTCCGCCGCCCCGAGCAACAGACGCGCCCCATAAAGCTGAGCGGGAGTATGCACCAGCGCGGTCAGCACCGTAAGCGATCCCCACGCGATCAGGATCACCGAAATGCAACGCCGCGCACTCCAGCGTTCCACCACCAGCGCGCCCGGTATCTGCAGCAACACATAGCTGACGAAAAAAATGCCCGCGCCCAAACCAAACACCCGGTCGTTGAACCCGAGAGTCCGCGACATCCCAATCGCGGCATAAGCTACGCTGGTGCGGTCAAGATAATTAATGATGTAGAGGATGAAGAGAAACGGAAGCAGCCGTATGGCGATCTGATGGCGAGTGCGATCCGCAAGCTTGACGGCAGCCGCGGACTGGGGCGCAGTTGACGCGCGTAGAGCCACTGCCATTCGAATGCCTCGGGGGGGAGGATCTCAGTTGAAACGGCGGGCCAGTATATCGCGAACCGGTATTAATTTCGTCAGGGAAGTCGAACCGCGATAAATCACCCAGGCCCGGATGGGCGAGAATTCAGAGACCACAATTCACTCCCCAGCCCCAATCATCACAATCGGCAACGTAGGCGCTGCCGAACCACTCTCCGGCTCCACAGTAATCGCGAAACCCTTTGCCTGCACACCGGGCGGAAGCGGCGGATTAATCACCGTCGCGCTGCCATGCGCATCGGGCTTGAATACTCCCGCGGGAATCGGAGCCCCGCTGGTCGGAATCAACCACAATTCGTAAGCCTTCTGCGCCGGCAACGCCTGCAGATTGCTGGCCAGGAAAATCAGACTCGCCCGGTCCCGGACATAGATTGCTTTCCCCTGCGGCTGTGGAGGAGTCTTCGCCGCGACCAGCGTCACCCGCATTGCGTCCGTCGCGGTAAGAGTCGACACCACTTCGCGAGCCCGCTGCAGTTCTGCGAGTTGCTGTGCCGACTGATCCTGCAAGCCGGCAATCCGTCGCTGCAGTTCCGAATTCTGCAACCACAGGGCCACCAACCCCGCGGCCAGTGCCGCTGCCGCAACCCAGGGCACAAGAGTCCACCAACCTCGCCTTGCAGGAGCCGCCGAACGTCGCGGTTCACGCGCAACCGCCTCGATCAAACGCTGACGCGCCCTCCGCGGCGGCACCGGCCCAGCCGTCGACAAAGCCATCAACGCCATGTCCCCACGCAACTGCTCGAGTTCACGACGGCAACCGGCGCACCCCTCCAAATGCTTCTCCAACGACACGCGTTCCTCACCCTGCAACGTCCCGAGGGCGTACAACGCGAGATCCTCCGCGAATTGTTCGTGCTCGCTCATGTAGCAAAGGCCTTGCGCAAGGCCAGCAATCCCGATCGAATGCGAGTCTTGATTGTTCCCAACGGCTCTCCTGTCTTTTCCGAAATCTCGCTGTGCGACAGTCCTTCGAAGTACGCCATCTCCAGCGCCTGCCGCTGCGCCGAAGGCATCGAGCCCAGCGTGCCCCGCACTTTTTCCATCGCCCGCGCCCGCTCCGCATCGCCCGCCATATCGGGTTCGACCGAAACCACCACATCCGCAATATCCGTCTCCGGACGCCGCTTGCGCAACCCATCAATCGCCCGATGCCGCGCAATCACCGCCAGCCACGGCCCCAGGCTTCCCCGGCTAGAATCGAACAATCCCGGGTTGCGCCACAACTGCATAAACACTTCCTGCAACACGTCTTCGGCCGCGCCCGTATCGCCGAGCACACGCAGGGCGACCGAGTAGACGACAGCCGAGTAACGGTCGTACAAAGCCGCCATCCCATTCTCGTCACCCGAGCGGATCGCCAACAATACCGCAGCGTCGGTCCGATCTCCTTTTGGCTCAGTGCCGGACAAGCAGTTAATCTCTTTCCCCTTGAAGTACGGATGGGCAACCCAAGGTGGATTGCCAAGCAGTTCCCCGTCGCCAATCCGCTTTCCCCCCGCCACTTACCGAAGGGCAGAAGACCTAAGAATCGATCCGCGAAACCATACCAGCATTGCACATCTTCGACAAGCAGAAGGAAACCAGCCAGCTTTTGGGTGGCGCAGAGCTTCAGCGCTGCGATAAAAGCCGCCGGTTGGATTCAGGCCCCGCAGGGAATCAATGCTCCCACTCCCAATTGGGAACCGGTGGCAGGGAAACCTCTTTCGAATCCTTCCCCCGCCTCTTATGCACAACCACCGCGAGGCAAACTACAATAACCTTCGTGCGCATTGTTTCACTACTGGCGAGCGCCACCGAGATCGTCTGCGCTCTGGGCGCTGGCGAAATGCTGGCCGGACGCTCGCATGAGTGCGACAACCCGGACTGGGTGCGCCGCCTCCCACCATGCAGCCAACCCGCATTCGATGTGTCGGTTTCGAGCCGGGAAATTGATGCAGAAGTTCGACGCCGCATCCGTTCGGGCGAACCTCTGTATCTCCTCGATGCGAAATTGATCGACGAGTTGCGCCCCGACCTGCTGATTACCCAAGAGCACTGCGAAGTCTGCGCCATTACTCCCGGCGACGTCGAGCGAAGTGGAGCATGTGCTGCGAAACAACTGGCCTTGTCCGCTTCATCGTTGGACGACATCTTCCAAAGTATTCTGCGGATCTCACAAGCGATCGGTCTGCCAGATGAGGGCAAGGCTGTTGTCCAGGGCGAACAAGACCGTCTGAACCGTGTCAAGCAGGAGGCGGCGCGTTCGTCCCGGAAAACTGTTGTCATGCTGGAGTGGACAGACCCCCTATTCGCGATGGGAAACTGGGGCCCGGAACTGGTCGAGATCGCAAACGGAGAACTTCTGCTCGGAGAAAAAGGCGAATACTCAGCCGCCATTCCCGCCGAGCGGCTTCGAGACGCGAACCCGGAGTACCTAATCGTCGCGCCCTGCGGATTCAACTTGCAACGGAGCCTGCGGGAGCAAGCTGTCCTGGAGCGATATCCGTGGTGGCGCGAGCTTCAGGCGGTTCGCAATGGCAACGTTGCATTTGCGGACGGGAATCTGTTCTTCAACCGATCTGGAATGACGATCTCACAAACCGCGGAGATCATCGCTGAAATCCTTCACGGCCATTCCTTCGGCGAAACCAACGAAGGAAAGCATTGGCGCCGGATCGAATCGTATGCGCCGCAAGACACGCAACCGGCGACCGCAAGTCGAACGTGACGAAGGTTGCATTATCGTGGAGCAGCGGCAAAGACAGCGCCTGGACTTTGTACATCCTGCGCCAACAGCCCGACATCCAGGTTGTGGCCCTGATCACCACCTTTAACTCCGAAGCCGACCGCGTGGCCATGCACGCCGTGCGGCGCGCTTTGGCTCAAGCGCAGGCCGAGCGAACCGGCATCCCCCTCTGGGCGGTGGAACTTCCATGGCCGTGCTCCAATGAAGACTACGAGCATCGCATGCGCGCCGTGTGTCAGAGGGCAAAGAATGATGGAATTACGGCCATCGCATTTGGGGATCTGTTTCTTGAGGACGTTCGCAAGTATCGGATCCGCCAACTCGAAGGCAGCGGGCTCGCGCCCCTGTTTCCGCTTTGGCAAATTCCCACCAATCGACTGGCTCGTCAGATGATTGCTGGCGGCGTGAAGGCGAAGCTCACTTGCGTGGATCCGTCGAAGCTCGCAAAAACTTTTGCTGGCCGCGACTACGACGCAAAGTTGCTGGAGGATCTGCCTCCCGAAGTCGACCCGTGCGGCGAAAACGGGGAGTTCCACACTTTTGTGTATGACGCTCCCGTGTTCACAAGTGCTATCGGAGTGCACAGGGGCGAAGTGGTCGAGCGCGATGGATTTGTATTTGCGGATGTGCTTCCTGCGTAGCCAAATTCTCTTTCAAGCTTACCGCTGATCCCGCAGAGCCAGTTGCCGTTCCTCCGGCGTCATCTGGTTCCATAAAACTTTCAAGTCCTGTTCGATGCGGGTATTGTTCGGATCCTTGCGCAGCGAGCGCGAGAACCAGCGATAGGCGGTGGGCAGATCGCGAGTGGCGCAGTGACCGGTCGCATACATCGTTCCCAGAACATTCTGAGCCTGGGCATTCGAGTGCTGAGCCGCAGCCAGTAAACTTGTCCGCGCCCGAGTGCAGTTTTCCGGCACACCGTTTCCGTAAAGATATTTTTCGCCCTCAGCCTCCAGTTCGTCTGCGCGCGAGATCGGCGGGGGCGCTGGCTGAGCTCGTACCTTCGGCGACTTGGGTGGTGGTGCAGGCTGGCTTGCAGTTTCGTCGGACTCATCGTTCTTCGCCGCACCCGCAGAGTCACCAGCTTGGGATTGACTGGCGGACTGCGACTGATCCGCGTCGGGAGACTGGGCTGAATCTGCGGCGCCCGCGGCCGTGCCCCCAGTTGGAGTTGCCGCCGGTGGAGTCTGTCCCTGTGCCGCAGGCGCTTGAGCATCGGCTCCCGCACCTTGATTGCCGGTGGGCGTACTGGCGTTCGCACCCGTCGCTGGAGTTGTCGGCGAAGTCGAGTCCGATGACGCAGGCGCAGAAGAATTCGCCTGTGTGTTGCCGGCAGCAGTGCTCGAAAACTTGGCGACGAGGGAAACTAAATTTCCTCGCCAGTGCCAACCCGCCGCAATTGCCCCGCCTAACACGATCAGCAGCACAAGATTCCGACCCGTGTGACTAGGCCCCGGTTCATCTTCGAGCAGGTAGCTGACATTTCGATTTTCAGCCGGTTCATGCGCAACGCCGAGAGGCGAAGGCCTGCTGACCTGTTGCGGAACAACTTCCCTTGCCTTCGGCGCGGTCACCGCCGCTCTCGGCGCTGCGCCCGTGGGCGCAGCAACGGGCCTCGGTAGCGCAGGCGCTGGCTGAGTTCCGCCCGGACCTGGCAGGCGCAACTCTGCGGCGCACATCCCGCAAAAGCGGTGTTGCGGGAAGTTTTCGTAGCCGCACTTTTCACATTTTACAAGCATGGATACTGGCATAAGAATATACCGACTTTGGATGTTACGTCGCCCCGTATCGGTTGGTTGACCGAACAGGTGCGTCTCTCCGACCGTGATAACCGCTGACAGTTCAACGCTTTTCGGATTTCGACCACACTGTCCTTGTAGCCAATCACTGACGGACCATTTCCCGACCGTTCATGTCCTTCTGTGACCTACTGCAAATCGCCGATCGCCCGAATAATGAGAACGCTGTAATTTACGCGGTTTGATGCTCGATCGCGAAGTTCCACGATCAGAACCACGTTGCAGCGGCTCTTCAATCCCCCGCCGTGCGCGAGCACGGGCAAGAGAGGCGGTACCGTGAGAAACCTCACGCCCCAGTCGAAGTCAATCGGTAGCCTGATTTCTCTTCTAACATTCTTATTCATCCCAGCCCTCGCCGCCGCACACACCGTAGGCCTTTCGTGGGACCCCAGCACCTCCCAGAACATCGTCGGATACAACATCTACCGCGGCCCCGGCGCCAACGGACCCTACACCAAAATCAATTCATCCCTCGATCCGAATACAAGCTATTCCGACACCACAGTCCAAGCCGGCGACACCTACTTCTACGTAACGACGGCCGTGGACAGTCAGGGGGTCGAGAGCGCTTATTCTAATCAGTCTGAGGCCACGATTCCGGGTGGCGGGTCTGGTACGGAGAGTGCGTTGTACAGTTTTGCGGGTGGCAGCGATCCCAAGCTTCCGTACGCTGGATTAATCTTCGACAAGGCCGGCAATCTTTACGGCACCACGGAATTTGGCGGGACTAATGGCCAGGGCACGGTCTTCGAAATAACCCCCACCTCCAGCGGATGGAGCGAGGCCGTGCTCTACAACTTTACCGGCAGCGCCGACGGGGGCCAGCCGTATGCCAGCCTGATTTTCGATTCTGCCGGCAACCTTTATGGCACCACGAATTTCGGGGGCAGCTCCAACTGCAATATGGGATGCGGCACCGTCTTCAAGCTGACGCCCGGCTCCGGCGGATGGACCGAAAGTGTTCTCTACACTTTCACCGGAGGCAATGATGGTCGCGAACCCTACGCCAGACTGCGCTTCGACGCTGCCGGCAATCTCTACGGCACAACTTTGTACGGCGGAAATATCGGATCAGTCTGCAGCGAGGGATGCGGCACCATCTTCAAGCTGACCCCCGGATCGAGCGGATGGACGGAGAGCGTTCTCTATGCGTTCCAGGGAGCAGGCGACGGAGCCGCGCCTTATGATGGCCTCGCTCTTGACGCTGCCGGAAATCTTTACGGCACGGCTTATACCGGAGGCGCTTCCGCGGACGGCGTCGTCTTCAAGCTGTCGCCCGGAACGAGCGGCTGGACGGAGAGCGTCCTTCATACCTTCAAGGGTTTGTCTGACGGAAAATATCCGTACGGCGATCTGATCCTCGATGCCACTGGCAAGCTCTATGGCACCGCGTACCAGGGCGGTTCGGGATATGGCGTTGTGTTCCAATTGATGCTGAACACCAGCGGTCGCTGGACCGAGAGAGTACTTCACACCTTCGGCAATGCTCCGGCAGGAAATCCCGTTGCCGGGCTCGTCATGGACGCTACGGGCAATCTGTACGGCACCACTATGCTCGGCGCTACCCAGACTTCGTGTGGCGGGGGATGTGGCACGCTCTTCAAGTTATCGCCAACCTCCACCAGTTGGACCTACAAAGTTGTTCACCAGTTCGGAACGGGTACCGACGGATTCCATCCCACCGGCGACCTGATCCTCGACGCTTCCGGCAACATGTACGGAACGACCCAGGCCGGCGGGGCCCAGGGCTCCGGCATGGTCTTTGAAATCCAGCACTAAACATCGCAATGCTTACTTGGGGACGGGCGCCGCCGCCCGTCCCGCGCGAGAGCAAGTGCCGAAAACCTGTCAAGCCCCCTGACGCGAGCTTTTTCCCGCAAACCACTGATTACAATCCAGAAATAAATCTCAAAAAATGGCGGGTTTACCCCCTCGGATCTGATATTCTTAAATTAGTAAACTAATCTTCAGGAAATAATGAAAGTTAGAGGATGACAGGCGCAAGCCCCCGGGCTTGCGCCTTTCCATTGCACCGAAAAGCCACTTCATGCCAAAACCCAGCTCTCCGCCCCGGCGCCAACCAGCGTCTGAGCGAAAGACTGCCCGGCGACGCTGGAACACGACCAAGTGCCGGGGAGAGCTCTCCGAATACGCCTTCGTTTACAAAGCTGCGAGCCTGGGCTTTGGAGTGGCGAGGCCTTACAGCGAGGGGGAGCGTTTCGATTTCATTTTGATCAGCCGGGGCTGGCCGGAGGGGGACAAACTCTGGCGCATCCAGGTGAAATCGACGCGGGCTTTTCTCGGGGACCTCTATCGCGTTATGGCGCAGCGACGCAGCCGGGGGCGCTGGGTGACTTATCTTCCCACGGAGGTTGATTTCATCATTGCCCACGTCGTCCCCGAGGACAGCTGGTTCGTGATTCCCATCCGGGACATTATTGGCCGCATGAACCTGCTGTTTACGCCCATGGGAAAGCCGCAGAAGGGAAAGCTTGACGCCTACCGCGAAGCCTGGCATTTGTTGCGGCCGCCCAAACCGTGAGTGGGTGGACACACCTGTGCGCGTGCCGGTCGTGGCGCTCCCAATTCGGGATCAAACTCCGATTTAGTTAGAAAATCACACCGCTCCGCGGTCTCTGGCCCATACAATCTTCCCAAGCAGACGGTGTTTGGAGGGTGTTTCCAGTGGGTACTGGACGCCGTCCGCGAAACGGTCGAGTGGCCTAATCAGCCATTAGGGTTCGAGTCCCTCGCCCTCCGTAGTCACTCGACGAAATGTGAATATTCTTGACATTGCCGCCGCCAGAGTTATCCTAAAGATGCTTCGCGGACGGCGTTCAGTATCAAAATTACAGCCCCGGATGATTACCGGGGCTGTTCTATTTTGAGCTGATTTTGGTGGCGCAACGCTTCCAGCGCTGCGATAAACCGCAGCTCGATCGAGGCCCCGCAGGGAAACCACGCTGTAGCCCCCAATTCCCCGGATTATGTTTAGTCCTCCCGGAGGGTCCGATGTTTCCCCAGAGGAATTAAGATATGGCTATGAGTTCAGCTCGCCTCCCAGTCACCTGCTCGCTCGCACCTTGGCTGACGGTTCGGGACGGCGAGCAAGCTCTCCGCTTCTACCAGCAGGCATTCGGAGCCACGGTGGTCTACCGGCTCGAGGACCCCGATGCAGGAGTAGTGGCGCGACTCTCTATCGAGGGCGCGGAGTTTTGGCTGAGCGACGGGCAACCGGATGAATCAGGCCCGGAGTCTCTCGGAGGCGGGTCGGTCCGAATGATTTTGACCGTCGCCGACCCGGATACAGTTTTCGCGCAGGCGCTGGCGGCGGGCGCGTCCGAAGTGTTCCCGGTAGGCGAAGAGCATGGCTGGCGATTGGGACGCCTGGTGGACCCGTTCGGCCTTCACTGGGAGATTGGCCATCCCCTGGTCGCTTAACTGGCCGTTCCCGCGTCTTGGGCGTGAAAGGGAAGAGCACGGCTTTCGGGGGGCCTGCCCTCGCGAAGTCGAAAGGGAACCGGAGCTCGCCAGCTCCGCTTGACTCCTCGAAACCCCCGGAGTATGTTTCTCCTTCCCCCAGATGTAGGGCCCCGAACTTTCCCCAAGGAAGCGGTTTATTCCAGAATCTTTGTGCAGCAGAATCAGGAGACCCATGAGCCCCGTTCTCGCCGCCGTTGTCAGCCAATCAAGCAACCCTGTCATCCTGAGACCGCGGAGCTGCTCGCCCGCGAGCGGCTCCCAACGAAGGATCCCTGCGTTTCCTGCCGATTCACAGTATGTCAGCCGTGAACGCCTCGGGCTAACGAGGCGCTTGAGGGACGAACATTGGTCGAAGAGCGCGAAAAACTAGTTGAGAGTCTTGCAGACGAATACAGAATCCTGCAAGACAAGATCGACAAGATCGGGGCCTTTCGATTCACCGTCAAGGGCTGGTCCTTGACCCTGATCGTGGCCACGCTTCTGGCGGGGGGCGCGACGAAACTCACTCCCAGATGGGTCCTTCCCACTCTCATGTATGTTTTTATTATTGTTTTCTTTCTTGTAGAGAAAAAGCAAACCGATTTGTCCCGTTCATTCGGGCAGAGGGCGTACCAAATCGAGTCCGTGGTAACGAGCATGCTTAGGACGACTCGAAACGGCTCTCTGTTGGATGAGTTCCTTCGGCTGCGTCATGTGCCTCGGATAGCACATCTCATACGTGAACGAGCACAGGAAACGAGCGTCGAAAGGTACTTCGACCGGTGGGATCTTGGCTTTTTTCGGAGTCGGCTATGGAGGGTAACAAAGGAATATCTTGGCGCCGACCTCTGGTTTTATGCTGTGCAGGCGGCCGTTGTTCTATGCGTTATTCTTTTTGTGCAACTGCCAGACGCGACCAAGGGCGACTCCCCGCATCCAGTCCAAGTAATCGAAAATAGAAATTCGGTTAACGCTGGATGCGCGCAGGTCAATCAGAATAGTGTTCACGATAGACATGGCAAACATCCGAAAGAGAAAAAACCGGAAAGCTCCAACTGTCCCAACAAACCCTAAGGCCGCGGGCGCCCTAGTGAAGGGTTTGCAGCAGGTTCTTGACAAATGGGACAATTCGAAGCCAGAACGTGCCGAGGAGAAACTATTCGAGGCCATTTCAGCGCTTCTGGACGGGGGCTTGGTTGACCTCAAAGAAAAGGAGCTGACCCTGCCAGGAGTTCTGGGGAGCTTGTTCGGGCACGGCTCTGAGTTGGCGGAAAAGGGCGAAAGCCTCGAGCGATTAATAAGTGGCTACTCGGAAAGTGTTGAGTGGGATGATATGCAGGATGCATACTATGTGTTGGAAGAGATCGTGGCGGAACTGCAGGCTTGGCTACGAGACTATGAACCCGATCCGGGACCGCTTTTTGGCGACGCTCACGAGTAGGATTGAAGACGCGGGCTACCCCACGCACACGCTGCTTGATTCCGCGTCGGAAATCGTCGTCTTCGGTTCATGTGCTGCAGGCGTCGACTCGGCCGCTTCGGACCTTGACGTGATGTGCTTCGGCGAAGGCCCCCGAATAAAGACTCCCGCCCTGGACCTGCTTTGGGTGCCCGAGCGCTTGACAACGGCAACAGACTGGCTGGGCTCAGAATTGGCGACGCATGTCTCGAAGTACGGTGTTCCCCTCAGAGGCCGGGCGCTGTGGCGGTCTTCGGCGTGGTTTAGTCCGGAGGCCACAACCCGCAAACGTCGCCGGATCGCGCGCCTGATAGAGGCCGCATCACTAGGATGGGAGAATCTTCATCCCGTATTCCACAAGAGATATCAGAAAACGATTCGCCGTGAGTTTCAGCGGTATGGTTGCCTGTTGACGCAAGCCGCAGTTCCCCCTACTCCCGTCCTAGATCGGGAGTGGCTTGGGCTTGGGGCCTCCATACTCAACCTCGTTGCGTGCGCGGAACTGGGCGAGCAAACACCCTTCGCTATGCACCTCCTGTCGGCTGGGGAGGATCAACTCAGGGACCGTCCACTGGTGGCTGGCCCACCTTTACGCTTTTTATAAAGTGGACTGGCCCACCTTTACGCTTTCTTGTAAAGGTGGGGACGACGAGGCAGGCTGCATAAGTTCCCACCTTTGCAAAACCGCAAAGGTCGGCAGCCACGCAGTCTAGCGGGAGGACCAATGGCAGAGACGTTCGAAGCATACCGAACTCGAGTCCTAAGCTATCTTGGCGATGAGGAGCCCATCGGTGTACAACAAGCCACCCCATCGCAACTCGATCGGCGTCTGCGTGATGTCGCGCCCGAGGAGTTGATCCGGCGTCCTGCACCTGAAAAGTGGTCAATCGCCGAGATCGTAGCGCACTTGGCGGACGCGGAGCTGGCGATGGGGTGGCGATTGCGAAACATGCTGGCGAATC